>SWCE01003944.1_pt1 | contig 671489 bp, 655 predicted proteins | sample 4690061 | NCBI WGS metagenome assembly SWCE01 (sample SAMN10267279, study PRJNA491770) | bioreactor metagenome | isolation source: DHS bioreactor inoculated with subseafloor sediment | place: Japan: off Shimokita Peninsula | collected 2012-10 | reverse complement strand
ATCTGGCCGAGGCAGTTGTTGATCTTGTGCGAGCCGGTGTGGTTCAGGTCTTCGCGCTTGAAGTAGATCTTCGCGCCGCCCAGATGCTCGGTCAGGCGTTCTGCGAAATAAAGCGGCGAGGGACGGCCCGTGTAGTGACGGCCGAGATATTCGAGCTCGGCGCGAAACGCCGGATCGTCCTTGGCCTCGTTCCAGTGTTTTTCCAGATCGAGGATCAGCGGCATCAGCGTCTCGGCCACAAACCGGCCGCCGAAGATGCCGAACATGCCCTCATCGTCAGGGCCGATCCGGAAGGAATTGGGTTCTGCCGGTTTGTTCAAGGCGTTCTCCTCATGCCGGAGCCGTGTCGGTTTCAAGCGCCAGCCGGACGGCGGCGAAGAGCGCGCGTATCAGTTCCGGATCTTTCTCGCCGGGCGCGCTTTCAACGCCAGACGAAATGTCTATTCCGCGCGGCGACACGGCTTTCAGAGCCGCACCGATATTGGCCGCATTCAGGCCACCGGAAAGCATGTAATCGACAGTATCGTCAAGGCCCGCCAGAAGCTGCCAGTCGAAGGACACACCATTGCCGCCGGGAAGCTCGGATCCTTTCGGCGGCTTGGCATCGAAAAGGAACCGGTCGGCGATGCCGCGATAGGACCCGATCCGCTCCAGATCGGTCGCCTCGCGGATGGCGAACGCCTTCATCACCGGCAGACCGTAGCGCGCTTTCACCTCGGCGACACGCTCCGGGCTTTCGCCGCCATGAAGCTGCAGCATGTCTGGTCTGACCGTCTTCACGATGGCATCCAGTCCCGCATCATCGGCATTCACCGTGACGGCAACAGCCTGTGCGCGGCCAAGCGCTGCTTTTCGCAGGCTTGCAGCCGTATCGGCCTCCACATGGCGAGGGCTTTTCTCGAAGAAAATAAAGCCGATATGGCTCGCCCCGCCATCGAGTGCTGCTGCAATGGCATCGCCGGTTTTCAGGCCGCAAATTTTCACGTCGAGTGTCATAACAGGGAAGTCGCACGAAATGGCGGCGGAGTCGAGGCTGGAGGCGGTCGCGCCAGGCGCCCTCGCCCTTCGACAGGCTCAGGATGAGGGCTACTTCAGCGTAGCCGCACAAAATGACTGAAGAAACACGCCAGTATCTCAACAGCCCTCATCCTGAGCTTGTCGAAGGGCGAGGGCGCCTGGCACTGGCATCTCAACAGCAATCAGGCAAACCTGCCCTCAGAGACAGACTCGGCACAGCCCGCCCGTCACTCAAACCCGATGGCCTGCAAAGCCGTGCCGTTGCGCTTCAGCCAGTCCCTGCAGCGATCGGTTTCAGGGCAGAGCTCACGGCAGAGTTTCCAGAAGCGCGCGCCGTGGTTCATCTCTTTCAGATGCGCGACCTCATGAGCGACCAGATAATCGATCACCAGCGGCGGGGCCATCATGATGCGCCAGGAGAAGGAGAGAGCGCCGTCGGAGGTGCATGACCCCCAGCGGCTCTTCGTATCGCGGAAGCGGATGGCGCGGGCGCGTTTGCCGATTGATGCGGTATGCTTTGCCACCAGCGCCTCGATGTCGCGCTTGGCCTCGCGCTTCAGGAGATCGGCGACCCGGCGCGGCAGGCGTTCCCCATCACCCGGTACAATGAGCACAGGGGCACCCTCCTGCACAACAAGCCGCGCGGCACCCCGACCCGCAGGATCGTGCACGATGAGATGCGGCACGCCGCGCACAGGGATCTTGATGCCCGGCCGGACCAGAGGACGCTCAGGAAGTTTTTTCAGCTTTTCCTCAAGCCAGCCGGTGTGGCGGTCAAGAAACTCTTCAACCTCGCGGGAGCGGGAGAGGCCCGGCGGCACGGTGACGCGAAGCCCACGCCCACCTGGCTCGATGCGCAGGGTGAGACGCCTTGCTCTGGCATTTTCGACAATGCGCAGCGGCAGTTCCCGCCCGGCAACGCGGTGTATGCGCTCGGCCGGGGGAGCCGCCACTTTCAGCCCGATCATCTTGTTGAGGAAACCAAGCGCCATTGGGAAAGAATAAGCGATTCGTGGAGAAAAACGCGCAAAGAAAACGGCACCTCAATGAGATGCCGTTTCAACCGTTTACCTGTTGTCCACCGGATCAGGCCTCGTCGGTCACATCCGGGACGGACTTGCCGCGGCCCGATTTGCGACCCTTGTTGCGTTCGTTCATGAAACGATCGAACTCTTCCTGATCCTTGGCCCGGCGCAGCTCGCGCATATAATCGTCGAACTCGTCGCGCATCTCGTCGAGCTTGCGGCGTTCCTCGGCGAGGCGCTCAAGCTCCTTTGTGCGCCAGTCGTCAAAGGCAACGTTGCCTGTAAACGCATGACGTTTTGATGCACGCCGGCAGCCGGCGAAAACTTCATCGGTTTTTCGGTTCACGTCCTTCTTGAACTCCCCGAGCCGGTCACCCCATAGAATGTAGGCGAGCATGGCGAGGCCGAGCGGCCAGAACACCATGAAACCCACCACCATCAGAGCAATCGTCGCAGGCGTCCAGGCGGGACGGATAAGCGCAGAATTTGTCATGTTCACCCGTTCCTTTCCTTGAGCATGCAACCCCCGGGAAGCTGCATGATTTCGAGATGGGGGCTGTTTTCCCAGATTCAAGGAATTGATAAACGAGAATCGCGCAAACCATTGTTTTTTCGTTATTTATTTGCGGAATTCTGCGACACCCCGGCAACCGGGCTAAACGACGCGGTCCATCAAACCTTCCAGTGACCGCAGGATCAGGGCTATGTCCTGCGGTCTGGAAAGCCGGTGGTCGCCGTCGCCAATGAGCGACAGTGTGACGTCGTCTGCCGGCAGATGCTCGGTCAGCCGCATGGCATGGGTGAAGGGGACGTCGGGATCGGCCTTGCCCTGAAGGATATGGACCGGGCAGTGGGTATCGAGAATGCCATTGAGCACCAGATTGCGCTTTCCGTCTTCAAACAGCGCGCGCGTATAGATGTAGGGCTCGTCGGAATATTCGGAAGGTTCTTCCATATAGCCCTTCTCCTCAAGCTCCCGCCGATTTGCGTCAGACAGTTTGGGCTCGACCAGTTCGCTGGTGAAATCGGGAGCGGGAGCCAGAAGCAGAAGGCCGGCGAGACGGCCGCCCTCACCCGCCCGGTGCAGTTCCTGCGCCATGCGCAGCGCGATCCACGCGCCCATGGAAGATCCGACGAGGATCTGCGGCCCATTCGTGAAAGCCCGGAAGACACCGAGGCTTTGCTCCAGCCATAGCGAGATCGTGCCATCCGTGAATGCACCGCCGGATTCACCGTGACCGGAATAGTCGTGCCGCAGGAAGGCGTGCCCCTTCTCAGCGGCCCAGCCGTCCAGCGCCTCGGCTTTGGTGCCGAGCATGTCGGACTTGTAGCCGCCCAGCCAGACGACGCCCGGTGCGCGGCCCTCCCGACGCCGGTATGCGATCTGCGTATCGCCAATCGTCAGAAAGCTCGCCCTGCCCTCACTCATCTACTGTCTCCCATGCCGGAACCAACCATCGATCACACGCATTCCCATTCAGGCAAAACGAGAAACGTGATTCTTTTGCCCTTATATGCTATTGACACTTCGCCTGCCGAGACGACATACGCCTCGGCCTGAAGACAATGCCGTAACCAGTGATTTAACAATTCGAGGAGATCACGACCATTCGCAGACCATTCAAAGCGCCGCCTCAGAAAGTAGAAGGCCCGCGCGCAAACCGCGACATCCGGGTTCCCCAGATTCAGCTCATCGACGACGAAGGCAACAACCGTGGCGTTCTCGACACGGAAGATGCCCTGCGTCTTGCCGAGGAAGCCGGCCTTGACCTGGTCGAGGTGGCGTCCAACGCCAAGCCGCCCGTGTGCAAGATCACCGATCTTGGCAAGATGAAGTATCAGAGCCAGAAGAAGGCTGCCGAGGCGCGCAAGAAGCAGAAGACCATCGAGATCAAGGAGATCAAGATGCGTCCGAACATCGACACCCATGACTATGAGGTGAAGATGAAGGCCGTGCGCCGCTTCTTCGAGGCTGGCGACAAGGTCAAGCTGACGCTGCGTTTCCGCGGCCGCGAAATGGCGCATATGGAACTCGGCATGCAGCTCCTCAACCGGGTCAAGGAAGAGGTCGAGCCAATTGCCAAGGTGGAAGCCGAGCCGAAGCTCGAAGGCCGCCAGATGATGATGGTTCTGGCGCCGCGCACGACCTGATTGGCACTGCGCCCGTAAAGACGCACACCAACACGACAACAAGCCGGGGCTCGCTCCGGCTTTTTCTTTCGCAAATGCGCCGCATTCTGTCCCTACGCATTGTGCCCCGTGCGCCCAAGAGCATGCATGGCGCTGTGGCAAACCATCATCGGGGGATATGAGAATGTCGATCCATCAAATTGCGCTGGGGCAATTCCAGCGCCTGCGCATCGCGAGTTTCTGGCTTATCGCGGCGCTGCTTTGTGGCTTCGTTCTCTTCTTCCACTCGGGCTGGGCGCACTATCAGCCTCTCGGCATCGATATCGAGGAAATCATCGAGATTGCGGGGCTCGGCCTGATCGGCATCGCCATCGCGGGCAGGCTCTGGTGCACGCTTTATATTGGCGGGCGCAAGGCAGCAGAACTCGTGCAGGACGGCCCCTATTCCATAACCCGAAACCCGCTCTACCTCTTTTCTACGATAGGGGCGATGGGGGTAGGTGCCCAGACCGGGAGCATGGTGGTTGCGGCGATCTGCGGCGTTCTGGCAGCCTTTATTCTCAGCATCACCACGCGCCGGGAAGAACACCACCTGCGCGAAACCTTCGGCGAGGCCTATGACGCGTACCTGGCGCGCGTGCCGGCCTTCATCCCGAACCCGAAGCTCTTCCACGATCCAAAGACGCTGACCATTCTGCCTGAGCGGCTTTATGGCACGCTTCGGGACGGGCTGATCTTCTTCCTGGCCATGCCGGCCTTCGAGCTGGTCGAGTATGTTCAGGATCTCGGACTGCTGCCCATTCTGTTCCGTCTCTACTGAGCCGGCGCCGCCACGCGGTCAAATCAGGAGTTGCGCAAACGGCCCGCCGCCGCTATAAGGCCGCGTTCCTGGACCGGCCGGCAGGGCATGCCGTGGCGGTCCTTAATGCTGAAATGCGCATGCGCGACACTGTGGGAAGCCGACGCCACCCGGCGCGCTTTTTCCGCAGGCCGGAGCAGGCGATAGAACGGAGAAGCAAAATGCCCAAGATGAAGACGAAGTCTTCTGTCAAGAAGCGGTTCAAGGTAACCGCCACCGGCAAGGTGAAAGTCGCAGCCGCTGGCAAGCGCCACGGCATGATCAAGCGTTCCAACAAGTTCATCCGCGATGCCCGCGGCACGATGGTTCTTTCCGATCCCGATACGAAGATCGTGAAGAAGTTCATGCCCTACGGCCTGTGATCGCAGGAACCCGGAACAGATTTAAGGAGATCATGTCATGGCACGCGTAAAGAGGGGCGTTACCGCCCACGCCAAGCACAAGAAGGTCATGAAAGCCGCCAAGGGTTTCTACGGCCGTCGCAAGAACACCATTCGCATCGCCAAGCAGGCGGTCGAAAAGTCGTTGCAGTACGCCTACCGTGATCGCAAGGCCCGCAAGCGCAATTTCCGCGCTCTGTGGATCCAGCGCATCAACGCCGGCGCACGCGAACACGGCCTGACCTATGGCCGCTTCATCGACGGCCTCAACAAGGCCGGCATCGAGATCGACCGCAAGGTGCTGGCCGACATGGCCGTGCATGAGCCGCAGGCCTTCGCCGCTCTGGTGAAGAAGTCCAAGGATGCGCTCGTGTACCTCAAGGACACCACCCCGAATGCTTTTGAAAGCGCTGTCGCTTAAGGCTGGCGCTTCCCGAAGCAATCAAATTTCGTTCGGGAAACCCGCGCTGGCAGGGCTGGCGCGGGTTTTTCTTTGTGATGATGACCATGGACAACGAAACGAGAAGCGAAAAGGACGTACTTTCGCCAGCGGCGACGGCGGAGCTCCTGCGCCTGCTCATCACCGGTGAGCATCAGCGCGTTTCGTCAACCGTGCTGGACGGACATACCGTCTGGATCAAACGCTATGACGTGGAGCGGCAGCCCTTGGCCAAATGGCTTCACGGGGCAATGACGCCGCTGATGCCGGCCGCCTTCCTGCGCGCCTCCCCCAGCACGAACACCGCGTCCGCCATCGAGCGTGAAGTACGCAAGCTCGATGCCTTCCGCGAGGCAGGGCTGCCGACGGCGAAACTGCTTTTCCGCAACGACCGGGTTCTGGTTCTGTCGAATGTCGCGCCCATCGCCCAGAGCGAGCTCGACATGCTCGCGCGCCATGGCGAGGACGGCGCCCATGACGGGCTTCTGGTGCAAGCAGCGGAGGCGTTGCGCAGGGCACATGGCCTTGGCCTGTGCCATGGCAGGCCGCACCCGCGCGACATGTTCATCACCAGTGACGGCCGCTGGGGCTTTGTCGACTTCGAAGAAGAGCCCGAAGCCGCCATGCCGCTGGCGACGGCGCAGGCGCGCGATGTGTGGCTTCTTTTCCTGCAGATCTGCATGCAGGCGAAGCGGCCCGACACGCCGCAAAGTGCATTCGATGCCTATTTCGCCGAGCCGCCGCGGCTGGTGGCGGAAGAACTGCGGCGGATCATCCGATTTTTCGCGCCGCTCATCCCCCTTCTCGGCGCAATCGAGCACTGGGGGCTTGGCAGCGACGGCAAGCGCGTGTTGAAAGCAACACGGTTTTTGAAAACGGCTCTCGGCAACGCGGCGGCCACGCCCGCAGAAATGAGCCAGCACGACATCAAACCCAAAAAGGGCTACGAGGCATGAGCGAACTCGAGGAACTGGAAAAGACCATCGCCGGGCAGATCGCCACGGCCGCCGACGAGCAGGAGATCGAGGCAGTGCGCGTCGCCACGCTCGGCAAGAAGGGCTCGGTCTCGCAGATGCTGAAGACGCTCGGCTCCATGTCACCGGAAGAGCGGCAGGTGATGGGCCCCGCGATCAACGGGCTGAAGGCGCGCGTCACCGAAGCGCTGACTGAACGGCGCGACGCGCTACGCAATGCCGCCATCGACGCACGGCTCGAGCGCGAGAAGGTGGATGTCACCCTGCCGGTGCGTCGGGCACCCGCCGAGCGCGGCCGCATCCACCCGATCAGCCAGGTGATCGACGAGATCACGGCGATCTTCGCAGACATGGGTTTTTCCATCGCCGAAGGGCCGGACATCGAGACCGACTATTACAATTTCACGGCGCTGAATTTCCCCGAAGGTCACCCGGCCCGCGAGATGCACGACACCTTCTTCTTCCCGCCGGATGAGAAGGGCGAGCGCAAGCTCCTGCGCACGCACACTTCGCCGGTGCAGATCCACACGATGGAGACGCAGGAACCGCCGATCCGCATCGTCATTCCCGGCAAGACCTATCGTCAGGATTCGGACGCGACCCACTCGCCCATGTTCCACCAGCTCGAAGGGCTGGTGATCGACAGGACGGCCAATGTCGCCAACATGAAGTGGGTGCTGCAGGAGTTCTGCAAGGCGTTCTTCGAAGTGCCGCAGCTCAACATGCGCTTCCGCCCGTCCTTCTTTCCCTTCACCGAGCCGAGCCTGGAAGTGGACATCCAGTGCGACCGCTCGCAGCCGGGCGAAGTGCGCTTTGGCGAGGGCAATGACTGGATGGAGATTCTTGGTTGCGGCATGGTGCACCCCAATGTGCTGCGCGCCTGCAACCTCGACCCGGACGAGTATCAGGGTTTTGCCTGGGGCATGGGCATCGACCGCATCGCCACGCTGAAATACGGCATGCCGGACCTGCGCGACTATTTCGACGCCGATGTGCGCTGGATCGAGCATTACGGCTTCCGCCCGCTGGACCTGCCGACGCTTTTCGGCGGATTGAGCGTCTGATGACTTCGCCCGATAGCCATGGCGAGGCGGTTCGTTTCGCGTTCGGCGACAGCCCGGCACTGGCAGATGAACTGCTGGAGCTGGTGCTTGCCGGGCGAAAAACAGCGACCTGCGGAGCCTTGAACGACTTCGAGACCGGCGGCGAACCGATGCCGCAGGTTGGGCGGCAGGATATCGTCCTTGACGGCAAGGGACGCCCTGCCGCCGTCATAGAGACGGTAGAGGTTACCATTCGCCGCTTTGACGAAGTGGACGAAGATTTTGCACGCGCCGAAGGCGAGGGAGACCTCTCGCTGACATGCTGGCGCGAGGGACATGAAGCCTATTTCCAGCGAAATGGCGGCTTCAGCCCCGATATGAAACTGGTTTGCGAGCGGTTCCGGCTGGTGAAAATCCTGGAACGGCAAGACCCGAAGGAATGATGCCATGAAATTCACGCTCTCCTGGCTCAAGGAGCACCTTGAGACCGATGCCACGCTCGACGAGATCGTCGAAAAGCTCACCATGATCGGCCTTGAGGTCGAAGAGGTGGACGACAAGGCTTCGCTCACGCCCTTCGTTATCGCGAAAGTTCTGACCGCCGAGCAGCATCCCGATGCCGACCGGCTGCGGGTGCTTTCCGTCGACACGGGCGACGGCAAGCCGGTGCAGGTGGTGTGCGGTGCGCCCAATGCGCGTGCCGGTCTCGTCGGCGCCTTTGCCGCACCCGGCACCTATGTCCCCGGCATCGACGTCACACTCTCGGTCGGCAAGATCCGCGGGGTGGAAAGCCACGGCATGATGTGCTCGGAACGCGAATTGCAGATGTCGGAGGAGCATGACGGCATCATCGACCTGCCCGAAGACGCCCCTGTCGGCACCTCCTTCGCGAGCTGGGCGAAGCTCGACGATCCGGTGATCGAGATCGGCCTGACGCCGAACCGGCCAGACTGTACCGGTGTCCACGGCATTGCGCGCGATCTTGCGGCGACGGGCCTTGGCACCCTGAAAAATGCACCCATCGCCCCAGTGGCGGGCAAGGGCGCATGCCCTGTCGACCTGACCATCGAAGCGCCGGAGCTTTGCCCCGGCTTCGCGCTGCGGCTCGTGCGCGGTGTGAAGAACGGCCCCTCGCCCAAATGGATGCAGCAGCGCCTGACGGCCATCGGCCTGCGCCCGATCAATGCGCTGGTCGACATCACCAACTATGTGACCTTCGATCGGGGTCGCCCGCTCCATGTCTTCGATGCCGCCAAGGTGAAGGGAAACCTCACCGTGCGCCGCGCGAAAGAAGGCGAGACCGTGCTGGCGCTGGACGAGCGCGAATACAGGCTGACGCCGGAAATGTGCGTCATTGCCGACGAAAACGGCGTGGAATCCATTGCCGGCATCATGGGTGGCGAGCATTCGGGCTGTGATGAGAACACCACGGATGTGCTGATCGAATCCGCCCTCTGGGACGCGATGAACATCGCCCGCACGGGCCGCGATCTCGGCATCATCACCGATGCGCGCTACCGCTTCGAGCGCGGCGCGGACCCGGAGATGATGGAACCCGGCCTGGAGCTTGCCACGCAGCTCGTTCTCGACCTGTGCGGCGGCGAGCCGACGGAAAGCCGCGTGGTTGGATACAAAGGCTATGAGCCCCGCAGCATCACCTTCCCGGTGAGCGAGGTGAAGCGCCTGACCGGTCTCGACGTGTCGAGCGCCGAGAGCAGGGACATTCTCAACCGCCTCGGCTTCGCCTCCACCGGCGATGGCGATGTGCTGGACGTGTCCGTGCCATCCTGGCGGCCGGACATCGACGGCAAGGCCGATCTGGTGGAGGAGGTGATGCGCATTCACGGTGTGAACGAGATCGCGCCCGCCCCCCTGCCCTCTCATGGGGCAGTCAACGGCCAGATTCTGACCGTTCTGCAAAACCGCACCCGCCAGGCGCGGCGGGCGCTCGCCGTGCGCGGCATGATGGAGGCGGTGACCTGGACCTTTATCGACGAGGCCCAGGCAAAGCTCTTCGGCGGCGGCGATGCCTCGCTGAAGCTGTCCAACCCCATTGCCGCTTCCATGTCGGACATGCGCCCCTCATTGCTGCCGGGCCTTATCGCAGCCGCCCAGCGCAACGCCGCGCGTGGCTATGCCGATGTGGCGTTGTTCGAGGTGTCGAGCACCTATGAGAACGACAGCTATGAAGGCCAGCGCCGCGTGGCCGGCGGCATTCGGCGCGGCACGGCGACAATGGACGGTGCCGGGCGGCATTGGTCTGGCAACAGCGCCTCCGTCGGCGTGTTCGATGCCAAGGCCGATGCACTGGCAGCTCTTGAGGCGGCCGGCGCTCCGGTGGACAAGCTGCAGATCGTGGCCGGCGGCCCGGACTGGTATCATCCCGGTCGCTCGGGAACGATCCGTCTTGGGCCGAAGATCGTGCTCGCCACGTTTGGCGAAATCCACCCGCGCACGCTGGAGGCGCTGGATGCCGAAGGGCCGATCTGCGGTTTCGAGGTGTTCCTCGACGCGATCCCCGAACCAAAGGCCAAGGCGACACGCACCAAGCCGCGCCTCGACCTTTCGCCCTTCCAGCTCGTGCGGCGCGACTTCGCCTTTGTGGTCGACAAGTCTGTCGAGGCGGCAACCATCGAGCGGGCGGCGGCGGCAGCCGACAAGAAGCTCGTCACCGGTGTGCGCGTGTTCGACATTTTCGAGGGCGCCTCGCTTGGCGACGACAAGAAGTCCGTTGCCATCGAAGTCTCGATCCAGCCGCGCGACAAGACGCTGACGGATGAGGAACTGGAAGCCATCGCCGGCCGCATCGTCGCCAATGTCGGCAAACAGACCGGCGGCACACTGCGGGGGTAGGCCCGTTCAGCGCCGCCCTTTCGGCAACCGTTTCGCTTCGCGGACGAGTGCAGCAATGTGCTCGTCCGCTTTTTTGTGGCGCTCGATCTTTTGTTGTTCGGAAAACCGCTTGAATTCCGCACGCGCATGATCCTTTGCAGCATCCGCGCTCACACTGCCGCCCGATCGCAGGACGGCCCGGCCAAGATTTTCGAGCTGTTGGTCGAGCAAACGGGACGCATCCTCCATGACAACCAATCGGCCCAGCTTGGCCTGATCCTCGAAGATATCCAGAAGGATGGTGGTCAGGCGGTTGAGTTCACTGATTTCGGCCTCGGCAAGATAGTTCTTGGAGACGGTCACGTCCCGCTTGCGGATCGTGTCGCCCGGCCAGCTTTGCAGTCCCATATTCTCGAGGCGATGATCAGCGCGTGCCATTACCACTTCCGAGGGTGTCTGCGAAACAACTGCATAGATCAGCTTGGCCTGCGTTTTCTGGAAGAAGCTCTGCGCCCCGGCGGTGCTGCCGTCATAGTCCTGACAGAGAGCGCAGATGGCTTGCAGTTCACGATAGACATTGGCCTCATCCGAGCGAATGTCGCGGATGATCTCCCGCAATTCGGCGATGCGGTCGCGCTCCTGTTTGAGGCGTGCTGAATCCACCACAAAGCCGCTGCGCGCAAACTGAACCAGAATTCCCGTGGCCCAGCGTCGGAACAGGGTCGCCTGCGCGGAGGAGACGCGGTAGCCGACTGAAATGATCATGTCGAGATTGTAGATCACGGCTGGACGTCCCCGAGTTGTTTGCATTTTTTGCAAAGAACTCTCTTCGTCCAATTCCCCCTCGGCAATCACATTCGAAATGTGCCGGGATATAACCGAGATATCACGCCCGAAAAGCCGCGCAATCTGTTCCTGCGTCATCCAGAGCGTTTCGCCCTCATAGCGAATGTCGAGCCGCAGGCCCTTTTCACCATCATAGATCAGAAACCGGTCTCCGGTTTCTGCATCTTCCACGAGATGGACGGGTTCATCCGCTGTCATGCGCCTCTCCAAGGGGTTTCCAGAACATTAGCAGAACAAAATAGCGCGCGAAACCTTGCCAGTCTTCAATCCCCGGCATAGAGCGGATCACCGTTTCATAGAAACGCTGCTCCGCTCAATCCTTCCCTCATTTCCCGCATTTGTGCTGACGTCAGGTGATTCCACCTGACTGCAAAATGCTCTATGTGTTTGCCTGCGCAAAACAGGAGGAAAGTGCATGTTCCGTTGGGGCGTTCTTTCGACGGCCAGGATTGGTCGCGAGCAGGTTATTCCGCAGATTCAGGATTCGGAAAACGGCGTCGTGACGGCGATCGCCAGCCGCGATGCCGCGCGGGCGGAAGCGGTGGCAGCGCGTTTTGGCGTACCGCATGTGTTTTCTTCCTATGACGCGCTTCTCGCCTCGCCCGATGTGGATGGCGTCTATATTCCGTTGCCGACCTCCGACCATGTTGCCTTTGCCATCAAGGCCGCGGATGCCGGAAAGCACGTTCTGGTGGAAAAGCCGCTGGCGCTCGACGCCAAGGACATCGCCCGCGTCATCGAGGCACGCGACCGCAACAATGTCGTCGTCTCGGAAGCCTTCATGGTCACCTACCACCCGCAATGGCACAAGGTGCGCGACCTGATCGCGGAGGGCGCGATCGGACGGTTGCGGCATGTGCAGGGCGTGTTCTGCTACCACAATGTCGATCCCGACAACATGCGCAACAAGCCCGAGCTCGGCGGCGGCGGTCTTCCCGACATCGGCGTCTATCCGACGGTGACCACGCGCTTTGCCACCGGCCTGGAGCCCGAACGCGTCCAGGCCATAGTGGAGCGCGATCCCACCTTCGGCACCGACATCTATTCAAGCGCCAAGGCCGATTTCGGGTCCTTCGAGCTGAGCTTCTACGTGTCGACACAGATGGCGCTTCGCCAGAGCATGGTGTTCCACGGCGACAAGGGCTTCATCGAAGTGAATGCACCCTTCAACACACCCGATTACGGCGACACGCGGGTGACGATGTTCAGCGCCGATCACAACAGCGCCAGCGTCTACCGCTTTCCTCGCGCGCGGCAATACCGATTGCAGGCGGAAGCCATCGTGGCGGCGGCGCGGGGCGAGAGAACGCCGATCTTCACGCTTGAGGATTCGATGAAGAACCAGAAGCTGATCGACGCCATCTATCGCGCTGCTGGCCATGATGGCTGGGAGGTCGTTTAAGAGCTCACTCACGCTCAGGCCTGATCCCCGCCCTTCGTGGTGAAGAAAATGTGCCGGCCTATCCGCCCCAGCCTGTGCAGACGTCGTGCCCATCCAGGCCGAACATAGCTGGCGTGGTAGTGCGTGGCAGCGCTCACGGCGTGCAGGCCGCGATCCTCTGACCCGGCTTCGACGCGACAGTCTGGCGTGCAGTTCTGCATGGAAACGGCGATTTCCTGCGCAAGACGCCATGGCCGCTTTTCCTTCGGGAGAAGAGCGATACCGGTGCATGTGAAAGAGAACTGGCAGCGGTATGGCCTGTGCGCATTCTGAAACACCACGCCGCAGATGGTGTGGGGAAACGACGGCGAGCGAACACGGTTCACGATCACCATTGCAACTGCCCTCTGTCCGCTCAGAGGCTCGCCCCGCGCTTCGTGATAGACGGCGGCGGAGAGGCAGGTCATTTCGACCTCCCTTCTGAGCGCCGGCAGCATTGCGCGGAAAGCCGAACGCTGCTGCGAATGAGAACCCTTGTCTCTCACGTCCGCAACCATGCTGGAGGCGGTCGGGAACAGGGTGGCGGGCTCCCACGCCGGTATCGCCTGAAGCAAAGAAGAAACGTACAATCCCCCAGACACGAGACTTTCTGCGAGCATCGGCACTCCTGCGGGCACCGAGCCGATGCCACACCTGTCTGCCCCCAGACGAAAAGCACTCACACAACCTATGCGCGCAAGCAAATTGGCTTTGTTTCAAATGTCGATATGAATGTCCGGTGCACCCGAGAGCGGGCCTGGTGGAGATGCGCGTTACCGAACCGAGGGCCGGTTCGTTCCAAATCGAGGCAAATCCCGCCTTGCGTTGCAAAAATAGCGTTCTTATATACGCCCCGAAGCTGTTCGGCGCGTTTCGCCCAGAGATGCTGCCGCAGCAAATTCGTGTGAACAGGGGCTGTCATCTGGAACGCCGGAATGGGTCCTGACAGTCTGCTTTGCGGAGAGAAGACATGGCTAAAGTAATCGGTATCGACCTCGGAACAACCAATTCCTGCGTCGCCGTCATGGACGGCAAGGACGCCAAGGTTATTGAGAACGCGGAAGGTGCACGCACCACGCCGTCCATCGTGGCCTTCACGGATTCGGACGAGCGTCTGGTCGGCCAGCCGGCGAAGCGCCAGGCGGTCACCAACCCGGAAAACACTCTTTTTGCAATCAAGCGCCTGATCGGCCGCCGCTTCTCCGACCCCACGGTCGAGAAGGACAAGAAGCTGGTCCCCTACAAGATCGTCAAGGCTGACAATGGCGATGCCTGGGTCGAGGCGCATGGCAAGACCTATTCGCCCTCGCAGATCTCGGCGATGACGCTGCAGAAAATGAAGGAAACCGCTGAATCCTATCTCGGCGAAAAGGTCGAGAAGGCGGTCATCACCGTTCCCGCCTATTTCAACGACGCCCAGCGTCAGGCCACCAAGGATGCCGGCAAGATTGCCGGTCTTGAAGTGCTGCGCATCATCAACGAGCCCACGGCTGCCGCGCTCGCCTACGGCCTCGACAAGAAGGACGGCAAGACCATCGCCGTCTACGACCTTGGCGGCGGCACGTTCGACATCTCGATCCTCGAGATCGGCGACGGCGTGTTCGAGGTGAAGTCCACCAATGGCGACACGTTCCTCGGCGGTGAAGACTTCGACATGCGTCTGGTCGAATATCTGGCAGCCGAGTTCAAGAAAGAGCAGGGCATCGACCTGCAGCAGGACAAGCTTGCCCTTCAGCGCCTCAAAGAGGCTGCCGAGAAAGCCAAGATCGAGCTGTCGTCCGCCTCGCAGACCGAGATCAACCTGCCCTTCATCACCGCCGACCAGTCGGGTCCGAAGCACCTGACCATGAAGCTGACGCGTGCCAAGTTCGAGAGCCTCGTCGAGGATCTGGTCAAGCGCACGGTCGAGCCCTGCAAGGCGGCGCTCAAGGATGCCGGCATGAATGCCGGTGAGATCGACGAAGTGGTTCTGGTCGGCGGCATGACGCGCATGCCGAAGGTCCAGGAGACGGTGAAGAGCTTCTTCGGCAAAGAGCCGCACAAGGGCGTGAACCCGGACGAAGTGGTCGCCATGGGTGCTGCCATTCAGGCCGGCGTTCTGCAGGGTGACGTGAAAGACGTTCTGCTGCTCGACGTGACCCCGCTTTCGCTGGGCATCGAAACGCTGGGCGGCGTCTTCACCCGCCTGATCGACCGCAACACGACGATCCCGACCAAGAAGAGCCAGGTCTTCTCGACTGCCGAGGACAACCAGAATGCGGTGACCATCAACGTGTTCCAGGGCGAACGCGAAATGGCTGCCGACAACAAGAGCCTTGGCCGCTTCGACTTGACCGGCCTTCCGCCCGCGCCGCGCGGCGTGCCGCAGATCGAGGTCACGTTCGACATCGACGCCAACGGCATCGTCAACGTCTCGGCCAAGGACAAAGGCACCGGCAAGGAACAGGCGATCCGCATCCAGGCCTCCGGCGGTCTGAGCGACGATGAAATCGAGAAGATGGTGAAGGACGCCGAGTCCAACGCCGAGGCCGACAAGAAGCGCCGCGAGGCCGTGGAAGCGAAGAACCAGGCCGAAGCCCTGATCCACTCCACCGAGAAGTCCCTCGGCGAGTATGGCGACAAGGTCTCCGAAGAGGAGAAAAAGGCCATCGAAGACGCGCTCGCCGAGCTGAAGACAGCTGTCGAAGGCGACGACGCCGAGGACATCAAGGCGAAGACCAATGCGCTCGCCGAGGCCTCCATGAAGCTTGGCCAGGCCATGTATGAGGCCAGTCAGGCAGAAGCGGCAGAAGCAGACGCTGCTGCCGATGCAAAGGCTTCGGGCGATGATGTCGTGGATGCCGATTTCGAGGAAATCGACGAGGACGACAAGAAGTCGGCCTGAACGCCCTGACAGAACGACCAGGAAAGCCCGGGATTTGCGTCCCGGGCTTTTTCACATCTTCTTAAACCTCCTCCCAATAGACTTGCCGGCAAAATAAAAACTGCGGATTGGCCAGGGGGAGGCTAATGATCCGGTACCGGCTCTTCGAGATATGGCGCTTTGTCGCTGCGCTGTTGATCATGCTCTACCACTTCGGGCATTTCGCGCCCGGTGACGGGCTTGCCCTGAAAAACGAACTGGCGCCGCTCAGGCCGTTGCTCGACATGTTCTTCATAATATCGGGCTTTCTGATTTTCGCGCGTTATGGAGAGCAGGTCCGCGATGCCCGGAGCTACGGCATCTATCTCTACAAGCGGCTGATCCGCCTTTACCCGCTCCATCTCGCCACGCTCTCCTATTTCGTGCTGATTGGCCTTCTCGTCTCCGTGGGCGTCTTGCGTACGGGTGGGGAGCCGCAGCTCTACGACTGGAGCGCACTGCCCTCGAACCTGTTGCTCATACAGGCCTGGGGGGTAGAAGACAGGCTCTCCTTCAACTTTGTCTCCTGGTCGCTTTCGGCGGAGTGGTTTGCCTATCTCCTGCTGCCCGTCATCATCGTCGCCTTTCGCCGTGCCGGACTTGCCGGGCTCTTCGTCCTGCTTGTTGCCTGCTATGCGGTGCTTGAGCTGATGGTGCACACCGGCGTGATGCCGTTCGAAAGCTGGGTCATGGCCGATACCTGGGGCGCATACCGCACCTTCGCCGATTTTGTTCTGGGCGCCCTGCTCGCGGTTCTCGTGCACCGCTCTGCCTTGACGGTTTCAGCGCGATGGCCCGCCTGGGCCGCCATCCTGCTTGCCTGCGCCTCCATGCTGCTGCAACTGAACATCTATGTGACGCTGCTTCTGCTGGCGGTCGCGGTCTTCCTGGCGGGGCTTGTCGAGCGCAACGATCCTGAACGATACAGCTATCCGGCCTTCCTGCGCCCGGCCGCCGCGGTCTCGTTCGGTGTTTATCTCTGGCACCCGGTTACCGAGAGCCTCTTTTATTCCTATCTATGGAGCCATCACATTCAGTCGCATTCCATTGCACTTTTCTTTGGCTATACGGGCTTTGTGATGCTGGTGACGGTGATCGTTGCCATGGCGTCTTTCCGCTTCTTCGAAAACACGCTGTCCGGATATCTGTTGCGGGCCGCCGGTCTTACACGGCCGAAACCTGGTCCGGCCAGGGCCGCAGCCGAGATGAACTGAAAGCGGCCCCATGCCGCCAAATGGAACCGCTGTCCCGCTTACATGGCTGGCAATCTCATGAAAACTATGGCATTCGCTGTCGCGAATACCTAAATAACGGACACTGATCGGGGGAATGGTGTTCGCTCCAGATAGACTATGCGGGACTCTCATTGATGAAGGCAGATTTTTACGAGACGCTCAGCGTGTCGAGAAACGCCGACGAGAAGGAACTTAAGAGCGCTTTTCGCAAGCTCGCCATGCGGTATCATCCTGACCGCAATCCGGGCGACGACGAAGCCGAACAGAAGTTCAAGGAAGTCAACGAAGCCTACGAAACTCTGCGCGATCCACAGAAGCGCGCAGCCTATGACCAGTTCGGTCATGCCGCTTTCGAGAATGGCGGCATGGGCGGCCGTGGTGGCTTCGGTGGTGGCGGTGGCGGTTTCGCCGATATATTCGAAGACATTTTCGGCGACATGATGGGCGGCGGCGGACGACGCCGCGGTGGCCGCCAGCATGGCGCGGATCTGCGCTTCAACATGGAAATCACTCTTGAAGAGGCCTTTACGGGCAAGACCGGGCAGATCCGCGTGCCGACAGCCGTGGCCTGTGACGACTGCGCCGGCACGGGCGCGAAGCCCGGCACTTCGCCGACACAGTGCCAGATGTGCCACGGTTCCGGCCGGGTGCGCGCCGCGCAGGGTTTCTTCTCCATCGAGCGCACCTGTCCGACCTGTCAGGGGCGTGGCGAAACCATTTCCGACCCCTGCCCCAAATGCTCCGGACAGGGACGCGTGGCCGAGGAGCGGTCGCTCTCGGTCAACATTCCCGCCGGCATCGAAGACGGCACGCGCATCCGCCTTGCGGGTGAGGGCGAGGCGGGCCTGCGCGGCGGACCGGCCGGCGATCTCTACATTTTCCTTTCGGTCAAACCGCATGAGTTCTTCCAGCGCGACGGAGCGGACCTTTATTGCAAGGTGCCGATTTCCATGACCACGGCGGCCCTCGGCGGTGCCTTCGAGGTCACCACGCTTGATGGAACCCAGACCCGGGTGAAGGTGCCCGAGGGCACCCAGAACGGCCGGCAGTTCCGCCTGAGCGGAAAGGGCATGCCGGTTCTCCGGCAACCCAAGGTCGGCGATCTTTACATTCAGGTGGCCGTAGAAACGCCGCAAAACCTCACCAGGAAGCAACGGGAGCTTCTTGAGGAGTTCGAGAACATTTCCTCCAAGGAGAACAGCCCCCAGTCGGCTGGCTTTTTCTCGCGGATGAAGGACTTCTTCGAATCCTTCGGTGAGTAGCCAAACCGTGCTAAGAGGAACCACCGGGCCGTTGCCCGGTTGTTCTTATGCGGCAGGGCATTCTGACAGGGCCGCAGGGAGATCGGGAACGTGACGGAGGACGCCGGGAAGATGAGCAAGGGCTTGGATGTGCGCAAGGCCATCGCGGATCGCTTTGGAGAAGAACTGCGTTTCTTTCGCGGCTGGATCGAGCAGCCCAAGGCCGTCGGCTCCATCATTCCCACAAGCGGCGTAACGGCGAGGCGAATGGCCTCGGTCATCAACACGGGGTCCGGCCTGCCGGTTCTCGAGGTAGGGCCTGGTACAGGCGTCATCACAAAGGCCATTCTGGCCCATGGCGTGAAACCCGATAATCTCTATGCGGTCGAATACTCGCCGGATTTCGTCAAGCACCTGCGGGAAGCCTATCCCGGAGTCCACGTCATTCAGGGCGATGCGTTCAATCTGGACCAGACACTGACGCAGGCCCTGGGAGACAGGGCGCCACAGGTCTTCGACAGTGTCATCTCCGGCGTGCCCCTGCTCAACTTCCCCGTTGAAGCGCGCATCGCCTATCTGGATTCCCTGCTTGATCGCATTCCCGACGGGCGTCCCGTAATCCAGCTCACCTATGGACCGAAATCGCCGATCCCGCCCGGACAGGGCGATTACACGGTCGAGCATTTCGATTTCGTGCTGCGCAACATTCCGCCGACGCAGCTCTGGGTCTACCGCCGCGGCAAACACTGATTTTTCACTCCGCCTCCTGACCTAACCGCCCCGCCCGGATTCGAGGCCTGTTCATCCACGCCGACATTGGCTATACGGCTCTCTCAAAAAGGAGCTGTGGCCAATGACCCCCAAGATTCTGGTTTTCGCGGGATCGATCCGCACCGGCGCCTTTAGCGGCCAGACTGCCGACGCCGCCATGAAAGAACTCGCGCAGCAGGGCGCCGAGGTGACGCGCATCTCGCTGGCGGACTACCCGCTTCCCATCATGGATCAGGATCTGGAGAAGGAGAAAGGCATTCCCGAGAATGCCTACAGGCTCGGCCGGCTGATCGCCGCCCATGACGGCGTGCTGATCGCCAGCCCGGAATACAACGCCTCCATCCCGCCTCTGTTGAAGAACACCATCGACTGGGTAAGCCGCATCTCGAAGGACGGTGGAAAGCCACTGCGCCCATGGGCCGGAAAGTCCATCGGGCTGTGCTCCTCCTCGGACGGCAATTTCGCCGGCATACGCGGGCTCTATCACCTGCGCGCCGTGTTGATGAACTGCAAGGCCGACATCATCACCCAACAGTGCTCCGTTGCCCGCGCACAGGACGCCTTCGACGAGAATGGCGACTTCAGGGATGACCGCACACGCGGGATGATGGAAGCCGTGTGCAGCAGCCTGATCGAACGCGCCAGATTGACATCGACAAGAGTGGGAGCCTGACCTTATGAGCGAAGCAATGCGGGACCGCCTGATCGTAGGCCTGGATGTGCCGACCCTGACCGAAGCCGACCGGGTGGTCGCAGCGCTCGGTGACACCGTTTCATTCTACAAGATCGGCCACCAGCTTGCCTTTGCCGGCGGGCTGGGCTTTGCGCGCGAGCTGGCCGGCTCGGGCAAGAAGATCTTCCTCGACATGAAACTCCTCGACATAGACAACACCGTGGCCAAGGGCGTGGAAAACATCGCCCGTATGGGCATGACCATGCTGACCATCCATGCCTACCCCAAGGCGATGCGCGCAGCCGTGCAGGCGGCGGAGGGCTCGGGGCTGACGCTGCTTGGCGTGACGGTTCTGACCTCGATGGACGATGCGGACCTCAACGAGGCCGGCTATGCGCTGACGGCGCGCGAGCTGGTGAAGAAGCGCGTCGCGCAGGCGCGCGAGGCAGGGATGGGCGGCATTGTGTGTGCACCGACCGAGGTGAGCGAAATGCGCGATGTGGCAGGACCCGGCATGGCGCTGGTGACCCCCGGCATTCGCCCGGCAGGCAGCGACCATGGCGACCAGAAGCGTGTGATGACACCCGGCGACGCGATCCGCGCGGGAGGCTCCCATCTGGTGGTGGCCCGCCCGATCGTGGCGGCGCAGGATCCGAAGACCGCGGCGCAATCCATTCTCGACGAGATGGCCGCAGCCTGACAGAGTGGGCCGGACGCCGACCACGGAGGAGGAAACCATGCCCAAAGGATACTGGATTGCCCATGTCGATGTGCGCGATCCCGAGCGCTACAAGGACTATGTGGCTACGGCCAAACCGGCCTTCGAGAAGTTCGGTGCGCGTTTTCTCGCACGCGGCGGCGACTGGGAAGGGCTGGAAGGTACGGGACGCGGGCGCAATGTGGTGATCGAGTTTCCCTCGCTGCAGGCAGCGCGCGATTGCTACAACTCGCCTGAATATCAGGCCGCAAAGGCGATCCGCACGACCGTGGCACAGGCCGACATGATCCTTGTCGAAGGCGCGGAATAAGCAGCGCGGGGAGAGGACAGAGCCACGCTCGATCTGCCTGAGAATTATACGATCCGGCGCTATCGGAGCGCAGACGCCGCGCTGCTGCCGGCGGTGGAGGCGCGTGCCGCACGGCTCTTTGCCGCGCATGGATATGCCGGCCTGGCCGCCACACCGGCCATGGCGTCGAACGCCTTCGACCGGATCGCCCTTGAGAACCACACCCTTGTCGCGGAGCACGAAGCCGATGGCGCCGTCGGCTTCGCCATTTGCGGCAACATCGGTTTGTTTCTTCATCTGAAGGAGCTTTCCGTCGCGCCGGAGCACGGCAAGCGCGGGCTGGGCAGTGCGCTGCTCAGGGCGGTGGTTGCCGAAAGCGTCTCGCGCGGCCTTGACGGCGTGTCGCTCTCCACCTTTCGGGCCGTGCCGTTCAATGCGCCGTTTTATGCGCGGCATGGCTTTGTGGAGCAGCCGCTCATTTCAGTGCCCGAAGCGCTGAAAGAACGCTTTTTCTTGGAGATTCCGCCCGGAATTGCGGCGGAAAGCCGTGTTTTGATGCTGCGTCGCAACAGCCCCGGCTAATATTGCATGCCTAATTTTTTATTAATATCAATATGTTGCAACTTCTACACTGCCCAATTGCCGAGAAACCAGCGGTTCTATTGCAACGCAGCAAAAGTCGTTTACTCTAATTGGTATGCAAACGACCAAGGCTACACCGCTCTACACACACCTCCCCCGGCGGTCTGGCCATAGCGAAGGTCCTCCCAGGAAACCTAGCAATGTATTATCAGCTCTATGAATTCAACCACGCCGCGATTCAACCGGCGCGGGCTTATGCCGACGCAGTTCGGCTCTTTTACAGCAATCCTTTAAACCCCGTCGCCAAGACCTATTTCGGTCGCACGGTGGCCGCGGCCGCGGAGGTCTTCGAGCGCAGCACGCGCCGCTATACCAAGCCCGAATTCGGCCTCAAGGAGACCAGCGTCAACGGCGTGAAAGTGGCCGTGCGCGAACAGACCGTCTGGTCGCAACCTTTCTGCAATGTCATACGCTTCAAGCGCGACCTGCCTAAAAGCGCGCATCCGGGTCCGAAGATCCTGATGGTCGCGCCGATGTCGGGCCATTATGCCACGCTGCTGCGCGGCACGGTGGAGACCATGCTGCCCTATGCGGATGTTTACATCACGGACTGGGCGGACGCGCGCATGGTGCCGGTCGCCGATGGGTCGTTCGATCTCGACGACTATATCGATTACCTGATCGACATCTTCGACCATATGGGCCCCGACACGCATGTGATGGCAGTCTGCCAGCCTTCCGTTCCGGTGCTTGCGGCCATCGCGCTGATGGAAGCGCGCGGTGAGAAAAACGTGCCCGCCAGCATGACGCTGATGGGTGGGCCGATCGACACGCGCAAGAACCCGACCGCCGTCAACGAACTGGCCGAGCAGAAGGACATATCCTGGTTCCGCGACAATGTGATCATGCCGGTGCCGTGGCCCAACCCCGGTTTCATGCGGCATGTTTACCCAGGTTTTCTGCAGCTCTCCGGCTTCATGAGCATGAACCTCGACCGGCACATCACGGCGCACAAGGACTTCTTCATGCACCTTGTGAAGAATGACGGCGATTCTGCCGAGAAGCACCGCGACTTCTATGACGAGTATCTCGCCGTCATGGACCTGACCGCCGAGTTTTACCTGCAGACCGTGGAGACCGTGTTCATTCGCCACGACCTGCCGCGCGGGCAGATGCGGCATCGTGGCGAGCTGGTGGATCCCGCCGCCATTCGCCGTGTGGCGCTGTTGACCGTGGAAGGCGAGAACGACGACATTTCCGGCGTCGGCCAGACGAAGGCCGCGCATGATTTATGCGTCAACATTCCCGAAGACATGCGCCATCACTACATGCAGCCGACAGTTGGCCATTATGGTGTCTTCAACGGTTCGCGTTTCCGCTCCGAGATCGCGCCACGTATTCTCGACTTCATGCGCAGCCACCCTGCCGGCGGGCTGAAAACCACGGCAAAAGCCCCCACCGGCGTTTCCCGGAAAAAGGTCCAGAAACGACAAATTCGGGCCAAGCAGCCCTGAAATTCCGGAAAACGGGACCGTTTTCCGGAATTTCCTGGCACGTCGAAGACCCCTGCATAAAAGCTACCTCGACTCGCTGTGCATTTCAGCAACAGAGCGGATGAAACCAGCGTCGCGACCCGGCGTTGGTAACCATAGCTGGTAAGATTGCCCGCCCGCCGATTGACAGCGACCCCTCGCGTTTCTTAACGTTTCGTTAACGATAGAAACAAGCGGGGAGCGGCATGATGGCTGCTTTGCGGGGGGTAATCCGCAACGGGGTTTTTGCGGGCCTGATTCTGGCTGGCGCCATGACGGCACCGGCCGGAGCGACGAGCATGATGGCGACCGGCGGGTTCACGTCCCAGCCGATCGGGCATTATGAATTCTGCAAGGCCAATCCCGTTGAATGCTCCATTCGCCTGCGCGACCAGGGGCCGGAGCACATGACGAAGACGCTCTGGAAGACGGTCAGCGATGTCAACGCGGCGGTGAATCGCGCCGTGAAGCCGATGAACGACATCGACATCTATGGCGCGGAAGAGGTCTGGACCTATCCCTCGACCGGGGTGGGCGACTGCGAAGACTATGTTCTGGAAAAGCGCCGGGCGCTGAAGCGCGCGGGGTTATCGCTTACCAACCTGCTGATCACCGTTGTCCGCAAGCCCAATGGCGAGGGCCATGCCGTCCTGACCGTGCGCACCGACCGGGGTGACTTTGTGCTCGACAACCTGAATGACAGCGTGAAGCTGTGGAGCGCCACGAACTACCGCTACCTGAAGCGACAGGCCAGCAACCACACGGGACGGTGGGTCAGCCTTCGCGAAGGCAACAACCCGGTTGTCGGCGCGGTCAGCGAATAACAGATCACGTCGCCCCCATCTTCGTCACAATTGGCTTCTAGATCGCTGTACGTCCATCCGGACGCACAAAAGACGATCTAAACCATTGATGAAGCATCGGAATAGCCCGAAAGCCGGATTCCATTTTTCGGTCCGATGCCCTAAACTCTCCGACCCTGCTGAAACGGGAGTTCTGGATGCATGGCTTCATGTCTTTGCCGGGCCGACAGGTTTTGTGCCTTGTGGCGGCGCTTCTGATGGCTGTGGCCTCTCACACCGGCGCTTTTGCGCAGACCCCTCTCATCGCGGCTGCCGAAAGCGGCGACCTCGCCGCGCTACAACGCGCGCTCCAGGCCGGCGCGGCACTCGAGGAACGCGACGCGCGGCAAAGAACGGCGCTGATGGCCGCCGTCCAGACAAACCAGACCGACGCCGCACGTCTTCTCATCGAAGCGGGTGCCGACGTCAATGCGCGGGACGGGATCGACGACAGCCCCTATCTTCTTGCAGGCGCGCGGGGCTATCTGGAAATTCTTCGCCTGACGCTCGAAAACGGGGCCGATCTTGAAAGCACCAACCGGTTCGGTGGCACGGCACTCATTCCCGCTGCCGAACGTGGCCATGTAGAGACCGTGCAGACGCTGATCGCTGCCGGCGTAGACCCGGATCACATCAACAGGCTTGGCTGGACGGCGTTGCTGGAGGCGGTGATCCTGGGCGACGGAGGACCGGACCATGTGGCCATCGTCAAACTGCTGGTCGACGCCGGTGCCGACACCGACATCGCCGACCGCGCGGGCGTGACCGCCCTGCAGCATGCAAAGCGCAGCGGCTATGCGGAGATCGTTGAGATATTGCAGGCTGCGGGCGCATATTAGATCGGCGCGCACTGCTACGCGCCACGCTCCATCACATGGTCTTGACAACTCATAACTGGAGAGCTATCGGTTTAATTCATAGCCCTATAGTTATGAGTTGTAATGCAGCAGTCCCGCGATATCCTCTTTCGTACGCTGGCGGACCCGACGCGCCGCGCGATCTTCGAACGTCTTTGCCGTGACGGCGATCTGACGGTCGGGGTGCTGACGGCCGGCGCCGGTGTGTCGCAACCCGCCGTCTCAAAACACCTCGGCGTGCTGAAACGCGCGGGGCTTGTACGCGATCATCAGGAGGGCCGGCAGACCCGTTACAGCGCGCAGATCGAAGCGCTGGCTCCCCTCATCGACTGGACAAAAGAGATGAACGGCTTCTGGCAGAGCCGCTTCGACGACCTTGAAGACCTGCTCAACAGGATGGATCAATGACACATGCCGCAACCGAAACGCGCTCCGTGGTGGTCGAGCGTGAGATTCCGCACCCGCCGGAAAAGATCTGGCGCGCGCTCACGCAGCCGCACCTGATCTCGGAATGGCTGATGAAAAACGATTTCGAAGCGCGTGAGGGCCACCGGTTCAGCCTGACCGCCGACTGGGGCGGCGTGGACTGCGTGGTAGAGACGGTGGAACCGCACAGGGCGCTTTCCTATGCCTGGGACACGAAGGACCTGCGCAGCACCGTCAGCTGGACCCTCACTCCCACAAAGGACGGGACGCTCCTGCGCATGGAGCAGGAAGGGTTTCAGCCGAACCAGAAGCCCTATTTTCAGGGCGCAAGTGTGGGATGGCCGCGCTTTATCTCCGCGCTCGAACGGGTGGTCGAGAGGCTCGACTGAGGCGGCTGCGCAAAGCCGAACGACTGCGAACCTGGAATGCATGAGGACGATACATGACCACAGCCGATACCGGAAAATCACCACCCGAGCTGATCGACGCCAGGATCGCGGAACTGGGCGACTGGCGCGGCGCGATGCTTTCAAGGCTTCGCGACATCATCAAACAGGCGCTTCCCGACGTGATCGAGGAGTGGAAATGGCGCGGCGTGCCGGTCTGGTATCAGGACGGTATGCTCTGCACCGGAGAGACCTACAAGAAGGCCGTGAAAATGACCTTTGCCAAGGGTGCTTCGCTTGAAGACCCGTCCGGTCTCTTCAATGCCAGTCTTGAAGGGAACACACGGCGCGCCATCGATTTCCATGAAGGGGAGGCCATCGACGAGGACGCGCTGAAGGCGCTCCTTCGCGCCGCCGCGCGACTGAACGCATCGACACAGAAACGGGAGCGCACCAGATGAAGTGGAATCTCTGGCTTCGACAGGCGCATCGCTGGATTTCGATCGCCTTCACGCTTGGCGTGATCATCAACACCATCGCGGCGATGCGCGGCCAGGAACCGCCCGTCTGGGTTTACTTTCTGGCCGGTGGCCCGCTTATCCTGCTGCTGATCACCGGACTTTATCTTTTTGCGCTTCCCTATGTGACGCGCCGCCGCGCGCATGGAAAAGCCAACGCATAACAATATCAGGAGGCATGCAGATGCCTGCGAAATCTTCCGGGAAAGCACAGGGCAAGACGGAACCGCCACGCCTCCTCTCCGGCGGAAACCCGCAGATACCCAAGGGCGATGGGGATGCACCCGTTCAGGCCTACATCGCGGCGATGCCAGGCTGGAAGCGTGAGGCCGGTCGCCTGATCGACCGGTTGATCGTGCGCGAGCTTCCCGAGGTTCGCAAGGCGGTGAAGTGGAACTCACCGCTCTACGGGATCGAGGGCCAGGGCTGGTTTCTCGGGCTGCACTGCTACACGCGCTATATCAAAATGGCGTTCTTTCACGGCGCCACGCTTGAACCGCTGCCCCCCGTGGCATCCAAAGACGCCAACACGCGCTATTTTCACCTTCATGAGGATGAAGTGCTCGACGAAGCCTGCTTCGCCTCATGGGTGCGGCAGGCATCCGCCCTGCCCGGCTGGGTTCCCTAGATCGCCGTGCGTCCATCCGGACGCACAAAGGACGATCTAAACTATTGATAGAGCATCGGAATAAACCGAAAACCGGTTTCCACTTTTCGGGCCGATGCTTAAGATCGCCGTGCGTCCATCCAGACGCACAAAGGACGATCTAAACTATTGATGGAGCATCGGAATAAACCGAAAACCGGTTTCCACTTTTCGGGCCGATGCTCTGGAACAGTTCACCGTTTCATGATCCAACCCTGACGCCCTGGCGCGGTGCATTAATTAGCCAGCTTTATTCCTCGTCAGAGCCATCATCTTTCCTGCAGGGCAAGACGTGCGCCGAGAGCCAGATAGATGGTGCCGACGACGCGCCCCTGCCAGCGTGCGACCGCAGGGTTGCGCCGCAGCCACGCACCGACCGAGCCGGCGCCGATCGCAATCAGCGAGGTGAAGGCCGCGCTCATCACGACAAAGACAAATCCCAGCGTCGCGAGCTGGAGGACGGTCGGGCCTCCCGGCTGAACGAACTGCGGCAGAAAGGCAAGGAAGAACAAAGCCGTCTTCGGGTTGAGCACCTCGGCAAGCAGTGCCTGCCGAAAGGCCCGTGGCGCCGTCAGCGGCCGCACGACGGGCAGATCAAACCGATCCGTCTTCTCCAGAAAAGCACTGATGCCAAGGTAGATCAGATACGCGACACCGATATATTTGACGATGGTGAAGGCCAGCGCCGAGGTCATGAGGATCGCGGACAGGCCGACTGTCGCCATGATCGTGTGAACGAGATCGCCCGCCGCGATGCCGAGCCCTGTAGCGATGCCGATCCGCCGACCGCCGCTGGCGGCACGGGCAAGTGTCATCAGCACTGCAGGACCGGGGATCAGAAACAGTCCCAGGACAACGAGTACGTAGGTCAACAGGGTTCCGGTCTCGACCATTTCATCCTCTCCGTGGAGCACCATGCGCCCTTTCGGGCACTTGAAGGACGTTCAATTTCTGCACTCTTCCCCATCCATGCGGACGCCAGATGATCCCATCTGACCGCAAGATGCTCCAGCCACCGGCGCAACTATGCGGTGCTTTTCAGGCTGCAGCAACCTCGAACCCCGCGCGCGACAGATTCAGGCAATCTCCGCCCTTGCCTGCCCGGCCATGCGATAGGAAATCGCTTCGGCGATATGGGGTCGCGCAACGGCATCGGCACCGTCGAGATCCGCCAGCGTGCGCGCGACCTTGAGCACGCGATGATAGGCGCGGGCAGAAAAGCCAAGTTTCTCGCTCGCCTGACGGATCAGGGCCGTGCAATCGGCATCGAGAGAAACGACGTCTTCGATGAGTGCTGCGGAACAGGATGCATTCGTGGTCCACGCCGGCAGGCCATGCGCCGTGTAGCGTGCCTGCTGCTTTTGCCGGGCAAAGGCGACACGCTCGGCCACGGCAGCGCTCGTTTCAGCCCGCCCTGCCCCGCCGATGAGATCTCCGGCAGAAACCGCCGGAACATCGATGCGAAGATCGATGCGGTCGAGCAGCGGACCTGAAATGCGCGCCTGATAATCCGTCACGCAGCGCGGCCCGCGCCGGCAACGATGGCCGGGCTCCCCCGCCATGCCACAGCGACACGGGTTCATGGCGGCGACAAGCTGGATGCGCGCCGGGTAGCTGACCCGGTGATTGGCACGGGCGATCACGCATTCGGCGGTCTCGAGTGGCTGGCGCAGGGAATCGAGCACCTGCGGGGAGAACTCCGGCAATTCATCGAGAAACAGAACGCCATGATGGGATAGCGAGGCCTCGCCGGGCCGGGCCTTCAACCCGCCGCCCACGATGGCCGCCATGGATGCGGAATGGTGCGGCGCGCGAAAGGGGCGACGGTCCGACAGTTTCCCATCCGCCAGTTCGCCGGCGATGGAGGCGATCATCGAAACTTCCAGAAGCTCGCGCGGCGAGAGCGGCGGCAGGATGGACGGCAGGCGCTGCGCCAGCATGGACTTGCCGGCGCCCGGTGGCCCGACCATCAGGAGATTGTGGCCACCGGCAGCCGCCACTTCGAGCGTTCGCTTGGCGGCTTCCTGCCCGCGAATATCGGCAAGGTCCGGCACCGTGGACGGCGGCGGATAGAGCGCCGGCTCCGGCCGGCTCATGACCTGGCTACCCCGGAAATGATTGGCCAGCGCGATGAGGCTGCGCGGAGCGAGAATATCTATATCCGCTCCGGCCCATGCCGCTTCCGCGCCACAGGCGTGGGGACAGATCAGGCCGCGTTCCATGGCGTTTGCACCAATGGCAGCCGGCAAAACACCATTGACCGCAGCGACCGTGCCATCGAGCGACAGTTCGCCGAGGACGACGTAACCCGCCAGCGCATCTGAAGGGACAGCGCCGAGCGCCGCCATCAGCCCAAGAGCGATGGGGAGATCATAATGGCTTCCCTCCTTCGGCAGATCGGCGGGGGCGAGATTGACCGTCACCTTCTTCGGCGGCATGGACAGGCCGGAGGCATGAAGTGCAGCCTGCACCCGCTCCCGGCTCTCCGCCACCGCCTTGTCGGCAAGCCCGACGATCTGCATTCCCATCTTGCCAGGGGCAACCATGACCTGCACGTCGACGGGAACGGCCTCCACCCCCTGAAAGGCCACAGTGCGGACATGCGAAACCATGCGTTATCCCCCCAGCCACGCCTGAACCGGCTGTTCTGAATCGCCATGCGCCATTCGGGCGCAAAAGGGCGGTCCAGGTCTTTGAAAGGGCATCGGAACAACCCGAAAACCGGTACCCACTTTTCGGTCCGATGCCCTGGCACTCACAAGACGCAGCATCCACAAGACGCAGGCAAGCCTGCATCCCAGCGAGACGCACCAGAAAATACAGCCAGAACAAGAAATCTCATCGCCCTGCAACTGTATTGAAGCAGTTTCCGGCGATCAGATCAAGAACGTTTCGGGAACGAGAATGCGTATGAGTTGTTTTCAGGTTGCAGGCGGTTGTGCCGGCGGAACAGGGCCATATCAGCCGCCGGCCCGACGCGCCTCAACGGCCTCCCAGAACAGGGCGGCAATGTCGGCTCCGCCGAACCTTTTCACCTCCCGGATGCCCGTTGGCGAGGTCACGTTGATTTCCGTCAGCCAGTCACCGATGACATCGATGCCGACCAGGGTGAAGCCACGTTCGCGCAGGGACGGGCCGATGCGCGCGCAGATCTCGCGCTCGCGCTCGGTCAGTTCCGCATGTTCCGCGCGGCCGCCGACATGCATGTTGGAGCGGGAATCATGCTCGGCGGGAACCCGATTGATGGCACCGACGGGCTCGCCCTCGATGAGGATGATGCGCTTGTCGCCGCCCCGCACCTCTTTCAGATAGCGCTGCACGATGAAAGGTTCGCGGAAGGCGCCCATGAACATTTCCAGCAGCGAGGCGAGATTGCGGTCGCCCTCCCTCAAATGGAAGATGCCCGCGCCGCCATTGCCGTAGAGCGGCTTGACGATGATGTCGCCATGCTTTTTCCGGAAATCGTCGACCTCGCGCGTGTCGCGCGTGATGAGGGTTTCGGGCATCAGGTCCGCAAACTCGGTGACGAAGATCTTCTCGGGACTGTTGCGCACCCAGGATGGATCATTGACGACCAGTGTCTTCGGGTGGATGCGGTCGAGGATGTGGGTGGTGGTGATGTAATTCATGTCGAAGGGCGGGTCCTGGCGCAGAAGCACCACGTCCATCTCCGACAGATCGAGCCGCTGCGGCGCGCCCAGCGTGAAGTGATTGCCCTCTTCGTCCCGCACTTCCAGCGTCTCTGCCCAGGCAATGACCTTTCCATCGACCATGGAAAGCCTGTCCGGCGTGTAATGCCAGAGCGCATGGCCCCTCGCCTGCGCTTCCAGAGCGAGCGCAAAGCTCGTGTCGCCGGCAATCGAGACGGTGGAAATGTGGTCCATCTGGACCGCGACTTTAAGGGACATGGAATAAACTCCGGAGGGAAACTGGCAGCTCGCCTCCAACATTCGCATCCCATCCGCTTCGAGGGCGAGAGCAAAGGCTGGAAACAACGGTGCCACTGGCCGCTTTATATTTCCTGGGTCGGGACCCTGATGGAATTTATGAATTCGACATTCGATCTCAAGATGGGACCAAGCAAATATCGACGTCAAACTCATTCCAGTGGCGGCAGCAGATGACGGCGCGAGCGCGCCCGTGTCAAGCCAGTGGGGCGGTCCGCGCGCGGTGCCGCGCCTGGATCGGCGACAATCACGTGCGCATTATCCGAATATTGGATACGATTCCTAAACAATTTAGGTCCATGGTTCGGCGCATGTGATCAAAAAATCGCCAGAGCAACGGAGTTTCGATGCAGCCGGCGCCCGCACAAGAACGGACGATAACGGCAGACCAGTCCGACTTTGCCTTCACCGATGCGTTGACGGGCCTGGGAAACATGCGTCGGTTCTTCGACAAGATAAACCGACTGATCGAAGAACGCGCCGACGACCCCGCCCCCTTTGCGATTGGCGTTCTCGACCTTGACGGCTTCAAGCCGATCAACGACCTCTTCGGCCGCGCTGCCGGCGACGAAATCCTGCAACAGGTTGCCATGCGGCTTCGGGCGGCGATGGATGCGCACTCCACGGTGACGCGGATCGGCGCGGACGAGTTTGCGTTTCTGTTTCCTCTCGTCTTCAGCGAGGAGGCGGCACGCGAGAAGACCAGGCTCCTGATCGAAATCCTTTCCGCCCCCTATGATGTGGGGCAGCGCACGGCCAGGCTTTCGGCTTCGGCCGGCTGCTCGCTCTATTATTCGGAAGAGGAAACGAGCGAGGTTCTGCTCAACAAGGCGGAGACTGCGCTCTACCAGGCCAAGCGTACCGGCCGTGGGGCCGTGGTGGTCTACACACGCGAAATGGAAGAAGCCGCCAAGCGCGTGACCCATATCGAACAGGCGCTGAGACGCGCCGTGGCTGCCGGCGAGGTGGAGCCGCATTTCCAGCCGATCGTGGACCTGAACACACGCCGTACGGTGGGTTTCGAGACGCTCGCCCGCTGGACGGACAGGGACCTTGGACCGGTTTCCCCAGGCATATTCATTCCCATCGCCGAAGAACGCGGCATTATCGGCCAGCTCTCGCAGCTCGTTCTGCGCAAGGCGACGGAAGCCGCGCGCGACTGGCCCAAGGACCTGTTCCTGTCGTTCAATCTCTCGCCATCGCAACTGGTCGATCACAATACCGGGCTGCAGATTCTCTCCATTCTGGAACGGACGGGCTTCGACCCGCGCCGGCTGGAGATCGAGATCACCGAAACCGGCCTGATGAACGACCCCGCCTCGGCGCGTCGCATCGTGGAAGATCTGCGCCGTGTCGGCATCCGTGTATCGCTGGACGATTTCGGCACCGGCCAGTCCAGCCTCGGGCGGCTGCGCGAGTTCCATTTCGACAAGCTGAAGATCGACCGCGCCTTCGTGGCATCGATCCTCGACGACCGGCCGTCGGAACACATCATCCGGGCTATTCTTGCCATGTGCGAAGGGCTGGGCATGGATGTTGTCGCAGAAGGCATCGAGGCCGAAGCACAGGCCGACCGGCTGGTGCAGTTTGGCTGCGCGGGCGGGCAGGGCTATCTCTTCGGCCGCCCCTGCAACGCCGATGCGACGCTTGGCTATCTTCGCCAGAACAACGAGGCGCCGGCGCAGCGCAAAGCCGTCATCTGACCGGGTCGCGCGCAGGGCGTCACTGCGCCTTGAGGCAGACCCTGGCATGCCCGGCCCGGATAAAGCCAAGCCTTGCGGCAGCCGCTTTCGACAGATCCAGTATCCTGCCGCGCACGAACGGGCCGCGATCGTTGATCCGCACCACCACGCTGCGGCCATTGCGCTTGTTGGTCACACGCAGCTTCGTGCCGAAGGGAAGGGTGCGATGCGCCGCTGTCATCGCCGCGGGGTTCATTCGCTCGCCGGAAGCGGTCATGGAGGTCAGCGCGTACCATGATGCGCTGCCGCACTGCGCGAAGGCCGGCGCAGAAAGCACGGTGACGAACAGGGCGGCTGCGGGCGCGATCTTCGCGCCGCGGGAAAGTCGCTTGTGCATTTTTTCATCCTGGATTGTCGTTGCCGGGGCCTAACGGCCAAATGAGGCGAGGACGGGGCACGTTCCCCAACGGCAGGGCCCGACGCCCTTAACGTTGGGGTAAGGGGCGGCTGATATCCGCCAGATCATGAAACTGGTTGTCCTAAAAGCTGTCACTGCAACGCTGTTGTCCATCACCGCCTCTCTGGCGATATGCTGGACCGCAATCCATCTGACCGGCGGCTCCATGAACTGGTTTGCGGCGCTGCTGAGCGCACTCTGCCCGCTGCTCATCGCCTTTCCTGCCAGCATGTACACATTTTACCAGAACCACAGGATCGCGCAGGCGCACCAGGAGCTGGAGGCGACCCATCGCGAGCTGGCCGGCGTCTATCGCAAACTTGCCGCGGCGGCGCGCATCGACGAGATGACAGGGCTGCTCAACCGCAGCACGTTCATCGCGGAACTGAACCAGGCCGGGCAGCGGGGCGCCGGTGGCGTTCTGCTCGTGATTGACGCGGACGACTTCAAGGGAATCAACGACACACACGGGCATCTGACCGGGGACCGCGCACTGGCGGCCATCGCAGATGTCATCCGGGACGTGTTTTGCGGAGGCGGTCTTGCCGGCCGCATCGGCGGCGAGGAATTCGGCGTGTTTCTCGAAGCGGCCACACTTTCAAAGGGCGAAGCGCTTGCCGAACGGCTGCGGCGCGGCGTCGAGCGCATCGAGCTTCACACGGAACGGAACGGGCTCGCGCGGCTCAGCGTGAGCATCGGTATCGCCTTTGTCGAGGAAGCCGCAGACTTTTCCAGCCTGATGGCGACCGCCGACGAGCAGCTCTATGTGGCGAAGCGGCGCGGCCGAAACCAGGTTTCCGTACCGGAGATGCAGAGCGGGACAGTGCAGCTGCGCACGGCTTCGTGAAGCGGCAATCCTGATCGACATACAAAAAGCGCTGCGGAAACAAACGCGCAGCGCCGGGAAATGCTCGTATCGAACTGGAAGAATGGTGCCCAGGAGAGGACTCGAACCTCCACGCCTTGCGGCACACGGACCTGAACCGTGCGCGTCTACCAATTCCGCCACCTGGGCAGGTGTGCGATGCCGATGTAAGGGCCAAGCCGTTCCGTGTCAACGCGGATTCTTGCTGTTTGTCAGGAAAATGACAAAGGCTCTCGCGCGGGCCTCGCGCAAATGCGGGCGGGGGCGCTTTCGGGCGCCCCCGAAAGGGCGCTCAGTCGTCCAGAACCTCTTTCGAGGCCACGGTCGAATCAGCGTTGAGCCGATAGACGATGGGAACGCCGGTGGCGATTTCCATCTTCACGATCTCCTCACCCGAAAGGCCGTCGAGCGCCATCACGAGAGAGCGCAGCGAATTGCCGTGCGCGGCCACCAGAACCGTCTCGCCACGCAGCACATGCGGCAAAATCTCATGCAGGAAATAGGGCCACACGCGCGCGCCCGTGTCCTTCAGGCTTTCGCCGCCGGGGGGCGGGGTGTCGTAGGAACGGCGCCAGATATGCACCTGCTCCTCGCCCCATTTTTCGCGCGCATCGTCCTTGTTGAGGCCCGACAGATCACCATAGTCGCGCTCGTTGAGCGCCTGGTCGCGGATGGTCTCCAGATCCTCCATCCCGAGCTCCTTCAGGATGTGATCATTGGTGACCTGTGCGCGGGAGAGGACCGAAGTGTAGGCGATGTCCGGCTTGAAACCGCGCGCCTTCAGCCGGCGGCCGGCATCCTTCGCCTCTTCATGGCCCTTTTCGGTGAGGCCCGGATCACGCCAGCCGGTGAACAGGTTCTTCAGGTTCCATTCGCTCTGGCCGTGGCGAACGAGAATAAGGGTACCGGACATGGTGCGTTCCTTGTTGCTTCGTGATGGTGGGGTCAGTTGAGCCCGAGCACGTCGAGCATGGAATAGAGGCCGGGCTTGCGGCCATGCGCCCAAAGCGCGGCCTTTGCCGCACCATGGGCGAAGATGCCGCGATCCTCGGCCTGGTGCGAAAGCGTGATGCGCTCGCCGGAACCGGCGAGAATGACGGAATGCTCGCCAACGACAGATCCGCCGCGCAGCGTGGCAAAGCCTATCGTGCCCTCCTCGCGCGGACCGGTCTGCCCGTCGCGCACGCGCACGCTCTTTTCCGCAAGTGCGATCTCGCGACCCTTTGCAGCGGCCTCGCCCAGCAGGAGTGCTGTGCCCGACGGGGCATCGACCTTGTGACGGTGGTGCATTTCCAGCACCTCGATATCGAAATCGGACGCCTCCAGCGCACGGGCTGCTTTCTCCACCAGAACGGCGAGAAGGTTCACGCCGAGGCTCATATTGCCGGATTTGACGATGGTGGCGTGGTGGGAAGCGGCCTTGATCTTCGCTTCGTGTTCCGGCGCAAGGCCGGTGGTGCCGATTACGTGGACGATCTGCGCCTGCGCGGCGTAGCCGGCAAACTCCACGCTGGAGTCCGGCGAGGTGAAGTCCAGCACGCCATCGGCCTTTGCGAAGGCGGCGAGCGGGTCGTCGGTGATGGAGACATTGATCGTGCCGATGCCGGCAAGCTCGCCCGCATCGCGCCCCAGGAAAGAAGAGCCCGGACGCTCCACCGCAGCGGCGACGCGCAGCCCGTCCATCGCGTGTACGGTGCGGATCAGCGTCTGGCCCATGCGACCAGCCGCCCCAACGATGACAAGCCCCATATCGCTCATGTGTTCTGCTCCTGCTGCTCTGCTGTGGTGTTGGCGAGCAGGTTCTCGCCCTTCTGGCTCTGCATGCGGTGGAAACGCGCATAGATGCCGTGCGGCTTGGCAAGGAGGCTCTCATGCGTGCCTTCTTCCACCAGATGGCCTTCTTCAAGCACGACGATGCGGTCGGAATTGACAACGGTGGAAACCCGGTGCGCGATGACGAGCGTGGTGCGGCTTTCCATGATGCCTTCCAGCGCCTGCTGGACTCGGGCCTCCGACTCGTTGTCGAGCGCGGAGGTCGCCTCGTCCAGAAGGAGGATCGGCGCGTCGCGCACAATGGCCCGGGCGATAGAGATGCGTTGGCGTTGCCCACCGGAAAGATTGGCGCCATTCTCGCCCACCAGCGTGTCGTATCCTTCCACCTGCTGGCGGATGAAATCGTCGGCGAAGGCAAGCCTTGCCGCTTCCTCGACCTCGGCATCGCTTGCATCGGGGCGGCCATAGCGGATGTTGTCGCGGATCGTGCCTTCGAAGAGATAAGGCTGCTGCGAAACATAGGCGATGGCATTGCGCAGCGAGCTCTTGGTGACGGTGGATATGTCCTGCCCGTCAATCTCGATCCTGCCGCCATCGAGATCATAGAAGCGCTGGAGGAGGGCAAAGAGCGTGGACTTGCCGGCGCCGGACGGGCCGACAATGGCCGTGGTCTCACCCGCTCTGGCGACAAAGCTGATGCCGTGCAGCACCGGCAGATCGTCGCCATAGGAGAACGCCACTTTGTCGAAGGTAACGGTGCCCTTTTTTACGGCCAGCGTGCCCGCACCCGGCGCATCGCGCTGCTGGGGCTCGGTGTCGAGAATCTCATAGATCATGCGGGCATTGACCAGCGCGCGTTCGAGATTGACCTGCACGCGGGCGAGCTTGCGCACCGGATCATAGGCGAGGAGCAGGGCGGTGATGAATGCAAAGACGGAGCCCGGCGGCTGCGCACTGACGGAGGCGCGCCAGGCCGCGTAGCCGATCACGCCGGCAATCGCCAGCCCCGCCAGAAGCTCGGTGATGGGGCCAAGGCGCTCCGACACGCGGGCGATCTTGTTGGAACGGTCCTCGGCATAGGAGATCAGCCCGGACATCTTGCCCGAGAGCTGGTCTTCCATGGTGAAGGCCTTGATGATGGCAATGCCCTGGACCGATTCCTGCATGGCGCCCAAGAGGCGGGAGTTCACATCCACCGCCTCGCGCGTCACGCGGCGCAGCCGGCGCATGAGGTAGTTGACCGAATAGATGAGCGGCGGGCCGATCACCAGCGCGATGACCGAGAGCAGGGGATCCTGCATCACCATCACGGCAACGAGACCGATGAGGGTGACGAGATCGCGGGCGATTGAGGCGACCGTCATGTTGAGCAGGTCGCGGATGCCGGTCACGTTCTGACTGATCTGGGCGGCGAGCTGGCCGGAACGGGTGGCCGTAAAATAACCGATGCCGAGCCGCATCAGATGGTCGAACATGCGTTGCTGATAACGGGCGACGATGTTGTTGCCGATCTTTGCCAGCATGACCGACTGGCCATAAGTGGCGAAACCGCGAATGGCGAAGGCGGCAACAATGGCGCCGCAAATCCAGCCAACCAGCTCCCAGCGCTGGCGATAGAAGACCTCGTCGATGATGTCGCGCATGATCCACGCGCTGAAGGCCGTGGTGGCTGCAATGGCCAGCATGCATGCAATCGCGATCAGATAGTGGCCGATATAGTCGCGGCCGTTTTCCGCGAAGATGCGGCGAATGACCGGGAGAACCTCTCCCACATCCGCCTTGTTCTTTCCAAGCTTCAAAACATCCGTTCCTGTTCAGCCGTGCGACCGGGCGTTGAGCAGCCGCGCTTTTCCAGCAACAGGCTATGCCCGTTCGACTGCGCTCATGCAACGGTGAATCCGGCTCTGGCCGGCGCTTTTCATGCGGCCTTCCAGCGCCGCCCCTGAGTTTCGATGCCGAAACGGACCGGAGTGCGCGCATAGGCGGCGAGGCCGACAAGAGCGGCCTTTGGATGGGTGATGACATAAACGGGGATGTCTTTCACCAGAGCGCTGTGGGGCGCCTTGTCTTCGAATGCCGCCCTGAAATGGCCATTCTTGAGCGTCGGAACGATCTTCTGCGCAATGCCGCCGCTCAGATAGACACCGCCGCGCGCCATGAAGATGAGCGCCATGTCACCGGCCAGCCGCCCCAGATAGGTCACGAAGAGATCGAGCGTTTCCATGGCCACGGGATCGGACCCGTCGAGCCCGGCGCTGCTGATCTCCGCCGGCGTCTCGTGGACGGGTTTCGTGCCGTCGGCAGCGTTGATCGCGCGGTAAAGGTTGACCATGCCGCGCCCGCACAGGATCTGCTCGGCCGCGACACGGCCCTCGATCCGCTCCAGATGCGGGAAGATTTCCAGATCCCGCCCGGTGCGCGGGCCCAGATCCACATGCCCGCCTTCGCCCGGCACAGGAAACCAGGTGTGTTGCGCATGAACAAGCCCGGCCATGCCGAGGCCCGTTCCAGGCCCAAGCACCACGCGGCTGCCCGTGGGCTGCGATGTGCCGGGGCAGACCATCTCAAGATTGTCGTCGTCGAGCGCCACCACGGCCAGCGCCTGCGCCTCGAAATCATTGATGACGATGATGTCGCTAAAGCCCATCGTCTCCATCATCTTCCGGGGGCGCACCACCCAGTCGCAATTCGTGAGGTCGATCTCGTCGCCCTCCACCGGACCGGCCACCGCCAGCACCGCCGATTGCGGGATGATGGAGGTGCGGTCGAGGATGGCGCTCTGGATGGCTTCGTCGATGGTCGCGTAGTCCGCGGTCTGCACCACCGGAAAGGCTTTGGGCTCGGCGTTGGAGTCCACCAGAATGGCAAAGCGCGCATTGGTGCCGCCGATGTCGCCGATCAGGACGGGAAATCGCAGGGCTGTATCGTTCTCATTCTTGAAATGCATGGCACAGACTCTGACGATTTGCCGCTCCAAAGACCAGGTAAAAGCGGATTAAATCGGTTGAAGGCGGAAGGCAAGCGCATCGTCGGCAAAAAGTCGACGCGCCCACCACTTCAAAGCCGGGCGGTTTTACTGAAATCCGGGCCGACTGCTCGGCCTGGGCACCTGAGCCGGCGGAATCGCGGACAGGACACCTGCAGGGCTGACCGCCTGATAGCCGAGTGCCGGCAGATCCGCTGCGCCGTCCTGCGGAACACCGCCCTGGCCGGCGACGGTGACCGCGGCTTCCGACGCGGGATTCGGCGCATCGAGCACGGCGCGGCACGCGGAGGGCAGGGCCGCCATGGTCATCACGTCGCGGGCTTTCGGCTTGGCCGGGCCCTTTGCCGGCTTCCACGGTTCGTCGGTAAACCACCAGGCGAGTGAATCATCGCATCCCTCGCTGCGCGGCGGCGGGCTTTGCGGCTTGCAGCCGGTGGAGCCGGCTGGGCAGCCGATGCGGACATGAAAATGATAGTGATGTCCCCAGAATGGCCTGACCTTGCTGAGCCATGAGCGATCGCCGCGCACCGTGTCGCAGAGCTTTTTCTTAATGCCGGGATGCACCAGAATGCGCTCCACTTCCGGATAGTTCGCCGCACGCCGCAGGACCGCTTCATGAGCCGGGGTCCATTTGCGGTCATCGACGTAGAGCGAATCCTTTTTCAGCATCGAGATGGCGCTGATGCGTTCGCGGTCGGCCACGCTCATGCGCTGCGTCGGCATCGGCGTGAACCAGATGTCGGCATCAAGGCCGATCTGATGCGAGGCGTGGCCCGTGAGCATGGGGCCGCCACGCGGTTGCGAAATATCCCCGACGAGAAGGCCGCGCCAGCCATCCTGCGCGGCTTCCCGCGACAGGCGCTCGATCAGCGAGATGAGGACCGGGTGCCCCCAGCGACGATTGCGCGAGAGGCGCATGGCCTGCCAGTGCGGACCATCGCGCGCGATGGCGACACCGCCGGAAAAACACCCTTTCGAATAGAAGCCATAGGCCGCCGGCCTGGTGGCGGCGGGGAGCTTTTTGGCTCCGAACAGATCCTTGGCGAGAGGCTCGGCCTGAACGGCGGCAACCGTGGTGGAAAGTCCCAGCAGGACCATGGCCACCAGTTTCAGAGTCCGTTGGAATCGCATCGCTTCCTCGTTGTGAGCCTACCCCCGCGATTATCGAATCATAGCACAGCTTGCGATTCGCTTACCGCCGTCGTTTACGATTCTTCTGCGCGCCAGCTTTCATCCGCCCACATGGTTTCGAGCGCTGCGCGATAATCCGGATGCCGCATCCGGTAGCCCGTGCTTTTGAGACGCGCATTCGAGACACGTTTGCATTCGCCATAAAACGACCGCCCCATGGGGGAGAGGCCGGCATCTTCGAATGCAACCTCCGGCGGGGCGACCTGCCCGGCCAGTGCGGCCGCATATGCCACCACGTCCTGCGGGGGCGAGGGAGCATCATCGGTCACATTGAAGATGCCCGTTTCGAAACGGCGCGCGAGATGGGCCGTCGCGCCCGCGATGTCGTCGACATGAATGCGGTTGAACACCTGGCCCGGCTTGACGATGCGCCGCGCCTTGCCGGCCTCGAGATTGCAGAAGGGGTTGCGGCCCGGACCGTAAATGCCGGACAGACGGATGATGGCCACGGGGAGGCCGAGCTCCTCGCCGAGCCGGAGCCAGTCGTTCTCCGCCACAAGCCTCTGTTTCGAGCGATCCGAGACCGGATCGCAGGGCGCCGTTTCATCCACCCAGGCACCGCCGTGATCGCCGTAAACGCCAACGGTCGAGAGATAGCCGATCCATTTGAGCGCGGGCATGGCGCCGGAAATGATCTCGCGGGCGGCGATCAATACGGGATCGCCCGCCGCATCCGGTGCGACGCTGACGATGAGATGCGTGGTGGTGGCCAGCGCTTCCTTCGCATCGGGAGAAACGGTGTCCTGAAACAGAAAGGGCACAATGCCTGCGTGCTTCAGTCTTTCGGCCTTCCCTGCGCTGCGCGTGGTGCCGGCCACCAGGGCGGCTTCGCCGGCGACCTCGCGGGCGATGGCCCGGCCCGAATAGCCTGCGCCGAAGATGAAGAATCGCTTGGTCATGATCGTCCGTCCCATTCAGCCTGCACCTGTGCGTCCGTTTCCTGCGGGCGCAGCCGGGTTTCGATTGCCCGGAAGGCCTTGTCGTCCAGAAGTCGGGACAGCGCCCAGACGGCCGCGCCACGCACGAGCGGCGCATCATCTTCGGCGAGGCGCCTGCACGGGTCAACCAGGCTGGCTTCGCCGGAATTGCCCGCCGCAATCAGCACGTTTCGGATGAAACGGTCGCGGCCGATGCGCTTGACCGGCGAGCCGGAGAAGAAGGCGCGAAAACCGGCATCGTCCAGCTCCAGAAGCGTGGAAAGCGGTGGCTCCTTCAAATCCTCGCGCGCCTGAAGCTTCGCCTCGGCGGCGCCTTGAGCGAACTTGTTCCACGGGCAGGCGGCGAGGCAGTCGTCGCAGCCATAGATGCGGTTTCCCATAGGCACGCGGAATTCGCGCGGGATCGGCCCCTTGTTTTCGATGGTGAGATAGGAGATGCAGCGCCGCGCATCGATCTGATAGGGGGCGGGGAAGGCCCTGGTCGGGCAGATGTCGAGGCAGGCGCGGCAGGAGCCGCAATGGTCGCGCTCCGGCGCATCCGGCGACAACTCAGCCGTGGTGAAGACGGAACCGAGAAACAGCCAGGAGCCGAATTCACGGCTCACCAGGTTTGTGTGCTTGCCCTGCCAGCCGAGGCCGGCCTCGCGGGCCAGCGGCTTTTCCATAACCGGCGCGGTGTCGACGAAAACTTTCACATCCTCGCCGGTGCGGGCGGCGAGTTTGCCGGCAAGCTGTTTCAGCCGGCCTTTGATGACATCGTGATAATCGCGGTTGCGCGCATAAACGGAGATTGCCGCCCGGTCCCGACGCTCCAGGATCTCGAGCGGGTTTTCGTCCGGGCCGTAGTTCATGCCGAGCATGATGACAGAGCGCGTCTGCGGCCACAGATCGCGCGGATGGGCGCGGCGGTCCGCCGTTTCCTCCATCCATTGCATGCTGCCGTGCCGGCCTTCCTTCAGGAAATGGCCAAGCTCGGCCGCACGCGAGGGAGCACGCTCTGCCGAGGCCACGGCCACGGCATCGAAGCCCAGCGCGCGCGCCTCCTTTTCGACGAACGCGCGAAGCCTGTCGGCCTGCGCGCTTTTCATCAGAAATCCAGATCCGCGTAGTGAGAGACGGGAGAAAGCCCGCGCACGCGGTCAGCCAGAATGGAGCGGAAAGAGGGGCGCGATTTCATGCGGGTGTACCAGTCGCGCGCCGCCGGATAGTCACGCCACTCGATCTCGCCCAGATAGTCGAGCACCGAGAGCGTGGCCGCAGCAGCGAGATCCGCATAGGAAAGCCTTTTGCCGGCCATCCAGTCGCGCGTGCCGGCAAGCCAGTTCGTGTATTTCATGTGCTGGCGCACATTGGTTCGCGCGGCGCGGATGGCTGCCGAATCCGGCGAACCGCCACCTTCCGACCCCGCCATCTGCGGCTTCAGCGCCCTCTCACGCACCAGATGCCGGGTCACGTCGGCGTCGGCCTTGAGAAGATACCATTCGACAAGCCGGCGAATTTCCGCGCGGTCGACAGAATCCTCGGCCATCAGACGCTTGTCGCGCTTCAGCGCGCCACGCGTCTCATCGAGATATTCTGCGATAACGGTTGCACCGACAATGGGATGGTCGCCCTCGGCAAGCAGGACGGGGATCGTGCCCGCCGGATTGAGCGTGAGAAACTCCTCGCGGCGCGCCCAGGGGCGCTCCTCGATCAGGGCGAGTTCCTCGCCATATTCGCCAAAGGAAAGCCGCACGAAACGGCAGGAAGCATAAAGGGGATGGTGAAAGAGCGTCAGCATGCGTCTGCTTCTAGAGGAAGGCTCTGGCCATTTCATGGCCGTGACGGTAATCCTTCGATTACCTGATTCTGCGAGTTCTTCCCTCAGCTATAGGGGGAGACTTATCTGCTGACAAGCAAGCCTTGATTGAGGAGCGAACATGACGGATCAGACCATCGTGGGGGCGCTCCTTCTTGGCATCCTCGAAGGACTGACGGAGTTCATTCCCGTCTCCTCGACCGGGCACATCCTGCTCGCCGGCCATTTCCTCGGTTTCAAATCCACCGGCAAGGCCTTCGAGGTTCTGATCCAGCTCGGCGCCATCCTCGCAATTCTCAGCGTCTATGCGGCGCGGCTCTGGCAGATGCTGATCGACCTGCCGCGCGACCCGGCAACGCGGCGCTTCGTCATCGGCATTCTGATCGCCTTTCTGCCGGCTGCGGTGATCGGCGTTCTGGCTTACAAGATCATCAAGACCGTGTTCTTTGAAACACCGCTTCTGATCTGCGTGATGCTCATTCTGGGCGGCTTTGTGCTGCTTTGGGTGGATCGCTGGGCAACGAAACCGCGCTATCACGACATCACGAAGTTCCCGCTTTCCATGTATCTTGGCATCGGTCTGTTCCAGTGCCTTTCAATGATCCCGGGCACCTCGCGCTCCGGCGCGACGATCGTCGGCGGGCTGCTTATGGGTGCGGACAAGCGCTCGGCGGCGGAGTTTTCGTTTTTCCTCGCCATGCCGACCATGACCGGCGCCTTCGCCTATGATCTCTACAAGAATTACGATCTGTTATCGGCAGCGGATGTGAAGATCATCGCCATCGGCTTCATCGCCGCCTTCATTGCCGCGCTTATGGTCGTGCGCTGGCTGCTTGGCTACGTATCGCGGCGCGGCTATGCGCTGTTTGGCTGGTGGCGGCTGCTCGTGGGCAGTGTCGGGCTGATCGCACTGCTTGTGTGGGGGTAGGGCCTCCCGAAATCGAAGTGTGGAATCCGGTTTTCAGATTGTTCCGCCTCGATTTTATGGCAGCGGCGTGGTGCGTGGTTCGACAAGCTCACCATGAGGGAAGTGGAGCATCGCGGAAAAGCCTGCTTCGGTGAGGTTACGGACGGGAACTGCAATCATCTACCTCCCTCATGGTGAGCTTGTCGAACCACGCACCCCATCAATGCCATGGCGGCGCGTCCACATGAACACAGATCACCCAACCAACAAAAAAACCCGGCGCGAGGCCGGGTTTTTCATGTCTCTGCAGGCGACGTTTTAGGCAACGGCACCGTTGATCCACGCAGAAAGCGCCGTCTTGGGTGCGGCGCCGACCTTCATGTCGGCCACTTCGCCGCCCTTGAACATCATGAGGGTAGGGATCGAGCGCACGCCATACTGCGCGGCCAGTTCCGGGTTCTCGTCAATGTTCACCTTGGCGATCTTGACCTTGCCACCGAGCTCGGCGGCGATCTCGTCCAGCGCGGGCGCGATCATCTTGCACGGGCCGCACCACTCAGCCCAGAAGTCGACAACCACGGGCTCGGATGCCTGCAGCACGTCGGACTGGAAATTGTTCTTGTCCGCCTTCACGGTGGCCATGGGAATTCTCCTTATCGGCAAATCGGTCACACCACATGTGGTGGTGGCGCGGGGTCGCGTCAAGCTCTGTTGTGTCACGCCCGCGTGAGTCGTTCAAGCGCGTCTGCCAGACGTTCGGCGGGAACCGGCAGCAGCACCGGCGTTTCGGTAAACAAAAGCGCAGCCTCGACCCTGCGCCCGGGATAAAGCGGTTTCAGAAGCTCCGCGTAGAGCGCAAGCTGCGCGACATAGGGGGCGGGTGCTTCTTCCAGCGATTTTGGCGCGGGGCGGTTGGTCTTGTAATCGACGATCAGCACCGCATCATCGGTGACGGCCAGGCGGTCGATCTTGCCGGAGACGGCGTGACGGCGTTTGCCAAGCGCCAGCTCGCCCATGACCGAGACCTCGGCGCGGGACCCGGGCGCGAAGATCGCAGCGAAGCGCGTGTCCTCGAGGATCGCGCGAACCGAGTGCCAGACTGCCTCCCGCTCTTCGCTGCTCCAAGTGCCGCCCACACGATCGAGATAGCGGCCCGTTGCGGCCTCACGCTCCTCCTGCGGGCACTCGGGCAGCAATTGCAGAAGCCTGTGCACGGCCAGACCGCGCTGGATGGCAAAGCCCGGTCTGCGCGCCTCTTCGAGAACGGGAGAAAGGGGTGAGGGGACCGGCTCATAATCAGCTTCGATCAGGGCGCCAGCGCGTGACGGCGAAAGCGGGCGTGGCAGGTCGACCGGCATGGGCGGCGGGGTGAGCAGGGCTTCGGGAAGCGCGGTTTCGGAACGGGTTTCTGCGGGCCGCTCCGCTTCGGGCTTTACCGCCGGCGCATCACTCACACGGTAGCGGTAAACCGGAGCGCAGATTGCGGGGCTCGCCCGCTCCTCCACCCGGTCGGCCCCGGAAAGGGCCGCACGCACGACATTGAGCCAGGTCAGTTCCTGTGGCTCACGCTGGCCATGATAACCGCAGACGATCAGCCGGTCCTCGGCCCGCGTCATGCCCACATAGAGGAGGCGGCGGTATTCTTCCTCCGCCTTGACCTTCGCATCAGCCTCGAAACGCGCGGCCACCGTGTTGGAAACATCCTTGCCGGCGCGCCAGAGAAAGCCCTTGCCCTGCCAGCCTTCGCCACGCGGCGCAAAGGGCATGAGCTTGGGCAGATGCTGGGAGACGAAGGGCGCACTGCCCGGATCGACCAGAAACACCACCGGAGCTTCGAGCCCCTTGGCGGCGTGAACCGTCATGATGCGCAGCTCGTCGCGCGTCTGGTCCATCTCGCGCTTGATTTCCGGCGCCTGCCCTTCAAGCGCCGAAAGGAGCGCTTCGAGCCCGTTGAGCCCCGCGCGCTCGCCGGCCAGTGCGAAGGAGAGGAACTCGTCGAGAATGTCGTTTGCCTCATGGCCAAGCCGGGCAACGAAAAGCCGACGCGCGCCCTCCCGCTCGCGCGTGCCCGTAAGAAGGCTGGCATAGAATTCGAAAGCCGGCTTGAAAGCCGCTTCGTTTTGCCAGTTCTGCAGGGTCTCGACCATGCCGGCCACTGCCGGATCTTCCAGCGCCTGCGCGCGCATGGCATCGAACAGCGGAACGGCGCGCCCGCGGTTCCAGGCCAGACGGAAGAGGCGTTCCTCATCCATGCCGAAGAGGGGGCTTTTCAGCACCGCTGCCAGAGACAGGTCGTCATGCGGCTGGAGAAGGAAGCGGCCAAGCGCGATCAGATCCTGCACGGCGATGTGTGCGGTGAGCCGCAGGCGGTCCGCGCCGGCCACATCGATGTGGCGGTTTTTCAGACTGCGCGAGAGCGCGTGCACGAACCGGTCGCGCTTGCGCACGAGCACGAGCACATCGCCAGCGGTGAGGCGCTTGCCGGTGCCTTCGATGATCTCGCCATTGCGGATCCAGTCCTCGACCGTCTGCGCGATGGTTTCGGCCAACCGCACGGCGGGCGCGGAGGCATGGTCGATGGCCTCCGTCCAGTCTTCCGGCTCGTCCACCGCGACCGGCGCGATGGGCGACCAGACTTCCACATAGCCGGGCTGGCCCGCGCGAACCGCCAGATGCTCGATCGGCTCGGGATCATGCGTCAGCCCCTGCGCCACATCGGCCTTCGAGAACACGAGATCGGCGGCACGCAGCACATCCTCCGTAGAGCGGAAGGAATAGCGCAGGCGCAGGCGCTCAAAGCGGCGCTCGACCTCGCGCACCTTTTTCTCGAACGCGCGACCGCTTTCGCCGAAGGCAGCCGGCTCCGCACCCTGAAACGAATAGATGGACTGCTTTTCATCGCCCACCGCGAAGATGGTGCGCATGAGGCCTTCGCGCGCACCTTCGCCGGCAAAGAACTCTTCCGCCAAAAGGCGCACGATCTGCCATTGCTCGGGGCTCGTGTCCTGCGCCTCGTCGATCAGCACATGGTCGATGCCCTTGTCGAGCTTGTACTGCACCCACGGTCCGGCATCGGCACGCGCCAGAAGCCGGATGGTGCGCATGATGAGATCGTTGAAATCGAGAAAGCCGCGCGCGCGCTTCAGCCGCTCATAGCGGGCGATCATGCCATCGGCGATGACAAGGGCCGCACGCGTTGCCTCCAGCATGCGGAAAAGCGCCACGCGGTCGACCGCATCGCGGATTGCCTCCGCCGCCTCGCCATAGCGCTCCACAATGTCGGGCAGGGCGGTGCGCAGCGCCTTTTTGAACGTGGTCTCGCCATAGACGCCGCCATCGGCCTTCAAAAAGCCCTTGCGCAGATGGTCGAGCCTTCGCAGCGGGTCCGCCTCCTCGAAGGCGCGGCTGGCATCGGGCACGATGCTCTTCAAAACCGTTTTGGCGTCGACGGCCTCCGCCTCGGCCACGAAGGCACGAAACGCGCCGGCATCGAAGCCCGGAAGCGGCCAGATGGAGGCGGCAATCGATGCTGCGGTGTCATTGGCTGCGAAATCGAACTCCTCGAACAGGGCGCTGTAGGGAACCGGGTCGTTGCCGATTTCATCGATAAAGGCGCGCAAGCCATCGCGACGGGCTATGATCTCCGACAGGAGCTCCTGCAAGCCGCTCTCGCCGCCGCGCTCCAGCACCTCGGCAAAGGCTTCGGCCAGCGCGCCATCCTCGCCGGCGGCACCGGACAGGAGATCGCGCCGCGCCTCGGCAAGAAGCGCCTCCTCCATCTGCGTGTCGAGCAGTTCGAAATGGCCGGCAATGTTTGCCTCCAGCGGGAACTGGTGCAGGATCGCCTCGCAGAAGGCGTGGATGGTCTGGATTTTCAGACCGCCCGGCGTTTCCAGCGCGCGGGCGAAAAGCCGCCGCGCGCGGGCAAGCTTTTCACGGTTGGGAGCATTGCCTTCCATCTTTGCGATCACATCGGACAGCGCCTCGTCGGGCAGAAGGCTCCAGCCGGCAAGATCGCGGAAGACGCGGTTGGCCATGTTGGCAGCGGCAGCGCGCGTGTAGGTGAGGCAGAGGATCTTGGAAGGGTCCGCCCCCTGCAAGAGAAGCCGGATCACGCGCTGGGCAAGCACATGGGTCTTGCCGGAGCCGGCATTGGCCGAGACCCAGGCCGATGTGGCGGGGTCGGCTGCAAGCGACTGCGCCTGGATCGTATCCTCGGGGATGAAGGAGAACTTTTTCATTCGTCCCCTCCGCTTTCGCCTGCATCGCCACCGGCAGACCATTCGAGCACACGCGCCAGATGATCGTAGTCGCCATCCACATCGCCCTCGCGGAAGGGCAGGACGCGTGAGCGATAGCCCGTCTCAGGCTTGTGATAATGGGCGAGAAGCTGCCCCAGCCGTTCCCATGCCTCTTCGGCCATGCCGGGCGCGGTCTTGTCGCTGTCCTTCATGCGAAGGATGGATTCAGGCACGACCTCGCCATTGGCCTTGAGCCGCACATAGGCGAGGTCGCCGGGCTCGGCGGGGCCGATATCGGCGAAGGCGCCGCGCTGAAGCAGCGCCGCTTCCAACGCAAGCTGTGGCGAGAGAAGCGTGTGCGCCTGTCGGCGCGACGGCGAGGCGCCGGTCTTGTAATCGAGGATCTCGGCGCTGCCATCGGCGCGGATGTCGATGCGGTCGGCGCGGCCTGAAAGGGTGAGCCCGAGCTTTGCCACCTCGATGGCCGAGGCGCGGATTTCTGCATGGCGCCTTGCGATGCCTTCGGCGCGACCGCGCTCCCACTCGACGACGGATGCCGCCGTGCGCTCGAAGCGTGGCCACCAGACCGTTGCCACATCCTGCGGGAGACCGGCTTCGGCAAAAAGCTCGCGGCCAATGGCGATCAGCCTGTCGAGCGCGTCGGGGGCCGTCGGATCCTCCACCTCCTTGATGAAGCGCTCCAGAACATCGTGAAAGAGATTGCCGCGTTCTGCGGCACCCGGATCGCGGATCAGCGGGTCAAGCGCGACAAGCGCCAATATGCGTTTTGCATAGACGGCATAGGGATCGCGCCGGAGAGTCTCGATCTCGGTGATGGAGAAGCGCGTGGGGCGCGCCTCGACCGGCGGCGCGGGCTCGGGCCGGGGGGCGAAATCCTCGTCCGGCCTGTCGTCCAGAAGACGCGCCCATGCGATCAGCTCCCGGCCCCGCGCGCGCATTGTCTTCGTCGTTTCCTCGCCAGCGAAGGCGAGAATGCGCTGCAGCCAGCGCGACGCGACCGCAGGTGCATCGCCGGCGCGCGCGGCGCGTGTCAGCACCACATTCCTCGTGCCCATCGCCATCATGAAATCATGCGCGGCCTGGCCGATCCGGCGTTCCGGCGGTTCCAGCGAAAGCTCGGCCTTCATCAGGCGCGACATGAAGCGGTCGGAGGAGGGGATGGCAGGCCAGGTGCCCTCGTTCATGCCGCCCAGCACCATCGTGTCGACATGCAGAAGCCGCGCTTCGAGCGTGCCCCAGATGGCGACGCGCCTGTCGGCGCCCATGGTGGGTTTCACCACTTCGGTGGCGATGAGCGCGGCAAAGACCGCCGGCCATTCGGCGGCGTCGAAGGGCAGGGTCGTCTGCGAACCCACCAGACCGCGCAGGAAGGCGGCCATGGCCTGACCGCGCTCGCCGTCATAGTAATTTGTCAGGCTGCCATCCTCTGAGCGACCCAGCGCTTCGAGAACCTCGACTGTCGAGCGCGCCATCTCGGGCACGCCGATGCCCGATTGCCCGCGCAGGGCGGCCAGTGGGCGCAGCGCCTCGACCAGGGCACCGAGAACGGCGCGCGCTTCGGCCAGTGCGGCGTCGTTGACGCGCGGGACCCAGAAGGGTTTGCGCGTGTCGCGTTCGTTCGCTTCCCAGCGTGTTTCAAAGAGCGCATCGAGCGTCGCGATGTCTGGCCGACCCGTGCCGCCGCGCAGCGCCACGAGCTCGATGGTCTCGGCGGCGCGGCGCACGCTGGCGCGCTTCAGCCCCAGCCGGAGCAAGGGATGCTTGAGGAGGGCCACCATGGCGATGGGTTCGCCGGGGCGGAACACGGTTTCGAGCAGCAGCCGGGCCAGCGTTGCCGGCGGGGTGTCGGCGAGCGGCGTGCCGCCAGAATCATCCGCCTCGATGCCGAAGCGACGCAGCTCCACCGCGACACGACGCGCCAGACCGCGATCGGGTGTGACGAGTGCCGCCGTTGCGTTCTCGTCGGTCAAGGCCAGGCGCAGCGCAACGGCAATCGAGAGCGCTTCCTCACGCTCGTTTGCGGTCTCCACCAAAGTCACGCCGGAAAGCGCGTCCCCTTCTGTCGCATCGGCTGCCAGCGCCTGATTTTCAAGCCAGGCATCCGTGGTTTCGGCAGGACGCAGCGTTTCGCTGACCAAGGCGCGGCGCAGGGCAAGCGGCGGGGCAGGCTCGCCAAGCTCGACCACCTCGTCGCGCGTGATGCCCATGGCGGAAAGCAGTTTCTTCAACCCTGCCTGCGGATGGCCGAAGGCGGATGGCTCGTCCGCATCGCCCACCGCCTCCCAGGCACGCGCGTCGAGCCGCGTGTCGAGGCCCGGCAAGACCACGGCACCGTTTGCCAGCCCGGCGATCGTCGCCAGAAGCCGCGCTGTCGCCGGAATGGAGCCGGTGGAGCCGGCAGCGATGACCGGGCCCTTGTGTGCATGGGCCCTGAGACGTGCGGCCTCTGCCGCCAGCATCGCGTTTCGATGCGCGGCGGGGTTGGAGCGGTCAAGCTCTTCGAGCAGTTTTGGCCAATGGGCGGTGACGATCTGCAGAAATTCCAGCGTCACCTGCCACCAATGCGCCAGCGCATCGGGCGCGAGGCTGGCAAGCTTCGTCCAGTCGGCTTCCTCGGTTTCGATTTCGTCCATCAGGCCGGCCAGATCGCGCGCGAGCCAGATGGAATCCGACGCCGAAGCCGGCACCACAACGCCTTCCTCGAAGAGGGCGGCCACGTGGCCGGGCAGCCGCGCCTTCCACGCCTGCACGAGCGGTGCCAGCAACAGGATGCGATCCAGCGCCTCTATCGGCGGGGCGAGATCGAGCGCGGTGGCACCCTCCGTATCGAACAGCGCGGCCTCTTCATCGAACTCGCCCAGCGGGCGAATGACGGGGAGGATGGCGGATTGTCCATCGAGCTTTCGAAGCAGGACATCGCGCAGGGCGCGGGCGGCGCGGCGGGTTGGCAGATAGATGGTGACATCGGCCAGCGCCAGCGGATCGCCCGTGTGCCGAAAACCCGGCACGAGCTTTCCACCGAACAGAGCTTCGACAAGCGTCTCCAGAAAGCCGACGCCGGGGGGGATGGAAAAGACGCGGCTTCTATCTTCAGCCAACATCGCTCTTCTCGGCGTGCATCGCCACCACCGCTTCGGCGGGGGCGATGGCGTCCGGCGTGCCGACGGTGATCCACGCGCCGTCCATCCTCATACCGAAAAGCCGGCCCGTGGCCTCGGCTGCATCGAAATAGGAATTGAGAGACTGGGGTTCGTTGCCGGCACCGGCAAAGATGCGCGGGTGCAGCACGATCGCGCCGGCATAGATGACACCGCCCTCCACGCCGCGATCACGGGTGAGGCGGCCATCCTCATCCATTCGGTAATCGGTCGAGCCGGAATGACCTGTCGCCTGTTCGGTGTCCGCAACCATGAGGAGAATATCCATGGTCTCAGGCTCCCAGGCAAGGGCCATGCGCTCGAGGTTGGACGTGCCAGCTTCGAGCCAGAACGTGTCGGCGTTGAGAATGAAGAAGGGCGCGTTTCCCAGATGCGGCAGGGCGCGAATGATGCCACCTGCCGAGTCCATGAGCCGCTCACGCTCATCGGAAATGACGATCATCGGCGCGGTGCGGCCTGCCAGATGAGCTTCCATCTGGTCGGCGAGGTAGTGCACGTTCACCACAGCCGTTTCGACGCCCGCGCCTTCCAGCATGTCGAGCGCCCGGTCGATCAGCGTGCGCCCCGCGACCTTCACCAGCGGTTTGGGCATGGTGTCGGTGATGGGGCGCATGCGCTTGCCGAGCCCGGCGGCGAGCACCATCGCCTTTGTCGGGAGTGTCCCGCTCATGCCTCGTCTCCGCTCAGGAAGCCGGCTTCTTCATAGAATGTGCGCAGCTCATCCAGAACGGGATGGCGCATTGCACGGCGAAGATAGGCGCGGATGCGCGGCAGGTGCTTGATGTAAAAAGGCTTGTGGTCGCGCTGCTCCAGCCGCACGAAGGTGCCAAGCAGCTTGGAATTGCGCTGGGTGGCGCAGATCGCATAGGCCTCGTCGAACGCTTCGCGATCAAACGGCCCCTGCTCGGCCCGGGCGGCGCAATAGGCTTCCACGACGGCGCGTTCCAGCTCTTCGGGCATGGTCACGCGGGCATCGAGCGCCAGCGAAGCAACGTCATAGGCCGCTGGCCCGCACACCGCATCCTGCAAATCGATCAGCCCCAGCCGGTCGAACCCTTCGCGCTCGGCCCGCCAGATCAGGTTTGGCGAATGAAAATCGCGCAGGACGAGATTTTTTTCGAAATGCTCAAGGCGCGCGAACAGCCGGTCCCAGCGCTCCATATAGCCCGCGCGTTCCGCATCGTTTGCGGGGCGCCCGGCCATGAAGGGCATGTACCAGTCGGTCAGGAGGCTAACCTCGATGCCAAGCGCCTCGCGGTCATAGGGCGGCAGTTCATGAACAAGCTGATCGTTGACCGGCATCTCTTTTGGCCATGCGTCGCGGTGAAGGGCTGCGAGGAGGCGCGCCGCCTCCACATAGCGCTCGGCCACAGGCTCACCTTCGGCCGAGAGAAACGGTGTCTCGCCGAGATGTTCGGTCAGGAGAAGCCCGGTTTCCAGATCCTGCGCATAGACCTGATAGGCCGAGAAACCGCGCGCACGAATGGCGTTTGCCGTGGCCACGGAAGCGGCGACCGACTGCGCCAGGTGGGCGACCTGGCTATAGGGCCGCCCGCAGGCAAGCAGCGGCTCGTCGCGCCGCTCGGGCGCGTTCATCAGGATGCGGCGGGCGCCAAGCCGCGTGGTCACGGTCTCATAGGCCCGCAGCGAGGCATCGCCCAGAAGGAAGGCACGATGGGCGCGCAGTTCTCCGGCGTTGTTGAGGAAATCACGGATGGCGAAGCTGCGCTCCAGCCGAAGCATTGCCTCCTCCGGCCCGGCGATCACCGCAAGCCGGCCTTCACCGCTGTCGTGAAGCTCAATGCGGATCGCATCGGCAAAACGCTCGCCTGCGCGTTCCGGCCATTCGACAAGCGCAACGCCATCTTCTGCCGCCTCGAAAAGGCCGAGCTCTTCCAGCTCGTCGGGGTCGCCCAGCCGGTAGAGATCGAAATGATGAACGGGAATACGCGCGTCGTAGCTTTGCACCAGCGTGAAGGTGGGGCTTGGAACATCGAGTTCCGCGTCGCCGGCCAGGGCGCGGATGATGGAGCGGGCGAGGGTCGTCTTGCCGGCACCGAGATCGCCCTTCAGGGCAAGGATATCTCCAGGCCGCAACGCCACGGCGATGTCCTCGCCGAAAAGCGTGGTTGCGTCTTCATCCGGCAGGAAGCGTTCCAGAACGCGTGCTGTCATACGGTTTGGCTACTCTGCGGCGACCCGCGCCTGTGTCGGCGCGGAGGGGAAACGGCAGGTTACCGTGGTTCCGCGCCCTTCGCCCGTGTCGATGTGAACCGAGCCTCCATGCAGCTCGACGAAACTCTTGACGATGGAGAGGCCAAGGCCCGCACCACGCCTGCGCCCGCCATTAACATGCGGCTCGAAGCGTTTGAAGATCGTTTCGAGCACATCAGGCGCCATGCCGGGTCCGTCATCATGGACGCGGAATTCGACCGCATCGTTATATTGCCGAGCGGAGAGGCGGATCGTGCCATGCTCGGGTGCGTAATTGGCTGCGTTGGAGAGCAGGTTGAACAGAACCTGCCGCACGCGGTTTTCGTCCGCATGGAAAACGAGCGTGGCATCATCCATCTGCACATCGAGGCGAATCTGGTGTTCGCGCAGACGTTCCGAGATGAGCCCGGCCGCCGCCTCCACCATGTCGCCGACCCGCACCTCGCCGATCTCCAGTTCCATGATGCCGGCATCGACCGTCGCCAGATCGAGAATGTCGTTCACCACGGTGAGAAGCACGGAAGAAGACGACCCGATGTGATCCACATATTCACGCTGCTTCTGATTCAGCGGCCCCGTCTCCGGAAGGTTCAGGAGTTCGGTAAAGCCGATAATGTTGGTCAGCGGCGAACGCAGCTCGTAGGAAACGTGCTGAACAAAATCGTTCTTCAGCTTGTCGGCCTTCTGCAGCGCGTCGTTCTTCTCTTTCAGCGCGCGTTCCACGTTCACGCTGTCGGTCATGTCGACAAAGGTGATCATCACCTGACCGTTGGGCAGCGGGATTGTGGCGTGGCTCAATACCGAGCCATTTGAAAGTTCCACCTGGCCATGCTGGCTGCGCCGCTCGTCATCGAAACCTGTGACGGAGGCAACGAAGCCGCGCCATGGACTGTCCTTGGCGAGCGGATCGCACACCGCGCGGATATCGGCGATGTGCGCTTCGGGCGTGACGAGCTGGTCCGGCAGGTTCCAGATGCGCTGGAAGGCGGGGTTGGAAAGGCGCAGACGTCCATCCGGGCCGAACACCGCAACACCTTCGGTGAGATTGTCGAGCGTTTCGCCCTGCACCCGCATTGCCGCATTGTAGCGGCTTTCCAGATCAAATTTTTCCGTCAGGTTCTCGAACACCCAGGTCACACCGCCCTTGGGCTGCGGATTGGCGATCACGCGGATGGTGCGCCCGTCAGGCAGGTGCCACCAGTGCTCCTGCGGCTTCATGCTGCGATAGGCGGACAGGAGCCCTTCCTTCCAGCGCCGCCACTCGGGCTGTTCGGCCAGCGTGCCTTCGCTGCGCAGCCGGTCGAGCAACAGGGCGTTGTCGGGTCTGCTTTCGAGGAAAGGGGTGTCGAGATCCCACAGCTTCTGGAACGACTGGTTGAAGAAGCGCAGCTTCTGGTTCTCGTCGAAGATCGCCACCGCCGTGGTAAGCTGGTCGAGCGTGTCGGAGTGGCTCTGGACCGTGCTCTGATACTCCCGGCGGATCGATTCCACTTCGCTGACATCCGCCGCGATGCCCGCTGACCCATGCATGCCCGCATAGTCCGTGACCGCAAAAACCCGCCGCTCGCCCCGAACGACCGCCGAAAGCGATTGCCGGAAGACCTCATTGGCTTCCCGATGCCGGTTCGTGATTTCCTCGCGCGCCGACATGGGCAGGAATTCGAGCTGTTCGCGCAGAACCGCATCGCCGGTGGGCGCATCCACCGCGCCCGTGAACGCACGGTTCACCCATGCGAGCTGGCCGGCCTTGTCGCGCAGCCAGAACGGCATGTCGAGCGCGTCGATCAACCCCAGCAGCGTCGCGCGTTCCGACAAAAGATTACCCTGCTCGAGCTGAAGCCGCGCATGCTCTTCACGCACGCCGGTGAGCGACACGAAGCGCAGCACCGTATGCTGGGCGGATTTTCGTCCCTGTGCCTCGAGCATTGTGCCGGAGCGGGTTTCAATGGTCAGATCGAAATTCTCGCCGGTTTCGCGCAGCGTGGCGAGTGCGCGGTCAAGCGCTGAAGCCGAGCGCGGCATCATCCAGCGCCCAAAGGCGAGAAATGCCGAGCGTTCGTCCGGGGCGCCGCAGCCGGGCGGAAGATCGCCGACAATCGCCGGCCTGTCCGATCCGCCATCCCAGACCACTGCCCGCTGATCCTTGAGATTGAGAAGGGCCTCGGAGCGGCCAAGAGCGCCGCTCAGCTCGGCGATGCGCGCGCGCAGTTCGAGATTTTCAGAAGCGATGCGGGCGCGCTGCCGGATCAGCCAGATGGCGGAAAGAAAGGCGGCGCCCATGACACCTGCGAAAACCGCGAGCTGGATGACATCGACAGCCGTGACGGAAATGCCCGGTGCAAGCTGTGCAGTGGTCTGCGCGGCCGCCACGGATGGCACTGCCACGCTCGTCGTCAGCGTCAGAAACCGCACCAGTCCCCGCATGATGCCCGCTTTGCGCTGTCGGCCCCTAGGGCCCGTAGATCCGCCGCTCAGCGGGTCCAGCCCCGGCATGTCCTGTTCCTTCTCCGCCGCATGATCTGGCAAGACCGCCCCTTCCTTTCGCCAGGCTCATAGCCCGGAAGGTCAGCCGCCTCGCGAATCACAGCACTGTACCGCGTGAGCGAATCGCCGTGAAGAAGGACGCGTGACAAAAATAATACCGGACCAAAAGTCAATGGCCCGGTATCAATATCTTGTGTCTTGGTTAATTCTACTTAATAGCGGTAGTGTTCCGGCTTGAACGGCCCCTGCGGCGTAACGCCGATATAAGAGGCCTGTTCTTCCGACAGGGTGGTCAGTTGAGCGCCCAGCTTGTCGAGATGCAGGCGCGCGACCTTCTCGTCGAGATGCTTCGGCAGGACATAGACCTCGTTCTTGTACTGCTCGCCACGCACAAAAAGCTCGATCTGCGCCAGAACCTGGTTGGTGAAGGACGCAGACATGACGAAGCTCGGGTGGCCCGTGGCGTTGCCGAGATTGAGAAGACGGCCTTCGGACAGGAGGATCATCCGCTTGTTGTCCGGGAAGGTGATCATGTCCACCTGCGGCTTGATGTTCGTCCATTTGAGATTGCGCAGGGCTGCAACCTGAATCTCATTGTCGAAATGACCGATATTGCCGACGATCGCCATGTCTTTCATCTTGCGCATGTGATCGAGAGTGATGACGTCCTTGTTGCCGGTCGTGGTGATCACGATGTCGGCGGTGGGGGCGGCATCATCCAGCGTGACGACCTCGAAACCGTCCATGGCGGCCTGCAGGGCGCAGATCGGATCGACTTCGGTCACCTTAACGCGGGCGCCGGCACCGGCGAGCGACTGGGCCGAGCCCTTGCCGACATCGCCATAGCCGCAGACCACGGCCACCTTGCCGGCCATCATCACGTCGGTGGCGCGGCGGATGCCATCGACCAGCGATTCCTTGCAGCCATATTTGTTGTCGAATTTCGACTTGGTCACGGAATCGTTGACGTTGATTGCCGGGAAGGGGAGAAGGCCCTTCTTCTGAAGCTGGTAAAGACGGTTCACACCGGTGGTGGTCTCTTCCGTCACGCCCTTGATGGCTTCCTTCTGGCGCGCGAAGAAGCCCGGCGTTGCCGCCATGCGCTTCTTGATCTGCGCAAACAGGACTTCCTCTTCCTCGCTGCCCGGGTTGGACAGGACATCCTCGCCGGCCTCGGCGCGGGCACCGATGAGGATATACATGGTGGCGTCGCCGCCATCGTCGAGGATCATGTTGGAGGGTTCGCCATCCGTCCACTGGAAGATCTGGTCCGTGTAGGTCCAGTACTCCTCGAGCGTCTCGCCCTTGACGGCGAAGACCGGCGTGCCGCTCTCGGCGATGGCCGCTGCGGCGTGATCCTGCGTGGAGAAGATGTTGCAGGAGGCCCAGCGCACATCCGCGCCGAGTGCCTTCAGCGTTTCGATCAGAACGGCGGTCTGGATCGTCATGTGCAGCGAGCCGGAGATGCGCGCGCCCTTGAGCGGCTGCTCCTTGCCAAACTCCTCGCGGCAGGCCATCAGGCCCGGCATTTCCGTTTCGGCGATCTCGATTTCCTTGCGTCCCCAGTCGGCCAGGGAAATGTCGGCGACCACAAAATCCTTGTCAGCGCTCATTGGCGTACTCTCCGATTGTCATGAATTCGGGCGCCACAGGCAGCAGGCCGGGCGCGAAGGCTGGCATCTGACTACCAGATCATGGCGCAGCTCACAATGGATATAAAGAAATCTTTATTCGTGCATGTGAAGCAGCCGGGGTGGCCTCAGCACTCTTCGCCGAAGCGATCGGCAATCAGGGTCTGCAACGCATCGAGAAGCGCTTCTGCTTCCCGCCCGCTGGCGCTCACGCGGATCTTGCAGCCCGGGCTGGCGGCAAGCATCATCAGACCCATGATGGAGGTTCCGCCGACGGTGATACCGTCCTTCTCCACCTCGACATCGGCGTCGTGATTTTCCACCGTCTGCACAAACTTTGCAGAGGCGCGTGCATGCAGGCCGCGCTGGTTGACGATGCTGAATTCGCGCTTCAGCCTCTCGGGAGCGGGTGTGCTGTTTGAGACTTCGTTTGCCTGGGCCACACTCATTTTCCGCTCAGAACCTGACTTGCGACATTGATGTATTTGCGGCCGGCTGCCTGTGCCTCCTCAAGCGCCTGCGCCATGTCGTCATTGGCGCGTGCGGAAGAAAGCTTGATCAGCATGGGCAGGTTGACCCCCGCAATGACCTCGACACGGCCCGCATCCATCACCGAGATGGCAAGGTTCGACGGCGTGCCACCGAACATGTCGGTGAGAATGATCACGCCAGCGCCGGTGTCGGCCCGGGCCACCGCATCGACGATATCGCGGCGGCGCTGCTCCATGTCGTCCTCGGCGCCGATGGAAACCGTTTCCAGGTTTTCCTGATGGCCTACCACATGTTCCACGGCGTGGCGGAACTCCTCGGCCAGCTGGCCATGCGTCACCAAGACGAGCCCGATCATCGGCACATCATCCGAAGGCTTGGTTTTTCGCTCGAGCCTGTCACGCTTTCACTCCATCCACTGGCTTCACGGGTCTGCCCGTTTATCCGGTTTTTCTTCACTTAGCGTTCGGACCTTTCCGGTCCACCCTTGCAGAGACAGATCCCTAGACGCCCCAGTCCCGTCCCGCCTCGCGGCAAGAGCGCTATCTTGTCAACGCACAGGCCGTTGACAAGCCCAAAACTGCGGCGATTCGCCTAAATAAAGTTCAAACGGGGGTGCGAGCGGGCCCAAAAGGCGGCAATTGAAGGATTGCAGCGATGGCGTGGACCGCCCTTCGTGCCTGCCGTTGCGGCAATACCACGCACGGTAACGCAATGCCCTCGTGTTCGATCTCCGCCCCTTCGGAGAAGCGCGGCGCCTCTTCTTCGTCGACCAGACGTATGGCGAGGTCGATGACGGCGGCAGGCACGTGTTCGAGCTTCGCCGGCCCCAGACCGCGCGCTTCGGCCAATCCCGCGATGGGATCGGGTGTGCGCACGATCAGGCGCCCGCTGCGTGCGGAGAGGTATACCTGATCGTCTGACACGAAGGCGGCGAAGACGCCTGCTGCCCGGAAGAAGGCGAGCGCCTCAAACGCAAGCATCGTCTTGCCGGTGCCCGACTCGCCCTCGATCAGAATGCCGGTGCCCGCAACAACGATGGCAGTGGCGTGGCGGTTGTGCATGGCGGTCAGGCCTCGGCCGGCAACGAGACAACGAACCGGGCACCCTTGAGGTCACCGGGCTTCGCCCCGGCGATGTTCTCCGCTGTCAACGTGCCGCCATGGGCCTCGATGATCTGGCGGCTGATGGAGAGGCCAAGGCCGGAATTCTGGCCGAACGCCTCGCCGGCCGGGCGATCCGTGTAGAAGCGTTCGAAGATGCGATCGATGTTCTCCACTCGGATTCCAGGCCCATTGTCCTCAACCGTGAGGATGATGCGCTTGCCGGCGCGCGCGAGGCGCACATCGATCCGTCCGGTCTTCTCCGGCACGAAGGAGCGGGCGTTCTCGATCAGATTGGTGATCACCTGCCCGAGCCGCAGGTCATGGCCCTGAATGAAATAGGGCGTGTCCGCTTCGTCTTTTCCGCCGGCTGTGAACGTGATCTCAACCGGCTTCTTGGACGAACCGGCCTCGCGGATCGCACCCACCAGATCGCCAACGAACTGCTTCAGCTCCACGCGGCCCGCGTCCTCGCGCGAAAGCTCCGCATCGAGGCGCGATGCATCGGAAATGTCGGTGATCAGGCGGTCCAGGCGCCTGACATCGTGCTGGATGATTTCCAGAAGCCGCTCGCGCGAGCGCTCATCCCTGGCGAGCGGCAGCGTTTCCACGGCGCTGCCGAGCGAGGTCAGCGGGTTCTTCAGCTCATGCGCCACGTCGGCGGCAAAGCTCTCGATGGCGTCGATACGTGCATAAAGCGCCTTCGTCATGTCGCGCAGGGCCGCGGACAGGTTGCCGATCTCGTCCTGACGGTGGGAGAAGTCGGGGATCTCCTCACGCGAACGCGCGCCACGGCGCACGCGCACCGCCGCCGCCGAGAGGCGCCGCAACGGGTTGGCGATCGTCGAGGCAAGCAGCAGCGAGAGAATGGCCGTCACCAGCGCTGCGACGGCAAACACGCGCAGAATCGCCTTGCGCTCGGCTGCAACGATCTTGTCGATGTCGCCGCCCTGAGTCGACAGGAGAAGCACGCCGAGCACGGCGCGGAAGCGCTGGACAGGCACGGCGACGGAAACGATCTGCTCGCCCTGCTCGCTGATGCGCACAACATAGTTGGTCGTGCCGGTGAGCGCCTTCATCACTTCCGGATAGGCCACACCGCTGCCTCCCGGCTGCTCCCTGTAGACAGGCAGGTCCCGGCGGCGGAAAATTTCCCTCAGCCGCTGCCAGACCTGATCGAAAAGGCTCGCATCTTCATCCTCGATGGAGGGCAGTTCATAGCGGAGCACCTGCCCCAGATACTGGGAATCAAGCAGAAGATTGGCGTCTGGATCATAGATGCGGGCGCGTGTCCGGGTCTGCGGTATGAGCCTTCGCAGGAGAGGAGCCACGCGCTCGGGGTTGATCGGAAAGTCGAGGCTTTCCAGCTGGTCGCCCCGCGGCGGCAGGCTCTGTCCCGCCTGCAGCTCGAGCAGCTTGTCGGGATCCACAAGGATGGAGTCGGTCTCCACCTCGGCGGAGCTGGCAATGGCGCCGGCAATGATCTCGCCCTGCGTCATCAGGCTTTCCACACGGGCGCTGATCAGCTCTTCGCGGAACTCGTTCAGATAAAGAACACCGACAACCAGAACGCCGAGACCGGCGAGGTTCAGGAACAGGATGCGCCGCGTCAGGCTGGAAAAGACATAATGGCCGAAAAGACGGCGCAGGGGCACGGCAAGCCGGCCCAGAAAGGGCTGGCCCACTGAACGCGCGGTCCTCGCGGACCGCCGCTCCGTCTTTTCCGTTTCTGCACTCATCGCTACTGTCTTGCCGGCACACGCGCCGGGCTACTGCAATTCCGGGACGACCCCAGGGTCCTGACCCAAGAGCGGTTCACCGTTTCATGGAAACGCCGCTCCGCTCTATCTGTCTTTCCGCATTTATGCGGACGTCAGGTGACTCCACCTGACTGCAAAATGCTAGATCTCTCGGAAGCGATAGCCGACGCCATACAGCGTTTCGATCATGTCGAACTCGCCGTCAACCGCCTTGAACTTCTTGCGCAGGCGCTTGATATGGCTGTCGATCGTGCGGTCGTCCACATAGACCTGCTCGTCATAGGCGGAATCCATCAGCGCATCGCGGCTTTTGACCACGCCCGGACGCTGCGCCAGCGAATGCAGGATCAGGAATTCCGTGACGGTGAGCGTCACCGGCTGCCCCTTCCAGGTGCAGGTGTGGCGCTCCTGATCCATCACAAGCTGCCCGCGCTCCAGCGACTGCGACTGCTTGCCCGGCGCCTTGGCAGCGATCTCGCGATTGCTCGCGCGGCGCAGAACCGCCCGGACACGCTCGACCAGAAGACGCTGCGAGAAGGGTTTGCGCACAAAATCGTCAGCACCCATCTTGAGGCCGAAGAGTTCGTCGATCTCGTCGTCCTTGGAGGTCAGGAAGATCACCGGCACATCGCTCTTCTGGCGCAGCCGGCGCAGCAGTTCCATGCCATCCATGCGCGGCATCTTGATGTCCAGGATCGCCAGGTTCGGCGGCCGCGCGCCCAGCCCTTCGAGCGCCGAAACGCCGTCGGTGTAGGTCTCGACCCGATAGCCTTCCGACTCCAGTGCGATGGAAACGGAGGTGAGAATGTTGCGGTCGTCATCGACAAGCGCGATTGTTGCCATATCCAGCGGCTCCCTCATGGGCATATCGTCCCTATCTGCATCGATCGGCTGCGCAGTTGCAGGACAAATTGGGTACAAAATGTGGCATATAAAGCAGCCTGTGTCACACGGGTGCTTCTCATGACACCTCCCGACGCTGTGAAGCTGTGCAAATATTGGCCGAATCCAACCCGATTTAAACGATTTAAACGATTTTAAAAAATTTAAATCGATTAATGGTTTGAAATCCCACGCTTATTTGTGTTTTCAGCTGAGATCGCCTGCGGAGACAGGCATCTCAAGGGAAATCTGGTGGTTACGATGAACGAAACCGGCATGCGCAACCCGGCTTGCGGGATCGACAGCAATGGTCTGAAAACGACGGGCGCCGTCTTTTATAATTTTCAGCCGGCTGCGCTCTATGAGGAGGCGATCCGCCGCGGAGAGGCAAAACTCACCGCCGACGGCGCGCTGGTGGCCGAGACCGGCCAGCACACGGGCCGCTCCGCCAGGGACAAGTTCGTCGTGCGCACCACCGACACCGAGGATGCCGTGTGGTGGGACAACAACAAGCCCATGTCGGCAGAGCATTTCGACGCGCTTCACGCAGATTTCGTCAGGCAGGCCGCTGACCGCGATCTTTTCGTGCAGGACCTTGTGGGCGGGGCGGATCCCGAAAACAGCCTGTCCGTGCGCGTCATCACGGAATATGCATGGCATTCTCTGTTCATCCGCAACCTGCTCCTGCGGCCCGAGGTGGAAGCGCTCGCCTCCTTCGTGCCGGAGATGACGATCATCGACCTGCCGTCCTTCCGCGCCGACCCGGAGCGCCATGGCTGCCGCACCGAGACCGTCATCGCCGTGGACCTGACCCGCAGGATCGTGCTGATCGGGGGCACCTCCTATGCGGGCGAGATGAAAAAGTCGGTCTTCACCGCGCTCAACTACATTCTGCCGGCAAAGGGCGTCATGCCGATGCACTGCTCGGCCAATGTCGGACCAGATGGCGATGCCGCCGTCTTCTTCGGTCTGTCGGGCACCGGCAAGACCACGCTTTCTGCCGATCCGTCGCGCACGCTCATCGGCGACGACGAGCATGGCTGGGGCGAGACCGGGCTCTTCAACTTCGAAGGTGGCTGCTACGCAAAGACGATCCGGCTGTCTGAAGAGGCCGAGCCGGAAATCTTTGCCACCACGCGCCGTTTCGGCACGGTGCTGGAGAATGTTGTGCTCGATGACAAGCGCCGGCCGGATTTCGACGATGGCAGCCTGACGGAGAACACGCGCTGCGCCTATCCCCTGCACTTCATCCCGAATGCAAGCGAGACCGGCCGTAGCGGCCATCCCAGCAACATCATCATGCTGACGGCCGACGCGTTCGGCGTTCTGCCGCCCATCGCCAGGCTCACACCGGCGCAGGCCATGTATCACTTCCTGTCGGGCTACACCGCCAAGGTGGCCGGCACGGAAAAGGGCGTGACCGAACCGGAAGCGACCTTCTCCACCTGCTTCGGCGCCCCCTTCATGCCGCGCCATCCCTCGGAATACGGAAACCTGCTGCGCGACCTGATCGCCCGTCACGGTGTCGACTGCTGGCTGGTCAACACCGGCTGGACCGGCGGGGCCTATGGTGTCGGCAGCCGCATGCCCATCAAGGTGACGCGCGGCCTTCTGAACGCGGCGCTGAGCGGCGGGCTCAACGATGTGGAGTTCCGCACGGATCCGCATTTCGGCTTTGCCGTTCCCGTTGCGGTGCCGGGCATTGATGCAGGCGTGCTTGATCCGCGTTCCACCTGGGCCGACAAGGTCGCCTATGACGCTCAGGCCCGCCGCCTCGTCGGCATGTTCGTCGACAATTTCGAAAAATTCGAAACGCATGTGGATGCCAGCGTCCGCGCAGCAGCGCCGCATATGGCGGAAGCGGCCGAATGACATCAGGCTTGCATCCCTGCCGCTGAATGCGCATTTTCAGGCCCGGTTCACGACCGGGCCTTTTCATGTGAACGGACAGGAGCAATGGCCGAGGGCGACCTCAATATCAGGAGTGGCGTTACCGTCTTCGAGGACGAGTTGCAGGAACAGTTCATCCGTTCCTCCGGTCCCGGCGGGCAGAACGTCAACAAGGTGGCGACCGCCGTGCAACTGCGGTTCAATGCGCGGGGGGCACGCGGCCTGCCCGAACGTGTGCGCGAAAGAGCGCTTGCCCTGGCAGGCAGCCGCGCCACCAAAGACGGCGATATCGTGATCGAGGCTGGGCGTTTCCGCACTCAGGAGATGAACCGCGCCGACGCCCGAGACCGGCTTGCCGAACTGCTTTCGCGCGCCGCCGAACCGCCACCCAAGCCACGCAGGAAGACAAAGCCGTCCCGCTCCGCCATTGAGCGGCGGCTGAAGGCTAAGGCCGGTCGCTCATCCGTCAAGAAGATGCGCGGCAAGGTCAGCTTCGACTGAGACGGGCATTGAAAGGGTGACGCGCCGCTACGGTAACTTATGCCCAGCAACTGTTTTGCGGTTGAAATCCCGAGGCGTTACACGTCAAATATCCCAATTCTAACTGGAGACCTTACCCATGGGCATTTTCGATTTCGTCAAATCCGTCGGCAAGAAGCTCGGCGTGGTGGACGAGGAACCCCCGGCAGCGGACGAACTGAAGAAGGAACTCGATTCCCACAAGCTCGGAACCGACAAGGTTGATGTGGTCGTGGAAGGTGACAAGGTCGTTCTCAAGGGCGAAGTCGCTGACCAGTCGGCTTTCGAAAAGGCCGTTGTTGCCGTCGGCAACACGCTCGGCATTTCCAAGGTGGAGGCCGGCGAGCTGAAGGTCGCGGCGGCGGCAGCGAAAGCGCCGGTTTTCTATACCGTGAAAAAGGGCGACAATCTCTGGAAGATCGCCGAGGCCAATTACGGCAAGGGCAAGGGTGCGAAATACACCGTGATCTTCGAAGCCAACAAGCCGATGCTCGACGATCCGGACAAGATTTACCCCGGCCAGGTGCTGCGCATTCCCGATCTCGCCGAGGCGTGATCGCAACTGTCATGATCTGACAGGAGACGGCGGCTTTCGGGTCGCCGTTTTCTTTTTTGCGGGTGTAAGCTTTCTGCGCGAGGCTGTCTGCGTGGTGCGTGGTTCGACAAGCTCACTATGAGGAAGGTGGTATCGGGCAAGCCTGTTCATGAACATGATGGAGGGGTTTGCAGCCAATCCCGCCCCTCATGGTGAGCTTGTCGAACCACGCACTCCATCAATGCAACGGCGCATCATGCGCCGTGTTCGACGCAAGGAGACCCTGTTGCCGAACCTGACTGAAGGCGTGCGCCATCTACCGGGTTATCTCGATCGCGCAGCCCAGGAAACGCTGGTGGCGGACATTCGCGCCGTGGTGCGCGAGGCACCGCTGTTTGTACCTGCAATGCCCCGCACCGGCAGGGAGATGAGCGTTCGCATGACCAATTGCGGCGCGCTCGGCTGGGTTACGGACAAGGAGCGCGGCTACCGCTATCAGGCGATGCATCCCGTGACCGGAAAACCCTGGCCGCCCATTCCGGCACGGCTGCTCGCGCTTTGGGACGAGGTGGCGGATTTTCCCGCTCCGCCCGAAGCCTGCCTTGTCAATCACTACACCGAAGCGGCCAAAATGGGCCTTCATCAGGACCGCGACGAAGAAGCCTTCTTAGCACCGGTGGTTTCCGTATCGCTTGGAGACACGTGCCTCTTTCGCGTCGGCGGCACAAAACGCGGCGACAGAACCGTTTCCGTCAAACTTCAGTCCGGCGATGTGGTGGTGCTCGGCGGGGCAGGGCGGCTTGCCTTTCACGGCGTCGACCGCATCTATCCGGGCACCTCGACACTGCTTTCAGCGCCCGGACGCATCAATCTTACGCTGCGCCGGGTTACAGCTTCCTGAGCGCGACCTCTTCTGTCAGATGGTTGGCACCCTTGCGCAGGATCAGATCGGCGCGCGGCCTGGTCGGCAGAATGTTTTCGCGCAGATTCTTCAGATTGATGTTCTCCCAGAGCTGCTCGGCAATGGCGAGCGCGGCGTTGGGCTTTAGCGCGGCATAGCGGTGGAAAAAGGATTCCGGATTCTGGAACGCCGTTTCGCGAAGCCGCATGAAACGGTCCACATACCATTGATGGATCAGATCTTCCGGCGCGTCGATATAGATGGAGAAATCGAAGAAATCCGACACCACGGGGACGGCTGCCCCATCCTGCGGAAGATCGCGCGTCTGCAGGACGTTGATGCCCTCGAAGATCAGAATATCCGGCCGGTCGATTGTGCGGAACTCGCCCGGCAGAACATCGTAGGTCAAATGAGAATAAAGCGGCGCCTGGACATTTGGCACGGCGGCCTTGATGGCCGAAAGAAACCGCAGGACGGCCCCGACATCGTAGCTTTCGGGAAAGCCCTTCCGTTCCATCAGATTTTCGCGCCGCAGGATCTCGTTCGGATAGAGGAAACCATCGGTCGTCACCAGATCGACCTTGGGGCTGGATGGCCAGCGGGTGAGGAGTTCCTGCAAAACGCGCGCCGTGGTCGATTTGCCGACGGCCACCGAACCGGCGATGCCAATGATGAAGGGGGATTTGACCACGTCTTCCGAATCGAAAAACACCTGCCTCTGCCGGAACAGGAGTTGCGTGGCTTCCACGTGGGCCGAGAGCAGGCGCGACATGGAAAGATAGATCCGGCGCACCTCCTCCAGATCGACCGGGTCGTTCAGCGAACGCAGCCGCCGAACCTCGTCCTCGGTCAGCGTGAGCGGCGTATCGGCGCGAAACTTCGCCCATTTCTCGGCGCTGAAAATGCGATAGGGGGAGTACTTCTCCCCTGAGACAAGCTGGTCCATGAAGTTCGCGGCCCCCTTCCTTGCCGCCATGGTTGTCTTTGTAATCTCGGTCATGCGTCGATGATGCCATCCTGCGCAAAAACGATCTATCCCTTTCGGGATGCCTTCTCTTCAACGCCCGAACGTGCGGTGCGGCGCTCAAGCTCTTCCATCACCTCATCGAGCGAAATGCCTTCGAGCGCCAGGACCACGAGCCAATGATAAAGAAGATCGGCACTTTCGGAAATCAGTTCCTGCCTGTCACGCGAGACGGCGGCGATCACCGTTTCAACGGCTTCTTCGCCGAGCTTCTGCGCTGCCTTGGGCGTGCCCTTTGCAAACAGCCTTGCGGTCCAGGAGTTTTCATCGCCCGAGCGCGCGCGCTCGGCGATGATGGCTTCGAGACGGGTGAGGTCGAACTGGCTCATGCCTGCTCCAGGGTCTGTGCGGGATCGAGCCGCATTGGAATGCCCGCCGAGGCCATATATGCCTTGGCCTCGCCGATCGTGTAGGTGCCGAAATGAAAGATCGACGCGGCCAGAACGGCACTGGCATGGCCCCCGCGCACGCCTTCGACCAGGTGATCGAGCGTGCCGACGCCGCCGGAAGCGATCACCGGCGCACGCACCGCGTCGGCCACGGCGCGGGTCAGCGGGATGTTGTAGCCCGCCTTCGTGCCATCGCGATCCATCGAGGTGAGCAGGATTTCGCCGGCACCGAGATCCACTACCTTTCGGGCGAACTCCACAGCATCGATACCGGTCGGCGTGCGCCCGCCGTGGGTGAAGATTTCCCAGCGCAGCGGTTCGCCTTCGCCCGACACCTGCTTGGCGTCTATCGCCACGACGATGCACTGATCGCCGAACTTGTCGGCCGCGCGCGCCACCAGCTCCGGCTCCTTCACCGCCGCCGTGTTGATCGACACCTTGTCGGCCCCGGCGAGCAGGAGTTTGCGGATGTCGGAAACCTCGCGCACGCCGCCACCCACGGTGAGTGGCATGAAGCACTGCTCGGCGGTGCGCGCCACGACGTCGAAGATCGTGTCGCGATTGTCGCTGGAGGCGGTGATGTCAAGGAAGCAGAGCTCGTCCGCCCCGGCGGCGTCATAGGCCTTCGCCGCTTCCACCGGATCGCCGGCATCGATCAGATCGACGAAATTGACGCCCTTGACGACGCGGCCGTCCTTCACATCGAGACAGGGAATAACGCGGGCTTTGAGGGTCATTTGTTCACTTTGCACACAACTTTAAGTTCCATTAGCCTTGTCAGATGGATTCTCGATCTGCTGACAGCGAATACATATTCTATGCCGATGAGAGTGGCGATCACTCCCTGAGATCCATCGATCCAGCCTATCCCGTATTTTCTTTATCCCTCTGTGGTTTCAAGAAAACCACCTATTGCAGCCGCATCGTTCCCCGGTTTCAGGCCCTGAAATTCCGATATTTCGGACACGATGCAATCATTCTTCACGAGCACGACATCCGCAAACAGAATGGCGCTTTCCGGATATTGACCGACCGTGTTGTCAGGGAAAGTTTTCTTGACGACCTTTCCGACTGCCTCACCAATGCGCCGTTCAAAATCTTCAGCACCGTGATTTACAAGCCGGACCTGAAGCTGGATCTCTTTCCCGAGAATCCCTACGCCATCTCCCTTCGCATCAGTCTCCAGCATGTGTGCGGTTTTCTGAAACGAAATGGACAATTTGGCAAGCGAACCTACTTCATTTTCGAAAAGCGCGGCGCCAAGGAAGACGGAGAACTGGAGCTCGAGTTTCGCCGGATCGTGTCTGGCCAAAACGATCTTTCCCTTCCACTGGACCGATTTGAGATTGTCTTCTGCGACAAGAAGGCCAATTCGACGGGAATGCAGATCGCCGATCTGACCGCGCGCCCGATTGGATTAAGCATTTTCCGGAAAAATCAGAAAAACCGGGCGTTTGAATTGATCCGCGGCAAACTCCATCGAGGTCGACGTTACAGTCGACCGAGCCAGGGCATCATCGTGCCATAAAAGCGAAAGGCCTCGGATTACTCCAAGGCCCGACGCCGACCGGGAAACCCCAATCCATTTAACCTCAATATAGGGCATCGCCCAAAAATGTCAAGAAAACAGGAGCGATTCCAATCGCTTATGGAAATCAAAGCAAGTGATTCTTTTTGCTGAGAAAATGACTTCTATCCGTTTTTTTGCAGAATTCTCAACGCCTCTGCGGGATCAATCCGCCCGTCATAAAGCGCGCGGCCGGAGATTGCGCCTTCCAGCTTGGTCGCGTCGGGCATGGTCATGCGCACAATGTCGGCGAGGGAGGCGAGGCCGCCAGAGGCGATAACGGGGATGGAGACCGCATCGGCAAGCTCGATGGTCGATTCCCAGTTGATGCCGGTCAGAACACCGTCGCGGTCGATATCAGTGTAGATAATGGCCGCGACGCCCGCGCCTTCGAACCGACGAGCCAGTTCGATGGCTGAAAGATCGGAGGTTTCCGCCCAGCCTTCCACGGCCACCTTGCCGCCGCGCGCATCAATGCCGACGGCGATCCTGCCCGGAAACGCCCTGCAGGCTTCCTTCACCAGATCGGGATCGCGCACCGCCACGGTGCCGAGGATCACGCGCGACAGGCCCTTGTCGAGCCAGGCCTCGATATGGGCGAGCGTGCGGATGCCGCCGCCAAGCTGTACCGGGTTTTTCGTCGCTTTCAGGATCGCTTCGACGGCATCGCCATTGACGCTCGCGCCGGCAAAAGCGCCATTCAGGTCAACCACATGCAGCCATTCGAAGCCCTGCTCTTCAAAGCTGCGGGCCTGCGCGGCAGGGTCGGTGTTGTAGACCGTCGCCTCGTCCATGTCGCCCAGTTTGAGCCGAACGCACTGGCCGTCTTTCAGGTCGATGGCGGGAAAAAGGATCATGTGTCAGACGCCTTCGATGATGCTGAGCCTGGCTTTTGAAACGGGTTGCCGGAATGTGATCGCATGCTGGTATTCCGGCGAGTGGTAGCAGGCGAGTGCCTGCTCATAGGACGCGAACTCGATGACCACCTGACGGTCGCCCGTCGGTTCCTCCGGCGCGACCGACTGCCCGCCCCGCACCAGAAATTTTGCGCCGTATTTCTCGAAGGCCGCAGCGTTGGCTTCGATGTATTTCCTGTAGCCCTCGAGGTCGGCGATCTCGACCTGCGCGACCCAGTAACCTTTTTTGTCCGCTTCGCTCATCATGGCCTCCAGCGCAGGAAATTGGCGATCAGGGCCAGGCCAAGCGCCTGGCTCTTTTCCGGGTGGAACTGCGTGCCCACCAGATTGTCCCGCGCGACCGCGGCGGTGATCGGTCCACCATAGTCAGCGGTGGCGAGGACCTCCGCCTCATTGCGGGCCGCAAAGTGATAGGAATGCACGAAATAGGCGTGCAAACCGTCCGCTCCGGTGGGAATCCTCGCGAAGATCGGGTGCGAATGTTTCACGTGAATCGTGTTCCAGCCGATCTGCGGGATCTTGAGTTTCGGGTCGGACGGGGTCATCTCGACCACATCTCCGGCAATCCAGCCGAGCCCTTCCGTGACCGTCTTCTCCAGCCCGCGTTCGCTCATGAGCTGCATACCGACACAGATGCCGAGAAAGGGCCGCGCCTGATGAATGGCGACATCCGTGATCGCCTCGACCATGCCCGGCACCGCATCGAGCCCCCGCCGGCAGTCGGCATAGGCACCGACACCCGGCAGAACGATGCGGTCGGCGATGCGGACGGCATCGGCGTCCGCCGTCACGGCGATCTCGGCCGCGATGCCGTTTTCACGTGCGGCACGCTCGAAGGCCTTTGCGGCCGAGCGCAGATTGCCCGAACCGTAATCGATGATCGCAACCTTCATGGTCAGCGCGCTCCAGGATATGTGAAGAGACCAAGCGCCGGCTCGCTGGCACGGCCCGGACCTCTCGCCGGTGCCGGTCTTTCGTTCAGGGCAGGGAGCGGGGTTTCGTTCCCGGCTTCCGCCTTGTCGGAGAGGAGGCCGGCCATGAACCGGGTTTCGGCCTCGTCGCGGCCTGCGGCATCGACAACACCCCATTCGCGCCAGCCGCGCCTCTCAAGCATGGCAACACGCAGATTGCGTGCCTCCAGCGCGAGGAAGAACGACAGACAGAGCGATGCCACCGTTGCCGTTACGGACCAGCCTTCCAGTGTCCCAAGCGCGCCGATGACGAGCGCAGCGGCAAGGGCGGCCAGCGCCTCCAGCCACATGCGATGCCAGAGAAACCACAGAAACGGCATGATGAAAGCCAGAAAAGCAAAGCCGTCGCGTATGAGGACTGCCTGTTCCAGATCACCCTCGGGCGGCTCCATCACCACATAGCTTGCCATCGGCCTATCCCTTCAGGCTGCCCTTGGTGGAGGGCACCGCGTTGCCCTGGCGCGGGTCGGCCTCGCAGGCCGTGCGCAACACACGCGCCACCGCCTTGAAGCAGGTTTCGGCGATGTGATGGCTGTTGGCGCCGTAATGGTTGGTCACGTGCAGGGTGATGCCGGCATTCTGCGCCAGCGCCTGAAAGAATTCGCGCACCAGCTCGGTGTCGAACGTGCCGATCTTCTGGGTTGGAAAGTCCACGTCCCAGACGAGAAAGGGGCGGCCGGAAACATCAATTGCGGCGCGTGTCAGGCATTCATCCATGGCAAGGTCGAGCGAGGCATAGCGCGTGATGCCGCGCCGCTCGCCCAGCGCCTCCGAGATGGCCTTGCCCAGAGCAATACCGCAGTCCTCGACCGTGTGGTGATCGTCGATGTGCAGATCGCCATCGGCCTTTACCGTCATGTCGATCAGCGAATGGCGGGAAAGCTGTTCCAGCATATGGTCGAAAAAGCCCACGCCGGTGGCCATCTCAAAGCGGCCTTCGCCGTCGATATCCACTTTGACGGCAATGGCCGTCTCGTTGGTCTTGCGGCTGATTTCGGCGGTGCGCGTCTTGCTGGAAGCCATGGTCTTTCCCTTTGCGCTGCGTGAAGGCCAGCCTTCTAGCAGCATGTTCGGGCAGCGCCAAGCACTCTCACCAATCTCGTCTCTCGCGTTTGCATTCCACGTTGTTCAACTTACATATTCGCTCTGACGGTGCCGTGCCTTATCGGGCGGCACGAAAAGGAGTGTGCGATGAGCGACGAAAAATCCATGCACGCCACGACAATCGTCACTGTGCGCAAGGGCGGCAGGGTGGTGATTGCCGGAGACGGGCAGGTCAGCCTGGGCAACACCGTGATGAAGGGCAATGCGCGCAAGGTGCGACGCATCGGCAAGGGCAATGTGATTGCCGGCTTTGCCGGGGCGACGGCCGATGCCTTCACCCTTCTGGAGCGGCTCGAGGCCAAGCTGGAACAGTATCCCGAGCAGCTGATGCGCGCCTGTGTCGAGCTGGCCAAGGACTGGCGCACCGACCGCTACCTGCGCCGGCTCGAGGCGATGATGCTGGTCGCCGACAAGAACATCACCCTGGCGCTGACGGGCAATGGCGACGTGCTGGAGCCGGAAGGGGGCATCATGGCCATCGGTTCCGGCGGCAATTTTGCACTCGCCGCGGCGCGTGCGCTCGCCGACACCGACAAGGACGCCGAAGAGATCGCCCGCAGGGCGATGGAGATCGCCGCATCCATCTGCATCTACACCAATGACAATGTCGTGGTGGAAACGCTCGATGTCGAGTGAACCGGGCCAGATAGACATTATCCCGGTCACGGCCGAGCACTATCCGCTCCTTCTCGACTGGCTCCACCAGCCGCATGTGCGCGAATGGTGGGGCGATCCGGACACGGAACTGGCCCATATCCGTGACATGGTGGAAGGGCGGGACACGACACGGCCTTTCGTGATCCGCCTCGACGGAAAGCCCATCGGTTACATCCAGTACTGGTTCGTTGCCGACAACAGGAGCCCGGATATCCTTGAAAAGGACCCATGGGTGGGCGAACTGCCGGAGGATGCCGTGGGTGTGGATCTGACCATCGGCGAAGAGGCGCTTCTTTCCCGGGGCATTGGCAGCCGTGCCGTCAGGCTGATGGTCCAACGGCTGCTCGATGAAGGCCACGCCAGCATCATCATCGACCCGGATCGTGAAAACCGCCGCGCCGTGCGCGCCTATGAGAAGGCGGGCTTTCGCCCGATCCCTCATCTTGAAGGCCGCACCGGGAGCGTGCTCATCATGCAATACGACAAGAACAACGAGACGAACACATGACCACATTTTCCCCGCGCGAGATCGTCTCCGAACTCGATCGCTACATCATCGGCCAGAAAGACGCCAAGCGCGCCGTGGCCATTGCGCTGCGCAACCGCTGGCGCCGCCAGCAGCTCGAGCCGGATCTGCGCGAAGAGGTGATGCCCAAGAACATCCTCATGATCGGCCCGACCGGCGTCGGCAAGACCGAGATTTCCAGACGTCTGGCCAAGCTTGCCGGCGCGCCCTTCGTGAAGGTCGAGGCAACGAAATTCACCGAGGTCGGCTATGTGGGCCGCGACGTGGAACAGATCATCCGTGATCTGGTCGAGGTGTCGATCGGCCTGACCCGCGAGAAGATGCGCGAGGATGTCAGAGCCCGCGCCCACATGAACGCCGAAGAGCGCGTGCTTGAGGCGCTGGTGGGCAAAACCGCCAGCCCAGCCACCAAGGACAGCTTCCGTCAGAAGCTGCGCAACGGGGAGCTGGACGACAAGGAAATCGAGGTGGAGGTCTCCGATTCAGGAGGCGGCATGCCCGGTTTCGAGCTTCCCGGCATGCCCGGCGCCAATATCGGCGTTCTGAACATCAACGACATGCTGCAGAAGGCCATGGGCGGCCAGCAGACCAAAAAACGCAAGACGACGGTCAAGGAATCCTACGAGCTGTTGATCGCCGACGAATCCGACAAGCTGCTCGACCAGGACGAAGTGACCCACCGGGCACTGGAATCGGCGCAGAATGACGGCATCGTCTTCCTCGACGAGATCGACAAGATCGCCACGCGCGAGGGCGGCGTGGGGGCCGGCGTCTCGCGCGAGGGCGTGCAGCGCGACCTGCTTCCGCTGGTTGAAGGCACGACCGTTGCAACGAAATACGGGCCGGTGAAAACCGACCACATTCTGTTCATCGCTTCTGGTGCGTTCCACGTTTCCAAGCCCTCGGACCTTTTGCCCGAGCTCCAGGGCCGTCTGCCGATCCGCGTTGAATTGCGGGCGCTGGAGAAGGACGATTTCCGCCGCATCCTGACGGAAACCGAGGCGAGCCTCATCAAGCAGTATGTGGCTTTGATGGAGACGGAGGGCGTGACGCTCGAATTCACCGATGACGCCATCGACCGGCTTGCAGCCATTGCTGTCGATCTCAATGCGACGGTCGAGAATATTGGCGCACGCAGACTACAGACAGTGATGGAGCGGGTTCTCGACGACATCTCGTTCGATGCGCCCGACCGCTCCGGCAGCGCGCTCAAAATCGATGCAGAATATGTCGACAAGAATGTCGGCGACCTGGCCAGGAATACAGACCTGTCGCGTTTCATACTTTAGGGTCGCGGTACCCGGTCGCTGACTGAGTTCATTGCCCTGCCATCTCCGCGTCGGCAGGGCAATGAAGCCGGCTTTTCAAGTGTGACATCTCTGCCGCGGTCGCGGCGTCATCGCGCTCCGGCCGCGAATGTCTCTCGACTTGGTGTCAGGCTTTGCCTAATTTGCCCGCAATCCAGAAAAAAAGAACGACTCGGGGGCGCAAGCAGCGCGACATGGCATCACGGGCTCGATTGGTTATCGGCATTTGTGTCGGCTTGGTCGGCGCGGGTTCATTGCCCGTGGCGGCGGCAAAGCTGGTGCCCGAGGGCAATCGCAACGCCGAGCAGCCGCCCATACCCGGTGTTTCGGCCAAGCGCACCAAATCCGCGCAGACCACCTATGACGCCAAATACGGCAAGGTCTATCAGCTTCTGAAGAACGACAGCGGGCTGGTTTCCAAGATCCGTTCCATTTCCGCCAGCTATCAGATCGATCCCGTGCATATGGTGGGAGCCATTGTTGGCGAACATACTTACAATGTGGACGCCTATGACCGGCTGCAAACCTATTATGTGAAGGCGGTCTCCTACCTGAAGAGCGATTTCTCCTTCTCCCATGCCGGTGAGACCGTCGGTCAGTTCATCGAACGGCCAGAATTCGCCGAGTGCGAAAAGGAGAAGGGCAGCTACGACCTGTGGTCCTGCCGTGAAGCGGTTTGGGACAAGGCGTTTCGCGGCAAGAGCGTGGACGGGACGAAATGGCCGAACGACCGCTTCGGTGCCGTGTTCTTCCAGCCCTTTTACGCCGGCCAGACCTTCGGCATCGGTCAGCTCAACCCGCTGACAGCGCTCAAGATGACCGACATGGTGCACAAGGTGTCCGGCTTCAGGCGGATCAGCCATGACAATCCGCAGGAAGTCTACCAGACGATCATGGACCCGGATAAGTCGCTCGCCTATGTCGCGGCGACGGTGAAAAAATCGATCAGCGCCTACAAGCGAATTGCGGATTTCGACATTTCCGGAAACCCCGGCATCACCGCAACGCTCTACAATCTGGGCAATCCCGAAGCGCGCGCTGCACGGCTTGCAGCCGAAAACCGCATTCTCCGGGCAAAGGGCCAGCGGATAAAGCTTCCCGAAGAGAACTATTACGGCTGGCTGGTGAACGACAAACTGGATGAGCTGAAGGCGCTGTTCCAGGACTCCTGAGCTCGCACCGGCAGGATTTTCTACTTTTTCCCGGTCGCACGGTCGCCGGTTATGGCGCGGAGCTGCTTTAGAAGCAGGGTCACCTCGGCGTTCTTCATAGAAGCGATATGCGCCGCCAGAAGATTGGCGAGTTCGGTCGCCTCGGGTGCGAGCCTGGCCGTGTCCACGACAACGCGCGGATGGGAAAGCTCGGCAATGCGCTGCATCTCATCCGCCTCGTCCCAGATCACGTTGAAGTAACCGATGATCTTCTGGATCATCGCCCAGTTGGGCGGGCTCGCACGACCATGTTCCAGCGAAGAAAGATAGGCGGCGCTTACACCGATGGACGCCGCCATCTCCTTCTGGCTGACACCGCGCTCCCTGCGAAGCTGACGGATTTTCTCACCGAGCGGTGTCACATCCCGCTCCCGTGCCTGCGCTTCAGGCGAATGTAGAATGCACCGCCACCGCCATGCCGGCGGCTGGCCTGGTCGATCCCGCTGACAAGCGAAGAAAACGGCGGCGTCGCAAGCCATTGCGGAACGGCGCGCCGCAACACGCCATCGCTGCCGAAGGAAGCCCCCTTGCCGGTGATCACGAGCACATGACGCACGCCATCGGCATGGGCGCGGCTCAGGAATGAGAGGAGGAGACTGTGCGCCTCGGACTGGGTCAGCCCGTGCAGGTCCACGCGCCCCTCCAGAGCGAGCCGGCCGCGCGCGAGCTTGGTGTGCGTGGGTTTGTCTATCCGCCGCGTCGGATGCGCTTTCGCCGGGGGCGCGTTGTTCTGCTGCGAAGCGCCTGCCGGAGCCTTGCTGCCGGTGTCCTGCGCAACGAGGCGGGTCAACTCGGCCATGGTGTCATCGGTCGGTTCCGGCGGGTCTTCGAGCACCTTGCCCTTCAGCGGCTCGGTCGTGCGCGCCACCCGGTTCCACAGGATGCGGTCTTCCATGCTCAGGCGTTTCGGTGTGTGGCTGGTCATCGATCAGCCTCCCAGAAGCCCGCGTGGAACCAGAGCATAGAAATCCGCTTTGTGGCGGATCACGCCGGCGATCTCGCCTGCCGCTGCGCCACTGCCGATGAAGAGATCGGCCCGCGCAGGCCCGGTGATCGCCGAGCCCGTATCCTGTGCGATCATCAGACGCCGGAAGGGCTGACCATCGACCGCATCGAGTTCGGGCGCGTCGATGAAGAACGGAGTCCCGAATGTGTGCAAAAGCCGGTCGACCGCTATGGAGCGTCCCGGTGCAAGCTGCACCTTGGCGGCGGCCACGGGTCCGAGTTCGGGGGCCCCGGCATCGCTCTCCCGAAAAAAGATAAATGAGCGATTTTGCCACAGAATCTCGTCAATCCGGTCCGGATTTTCCGAAAACCAGGCGCGAATGCTCTGCATTGTGACCGTTTCAGGCGAAAGCTCGCCACGGTCGATCAGAACCCTGCCGGCGCCGGTGAAAGGGTGACCCGATTTGGCGGCATAGGTCACACGCATGGTCGAACCGTCTTCAAGCCGCAGCCGTGCCGCGCCCTGGACGTGGATGAAATAGGCATCCACCCTGTTGTCGAGCCAGACAAGTTCCAGCCCTTGACCCGCCAGTGCTCCACGGTCGATAGCGCCGCGGTCGTGATACGCCACAAGGCCGGTGTCCGTCTTTCTGGCGAAGGCGAAATAAGGGTCGAGACCGGGAGGCCGATTGCTCTCGTCGACATCGACCAGATCGTCCGGGCGCTTATAAAGCGGGACGCAGAATCGCTCCGTTTCGACGCGTGAGGCTTCCACTTCCGGTTCATAATACCCGGTTACGAAGCCGGGCCCGCCATCCTCCGCCCGTATGCGGCAGGGGATGAAATGATTTTCGAAGAAGGCGCGGGCCGCCCGCTCATCGGCATCCGGCATGGCGCGGGCTGCCCTGTGCGCCGGGGCAAATGCGGAAAGGGCGATACCGAGAGCGCCAGAGCGATAGGGCTTTATCTCGACTCGTTCGGCCGAGCGTGCAAAGGCACGAAAGGCGGACAGGACCGAATCCTGCCGCCAGCCCGGAATCTTATCGAACGAAACCCGCTCGAGGGTTGGCGAAAGCGCCGCAGGCGGTGCGGCCGTGCACGACGCTCCGCCAGACAAGGATCAATCCTCGGCTTCCGTGGCGACGAGCTTCCAGTTGGGATCGCGGGAGCGCGTATCGCGCGCGAAAGTCCAGACATCCTTGACTTCAGCGACGGTTTCCGGATCGCCGTCGATCACCTCGCCGGCGCTGTCGCGCGTGGCGGAAATCAGCTCACTGACGATGCGCAGTGTGACATGTGCCTCAGAACCCTTCATCTCGGCGGCAATAATCGTCATGTCGTCAATGCCGACAAAGGAGGATTCAATCTTTTCGCTGCGTTTCTCACGCTCGTCGATGGCAGCGACGAAACCCTCATAGACCTCGCGGGAGAGCAGGTTCTTCAGCGTGCGGCGGTCGCCATCGGCATAGGCCATCACGATCATCTCGTAGGCCATCTTCGCGCCCTCGACGAAACTCTTGGGAGCGAAGGATGCGTCGGCATCCCGGATGGCGCGCATACCCTTGTTCAGATCGGTGCCGGGCTTGGCCGCCTTGTCGATATCGACATAGGTCTGGTCTGGCTCCGCTGCACCCTTGCGGCGCGGGAGGGACACCACGTTTTCGCCATTGGAGGACTGTTCCTTACGGGACGCATTGCGCCCCGCCGTATAGGGGTCGAACGGCGGACGCTCATTGCCCGTGCGCCGGCCCAGCACGTTGCGCAACTGGAAAAAGATCACCACAGCGGCAATCAGAAAGAAAATTGTGCCGAAATCGAAAAATTCCATAACGTCCAGCCAAACGAGCCACTGTGTTCCGCAACACCTGCCGGCTCAGGGCATGTGCAGAGGCGACGGCACCCCGTCCTTACTGGAAATCATATAGAACGGAGGGAGCCATCATTCAAATTATCGGTCAGAATACCTATGTTTTCCCAACTGGCCAGCATGGAACGGCCAGAATCCGCTCAAACACGCAACAAGGCTAACAGGTTCGTGCGCTTTTCGATTGTTCCCTTCCTGCTTCTCGCAATTCCACTTGCCGAGATCGCCATGTTCGTCATGGTCGGCAGCCAGATCGGCGTGTTTCCCACACTGGGCCTCGTGCTGGTGACCGCCGTCGCCGGCTCCATTCTCCTGCGAATCCAGGGGTTCGGGGTTGTACGCCGCATTCAGGAAACCATGAATGAGGGCGGCGTGCCCGGCCGTGACCTGGTGCATGGCATGATGATCATGGTGGCCGGCGTGCTGCTCCTTACGCCCGGTTTCATCACCGATACGCTCGGTTTTCTCCTTTTCGTGCCGGCCATCCGCGATGCAGGCTGGAAATTTCTTCGCAGCCGGATCGTCATCCTGGGCGGCCCGGCATCAGCCGGAAGCCGGCACGCAAACCCTCATGGGCGCGATACCGGGCCGCAGACCATCGATCTTTCTGCGGACGATTACAGCGAATCCGGCGACGAGAATTCGCCCTGGCGCAAACCGGACCGCGAATAGCGGCTACCCCGCCGCGCCTTGTCATGCGCCGAAGCCCATGCTAGCGAGCAGGCAAATCTTAAAGGGGAGCCGCGCGGCTGCCAAACCACGCTCGAGGAAAAACGCATGGCCAAGAAACCAGAAGAAAAGACCGAAGCTGCAAAGGCCGGCAACGGCGCCCAGCCCTCTCTGAACGTGCTGACCCAGTATGTGAAGGATCTTTCCTTTGAAAGCCCGGGTGCACCGCAATCGCTGCGCGGCCGTTCCGAAGCCCCCGCGATCAACATCAATGTCAACGTCAACGCCAACCCGCTCGGCGATACGGACTACGACGTTGTTTTGACGCTCAATGCCAAGGCCGAGGCCGAGGGCAAGGTTCTTTTCAACGTCGAGCTGGTCTATGGCGGCGTTTTCCGCGTTGCCGGTTTCCCGCAGGAGCACATGCTGCCGGTTCTCTTCATCGAGTGCCCGCGTCTGCTCTTCCCGTTTGCCCGCCAGGTCATTGCCGATACGACGCGTGCCGGCGGCTTCCCTCCGCTGATGATCGACCCGATCGATTTTGCCCGCATGTTCCAGCAGCGCGTTGCCGAGGAACAGGCAAAAGGTCAGGTTCAGGTTTCCTGAACCAGCGATTTTTCAGGATTTTTGGGCGGGGCGGTGCTTTCGGGCGCCGCCCTGTTTCATTTGAGCCGGGTTCTTCCTGCCGCGCCCATGTTTTCAGGCGCGAAAAGTGTGCCAGAGTGCCTTTTCGCCAAGCTTCTCCACCAGCGCTTCATGCGCTGCGCGCTCGGCTTCGCTGATCCGGGGAGGCAGGGGGGCGGGTCTTGCTGAAACCGTCACAGCGCCCCGGTCCGTATTGCGCCCCGCATCGTCACCGCCGGTGGAAATTTCAAGACCGAGGGCGGCCTGCTTTCCACCGATCAGTTCGATATAGACCTCGGCGAGAAGTTCTGCATCGAGCAGGGCGCCGTGCTTGGTACGGTGGCTGTTGTCGATCCCATAGCGACGACAGAGTGCATCGAGCGAATTCGGGCCCATCGGGTGTTTGCGTCGGGCAATCGCCAGCGTGTCGACGACCAGACCCGGGTCCACCGGTGGCACGCCGAGCCGGTCGAATTCGGCGTTGATGAAGCCGATGTCGAAATTGGCATTGTGCGCGACGAGCTTTGCGCCATCGATGAATTCGAGGAATTCTTCGAGAATTGCCCCAAACACCGGTTTGTCTGCCAGATCGGCATCGGAAATGCCGTGAACCGCCTGGGCTTCGGGGTGAACGGAGCGCCCCTGCGCATTGATGAAATGGTGCAGCGTGCGGCCGGTGGGAAAGCGGTTGTCCAGTTCGACACAGCCGAGCTCGATCACCCGGTCTTCGTTGGAATCGAGGCCTGTGGTTTCCGTATCAAAAACGATTTCGCGCATTCTTCCGCTCCGGAGGTCGGGTCAAATCCAACATGCGCGCCCGGGATCGGCGACGCAAGGATACCGTCAGGGCGTGTCCGTTTCGGCTGGGGAAAGTTCGTCGATCACGGCTTTCACCGCCTTTCGCGCAGCCTCCATGCCTTTGCCGGTGTCGATGATGAAGTCCGCGCGCCGGCGTTTTTCGGCGTCGGGCACCTGACGCGCGAGAATCCCGGCGAACTTCTCCTCCGTCATGCCGGGACGCGACAGGACCCGTTTGCGCTGCTCTTCCGCCGGTGCGGTCACGACGACAATGCGATCGACGCGATCTTCCCCGCCGGTCTCAAAAAGAAGCGGGATGTCGAGCACGACAATGGGGGAGCCTTTTCTCCGGTGTTCGGCGACGAACGTGTCGGCATCCTGCCGCACCAGCGGATGGACAATTTCCTCCAGCGCCCTGAAAGCTTCGGGTTTCCCCAGCACCGCCTCGGCGAGGCGCGCCCTGTCCACCGTGCCGTCTGTCACCGTTCCGGGAAAGCGCGCCGCGATCAATGGAGCGGCGGCACCCGAATAGAGGCGATGGACCGCAGCATCGGAATCGTGAACCGGCACGCCTTCATCCATGAACATTCTGCCGGTGGTGGACTTTCCCATGCCGATAGAGCCGGTCAGGCCAAGAACAGTGGTCATGATGCATCCCCGCCCGCGAGCACATGATCCCGCAGTGCGCCCGTTACCACCGGCCGGACACCGAACCAGCGCTCGAAGCCAGGCACAGCCTGATGCAGCAACATGCCGAGGCCATCGACCCACGCGAGGCCCCGGCCCTCGGCGGCGGCGAGAAGATCTGTCTTGAGCGGGGCATAGACGATGTCGCTTACAATTGCTTGTTCAGGCAGGGGATCGAGCGAAATTTCCAGCGGCGGCTGACCGGTCATGCCGAGCGCGCTCGTGTTGACCAGAAGATCAGCATTGCCGAGGAGCGCGGGCAGATCTTCCCAGCCATGAGCGCTGACGCCAGTGCCGAAACGCACCGCCAGTTCCTGCGCGCGCGCAAGCGTGCGGTTGACCACGCATATATTTTTATAGCCGGCTTTTTGAATGGCATGGATGATGGCGCGCGCCGCACCACCGGCGCCGAGGACAACCGCCGTTTCGCCATTCGTCCAGTTGGGAGCGCCGGCGCTCAGATGTGCCGCAAAACCGTAGGCATCCGTGTTTCCGCCAATCAGTTTGCCGGATTCAAACCACAACGTGTTGACCGCGCCGATCATCTCCGCCGCTTCGTCACACCGGTGAACCGCGGCAAAGGCCGCTTCCTTGTGGGGCAGAGTGACATTGCCGCCGGCATACCCAGTCGCTGGCAAATCACCAAGAAAGGCATCGAAATCCAGCGGGGCGACGTCCAGCTTTTCATAGCTGCCGTCGATGCCATGCTCGGCAAGCCAAAACCCGTGAATGAGCGGCGAACGGGAATGGGCGATCGGGTGCCCGCAGACGAAAGCGCGAATCTCAGCCATCGATGGCCCCCAAGCTACGAAGTTCAGCAAGGAGCGGCAGAAGAGGCAGGCCGACAATGGTGAATGTATCGCCTTCGATCTTCTCAAAGAGCTGAATGCCTTCGCCCTCGATCTGGTAGGCGCCGACGCTCGCGAGTGCCTTTTCACCCACATTGGAGAGGTGCCGCCCGACGAAGGCGGGATCGAGATCGCGCATGGTGAGGCGGGCAACGCCCACATGCCGCCAGATCACCCCGCCATCACGGGCGATGACCACGGCGCTGTTGAGCTGATGCGTGCGACCGGAAAGTTTCAGGAGGTGGCGGCGCGCACCCTCCATGTCCGCCGGCTTGTGGAACACCTCGTCACCCAGCGAGAGCGTCTGGTCGGCACCGATGACGAGCGCACCCTTCTCACGTTCAGAAACGTCAACGGCCTTGGCTTCCGCCAGGACCTGGGCGAGTGTTTCAGGATCGGCGCCGCTGCCCTCCAGTGTTTTTTCCACGGCGCGCTCGTCAATCTCGGAGCGTTCAACGCGGAAGACAACACCGGCATCGCGCAGCATTTTCTGGCGAAAGGCGCTGCCGGAGGCCAGGACGATGGCGGGCCTGTTGGTCATGTCGTCACCCTCTGTTTTCTCGTGCCTTCGCATACAATGCGAGAATGGCCGCTGCGGTTTCCTCGATGGAGCGGCGGGTTACATCGATTACCGGCCAGCCATGGCGTGTGCAGAGCTGGCGCGCATAGGCGATCTCGCGGGAGATCGTCACGCGGTCGGTATAGGGGTTGAAGGCGTTTTCATCCACCGATCCCAGAATCCGGTTTTGGCGAATCTGCGAAATGCGTTCGGCAGAGGCGACCAGTCCGACGATGAGGGGCCTTTTCGCTGCTGCGAGCGCTTCCGGCAGTTTCATGTCGAGCACGATGGGCACGTTTGCGGTCTTCACACCACGATTGGCCAGATAGATGCTGGTCGGCGTCTTGGACGTGCGGGATATGCCGACGAGGATGACATCCGCTTCCTCGACATCGAGCGGAAGCTGACCGTCGTCATGCTCCATGGTGAAATTGAGCGCCTCGATGCGGTGAAAATACTGCGCATCCAGAACATGCTGCGCGCCGACCCGACGGCCGGCGGGGGTTCCCAGATAAGACTGGAAGACCATCAGAACGGGTTCGAGAACCGACACGCAGGGCAGGCCGAGCGCAGCGCAGCTTTCATCCACCTGACGGGCAAGCTTCTGGTCCACCACCGTATAAAGCACGATGCCGGGCTCGCGCTCCACCTCGTCAAGCACACGGGCGAGCTGCTTCTCGTTTCGAATCAGCGGGTAGATGTGCTCGATCGCCCGCGCGTCCTTGTATTGCGCGGCTGCGGCGCGTCCCGCGGCCAGCAGAGTCTCACCGGTTGCATCAGAAATCATGTGAAGATGGAAGAAGCGTTGCGGTTGTTGCACGGATTTTTGCCCCGCCATGTGGATGCCTGTTGATAACGCGGGCCCGAAAAAATGGCGAGGCCGCACCCTTTGATAACTCCACCCGTTCTTCCACAGACAGGCCCCGTGTGAATTGCGATCGTCCCATGTGGAGAACAATCGACAATCCCTGAACCTTCCTTCACTGTCCACTGGGCGAGGTCAACCGAAATCGCTACAGCCTATTGAATCTGCGTGCTGAATCCGCATTATCCCCGTTCTTCTGAAGATGTGCATTTCCACGAGGCGCGGCAATAAGACCGGGCTTGCGATGCGCAAAACCGTGGACAGATTTGAATCCACATTACAAACAGAGTCTAAGAATCAGAAGAATCTTCAGATCTGTAATTATCTTTTGAATCCTGACTGTGGAGCAGCCTGATGGGGCAGCGGAAAATCCTTGATGTGCTTAGAGGCGAGACGGTGTTTCCGCCTCCCGTCTGGATGATGCGCCAGGCAGGACGATATCTGCCGGAATACCGGGAAACCCGGAAACAGGCAGGGAGCTTTCTCGATCTCTGCTACAACCCCGATCTGGCAGTGGAAGTGACATTGCAGCCGATCCGACGTTTCGGCTTTGATGCATCGATCCTCTTTTCCGATATTCTCGTCGTGCCGCACGCGCTGGGTCGCGATCTGCGCTTCGAGGAGGGCAGGGGTCCGCTTCTGACGCCCATCGATGCGAGCGGTATCGCAAAACTTGAGACATCGGGTTTTCACGATCATCTGGCGCCGGTCTACGAGACGGTGCGGCGGCTTCGCAGGGAGCTTCCCGATGAAACGACACTGCTCGGGTTCTGCGGAGCGCCCTGGACGGTGGCGACCTACATGATTGCCGGGCATGGCACGCCGGACCAGGCACCGGCCCGCATGTTCGCTCTTGAGCAGCCGGAGGCCTTTTCCGCACTGATCAACCGCCTTGCGGACTGTTCTGCCGATTATCTCATCCGCCAGATCGATGCTGGCGCCGATGCCGTGCAGATATTCGATTCCTGGGCGGGCGTTCTCGACGAGCTCTCTTTCGAGCGGTGGTGCGTGAAGCCGGTGGCGCGGATGGTGGCGAAGGTGCGGGAAAAGCACCCCGACACACCGATCATCGGCTTTCCGAAGGGAGCAGGCGCGCTTTACGCGGGCTATCGCCGGGAGACGGGCGTGACGGCACTCGGGCTCGACTGGACGGTTCCTCTGGGCACAGCGCGCCGCCTGCAGGCCGAGGGGGCGGTGCAGGGCAATCTGGACCCGCTGAGGCTGATTGCCGGCGGAGAGGCGCTCCACGAGGGCGTGGACGCCATTGTGGAGGCACTGCGGCATGGGCCGTTCATCTTCAACCTTGGCCACGGCATCACGCCAAAGACGCCGGTTGAGCATGTGGAAGCGATGCTGAAACGGATTCGGGAGGCCGAGTGATGGCTGCGGGCGACACGGGCGGAAAAAAGGCTGCAGGCAGGGCTTTCGCGGCGCTGGCGATCTTTATCGCCCTGACAGTGCTTCTGTTTTTCTACAATCCGTCCGGTTTTTATCTCTGGGCCAAGGCCATTCATGTGATCGCGGTGATCGCCTGGATGGCGGGCATGCTCTACCTGCCGCGTCTCTTCGTCTATCACGCGGATGCCGCGCCGGGATCGGAGACGTCCGAGACCTTCAAGATCATGGAAGGGCGCCTCTTACGGCTGATCATCAACCCGGCGATGATGGTCACATGGGTGCTCGGCCTGTGGCTTGCGTGGAGCGGCTTCGGCTTCTCCGGCGGATGGCTGCATGCCAAGATTGCGCTGGTGGTGGCGATGTCGGGCGTGCACGGCTATTTCTCTGCCGCCGTGCGCCGGTTTGCCGCCGACCAGAACACGAAGCCGGCGCGTCATTGGCGTATAATGAACGAAGTGCCGACGCTTCTGATGATCGTCATCGTCATCCTTGTTATCGTCAAACCCTTCTGATACGGGTTTCGAAGACCGCCCATGACATGGAACCGGGAAAGTCGTCTTGCCCTTTGGCAGAGACGGCGGTAAGAGATGGTTCCTTCCTTTTAGTCCGGTTCCACGAATATCTTCCGTTTCGAGTGAAACCGGCCGGCTTCAAATACGCCTACCTCCACCTTTTCCGTTGCCTTTCCAGAGTCCGCACATGCAGGAAATGAAACTCCAAGAGCTGAAAAGCAAATCGCCAACCGATCTCATTGCGTTCGCAGAATCGCTTGAGGTCGAGAATGCCAGCATCATGCGCAAGCAGGAGCTGATGTTCGCGATCTTAAAGAAGCTCTCCACCCAGGATATCGAGATCATCGGTGAGGGTGTTGTCGAAGTGCTGCAGGATGGCTTCGGCTTTCTCCGCTCGGCAACAGCCAATTATCTGCCGGGTCCCGACGATATCTACATCTCCCCCTCGCAGATTCGCCGCTTCTCGCTGAAAACCGGCGATACGGTCGAGGGTCCGATCCGCAGCCCCAAGGAAGGCGAGCGCTACTTCGCCCTTCTCAAGGTCAACACGATCAATTTCGAGGATCCGGAGAAGATCCGCCACAAGATCCATTTCGACAACCTGACCCCGCTCTATCCCGATGAGCGGCTGAACATGGAAATCGAAGATCCGACGAAGAAAGACCTGTCAGCGCGCGTGATCGACCTCGTGGCGCCGCTCGGCAAGGGCCAGCGTGGCCTGATCGTTGCGCCGCCGCGTACGGGTAAGACGGTTCTTCTACAGAACATTGCCCATTCGATCACGTCGAATCACCCGGAATGTTTCCTGATCGTTCTTCTGATCGACGAGCGTCCGGAAGAAGTGACCGACATGCAGCGCTCGGTGAATGGCGAGGTCATTTCCTCGACCTTCGACGAGCCGGCTTCTCGCCACGTGCAGGTCGCCGAGATGGTGATCGAGAAGGCGAAGCGTCTGGTCGAGCATGGCCGCGACGTGGTCATCCTGCTCGATTCGATCACGCGTCTGGGCCGCGCCTACAACACGGTGGTGCCGTCTTCCGGCAAGGTTCTGACCGGCGGTGTCGATGCCAACGCGCTGCAGCGTCCGAAGCGCTTCTTCGGTGCGGCACGCAACATCGAGGAGGGCGGTTCTCTGACGATCATCGCGACCGCGCTCATCGATACGGGCAGCCGCATGGACGAAGTGATCTTCGAGGAGTTCAAGGGAACGGGCAATTCGGAAATCGTGCTCGACCGCAAGGTTGCCGACAAGCGCATCTTCCCGGCCATCGACATTCTCAAGTCCGGCACCCGTAAGGAAGACCTCCTCATCGCGCGCCAGGATCTGCAGAAGATTTTCGTTCTGCGCCGCATTCTGGCGCCGATGGGCACCACGGACGCCATCGAGTTCCTGAACGACAAGCTGAAGCAGACCAAAACCAATTCGGAGTTCTTCGATTCGATGAACACCTGATTGCGGTTCTGACGGCCGGTCAGTCGATATCTGAAATTGAAAGGCGGCATCCCGGTGCCGCCTTTATCTTTTGTTTACCATGATTTCCGGATGGTGACCGTCGCGCAGGGCGGTTTCGAGTTTGTCCGGCTCGCGGAACGGTGGCAGGCATGTCTGCCCAATGCAGAGATACGCGGCCGGCCGCTGAGAATCGATGGCTATATCGCCCGGCATTTTCTGCGCGCTGCCATCAGCCAGCACAACATCAAACCGCCTGGGATCCAGGTTTCGATTCGCTACCGGAACAAAAACAGGGTCTCTCTTCGGCTCAACCATTATGAGTTTGGCCGCGTTCTGAGCCAATGTTGCCGCATAGACAATGCCGGCCTGACCATAAGTCTGCGTGGTTGCGCGACCGAGCGCTGCCTGCGCCACCTTCGCGACCCGATTGTCCGGTTCGTCGCCGGAAAGAATGGATAGCGCCAGCAGAGCTTCGATGACCTGGCTCGTGGCGGACGGTATGGCCTCGTCTACGTCGCCGCGTATGCGCATGGGGACATCAGTCGCGTCGCTCGCGGTCAGATAATATCCTTCTCCGCTATCGTCCGCGTACCAGGTTTGCAGCTCGCGTGCCCAGGCGCGTGCCTGACCCATGAGTGCGGGCTCAGCGGTCGCCTGATAAAGTGCTCCGGCGGCAGAGATCATGCAGGCATAGTCGCTCGAAAGACCAGGGAACACCGCTCTGCCGCCACGGGAACTGTGTGGAAGGCGGCCGTCCTCCATCGATTCGCATACGAAACGAAAAGCCCCGCGCGCTGCCTCCAGCCAGTCGGGTCGATCGAGCAATCGAGCTGCATCGGCGAGCGCTGCAATCGTGAGCCCGTTCCAGTCTGTTAAAACCTTGTCGTCGCGTCCGGGTTGATCCCGCCCGTTTCTTATAGAGAGAAGCGTGTCCAGCATGGCGCGCAGCTCTGCTTCCTTCTGGTCGCCCAGATAGCGCGCGTGGCCGCGACGGTGAAGTATCGGGTTTCCCTCCCAGTTCTCGGGCTGTGCCAGTGAGAAGATTTCGAGAAAGCCATCGGCTCTGCTATCGAGCGCGTTGCGTAATTGTGCTTCCGTCCAGAGATAGGTCTGTCCTTCAACCCCGGCGGTGTCGGCATCGAGGCTGGATGCAAAGGCACCACCTTCAACCCTCATTTCGCGGAGAAGCCAACCCACCGTCTCTTCGATTCGTATCCGAAACAACGCATTGCGCGTATCGCTGTAGACCCAACACAACATGCGCAGAAGCTGGGCGTTGTCATACAGCATTTTTTCAAAATGCGGGACGAGCCATTTGTCGTCGGTGGAGTAACGTGCAAGGCCGCCACCCACATGATCGTAGATGCCGCCTGCGAGCATTGACGTCAGACTTTCCACCACGGCGGTCCTGTGAGCGGGGTCATCGCTCAACCAGAGGACGCGCATGAAGGGGATATTGGGAAACTTGGGCGCCCCGCGCAGACCGCCAAATTCGTGATCGATCATTGCGTGGATATTGCCGGCGAGAGTTTGCAGGATTTCCTGCGGTGACCCTGCCGTCCCTGGTGCTGGAGCGAGACGGGCTTGCACGTGGGCGCCAAGCGCGCCCGCGCTTTTCACAAGTTCGGCGCGCTTGCCCTGCCAGGCAGCATTTACGGCTTCAAGCACCTGAAGAAATCCTGGTCGTCCGTATCGCTGTTCAGGCGGGAAATAGGTCCCGCCCCAGAAGGGCTTTCCGTCGAAGTCGAGAAACATGGTTAGAGGCCAGCCGCCCTGTTCGCCCATGGCGGAGAGCGCGGCCATGTAGATCTGATCGATTTCCGGCCGCTCTTCCCGGTCGACCTTGATGTTGACGAAATAGCGGTTCATCGCTGCGGCGATTTCCGGGTTCTCGAAAGACTCGTGAGCCATCACATGACACCAGTGGCAGGCTGCGTAGCCGACCGAGAGGAGAATGGGCCTGTCGCTTTCTCTCGCCTCGCTTAGGGCCGCTGCCGACCACGGCCTCCAGTGAACCGGGTTATTCCGGTGCTGAAGCAGATAGGGGCTGGCTTCGGTAGCCAGAAGATTTTTTGCAGGCAGCGGCATTGGGGCTCCTTGCGTATCGAACCGTTATAGAAAATATCTAGCCCTGACACTGGCGCCACGGTAGGGCGCTTTGGACGTGAGAGCAAATGAGATGAGAGAAACCATATTCGCACTTTCCAGCGGCGCGTTGCCGTCGGGCGTCGCTGTTGTGCGATTGTCGGGCTCCGGCACCTGCTCAGCGCTCGAAGCTCTGGCAGGAAAACTCCCGGAACCGCGCCATGCGACGCTGCGAACATTGCGGGACAGCCAGGGCGCCGTTCTCGATCGATCTCTTGTCCTCTTCTTTCCAGGCCCAGAGAGCTTTACGGGGGAAGACTGTGGCGAACTCCATCTCCATGGCGGGCGGGCTGTTGTGCAGGCCGTTCTGGAGACACTTGCGGGCTATCCCGATTTTCGCCTTGCCGAGGCGGGCGAGTTCACACGGCGCGCCTTTCTGAATGGAAAGTTCGATCTCACGGAGGCCGAAGCGCTTTCCGACCTCATTTCCGCGGAAACCGAGGCGCAGCGCCGTTTTGCTCTGGCAAACGCAGAAAGCCGGCACAGGGCTCTTTATGACGGATGGCGAAAGACACTCATCCATGCGCGGGCAATGATCGAGGCGGAACTCGACTTCTCGGATGAAGAAGACGTTCCGGGCTCGGTCGCCGAACGTGTATGGAAGGAGATCGCCGAGCTACGAAGCTCGCTTGAACGTCACGCCGCCGGGTACCGAACTGCCGAGATCATCCGCGATGGGTTTCGCGTGGTTATCCTTGGGGCGCCCAACGCCGGCAAGTCGAGCCTTTTGAACACGCTGGCCCGCCGAGACATCGCCATCGTGACGGAAGAGCCCGGGACGACACGCGATGTTCTCGAGGCTGTGCTGGATGTAGGTGGGGTCAAGGTGATCGTGACAGATACAGCCGGCATTCGTGAGAACCCCGGGAGGGTCGAGGCCCTGGGGATTGACCGTGCGATCGATCGCGCCCGGGAGGCTGATCTCATCCTTCTTCTTGAAGACTGCAATGCGCCGGTCAGGGTTCGGCTTCCGGAAGGGATTCCGCATCGACGGATAGGCAACAAGCTGGACCTGGCAGACAAGACACACCATCAGGGACAATATGACTTTCTCATCTCAGCCCATACAGGTGAGGGCATTGATAGCCTTTTAAGCGAGATGCGTGAGCTCGCTGTGCAAGCGACATCAAATGCCGGTGAAGCACTCCCTTTCCGGGAGCGGCATGTGCAGCTTATCCTGGATGCGGCGGGACATGTGGATACGGCAGCGAGACAAACAAACCTCCCGCTTGAAGTTCGCGCGGAGGAGCTGCGGCTTGCAGGCGATGCGCTTGGACGAATAAGCGGCACAATCGACGTCGAAGATCTTCTGGACACCATCTTTTCGCAGTTTTGTATTGGGAAATGACTCACGTGAAACACCGCAAAGCCAGTTTAAATCGGTGACTCACGTGAAACACTGTCTGCCTGATCGATGCGTGACTCACGTGAAACAAACGCGTCAGGTCCGGACGCTTACGCAACAATGTTTCACGTGAAACCGACAGAGCTTCGCAAATCCCTTGACTGCTCCTCCAGAAAAAGACATGTCTGACGCTCTCCAATCGCCGCGAAGTATCGGGCTTCCATAGCATTTCTCCACGCTGTGCAGGCATCGATGGAATCGGATTATGACGAACAGCAGCTATGATGTAATTGTTATCGGCGGTGGCCACGCTGGTGCAGAGGCCGCTTCCGCCGCCGCGCGTTCTGGTGCCAGAACAGCGCTGGTTACGCTTCGCTTCGATACCGTTGGTGCGATGTCCTGCAATCCGGCAATCGGAGGGCTGGGCAAGGGACATCTTGTTCGGGAAGTGGATGCCCTGGACGGCATTATGGGCCGCGCTGCCGATGCGGCGGGTATTCAGTTTCGGCTCCTCAATCGGCGCAAGGGTCCAGCTGTGCGGGGACCGCGCACACAGGCCGACCGCAAGCTCTATCGCAATGCGGTGCAAAGCGCGATCAGGGCAGTGCCCGACCTCGAAGTGATTGAAGGGGAGGCGCTGGAACTGCGAATCAGCGATGACCGCATCGCCGGAGTTGTGGTCTCCGGAGAGCGCTATCTGACCTGCGGCTCCGTTGTGCTGACAACTGGGACATTTCTGCGCGGCCTCATTCACATTGGGGAGAAGACGATCCCGGCGGGCCGTATGAACGAACAGGCGGCCGAGCGGCTTTCGATTTCAATGGAAGCGGCGGGTTTTCGCCTGGGGCGACTGAAGACGGGGACGCCACCACGTCTCGACGGCCGTACGATTGACTGGGCTTCGCTGGACATGCAGCCGGCGGACGACGACCCGACACCCTTTTCCCTGTTGACGGATCGGATTACCAACCGCCAGATCGAATGCGGCATCACACGCACCACCGGCGAAACGCATGTGGTGATCCGCCAGCATCTGCATCGCTCCGCCATGTATTCCGGCGCGATAGATGGGATCGGGCCACGCTATTGTCCTTCGATTGAAGACAAAATCGTCAAGTTCGGAGATCGCGAGGGCCATCAGATTTTTCTCGAGCCGGAAGGGCTCGACGATCATACGGTCTATCCGAACGGTATCTCCACATCGCTTCCCGAAGATGCGCAACTCGCGCTTCTGAAAACCATTCCCGGCCTTGAGCGGGCAGTGATGCTGCAGCCGGGCTATGCTATCGAGTATGACCATGTCGATCCGCGCGATCTTGAGCCGACGCTGGAGACGCGAAAGGTTCGTGGTCTCTTTCTTGCGGGGCAGATCAACGGAACGACCGGATATGAAGAAGCAGCGGCGCAAGGCATGTTGGCCGGGATCAACGCAGCCCGCGCGGCTTCGGGTAGCGAGATGGTGACGCTGGGCCGTGCCGATGCCTATATCGGCGTTTTGATTGACGATCTGGTAACGCGGGGCGTGAGCGAACCGTATCGCATGTTCACATCGCGGGCGGAATATCGGCTTTCGTTGCGTGCCGATAACGCCGATACGAGGCTGACACCGCTTGCCCTTCGGCTTGGCATTGCATCGGCGGAGCGGGAGAAGCGGTTCACGGCGATGGAGCGTTCGATGGATGCTGCGCGTTCGCTTCTAAAGGACAGGTCCTTGAGCCCGAATGAAGCAGCCCGGCATGACATCAATCTCAACAGGGATGGGGTTCGTCGTTCTGCTTACGAGCTCTTATCCTATCCGGATATGGATATAAGCCGGCTTATTAAGATTTGGCCGGAGCTGGTCGAGGTTCCATCAAGCCTGGTGGAAAAGATTGAAACGGAAGCGCGCTATGCCGTTTATCTGGAACGTCAGGGCAATGACGCAGCCATGTTGCGGCGCGAGGAAGCGCGCCTCATTCCCGCTGAATTGACATTTGACGGGATCGCCGGACTTTCAAACGAATTGAAGCAGAAGCTGAAGGACCGGAGACCACGAAGCATCGCCGATGCTCAAAGGATTGATGGAATGACGCCTGCCGCTTTGGCTTTGATTATCGCAAGTCTGCGCCAGTTCGAAACACAGAAAGGCGCTGCCTGATGGATTCAGCGCGGTTTTCGCGGCTTTTGGAGATTTCAGGGCCAGTTTCACGTGAAACATTTGATCGTCTGGTTGCATTTGAGGGGATTTTTCGGCGCTGGTCACGGCGAATCAACCTGGCCGCCCCGTCAACGCTGAACGATCTCTGGGAGCGTCATATTCTTGACAGCGCCCAATTGCTGCGTCTCGCGCCCGATGCGCTGAAGTGGCTCGACGTGGGATCTGGTGGTGGATTTCCCGGTGCCGTCATGGCGATTCTTCTGGCTGAAAAGCCGGGCGCCGAGGTGCATCTCGTTGAGAGCAATCGGAAAAAGGCGGCGTTCCTGGTGTCCGCTCTGAATGAAGTCGGCGTTGCGCCACGGGTTCATGCAAGGCGGATCGAAGACACATATGATGCGATTGGTGCGCCAGACATCGTCACAGCGCGGGCGCTCGCGCCTTTGCCGCTTCTTATCGAACTGACGGAGCCCTGGCTGACGCAGGGCGCACGGGCGCTCTTTCACAAAGGACGGGATTACCGCCGGGAAGTGGAAGAAAGCGGTAACACGTGGCGATTCGATCTGGTAGAACATGAAGATAAGGTTGATGCGGCAGCCATCATTCTTGAAGTGAGCAATCCGCTCCGGCGATAGCCGGCTTGCCGCAGAGCCTTCCAGTAGGGTCAGATCGGGGTAGCAGCAGCGATGAACAGCGGCACGCGAATCATCACAGTCGCAAACCAGAAGGGCGGGGTCGGCAAAACGACAACGGCCATCAATCTCGCCACGGCGCTTGCTGCCATTGGCGAGAATGTTCTCGTGGTTGATCTGGATCCGCAGGGCAATGCCAGCACCGGGCTTGGCATCGACCGTCAGCAGCGGCTTATATCATCCTATGATGTTCTAACGGGCAATGCGGGTGTTCTGGAGGCGGCCATGGCAACGGCGGTTCCCGGCCTTTCCATCGTGGCATCCACGCTCGATCTTCTCGGCATCGAAATGGAGATTTCGAGTGCACCGGATCGCGTTCTAAAATTGCGTAACGCCTTGAATGAAGACGGTATTCCGTATTCGTACGTGCTGGTTGACTGCCCGCCTTCACTGAACCTTCTGACCTTGAACGCAATGGCTGCGGCGGATTCGATCCTCGTGCCGCTGCAATGCGAATTCTTTGCCCTTGAAGGTCTCAGTCAGCTTCTGGAAACGGTGGAGCAGGTGCGCGGTTCGATCAATCCGCATCTGGGCATTCAGGGCATCGTGCTGACCATGTTCGACCGGCGCAACAATCTGGCCAATCAGGTGGTCGAGGATGTCCGCGCACATATGGGCGACACGGTCTATGAAACGATTATCCCGCGCAATGTGCGCGTTTCGGAAGCGCCATCCTACGGAAAACCGGCGATTCTCTACGATCTGAAGTGCTCCGGCAGCCAGGCCTATCTGCAGCTTGCGTCGGAGGTGATTCGCCGCGAGCGCCGACTGCGGGCGGCATGAGATGGATGCGAAGATATTCGCAGGAAGACTGAGTTTTGTGGTTGATGGTGTTGTGACATGAACGAAGATCCCTCACGCAAGCGCCTGGGGCGCGGTCTCGCCGCGTTGATCGGTGAGATGGACAAGCCGGAAACCGAGCAGAAAGAGGCGGTGCGTGCCGACCGCTCTGTTCCAATCGAGTTTGTTTCTCCCAATCCGCGCAATCCGCGTCGGCAGTTCGTCGAGAGCGACCTGAGCGATCTGGCGCAGTCCATTCGCGAGCATGGAATCGTGCAGCCTGTGGTCGTGCGCTCGGGCGACGCGCCGGGCCGCTTCGAGATCATCGCCGGTGAACGGCGGTGGCGTGCGGCACAGCGGGCCGGGTTGACGGAAGTGCCGGTGATCCTGCGGGAAGTGGATGACAAGGCCGCGCTGGAACTCGCCATCATCGAGAACGTCCAGCGTGCCGATCTCAACCCGCTCGAAGAAGCGCGCGGCTATCAGCAGCTTATCGATGAGCACAATTACACACAGGCCGATCTGGGGCAGGTTATCGGCAAGAGCCGAAGCCATGTGGCCAATACATTGCGGCTTCTGAAACTGCCGGACGCGATTGGCGATCTGATTATTGACGGTTCCCTGTCGGCGGGTCATGCGCGCACACTGGTGACGGCGGAAGATCCCGTTGGTCTCGCGCAGCGCATCGTCGAGGATGGACTTTCGGTGCGCCAGGCAGAAGCTCTGGCCGCTGCGCCGCGCAGTGAGGAAAAAACGCCGCGGCAGCCGAAGAAGGAGAAAGACGCTGACACGCTGGCGCTGCAGAAGCTTCTCAGCGACCGCACCGGCCTCAACGTCGTGATCAATCACAAGGAGCGTGGCGGGGAAATGAAGATCGCCTATCGCTCTCTGGAGCAGCTCGACGAACTGTGCCGGCTTCTGCAGCAATAGTGCCTGGGGTCGGCCTGGTCTCTTTCGCCGGGCCGATCATCCTCGATCCCGTTCCCGGCATTCGTTGAGCGGCAGGTGAGCCTCGCAGGCCTGATGCGTAGGCAATTCAACGTCTTATGTGGTTTCCGACAGCTTAACGGCGCCCGCGGGCGCCCTCGACCGTCAGGGCAAGCAGTGCCTGGCGGGCGATCGAGCCGGCCAGCGCCGGCTTCTGGCGTGTGCGCAGGATCGTCGCCTGCAGGCGCTCCGCGGCGTTCTGCAGTGCCGTGCTGCTCCAGCGGCCCAGTGCGTTTTCAACGGTTTTGCGACGCGAGAAGAAGACCGGCGGCCTGGCGCCGGCAACGGCTGCGCTGGCTGACACGCCCTTGCTGTCCATCGCAGTCCGCATGACCTGCAGGGCATGGATCTGACGGAGTGTTGCGGAGAGCACGAGAAAAGGCGGGTTTCCAGCAGCAAGAAAACGCTGAAACGCGCTGTCGAATGCCTGAAAACGGCCGGAAATAATCGCGTCCACCGCCTCATCGCTGCTCAGGCCCGCGACGTCTCCAATGAGCAGGCGGATGTCCTCCGGTGTTACCTCGCTGGCACCGGCGCAGTAGAGGGTCAGTTTCTCCAGCTCGCCGCGTGTCGCCAGCCGGTCGCCGCCAAGGTTGGCTTTGAGAAGCTGGCGTGCTTCCAATGAGATTTTCAGGCCCGCGCCGCCAAGGGTTTCGTCGATAACCGCATCGATGCCGCGCCCGTCATCTGCGTAGCAGGGCAGGGCCATGGCGCCTGCGCCACGCTCGACCGCCGAACGCAGGGAAGAGCCTTTGCGAAGGTCGCCGCCTTCGATGAGAATTGCGCAGTCCGCGGGGGGCTCTGCAATGAGCGCGGTGACATCGCTGACCAGCGCCTTCTGGTTGCCTGCGCCCTTTACCCAGATGAGGCGCTGATCGGAAAACATCGGCACGGTCTGCGCCTCGTCGGCAAGACGCCCCGGCTGCTGTTCTACTTCATTGGCCTCGATGCGCACAACGGTGAAGGGGTCATCCAGCGGCAGGCCTGTGCCCGCAGCAAAGCGCCTGGCGCGCTCGCTTACAAGCCCGCGATCAGGTCCATATATCAGGATGACCGGATATGCCTGCTCCGGCTTTGCAAGCCAACGGTCGACTTCGTGCGCTTTCTTCTGTGCCATGTCGGCTGGATACCACAGCGAATCGCCAAGGGCACGTGTGAAAAAGGCCGGGCTGCGTTCGGATCGCCGGTCGCTCGCCCCGGGATCTGCCCGGGCTCTTTCATGTAGGGACGCAAGAGTCTGCGCGGAGTATCCGGCTGAGAAAGGGCTGTGCCGGCAAACCTGGCGGATTTCAATTCATATGCATATGAAACCTTTTGCGACCTAAAACAGCCTAGGGTTCCAATTGTATTGAGCCGGCAGTCTTAGCCGGACAATCGGGACAGAGAACGAAACGGCGGTGTCATCAAAGACCGAGAGTGCCGGGCCACCCGTCTGCGAAGATATTTGCATATGCATCCTTTTTCAGTTAGACCGTTTCAAGCTGCCTGTGGTGTTTCGCTGCGGCCTCAAACGTTTCTGGGAGGAGACTTATGAGCCAGTCCATTATCCGTGAATTTGCGGACCAGTTGCTGTCAGGCAAGGTCGAGGTCGTCGACCTGTCTGCGGTGCTGGGTCCCGGCACCCCGCTTCTCAAGCTACCGCCGGAGCTTGCCGTGGACACGCCGAAGATCGAGATTCACAAGATCTCCGCTTATGACGACAACGGGCCGTGGTGGGCCTGGAACTGGCTCAAGCTTGGCGAACACTCCGGCACCCATTTCGATGCGCCGATCCACTGGATCACCGGACGCGACCATCCCGATGGCTCTACCGACACAATCGACCCCGGGAATTTTGTCGCTCCAGTCAATGTGATCGACTGTTCGAAGGAAACGGCAGAGAATCCCGATTTTCTGCTGACGGTCGACCACATCAAGGCCTGGGAGGCCGAGCACGGTGAGATAAAGAAAGGCGAATGGGTCGTTCTGCGCAGCGACTGGTACAAGCGAAACGGTTCGGAAGAGCGCTTTCTGAACGCCGACGAAACCGGTCCGCATTCGCCGGGGCCAACGGCCGAAGCGATCACCTATCTGCTCGACAAGGGGATCGTCGGCTGGGGCAGCGAGACGATCGGCACCGATGCCGGTCAGGCCGGTGGAATGGAGCCGCCATTCCCTGCGCACAACCTCCTGCACAAGGCCAATCGCTACGGTCTCGCCAGTCTCGCCAACCTCGACAAACTGCCGCCGAAGGGAGCGATCCTGATCGCGGCACCGCTGAAAATCGAGCATGGCACGGGCAGCCCCTGCCGCGTTCTGGCGCTTGTGGCTCGGGATTAAGCCGGTAGCGCCATGCCGAACCCTGACAGAAGCATCACGGGCAGCGGCTTCAACGCGCTGCCCGCCGCTGAGAAAAGGGTTTTCATCCGCAATTGCCTGACATTTCGTGTGTCATGGAAGGTAGGGTAGCGGTTCAGACAATCTGCTGGTGAGAGGCTTTGATGGACGAACGCTTGGATAGCAGGAATTCGAGAATTGAAACGCTGGGCCAGATGGGGCTTCAGCAATTCGCGCCCTATTTGATGAACCGCATCATGGGGCGGTACAATGCGACCCTGCGGCAGGATCTGCGCCGGCAGGGGCTGACGGTACCGCAGGTGCGCGCGCTTGCCGTCCTGGCGGTCGGGGATGGCATGTCGATCAACGAATTATCCGTCTACACGGTGATCGAGCAATCGACCATGAGCCGCACGCTTGACGCATTGGAGACCCAGGGCCTGGTTCGGCGCGAAGCCTGTCAGGATGACAGCCGTACCCGAAACATCTTCCTGACCGACAAGGGGCGGGAAGAGTTCAACCGTGCATGGCCAGCCATGCACGAAGCCTTTGCCGAAATGTTCAGGGGTATTGACGAGGCGGAATACTCGGCCTTCGTCGCCACGCTTCAGAAAATCCTCGGCAACATCAGAAAGCACGATTTTTAGCGAGCCCGCCCGCAGTATGGAACTGCGGTGCCAGCGACGGGAGACTGCATCATGGCTGAACGTTCGTTTGTGAAGGAGGTCCAGAAGCTGCGGCTCGGGGCCGGCGAGACCTTCCACGGCGAAGGGATTCTCGCCATCACCAAGGCGCTTCTGCAATGCGGCGTGGGGTATGTGGGCGGTTATCAGGGTGCTCCCATCAGCCATCTTATGGACGTTCTGGCTGACGCACAGGACATTCTGGGCGAGCTCGGCGTGCATTTCGAAGCCAGCGCTTCAGAAGCGACGGCGACGGCCATGCTGGCAGCTTCCGTACACTATCCCATTCGTGGCGCCTGTACGTTCAAATCGGCGGTGGGCCTCAATGTCGCTTCGGATGCGCTGGCCAATCTTGCCTCTGGCGGTGTGACCGGTGGTGCGCTCATCATCGTTGGCGAGGATTACGGTGAAGGCTCCTCCATCATGCAGGAGCGCAGCCATCCGTTTGCCATGAAGAGCCAGGTATGGCTGCTCGATCCGCGACCCAACCTGCCTTCCATCGTCAAGGCCGTGGAAGATGGATTCGAGCTTTCGGAAGTCTCCAACACCCCGGTCATGCTGATGGTGCGCATTCGCAGCTGCCACGTGACCGGCAGCTTCGAGACGAAAGACAACAAGCGCCCGGAAATGACCGTTGCAGACGCGCTGGAAAATCCGCGTCGGGACACCAACCGTATCGTTTTGCCGCCCGCTTCCTTCCTGCATGAGAAGGAGAAGGTGGAGAAGCGCATGCCGGCTGCGGTCGATTTTATTCGCTCGCGCAGGATCAACGAATTTTTCGGGCCAGAGCGGGGCAAGGCCGGCATCATCCTGCAGGGCGGCATGTACAACAGCGTCATCCGGGCGCTGCAGCGCATCGGCCTTGCCGATGTCTATGGCGAGACGGATGTGCCGCTCTATGTGCTCAACGCCGTCTATCCACTCATCGATGACGAGGTGATCGACTTCTGCGCGGACAAGGATTCCGTTCTGATCGTGGAGGAGGGGCAGCCCAACTATCTTGAGCAGGCCATCGCCTCGATGATGCACAAGAAGGGTGTCGACACACGCATTCTCGGCAAGGACGTTTTGCCGATGGCGGGTGAATATACCGGCCAGATCATGCTCGACGGCATCAGCGCCTATCTGCGCGCCAATGCGCCGGAGCTTCTGGCGGCGCAGGTTCTGGCCCCCAATGCGCCGGGCGAAAACACGCTGGCAGCGGATCTCGCGAAGGTGGTTCCGGGCCGGCCGCCGGGGTTTTGCACGGGCTGTCCCGAGCGACCGATCTTCGCTGCCACCAAGCTGATCGAACAGGAGCTCGGGCCGCACCACATCTCGTCGGACATCGGCTGTCATCTGTTCTCGATCATGCCGCCCTTCGAGCTTGGCGCGACAACGATGGGTTACGGTCTCGGACCGGCTTCGGCCTCGGCCTTCAATTCACCGGACGCGAAGCGGCGCTCGATCTCCTTCGTCGGCGATGGCGGGTTCTGGCACAACGGCCTGACCTCCTCGATCGGCAATGCGGTGTTCAACGAGAATGACGGTGTCATTGTCGTGGTCGACAATTTCTATTCGGCGGCGACTGGCGGGCAGGACATTCTCTCCTCGCGTGCCGACAATCCCACCAAGTCGACGAAACATCCGATCACCGATGCGGTGAAGGGGATGGGCGTGAAATGGGTTCGGCATATCGATCGCACCTATGACGTGACCAAGGTACGCGCCGCACTGCGCGAGGCGCTGACGACAAAGGAGAAGGGGCCGAAGGTGATCGTCGCCTCCTCCGAATGCATGCTCAACCGCCAGCGCCGCGAAAAGCCCCTTGTGGCAAAAGCGATCTCGGGTGGCGAGCGGGTGGTGAAGCCGCGTTTCGGTGTGGACGAGGATGTCTGCACCGGCGATCACGCCTGTATGCGGCTTTCGGGCTGTCCGTCGCTTTCGGTCAAGAAGCTGGATGATCCGCTGCGGGACGACCCGGTGGCCTCGATCGATCACACCTGCGTGGGCTGTGGGAATTGCGGCGAGGTGGCCGATGCGGCGGTTCTGTGCCCGTCCTTCTACCGCGCGGATGTGGTGCACAATCCGGGCTGGTGGGACCGCCTTGCCAACAGGGTGCGCAGCACGGTGACCGGCTTCCTGCAAACCCGCCGCGAAAAGCGGCGCCTGACATTCGCAGACGCTTGAGGGAACGATTATGGCCAGGCGTATGAAAGCAAAAGAAGAGCACAAGATCATCAAGCTTGCCATCCTCGCCGTGGGCGGGCAGGGCGGCGGTGTTCTCACCAACTGGATCACCGATGTGGCCGAGCGCAACGGCTACCTTGCGCAGGCAACATCCGTTGCGGGCGTGGCTCAGCGCACCGGCGCGACGATCTATTATGTGGAGATGTGTCAGGACACCGGTCGCCGGCCGGTTTTCTCGCTGGCGCCGGCGCAGGGCGACATCGACATTCTGATTGCTGCCGAGCTGATGGAGGCGGGGCGTGCGGTGATGCGCGGCTTCGTGACGCCCGACCGTACGACGCTGATTGCCTCCGCTCACCGCATCGCTGCCGTTTCCGAAAAAATCGAGCCGGGCGACGGGCGCGCGGACTCACCCACCGTTCACCGGAATGCGCGCGAAGCGGCGAGCCGCTACATCTGCTTCGACATGGAAAAGGTGGCTGTCGAAGCCGGCTCAGTGATCTCATCGAGCCTGTTCGGGGCACTGGCGGGCTCCGGCGCTTTGCCGTTCCCGCGCGCAAGCTACGAGGAAACCATCGAGGCTTCCGGGCGCGGGGTGAAGGCGAGCCTTGCGGCATTCGGCAGGGCGTTCGAGCTCACGGTTTCCGGTGAGCGTGTGGAAGAGGAGGGGCCCAATGCTGCGCCGGCTTCAAGGCAGATCGCGGTCGAGGGGCCGGAGCGGCTGGTGGCGCGGTGGAACGCACTGGCCGCCCGCGCGGGGGCCTATCCCGAACCTGTGAGAGCCATGGCGCTCGCCGGGTTGCGCAAGGTGGTCGACTATCAGGACCTTGCCTATGGCGTGGAATATCTCGACCGGCTCGAGAGGGCGCTGGCGCTGGACAGCGCAGAAAAGGGCCATGCCCTGGGAGAAGCAGCGGCCAAGCATGTGGCCAACGCCATGTGCTATGACGACATTCTGCGCGTTGCCGATCTGAAAACGCGAACTGCACGCGCTGAGCGCATCCGCAAGGAGATGAAGGTCGGCGAGGCCCATGTCCTGCAGGTGACGGAGTTCTTTCACCCGCGCGTGGAAGAATTCTGTGGCACGCTGCCGGCGAGGCTTGGCCGCTTCATCGAAAACCGGCCGGGCCTTGCCCACTGGGTCGACCGTCGCATCAATCGCGGCCGGCGCATCCGCACCGACAGCCTGTTCGGCTTTGGCGCGCTGTGGCTGATCGGCACGTTGCGACCATGGCGCCGGTCGCTGCTGCGGCATCAGGTGGAAGAGGCGCATCTGGAGCGCTGGTATGCGCTGGCGCTCGACACGGCGCAGCGCGACTATGCGCTGGCGGTGGAAATTCTCAATTGCCGACGCCTCATCAAGGGCTACAGCGACACGCATGTGCGCGCGCACTCCAAGTTCGACCGGGTGCTCTCCGGCCTGAACCTGCTGGAGGGTCGTGAGGATGCGGCAGACTGGCTTCGACGGCTGCGTGACGCCGCGCTCAAGGACGAGAAGGGCGAAATGCTCGATGGGGCGCTCAGGACAGTGGCGACGCTGGAAGCGGCCTGAGCACATTTTGCGTGGGGGCGGGGCCATGCCGGAAACGGCGTGGCCTCTTTCGTTTGCAGGTACCGGAATTTGCAGGCACTGGCATTTGCGGGGACTGGTCTTGCCCGCGCCGCCATTCCTGATATTAGTCGCCCGACTTCCAAGGCTCCGGCGTGCGGAGCCGGCCGGCCATGCCGTACCTCTCATACCGGGAAAGACCATGACGAAACTCAAAGACGTGAAAAAGGTCGTGCTTGCCTATTCGGGCGGTCTCGATACCTCGATCATCCTCAAATGGCTGCAGACGGAGCTCAATGCCGAGGTGGTGACCTTCACCGCCGATCTCGGCCAGGGAGATGAGCTGGAGCCGGCGCGCAAGAAGGCCGAGATGCTCGGCATCAAGGAAATCTACATCGAGGATGTGCGCGAGGAATTCGTGCGCGATTTCGTCTTCCCGATGTTCCGCGCCAATGCCGTTTATGAGGGCGTCTATCTGCTGGGCACGTCGATTGCACGCCCGCTGATCTCCAAGCGTCTGGTGGAAATCGCTGCCGAGACCGGAGCTGACGCCATCGCTCACGGTGCCACCGGCAAGGGCAACGACCAGGTGCGTTTCGAGCTTTCGGCCTATGCGCTCAATCCCGACATCAAGGTGATCGCACCCTGGCGTGACTGGGAGTTCAAGTCCCGCACCGACCTGATCAATTTTGCCGAGGCACACCAGATCCCGGTGCCCAAGGACAAGCAGGGCGAGGCGCCTTTCTCCGTCGATGCGAACCTGTTGCACTCCTCTTCCGAAGGCAAGGTGCTGGAGGATCCGTGGGTGGAGCCGCCGGAATATGTCCATCAGCGCAGCGTTTCGCCGATGGATGCGCCCGACGAGCCGACCGAGATTACCATCTCGTTCAGGGCGGGTGACGCCGTGGCCATCAATGGCGAGGCGCTTTCGCCGGCGACGCTGCTCAAAGCGCTGAACGATCTTGGCCGCGACAATGGCATCGGCCGCATCGATCTCGTGGAAAACCGCTTCGTGGGCATGAAGTCGCGCGGTGTCTATGAGACGCCCGGCGGCACCATTCTGCTGGCGGCGCACCGCGCGATGGAGTCCGTCACGCTCGACCGCGGTGCAGCGCATCTCAAGGACGAGCTGATGCCGCGTTATGCGGAGCTGATCTACAATGGCTTCTGGTTCTCGCCAGAACGCGAAATGTTGCAGGCCGCCATCGACAAGAGTCAGGAAGATGTGGAAGGCGAGGTGCGCCTGAAACTCTACAAGGGCAATGTGATTGTGACCGGCCGCAAGTCCGACAAGTCACTCTACTCGGACGCTCTGGTCACCTTCGAGGACGATCAGGGGGCTTACGACCAGAAGGACGCAGCCGGCTTCATCAAGCTGAATGCCTTGCGCCTGCGTACGCTGGCCGCAAGGAAGCGTGGCCGTTGATCGTTCCAGCATTTGGATAATGAAAAAGCCGGCTGTGATGCCGGCTTTTTTGTACGTTGAGCAGCAGGAAGCAGGGTTTGGCGTCTGCCAACCCTTCGCTATGGCTCCGGGCGTTCGTCGCTCAAAAAGCCAAATCGTTGGCTTTTTGCCCGCTTTGCGGGACGCTCCTCACCCATCGATTTCCTTGGCCATGATGGCGATGGCCTGCTGATAGACGCTTGCCGCGTTCCAGCCCTGAATGGCGCGGAAGTTCGGCTGCCCCGGCTGATAGCCGGCACCGCGCTGCCAGCCATGGGCACGCAGGAAGTTTGCGGTCGAGGCAAGCGCATCGGCCTGCGAACGGATCATGTCGACCCGGCCGTTGCCGTCGCCATCGACGCCATATTTCAGAGCGTTGCCCGGCAGGAACTGGGTCTGGCCGATCTCGCCATGGGCTGCGCCCCGGGCATTGGGATCAAGCATGCCGCGATCCACCATTGTCAGCGCGCCGTAGAGGTGGCCGGTGAAGAACTCCGAGCGACGGCAGTCATAGGCGAGCGTGGCAACAGCGGAGACGATGTTCTGATTGCCGAGGAAGCCGCCAAAGCCTGTCTCCATGCCCCAGATGGCGATCAATGGGCCGGCAGGCACACCGTAGCGCTTCTCGATGTTTGCGAAGAGACTTGCATACTTCTTCTTCATTCCCTTGCCGCGCGAAATGATCGCGTTCGAGCCTCGCTTCTGCATGAACGAGTTCAGCGAGAGCTTGAAGCTCTTCTGGCCACGGTCGGCGGCAATCGTCTTGCTGGCATAGCTGGTTCTGGCCAGGGCGTTCAGCCCGCGCTTGCCAATGCCGCGCGATGCCGCTTCCTGGCTGAACTGTGCCTTCCAGGCTTCAAATCCCCCGGCATTGTTTCCACACTGCGCGGCGGAGGCCTGCCCCGCCATGAGAAGTGAGGCGCACACCGAAGCGGCCAGGACCACCGCTCTTCCCCCGAAAGCCATGTTGCTCTCCTTAAGATAAATGATGGCTAGATAATGTGATGCTGGCAGCGATTACACAACATACCGGCGGCCGCAAGCGTTGAGTTTCCTAGCATAGCGGTCATTACCGAACCGTTTCGCGGGCCGAATTGCTCCATTTCCGGTTATTTGTTGCGGAACCGATCGCGGCCCTCCCCGTTTGATGCCCCAGTTGAAACCGACTGGAGATGAGTCATGAACAAGGTGTTTCTCAAGGGCGCTGCCGCCGGTGTGGCGTTGCTGGCTTTCGCTGGTGTGGCAGGTGCGGAAATGCTTGCAAGGGCGACCGCAGATCTGAACATTCGCTCGGGCCCGGGTCCGCAGTATCCGGTCGTCGGGGTGATCAGGGTCGATGAAGAGGCCGCCATAGAAGGTTGCCGGGAAGGCAGCAAATGGTGCGCTGTCAGTCATGCGGGCGTGAATGGCTGGGCTTATTCGGACTATCTGACGGCACCTTTCGATGGCGCCGGGGAGTATGTGGTGGTGACCGACCGCCCGGCGGAGGCGCTGCCTCCGGTTTCCTATGAAGCCACGTCGAGTATCGAAATCGAGCCGGTTCGTGGCGAGCTGATCGGCCGCAAGACCGCTCTCGGCACGGTTGAACCCATTGCTCCTCCGCCCGCGGAGGTCACAACCTATATCCAGACAAACCGGCTGGAACCCGTTTATCTCGAGGGTGAAGCCGTCGTTGGCGCCGTGGTTCCTGAAACCGTGGAGGTCCGCGAGATCCCCGACTACGACTACCGCTATGTCTATGTGAACCAGCAGCCGGTTCTGATCGAACCCGAGACGCGGCGCATCGTTTATGTTCTGCGATGACAGGTTAGAGCAATTCCAGGAAAAGTGGGAACCGGTTTTCCGTCCGGAATTGCGAAAAACAATAAGTTGGAGCGCTTTCGCGATTCAACGAAAAGTGGAAGTGCTCTAGACCGGGATCGAGCTGTCGGTACGATGTTCAGCACCGATGACCGGGCGCTGCGGCGATGGTCTCGCCGCAGCGTCAATTTTTCAGACGATCTCTCCGCAACGGCTTGACGGCGACGAATAAAGAAGGCAGTTTCATCATATTATTAGCTGGCTATCTATATTGTTGAAAACGAACCACCGAAAATTTTCAGACAGAGATATTCGCCTGCGCCGAGAGCGCGTGCAGGCCAATGCGTAATATCGCAAAAACAGGAATCTACCGTGATAACACCACAGTCCGGACGAGCGCGCGCTCATCCATTCGCGGCGGTTGCGACTGCCTTCGTCATTTCATCATTTCCCTATTCCGCGGACGCGCGGCATTTGAATGATCAGCCTGTCGGCCCTGTATCGGCTGCGATGCAACGATCGCCGTCGGCCCGGATGCCGCTTCCGCCGGAAGACATTGTGCCGCGCCATCACGCTTACCGACAGTCTGAACCTGGCGTGGCGGCCGGACAGCAGGTCGCATCCAGTTGGGTGATAATCTGGCTGGCGGCACGCTACTATCCCGGCTTTTGCGAAGACCTGCCAACGCATCTTCTGGAGATGTGCGGCGAAGAAAAGCGAAAGGCGGAACTGGAAAGACGCCGGCAGCCGACAGACGGAGACTGAGCCACTTAGTGCCGCGCAGGGGCGTTCTTTTGACTGGCCTCAATCTCATGATCTGACGCGCTTTGCGCAGCCGAAGCCATGCTCTCCTTGACTCCAGAGACGATTTCCTGTCTACAGGCGCAGAATTTCCGCGACGAGTGACAACTCCGAGCAGCCGACCAGGGCGCCTTTCAGCGGAAAGTGACGATCCTGGAGGTCAACACCCGGCAGCGCGATGCGCCCCCGGGTGCTTTTCGGCTTTGCGCGATGTTTGAAGCTCAGGCGCGGATGCATTACCTCTCGCAAAACAAGCAATTGATGCGAGACATGAGGAACGCGGATGTTTGAATCGCTTCAGGAACGCCTTGGTTCCATCCTGAATGGCCTGACGGGCCGCGGTGCGCTGTCGGAGGCGGATGTCTCTGCGGCCCTGCGCGAGGTGCGCCGTGCGCTGATCGAGGCGGATGTGGCGCTCGACGTGGTGCGTTCCTTCACTGATCGCGTGCGCGAAAAGGCCGTTGGCGCCGAAGTCCTCAAATCGATCAAACCCGGCCAGATGGTCGTCAAGATCGTCCATGACGAGCTCATCGAGATGCTCGGCACGGAAGGCGAGACCATCGATCTCAACGCACCGGCACCGGTTGTCATCATGATGGTCGGTCTTCAGGGGTCCGGTAAAACCACCACCACCGGCAAGATCGCCAAGCGCCTGACCGAGAAGCAGGGCAAGAAGGTGCTGATGGCGTCGCTCGACACGCGCCGCCCCGCCGCCCAGGAACAGCTCAAGCAAATCGGCGAGCAGACCGGTGTCGCTACGCTGCCGATCATTGCCGGCCAGACACCGGTCGAGATCGCCAGGCGCGCCACGCAGGCGGCTCGTCTCGGCGGCCATGACGTGGTGATCCTCGATACGGCCGGCCGTACGCATATCGACGAGCCGCTGATGGTCGAGATGGCCGACATTAAAAGCGCGTCGAACCCGCACGAGATCCTTCTCGTTGCCGACTCGCTGACCGGTCAGGATGCCGTCAATCTCGCCAACAACTTTAACGACCGTGTCGGCATCACCGGCCTCGTCCTGACCCGTATGGACGGTGACGGGCGCGGCGGCGCGGCGCTCTCCATGCGCGCTGTCACCGGCAAGCCGATCAAGCTGATCGGTGTTGGCGAAAAGATGGATGCGCTGGAGGAGTTCTATCCCAAGCGCATCGCCGACCGCATTCTGGGCATGGGCGATATCGTTTCGCTGGTTGAGAAGGCCTCCGAGACCATCGATGCGGAAAAGGCCGCGGCGATGGCCAAGAAGATGCAGGCCGGCAAATTCGACCTGAACGATCTCGCCGAGCAACTGCGCCAGATGCAGAACATGGGTGGTATGGGCGGCATCATGGGCATGATGCCGGGCATGGGCAAGATGAAGGACCAGATGGCTGCTGCCGGTCTCGACGACAAGATGTTCGGCCGCCAGATCGCCATCATCCAGTCGATGACGCCAAAGGAGCGCGCCAATCCTGAGCTGCTCAAGCACAGCCGCAAGAAGCGCATCGCGGCCGGCTCCGGCACGGATTCGGCGCAGATCAACAAGCTACTGAAGATGCACCGCCAGATGGCCGACATGATGAAGGCCATGGGCGGCAAGGGCCGCAAGGGCGGCATGATGCGCGGCCTCATGGGCGGCATGGCGCAGAAGATGGGCCTCGGAGGTATGCCGGGGGGCATGGGCGGCGGCATGCCCGACCTGTCGAAGATGGATCCCAAGCAGCTTGAAGCCTTGCAGAAGCAGGCCGAAGCCGCTGGCCTCGGCGGCGGTCTGCCCAAGGGCGGTTTGCCGAAGGGCCTTCCGGGAATGCCGGGTGGCGGCTTGCCGGGGTTGCCTGACGGTCTGCCCGGACTGCCGAAGAAGAAGTAAGGGAATCCGATGAGCGACAACACGGATCAGGTCAAGGCAAAGCTACTCGAGCTGCGCGCCTCCATCGACAATATCGATGCGGCACTCGTGCACATGCTGGCCGAGCGTTTCCGCTGCACGAAGGCGGTCGGTCATCTCAAGGCCGTGCACGATCTGCCGCCGGCCGATCCTGCGCGCGAGGAGCGCCAGATCGCGCGGCTGCGCCGTCTCGCCGACGATGCAAATCTCGACCCGGATTTCGCCGAGACGTTTCTCAATTTCATTATCCGCGAAGTGATCCGTCATCACGAGGCGATTGCCGAGGAGCACGGCAATGGCTCCAAGACCGGTGAGAAGGCCTGAGCATGACACCGGTCCTCGAAAGCGAGCGCCTCATTCTGCGCGGCTGGCAGCGGGAAGACTTTCCCGCCTATGCAGCCTTTTGCGCGGATGCGAAACGCACGCTTCATACCGGCGGACCGAAGGACGCCTTCCAGGCATGGACCGCTTTCTCGTCCATGGTTGGCGCATGGGCGCTCAATGGCTACGGCATGTTCGCCGTGCAGCCGAAAGACGCCGATGCAGTTGCCGGTTTCGTTGGCCTCTGGCATCCGCCGGCGATCGACGAGCCGGAGCTTGCCTGGAGCCTCTATGAGGGCTTCGAGGGCAAGGGATATGCGGTGGAGGCAGCACGCCGCGTGCAGGTCTGGGCAGCCGAAGACCTGAAACTGCCGCCGCTTATGAGCTTCGTCCATCCGGACAATCTGGCCTCACAGGCCGTCGCAAAGAGGCTGGGTGCCGAGCCCATGCCTCCCACAGAACTGCGCGGCGAGCCGCGCCTGAGATTCCGGCACGTGTTGCCGGCTTGAAAGCCATTATCGAAAGGAAGAAACCATGGCACTGAAAATCCGTCTGGCCCGTGCGGGCTCCAAGAAGCGTCCTTACTACCATGTGGTGATCGCCGATGTGCGCAGCCCGCGTGACGGCCGCTTCATCGAGAAGGTCGGCTCCTGGAACCCCATGCTCCCCAAGGATGGCGAGCGCGTCGTTCTGAACGAAGAGCGCATCAAGCATTGGCTCGCCAATGGCGCGCTGCCGACCGACCGCGTCCTGCGTTTCCTCGATGAGGCCGGCATTGCCAAGCGCGACGCGCGGACCAACCCGAACAAGGCTAAGCCCGGCAAGAAGGCGCAGGAGCGCATCGACGCTGCCAAGCAGGCCGAGGAAGAGGCAAAGGCTGCCGCAGCCGAAGCGGAAGCCGCTGCCGCCGAGGCACCGGCTGAAGAGGCTGCTGCAAGCGAATAAGCTTTGCAGGGCATGTCTATTGAGAATGGCGGGTCGAAAGGCCCGCCATTTTTATTTGGGGGGTTTTGAGGTTGGTACTGCCCCTCATCCGCCTGCCGGCACCTTCTCCCCGTTTACGGGGAGAAGAACGAAGCGGCGACGTTTATGCCCCCTTCGCCCCGCGCGCAAACTTCGACACACAAACACGGCGCAAAAGAAAAAGCGGGCCCGAAGGCCCGCTTTTCTCATTCTTAATTCGAAGAACCCGCCTGAGGTCAGGCGGCTTCCTTCTTTGGCTGAATCAGGCCGCGCGCGACGAGAAGCTCGGCGATCTGAACCGTGTTGAGGGCAGCGCCCTTGCGCAGATTGTCGGAGACAACCCAAAGCGCCAGGCCGTTGTCGACCGTCGGATCTTCACGGAGGCGGCTGATATAGGTGGCGTCTTCGCCGGCGCTCTCGTAAGGCGTCACGTAACCGCCGTCCTCGCGCTTGTCGATCACCTGGCAGCCCGGCGCTTCGCGCAGGATCTCGCGCGCCTCGTCGGCCGTGATCGGCTTCTCGAACTCCAGGTTCACGGCTTCCGCATGGCCGATGAACACCGGCACGCGCACACAGGTGGCCGTGAGCTTGATCTTCGGGTCGAGCATCTTCTTGGTCTCGGCGACCATCTTCCACTCTTCCTTCGTAAAGCCGTCTTCCATGAAGACGTCGATATGGGGAATGCAGTTGAAGGCGATGCGCTTGGTGAACTTGTTGGTCGAGATCGGATCGGCGACGAAAACGGCGCGCGTCTGCTCGAACAGCTCGTCCATGCCTTCCTTGCCCGCGCCGGAAACCGACTGATAGGTGGACACGACAACGCGCTTGATCGTCGCTGCCTCATGCAGCGGCTTCAGCGCGACCACAAGCTGCGCCGTGGAACAGTTCGGATTGGCGATGATGTTCTTCTTGGTGAAGCCGTCGACCGCGTCGGGGTTCACTTCAGGAACGATCAGCGGCACGTCCGGGTCGTAGCGCCAGGCCGACGAATTGTCGATCACGACGCAGCCCTGCTTTCCGATCTTAGGAGAATACTCCTTGGAGATCGAACCACCGGCCGACATCAGGCAGATGTCGGTGTCGGAAAAGTCGTAGGACTCGAGTGCCTTAACCTTCAGCGTCTTGTCGCCGTAGGAAACCTCGGTGCCGACGGAACGGCGGGAAGCAAGCGGGACGATCTCGTCTGCCGGGAAGCCGCGCTCTTCGAGGATATTGAGCATTTCGCGGCCGACATTCCCCGTGGCGCCGGCGACAGCTATCTTGAAACCCATGTGGTTTTTAACTCCTGTCTCTCTCCGCTTGGCTTTGATTTGAAGGCCTGCAGCCAGCAGGCATCTTCTCCCCGGCTAGGCCCGGGGAGAGAACGAGCAGCCGAGGCGTCAGACCGTTTTGGTCGTCGTTTTGGCTGTCGTTTTGGTAAAGCAGAGACCGACGCTGCCGTTCCCGGCTGCGTTCAAAAAACTTTGTGCAGATGGCGCTTCGTGATGCGCGCGCATGGCAAAGGGGTCTCCGTTTCCGCGCGTTGTTTTACGCTGAATCAGGCGCAAGTCAACGAAATAGCGTGCGCGGCCGGCCATGCCGGCCGCAAACAGGGTTCAGGCGAGCGCCTTGTATTTGGCCACGATGGCATCGCCCATTGCCATGGTGCCAACCTCGGTCATGCCCTCAGACATGAGGTCGCGGGTGCGCAGGCCGTCTTCCAGAACCGCAGCGATGGCCTTCTCCAGGCGGTCTGCCTCTTCAACCATGTTGAAGGAATAGCGCAGGCACATGGCGAAGGAAGCGATCATGGCGATCGGGTTTGCGATGCCCTGGCCGGCGATGTCCGGTGCGGAACCATGTACCGGCTCGTAGAGCGCCTTGCGCGAGCCGGTCTTCTCGTCCGGTGCGCCAAGTGAGGCCGAAGGCAGCATGCCGAGCGAGCCGGTGAGCATGGCGGCAACGTCAGACAGCATGTCGCCGAACAGATTGTCGGTGACGATGACGTCGAACTGCTTGGGCCAGCGCACGAGCTGCATGCCGCCGGCGTCGGCCAGCATGTGGGTCAGCTCGACGTCGGAATACTTCGCCTTGTGCGTGTTGGCGACGACCTCTTTCCAGAGGACGCCCGACTTCATGACGTTGTGTTTTTCCATGGAGCAGACCTTGTTGCTCCGGGTGCGGGCAAGCTCGAAGGCCACGCCGGCAATGCGTTCGATCTCGTACGTGTCGTAGACCTGCGTGTCGATGCCGCGCTTCTGGCCATTGCCAAGGTCGATGATCTCCTTGGGCTCGCCGAAATACACGCCGCCGGTCAGCTCGCGCAGGATGAGGATGTCGAGGCCTTCGACGACTTCCGGCTTGAGGGAGGACGTGGCGGCCAGCGCCGGGTAGCAGATGGCCGGACGCAGATTGGCGAACAGCTCCATCTCCTTGCGCAGGCGCAGAAGGCCGGCCTCCGGACGGAGCTCATAGGGAACGCCGTCCCACTTGGGACCGCCGACCGCGCCGAACAGCACGGCATCCGCCGCCATGGCCTTGTCCATGTCGGCATCGGAGATCGACTGACCGTGCGCATCATAGGCGCAGCCGCCCACGAGGCCTTCCTCGGTCTCGAACCCGGCGTTGAAGTCGGCGTTCATCATGTCGATGAGTTTCTTGACCTCGGCCATTGCCTCGGGGCCGATGCCGTCGCCGGGGAGAAGAAGGAGTTTGCGCGTTGCCATGGAATGCCTCTCGAACTGGTAATTCGAGGGACTTGCTAATCTGCCGCGCCGGATTGCGCAAGGCTGGCAGGTCAGGAAGCGGTACGGTTGCGCCTGAGCGCTGTCACCTCGATCTCGATCTTCATCTCCGGCTCGTTGAGCTCGCAGACGATCATGGTGGCTGCTGGCCGGATATCGCCGAAGGCTTCGCCCAGGATCGGGAAGACCCGGGATACATAAGAGCGGCTGGTTACGTAGTAATGCGCGCGCACCACGTCGGCGAGCTCGAAGCCGCCCTCGGTCAGCGCTGCGCGAATGGTGGAAAGGCAGTTGCGTGTCTGCTCTTCCACGCTGTCGGGCATGGCCATGGTTGCATAGTCATAGCCCGTGGTGCCGGAAACGAAACACCAGTCTCCATCAACGACCGCGCGGCTGTAGCCTGCGGTCTTCTCGAAGGGAGATCCTGTGGAGATGAGGCGGCGCTGGCCGCCTCTGTCATCCCGGCTTACGCCCACGGATGGCTTTCCGTATACTTGTTCTCGAAGGTCTCGATGGCCGGAGCCTTCTCCATGGTGAGGCCGATGTCGTCGAGGCCGTTCAGCAGGCAGTGCCGCTTGAAGGCGTCGATCTCGAACTTCACCACGCCACCGTCCGGGCCGCGGATTTCCTGCTCTTCAAGATCGATGGTCAGCGTCGCATTGGAACCACGCTGTGCGTCGTCCATAAGCATGTCCAGTTCTTCCTGGCTGACCTTTATGGGCAGAATGCCGTTCTTGAAGCAGTTGTTGTAGAAAATGTCGGCGAAGCTGGTGGAGATGACGCAGCGAATGCCGAAATCGAGCAGCGCCCACGGGGCATGTTCACGGCTCGAACCGCAGCCGAAATTGTCGCCGGCGACGAGAATGCTGGCGTTGCGGTAGGCCGGCTTGTTGAGCACGAAGTCCGGGTTCTCGGAACCATCTTCGTTGAAACGCATTTCGGCGAAAAGCCCGGCGCCGAGGCCGGTGCGCTTGATCGTCTTGAGATAATCCTTCGGAATGATCATGTCGGTGTCGACATTGACGATCGGCATGGGCGCGGCGACGCCCGTCAGCTTGGTAAACTTGTCCATGAATCCTGGTCCGTTGTCTGCGCGGCCATTTTATCTGCCGCCTCTCAATACACAAGCCGACCCGGCAAAGCAAAGCTCTCTTGGTTTTTGTCCCTCAAGCGCCGGGCGGGCGCATCCGCGCCCCTGGCTTTCGGCGCACAGGCGCCGGCGGCCGATCGGCCTTGCCATCCTGCTGCGCAGAATGGAAATCTTTCTTCCATTCGGATTGTGCAAGGAAGTTTTCCTTCGACCAATTGTCCTGTCTTGCTTCGAATGCAGTACTGGGCCATGAAACGGATATGCATCATCATCCAGCACAGCTTCGCCGCTCGGTTCTTTACGTGCCCGCCAGCAATGAAAAGGCGCTGGTCAAAAGCGCAACGCTTGCCTGCGACGCGGTGATCTACGATCTGGAAGATGCCGTCGGACCGGAAGAAAAACTGGATGCGCGCGAGAGGCTGCGCGACTTTCTGAATGGCGGGGATCGTCCGCGCTGCGAGGTCGTCGTGCGCATCAATGCGCTCTCCAGCATCTGGGGAACGGAAGATTTTCTGGCTGCGCGCGCGGTGAAGCCCGATGCCATTCTCCTGCCCAAGGTGAATGGCCCCCGTGACATTCTCGACGCGGATGCGGCGCTTGATGAAACCGATGCGCCGCGCAGTCTGAAGCTCTGGGCCATGATCGAGACACCGCGCGCCGTGCTCAATCTGGGGCCGATCGCGGAGCTCGGGCGCGATCCGGCTGCGCGCCTTTCCTGTCTCGTTGCCGGCACGAACGACCTTGCCAAGGAAACCGGCGTCGAACTGACGGAAGATCGCCGCTATCTGGCGCCGTTCCTTTTCCAGCTTGTCATGGCGGCGCGGGCCGGCGGCATCTCGGTGCTTGATGGCGTTTCCAATGATTTCCGCGACCTCGACGCATTCGGGAAAGGCTGTCGGGAGGCGCGGTCGATGGGTTTCGACGGCAAGACGCTCATCCACCCGGCGCAGATCGCGCCGGCCAATGCGGTTTTTGCACCTTCCTCCGAAGCCATTGCCGAGGCCGAGGCCATCGTTGCCGCCTTCGCAGATCCCGAAAACGCCGGACGCGGCGTGATTTCCCTGAACGGACGCATGGTGGAGCGCCTGCACCTGGAGATGGCGCAGACACTGCTCGAGCGCGCCAGAGCAATCAGACTGAAAGAGAGTGGGGAGACGGCCCGATGAGGCTCTATCGCTTTTTGACCGGCCCGGACGATGCCAGCTTCTGTCACAAGGTGACGGTGGCTTTGAACAGGGGCTGGCTGCTCCACGGTTCCCCCAGCTATGCCTATGATGCCGAGGCCAAATCGATGCGATGCGGCCAGGCCGTCTACAAGGAAATCGACGGGCTGGAATACACGCCGGAGATGAAGATCGGCGACTACTAGTGTAATTAAAGTTGCGCCCCGGTTCGTTTCTTGCTTTCCTCTCTTCGGGCAAGGGAGGGGGACGAAATGAACACGATCAATATCGTCAATGCAGGAAATCACTCACCGGAAGAGAGTGGCTCCGTGCGGTTGCGTTGCAACTACTCAATCATGGAGGCGACCGGCTATATAATCATCTGGGCGGTTGTCTCTGTTGTCACGCTCGGGATCGGCGCATTCTTCGCGATCTACTATTTCTACAAGTCGATCATCAACAAGACCTACCTGATCAACCGGGAAGGGCATGCCATCGCCAGGCTTGAGTGCGAACTCAACCTTGCCGAAATCATCGGGCACGTGATCCTCTGGATCGTTCTGACCGTTATCACGTTTGGAATCGGGCTGCTGTTCTACATGTTCCGAACACTGCGCCTGTGCATGAACAAGACGCGGATGGTTCGCCTTTAGATCGTCCTTTGTGCGTCCGGATGGACGCAGGACGATCTAAACGATTGATGGAACATCGGAATAGCCCGAAAACCGGATTCCACTTTTCGGTCCGATGCTACAGGGTCAGGCAACGGCCTCTTCGATCCGGGCCATATCGTCGTCGGATAAGCCGAAATGATGGCCGACCTCGTGAATGAGCACGTGGTTGACGATATCTCCCAGCGTTTCTTCGTTCTCGGCCCAATAGTCGAGGATCGCACGGCGGTAGAGGGTGATGCGGTTGGGGCCCTCGCCGGTCGCCGGGTTCCAGCGTTCGGCGATGCCGCGCCCTTCAAACAGACCGAGCAGGTCGAAAGGCGTCTCCAGAGCGAGATCGTCCATGATCTCCTCCGTGGGAAACTCGGCCACCTGGATGATGATCTCGCCGGTCAGCGTGCGGAAGTCATCGGGAAAATTCGCATAGGATTCAAGCGCCAGTAGCTCCATCTCCTGAAGCGAAGGCGAAAGCTGGCTTTCCCAGGCCCGTGTCTGATAGATGCGTGCCATTCCTAGTCCTTTGAGGCGCCATATAGCGGTTTATGTGGCCGCTTTCGAGTACGAAATGCGCCCCTGCATTCGGCGTCAGACATCAAAAATCAAAATTTGGCCGAAGTCTCGCGCCCTGATAAAGAGCAAATGGGGCGATGAACAGCCCCGTTGTCTATTGCGAAAGCGAGAGTGGAATGTTTTTGCGAACGGTTCTCGGCGGCGTTCTGGCGTTGCCGTTTCTCATGGCGGGGCAGGCGTTGGCGCTTGGCCCTGCGGCGCTTCCCTCGACGGGGTTTGCCAAGCAGAATGGCGGAAATGTCATTCTTGCTCAGGCGGGAGACCCGCGTGTCAGCGGCCTGGAAGAGCAGGTGCGCCAGCTCAACGGGCGGGTGGAAGAGTTGAATTTCCAGATTCTGCAAATGCAGGATCAGCTCCGGCGGATGCAGGAAGACAATGAATTCCGCTTCCAGGAACTGGAAAAGAACGGCGGGTCGGGTGCCGCGCCTGCCGGTGGTTTGCCCGATCAGCGAACCGAGCGCATGCCGTCAGACGGCGGCCTCGGGGGCGACACGGCGAACGGCATGGAAAGCGGTACACAAAGCGCGTCACGGGACGCGCCGACCGTGGGTGAGCCACCGCGCACACTTGGAAGTGTCCGCTTCGATGCGAACGGCAACATTGTCGGCGGCGAAGTCGGCGAGCCCATCGACCTCACCCGGTCGGGCGAGATCGGGCCGATCGGGCAGGGTGATCAGATGGCATCGCTCCCCTCTGCCGATGATCCGGAAGAACTTTACAGGAATTCCTACGAATTCATCCTGTCGGGCGATTACAAAACGGCGGAGGCCGGGTTCCGTCAGCACATCGAGCGTTTCCCGGGCGACACCCGCACGCCGGATGCACATTTCTGGCTTGGGGAATCCCTTCTGGGGCAGGACCGTTACCGCGACGCCGCCGAGATTTTTCTGCGCGCGAGCCGCGAATATCCTTCGGCCGACAAGGCGCCCGACATGCTTCTCAAGCTTGGCATTTCGCTGGCGGCGATGAACCAGCGCGACGTGGCCTGCGTCACCTATAATGAAATTGGTCAGAAATACCCTGATGTTTCCACGGCGCTGCGTGAGCGCGTGAAGCAGGAACAGGCGCTCGCGGGTTGCTGAACCCGGCGATGCAGCCAGATCCGAGACAGATCTTCGACGGTATCGCATTTTCCCGACAGACCGGGGTGATTGCAGCGGTTTCCGGCGGTGGCGACTCCCTCGCCCTTCTTCTCCTTTTGAAAGAATTCCTTGATTTGCAGGCAGGCGCTCCGGCCCTCACTGCGGTGACGGTGGATCACGCCCTGCGAGCCGAGGCGGCCGAGGAGGCGCGCTTTGTCGCTGCCCTTTGCGCCAGCCGCGGCATTGCCCATCGCACAATGGTCTGGCGCGGCGAAAAGCCGGCGACGGGCATTTCCGCTGCCGCGCGCTCGGCACGGCTGTCACTTCTGGCGCAGGCGGCACGTGAGGCGGGTGCCGGGCTCGTTTTCACCGGCCACACGCGTGACGATCAGGCCGAGACTGTTGCCATGCGCGCCGGGCGCGGCACGGGGCTGGGCAGCGCGGGGATTGCCCCTGCTTCACTCTATGACGGTGCGATCTGGTTTGTCCGGCCGCTGCTTTCTCACGGCCGCGCCGATCTGCGCAGCTATCTGGCATCGCGGGATGTGCGCTGGATCGACGACCCGACCAATGACGATACGGCCTATGAGCGCGTGCGCGTGCGCCGGTCGCTGACTGCCGAAATGGCGGCCAGCCGGATTATGGAAGCCGAGACCGCCGCCGCGGGGCGTATTGCGCTTGGCGCGCGCGCAGCACATCTGATCAGTGATCATGCGCGCTGTATGGCACCGGGGCTCTATCGCGTTGATCCGGCGTTTGTCGAGGACGCGGACGCCGAGGCTGCGCTCTATGCCCTGCGGGTGCTGACGGCGATGGCTGGCGGCGCTCTTCATCTGCCTTCCGAAGAGCCATCGGCCCGGGTGCTTGCCGGGCTGCGCGCCGGGGTTTGCGCCACATTGTCGCGGGCGGTGATCGACCGGCGTGCAAGCGGCATCTACCTTCACCGCGAACGGCGCAACCTGCCGACAGGAAGCGGAGCGACGCGGGAGGGGCTATGGGATCGACGCTACAGGCTTTCCGCGCCGGAGGGCCTGCACATTGCTCCGTTTGGCGCTGCAGCACGCGATCTTTTGCCGGAGGCGAACCCCACCCTGCCGCAGGATCTTCTTTTTGCAGCGCAATTTGCCGAACCGGCTCTGTGGCGCGGCGATGTCTGCATTGGACCCGCGCGTATGGCGGTGCCGGGAAACGGGATCGGCGTGCCAGCCCCATGGGCGCACCTGCTTCCATCCTTCGATATTGACGTCGCGCACGCCCTCATTCGACTGGTTGGCGGCAAAACAGTTCTAAAACTGCCATGAGCGCACCACATTCGGCATGGAAGCTTAACCTAAAGGTGAGCAGGTGGGGCGCCTTGGCTTGGCAAGGAAGCACCGGCTCCCTATGTTAATCCTGACCATGAAAAACGGACGATCGCCGGGCTTCGGCGAGTATGCGGGACTTATATGAATCCGAATTACAGAAACTTTGCGCTCTGGGCGATTATCGCCGTTCTGCTGATTGCGCTCTTCAACCTGTTCCAGGCTCCCCAGCAGCGCGGTGCGACGCGCGATATCGCGTATTCGCAGTTTCTGGAAGAGCTTTCGTCGGGAAGCGTTGAATCGGTGACGATCACGGGCGATCGCATCACCGGCACCTATACGGGCAATCGCACCCCCTTCCAGACCTACTCTCCGGGCGATCCCTCGCTGGTGCAGCGTCTTGAAGAGCGCGGTGTTACGATCAATGCCCGGCCTGAAAGCGACGGTTCCAACTCGTTCCTCGGCTATCTTGTCTCGTGGCTGCCCATGATCCTGATCCTTGGCGTGTGGATATTCTTCATGCGCCAGATGCAGTCGGGCTCGGGCCGCGCCATGGGGTTCGGCAAGTCGAAGGCCAAGCTCCTGACCGAAGCGCATGGCCGCGTCACCTTCCAGGATGTGGCGGGTGTCGATGAAGCCAAGGAAGATCTTGAGGAAATCGTCGAGTTCCTGCGCGATCCGCAGAAATTCCAGCGTCTCGGCGGCAAGATTCCGCGTGGCGTGCTGCTTGTCGGCCCCCCCGGAACCGGCAAGACGCTTCTTGCCCGCTCGGTGGCGGGTGAGGCCAATGTGCCGTTCTTCACCATTTCGGGTTCGGATTTCGTGGAAATGTTCGTCGGTGTCGGCGCGTCCCGCGTGCGCGACATGTTCGAGCAGGCCAAGAAAAACGCGCCCTGCATCATCTTCATCGACGAAATCGATGCGGTCGGCCGTCATCGCGGTGCCGGTCTCGGCGGCGGTAACGACGAACGTGAGCAGACGCTGAATCAGCTTCTCGTCGAGATGGATGGTTTCGAGGCCAATGAAGGCATTATCCTGATCGCAGCCACCAACCGTCCGGACGTTCTGGACCCCGCGCTTCTGCGTCCGGGCCGTTTCGACCGCCAGGTCGTGGTGCCGAACCCGGATGTGGCCGGCCGTGAGAAAATCCTGAAAGTGCATGTGCGCAATGTGCCGATGGCGCCGAATGTCGATCTCAAGATTGTTGCACGCGGGACACCGGGCTTTTCCGGTGCGGACCTCGCCAACCTCGTCAATGAGGCTGCCCTGATGGCCGCCCGGCGCAACAAGCGCCTCGTCACCATGCAGGAATTCGAAGACGCCAAGGACAAGGTCATGATGGGCGCCGAGCGTCGTTCGCACGCCATGACCCAGGAAGAGAAGGAACTGACCGCCTATCACGAGGCCGGTCACGCCATCGTTGCTCTCAACGTGCCGAAGGCGGATCCCGTCCACAAGGCGACGATCATACCGCGCGGGCGTGCGCTCGGCATGGTCATGCAGCTTCCCGAGGGCGACCGCTACTCGATGAGCTACAAGTGGATGATTTCGCGCCTTGCCATTATGATGGGCGGACGCGTGGCCGAAGAGCTCAAGTTCGGCAAGGAGAACATCACCTCCGGTGCTTCCTCCGATATCGAACAGGCGACGAAGCTTGCCCGCGCCATGGTCACCCAGTGGGGCTTCTCCGACGAGCTCGGCCAGGTGGCTTATGGCGAAAACCAGGAAGAGGTGTTCCTGGGCCATTCCGTGGCGCGCCAGCAGAACATGTCGCAGGAAACGCAGCAGAAGATCGACAGTGAAGTGCGCCGTCTGATCGATGAAGCCTACACGACCGCCCGCGATATCCTGACCAAGAAGAAAAAGGGCTGGATCGCCATCGCCGAAGGGCTGCTGGAGTATGAGACGCTTTCGGGCGACGAAATTCAGGCGCTGCTCAAGGGTGAGAAGCCGTCGCGCGATTCCGGCGACGACACGCCCCCGTCCCGCGGCTCGGCCGTGCCGAAGACAGGCACGCGGTCCCAGGGGCAGAAAAAGGGCGGCGATGAGCCCGAAGGCGGCATGGAGCCACAGCCGCAGGGTTGAAGAACCGTCCTTCGGACGGACGTCACTTCTAAAAAGCCGTGAACACCGTTTCACGGCTTTTTGCTATGGTTTGACCAAACCAAAGTCGCGCTACGGTTGAGTTTGCAGGGTTGTCCTGCCTCTTAACTTGCTATTAAGCATAATTCGCAAGCAGACGTTTATTTGAAAAGCGTTACACTGTCTCACAGAATTTGATGCAAACGAGTGCTGCTCCTGTGGCAAAGAGTGAGCGAGGGACGCCGCTTTGACAGAAAAACCAGACAAAGTGCGCCGAACGGGCAGCAAGGGTAAAATGGCAAAAAAATACTTTGGTACGGACGGGATTCGTGGTCGCGCGAACCGCTTCCCGATGACGGGCGAAATTGCGATGAAGGTCGGCATGGCGGCTGGCCTTTCGTTTCAGAATGGCAGTCATCGCCACCGTGTGGTGCTCGGCAAGGACACGCGGCTTTCCGGTTATATGATCGAGAACGCGCTGGTTTCGGGCTTTTGCGCCGCCGGCATGGACGTCTTCCTGCTTGGGCCCATACCGACCCCGGCTGTTGCCATGCTGGTGCGGTCGCTGCGCGCCGATATCGGCGTGATGATCTCGGCCTCGCACAATCCCTATTACGACAATGGTATCAAGCTCTTCGGCCCGGACGGCTACAAGCTCTCCGACAAGATCGAAGGCCGCATCGAGGCGATGCTCGACAAGGAGGTCGAGCTGGCGCTTGCCGATAATGGCGGGCTGGGCCGGGCAAAACGTGTCGACGGTGTCCATGACCGCTATATCGAGTTTGCCAAGCGCACCCTGCCGCGCTCCATGTCTCTTTCGGGGCTGCGCATCGTGGTCGACTGCGCCAATGGTGCCGCCTACAAGGTTGCCCCTGCCGTGCTCTGGGAACTCGGCGCCGAAGTGGTGGCGATCAATGACGAGCCGAACGGCGTCAACATCAATGAGGATTGCGGCTCCACGCATCCGCTCGGCCTTGCCAAGAAGGTTCATGAGGTGCGGGCCGATATCGGCATCGCACTCGATGGCGATGCCGATCGCGTGGTCATCGTCGATGAGAACGGCACGGTGATCGATGGCGACCAGATCATGGCGCTCATCGCCCAGTCCTGGCACAAGGCCGGCAAGCTGCAGGGCGGGGGTGTTGTCGCCACTGTCATGTCCAATCTCGGGCTTGAGCGCTTTATGGGCGATCTGAAGCTCGATCTGCACCGGGTGAAGGTTGGCGACCGCTATGTGGTCGAGCGCATGCGTGCCAATGGGCTGAATGTCGGTGGAGAGCAGTCAGGCCATGTCGTCCTCTCGGATTTCTCCACCACGGGAGACGGGCTGGTGGCGGCGCTGCAGGTGCTGGCCTGCATCAAGCGCGAGAACCGCCCGGCCAGCGAGGTCTGCAAGAAATTCGAGCCGGTTCCGCAGCTGTTGAAAAATGTGCGTATCTCCGGCGGGAAGCCACTCGAATCGGCGCCGGTCAAGTCGGCCATTGCCGAGGCCGAGGCCCGGCTCGGCGGCAAGGGACGGCTCGTCATCCGCCCGTCCGGCACCGAACCGCTTATCCGCGTGATGGCCGAGGCTGACGATCCGGCGCTGGTTGAAAGCGTGGTGGATGACGTGATCAACGCAATCGCCGATTCGAAGAACGCAGCCTGACGCGGCAGAACAGAGACAGTGGAAAAGCCGGTGCTCAGCGCCGGCTTTTTTCGTTCCGGTGTTGCGTGTTCGCTTAAAGCTGTCGGTTGCCCTCATCTGTCTGCCCACGGCAGGGTGGATGTCTTCCTTCACCTGTTCGGTGGCCTTCCCGGCCCGGCACAAATGGGGCGCTTTCGTCCCTTGATCATGCAATTCCCGCAAAACGTGCATGTCGAACGTGGTTAAGGCTTAGGGTTAAGGCGTATTTAACTTTTTTCCTCAAATACTCCGGGCGAGTTGCAATTTGCCACTGTGCCCAGGGGGGCGCGGCAACGCCAAGGATGGGAAGATATGTTGAAGTCTATGAAGGTCTTCGGGGCGGCCTTGCTGCTAATCGCTCCGACCGCGGGCTATGCTGCAGATCTGTATGAGCCACCGATCATCGAAGCTCCCGAACCCCTGCCGCCCGTGATCCAGCCGGATCCGGCTCCGTCCTTCGGCGGCTGGTATATTCGCGGCGACATCGACTATCACTGGTCGAAGCTGCGGGGCACCGAATACATCACCTATGGAGACGCGCCGGGCGGCCTTCGCGGCGGAACGGCCTCCTTCGATACGACAGACCTCAAGGGCGCCATGTCGCTCGGGGCCGGTATCGGCTACCAGATCAACAAATACCTGCGCGCCGACCTGACGGCGGACTACTGGTTCAAGTCCGACTTCACCGGCTCCACCTCGGGCACCTGCGGCGTTAGTCCCTGTGTTTCCACGGATACGTCGGCTTACAGCGCCTGGCTCCTGATGGCCAACGCCTATGTGGATCTCGGCACCTATTACGGGTTCACGCCCTATGTCGGTGCGGGTATCGGTGGCGCCTACATCATGTGGGACGATCTGACGAACTCGATATCGGGTGGCAGCACTACCGTGCATGAGGGCTCCAGCAACTGGCGTTTTGCCTACTCGCTGATGGCGGGTACCTCTTACTGCCTCACCGAAAACCTCAATCTCGATATGGGCTATCGCTTCACGCGCGTCGCAGGCGGCCGCATGTTCGAATACGCTTCGGGCGTTGCACCGGGCTTTGACGATGGCTTCAACGTGCACGAGGCACGCGCCGGCCTGCGCTACCAGTTCGGCGGCAACTCGAACTGTGCACAGCCGCAGGTGGTCAGCTACGACCCGCCGCCGTTTGAACCGCCGGTTTATAAGTAAAATCAGCCAGTTGGAATTTCGACCGCCCGGCTTTGCGCCGGGCGGTTTTTTGTTTGCGCGGTGGTTCTGAGCAAGTGCGGTAACCCTGCGTTAGCCTTAACCTCGGCTTAACCCGAATGGTTAACAATGCTCTCCAACAGCGGCGGGGGCAGCGTTTATCCGTCGCATTTTGCGGAGTTCGGATTATGCGCACCATCACCCGTTTGCTTGCTTCTTCGGTATGCCTGACGCTGATTTCGATCGGCGCGGCAGCCGCCGCTGACTATGATCCACCAATCATCATCGATCAGGCGCCTGACGTGGTGCCGGTGGAGATCGGCAGTGGCTGGTATCTGCGCGGCGACATCGGCTATTCGCTGAAGACCGAGGCGAAGGATCCCTTCACCTACCGGACATTTGACGGTGTCAGCTATGGATCGGCGTCGTTCGACAGCGTTTCCTTATCCGACAATTTCACGTTCGGCATCGGCGCCGGCTATTCCTTCACGGACTGGCTTCGCGCCGATGTGACGCTGGACCGTTTTTCGGCTGATTTCAGCGGCACGACCTCAAGCGCGTCTCCCTGCCCGGGAAGCCCGGGCGGTACCACCTGCCGGTCAGAGGATTCGTCCGAGGTGACCGGATACTCCATGCTTCTCAATGGATATGTTGACCTTGGCACCTATGTCGGCTTCACGCCTTATGTCGGTGCAGGCATCGGTTACACCTATCTTCGCTGGGATGATCTCTCCAACAGCTCATACTGCGTGGGCGGAAGTTGCGGTGGCACCGGTCTTGTCGGCACGACCACCCATGCTGGCGAGTCCGACTGGCGCTTTACCTATGCCTTGATGGCTGGCGTTTCCTACGATTTCTCCAACAACATGAAGGTCGATCTGGGTTATCGCTATCGCAATATCGACGGCGGTCAGATGTTTGGCTGGGATGCCGCCACGGCGGCGGCCGGAGCTACCGGAATTCAGGGCACCGACAGCGGCCTGTCGACGCACGAAATCCGTGTGGGTCTGCGCTACGAACTTTGGTGAACGCAGGATCGCCGTGCGTCCATCCGGACGCACAAAGGACGATCTAAACTATTGATGGAGCATCGGAACAGCCCGAAAGCCGGATTCCACTTTTCGGTCCGATGCTCTATTCACAAGCGGCCATCTGAAATGCGAGACCCCGCTCCTGCAGCGGGGTCTTTTCGTGCTCAGCGCGCAGTCGACCAGCCGAACCACAGGGCGACAAGCGCGAGCAGAGCAGAAAGCGTCCGCCGCGCGATGCGTTCTCGCCGCGGGTCGGTCAAAAAGGGCTGCAAGCGGCTTGCTAGCAAAACGATAAGCCCGTGGATCAGCGTCGCAACGCCCACATAGACCATCGTCAGAAGCATGGTCTGCGGTGTGAGCGGCTCCAGCGGATTGACGAAGGTCGGCAGCACCGCGATGTAGAAGACGGCAGCCTTCGGGTTGAGCAGGTTGGTGACCAGCCCGCGCAGGAAGTGTTGTCCGTCCGGCCTGTCGCCTGCCGAGACCACGTCAGTGCCCTGGCGCCAGCCATCCCAGGCCAGATAGAGCAGGAACAGAACGCCCGCCCAGCGCAGGCCCTCATAGAGCAGCACGGATGCCTGAATGATCTGAGCGACCCCGAGGGCTGCGACAATGCCGACAATGCCGAGCCCGAGCGCAACACCGGCGACGGTGGCAAACCCGGCGCGGCGGCCCTCCGATGCGGATATCAGCGCCAGATAGGCCATGTTGGGGCCGGGTGTGAGCTCGATCAGCGTGGACGCCAGAGCGAAAGAGGCGATGACGGTCAGATCGAGTCCCAGAAGCATCATCGTGTCAGTGGGCTTCGTCCCAGTTGCTTGCCGCGCGCGCCTCGACCTGTAGGGGAACGGAGAGGGCGCGTGCGGGAAGTGCCGCGTTCTCCATGACCTCGCAGATAACGGGAATGGCCTTCTCCACCTTGCTTTCCGGCGCTTCAAAGATCAGTTCGTCATGCACCTGAAGCAGCATCTGCACGTCTTCAAGACCGGCATCGGCAAGGGCGTTTTCCATGCGCGCCATCGCGCGGCGGATGATGTCGGCTGCCGAGCCCTGGATCGGCGCGTTGATCGCCGCACGTTCGTTGAAGGCGCGCAGTTGCGGGTTTGAGGAGCGGATCTCGGGGTAGTGTGCCCGGCGGCCGAACACGGTCTCCACATAGCCCTGCTCGCGTGCCTGGGCCTTGGTGGAATCCATATAGTCCTTGATGCCGGGAAAACGCTCGAAATAGCGCTTGATATAGGCGCTGGCCTCTTCGCGCGGAATGCCAAGCTGATTGGCCAGGCCAAAGGCCGAGATACCGTAGATGATGCCGAAATTGATTGCCTTGGCGCGGCGGCGCACCTCTGGCGGCATGCCTTCAACCGGCACATCGAACATTTCCGACGCCGTCATGGCGTGAATATCGAGCCCGTCGGCAAAGGCTTTCTTGAGCTCGGGGATATCCGCCACATGGGCGAGCACGCGCAGTTCGATCTGGCTGTAGTCGGCCGAAATCAGCCTGGCGCCCTCCGGTGCCACGAAGGCGGTGCGGATTTTACGGCCCTCTGTGGTGCGGATCGGGATGTTCTGCAGGTTCGGTTCGGACGATGAGAGGCGTCCGGTCGTGGTGGAAGCGAGTGCGTAGGAGGTGTGCACCCGCTTGGTTTCAGGGTTGATGTAGCCCGGCAGGGCATCCGTATAGGTGGATTTGAGCTTGGTGACCTGGCGCCAGTCGACGATCTTGCGCGGGAGCTCATGGCCCGCGGCTGCAAGGTCTTCGAGCACCTGCGCCGAAGTCGACCACTGGCCGGTCTTCGTCTTGCTGCCGCCCGGAAGGCCCATCTTGCCGAACAGGATCTCGCCAAGCTGCTTGGGCGAGCCGATGGTAAAGCGTTCACCGGCCAGCTCGTAGATCTCGTCTTCGATGCCCGCTGCCGTCTGTGCGAAATCGCCTGAAAGCCGCGAAAGAATCTGCCGGTCGACGGCGACGCCGCGATGCTCCATGCGGCCGATCACCGGGATCATGGGCCGTTCGAGCCGCTCATAGACGGAAACGAGGCCTTCGGCGGCAAGCCGCGGCTTCAGCACCTGCCAGAGCCGGAGGGTGATGTCGGCATCTTCGGCGGCGTAGGCGGTGGCGCGCTCCAGATCGACCATGTCGAAGGTGAGCTGCTTGCGGCCCGTTCCCGTCAGTTCCTTGTAGGGGATGGGTTTGTGACCCAGCCAGCGTTCGGAGAGCGCGTCCATGCCGTGGCTCACCGTGCCGTGGCTGCCGGTTCCGGCATCGAGCACATAGGACATGAGCATGGTGTCGTCGACGCCGACGATCTCCACGCCGAGTCGATACATCAGCAGCCAGTCATATTTGAGGTTCTGGCCGATCTTGAGCACGGCAGGATTGGCCATGACGGCGCGGATCGCCTCCAGCGCGTCCTGCTGCGGAATCTGGTTCTCGATCAGCCCGCCACCCAGAAGGTCGCCGTCGCCGCTCTTGTGGTTGAGCGGGACATAGGCGGCACGACCGGGTTTCGTGGCGAGCGAAAAGCCGCAGAGTTCCGCCTGCATCGGATCGAGCGAGGTGGTCTCGGTGTCGAAGGCGAGGATGCCGGTCTCGCAGGCTTCCTCAATCCAGCGCTTCAGCGTGTCCAGATCGCGGACGCATTCGTAGCCGGCATGGTCGAAAGTCTGGGCTGCGCCAGCTTCTGCGATACCGGCTGCAAGCTTCGCAGGGGTTGCCGCGTCACCGTCGCTCTCGGCGGGGGAGGGGTCGAGGTCCGGCCCGTGGGCATTTTCGCCCGCTTCCACCTCCCCATGAGCGGCTTCGATTTCCGCCACTTCAGCGCCGGTGGCTTCCGCCACACGGCGCGTCAGGGTGGAGAACTCCATCGCTTTCAGGAAGCCGATCAGCTTCGGCCCGTCGGGCGGAGCGAGCTCGAACGTGTCGATCCCGTGCTCGACCGGAACGTCGATCCTGAGCTTCACCAATTCGCGGGAAATGCGCGCCTTTTCGGCGAATTCGATCAGGTTTTCGCGCCTTTTGTTCTGTTTTATCTCATTTGCGCGAGAAAGCAGCGTGTCGAGATCGCCATACTCTTCGAGCAGTTGCGCGGCCGTTTTCGGACCGATTCCGGGGACGCCGGGGACGTTGTCCACCGAATCGCCTGTCAGCGCCTGAAGGTCGATCATTTTCTCGGGCGGAACGCCCCATTTCTCGATCACTTCCGGAACCCGGATCTCGCGATCCTTCATCGGGTCGTACATGGAGACGCGATCGGTGACGAGCTGCATCAGGTCCTTGTCAGAGGAAATGATGGTGGTTTCGCCGCCTGCTTCACTCGCAAGCCTGGCATAGGTGGCAATGAGGTCATCGGCCTCGAAACCGGCCATTTCGATGCAGGGCAGGTCGAAAGCCAGTGTCGCTTCGCGGATCAGGCCGAACTGCGGCACGAGGTCTTCCGGCGGTTCGGAGCGGTTGGCTTTGTATTCCGGGTAGAGATCGTTGCGGAAGGTTTTCGAGGAATGGTCGAAAATCACCGCAAAATGCGTCGGTGTGACGCCGACATCCGTGTCGCGCGCATTCTGCAGCAGTTTCCAGAGCATGTTGCAGAAGCCGGCCACCGCACCGACCGGCAGGCCGTCGGATTTGCGGGTCAGCGGGGGCAGTGCATGATAGGCACGAAAGATGTAGCCCGAGCCGTCAACGAGGAAAAGATGATCGCCTTTTTTCATGGCTGTACGGGTAGCGCGGCAGGGTGCGCCTGTCCACGGAAAAGGGGGGGTTCAGCGCCTTTCGGAGAAGAGTGCTGACATGGTCGAACGCCGCCTACCGCTTTCTATCACGCGTTTGTTACGAAGATGTAATGTTCGTGCCCTTGAATAGCCACGTTCGAACACAAAATAACAGACAGCGGCAATTTTTCGCCGTGGTCCGGCCTAGGCTCGTCCCCCGCCTTTTCCGGACGAAATAGCGGCAGCCTCATCCCCCCTCTCCGGGCTGCCGCGGTGTTTCAAGCATGGCCGCCGTGGTTTCCCCTCCACCACGGCGGCTCTTGCGTTTAGAGGTCAGGGTTTCCTGCGTCTTCTGCCGTAAAGCTCCAGCCGGTGATGCACGATATCGTAACCCAGGGCGCGTGCTATCTCTTCCTGCAACTCTTCGATCCGGTTTGAATGAAATTCGATCACATCACCCGTGTCGATATCGATCAGGTGATCATGATGCTCGCCATCGGCCTGCTCGAAACGGGCGCGCCCGCCTTCGAAGGCATGGCGGTGGATCGCCCCCATCTCTTCCAGAAGCTTCATGGTGCGGTAGACGGTCGATAGTGAGATGCTCGGATCGATGGCCGAAGCACGCTGGAAAATTTCCATGGCGTCCGGATGATCGTCCGTTTCTGTCAGAATCCGCAGAATCACCTTGCGCGGCCGGGTGATGCGAACGCCGGCGCGGCGCAGTTCCTTCTCATAATCCGGCTTATGACTGGCATGCTGATTCATGGAGCAACTATGCGCCAGATGACAATCAGTTGCAAAGATTCCATCTGTTCGTACTCAAGTTTCTCCTCATGAAACCCCACAGTTTAAGCATTCCAGATTTTTTATTGCAAACGATTTGCAATTGCATTGACGAGTTGAGAAATACGGCCTAGCTTCAGACAGTCACAGCAGTTCGATGTGTTTCAGGGGATATTCATGCGTTTAGCCAAGGGATTGGCCACTTTCATCGTCGCAGCACTCGCCGCGACCTCCGCCTTCGCTCAGGATGAGCGCTTCAAGGCGGTCACCACATTTACCGTCATTGCCGACATGGCACGCAACGTTGCGGGCGAGGCGGCGGTGGTCGAATCGATCACCAAGCCGAATGCGGAAATTCACAATTACCAGCCGACACCGGGCGATATTCTGCGGGCTCAGGATGCCGACCTGATCCTGTGGAACGGGCTCAATCTCGAGCTCTGGTTCGAGCGCTTCTTCCGCAATCTCAAGGATGTTCCAAGCGTGGTGGTCTCGCAGGGCGTGGAGCCGATGAGCATTGGCGAGGGTCCCTATACGGGCAAGCCCAACCCGCATGCCTGGATGTCGCCGAGCGATGCGCTGACCTATGTCGACAACATTCGCGACGCGTTTTCGAAGCATGATCCGGAGAATGCCGGGGTGTATGCGAAAAATGCCGAAGCGTACAAGGCGCAGATCAAGGCGGTTGTTGATCCGATCCGCGAAAGGCTTGCTGCCATTCCCGAGGATCACCGGGTTCTCGTCACCAGTGAGGGTGCGTTCAGTTATCTTGCCCGCGACTTCGGGCTGAAAGAGCTCTATATCTGGCCGATCAATGCCGACCAGCAGGGTACGCCGCAACAGGTGCGTCACGTGATTGACCAGATCAGGGAAACCAGGGCGCCGGCGGTCTTCAGCGAAAGCACGGTTTCTCCCGATCCGGCGCAACAGGTGGCGCGTGAAACCGGCGCGAAGTATGGCGGGGTTCTCTACGTGGATTCGCTGAGCGATGCGAGCGGCGAGGTGCCCACCTATCTGGACCTCCTGCGGGTCACGAGTGAGACGATCGCCGAAGGACTGAGCGGGCAATGAACGCACCCGTGATCAACAGGGACAGAAAGCCGGCGGCGAAATCCGCCGGCATTGATGTTCGCGATGTGACGGTTACATATCGGAACGGTCACACGGCGCTGCGTGACGCCAGTTTTTCAATCCCCACCGGCACGATCGCGGCGCTTGTCGGCGTCAATGGCAGCGGCAAATCCACGCTCTTCAAGGCAATCATGGGCTTCGTGCCGCTTGCCCGCGGGGAGGTGTGCATCCTGGGCCAGCCGGCAGGGCGGGCCCTGAAGCGCAACGTCGTTGCCTATGTGCCCCAGGCCGAGGAGGTTGACTGGAACTTTCCCGTTCTCGTCGAGGACGTGGTGATGATGGGCCGCTATGGCCACATGAATTTCATGCGCTGGCCGCGCCGGCACGATCATGAAAAGGTTGAGGCGGCGCTCGAGCGTGTGGGCATGGCCGATTTCCGCAAGCGTCAGATCGGCGAACTGTCCGGCGGCCAGAAGAAGCGCGTCTTCCTGGCGCGGGCGCTGGCCCAGGAAGGACGGGTGATTCTGCTCGATGAGCCGTTCACCGGCGTCGATGTCCGCACGGAAGAATCCATCATCGCGCTTCTGAAGGCGTTACGCGAGGAAGGGCATGTCATGCTGGTCTCGACGCACAATCTGGGCAGTGTGCCGCGCTTCTGCGATCGAACCGTTCTGATCAACCGCACGGTGCTGGCTTCCGGGCTGACACCGGACGTTTTCACCCGCGCCAATCTGGAAAAGGCATTTGGCGGTGTGCTGCGCCAGTTCACGCTTGGCGGGGCGGATCTGCATGAAGACGCAGAAGAGGATTCCCGCAAGCTCACGGTTCTGACCGACGATGAGCGGCCCTTCGTCATCTATGGCGATGAGGATGGCGCCCCGGAAGCAGGGGACAGGAAATGAGCGCCTATCTGCTCGAACCGTTCTCCTATGGCTACATGGTCAACGCCATGTGGGTGAGCGCGCTGGTGGGCGGGGTATGTGCCTTCCTATCCGCTTATCTGATGCTCAAGGGCTGGTCGCTGATTGGCGATGCGCTATCGCATTCCATCGTGCCGGGAGTAGCCGGCGCCTACATGCTGGGCCTGCCGTTTTCCATCGGCGCGTTCTTTGCCGGCGGGCTTGCGGCCGGTACGATGTTCTTTCTCAATCAGCGCACCAAGCTGCGTGAAGATGCCATCATTGGCCTGATCTTCACCTCGTTTTTCGGCCTTGGGCTCTTCATGGTCTCGCTTTCGCCAGCGGCGGTGAACATCCAGACCATCGTTCTGGGCAATGTGCTGGCGATCACGCCATCGGACACGCTGCAGCTTGTCATCATTTCCGGCGTCACTCTGCTGGTCCTCGCATTCAAGTGGAAGGACCTGATGGTCGCGTTTTTCGACGAGAACCATGCGCGCTCCATCGGCCTCAATCCGGGTTTTCTGCGGCTGATCTTCTTTACGCTTCTGAGTGCCTGCACGGTGGCCGCCATGCAGACGGTGGGCGCGTTTCTCGTCATCGCCATGGTGGTGACGCCGGGGGCGACGGCCTATCTCCTGACGGATCGTTTTCCGCGGCTCGTGGCCATTGCGGTGGCGATTGGCGCGCTCTCAAGCTTCATCGGGGCCTATGCGAGCTATTTTCTCGATGGGGCGACGGGCGGTATCATCGTCGTGCTGCAGACGCTGGCGTTTCTGACGGCCTTTGTCCTTGCGCCGAAGCACGGGCTTCTGGCGGCGCGCAGGCGGGCCCGTGAGGCGCTGGAAGGCGAGATGCGGGAGATGGGCGCATGAGTGGCTTTTTCGACGCGCTGATGCTGCCCTTCGCGTTTCCCTTTATGCAGCAGGCGTTCATCATTTCGGTGCTGATTGCCGCGCCCATGGCGCTGCTCTCGTGCTTTCTCGTGCTAAAGGGCTGGTCGCTGATGGGCGATGCCGTGAGCCATGCGGTGCTGCCGGGCGTGGTGATTGCCTATATTATCGGCATACCTTTTGCCATCGGCGCTTTCGTGGCCGGCATGACCTGCGTTGTGGGCATCGGTTACCTGAAAGAAAACAGCCGTGTGAAGGAAGACACGATCATGGGCGTGGTCTTCTCCGGCATGTTCGGGCTCGGCCTGCTGCTCTACACCAAAATTCAGACCGAGGTGCATCTCGACCATATCCTGTTCGGCGACATGCTGGGCGTGACGTGGGGAGACATCACGCAGACGGGGATTATCGCGCTTTTTGTCTGCGTGGCGATCGTGCTCTTTCGCCGGGATCTGCTTCTGAATGCGTTCGACGGGCAGCACGCAAAGGCCATCGGCCTGCCGGTGCGGGTGCTGCATTACGGGCTTCTGGCCATCCTCTCGCTGACCATCGTCGCGGCACTGACGGCGGTGGGCATTATCCTCGCGATCGCGCTTCTGATCGGGCCCGGGGCCGTGGCCTTTCTGCTGGTCAGGCGGTTCGACAGGATGTTGATGGTCAGCCTGGCAGTTGCACTGTTCTCGTCGTTCTTCGGCGTTTATCTGAGCTTCTTCCTCGATAGCGCGCCGGCGCCGACAATCGTGCTTTTGATGACGGGGCTGTTCCTGGCGGCATTCATCTACACGCTGCGCCGCAATGCGCGGGAGGATGCGGCGCGGGAGATGGACGGCGGCGAACTGGGCGTTGGGCGATGAATCTCACCGGTACGGCGCCAGGCACCCTCGCCCTTCGACGAGCTCAGGATGAGGGTTACTGGAAGTTCCGTGCTTTCTTGAAACGTGAAATGCGGACGCAGGAGCATATGCCACGCGTGGCGCTACCGCTTTTCTGAGCGGGCTAAACAGCCCTCATCCTGAGCTTGTCGAAGGGCGAGGGCGCTTGGCTCCCAAGTATCGTGAAAGCGCCGAGCGTTGTTTTCTGATGCACGGCGCTTGAATCATGTTCGGCTAATCGGGCAGGACCGCCGTGGCCTCGATCTCCACCTTCGCTTCATCCTCGATGAGCGCGGTGACCTGAACGACGCTCATGGGCGGGAAGTTGCGGCCCATGACGGAGCGATAGGCCTCGCCCAGTTCGCGCAGACGGGTGGCGTAGGCCTGCTTGTCCGTGATGAACCAGGTGAGCCGCACCACGTGCTCCGGCCCGGCGCCGGCTTCCTTCAGAAGCGTGACGATGTTCTCCAACGCCTGCCGTACCTGACCGATGAAATCGTCCGTCTCGAACACCTGACTGCCGTTCCAGCCGATCTGACCGCCAAGGAAGACGGTGCGCCCCCTTGCAACAACACCATTGGAATACCCCCTGGCAGGAACCCAGTCGGCGGGCTGGAGAATCTGGTGAAGCGGGACAGTCATGCTATTTCCTTCATACTTGGGAACGAAAGGCGTGGTCACACGCCGAGAAAGCGCTCCTGGATCTCGTCCGTGAGTGCTGAGGGTGCACCGGTCCATGCGGTGCGGCCTTTTTCGAGAATGACGCAGCGGTCCGCCACGGGCAGAAGCTCGCTCAGTGTCTTGTCGACGATCAGGATCGACTGGCCCTCCGCCCTGATGGTGCGGATGGCGCGCCAGATGTCCTGCCGGATCACCGGTGCGAGCCCTTCGGTCGCTTCGTCGAGAATGAGCAGGCGCGGATTGGTGGCCAGCGCCCGGCCGATGGCGAGCATCTGCTGCTCGCCGCCCGAGAGCGTGCTCGCATATTGATCGCGCCGCTCTGCCAGGCGCGGAAACAGCGCGTTCACGCTATCGAGCGTCCACTTGCCCGGACGCGCGGCGGCGAGGATGTTTTCCTCCACCGTCAGGTTCGGGAAGCAGCGGCGGCCTTCCGGCACCAGCCCGAGACCGAGCCGGGCAATGCGGTGCGGCTTCATACGCATGATGTCTTTGCCGGCAAAGTTTATGCTGCCTGACTGTGCGGGCGTGAGGTGGCAGACGGAGCGGATCGTCGTCGTCTTACCCATGCCATTGCGGCCCATCAGCGCCACGGCTTCTCCTTCTGCGACCGAAAGGTCGACGCCGAACAGCGCCTGCGATTTTCCGTAGAAGGTTTTCAGATCCCGGATCTCGAGCAGCTTCATGCGCCATCTCCCAGATAGGCTTCGCGCACGGCGGGATGGCTGCGAATGTCATCCACCGAGCCGGTGGCGATGATGCGCCCATAGACGAGGACGGAGATGCGGTCGGCAAGAGCGAAGACGGCGTCCATGTCGTGCTCGATGAGAAGGATCGGCGCTTCGTCGCGCAGGCTGTCCAGGAAGCCGGTCAGCGCCTGTGAGCCTTCGGGGCCCATGCCGGCCATCGGTTCATCGAGTAGAAACGCCTTTGCGCCGAGCGCCAGGGCGATGGCGATTTCGAGCTGACGGCGTTCGCCGTGCGAAAGCTCGGCGGCGGGCACGTCGGCGCGGTCCGATAAGCCGACGCGGGCGAGTGCTTCACGGGCCGGATCGGTGAGGCTCGTGTCGCGCATAACGGGTTTGAAGAAATGGAAGCTGGTGCCCTGACGCGCCTGCACCGCCAGCATCACATTGCGCAGCGCCGAGAACTCGGGTGCGAGCGAGGACACCTGAAAGGTGCGGCCCATGCCAAGCCGTGCGCGGGCGGCCACATCGAGTGGCTTCACGTCACGCCCTTCGAAGCGGATTTCGCCACTGTCAGGCTGGAGCGAGCCGGCAATCTGGTGGATGAGAGTCGATTTGCCGGCGCCATTGGGGCCGATCAGCGCGTGGATCTCTCCGGGTTTCAGGTCAAGGCTGACGCCATCGGTGGCTTTCAGCGCTCCGAAGCTTTTGCGCAGGTCTCGAATGTCGAGGATCGGTTCAGCCATGTCGCGCCCTCCCGGCCAGAAGCCCCATCACACCGCCGCGCGCAAACAGCACCACGGCCAGCAGGATCAGGCCGAGGAAAAACTGCCAGTGCTCCGTGATGCCGCCCAGCGCGAACTCGAACAGCACATAGACGATGGCCCCGGCCAACGGCCCGGCAAGCCGGCCGACGCCGCCGATGATGATGAGAACGATCAGTTCGCCCGACATGTGCCAGGAGAACATGGACGGGCTGACAAAGCGATTGAGATCGGCAAAGAGCGCGCCGGCAAGGGCTGTCATCATGGCGGACAGGACAAAGGCCACAAGCCGAATCCTGAAGGGGCCGATGCCGACCGCGGCAAGCCGTGTCTCGTTCTGTCGCCCGGCCTGAAGTGCTGCGCCAAAGCGGGACGCGCGGATCAACGCGAAGAGAATGAGGCCGATCGCCAGAAGGCCAAAACAGATGAGGAAGAAGCTCATCGGCGCCAGCGTGTTCGTGCCTGGAAACGCGTTGCGAACATAGATCGACAGACCATCCTCGCCGCCATAGGCGGGCCAGGAGATCGCGAAATAGTAGATCATCTGCGCGAAGGCGAGGGTGATCATGATGAAATAGACGCCGGAGGTTCTGAGCGAGATCAGGCCGATCAGCGTTGCCACGAGCGCGGCAGCAATGGCGCCGGTAATCCAGATCACGATCATCTGGTTGGTGCCGGGCAGGCCGAAGAGAAGCGGCTCGCTGTTGAAGGCGTGGGTGGCGAGAATGCCGGCCGCATAGCCGCCAATGCCGAAGAAGGCTGCGTGGCCGAAGGAGACCAGACCACCAAGGCCGAGCGCGATGTTGAGCCCGGTGGCGGCAAGGCCGAGGATCGCCATGCGGGTCGCCAGCGTGATGTAGAAGGTTTCGCCCATGGCCTGGGCGATGAAGGCGGCGGCGAGAAGGCCGGCGACGATGAGGATGCTGATTGATGTTTCGCGTGTCATGTGCGGCCCCTCATGCATTCGCCGCGAACAGACCCTGGGGCCTGAAGGCAAGGATGAGGGCCATGACGATGTAAATCAGCATGGAGGCGAGTGCCGCACCCACTGTGGCGGCTTCGGAATTGGACATGAACAGACCGAAGAAATGCGGCAGCAGGAAGCGGCCCAGCGTCTCTGTCAGTCCCACGAGGATCGAGCCCACCAGCGCACCCTTGATCGACCCGATGCCACCGATGACGATGACCACGAAGGCGAGGATCAGCACCGGTTCGCCCATGCCCACCTGCACCGACTGAAGCGCGCCCACCATGGCGCCGGCCAGACCGGCAAGGGCTGCGCCCAGCGCAAAGACGAGCGTGTAGAGCGTGCCGATGTCGATGCCGAGCGCGCCGATCATCTCGCGGTCGGATTCACCGGCGCGAATGCGCATGCCGAGCCGCGTCTTACCGATCAGGAGATAGAGCCCGATGGCAACCGCGATGCCGACGCCGATCACCGCGAGACGGTAGATGGGGTATTGCGCGCCGCCGGGCAGATGCACCGCGCCTGAGAGAAGCTGCGGAATGTCGAGATAGAGCGGGAAGGAGCCGAACACCCAGCGCGTGCCTTCCGAGAAGATGAGGATCAGCGCGAAGGTGGCGAGCACCTGGTCGAGATGGTCGCGTTCATAAAGCCGTCTGATGACGAGGATTTCGACGAGCGCGCCAGCGGCAGCGGCCGCGGCAAGGCTGGCGACGAGGCCGAGCCAGAAGGAGCCGGTGGCCGCTGCGACGGAAGCGCACGCAAACGCGCCGACCATGAAGAGCGAGCCATGCGCAAGGTTGATGAGACCCATGACGCCGAAGATCAGCGTGAGACCGGCGGCCATGAGGAACAGCATCACGCCGAACTGCAGGCCGTTCAATATCTGCTCTATGAATAGGGTTAGGGTCACGGGGAGTTTTCGCCGTCTGGTTTTGAGGTGGAGCGCTGCGTGGACGCCTCCCTCTCCCCGTTTACGGGGAGAGGGTGAGGGTGAGGGGCTGCGCCATGATCTGCAAAGACTGGCGCAGGCCCCTCATCCGCCTGCCGGCACCTTCTCCCCGCCAGCGGGGAGAAGGAGGCTGTCCTACATCTTGCACTCGGCCGCGTAGGCGTCCTTGTGATCGGTGAATGCGGTGGCAACGATCTTGTTTGTCAGCGTGTCACCATCCTTCACCACCTCGCGGACATAGAAATCCTGGATCGGGTGGTTGTTGGTGTTGAAGGAGAACTTGCCGCGAACGGAATCGAAATCCGCTTCCTTCAACGCCGCGCGGAAGGCGTCCTTATCCTTCACGCTTGCCTTTTCGGCGGCGGAAAGGATGAGGTTTGCCGTGTCATACCCTTGCGCGGCATAGACGGAGGGCAGGCGACCATAGGCTTCCTTGAAGCCTTCGACGAAAGCCTTGTTGGCCTCATTGTCGAGATCATAGGCCCAGGACGCGGTGTTCTTCACCCCAAGCGCCGCATCACCAATGGCGGGCAGCACATCCTGGCTGAAGGAGAAAGCCGGTCCAAGCAGCGGGAGGCCGACGCCCGACTGGGCATACTGCTTGGTGAAGGCGATGCCCATGCCGCCCGGCAGGAAGATGAACACCGAATCCGCCCCCGAAGCGCGGATCTGGGCGATCTCGGCGGCATAATCCGTCTGACCGAGCTTGGTGTAGACCTCACCCGCCAGCTCGCCCTTGTAGAAGCGCTTGAAGCCGGTCAGCGAATCCTTGCCGGCCGGATAGTTGGGCGCCATGATGAAGGTCTTCTTGTAGTCCTTGTTGGCCGCCTCGCCCATCGCCTCGTGGAAATTGTCGTTCTGATAGGCGACGTTGAAGTAATTCGGGCTGCAACCGGCGCCGGCCAGCGCCGAGGGGCCGGCATTGACCGACAGATAGATGACATCCTGCGCCGTCGCCGACGGCACGACCGCCATGGCAAGGTTCGACCAGATGATGCCTGTCATCAGGTCCACCTTGTCGCTCTGGATCATCTTGTCGGCGATCTGGACCGCAAGTTCCGGCTTCTGGGCGTCGTCTTCAACAACGACATCGATCTCCTTGTTGCCGGACCGCTCGATGGCGAGCATGAAACCGTCGCGGGCATCGATGCCAAGCCCCGCGCCACCGCCAGAGAGCGTGGTGATCATGCCGATCTTGATCGGTTCGGCAAAGGCATTTCCGGCGACGCTTGCCGAAAGGGCAAGCAGGCTTGCTGCAAGTAGCTTCTTCATGTGTGGTCTCCCTTTTTTGTTCCCGTTTATCTGCTGGGCAGGTGTTTGCCCCTCATCCGCCTGCCGGCACCTTCTCCCCGCAGGCGGGGAGAAGGGGGCTGAATGCAACGTTTATGCCTCCCTCGCCCCGCTTGCGGGGAGAGGGTAAGGGTGAGGGGCTGGCGCGGCGGTTGATCATCATCTCCTCACATGTCCGTACGGACTCTCCAGAGCTCGGGGAATAGTTCCACATCCAGCATCTTGCGCAAGTAGGAAACGCCGGATGTGCCGCCGGTGCCCCGCTTCAGCCCGATGATCCGTTCGACGGTGGTCACGTGGTTGAAGCGCCACCGGCGGAAATAGTCTTCGAAATCAATCAGTTTTTCGGCCAGTTCGTAAAGTGCCCAGTGCTCGTCGGGCCGTGCATAGACCGCCTTCCACGCCGCCTGCACCTCGGCATTGGCCTCGCGGCGTTCGCGCCAGCTTGTGCGTTCCGCGTCGGGGCCGATATTGAAACCGTTGCGGGCCAGAAGCCGCAATGCTTCGTCATAGAGGCTGGGCTCGGCCAGAATCTCCTCCAGATGCGCTGTAATTTCCGGCAGGTCGGCATGCGGCTTGAGCATAGCCAGATTTCTATTGCCGGCCAGGAATTCGATGGAGCGGTACTGCCAGGACTGGAATCCGGAGGACTGGCCGAGCGCATCGCGGAAGGTGGAATACTCGCTCGGCGTCATGGTGCGCAGCACGTCCCAGGCGCTGTTCAACTGCTCGAAGATGCGTGCCACGCGGGTCAGCATCTTGAAGGCGGGGCGCAGCCTGTCCTCGGCGATGGCCGCGCGCGCGGAGCGGATCTCGGTGATGGCGAGTTTCATCCAGAGCTCGGATGTCTGATGCTGGATGATGAACAGAAGCTCATCACGTGCCGTGGACAGGGGCTCCTGCGCGTCGAGTATTTTCTCCAGATGCAGATAGTCGCTATAGGACATGGGCGGCTTGATGTCCGCTGCCCTTTCGTCGTCGAGCTCCGGCTGGCTTGCCATGGTCATTGCCTCTCCCGCAGGCGGAAACGCTGGATCTTGCCTGTCTCGGTCTTCGGCAGGGCGTCCAGAAACTTGATGGAACGCGGATATTTGTAAGGCGCGATTGCTGCTTTCACGTGGTCCTGAAGACGTTTCACCGTCAGCTCATCGCGCGCGACGCCTTCGGCCAGAACCACATGAGCCTCGACAATCTGCCCGCGCTCCTCGCTCGGTGCACCGATGACGGCGCATTCCATGACGTCGGCATGGGCAAGCAGTGCCGCCTCCACCTCGGGACCGGCAATGTTGTAACCGGCGGAAACGATCATGTCGTCGGAGCGGGCGGCGAAATGGAAGTGGCCGTCCTCATCCTGATAGAAGGAATCGCCCGTCAGGTTCCAGCCGTCGCGCACATACTCTTTCTGCCGTTCGTCAGCGAGATAGCGGCAGCCGGTCGGGCCACGCACGGCCAGACGCCCGGTCTCGCCGCGCGGCAACTCGTTCATGTCTTCGTCCACGATGCGCGCTTCATAGCCGGCCACCGGGCGGCCCGTGGTGGCGGGATGGCGATCATCGAAACGATTGGAGATGAAGATGTGCAGCATCTCGGTGGCGCCAATGCCATCGAGGATCGGCTTGCCTGTCTTCTCCGTCCACGCCTCGAACACGGGGCCGGGCAGCGTCTCGCCCGCCGAGACGGCAACGCGGAGCGAGGAGAGATCCGCACCCTCATCCATCGCCGCCATCATGGCGCGGTAGGCGGTGGGCGCGGTGAAACTCACCGTGGCACGGTATTTTTCGATGATCTCGATCATGTTGGGCGGGGTGGCGCTTTCGAGCAGCGTCGCCGTCGCGCCGAAACGCAGCGGGAAGATCGCCAGACCGCCGAGCCCGAAGGTGAAGGCGAGCGGCGGCGAGCCGACGAACACGTCGTCCGGGGTGACCTGCAGCACTTCCTTTGCATAGGCATCGGCGATGATCAGCAGATCGCGGTGGAAATGCATGGTCGCCTTGGGCGTTCCAGTGGTGCCGGAGGTGAAACCCAGAAGCGCGACATCGTCACGGCCTGTCTTGACGGCATCGAACCGGACCGGCTTGTCGAGGGCGATGCGGTCGAGTTCTGCATCGAAATTGGCGGTGCCGTCGAAGCCGACGACTTTCTTGAGGAATTTGCTGTCCTTCGCGCAGGCGACGAGCTCGTCCTTGATGCGGGTGTCGCACAGGGCAAGGCCGATCTCCGCCTTGTCGACGATCTTGGCGAGCTCGCCGGCACGCAGCATGGGCATGGTGTTGACCACCACGGCGCCCGCCTTGGTGGCGGCCAGCCAGCAGGCGACCATGGCCGGGTTGTTGGCCGAGCGGATCAGGATGCGGTTGCCGGGCCTGACGCCGTAATCCTCGACCAGCGCATGGGCGAGGCGGCTCGTCCAGTCCGCCAGCTCCTTGTAGGTTCGGCGGCGGCCATTGCCGATCAGTGCCACATGGTCGCCGAAGCCGCGCTCGACCATGCGGTCGGTCAGTTCAACGCCGGCATTCAGATATTCCGGGTAGTCGAAACCATCGAGAAGGAAGGCCGGCCATTGGTCTTCCGGCGGGAGATTGTCCCGCGCAAAGGTGTCGGTATGACCTGTCGGTCCGAGCATGTTTCCTCCCTCACTTTCCAATCTGCCGGGCAATCACGACCTTCTGGACGTCTGACGCGCCTTCATAGATGCGGAGTGCCCTGATCTCCCGGTAAAGGCTCTCTACGATATGTCCGCGGCGCACGCCGTCGCCGCCATGAATCTGCACTGCCTTGTCGATGACCTGTTGTGCGCGGTCGGTGGCGAAAAGTTTTGCCATCGCGGCTTCGCGGGTCACGCGCGGCGCGCCCATGTCCTTGGTCCATGCGGCGCGGTAAATGAGGAGAGCGGCAGCGTCGACATCAAGCGCCATGTCTGCGATGTGGCCCTGCACCATCTGCAGCTCGAACAGCGGAGCGCCGAAAAGCTCGCGGCTGCCGGCACGGTCTAGCGTTTCATCAAGCGCGCGACGCGCGAAGCCGAGTGCGGCCGCGCCGACTGTCGAGCGGAACACGTCTAGCACCGACATGGCGATCCTGAAGCCTTCACCCGGCTTGCCGATCAGTGCGGAGGCGGGCACGCGCACATCGTTGAATGCGAGGCGCGCCAGCGGATGCGGGGCGATCACGTCGAGGCGCTCTGCGACCTTCAGCCCCGGCGTGTCCGCAGGGACGAGGAAGGCGGAGATCCCTTTGGCGCCCGGCGCTTCGCCGGTGCGGGCGAACACGGTATAGAGGTCGGCGATGCCGCCATTGGAAATCCAGGTTTTTTCGCCGGAAAGAACGTAGCCATCGCCATCGCGCGTGGCGGTCATGTCCATATTGGCGACATCAGAGCCCGAGCGTGGCTCGGAAAGGGCAAAGGCCGAGATCGCCTTGCCGGCGCGGGTCCTGTCGAGCCATTGCTGCTGCTCCGGCGTGCCGAACAGGCTGATCGCGCCGGTGCCGAGCCCCTGCATGGCAAAGGCAAAATCGGCCAGACCGTCATGGCGGGCCAGCGTTTCGCGCGTCAGGCACAGCGTGCGCACATCGAGCGGGCCGGGATTGGCGGTGTCGAGCGCGGTGGGCTTGAGGAAACCGGCTTCGCCCAGCCGGGCAACGAGGTCGCGGCAGGCAGCGTCCACATCGCTGTGGTCGACGGGGAGGTTTTTCGCGCACCATGCGTCGAGTTTATCGGCCCAGTCGCGGTGGCGCTGTTCGAAGAAGGGCCAGTCGAGGAAGGAGCGGTCAGGCATGGGGTTGCTCCCTATTGCTGGTGCGGGCGCATTGCCCCTCACCCTTACTGACCGGGGCCGAGCCACGGGTCTCGACCCGTCCTTCGGACCCCCGCAGGCGGGGAGAGGGGGACATAAACGTAGCGGCCTTGGCCCCTTCTCCCCGTGAACGGGGAGAAGGGGCCGGCAGGCGGATGAGGGGCAGCGCCAACGCCATCATCAATCTCCCTCGAACACCGGCTTTTCCTTGGCCACGAATGCGCGATAGGCGCGTTCGAAATCCTTTGTCTGCATGCAGATGGCCTGCGCCTGGGCTTCCGCCTCGATGGCCTGTTCCAGACCCATCGACCATTCCTGGTTGAGCTGGGTCTTGGTGATGCCATGGGCGAAGGTTGGCCCGGCGGCAATCCGCGAGGCCATGGTCAGCGCTTCGGTTTCCAGGGCTTCGGCGGCAACGAGGCGGTTGTAGAAACCCCAGCGCTCGCCCTCTTCAGCGCTCATGGAGCGACCGGTGTAAAGCAGCTCCGCCGCACGGCCCTGACCGATGATGCGCGGCAGCATGGCGCAGGCGCCCATATCGCAGCCGGCAAGCCCGACACGGGTGAACAGGAAAGCCGTTTTCGCTTCTGGTGTGGCGAGCCGCATATCCGAAGCCATGGCGATGATGGCCCCGGCCCCGACAGCCACGCCGTCGACCGCCGAAATGATCGGCTTGTTGCAGGCGATCATGGCCTTGACCAGATCGCCGGTCATGCGGGTGAAGGCGAGTAGGCCCTTCATGTCCATATCGACCAGCGGGCCGATGATGTCGTGCACATCGCCGCCTGAGCAGAAATTGCCGCCATTGGGCAGGAACACCACCGCGTCCACATCGTCGGCATAGGGCAGGGCGCGGAATGTGTCGCGCAGTTCCGCGTAAGACTCGAAGGTGAGCGGATTCTTGCGGTCCGGCCGGTCGAGCTGGATCAGCGCGACATTGCCTTCCATACGCCAGATAAAGTGCTTCGGCTTCAGACCCGCCATGGTGCTCATACGCCGCCCTCCCAATTGCTTTCGAATGTCTTGAGTGTGCCGGCCAGAGCGCGTGCCTCATCCTCCGGCAGACTGCCGAGAAGCTCGTCAATCCAGCGCTCATGCGCTTCGGCCATTGCCGCGAAGGCTTCCTTGCCGGCTGGTGTCAGCTTTATGATGGATGTGCGCCGGTCACCGTCGCGCTTGGTGCGACTGGCCAGACCATCCGTTACCAGGCGTTCCACGATGCCCGTCACATTGCCGTTCGAAACCAGAAGGAAGCGCGATATGTCGCTCATCGCCATGCCTTCGGGTGCGCGGTCGAGGGCCGACAGCACATCGAAACGCGGCAGGGTCGTGTCGAAGCGGGCTTTGAGCCTTTCGCGCAGAACGGCTTCGATGAGGCGCGAGGCACGCAGAATCCTGATCCACAGGCGCAGGCGTTCTTTTGCGGGTGCGCCGCTGCGAACGGAAGCCAGGGGGGCGCTTACCATGTTTCACCTCCAGATATGGAAATCGACTGGCCGGTGACCGACGAGGCCGCGGAACTGACAAGCCACAATGCCGCCGCCGCGACCTCTTCCGGCTGGATCAGCCGGCCATGGGGATTGGCTTCGACAAAGCCCCTGCGGGCCTCCTCGTGGCTGCGCCCGGTCTTCTCGACCACGCGCTCGATGGATTCTTCCAGCATCTCGGTTTCCACGTAACCGGGGCAGATGGCATTCACCGTCACGCCGGTCTTGACCAGTTCCACGGAAAGCGCCCGCATGAGCCCGATAACGCCGTGCTTGGATGCGACATAGGGCGCGACATAGGCATAGCCCTTGAGGCCGGCGACAGAGGCGATGAAGATGATGCGTCCGCTGCCGCGCTTTGCCATCGGGGACAGTGCGGGCTTCACCGTGAGGAACGCGCCCGTCATGTTGACGTCGAGGATGCGGTTCCAGTCTTCGAGCTTGGTGCGGTGGGCCGGCGCGCTGGAGGCGGTGCCTGCATTGGCGATGACGATGTCGAAGGGGCCGCGCGCGGCTTCCGCCGTTTCATAGAGCGCCTGCATGGAGGCTTCGTCGGTCACGTCGGCGGTGAGCGCGTGGATGCGCTCGTGCCGGGCCGCGACCTTTTCGAGAGGCTTGGCCCGCCGCCCACAGATTGTAACGTCGACGCCGGCTTCCGCGAAGGAGAGCGCGATCGCTTCGCCGACGCCCGTTCCGCCGCCTGTGACGAGTGCGTGGCGTGAACTGGTCATTGTGCTGGCCTTTTCCTTGAAGTTCGGCGATGCCCCTCATCCGCCTGCCGGCACCTTCTCCCCGCACGCGGGGAGAAGGACGAAGCGGCGACGTCTATGCCCCCTTCTCCCCGTGCGCGGGGAGAAGGTGAGGATGAGGGGCAGAGCCGGCATTCGGAAAACATCGTCACACCTTCCCTGTCATCTGCTCGGCCCGCTCGGCAAGCCGGTAGAGCTGATCGCGGCCTGGCAGGTAGGGATCGGGCCAGGTCACGCCTTTGTCTCTGAGGGTTGCCGCAGCGTGGAGCGTCCAATAGGGATCGGCCAGATGCGGGCGGGCGAGGCAGACAAGGTCGGCCCGGCCGGCCATCAGGATCGAATTGACATGGTCGGGCTCATAGATGTTGCCCACGGCCATGGTTGCCATGCCGGTTTCGTTGCGGATGCGGTCGGAGAAGGGCGTCTGGAACATGCGTCCATAGACGGGGCGGGCGCGCTTCGAGGTCTGGCCTGCCGAGACGTCGCAGATGTCGACGCCGGCCTCCTGCAACATGCGGGCGATCTCAACGGCCTCTTCCGGTGTCACGCCTTCATCGCCCACCCAGTCATTGGCCGAGATGCGCACGGAAATGGGCTTGTCGTCGGGCCAGACGGCACGCACGGCATGGAAGATTTCCAGCGGATAGCGCATGCGGTTTTCAAGGCTGCCGCCGTAGGCATCCTCGCGCCGGTTGGTGAGCGGCGAGATGAAGGACGACAGGAGGTAACCGTGGGCGCAGTGCAGTTCGAGCATGTCGAAACCGCAGCGTTCGGCCATCTGGGCAGCCGCGACGAACTGGTCGCGCACCATGTCCATGTCGTTGCGATCCATGGCTTTCGGTGTCTGGTTCTGCTCTGACCAGGACACTTCGGAGGCAGCCAGAACCGGCCAGTTGCCGTCTTTCAGCGGCGCGTCCATTTCTTCCCAGCCGAGCTGGGTCGAGCCCTTCGGGCCGGAATGGCCGATCTGCGCACAGATCTTCGCGTCCGTCTCGCGGTGAACGAAATCGACGATGCGTGTCCATGCCGTTTCGTGCTCGGGCTTGTAGAAACCGGGACAGCCGGGCGTGATGCGGCCCTCGGGGCTGACACAGGTCATCTCGATATAAACGAGGCCGGCGCCGCCCTTGGCACGCTCGCAATAATGCACCATGTGCCAGTCGGTCGGTGAGCCGTCGACGGCCTTGTACTGGGCCATGGGCGACACGACCACGCGGTTTTTCAGCGTCAGGCCGCGCAATCTGTACGGCGCGAACATGGGCGGGCGGGCGGCGTTGTCTTCCGCGCCGGCCTGTTGCTGGAACCAGCTTTCGGCGTCCGCAAGCCATTCGGGGTCGCGCAGGCGCAGGTTTTCATGGCTGATGCGCTGGGAGCGGGTGAGCAGCGAATAGTTGAACTGCACCGGATCGAGATCGAGATAGCGCTCAACCTCCTCGAACCATTCCAGCGAGTTGCGCGCCGCCGACTGGAGACGCAGCACTTCCAGCCGCCGCGCGTCTTCGTATTTGTCGAAGGCTTCCTTCAGCGTCGGCTCAGTGTGGAGATATTCGGCCAGGGCAATGGCGCTCTCGAGCGCCAGCTTGGTGCCCGAGCCGATGGAAAAGTGGGCGCTGGCGGCGGCGTCGCCCATCAGCGCGATGTTTTCATGCGACCAGCGTTCGCACAGCACGCGCGGGAAGTTGATCCACGCCGAACCGCGAATGTGGTTTGCGTTGGTCATCAGCTTGTGGCCGCCAAGGTGGTCCTTGAAAATCCGTTCGCACACGGCGATGGATTCCTGCTGGCTCATCTCGCCGAAGCCGAACTTCTCCCAGGTCTCCGGGCCGCACTCCACGATGAAGGTCGCGGTGTCGTCATCGAACTGGTAGGCGTGCGCCCACACCCAGCCATGCTCCGTTTTCTCGAAGATGAAGGTGAAGGCGTCGTCGAATTTCTGATGCGTGCCGAGCCAGACGAACTTGCACTTGCGCACGTCGATGTCGGGTTTGAATACATCGGCGAAGGTGGTTCGCGTCCGGGAGTTCAGGCCGTCGGATGCCAGCACCATGTCGTATTCGGCCATGAAGGGGCGGGGATCGTCGATCTCGGTCTCGAATTCGAGCCTGATGCCGAGTTCGCGGGCGCGCTCCTGCAGGAGAATGAGGAGGCGCATGCGGCCGATGCCGCAGAAACCGTGTCCCGTGGAGAGCGTGCGCACGCCCTTGTGGACCACGGCGATGTCATCCCAATAGGCGAAATGCTCGCGGATGCGCTCGGCGCTGACGGGATCGTTCTCCGCCAGATTGTCGAGGGTTTCGTCAGAGAGAACCACGCCCCAGCCGAATGTGTCGTCGGGCCTGTTTCGTTCGAAAACCGTAATGTCGTGAGCTGCGTCGCGCAGCTTCATCGAGATTGCGAAGTAGAGGCCCGCCGGGCCACCGCCGAGAACAGCAACTTTCATGCTGGCGCTCCTTCCTCCCAGGATCGCTTAACACCTGGCTTGTAAGCTTGGAGCATCGCACCGGACCGGGAATATTTCAAGTATGAAATTTTAAGGTTGAAATATATCCGGCCTGGGCGCAGTCTACATGACGTGCTGCAATGATGACAGAGTCTGGGATGACAGGGTTGCGACCACGGGGCCTGCGAGAACGTCAGGCAGGCCGGCTCGCTTCACCACATGGAGGAATGCACGTGTTTTACCGCCAGGTTGCTGACTGGGACGACGCTTACGCCAATGGTGCGAACATTCCTCAGGGGGAGCGGTGGCCCGGCGTTTGGGTCGAGCCCGCGCAGGCTTACCGCGATGCCCTTTCCGCTGTAGGGCGGGCCGAGCTCGACATCCCGTACAGGGAAGGCGCGCGCAACCGTTTCGACCTCTTCCTGCCGGAAGGCCGGCCAGCCGGTCTGGTTGTCTTCATTCATGGCGGCTTCTGGCTAAAACTGGACAAAAGCTACTGGTCGCATCTGGCGGCCGGGGCGGTCGACAGCGGCTATGCGGTTGCCATGCCGTCCTACACGCTTTGCCCGGAGAACTCGATTGCCGGCATTGTGCGCGAAATCGGTGCAGCCGTTTCCGCTGCGGCGGAACGCGTTGATGGACCCCTGATCCTGACCGGCCATTCGGCGGGCGGGCATCTTGCCTCGCGCATGGCCTGCGAGACCTCGCCACTGCCTGCGGATGTGCGTGCGCGGTTGCGTCATGTCCTGTCCATTTCCGGTGTGCATGACCTGCGCCCGATGATGAAGACCGCAATGAATGAGGGGCTCAGGATCACGGCCGAGGAAGCACAGGCGGAAAGCCCGGCGTTGCTTGCGCCCATGCCCGGCGTGCGCATCACCTGCTGGGTCGGCGCCTCCGAGCGTGGTGAATTTCTGCGCCAGAACGCGCTTCTGGCCAATGTCTGGGTCGGGCTTGGCGCGGAGACCGCGGCTGTGGAAGAACCAGACCGGCATCATTTCGATGTCATTGACGGACTGGCGGATTCGGATCATCAGATCGTCCGCTGTCTGTTGACAGCATGAGACTATGGGCCAAGTCTGGTCCAACCCCGTTCAGAATCCGCTCCATGGAGCCCCTATGAGACCTGTCTTCGTTCAACTGCGCTGCAAGCCCGGCAAGACCTACGAGGTTGCCGATGAGCTCTACAAGCGCGAAATCGCCTCGGAACTCTACTCGACCAGCGGCGACTACGACCTGCTCATGAAGGTCTATATCGACGATGGTGTCGACATCGGAAAATTCGTCAGCGAGAATATCGCAAATGTGCCGGGCATCCGCCGCTCGCTCACCACGTTGACCTTCAAGGCATTCTGAACAAACAAACGCCTTGGCGCGGCGCCCGGCTTGCGATACGAACCGACAATCTAAATCGGTTCGCATATGGGAGGCGGCGGTGAAACGGTCGAAAGTGAACGAGATTCTGCGCGAGGGAGACGCGTTCATCCGCTCCTTCGGCTACGTGATGCCGCCATTTGCAGACTGGACGCCCGACGAGATGAAACGGCGGCGCGAGTCGATCGGCGGTATTGTCGATGCGAGACTAGGCTGGGACATCACCGACTATGGCGGCGGCGATTTCGACCGGCGTGGCCTGTTCCTCTTCACGGTGCGCAACGGCAATCAGGACGATCTGAAGCACGGTCGCGGCATGCTCTATGCCGAGAAAATCATGATCTCCCGGCGCGATCAGGTTGCGCCGATGCACACCCATGCCATCAAGGCCGAAGACATCATCAACCGCGGCGGCGGCACGCTCTGCATCGAGCTTTTTGCGTCGGATGCCGATGGCAACATTGACCGGACGGCCCCGGTCAGCGTGCCGACGGACGGTGTGATGCGCCGTGTGGATGCGGGCGGTGTCCTCAGACTGCAGCCTGGAGAGAGCGTCACGCTCCTGCCCGGGGTCTGGCACGCCTTCTGGGGGGAAAAGGACGATGTGCTGATCGGTGAGGTTTCAACCGTGAACGACGACGTGACGGATAATATTTTCGCCGACCCGATCGCGCGGTTTTCCGAGATCGAGGAAGACGAAGACCCCTATCGGCTGCTCGTTTCGGATTACCCGACCTGGCTCTGAGGGAACCCGCGCCGCAGTGTGCCCGTTGCCTTCCGTGGCAGAACATGTTTTCTGCGCCACGAACATACGGGATTGAATCATGAGCTTGAGCACTGCGGATCGGTCAGTACCGGTCGATGCCGGGTTTTACTGGGTTGTTGCCCTGGCGCTGGCAGCGGCACTGGCACTGCAAACGCCGCTTTTCGCACAAGGGTTGCAGAGTGAAGAGGCAATCGACGCAATCGTCGGCTCCGAGGTAAAGACCGAAGAGGTCGAGGCCGACACGGCGAGCGGGCGTATCGTAGCGGCAATCGGTGCTGCCGCGGAGAGCGCCGAGCGGGTGCGCAAGACCTTTTCGCTGGAAGAGATCGACATCGTCTTCCTTCCGGACCTGGATGAAAAGAAAAGCGTGATCGTCTCGGCGATTGCCGAACACGAGGATGAGATTCGCCTGCTGCGCGAGTCGATCGAGGGCAGCGCGCTGTTTTTCCATGCCGTGGATTCACGCTCCATCCAGCTCAAAGACGTGGTCGCGCTCGAATATGCCGACAATGGCGCCGTAACAATCTTCGTGAAGGGCAGGGCAAACGGAAACTGATTGCGAGGCATCGGCGGATATGCACCACATGCCCTTGCCGCCCGCTCCGCTTTGGTTTCTTATGGCTGCAAATTGTCAAGAGTAACGCGTGGACACCTTGCCCCATGGTTTTAAAGCCGGCGCAAACGCAGTCCCAGGAGATGTTTCATGAATGCTGAAGCCAGTTTGAGCACGGACGAGATCGGCAAGGCGATCCTGGAAAAGATCAAGACCCATGCGCAGGACGATGTCGAGACCATCACGCTCGACACGCCGCTGGCCGACCTTGGCATTCACTCTCTCGAACTCACCGAGATCATTTTCGATGTCGAAGACGAGTTCAATATCGAGGTGGAAATGAACACGGCTGAAGCCTGGGAGAACATGGAGACGGTCAAGGATATCGTTGCCGCAGTTCGTGAACTGGTGGACGCCAAGAAATAGATGACAGCGCCGCGCATCGTCATAACCGGCATCGGCGGCATCTGCGCGCTTGGAACCGACGCCCCGGCCATCTGGTCTTCCATGCGAGCCGGTCGCCCGGCTATTGGGCCGATCACCACTGCGCCGTTGCACGAACTGAAAGTGCGCATCGGGGCTGAGATCAAGGAATTGCCGAACCATGGCATCGACCGCAAACGGCTCGTGACCATGGACCGCTTCAGCCTTCTTGCGGCAATTTCCGCCCGGGAAGCGTTGAGCCAGTCGGGTTTTACGGTGGACGCATCGAACACGCATCGTGTGGGGGCTGTCGTCGGCACAGGCGTTTGCGGCTGGGAAGCCATCGAAGACAGCTATCGGGCAATTCTTCTTGAGGGGAAGCCGCGTACCGGCATTTTTACGGTCCCTCGCGTAATGCCGGGAGCCGCCGCCGGACAGGTCAGCATGACACTTGGTCTGCGCGGTCCTGTTTTTGGCGCCACATCTGCCTGTTCGTCATCCAACCATGCGATATTGGCGGCTGCCGATCAGATCAGGCTCGGCCGTGCCGATGTGATGCTTGCCGGTGGTTCTGATGCGCCTCTCATATACGGTATTCTGAAGGGGTGGGAAGCGTTGCGGGTTCTCGCGCCCGAGACCTGCCGGCCTTTCTCTGCCGACCGCAACGGGCTGGTGCTCGGCGAAGGCGCCGGCATTGCCGTTCTCGAAACGCTGGAACACGCACAGGCGCGCGGCGCAACCATTCTGGCCGAGCTTGCCGGTGGCGGCATGTCTGCCGACGCCTCGGACATTGTGGCTCCAACGGTCGACGGGCCGGTGTCCGCCCTCAAGGCGTGCCTGGATGAAGCCGGGCTTTCGCCGGCGGATGTCGATTACATCAATGCGCATGGCACCGGCACCAAAGCCAACGACAAGATTGAAACCGAGGCGATCAGGCGCGTGTTCGGCGCGCATGCGGAGAAACTCTCCGTGTCTTCGACCAAATCGATGCATGCGCATTGCCTGGGGGCATCCGGTGCGCTGGAACTGATCGCCTGCGTCATGGCGATCCGGGATGGCGTGGTGCCTCCCACGGCCGGTTACCGGGAGGCCGATCCCGACTGCGATCTGGACGTGACGCCAAATGAGGCGCGCAGGCGGGATGTGCGCGTGGCGCTCAGCAACGGGTTTGCATTCGGCGGCACCAATGCGGTGATCGCTGTCAAAGCGATGGATTAGCCCCGCGAAAGCGATGCCGGGGTTGCCTTCATAAACCTGATAATCTAAATCCACATTACTTGGTGGCGGTCGATGGCCGCTGGACGGTCGTGTTTTTCTTGCGGCCGATGATCTGGATTGGACGAGAGGGGAAGTCACATGAAGCGTCGTTTACTCATCGGTACCGCACTCGCAGCCGTCATGGCCTCGCCGGCTGTTGCAGCCGAGCCGCAGGAGGTGGTTTCCACTTATGCAGACATTGCGCTGGCCACCTATGAAGACAGCCTGGAGACCGCGAAGACGCTGCGCGAAGCGGTGAACCGGCTGGTGGAGGCGCCGTCTGAAGAAACGATGGCAGCCGCCCGTGAAGCCTGGCTCGCGGCGCGTGTTCCCTACCAGCAGAGCGAGGCTTATCGCTTTGGCAACGCGATTGTCGATGAATGGGAAGGCAAGGTGAACGCCTGGCCGCTCGATGAGGGCCTGATCGACTATGTCGACGCCAGCTACGGCACGGAATCCGATGCCAACGAATTCTACACGGTCAATGTGGTCGCCAATGACAAGGTGAGCGCCGGCGGTACGGAGATCGATGTCTCCGAGATCACGCCCGAGGTGATCCAGTCGCTTCACGAGGTTGGCGGTATCGAGGCGAATGTGGCCACGGGCTACCACGCCATCGAGTTTCTTCTCTGGGGACAGGATCTCAACGGAACGGATGCGGGCGCCGGCGCGCGCTCCTATACCGATTTCGATGCGGACAACTGCACCGGCGACAATTGCGACCGTCGCGGACAGTATCTTCAGGCCGCTGCCGATCTCCTGGTCACAGATCTGGAAGAGATGGTGGCCAACTGGCAGACCGATGGCGAGGCGCGCGCGGAGGTGACGGCTGACCCGAAGGCCGGCCTGACCGCCATGCTGACGGGGCTCGGATCGCTTTCCTATGGCGAACTGGCCGGCGAGCGCATGAAGCTGGGCCTGCTTCTGAACGATCCCGAAGAGGAGCATGACTGCTTCTCCGACAACACCCACAACAGCCACTATTATGATCTCGTCGGTATCCGGAATGTCTATTTCGGTTCCTACGAGCGTGTCGATGGATCCACGGTTGAAGGTCCGAGCCTTGCCGACCTGGTGTCCGAGAAGGACCCGGCTCTGGCCGAAGAGGTGAAGGCGAAGCTCGACACCACGCTGGAGGCGATGACGGCTCTGAAGGAACGCGCCGAGGGCGGCGAAGCCTATGACCAGATGATCGGTCAGGGGAACGAGGAAGGCAATGCGGTCGTGCAGGCAGCCATTGACGGGCTTGTCGACCAGACCCGCTCGCTGGAGCGCGTGATTGTCGCGCTCGACCTTTCCGGTATCGAACTCGAAGGCTCCGACAGCCTCGACAATCCCGACGCCGTTTTTGAGTGAGATCAATTCTGCACCGGGCCGCTTGCCGGCCCGGTGTCCGTTTGTATAGACCCTTTCCATGAACGCTTCTGTCCGCGCCGCGCTTCTGACCGGCCTGTTTTCTCTCGTGACGCTATCCGTTCAGGCGGACAGTCTGTCCCCTGATTCCCGCGAGGATCTGAGCGAGAAGGATCGCAAACGGGTTGAAAAGGTCATCCGGCCTGCGACCGCTTTCGACAAGCCGGAGCGTTTCGAGCGCATGTCCGCAGGCGCGACCACGTCGACGAAGCTGATTAATGCGGACGCGTTCTCGCACTCTTCCGCCAATCTGGAGTTTGCCGAACTGGAGCGCTTCCTGCTCGGCAACGGTCTTTTCCGCAAGGACTGGGTTTCCTCACCGTCATCGACGCAGGCCTCGGACGGGCTTGGACCGCTGTTCAACGCGCGGGCCTGCCAGTCGTGCCATATCAAGGACGGGCGCGGTCATGCGCCGGCGCGGCCGGAGGATTCGGCGGTGTCGCTGCTTGTGCGCCTGTCCGTTCCGGCGAGCAGGGAGCAGGAAGCGGCGATTGCAGACGGTCGTTTGCCGGCGGCACCTGACCCGGTTTACGGGTTGCAGCTTCAGGACCATGCGGTGGCCGGGTTAAATCCCGAGGGTCGCGTCGCGATCACCTATGAGGATGTACCTGTGGCGCTCTCCGGGGGCGAGACGGTCACACTGCGCAAGCCGACGCTGCGGGTCGCCGAACCCGGTTTCGGCCCGATGCGCGATGATCTGATGATGTCGGCGCGTGTTGCGCCGCCGATGATCGGGCTCGGTCTTCTGGAAAGCGTGCATGAGGCCGACATTCTCGCCTGGGCCGACCCCGACGATGAAGATGGCGACGGTATTTCCGGACGCGCGGCAAGAGTGCGCGACGCGGAGGGCCAATGGAAGCTTGGCCGCTTTGGCTGGAAGGCCATCGCGCCCACCATCGCCGAACAGACGGCAGGCGCGTTTTCCGGCGATATGGGGCTTTCGACCCCGCTTGCGCCGGACCATTGGGGCGACTGTACCGAGGCGCAGGCCGAATGCCGTGCCCTGCCGCATGGCGCGCAGGAGCGACTGGGCGCCGAGGAGGTGCCGGAAGACCTGTTGAACCTCGTGATTTTCTATTCGAGCCACCTCGCCGTACCCGTGCGGCGTGACGTGGACGACGCTGCGGTGCTTGCCGGGAAGAAGGTCTTTTACGACAGTGGCTGTGCCTCGTGCCATCGGCCGAAATATGTGACCCGGCGCGATGTGGACGATCCGGCCCTGCGCTTCCAGCTGATCTGGCCGTATACCGACATGCTGCTGCATGACATGGGCGAGGGGCTGGCCGATGGTCGCGGCGAGGGGCTTGCCGATGGCTATGAATGGCGCACGCCGCCGCTCTGGGGCATCGGCCTTACCGCGACAGTGAACGCGGAAGCGACATTCCTGCATGACGGTCGTGCGCGGACACTGCTTGAGGCCGTTCTCTGGCACGGCGGAGAGGCGCAGGCGGCGCGTGATCGCGTGGTCGAAATGGCAAAGCAGGATCGGGACAATCTGATCCGCTTCCTGGAATCGCTTTAAGTTTCCCGGTGCAGATTGAGTTCGGCGACGAAGTCGAACCGATCACCTTTGAAGTGGGAGCGGGTGAACTCCACCACGCGCCCCTCGACCGTGCGGGATATGCGTTCCAGAAAAAGGGCGGGCTCTCCGGCCTCGGCTTCGAGAAGGCGCGCTTCGAACTCCGGCAGGGCACACGCGCGCATGCGCTGCAGCGCCTTGTGCGGCCGCGCCCCGGCTGATGCCATGGACTCGTAGAGCGAGGTCCCCAGGGCCGAAAGGTCCGGCAGAAGGTCTGCCGGCACGATGGCCAGTTCGACTGCTAGCGGCAGGGCATCGGCAAGCCGCAGGCGATGCAGGCGCAGCACTCGGTCGCCGGGCGAGAGACCGAGCGTCATGGCCTCCTGCGCCGAAGGGCTTGCATATTCGCGCGCCAGCCAGCGCGTTTCGGGCTTCCGGCCATAGGAGAGCATGTCCTCGGTGAAACTGGTGATCGCGGCCAGCGGCTGCTCGAAGCGCTCGATTGGTGCAAGAACATAGGTGCCCGAGCCCCGGCGCTGTTCCAGAACGCCCTCGCGCACCAAAAGCTCAATGCCGCGCCGCACGGTGACGCGCGAGAGACCTGTCATCCCGGCCAGGAGGCGCTCCGATGGCAATGCCGCTCCGGTACCCAGAGCATCGGTCTCGATCAGAAGCCGCAGCGCATTGGCGAGCCTGATGTAGCGCGGCGTCGCGTCGGCGGCATCGATCTCGATGCCCCGGGCGAGAAGTGCGCCGAGATCTTCCCTCGTTTCTGGAAGGGTATCTGTCATCGATTGGGCGGGCTCATCATCGCAGAAATGGTATCAACCTTGTAAGTCCAATTATGGATTCTACGGGAACCCAATGCAAGCGGGTTTGACCGGAAGCGCGCTGTCTTATTTCTGAAACAGGCGGATAGCAGGGTTTCACTTCAATTTTGCTTCAGGGGAATGGATTTTTGCGAGGATGCCTGATAAATCATTTGGTATTAAATTGGTCTATCAGAGACGAGCCGACCCGAAACCAGAGAGCCAGCCATGACGACAGCGACAGAAACAGCAAGCGAGGTGTATCGTGACATTGAGCGATTTTCGATCGCGGATATGCTGAGCGCCATGCTTGATGGTCAGCGAGCCGCCGTGGACGCGGCCGCTGCCGCCCTCCCGGCGCTGGAAGAGGCTGTCGAAGCGGCGGCGAAACGTCTGGCGAACCCGGAGAGCCGGCTCATCTATGTGGGTGCCGGCACGTCGGGCCGCGTGGCCATGCTGGATGCGGTCGAGCTTTATCCCACGTTTGGCTGGCCGGAGGAGCGCAGTCTTTTTCTGCTCGCGGGCGGCAGCATAAGCGTGGCCGAAGCGCGCGAGAGTGCCGAGGACGACACGGATGCGGGCCGGGCCGAGATCGACGCGGTCAACTGTGGTCCTCAGGACGTGGTCGTCGGGCTCGCCGCGAGCGGCAGCACGCCCTACACGCTTGCGGCAATCAATGCCGCGAAGGCGTGCGGCGCGCTGACCATTGGCATCGTCAACAATCCCGGCAGTGCGCTTCTTGAAAGCGCTGACTGCGCGGTGCTTCTGGAAACGGGCGCAGAGGTGCTTGCCGGCTCCACGCGCATGGCGGCCGGCACCAGCCAGAAGATCGCAATGAACCTTTTTTCCACTGCGGTCATGATGCGGCTGGGCAAGGTTTATCGCGGCCGTATGGTGGACATGAAGCCCTCCAACAGGAAGCTGGTGCGCCGTGCCGTCGAGATGCTGATGCAGGTTGCCGACTGCGACGAGGCCTCGGCGCGGAAGGCGCTCGAGAAGACGGAATTCCACGTCAAGTCGGCAGTGCTCGTTCTGCGTGGCCATTCGGCGGACGAGGCGAAGACCGCCCTCGATCGCAATGGCGACGACCTGCACCGTGCGCTTGCCGAACTTGGCTGAATGGTCCCACATTTACCTACGAACCCACGGAAAGACTGACATGACTGACACGCCTTCCCTGATGTTTCAGGAAACCGCCGAGGCCGCCGAGGCGGTAGAGCGGCTTTTTGCGCAAGAGGCAAAGACCTTCGCCGAACTTGGCCGGGTGATTGCCGAGCGTGGGCCCGCCGTGGTGAGCATGTCGGCGCGGGGCTCGTCGGATCACGCCGCGAGCTTCTTCAAATATCTGTTCGAGATTCACACGGGCATTCCCGTGGCGTCCATCGGCCCTTCGGTGGCCTCCGTCTATGACGCCTCGCTGAAGCTGGAGCGTGCGCTACACATCACGATTTCCCAGTCCGGCGGGAGCCCTGACATCGTCGCCGCGCAGGCATCGGCCAAGAAGGGCGGCGCGGTTACGCTCGCAGTGGTCAATGTGGCCGAGAGCCCGCTTGCGAAAGCGGCCGACATCGTTTTGCCGATCCATGCCGGGCCGGAGCGCAGCGTGGCGGCGACCAAGAGTTTCATCGCGTCCGCAGCGGCACTTGCCGGTGTCACTCAGGCAGCCTCGGGCGATGCAGCGCTCAATAATGCGCTTGCCCGCCTGCCGGAAGCGCTAGCCGCGGCCTGCGATGTGAACTGGGAGCCGGCGCTGCCGCTTCTGACGGGTGCCGCGTCCGTCTATACCGCCGGTCGCGGTCCGGGCTTCGCCATTGCGCTGGAAGCAGCCCTGAAGGCAAAGGAAACGGCCCAGCTTCATGCCGAAGCCTTCTCCCTCGCCGAGCTGATGCACGGGCCCATGCAGCTGGTCGACAAGGGCTTTCCCATTCTTGCCTTTGTGCCGGAGGACGCAGCGCTCGCTTCAAGCGCGCAGTCGCTCGAAAAGCTGCGCGGCTTCGGTGCGCAGATTGCGAGCTTCTCTTCGCGCGATCTGGGAGAACGCACCATCAGAACGCCATCCACCGGCCATGGCCAGTTGGACCCGCTGGTCTCGCTCGTCGGTTACTATCGCCTGATCGAGCGTGTCGCGCGGGAGCGTGGGCTCAATCCGGACACACCGGACAAGCTCAAGAAGGTGACGGAAACGATCTGATCCTGCACCAGCGGCCTCCCAATCATGCCGCTGGCGTCGGGTCTGATCCTGCGTTAGCTTCCGGCAGATCAACACCGTGCCGGAAGCACTTCCATGACCTTCATTCCCGACTTCGCCACCATTCTCCAGTTTGCCCTCGCCACCTTCGTGATTTCGATTACGCCGGGTCCGGATATGACGCTGTTCGTCGGCCGGGCGCTGAGCCAGGGCAGGGCGGCCGGCTTCGCCTGCATGTTCGGTGCGATGACCGGGATCATGATCCACACGGCGCTTGTGGCGCTGGGGCTCTCGGCCCTGATCGTCGCTTCCCCGGAGGCTTTCCTTGCGCTCAAGGTGTTCGGTGCGGGCTATCTGATCTGGCTGGCCATCCAGGCGATCCGCAAAGGCTCCGCCTTCTCGCCGGAAAAGAAGGGCGGGGCGGGCCGGTCGCTCTTGAAGAACTGGGCCACGGGGCTCGGCATCAATCTTCTGAACCCGAAGATCATCCTGTTCTTCATGACGTTTCTGCCGCAGTTCGTGTCGGCCAGCGATCCGCACGCGCCGGGCAAGCTCTTCTTTCTCGGGCTTCTGTTCATTCCGCTGGCGCTGCCCATCGTCGCGCCGATGGTGATCGCGGCAGACAGTTTCTCGAAGCTTCTGAAGAAGAGCCCGCGTGTCACCCGCGTGGTCGACTATCTGTTCGCAGGCGTATTCTCGGCCTTTGCGCTGAAGATCCTGACAGCGCAGGCGCGGTGAGCCAGAATTGCCCTATTCGCCGTGGCCGGCGATCATCATGGCTTCCAGCTTCAGCCGGTCGGCCTTCTTCATCCGCTCCGATGCGGATTTGAGCTGACCGCAGGCGGCCAGGATGTCGCGCCCGCGCGGGGTGCGGATGGGCGAGGCGTATCCGGCCTTGTTGACCAGATCCGCAAACTCCTCGATCTGCTCCCAGTCGGAGCATTCATAGTCGCTGCCGGGCCATGGGTTGAAGGGGATCAGGTTGATCTTGGCAGGAATGCCCTTCAGAAGCCGCACCAGTTCGCGGGCATCGTCGAGCGAGTCGTTGACACCCTTCAGCATCACATACTCAAAGGTGATACGCCGCGCGTTCGAGAGGCCTGGATAGGCGCGGCAGGCGTCGAGCAGCTCCTTCAGCGGATACTTTTTGTTGATCGGCACAAGCTCGTTGCGCAACTCATCGCGCACCGCGTGCAGCGAGATCGCCAGCATAACGCCGATTTCCTCGCCGGTGCGATAGATTTCCGGAACCACGCCGGAGGTTGAAAGCGTGATGCGGCGCTTTGAGAGCGAAAGGCCTTCGCCATCGGAGGCGATGAGAAGCGCCTGCTTCACATTCTCGAAATTGTAGAGCGGCTCGCCCATGCCCATCATGACGATGTTGGTGACCTTGCGGCCTTCCGCCGGAACGATGGCCCCGTCCGGCGTATCGGCATCGGGAAAATCGCCGAGGCGGTCGCGCGCGACGAGAAGCTGGTCGAGAATTTCGCCTGGCGTCAGGTTGCGCACCAGCTTTTGCGTGCCGGTGTGGCAGAAGGTGCAGGTGAGCGTGCAGCCGACCTGGCTGGAGATGCACAGCGTGCCACGGCCTTCCTCGGGAATGTAGACCGTTTCCACGTCGACCGGGCGGCCCGCGCCGCGCGCCGGAAAGCGCATCAGCCACTTGCAGGTGCCATCCTTCGAAATCTGCTCTTCGATGATTTCCGGGCGGGCGATTGTAAAGCGCTCATCGAGCTGTGCGCGCAGGTCCTTCGAGATGTTGAACATCTGCGAGAAATCGGAAACACCGCGAACATAGAGCCAGTGCCAGAGCTGGCGCACGCGCATGCGTGCCTGCCTCTCGGGCACGCCGAGCGAGAGCAGGGCTTCCGCCAGCTCATCCCGCGAAAGGCCGATCAGCGAATGTTTTTCGGCGGTTGCGGCGGAGCGCAGCTCAGCGCGCCCCTCGGGCGTCGATAGGTCGAGTGTCAGTGCCATGGCGTTCTAGAAGTGCTTTACGGGCAGCACTCTGTGAATTCGCTCTTCGAATTCCAGGGCCACCCTTCATTGGCCGCGCTCATAGCACGCCTGAAGGCTGCCGTCACCTGTTGCGACCGGCAGCCTGTTTCACCGAACGCTACTTGCAGTTCTGCGTGGCGTTGATGGCAGCCGTGACGCCGCTCAGCGAGAAGGTGTAGCTGGTGTCGTTGCCGCGGCCCGATTTGGCGGCGATCTTCATGTCTGCTCCGCCCTTCATCGCGGCAATCAACTGGGGCTCTTCAGCCGCGTTCTCCAGCCAAGCAGACTTGCCCTTGGTGAACATGGTGAAGCTTTTGCTGCCGACGGTGACAATCACCTTGGAGTTGGTCTGGAAATCATATGCAGCGATGAACTGCGGCTCGGAAGCAACGTTCTGACCAGGCTTCTGGCTGACGAAGAAGAAAATATCGCCATGGTCGAGGCTGGCCGGCTGCTTTTCCTTCGGCACGCTCATGGCATAGCACACCTTGCCGTTACCGGACTGGTAGCTGTAGACGCCCCAGTCGCGATGCTGTCCCACCGCCGTTGCCTGGGCCAGCGCGGGGCTTGCCGCCGCCATTCCGCAAATGAGCATCAGTGTCGAAATCAGTACGCGCATCGTCTTGACCGTCTTTTTCTGCCAGTGTTTGGAGACCGGCTGGTCCCTCTAGATCACTTCATTTTTATTTAATCTGGGTTACCAAAGCGTGAAGCGAATCGACGGATTCTTCATGCGTTCAACCCCGATTGTCCGTTGCCGCAAAAACAGATGCGCCAACTCCCGAACACCCTTCATTTCCGGTTGAAACGAATGAAAGAGGCAAGAATTTGACTGACGGGGTCCTGACCCTAGACGTCTCGTTCGGTTTCTGTGAGGGCCTGCCGGGCGGCAATGCGATGCGCCGGCGTGATGTGGCGGCGTACGGCGTTAAGTGCCGCCGCCAGCACGGCGACGTCATCCGTGAAGCCGAAACCCAGCAGAAAATCAGGCACCACATCAAGCGGAAGCACGAAGTAGGCCAGAGCGGCGAGGAGAATGCCGCGCACCTTTGGCGGTGTGTCATTGTCGAGTGCGCAGTAATAGCCGGCGACAAGATCTTCCATGAAGGGCACCTGGCGGGCGGCCTTCTTCACCGTGCGCCAGAACTTGGCGCGCACACGTTCCTCGCGTTCCCGGTTCTCGCCGGGCCCGACAGGTTCAAGGATTTCGCCGATTTTCACATCTTCCATGGTGTGCTCCTGCAGGCAAAGATGTGGGAATCAGCCTGCAAAATTCAATGCTCAGTCGGAATCGGTGGCTGGATCAGCTGCGGGCCAGATCGTTCATTGCCGCAGCGAGCTTCAGATCGAGCTCGGTCAGCCCGCCCGCATCATGCGTGGACAGACTGACATCCACGGTCTTGTAGACATTCGACCAGTCGGGGTGATGGTTGAGTTTCTCGGCCATCAGTGCCGAACGCGTCATGAAGGCGAACGCTTCGGAGAAATCGGCGAAGACGAAGCGCCGCTGGATGGAGCCGCCATCCTCCGCAAGATCCCATCCGTCGAGTGTTCTGAGCGCCTGTTCCAGTGCTGCCGGATCGAGCTTTGCCCTTGCCATTGCCTCTCTCCATGGTATCGCCTGTCGGAACCATCACCCGGATGATAGCGCATAGACGATGAACGCAAAGCCCCGTACCTCTATCCTGTTTGTCTGTCTCGGCAATATCTGCCGTTCACCACTTGCCGAGGGCGTATTTCGCAGAGTGGTGACCGAGCGCGGGCGGCATGCGGATTTCATGATCGATTCTGCCGGAACGGGTGCCTGGCATGTGGGCAGTGCGCCCGACCCGCGCTCGATCGAGATCGCCCGCCGGTTCGGCGTCGACATCTCCATGCAGCGGGCGCGGCAGGTGAACGCCCGGGACTTTGAACGGTTCGACCTGCTTCTGGGCATGGATCGCAACAATGTCCGGACGCTGCGTGAGCGCGCGCCGGAGGCGGCGGCAGGGAAGATCCACCTCTTTCTCAATTATGCAGATGGCCGAACGCTCGACATTCCCGATCCCTATTACGGGGGCGATGACGGCTTCGCTTCAGTCTACCAGACGATCCGCGAGGCTTCCGAAGCACTGTTGTCGAAACTCGCCTGACGGTCGTAGTCCGCGCCCACCAGAGGCCAGGCTTCCTCTATGATGTACGGTCCGCCGCCGAACGAGGCGCGCGAAGACATCAGCACGAAACGACCAAGGGTGAAGGGAACCGAGGCAAAGTTGCCGCGGGCGGAAAGATAGTTTGCCACGTCGCGTGGACTGGCGTTCTTCAGGCGCGCCAGCGTTACATGCGGTGTGAACTTCCTGGGATCCGGCGGCAGTCGTAAGCGCCGGCAGATGCCTTCAATCTCACCCTGCAGGGCGTACAGATCAGGCGAAGCGGACACGCCGGCCCAGATGGAGTGCGGTTTCTTCTGCCCGAAGGCCCCGACACCGGAAAGCTTCATCGTGAAGGCTGGACGCCGAACCCTATCGAGGGCATTGGCGATCTCGTCGGCCGTGTGGCCTTCCACATCGCCAAAGAACCGCAATGTCAGATGATAGTTTTCGACGTCGATCCAACGAGCTCCTGGGAGGCCCCCGCGCAGAAGTGACAACGACAAAGCGGCGTCACGCGGGATCTCGAGGGCGGTGAAAAGTCGCGGCATGGCAACCTCCTCGAATCGCACTGTCAATGACAGCGAATCACCGATTGCCACCGTGAGCAAGCGGTTTCTTCATCAAGTTTTACGTGCCTTCTTCCTGTTGCTTGTCGAGCACTTCGCGGAAGGTGGGCAGGATGCGCTCCACCATGCGTGCAACACCCTGGGCATTCGGGTGCATCCCGTCTTCCAGAAGCAGTGACGGTTCGGCGGCCACGCCGTCGAGAAAGAACGGGATGAGGGGGATTTCGTGTTTCTCCGCCAACCGCTCATAGAGCGGGTTGAAGGCGGCGGCATAGTCTTCGCCGAGATTGGGCGCGGCCAGCATGCCGGCCAGGATCACATGCTGCCCGCGTTCCTTCAACGTGGCGATCATCCGGTCGAGGTTTTGTTCGGTGGATGCCGGGGGGATGCCACGCAGCATGTCGTTGGCGCCCAGCTCAAGAAGCACAATGTCTGCCGTTTCGGGAACGGACCATTCAAGGCGTGAAAGCCCGCCGCTGGTGGTATCGCCGGAAACGCCGGCATTGGTGATTGCAACATCGTAATCTTCCGCCCTGAGCGCGTCTTCGAGCTGTTCCGGGAAACCTTCTCCCGGCCCGAGATTGTAGCCCGCCATAAGACTGTCGCCGAAACCGACAATCTCAATTGTCCCGGCGGTTTCGGCGGTCTGGGCGCGGGCGGTCACGGCGATGCAAAGCGCCAGCATGAGTGCTGCGGCGGCCGATGAAATTTTTGTGAACTGGCCGGAAGGACGAAAAAATTTGAATGCCATGCGGGAGAACCCATATTTGCCAGAATCGAACACTTGTACGATCCCAGCGTCATTTCTTCCCAATATAGGATGTCTTTTCCGTGACAGAAGCCGTGATCGAACTTGAGAACGTGTCGCTGACGCTGGGCGAGGGCGCTTCCTCTGTGCATGTTCTCAAAGGGGTGAGCCTCTCCGTCGAACGGGGACGCTCGACAGCGATCGTCGGCCCGTCCGGTTCGGGTAAATCCACGCTGCTGATGGTGATCGCGGGGCTCGAGCGCGTTGATGACGGCATGGTGCGGGTTGGCGGAACACAGATCAACGGGCTGAGCGAAGATGCGATTGCCGCCTTTCGCGGCCGTTCGATCGGTATCGTTTTCCAGTCCTTTCACCTCATCCCCAACATGACGGCGCTGGAGAACGTCGCTGTTCCGCTGGAACTGGCCGGGCATGCCGATCCGTTTGGTGCAGCCGAGGAGGAACTGGCCGCTGTCGGTCTTTCGCAGCGCCTGACACACTATCCGGGCGAGCTCTCGGGCGGTGAACAGCAGCGCGTGGCCATTGCCCGCGCGCTGGCGCCGGGGCCGGCGATCCTGATCGCCGACGAACCGACCGGCAATCTCGATCAGGCCACGGGCCGGCAGATTGCCGATATGCTGTTTGCCAAGGCGAAGGAGCGTGGGACGTCGCTTGTGCTCGTTACCCATGATCCCGCCCTTGCCGCCCGCTGCGAGCGACAGGTGGCGATGCGCTCGGGGCGCATCGAGCCCGAGGTCGCGGTCGAGAAGGCCGCAATGGCATGAATTCGGACGAGATGAGCTTCCGTCGCAGCCTCAGCCTGGCGTTTCGTTTCTCTTTGCGCGAGATGCGCGGCGGGCTCTCGGGCTTTTTCATCTTTCTGGCCTGCATTGCGCTGGGCGTGGGCGCCATTGGTGGCGTCAACTCCGTGGCCACGGCGATTACCGGAGCCGTGGAAGCCGAAGGCCAGTCGCTACTTGCCGCCGATCTGCGTTTCGAGTTGAACCAGAGGCGTGCCGGCGATGCCGAGCGGTCGTTCCTTTCCGGGCTGGGCGACGTCGCCGAGAGCGCGAACATGCGCTCCATGGCGCGGCTCCCGGACGGTTCCGACCAGACGCTCGTGGAGGTGAAGGCGGTCGACGCGCTCTATCCGCTCTATGGAGAGCGGGTGACCGAGCCGCAGCTTTCCCATGATGAACTCTTCGATGAGAAGGCGGGCGCGTATGGCGCTGCGGCGCCTCAACTGCTTTTCGAGCGGCTGGGTCTCGGTGTCGGCGACCGCATCATGCTGGGCGGGGAGACCATCGAGCTGCGTGCCGTGCTTGTCAGCGAGCCGGATGCCGTTTCCGACGGGTTCGGCTTTGCGCCGCGGCTGATGATTTCGCTGGACGCGCTTCAGGCGACCGGGCTCATCCAGCCGGGAAGTCTTGTCGAGCACGTCTACAAAGTGCGGCTCAATGGCGACGCGGGCGCTCTCGAAACCGTGCAGGCGCGAGCCGCGTCCGCGTTTCCGGAGGCCGGGTGGAGCATCCGTACGCGCAGCAATGCCGCACCCTCGCTTTCGCGCAATATCGAGCGGTTTTCGCAGTTTCTCACTCTGGTGGGACTGACGGCGCTTGTCGTGGGGGGCGTGGGGGTTGCCAACGCGGTGCGCGCCTATCTCGACAGCAAGCGTGCCGTGATTGCGACCTTCAAGAGCCTTGGCGCTTCCGGCGGTTTCGTCTTCACCGTTTACCTCGTGCAGATCCTGATGATCGCCGGGATTGGTGTTCTCGCCGGCCTGGTGATCGGCGCCCTGATGCCGTTCGGCGCATCGGCTGTTCTGGCGAATGTCCTGCCGGTTCCCGCGACGGGCGGCGTCTATCCGGCGGCGCTTATGGTGGCGGCGCTTTTTGGCGTGATGATCACGCTTGTGTTCGCGCTGATGCCGCTCGGCCGGGCACGGGATGTGCCGGCGACGGCGCTCTTCCGGGAAATGGGTGTCGATGGGCGCGGCTGGCCGCGTCCCGTCTATATCGCTCTTTCGGTTGCCATCGCGGCGGGTCTTGCCGGTTTCGCGGTCTGGTTTTCCGACGACCGGCGCATGGCTGCGATCTTTGTCGGCGCGACCGTGTTTGCCTTCATCGTGCTGAGGGTTGTGGCGCTTGGCATTGAGTGGCTGGCGCGCCGCAGTCCGCGTGTAACCTCGACGCCGCTGCGCCTGGCGCTCGGCAATATCCATCGCCCCGGCGCGCTGACGCCCTCCGTGGTGCTGTCGCTGGGTCTCGGCCTCACGCTGCTTGCCACGCTGGCCCTGATCGACGGCAACCTGCGACGGCAGATCACCGGAAATCTGCCGGATGTCGCGCCAAACTTCTTCTTTGTCGACATCCAGAGCGGTGAGGTGGAGGCCTTTGCTGATCTGTTGGACAGGGAAGCACCCGGCGGCAAGCTGATCCAGGTGCCGATGCTGCGCGGGCGCATCACCGCGCTCAACAATGTGAATGTGCGTGACATGGAAATTCCGCCGGAGGGCGGCTGGGTGCTGCGGGGTGACCGTGGCATCACCTATGCCCGCAACGCGCCCGAAAACGCCACGCTGACACAGGGTGATTGGTGGCCGGCAGATTATCAGGGCGAACCGCTCGTTTCCTTCACGGCGGAGGAGGGCGGAGAGCTTGGTCTCAAGATAGGAGACACGATCACCGTCAATGTGCTCGGCCGTGACGTCACGGCGCGGATCGCCAATTTCCGCGCCGTCGAATGGGAATCTCTGGCCATCAACTTCGTGATGGTGTTTTCGCCCAACACATTTGCCGGCGCTCCGCATGCCTGGCTGGCGACGCTGACGGATGCGGAAGCAACGCAGGCCGACGAATCGCAGATCCTCAATGCCGTCACGCGCAATTTCCCGACGGTGACCACCGTGCGTGTGAAGGATGCACTCGATGTGGTGAACCGGCTTGTCGAGCAATTGGCCACCGCAATCCGTGCGGCAGCCGCCGTTGCGCTGATTGCCTCGGTTCTCGTGCTTTCCGGTGCACTGGCAGCCGGCAACCGGGCGCGGGTGCACGATGCCGTGGTCCTGAAGACGCTGGGCGCGACACGGCGCACGCTGATTGCCGCCTTTTCGCTCGAATATCTGCTGATCGGTCTCGCCACGGCGGTGTTCGCGCTGCTTGCGGGCGGGATTGCAGCCTGGTTTGTGGTGACGCAGGTGATGGGCCTGCCCTCAAGCTTCCTGCCGGAGGTGGCGTTCACCACCGTTGTGGTGGCGCTGGTGATGACGGTTGGCTTCGGCCTGATCGGCACATGGCGGGTTCTCGGACACAAGGCGGCGCCGGTTCTGCGCAATCTGTGAGCGTGAAAAACCGTTAACCCTTCGCACGGAGAGGTGCCGTTTCGCCCGCGAACTGTTGCCGCAGGCGCATTTCCGGCGCGGCGAGGTCTTGTCCTGAACACAAACTGACATCATATTTGATCTACGCATGCTGGTATCCCGCCAGCGGCGCACGGTCTCATGGCCGTCACCGGACGGGATTAAAGCCAGAAAGGGGTAATTATGGCTGACCTTCGTAACTATCAGGCCCGCGCAACGCCCGGCGTGCGCGCGGACGCGGCCATCGACGAGGGCCTGCGCGCCTATATGATCCGCGTCTACAATCTTATGGCGCTCGGCCTGGCGATCACCGGCCTTGCAGCCTTTGGCGCGTTCAACCTTGCCATCGCCGACGGCCAGCTCACGGCTTTCGGCCAGCTCATCTATGCCAGCGCTTTCCGCTGGGTTGTGATTCTCGCACCGCTTGCGCTGGTGTTCTTCCTGAGCTTCCGCATTCAGAATATGAGCGTCGGAGCGGCACAGACAACCTTCTGGGTCTATTCAGCCCTGGTGGGTCTGTCCCTGTCGACGGTCTTCCTCGTTTTCACGGGTGAAAGCATCGTCCGTACGTTCTTCATCACCGCCGCTTCGTTCGGCGCGCTGTCGCTCTGGGGCTACACGACCAAGCGTGACCTTTCGGGCATGGGGTCGTTCCTGTTCATGGGTCTGATCGGCATCATCATTGCCTCGATCGTGAACATTTTCCTCGGCTCATCGGCGCTGCAGTTCGCCATTTCGGTGATCGGCGTGCTGGTGTTCGCCGGCCTGACGGCCTACGACACCCAGCAGATCAAGGAGATGTATTACGAGGGCGACGATGCCACCGTGTCCGGCCGCAAGGCGATCATGGGCGCGCTGCGTCTCTATCTCGACTTCATCAACCTGTTCATGTTCCTGCTGCAGTTCCTCGGAAATCGCGAGTAGCGGGCGCGGAACCAGAAACAGTGCTATGGAGAGGGCGGCTTTCGGGCCGCCCTTTCTTTTGCTTCATTCGAGAGCGACCACCGAGTTTCCATGAAACCCACCATCCGCCCCGCAACCCCGGCTGATCTCCCGGCCATCACCCGCATCTACGCCCACGCCGTTGCCGGGGGCACGGCAAGCTATGAGCTTGAACCGCCGGGCGAGGCCGAGATGCGCGAGCGCATGGAGGCGCTCGTTCGCAATGGCTACCCCTATATCGTTGCGGAGAATGAAGACGAAATTCTCGGTTACGCCTATGCGGGACCGTTTCGCCCGAGACGGGCCTATCGCTTCATGGTCGAGGATTCGGTTTATCTGGCGCCGGAAGCGCAGGGTCGCGGCGTCGGGCGGCTTTTGCTTCAGGCGCTGGTTAAAGCGTGCGAACGGTGCGGATTTCGCCAGATCGTCGCCGTTATCGGCGACGGCTCGGAGGAAAGCGCCTCGGTAAAACTGCATCGGGCCGCAGGTTTCCGCGATGCGGGCATTCTTCGCGGCAGCGGCTTCAAGCACGGGCGCTGGCTCGACACGGTGTTTATGCAGCTCGCGCTGAATGGGGGCGACAGTGCGCTGCCCGATCCCGATTCCATCCCCGAGCGGCTGTTTCGGGGCGAGTCGGTTCGTTGAGGACGATCTAAACCATCTTTCGGTCCCGACCCTACAGCGCCGCGCGTCTTATAAGACGCGCAAAGGACGCTGTAACACTTTCAAATGAATTCATTTGAAAGCGACATGCATTAGGTGACGAGTTTCAGCTTCTTGTCGAACACGGCCAGGACGCGTGCCAGTTCGTGCCCACGTTTCAGGATTGCGCCTGTGGCGGCGATAACGCTGTAGGCACCCTGCTTCCGGGTCAGCTTGGGATCCTTGACGATCTGAAACAGCGGGACTTCGCTGGTTCGCCGGAAGACGGAGAACACCGCCCGGTCCCGGAGATGATCGATGGCGTAGTCACGCCACTCGCCTGCCGCGACCATGCGGCCGTAGATGCGCAGAATCTGATCCAGTTCGCGCCGCTCGAAGGTTACGGGGAGATCGGAACGTGCCCTGCGTGCCTCGTGCAGCGGAATCAGTATCCCGGAGCCGTCCCTATCCTCCCCCGCGCTGCCGTAATCGGTCATTGGCTGTACCTCATGACGATTTGGTGACATGGGAAGGTTCGCCCGCCATAGGCGGAATTGCAAGCCCGCATTCCCCAGGCTGCATCTGGTCGGGCCTGAGATGCGAAAAAGCGCGCCTCATCCTTCTTGATGGCATGGTTCATCAGAGTGGTTAGAGTTACCCACATCTTTTGCCGGCACGGCTATTCTTGCTCTGCAAGCCTCAATTGTTAGCCGGTAGTCACAAATCAGGACCGTTTGTCGGAATTGGTGATGACTTGCCTTTTTCTTGCCGCATTTTGTTCAAGCTCACGCCCCATTGTGCCGCAACGATCCGCCCGTTGCCTGAGACGGTTCGGTCCGGACACGGATCCCGAAAACCCCAAGCCCCCCCGCCCTCGGGGTCATGCCCGGATCGAACCAACTCTCGGATGTCCGAGCGGGCAACGGTCCCAAGAGATCAAAACCGGTGCTGAATGAGTCAGCGCCGGTTTTTCTTTTGGGACCAGGCCGCGCGGCGGCCATATTCATAGGCCCCCATCCCCGGGGTTCATGGCAAATGCGCCCAATATCGCTCCCGGTCGACCGTCTTTGTCGACGCGCTGGAGCAGGAGTGCGCAGCCATTGCCCTTCTGCACCAGTTCGGCCTTGGGCATTTCGAAGCTCTTGGCCGCGCCGTCCCACATGCCGATCGTCTGGATGCGGTTGACAGCGTTGCGATATTGTATCGACCGCCCGCGGTTTTCGCCGGCGCGGATATCCACTGTGCTTTGCGGCGTGTAATCGACAAAGACCAGATGCGCATTGATGGGCTCGCCCTTCAGGTTCTCGGGTATTGAGCCGACATTGACGATGATGGTGTCGCCCATGTCCTTGAGGGAAATATCCACCTGAAGTCCGTCCACGGTTCCTGCGAGGGCTTCAAGCGTTGAAGTGACCTTGCCCCGGTCCGCGCCATTCATGTCGCGCCGGCCGTTGACGATGGCCTGTGGCGTGTAGACGGATGCCCTTTGAAGTGCACCGGCATATCTTCTCTGCCGTTCGGAGTTAGCCGGGCTTGCGAGCGCATCACGCCAGCCCAGATAGTCCCAGTAATCGACGTGGTAAGCGAGGGCGACAACATCGTCCCTTGCGGCGAGTTCACCCAGCACAGCGTCTGCGGGTGGACATGAATTGCAGCCCTGGCTCGTGAAGAGCTCCACAACACCGATCGGGTCGACCGGGCGGCTGGTGCTTTCAGCACTGCCGGGGCCAGTGAAGGCCAATAAGCCTAAAGCCGCAGCCAGAAAATGGCCGGGTATCCAGAGCCGAAACATGCGCTCTCCGTTTGGGATGTGAAGCGATCATTGCTTTGTTTCAGAACTATAGGAGCGACCACGCCTCAACAAGAAGTCACGTTCAGGTGAGACGGGCCTACGGCGCGGCTTCCAATGGCAGAAACAAAAAGACCGCCGGCGTTTCCGCCGGCGGTCTGACTGAAGCGATCCTGTAGCCTGGTCAGGCGGCCAGGTCGCGCAGGACGTATTGCAGGATGCCGCCGTTCTTGAAGTATTCAAGCTCATCCAGCGTATCGATGCGGCAGAGAAGCGGGACCTCCTTTACCGAACCGTCGGCAAAGGTGATTTTCGCGTTCACGGTTGCGCGCGGCTTGATGGTCTCGAGCCCGTCGATGGTGACGGTCTCATCGCCCTTCAGGCCGAGCTTTGCCCAGCTCGTTCCTTCGTCGGCAAAGACGAATGGGATGACGCCCATGCCAACCAGATTGGAGCGGTGGATACGCTCGTAGCTCTCGGAGATCACGGCGCGGACACCGAGCAGGTTGGTGCCCTTGGCAGCCCAGTCGCGCGAGGAGCCGTTGCCGTATTCGCCACCAGCGAACACCACCAGTGGCACGCCTTCCTTGCGGTATTCCATGGCTGCGTCGTAGATCGACATCTCCTCCTTGGAGGGATAGTGGATCGTGTAGCCGCCTTCGGTGCCGTTTTCGCCCAGCATGTGGTTGCGGATGCGGATGTTGGCGAAAGTGCCGCGCATCATCACCTCATGGTTGCCGCGCCGCGTGCCGTACTGGTTGAAGTCGGCAACGCCCACGCCATTGTCCATCAGGTATTTGCCGGCTGGCGACTGTGCCTTGATGGAACCGGCGGGCGAAATGTGGTCGGTGGTGATCTTGTCGCCGAACAGGCCGAGGATGCGCGCATTCTTGATGTCGCTCACATCGCCGGTCGTCTTCTTCATGCCGACGAAGTACGGCGGGTTCTGCACATAGGTCGACTTGTCGTCCCATGCATAGGTCTCGCCTTCCGGCACCTGTACGGCCTGCCAGTTCTCGTCGCCGGTGAAGACCTCGGCATACTTCTTCTCGAAGAGATCGCGGGTGACGTTCTTCTGGATGAATTCCTGGATCTCCTGGTTGGAGGGCCAGATGTCCTTCAGATAGACGTCGTTGCCATCCTTGTCCTGACCGATCGGTTCCTTGGTCAGATCCTTGGTCACCGAACCGGCGAGCGCATAGGCGACGACCAGCGGCGGAGAGGCCAGGTAGTTGGCCTGCACATCCGGCGAGATGCGGCCTTCGAAGTTGCGGTTGCCGGAGAGAACGCCGGCGGCGATCAGGCCCTTGTCGTTGATGGTTTTCGAGACCGGGGCCGGAAGCGGACCGGAATTGCCGATGCAGGTCGTGCAGCCGAAGCCGACGAGGTTGAAGCCTATCTGGTCGAGTTCCTTCTGCAGTCCGGAATTCTCCAGATACTCGGCCACCACCTGCGAACCGGGAGCGAGCGAGGTCTTCACCCAGGGCTTCTGCTTGAGGCCGAGGCGATTGGCGTTGCGGGCCAGCAGGCCGGCGCCGATCAGAACGCTTGGGTTCGAGGTGTTGGTGCAGGAGGTGATGGCGGCAATCGCCACGTCACCATGGCCGAGGTCGTAGTCCTCGCCCTCAACCTGCCAGCGCTGTTCCAGCGTGGACGGGTCCTTCTTGTATTCCTTCTCGAGCGATTCGGCGAAGCCGGACGCGATGTTGTCGAGCGGAATGCGGCCTTCCGGACGTTTCGGGCCGGCCATCGAGGGAACCACGTCGCCAAGGTCGAGCTCGAGCGTGTCAGTGAAGACCGGATGCTCGGTGCCCGTCTCGCGGAACATGCCCTGCGCCTTGCAGTAGGCTTCCACGAGCGCGATGCGCTCTTTCGAGCGGCCGGAGACATTGAGGTAGTTCAGCGTTTCCGAATCGACCGGGAAGAAGCCGCAGGTAGCGCCGTATTCCGGACCCATATTGCCGATGGTGGCGGCGTCGGCCAGCGTCAGATGGTCGAGGCCCTCGCCGAAGAACTCGACGAACTTGCCAACCACGCCCTTCTTGCGCAGCATTTGCACGACGGTGAGCACCAGGTCGGTGGCCGTCACGCCTTCTTTCAGCTTGCCGGTGAGCTTGAAACCGATGACTTCCGGCAGGAGCATGGAGATCGGCTGGCCGAGCATGGCCGCTTCGGCCTCGATGCCGCCAACGCCCCAGCCGAGCACGCCGAGACCGTTGATCATCGTGGTGTGCGAATCGGTGCCGACGCAGGTGTCAGGATAGGCAATCGTCTTGCCGTCCTCGTCCTTCGTCCAGACTGCCTGGCCGAGATATTCGAGGTTCACCTGGTGGCAGATGCCAGTGCCGGGCGGCACGACGCGGAAGTTCTTGAACGCCTTCTGACCCCATTTGAGGAAGCGGTAGCGCTCGCCATTGCGCTGGTATTCCAGCTCCACATTGCGCGCGAAGGCCTTCGGCGTGCCGAACTCATCGACGATGACCGAGTGGTCGATAACGAGGTCAACCGGAACAAGTGGGTTGATCTTCTGCGGGTCGCCGCCGAGCGACACCATGGCATCGCGCATGGCTGCGAGATCGACCACGGCGGGAACGCCGGTGAAATCCTGCATCAGCACGCGGGCCGGGCGATAGGCGATCTCGTGGCCGGCCGTACCGCGGTCGTCGAGCCATGCCGCGACCGCTTCGATATCGGACTTGGTGACCGAGCGTCCGTCTTCGTTGCGCAGCAGGTTTTCAAGCAGCACCTTCATGGAGAAGGGCAGGCGGGAAATGCCTTCGAGACCGTTTTTCTCGGCCTCCTTGAGGTCGAAATAAACATATTCCGCATCCCCAACCTGGAGGGTGCGACGGCAATTGAAACTGTCAAGTGATTTGGTCACGGGCGATCCTATCCTGTTCTGCTATCCGAAACGGGAACGGACTCCTCGAGGCATCACGCGCAAAAGGTGCGGGTACGGTCATTTCCGCTGTCCGCCCCCAAGCGTCCCGGCCGTTCAAGGCGGCGCGCGCGCGGGTATCGGCACAAAGAGTTACACGCCGACCGCTGGCGTGGTTGAGGCGGATATAGAGAATTTTGTAGAAGAGTTCTAGAGTGAGAAATGGCAAATCTGCCATGTCGTGAAAAATTCAGGACCATATCTTTGCCGAAGGACGACCACATGATGCGGCTTGCTGCCGAGGGGCTTGGCGGTGAGCGCGGCGGCGAGACCGTGTTCTCCGGCATCTCCTTCACGCTTGGTGAAGGCGAGGCGCTGACGGTCACGGGGCCAAATGGCGCAGGCAAATCCACCCTGTTGCGCGTGATCTGCGGCCTTTTGCCAGCCTTTGAGGGCAAGGTGCAGTTTTCCGGTGGAGGGGAGGCGTTTCCGGATGTGGCGTCCGCCTGCCACTATCTCGGCCACCGCAATGCGATGAAAGCAGAGCTCGGTGTGGAGGAGAATTTGCGCTTCTGGCAGGAGTTCATGGGCGAGCCCCATGTGCCGCCGTTCGAGGCGCTGGAGATGGTGGGTCTCGGCGATATCGGCCACCTGCCGTTCGGCTATCTGTCCACGGGGCAGAGACGGCGCGCTTCCATTGCGCGGCTTCTTGTGAGCTATCGGCCCGTCTGGCTGCTCGATGAGCCGACATCCGGCCTCGACAAGGCATCCGAAGCGCAATTCGCCGACCTCATGGGCGTGCATCTGGAGGATGGCGGAATGATCGTGGCCGCCACCCATCTGCCGCTTGGCCTGAAGGGTGCGCGGGAGCTGAGGATGGGGGAGGCTGCGGGTTGACGATGCTGGACGTGCGCTACCTCAAACAGCAACCATCCCGGTTTGCACCATGCTAGCGCTTTTCCGACGCGAGTTGCAGATCGGCGTGCGCACCGGCAACGGGGCGCTGACCGGTGTGCTGTTCTTTCTTGCCGTTGTCGCCGTCATACCTTTCGGCGTCGGGCCGGATTTGAATCTTCTGGCGCGCATCGGCCCGGCAATTCTCTGGATCGGTGCTCTGCTTGCCGGCCTTCTCGGGCTTGAACGCCTGTTCCAGGCTGATCGTGAGGACGGCTCTCTGGACCTGATGCTTCTGGCCGACAGCCGGCACATGACGGCTATGACCGTGTTTGTAAAATGCTGCGCGCACTGGACAGTAAATGTTCTGCCGCTCGTGGTGGTGACGCCGCTGCTCGGCCTTTTCATGAATATCGAACCTGTGGGCATTCTGGCTGCGACCGCGACGCTGGCCGTCGGCACGCCCGCCATCACCTTCATCGGTGCGGTGGGCGCGGCCCTTGCCGTTGCCCTGCCGCGGGGTGGGCTTCTGGTCTCGGTTCTGGTCCTGCCGCTCACCATCCCGGTTCTGATCTTCGGTGTGGCGGCGGCGCGGGGTGCGGTGGCCGACCCTGATCCGTTTCTGCCGCCCTTCCTCATTCTTGCCGCTCTGATGCTGTTCTTTGCCGTCATCGGGCCGCTGGCCGCTTCCCTTGCACTGCGCTGGGGCGGCGACTGATGTGCGGCAATCGATTCGATTGCGGAACAGGACGCGCAACGCTATGGGTTCAGGCATGACAAACGCCACGCCGCAAGCCTCGACGCTCTCCGGTCGCCTGACGGCGCTCGCCAATCCCACGCGGTTTCTCGCGCTGGCCGACACGCTTGTTCCATGGCTCGGCGGCCTCTCGCTGGCCGTTCTCGCTGCCGGCTTCTACATGGCGTTTGCTGCGCCTGAAGACTACCAGCAGGGAATCACCGTCCGGATCATGTATATCCATGTGCCGTTCGCCTGGCTCGCCATGTTCTGCTATTCGCTTATGGCGGCGTCCGCGCTTGGCACGCTTGTGTGGAAGCATCCGCTCGCGGATGTGGCGCTCAAGTCCGCCGCTCCCATCGGCGCGGCCTTCACCGCGCTGGCGCTGTTCACCGGCTCCGTCTGGGGCAAGCCCATGTGGGGCACGTGGTGGGTCTGGGATGCGCGGCTGACCTCCGTTTTCATCCTGTTCCTGATGTATCTCGGCATCATCGCCCTGACACGGGCGATGGACGACCCCGGCCGTTCGGCGCGGGCCGCGGCAATCTTGACCCTCGTCGGCTTCGTCAACATACCGATCATCAAGTTCTCGGTGGACTGGTGGAACACGCTGCATCAGCCGGCTTCGGTGTTCCGCCTCGATGGGCCAACGATACACGCCTCGCTGCTGTGGCCGCTGCTCATCTGCGCGCTGGGCTTCACTCTGCTTTTCGTCACGCTGCATCTGATGGCGATGCGCGCGGATATCTGGCGGCGTCGTGTTGTGGCCATGCGCAGGCTTTCGGCGCGGGCGGCGGAAAGGGCGGCCCGATGACCCATGCAGCCTATGTTTTTGCCGCCTATGGAATCTCGGCGCTGGTAATCGCGGGGCTTGGCCTGTGGATCCTGATCGATCAGGCGGGCCGCAAGCGCGAGCTCAAGGAGCTTGAGGAACGCGGTATTCGTCGCCGCTCGGATCGCAAGGCTCAGAAGAAATGAGCGTGACGAGCGACAAACCGGCGCGTTCGCGGCTCGTCCTGTTTTTGCTGCCGCTTCTTCTCTTTCTGGCGCTTTCGGGGGTCTTTCTGGTTCAGTTGATCTCCGGCAAGGACACGTCTGTGGTGCCATCCGCACTGATTGGCCGCCCCGCGCCGCAGACCGATCTTCCACCGCTCGAGGGGATGAACCTGCCCGGTCTGTCATCGGAGGCCTTCAGCGGCCGGGTCACGCTGGTCAATGTCTGGGGTTCCTGGTGCCTGCCATGCCGTCAGGAGCACCCGCTGCTGATGCAGCTCGCCACGGATGAGCGCGTCGTGATTGCGGGACTCAACTACAAGGACAAGCCGGAAAACGCCCGCCGGTTTCTGGGCGATCTCGGCAACCCCTACGATGCCATCGGTGTCGACCAGAATGGCCGTGCGGCGATCGACTGGGGTGTCTATGGCGTTCCTGAAACCTTTCTCGTCGGTCCCGATGGCACGATCCGCTACAAGCATGTGGGGCCGTTCACGCCCGAGAGTATCCGCGAAAGTCTGATGCCCGAGATTGAAAAAGCTCTGGCGGAGCGCCCGGCGGGCTGATTGGCCATGCCATATTCTCTGGCCCAGATAAAATGCTGCACTGCAGCAAAAGTGCCGTGAAACGCATGCTAGGGTTTTCATCCCAACGAACAGGAGGGATGTATGACGACCCATATCAGCGCGCATTTCGAGAAGCAGGCGCAGGCCTGCGATCGCATGGGCTCTTCCTTTACGGCGCAGTTATGCCGTCTCCTGCCCGAAATCCTGGACCGCGAGACCGCCACCGGTGCGCGCGTGCTCGGCTGGCCGGGCGAGGCGGGGGAGGATGCGCTGGCGCTGCGTCTGTGTGGCGGGCTTCACGCGCTTGTGCTTGGCGGTGAGGATGCTGCACTTGCCGGTGTCTATCCACCGCACGCTGCTTCACCCGATGAGCTTCGAAAGGCCGTGAGCGCGGCCATTGCGCGCCATGATGAGCGCCTTTGCGCCAATCTGGACAGCGCACCACAGACCAATGAGATCGGTCGTTCGGCGATGCTTCTGCCGGGTTTTCTCCAGATCGCGCGTGAAACAGGCCTGCCGCTCGACCTTTATGAAATTGGCTCGAGTGCAGGGCTCAACCTTCTGTTCGACCGCTTTCACTACCGCTATGGCGATAGCGCATGGGGCGACCCCGCTTCTCCCGTGAGGCTGGCGCCTGAGACGCGCGGGTCAGCACCGGACCTGTCGGGGGTGCTGGATATCGCCACGCGCCAGGGGAGCGACATCGCGCCCATCGACGTGTCCCGTGATGATCAGCGGTTGCGATTGACCTCCTATGTGTGGGCGGATCAGGAGGCGCGGCTTTCCCGCTTGCGCGCGGCCATGGAACTGGCAAACGAGACGCCGTTCGCACTGGAAAAGGCGGATGCCGCTGACTTTGTGGAGGCCGCGCTTGCCGCCCGCCGGCCCGATCGGGTCACGGTGCTTTTCCATTCGATCATGTGGCAATACCTTCGCCATGAAACGCGGGCCCGTATAGAGACCGCGCTTGAGACGGCTGGCCGGGCAGGCGGTCCGCCCATCGCCTGGCTGCGCATGGAACCCTCGGACACGAATGAGCCATTCGCGCTGGTTTCGCTCACGCTGTGGCCGACCGGCACGCGCCGCGATCTGGCGCGCTGCGACTTCCATGGCCGCTGGATCGAGTGGTTGCTCTAGATCGCCGTGCGTCCATCCGGACGCACAAAGGACGATTCAGACTATGGATGGAGCATCGGAATAATCCGAAAACCGGGTTCCACCTTTCGGTCCGATGCTCTAGCGCGTGGCGATGGCCGCCGCCGCACCCGCCATCATCGAGGCGCTGGTGCGGTTTGCAATGCGCATGGCGCGCGGGCTTTTGAGCAGTCTTCGTGCCTGCGTTGCCGCAAGCACCCACACGGCATCCACCGCCACCAGCACGAGCACCATGGTGAGTGTCAGTTCAGCCCAGCCGATCAATGTCACCGAGGCGACATCGATGATGGTGGGCAGCAGCGCCAGATAGAACATCATGATTTTCGGATTGCCGAGTGTCACTGCCATGCCGGTGAAGAAGAGACGCAGGCGCGAGCCGGCATTGGGCAGGGCTTCGTCACTTGCTTCCACCGGTGCGGTCCACATCTTCCAGGCCAGATAGAGCAGATAGGCCACGCCTGCATATTTGATCACCACGAACGCCATGTGGAAGGTTTCCGCCACATAGGCGAGGCCTAAAATGGCGAAGGAAAGCCAGATGCCCTCGCCGATCCACATGGCGGCCAGGAATGGCAGCACATCGCGCCAGCCGCGCGTTATGACGCGGGCGACCAGCGCCGCGATGCTGGGGCCGGGAGAGCCGGCAGCGACAAGCAACGCACCGGCAAAGATGATGAGGGCGGAGATATCCATTGTTCTACCTCGCGGAGAGCGCCAGACGCAGGCCGAGCGCGGCAAAGGCTGCCGCAAAGGAGCGCCGCAGCCATTTCATGATGGTCGGGCTCGACAGGACCCTGCCTCGCACGAGCGAAGCCATCTGCCCATAGAGCACGAAGACGACGAAGGTCATCGCCATGAAGATGAAGCCCAGCCACGCCATGTTGAGCGCCGGCAGGGCGCTTTCAGCGGGAATGAACTGGGGCAGGAAAGCGAGAAAGAAGATCGAGAGCTTTGGGTTCAGAATGTTGATCAGGAAGCCGCGGCGGATGATTGCCCGATGCGGGATCGCGCTGCGGTCTGGCTCGGCATTCAGCATGCCGTTCTCCTTCAGCGCGCCCCATGCCATCCAGAGGAGATAGAGCACCCCGGCGAATTTCACGATCTGGAACAGCATCGCGCTGGCATGCAGCAGGGCGGCGATGCCGAGGATCGCGGCTGCGATATGGGGCAGAATGCCGAGCGTGCAGCCGAACGCGGCCGAAACGGATGCCAATCCGCCGCGACCAAGCGCGATGGCCAGCGTGTAGATCACACCAGTGCCGGGAATGAGCACGACGACAAGCGCCGTGAGCAGGAATGCGGGATCCATTGGGGGCTCCTCCACGAGAACGCGGGAGATTAGGGCTCCATGTATGGAAACTGTCAACCCGGATGGCGGGACGTGTTGACGGCTGCGCCTGGCACCCTCGCCCTTCGACGAGCTCAGGGTGAGGGTTACTGAGGACGACCAGTAGGCCCACTATTGACCAGTAGGCTCATTATTGAAATGTCGAGGTGACAGAGCGGTGGGCGGTTGATCCTCGCGGACGATACACCTTTCGAGCCACCGCCACGCCCCGGTAACCCTCACCCTGAGCTCGTCGAAGGGCGAGGGTGCCAGGCAACAACGTCAATGTCGCTCTCAAGAAGTCCAGTATCGCAACGCCAAAGAAGGTTACGCAGCCGCATTCTCATCCGTTTTGAGCCCGCAAGACAAGTGCGGGCTCATGTGGAAGTAAACCTCAAGCCGCGCCGGCGCGGCTTTTCTCGAAGCGTTTGCGCTCGTGCGGGTCGAGATAGAGTTTGCGCAGGCGGATCGACTTCGGCGTCACTTCCACCAGCTCGTCTTCCTGGATCCAGGAAAGCGCGCGCTCCAGCGTCATGCGGATCGGCGGGGTCAGCTTCACCGCCTCGTCCTTGCCGGCGGCGCGGATGTTGGTGAGCTTCTTGCCCTTCAGCACGTTCACTTCCAGATCGTTGTCACGGGAGTGAATGCCGATGATCATGCCGTGATAGACTTTCACGCCGGCGTCGATCACCATCGGGCCGCGATCTTCCAGGTTGAACAGGGCGTAGGCCGCTGCCTCACCGTCATCGTTGGAGATCAGGACGCCGTTCACGCGGCCGCCGATCTCGCCCTTGTAGGGCTGATAATCGTGGAACAGCCGGTTCATGATGGCCGTGCCGCGCGTGTCGGTCAAAAGCTCCGACTGATAGCCGATCAGGCCGCGCGTGGGCGCGTGGAAGACGAGGCGCTGGCGGTCGCCGCCAGAGGGGCGCAGCTCGATCATCTCGGCCTTGCGCTCCGACATCTTCTGCACGACGACGCCGGAATGCTCCTCGTCCACGTCGATGACCACTTCCTCGATGGGCTCGAGAAGCTGGCCGCTTTCGTCCTTCTGCATCACCACGCGGGGGCGCGATACGGCGAGCTCGAAGCCCTCTCGGCGCATGGTTTCGATGAGAACGGCGAGCTGGAGTTCGCCACGGCCTGAGACATAGAAGGAATCCTTGTCGTCGGCTTCCTCGATCTTCAGCGCCACATTGCCCTCGGCTTCCTTCAGGAGGCGGTCGCGGATCACGCGGCTCGTCACCTTGTCGCCCTCGGTGCCGGCGAGCGGCGAGTCGTTGACGATGAAGCTCATGGTCACGGTCGGCGGGTCGATCGGCTGGGCTTCCATCGGCTGGGTGACCGACGGATCGCAGAACGTGTCGGCGACGGTGCCCTTGGAGAGACCGGCAATGGCGACGATGTCGCCGGCATGGGCCTCCTCGATGGGCTGGCGCTCAAGGCCGCGGAAGGCGAGGATCTTGGAGATGCGGCCGTTTTCCAGAAGCGTGCCGTCGTGATGCAGCACCTTCACGGCCTGGTTCGGCTTGATGGATCCGGCCGCGATACGGCCGGTAATGATGCGGCCGAGGAAGGGGTTGGCTTCCAGAATGGTGCCGATCATGCGGAAGGGGCCGGGCTCGGTGGTCGGTTCGGGCACATGCTTGAGCACCAGGTCGAACAGCGGGGCGAGACCCTGATCCTTGGGACCTTCGGGCTCGTAGTTCATCCAGCCGTCGCGGCCCGAGCCGTAGAGGATCGGAAAGTCGAGCTGCTCGTCAGTGGCGTCGAGCGCGGCGAAGAGGTCGAACACCTCGTTGATCACCTCGTCGGCACGCGCGTCCGGACGGTCGATCTTGTTGATGGCGACGATCGGTTTCAGGCCGACCTTGAGCGCCTTGCCAACAACGAACTTGGTCTGCGGCATCGGGCCTTCGGCCGCGTCCACCAGAAGCACAGCGCCATCCACCATGGAGAGGATGCGCTCCACCTCGCCGCCGAAATCGGCGTGGCCGGGCGTGTCGACAATGTTGATGCGGGTGTCCTTCCATTCCACCGAGGTGGCCTTGGCAAGAATGGTGATGCCGCGTTCTTTTTCGAGGTCGTTGGAGTCCATGGCCCGCTCTGCGACACGCTGGTTGTCGCGGAAGGCGCCGGACTGCTTCATAAGCTCGTCGACGAGTGTCGTTTTCCCATGGTCAACGTGGGCGATGATCGCAATATTGCGCAGTTTCATGTGTGCTCTTTTGGGGTCGGTAGGCGCGCGAAAGGCATGGCGCGGCCAGTTGCGTTGCCGCGCTCATACAGGTTTTTTCGCAATTGCGAAAGTGTGCAGTGCCCTTCATGCCGCGGGCGGCCGCAAGATCAGCCCCAGCTTGCGCCCTTGAGCGCGTTGAGCGGAAACTTGAGATAGCGCTTGCCATTGGCCTCCGGTGCGGGGAGCTGCCCGGCGTTCATGTTCACCTGCAGTGCGTGCAGGATGAGTTTAGGCATCGGCAGGGTCCTGTCGCGCGCTTCGCGGACGGCGACGAAATCGGCTTCCGTTTCGCATTTCGACATATGACTGTTTGTCGTCTTCTGTTCGGCGACGGTGCTTTCAAAACGCGGTTCACGCCCGCCCGGCTGATAATCGTGGCCGACGAAGATGCGGGTCTCGTCCGGCAGGCTGAGAATGTCCTGGATGGATTTCCAGAGCCGTTCGGCGCTGCCGCCGGGAAAGTCGCAGCGTGCCGTGCCGGAATCGGGCATGAAGAGCGTGTCGTGAACGAAGGCGGCATCGCCGATCACATAGGTGATCGAGGCCAGCGTATGCCCGGGCGAGAACATGACCCTTGCCGGCAGCGAGCCGATGGTGAAGGTGTCGCCGTCGGCAAAAAGCCTGTCCCACTGCGAGCCATCCGCTTTGAATTCGGGCCAGTTGTAGATTGTTTTCCAGAGCTTCTGGACCTCTACGACCTTTTCGCCGATGGCGATGGGTCTGCCGGTTTTCTCTTTCAGATAGCTTGCGGCGGAAAAGTGGTCGGCATGGGGGTGCGTGTCGAGAATCCACTCCAGCTCCAGGCCCTTATCTGCAACGAAGGCAAGGAGCCTGTCGGCATTCTGCGTCGACGTGCTGCCCGATTTCTCGTCGAAATCCAGCACCGGGTCGATAATGGCGCATTTTCCGGTTGCCGGGTCGGCAACGACATACTGCGCGGAGAAGGTGCGCTGGTCGAAGAAGACGGTCACATCCGGACGTGCGGTGGTGGCCTTCGCCGCTGCACCGGCTTCCCGCGGCGTGTATGTCTGATCCATCGTGCTCTCCGTGAGTGCGTGCGATACAGATTAGTTAATGCCGGTGAGGGGAAGATGCAATTTCTCAAACTGCGACCAATTGGGCATGGCATTCCAATAAATTGGTAGTTTGAGCCAACTGTTGGCTTAATCTTTCGAAAGCGCGCAAAAAAAACCGGGACCAGAGGCCCCGGTTTGCTGATCTGCGCGGTCCGTCAGGCAGAACGTACGGGATCGAGCGTGACTTTGTAGAGTTCGCTGTCGTCGCGGTCCATGAGCCGCACGGTCATCTGCTCCGTGGTGGCGTCGATGTCGACAAGACCGAAGAACTGGAAGCCGGCTGAAGGCGGCAGGTTGGCGCCCTGTTCCTCGCTGGGGGCCTTCACATATTTGAGCTCGGGTCCGAACGTCCCGTCGAGCCTGTTGGGCCCGAACGTGCCGGCGTGAAGCGGGCCGGACACGAACTCCCAGAACGGTTTGAAGTCCTGGAAGGCGGCCTTGTCGGGATTGTAATAGTGCGCGGCCGTGTAGTGCACGTCGGCGGTGAACCAGACCGTGTTTTCAATGCCCGCATTCCTGATGTAGCGCAGGAGATCGGCGATCTCGAACTCACGGCCTTTCGGGCCTGCATTGTCGCCATTGGCGATCGCCTCGATCCTGTCGCCATCCGGCACCACCAGGCCGATCGGCATGTCGGCGGCAATGACCTTCCAGGTGGCGCGGGAGTTTGCGAGCTCGCGTTTCAGCCAGCGGATCTGCTCGTCGCCGAGGAAGCGGGTTTCCTCGCCGGCGGCTTCCTGGAGGCCTTCCGAATTGGCGGCACGGTAGGAGCGCATGTCCAGGAAGAAGACATCGAGCATCGGACCGTAGGCGATCTTGCGGTAGACCCGGCCCGGCTCTGCCGGGGTATAGCGGATCGGCGTCATCTCGTGGAAAGCGCGCGCCGCACGCGCCTGCAGCAGCGCCACCGACTTTTCGGTGTAGCGATCGTCTTCCGAAAGATCCTTGGAGGCCGACCAGTTGTTGACCACTTCATGGTCATCCCACTGGAAGAATGTCGGGCAGACGGCGTTCAGTGCGCGCACGTGATCGTCCATCATGTTGTATTTCCACTGGCCGCGGAACTCATCCAGCGTTTCGGCAACCTTGCGCTTTTCGTCGATCAGGACGGTGTTTTTCCAGACGCTGCTGTCCTTGAGCGTAACCTCATCTTCCATCGGGCCATCGGCATAGATGGTATCGCCCGAGTGGAGGAAGAAATCCGGGCGGTGCTTTGCCATGGTGGCATAGGTCTTCATGCCGGTCTCGTCGATGCCCCAGCCCTGACCGGCCGTATCGCCGGACCAGGCAAAGCGGATGTCACGGCGGGCAGACGGAGCCGTCCGGAACTGTCCGATAATGGGCTCGGAACCAGCCGAGACGTCGCTCAGATCCACGGCCCTCATGCGATAGAAAATGTCCTGGTCCGAGGCGAGGTTTTCGAGCAGCCGCTTCACGGTGAAATCGCTCTCCGGGAGTGCGTCCATGGTGGGTAGCCGCAAGGGGTTGGCGAAGCTCTCGGTGGTCGAGATCTCGAACTCGATCCGCGCCGGCCGGTCCGTGCGGGTCCAGATCATGCCGCTCGTCGTGTCGACATCGCCGGACTGGACGCCGTGCGTGAACACGGGGCGCGAAGAGGCCCGCGAGATGGCGGGCATGGCAAGCCCGCCCACGGCGGTGGCGAATGCGGTTGCGCCGGTTCCTAGCAGGAATTTGCGGCGGGTACTCACTGCGAAGGACTTCATGACAGTCTCCCTCAATCTGGTTGATTCTCGGGAGGCAATCTGGTGCTTCAATGTTGCAGTGAGTTATCGCTCACATGACACATCCATGACTGTCAAAAGCCCTTTCAGGCGAGCCCCTTCTTCTCCATCATGGCTTCCGGGGTGGGCATGCGGCCGCGGAAGGCTTTGTAAAGCTCCTCGGGATCGGCGGAGCCGCCCGCAGAATAGATGTGCCGGCGCAGCTTTTCCGCCGTTTCGGGATCGAAGGGATCGCCTTTCTCCTCGAAGGCACGGAACGCATCGGCATCCAGGACTTCCGACCACATGTATGAATAATAGCCGGCTGAATATCCATCGCCGGCGAACACATGCAGGAAGTGTGGCGTGCGGTGGCGCATGGCTATGGCCTTGGGCATTTCGAGCTTCTCCAGCGTTTCCGCTTCGAAGCGCAGCGGGTCTTCCGGCGCTTCCACCAGGCTGTGAAAGGCCATGTCGACCAGTGCGGATGCAGTGAACTCCACTGTGGCGAAGCCGGCGTCGAACGTGCGTGCGGCGCGCATCTTCTCCACCAGTTCCTGTGGCATGGGTTCGCCGGTCTCGTGGTGCAGCGCGAACTTCTGCAGCACCTCAGGCACGGTGAACCAGTGCTCGAAGAGTTGCGAGGGCAGTTCCACGAAGTCGCGCGAGACCGAGGTGCCGGAGATTGACGGCCAGGTGACATCGCTCAGCAGGCCGTGCAGTGCGTGGCCGAATTCATGGAACAGCGTGCGCGCCTCGTCCACGGAGAGCAGGGCGGAACGCCCTTTCGGCGGTTTGGCGAAGTTCATCACATTGTAGATGATGGGTGACTTGCCTTCCCCCAGACGATAGCCGGACTGAAGCGCGCTCATCCACGCGCCGGAGCGCTTGGACGGGCGATTGAAATAATCGGCCATGAAAAGACCCCGCGTGGAGCCATCGGCGTTGCGGACGATGAATGTGCGCACGTCCTCATGCCATGCAGGCACCGCTTTCAGTTCCTCGAAGGTGAGTCCGAAAAGCCGATGCGCCACATCAAACGCAGCAGCGATGACATTCTCCAGAGCAAGATAGGGTTTGAGGGCGCTCTCATCGAAAGCAAAGCGCTCAGCGCGCCGCTTTTCGGCATAGTAGCGCCAGTCCCAGGGGGCGATGGCGTGGTTCTGCCCTTCCCGCGCGGCGAGGCGGGCCAGTTCTTTCTCGTCCTCGGCGGCCTTCTCGCGCGCTTTCCGCCAGACCGGTTGCAACAGGTCCTGCACGGCTTCGGGCGTTTTGGCCATCGTGTCGTCGAGTTTCAGCGCGGCATAGGATTCATAGCCGAGCAGTTTCGCTTTTTCAGAGCGCAGCTTCAGTGTTCTGGCAATCACGTCGGTGTTGTCGGTCTTTCCGCCGTTCTCGCCACGTTTCGTGAATGCGCTGAACACTTTTTCGCGCAGATCGCGCCGTTCTGACGAGGCGAGGAATGGCTCGGCGATGGAGCGCGACAGCGTCGCCGCAAATCGCCCCTTCTCACCGCGCGTCTCGGCAGCTTCGGCCATGGAGCTCTTCAGGGCGTCGGAAAGCCCGGCCAGGTCGCTTTCGTCCAGAAACAGCGCCCAGCCGCTCTCGTCGGCAAGCACATTCTGGCCGAACTGCGCGCCAAGACCGGCCAGTTCCTCGTTGATCGCGGCAAGCCGCGCCTTGTCATCCTGATCGAGTTGCGCGCCGCCGCGCACGAAGCGCTTCCAGGTTTTTTCCAGAACGCGGCTTGCTTCCGCATCGAGACCCAGCGCCTCACGATCCTGGTAAAGCCGGTCAATGCGGGCGAAAAGCGCATCGTTCATGAAGATCGCGGAGACGTGGCGTGCCATGCGCGGCGAAATCTCCCGCTCCAGCGTCTGGATCGTCTCATTGGTATGCGCGCCGGCCCGGCACCAGAAAACCGCAGAGACCTTCGACAGGGCGTCTCCGGCAAGCTCCAGTGCGGCCAGCGTGTTGCCGATGCCGGGTGCTTCGGCGTTGCCGGCAATCCTGGCGATCTCGGCTTCGTGCGCGGTCAGGGCAGCCTCGAACACAGGTGCGAATGCTGCGTCGTCGAACGCGGAGAAATCCGGCAGGCCATGCGGGCCGGTCCAGTTCGTCAGCGGGTGCGTTGCGAGATCGATTGGGGCGGATTTCTGCATGAGGGTTCCAGAATGTTGGAAGGGTGGGCTCCCTGCGATGTAGGCGTTGGCTGCCAGACGCGCAATGGCTGGAGTTGACGGTGATCCATCATGACTATATGTGATGCTTATATTAAGCTTACCTTATAATAAGGGGCAATTGTCGTGACGCACTCCGTCAATCCCGATTCCTTCGGTTTTCTGGTTGCCGATATCCATCGCCTGATCCGTGGCACGATGGATCGCGCGATCGCGGATGCCGGTCTTGGTGTAACGCCTGGTGAGGCAAGAACCCTGGCGCATGCGGCGCGCGCTGGAGCCGTCCGGCAAAATGTCCTGGCCGAACGCATGGGTGTCGAGGCCATGACGCTCAGCGGTTATCTCGATCGGCTCGAAGCGCGGGCACTTATCCGCCGTGCAAACGATCCGAAGGACCGGCGCGCCAAGCTGGTCGAGCTCACCGATGCGGCTGACGACGTTCTCGTGGCCATAGGTCGGGTGGCTGCGGAGATGCGAAAGAAGGCTGCGGGCTCGCTCAGCCATGCAGAATGGGATAGCCTGCTGGAGCAGCTCAAACTCGTCCGCGCCAATCTTGCCGGAATCTCGCAAAAGCCTGCCGACTCCCGTGCGGAGGCGCCCTTGTGAACCTGCGTGCGGACACACCGGACGGTGTTGCCGCGCGGCCGCTCATGAGCGAGCGGCGTGTCAGCATCATCGGGGCAATGCTGGTCGCGCTCGGGCCGGTTTCGATGGCGCTCTTCACGCCTGCCATGCCGCAGATCGTGGAGGCGTTCGGCACCACGGAAGCGGCGGTCAAGATGACCATATCGCTTTACTTTGCCGGCTTTGCATTTGCCCAGCTATTCTGCGGTCCTCTGTCGGACGGGCTGGGGCGCAAGCCTGTCACCTTCGCGTTTATAGGCATCTACGTCGTGGCGAGCTTCATTGCGCTGATGTCGCCCAATATCGAGACGCTCATCGCCGCGCGTTTCATGCAGGGTTTCGGGGCTGCGGTTGGCGTTGCGGTATCGCGCGCGGTTGTGCGCGATCTTTTCACACAGGAAAGCTCCGCCCGCATCATGAACCTGATCGGCATCATCCTGGCGATCGGTCCTGCCTTTGCTCCCACTCTTGGTGGCCTCACAATGCAGCTTGCCGGCTGGCACGCCATCTTCGTTCTCATGCTTGTAGCAGGAGCCGTCATTGCGCTGGTCGTACATTTCTGCATGCGCGAAACAGTCGTGCGGGATCTGTCGCGGATCAGCCCCGGCGCGTTGATCCACTCCTATGGCCTTTTGCTCGGCAATGCCTATTTCATGCTTTCCAGCCTGGTTATCGCCGGAGCGGTGGGCGCGCTCTACACGCAGGCGACAGTGCTGCCTTTCATTCTGATGAGTCGTGTCGGGCTGACACCGGCCGAGTTCGGGATCGGCATGCTGGCGCAGTCGGGCATGTATTTCACAGGCGCGGTTGCGGCGCGTTTCCTGATGAGATCGCTCGGAGCCTACAAGCTGGTGCCCATCGGCCTTGCCGCCATTGGCGCGGGCAGCCTGCTTCTGATTTTCTCCCTGACTCTGTTCGAGCCGAGCTTTATCGGTGTGATGGGTCCCGTGGGGGTTTATGCCTTCGGCATTGCCTTTGTGATGCCGGCCATGATGACAGCGGGCCTCGCGCCATTTCCACGCATCGCAGGTTCGGCGTCGTCGCTCACTGGTTTTCTGCAGATGGGAACCGGGCTTGCCGGTGGCAGCATCGCGGCGCTGATCGGCGATCCGGTGCTGGCAATGGTGCTCATCATCCCGACGCTGGGGGCCATGGCGATCATTTCATGGCTGATCTGGAACCGGCTGCCGGAACCGGCACTGGCGACGGCCCTGCGGCCAAGCCCTCCGGGTCCGGTTTAGCAAAGCCCGTTAATCGAGCTGCGGTCGCTCGAAATCACCGGTCTGGGGGTTCATCACCCACAATTCGCCGCTTGAGATGTCAAACCAAGCACCGTGCAGAGAGAGCTTGCCCTTGTCTTCCAGTATCTTCACACAGGGGAAGCTGCGCAGGTTCTGCACCTGGTAGCGGATCGAAATACGCTCCAGCGCTGTCTGGCGCTCTGCCGGCGTCATCAACTCGTTGCCGGACAGTGCCTCGGCTGCAGGCGCCACGAGGCCCATCCACTTGCCGATGAAGTCACCCGGCGAAAGGGGCTCTGCCGAGGGGTTTAGTGCCGCACCAATGCCGCCGCAGCGACCGTGACCCATCACCACGATATGCTTTACCTTGAGGCTCTGCACCGCGAATTCAAGCGCTGCCGAAGTACCGTGGTGCTGGCCGTCCGGCGCATAGGGCGGCACGAGATTGGCCACATTGCGCACGACGAACAGTTCGCCCGGACCGCAATCGAAGATCGTTTCGGGCGCCGCTCGGGAATCGCAGCAGGCGATGACCATGGTCTGTGGAGACTGGCCATCCTTGGCCAGTTTGCGATAGCGGTCGCTCTCGGAGCTGTAACGGCCGGCCATGAAATTTCGGTAGCCGGCGATCAGGCGTTCTGGAAGATGGGTCATGAGCTTTCGAATAGCGGCAAAATGCGCGGCGGGCAATCCGGTTTAATGTCGAACCACGCACAGCGTCAATGCAATGGCTTTCATGCGCTGCTCTCAGATGCCCGGAGCTGTTCTATCCGTTTAACATTCTCGCATTCATATGTATCTCGGATGTTTCCGCCTGCCCCTGGAAAGCTGGCGTATTCAGTGTGATGCGGAGACGGGCTCCGCGACGCGTTCGATATCGACCACCATCTGTGGACGTGTGAGAACCTGCCGGTCGGTTTCCAGCATGAGCTCGTCCGAACCCCGTTCCGTGGCCCTGTTGAGGATGGTCACCACGGATCCCGTTGTCTTCGCAAGCGCTTCTTCCCGCGCCTCGCCGGCAAGCAGGCGCGCGAGGTAGAGTGCTGCCGTCAGATCGCCGGTTCCATTCGGGGCTTTTGGAATGCTGTCGTGTGCCGCACGCAGGATTTCCGTCTCACTGACAAGCAGATTTGCCAGCCGGTCGGCGCTGCTTGCAGGGGCCGATGTCACCATCACATCGGCAGGGGGCGCCTTTCGCGCAGCGCGGATCGCCGTCTCCGTGCCGTCGATATCGATGCCTGTGAGCCAGGCCAGCTCATATCGGTTGGGAGTGGCGATGTCGGCCAGCGGCAATAGCCGGTCGCGGATCGCTGCTGCCGTTGCTTCCGGCACATAGAGCCCGCCCCGGTCGCCAAGCACCGGGTCGCAGACATAGCGTGCCGCTGGATTGCTGGCTTTCAGGGTTTCCACAAGGCCTGCGATCGCTTCTGCCTGTTCCGGGTTCCCCAGATAGCCGGTCAGAACGGCAGAGACCTCGCTTAGCCATGGCGCATTCTCCAGATCGTTCATAAACCGTGCGAACTGGTCGGGTTCCGGCACGATGCGTGTTGCGGGGCCGTGCCCTGGATGCCACGGCAGAATGACGGTCGGCACCGCCCAGACCGGAAAGCCAAGCGCTTCCAGCGTGAAAACGGCTGCGCGGTTTCCCACGCTGCCGCGCGCGACATGGCTTGAGATGACGATCACGGCGCGTGTTTCGCGCCGGTTTTCTTCTGTGGTCATGCTGCCCTTATCCGCCGATGATGCCGAAAACGTAGAGGAGAAGCCAGAGGATCAGCGCGGTCAGGGTTGTCACGGCGATGGCCCTGCCGATCCGTGTGCCCCAGAGTTCGATCGGATCGTTCTGCTCCGCGTCTCTTGCCGCGATGTGATCGCGCGCGCGGGTCATCATGGAACTGCCTTCGCTTTCGCGGCTGACCCGGTCGAGGATGCGGCGCGACTCCGCTTCCGCCCGCTCATCCCGTTTCTGTGCTGACCCCATACGAAAACCCGCTGCAGTGAGTGAGGGTCGACCGTACAGCATGGACGCACTGATCGGAATTGGTTTCCTATCAGTGGACCATGTTCTAATGTCCGGAGAACCAATTTTCTGGAGGTGCTCCTTCATGTCGTTTGCCAAGTCGCTCGCCGCCGTTCCTGCACGCGGCCTTTTCCCCCTGCTTGCGCTCTGCCTGATGCTGCCGTTGCTGTCGGCCTGTGGTTTCAACACCATTCCGACCCGTGAGGAGCAGGCCAAGGCGGCATGGAGCGAGGTGCTGAACCAGTATCAGCGCCGTGCCGACCTGATCCCCAATCTGGTCGAGACGGTGAAGGGCTATGCCGCGCAGGAGCGCGAGGTGCTTGAAGGCGTTGTCGAGGCGCGCGCGAAAGCGACGCAGGTCCAGATCTCGCCGGACATGCTTACCGATCCTGAAGCCTTCAAGGCGTTTCAGGAAAGCCAGGCGGGTCTTTCCGGCGCGCTGTCGCGCCTCCTTGCGGTGGTTGAGAATTATCCGGATCTGAAATCCAGCCAGAATTTCCTGGCTCTGCAGGCGCAGCTTGAGGGCACGGAAAACCGCATTGCCGTTGCCCGTCGCGACTATATCGAGGCCGTGCGGCTCTACAACACCTCGCTGAAAACGCTGCCCTCCATGCTGTGGGCCATGTTCTGGTTCACCGGCAACGAGCCCTATGAGACCTTCACCATCCCGGAAGACAAGATGGATGTGCCGTCGGTCAATTTCGGGACCAGCAGCGGCGGCTGACGGAGACGGACCCATGGGGGAGGCTTTTCCGCGTGCGTCGACCGCGCATTGCCGGGCCGGGATCTGGATGGCATTTGTCGCCGGGCTGATCGCGGTTTTCTCGGCATCGGCCCTTGCGGCTGCGGAACTGCCGCCGCTCACGGGTCGGGTGGTCGACAATGCCGGTATCATAGACGCAGCGACCGAAGCCTCGCTTACCGAGCGGCTGGAGGCTTTCGAACGGAAGTCCTCCGACCAGATCGTCGTCGCTACGATCCGCAGCCTTGAAGGCGAGGCGCTTGAGCCATTCGCCAATCGCCTGTTTCGCGCATGGGGGCTGGGGCAGGCGGGCGAGGACAATGGTGTCCTGCTCCTCGTCGCGCTCGATGACCGCAAGATGCGCATCGAGGTGGGCTACGGTCTTGAGGGAACGCTGACGGACCTGCACTCTAAGCTGATCATCGAAAACACGATGGTGCCGGCCTTTCGTGCGGGCGACTTCCCGGCCGGCATCAGTGGCGCGGTCGATGACATCGTCATGGTTCTGGAAGGCAATGCAGCCGAGCTTGAAGCGCGCGCCAGGCGCAGCCAGCAGGATGACGATGGTCTCCCCTGGCCGGTCATTCTCTTCTTCATTGTCTGGGGCACGTTCTTCTTCGGCGGGTTTGCCATGGCGTTTCTGCCGCCCATCTTCGGTCGCAAGATCGGTCCGAAGCGCTACAAATGGCTCGGCATGACGGTGGATTACAACAAGTCGAGCAGCGGCTCGTCCGGCGGGCACTCATCGGGCGGCTGGTCGTCCGGCGGTGGTGGCGGTGGCGGCTTTTCCGGTGGCGGCGGTTCGTCGGGCGGCGGCGGTGCTTCGGGGAGCTGGTAGAATGACGCGACGCATCAAAAGGCTTTCAGGCGCGGAGCACGCGCGCATTGCCCGGGCAATCAGTGACGCCGAGGAAAAGACATCGGGCGAGATCTACTGTGTGCTCGCGCGGACGAGCGATCCCTATCTCTACCCAGCCTGCCTGATCGTCGCTCTTGCGATCCTCATTCTGGGGCCGTTCCTGGCGCTTGCGCTCAGACACTGGTGGATCTCGATCGATCCGGTGGTTTTCGCTGCGGCCCAGCTCGCTGCCTTCGCTGCCGCAGCCGCTCTGGTTGTTGCCTTTGAGGGGCTGCGTGTGGCCCTGGTTCCCAAAGCGCTGAAATACCGGCGGGCGCATGACAATGCGCAGAACCAGTTCTTCGCGCACAACATCCATGTGACGGAAGGCCGGACCGGCGTGCTCATTTTCGTTTCGCTGGCGGAACGGTATGTGGAAATCGTGGCCGATCACGAGATCGACGCCTGTGTCGACCAGAGTGTCTGGAACGAAGGTGTTGCGCTGATGCTGGACCATGCGCGGCGTGGCACGCTGGCCGACGGCTTCGTGGAAACGGTCACTTATGCGGGCGAGGTGCTTTCCCGGCATTTTCCTGCCGGACGGCGTAATTCCAATGAAATCGAAGACCGTTTGACGGAAATCTGAGCGCTTTTCGGCCATTTGTGCGTGACCGCAAAGATGAGCGCTCTAATGCTTGCGCATGTCGACCCGACGCAGCTATGGTTAAGAAATTATGAACACGCTGACGATCGACATCAGACGAGCAGAGCCGAACGACGCCGAGGCTGTCGCCGAGGTTCATGACAGTGCGTGGCGCAGCGCCTATACCGGCATCATCCCCTATCAGGCGCTCGGACGCATGATCGGCCGGCGCGGTCCGCGCTGGTGGGCAAATGCGATTCGCCGGTCTGCCACTGTTCTGGTGATCGAGATCGGCGGCGAGATTGCCGGCTATGCAACACTCGGGCGGAATCGCGCCCGCGAACTCAGCCAGGAAGGCGAGATCTACGAGCTTTATCTGCGGCCCGAATACCAGGGCATCGGTCTGGGCCGGCGTCTCTTCCAGGCGGCACGCGACATGCTGGAAGCTCATGGTCTGAAGGGACTGGTGGTCTGGGCGCTGGAAGACAACGAGACGGCTCTGGCGTTTTATTCGGGCGCAGGCGGGCGCGACATCGCCGAAGGCGTCGAGGTGTTCGAGCACCGGGCGCTGCGCAAACTCGCCTTTGTCTGGGACTAAGACGTCTGAGACCAGATCTGGCATCCCGTTCCGCCCCATCTGTACATTGGCGCGCAGTGTCAAATTTTCGCACTGCACCATTCGCTGCATTGCCATGCGGCCTTTGACGCGATAAAGCGGCAGCCATCCATTTCCGGGCTGCTCCGTCCGGCTGACCGCATCGGTCGCCATGCCGGTCTCCGGCAGCCATAAACTGCCAGAACAAAGGTTGCTTTCCCCATGCGCATAGACGCCATCTCCACCGGTGACAATCCGCCGGAAGACGTGAACGTCATCATCGAAGTTCCGGTCGGCGGCCAGCCGATCAAGTACGAGATGGACAAGAACTCCGGGACGCTGGTCGTCGACCGGTTTCTTTACACGCCGATGACCTATCCGGGCAATTACGGCTTCGTGCCGCATACGCTTTCGGATGATGGCGATCCGATCGACGTTCTGGTCTGCAACACGCGCCAGCTCATTCCCGGCTGCGTCATCAATGTGCGTCCCATCGGCGTTCTCATCATGGAAGACAATTCCGGACAGGACGAGAAGATCATCGCCGTACCGTCGCCGCACCTGACGCGTCGCTACGAGAATGTGAAGAACTACACGGACCTGCCGGAAATCACGCTTCAGCAGATCCAGCACTTCTTCGAGCATTACAAGGATCTGGAACCCGGCAAATGGGTCAAGATCGGCGACTGGATGGACGCTGCGGCCGCGCGCAAGCTGATCGTTGAAGCGGTCGAGCGGGCCAAGACCAACAAATAAAGGACGGGGGGGCGCCTGGATCGCCGTTCGTCCATCCAGACGCACAAAGGACGATCAGAACGATTGATGGAGCATCGGAACAATCCGAAAGCCGGATTCCACTTTCGGTTCGATGCTCTAGCCGCCGTCACCTCCAGTGGTCTCAGGCAGCGGAACATCGCCGGCATCGATAACCGGCTGGTCCGCTCCGCAAGCGAAATCGAAAGCCTGCCCATCGGCGATGCGGCGGGCTTTTTCATTGGCGTTTTCGTTGCCCGTGGCCACAACGTAGCCGACCACGCAGCCCTCCCGCCCGAAGACCTGCCCGACCTTCTCCACCACCAGCACTTCGATCTTGTCGTCCAGGCTCTCGCCGTCGTCGACGAACCAGCGGTGGATTGTCGCGAAGGGCCACTGGCGATCGCCATCGCTCATGATGCGCCATTCGATGGCCGATCCAGTCGAATTGAAGCCGGCAAAGCTCTCCCATTCCGGCGCCAGGTCACCGTCAGGCGGGAAGCCGTAGAAAATCGATTCGCGCGCATCCCCATAGTAGATGAGCACGGGGTAGCCGCGCCAACCCGCACAGACGAAATTGATCCAGTCGCCGGGTTCATCACCTGCAGGGGCGGCAAAGGCCGCGCAGTTCTCCTGCGTGTTGACCTCGGTATAGGCGCTTTCGATTTCCGCGGCCTGGGCCACGCCGGCAAGGGCGCCTACCAGAAGTCCCGCTATTGCCAGTCGCATGGGCTATGCTCCTTCTCACAGGTGAGGCGAGCATAGACGCATTTCATGACGACGCCTATTGCCCTGCGGCGATTGCCCTGAGCCGTACGAGAAGCGCCTCGTGCTCGCCCCTGATCTCCACGGTTTTGAGGCGGGAGGTCGCTCCACCTGCCACTGAAACGGCGCCTGAGGGCACGCCGATCTGTTTTGCGAGCAGTTTTTCCAGTGCGGCATTGGCCTTCCCGTTCTCGGGAACGGCGCGCACACGTGCCTTCAGGTGACAGCGGCCATCCGCGGTCTCCGCCGTGCCCTCAATGGCGTCGCGCGCGGACCTGGGTGTCAGGCGCACGAAAAGCGCCAGCCCGTTCTCGGCCAACCGACAGAAAGCTGGCAGGTTCGTCACGGATCAGAGAAGTGCCGGGGCGATGGTGGTCAGGATGAACTGCCGGATGAAGAACAGCGCCAGCAGCAGGATGATCGGCGAAATGTCGATGCCGCCAAGATCGGGCAGAAGGTTTCGGATCGGCCGCAATGCGGGCTCCGTAACGCGGAAGAGAAAATTGCCGACCGAACCGACGAACTGGTTGCGCGGGTTGACCACGTTGAATGCGTAGAGCCAGGAAAAGACGGCCGAGGCGATGATCAGCCACCAATAGATGTCGAGCGCCATGATGATGGTCTGGATAAGCGCGAGCATGCCGGTCTCCTGGGCCGTGTGAAGCGCGGCAGTCGGAAGCGGGAACGATGCCCCTGCCTGCTCCGCATGCCGTGAATTTTGCGACATGTAGCCATTGCCGAAGGATGCGGCAAGTCTGGCGCGGTTATTTGCCTGCCTGAAACGCGAGAATGGGGCCATTTGTGTGTCATTTGGCGATGAATGACGGGCATCTCCCAGTTGAAAACTGGATTCTTGACAGTTCGGGCGCTGCGGACCTAAATGCTGTCCACCGGCGAAACGGGGCTGTAGCTCAGATGGGAGAGCGCGTCGTTCGCAATGACGAGGTCAGGGGTTCGATTCCCCTCAGCTCCACCAACCGTCCGCCGGTTAAACTCAGCCCACAAGTCTCGATCCGAATACCGGCGTGTTTTCCGTAGCTTGGCCAATACTTGTGCATCATCCCCTGCATTCGAGACCCGCTGATTGGGTGTATTTGGTCGATATGTGACCTGCCGTCTCTGTTGGGGGATTTGCGTGCCCACATGTTTGGCAACCTGATGGTGGCGCCATCGCCCAGATGCGCTTAGAACATGGAGATATCGCGGTGCGAACCCAGGGTGGGTGGCCTGTGATGCAGGAGCACTCAAATGGGGGACAGCAAAAAAGGCGACGCGGAAGGCGTCACTGGCGAGTTGCCGATGTTACAAAAGGGATGCTTCTTGCTCAGACCAGATCGGAGAAAGATCGGCGCGGGCAAGCTGAGCGCATTCAATGATAGAGGCTGACGACCGGTAAGGATGGCTTCGAGCGCTGCTGGGCTCAAGAATGCAAGCGGCAGAATGCGGCCGACATCAGCCCGGTCCATCCCGAACCTTTCTGCAATGCGGCTTGTGCTTATGGCCGATGCACCGGTTAGCCGGCTGAGAAAGACATGCGCCCGGGCGACGAGGTCCACCAATGTTTGATCCGGTTCCGGTTGAGTATAGGGAGAGCTGATCACGATGCGTAGGCCATTGGCCCTGCGGCGGAGTGTGATTGGTACCTCGATGGAAGTCGGTTCATCCTCTGAGGTTGGATCGTCATGCGTGTTTGTCTTTTCAATCAACCGGTGCACAATTCTCGAACTATTGACCTCGAAGCGGATTGCTGAGGTTGAAAGGGAGATTGATCGGAACATTAGGTTCAACACCTCGCGCCGACGATCGGTGTCACTCCATTCTTCCATTGACTGGGCAAGTTCGTGCGCCCGCTGCAATCCGAGCTGGGTCCGATTGGTCGATCCGCATTGTTCAACCCAGCCCGCGATCAGGCTTTCATTCCTCAAGAACGCCGCAGCCTGATTGCAGATCACTTTCTCGATCTCATGTGCGGAAATGCGCCAGCCATCAGAAGCGGCATCCGGTGTTCGCCTGATGCGGCGCGAGACATAGTATAGGTAGCGTTTTCCGTGCGCCTTACCATGGGTCGGCGCCATGCGATCGCCGGCATCGTCGAACAGGATACCCGTCAGCAGATGAGCGTTTCCACAGGTGGCCCGGCCCTTTGTACGGTGTGTTCCATCTGCAAGCTGCTTCTGCACCGCCAGGAAGAGCTCTTCATCAATGAGGGGCTCATGCTCGCCGTCATAGACCTCTCCCTTGTGGCGTGCCTTGCCAATGTAAACTGGGTTGGCGAGAAGGCCGTAGAGGACTCCTGAGGAGATGCCGTTTGAAGCATAGCGTTCGAGCCGGGAAGACTGGCCGCATGTGATCACCGCTGCAACCTCCTGGCTGATTTGTCGAGCGAGCCTGGGCACGGATTGCAGTTCCAGATATCTGCGAAAGAGGTTTCTGACGAAACGTGCCTCAGGCTCCTTGATCACGAGCCTGCGATCCTGAACCTGATAGCCGAGTGGCACGGTGCCTCCCATCCACATGCCCTTCTTCCTCGATGCCGCAATCTTGTCGCGGATGCGCTCGGCGGTGACCTCGCGCTCGAATTGCGCGAAGGAGAGCAGAACATTGAGAGTAAGCCGTCCCATGGAGGTGGTGGTGTTGAACTGCTGGGTGACGGAAACGAAAGACGTTTCGTTGTCGTCGAACACTTCCACCATCTTTGCGAAGTCCGCGAGCGACCGGGTGAGGCGATCGATCTTATAGACCACAATCACATCAATCCTGTTGCCACGGATATCGTGAAGCAGTCGCTGCAAAGCGGGGCGGTCCATCGTGCCGCCCGACAGGCCACCATCGTCATAGCGCTCCGGTACCAGCTTCCAACCAAGACTGGTCTGTGAGGCGACGAAGGAGGCACAGGCTTCTCGCTGAGCGTCGAGCGAATTGAACTCCTGATCAAGCCCTTCGTCCGTTGATTTACGGGTGTAGACAGCGCAGCGAAGGCGCCGCTGCGCAGAACGAGCTCCATTGTTGCTCATGCTCTGCGGCTGCGACGACAGGTCGACAGAAGTCGATGCCGGTTGAACACGCCTCATAACCCGAAGAACCTCGGCCCGGACCAGTGGGTGCCTGTGATCTTGCCGGCTATCGCAGTAAGGGAGCGATAGACCCTGGCTTCGAAGACATACCCGCCTTCGATCACATCAACGGTATGGGTCTGGCCATTCCATTCCCGGATTAGCCGCGCTCCGGGAGCAAGTGTTCGTCGTTGACGTTGAGGTCGCGCATCTTGCGGTGAAAAGTCGCCAGCAACCCCTGCCGCTCCGATCTCGGCGCTCCGCTCCTCATCAGCTGCCGCAGTACTTCTTCCTTGGTGACGGGAAAGCAATGACTGCTCGACCCTTCTTACAGCGGCTCTCAACAGGCGGCGCGTCTCGACCGGAACACCGCCAAAGTGTTTGGATTGCGTGTGCCAGAGGATCGCCCTTTTCAACAGGTCCTGGCGAACGCCTTTCGGAGGCAGGGAGCCATAGATATTGCGCAAGCGATCAACAAGCTCGTCGTGCGTAAGCTCGTTCAGTGCTTCGGCTTCGGCGGCTATATCGAATGCTGCTCGCATGGCCATCAACTTGCTCCACCTGTGTCCTCGTCAAGAATCCGGTATCGCCGTTGGCCGTCTCGCCCAACCTCGCTGACGAGATTGAGGCCAAGCTTCTTCCGCACCACAGCGGACAGGAAACCGCGTACCGAGTGCGATTGCCAATCGGTGGCCTCCATCATCTGGGCGACGGATAACCCTCGCGCCATGCGCAGCTTCTTCAGAATGACATCGGCTTTCGTGGATTTTTGCATCGTGCTTCTCTCCAATAGCATTGAGCCTGTGCAAGCGACCGCTTGCACAGGCTCAAGCCCGCAATCGAACGGGCGATGAGGCGTTGGAGATGTGAGGGCCGTTTGTCGGCCGGATTACGTCATGACCAATGCTTCGCTTGCAGGAGAAGTCCAGTGGCAATGCATGTTTCTGGCGAAAGCAGGAGGGAGGAAATACATGTCGGTGGATATCGCGAGTGAACTGAGGTGAACGGTCCGAACAGCGTTCGTGTTATTGGCCGCGCAGGACCTCACATACATTATGCCATTCATTGGTCACACGCTCGACGGAATCGCCGGCCAAACACGCCAGGGCTTCCAAGGCTACGGGTTCGGTGGCGTCAGCCGTCTCAGACAGGCTTCGAAGCAGCGATACGCTTCCCTCTAGCAAGCTCAGGTCTGGTTCCATCCGATCTAGACGATCGAGGGCAGTTTGCCGGTCCATCTGAAGTTTCGTGCCACTCGATCCTTTTCCCATACCGTGCTCCTTCATCAGTCACGGCACACACGCTTCCTTTGGCATGGAAGTCCAGTGCAATTGTCTTTCTGGAGAAAGATGGTTGCGGCTGCTGTGGGGCCGAAAGCTGGCTGGCAGCTTCCCAAGGTGGATGTAAGTGAGCGGGCATTCAGCTCAGCGCATGCTCTGCCCTAACTGACCCTAATGCTATGTTCATTACTCCAATGCTGAGCGTCCGCCGTATGACTCGGAATGCCGCTTTGTCGAACTCTTGGTTACCGGGCGTCCCACCTGCGCCTCAAAGAAAGCAGTCGAGGATCCGCGTTTAATCTACCATCCGCCTTGCCGATGCGTTCTATGGTGCTCTCGATCCCATAGGGCCAAGCCATCGCATTCTCTGGAAGGATTGCATCCAAAATTGCGAGCGTCTGTTCTTCCGAGAACCGTGACCGTTTCATTGCCTGTCTCCTTCGTTGAGGAACAGGCTAACCCAAAATCGGGAACATCTCAGGGGAGCAGGTCAGTTCACCTGCTCGTCGCGGATCTGGAAGTCGCGGCGGCTGCCAAGTCTGAAGATCGCGGCCACATTCCTCAAACAATCGGTCAAAGTTAGTTGTGACGAGGCGAACCACGCCATCCGCGGTTGTTGCTAAGTCCAGCAAGACTCGGTGGGCGCTTAGATCACAGGGTCTGCTCGGCTTCAGCGCGGATGCTACTGCCGCCTCTATATCTCGGGCAACGAATTCACGTTCCAGGAGGCCAAAGACACGATCAGCGGATATCACTCCGGCCACACCAACACGGCCATCGATTTCGCGTGCCTCTTCCACCAGTCGGCACGCAGGGCTGTCTTTAGGCACGCCCAGTGAAGTGATTACCTCTTCCGCAAGGCCGAAGAAGTCAGGAAGCTGCGCTCTAGCCCTAGAAACCCCTGCACCACAAAAAAATACGACGCGCCCCTGATCGCGCGCCCAAAGCAACTCATCAGGAATTGATGGTCCGTCTTCAACGAATCTCACGAATCCCCCCATATGCAGAGAATAATCAAATCCGACATAGAGAGGTCAGGCTACAACATTTGTGAGTTTCGGTACCATGCAATCTCCGCTCGAACCGGGAACGCTGTTTGGCCGCCCGAGACGAATGCCCACTCTTGGCTCGCGCCACTGCCTTCCGCGTGGTCACCCATGATGTCCGCTTTTAGGCATTGGCAAAGTTAATCTTAACGGCCGAGATGTCGCGCATAGTTGACGCTCGTCCAAGCTTCGGCGCGTCGACTTCCGTTCAGGAGGAACCCTTATTGCCCTGGTAATTGAGCATCCATGGCGTGCTGTATCGGTCGGTAAGCATGGCGAAGCGCTCGGCCCAGAACGTCTCGTCGGGCGCCATCTCAACACTCTCGGCATCCTTTGCCAAAGCGTCGTGGATACGGTCGAACTCCTCACGCGAGGTCGGCGCGATCGAGACCCGGAAGCCCTGCGGCTTGCTGTACATCTCATCGGGAACGTCAGACGCCATGCCGCCGCGAAGGGATCGCTCAAAGCCTTTATTACAAATGGTCTAAGGAGTTCATGGAGGCTGGCAAGCGCCGCCTGGCCGGTGACACGGCCCGTGCCGCGATCACCGACGAGGTGAAAGGCCTGAAGCCGCCAGGAATAGCCATGCTCATTTATCTGGCAGCAGGGATGATTGCCCGGTTGTCGAATTCCTGGATAAATTTCTCGCTGTCGGGCACCTGATTCCTGAAGCGCGCGATATCGTAGGCGTCAATTGGCGTATTCGTTTGTCCCGTGCGGATCAGTTCGCCAAGAACGGCGCCTATTCCCGGAGCGATCTGAAACCCGTGGCCGCAGCAGGCAAAGGCGTGAAAGAGCCCAGCTTGCGTCCGGCTTGGTCCGATGACCGGGCGCATGTCGGGCAGATAACCCTCGACACCTGACCAGACGCGGATGACATGCGCATCGCGCAGGAGAGGAACGATGGCACCGAGCGCTTCCATTCCGGCGAGCGTTTTGCCGGGGGGAACGAATGTGCGATTGCCATCCGCCTCGCTGGCCGTGCGCGGATAGCCTGCAACAATGACATTGCCCCTCGGTATCTGGCGGAAGATCACGCTGCCGTTCACCATCTGCATGGAAGGCCGGATCACATGCGGAAATGGCTCGGTCACGAATTGTGGCGGTCCTGCGGAAAACACGGGCACCGGCTCGCCGAAATGCGCTGCGATAGCACCGCCCCAGGCACCCGCCGCGTTGACCAGAGTCTTCGACATGAACCGTCCTTGCGCGGTTTCCACCTCGAAGCGCGAGCCGGTGTAGACGGTTGAAAGCGCTTCGCAATGCTCGACGATCCTTGCGCCGAGCCGAAGCGCCGCGCGCATGACGACCGGCGTGGCGAGCCGCGGATTGGCGGTCGCGTCGCGACCACAGAAGGTGGCGGCGAGCGTGTCGGTGACCAGATAGGGAAAGCGCTGCGTCAAGGCTGCCGTTGCCAGCATCTCGATGTCGAGGCCGTGTTGCCGTGCAATCTCGGCGTGGTGCTCGAGCTTGGCGAGTTCCTTTTCGTTCCGGGCGATGTAGAGATGACCGGTGCGATCATATTCGAAGCTCTCCCCGGCGATCGTCTCGAATGCCTCCCAGATGGCTTGCGCCCTGAGGGAGAGTGGATATTGGCGCGGATCGCGGCCTTGAAGGCGCAGATTGCCGAAATTCGCGCCGCTGGATTGTGCCCCCACGAAACCTTTCTCAAGTACTGTGACCGGGTGCCCCTCACGGGCAAGGAAATAAGCGGTGAACGCACCGATCAGACCGCCGCCAATGATGATCGTCTCTGTTTCCTGCGTCATCGGAGAGCGGTTTCCGTAGTGGATATCGGCACCGGCTTCACCGGCGCCTGAGCGCGCAACCGGCCCACGGCGTCGATTGGCTTGCCGCAGGCCGCGGCGGCGATTTCCGCAAGCGCCGCGCTGCAGAAACGCCCCTGGCAGCGGCCCATGCCGCAGCGCGTTATGGCTTTCATGCGGTTGAGTTCGACGGGACCAAACGCCTGTCTGGCCGCTGTGCGGATGTCGTCCGCTGTTACGTTCTCGCAACGGCAGACGATTGTATGGCCGGGCAGGGTCTGTGCGGTTTCATGGGGCCAGCGGAAAGCCGCCGCGAGATGCTGCTGGAACCTGCGCAGTTTGCCGACCTGAGTTTGAAGGTGCGCTCCGTTCTTGCCCGCCTGCGACATGCCGAGTTCGCCCAGCAATGCCGTGGCGGCAAGGGTGCCGCTGGCGATGGCGGCGTACGCGCCGCCGGTCGCAGCGCCGTCGCCGGCGATATACAGGCAGTCACCGGCGCGACCGTTTTCGTCGACCCTTGGCAGCCACTGCCGAAGGCGGTGGTCGAACCGGAAATCGGCGCCGGCAAGTTCGGCCAGCTGCGTTTCGGCGCGCAGCCCATATCCGAGCGCAACGGCATCGCAGGTCAGACGGTGTTCGGTGCCCGACGTATCGGAAAAGCGGATTGCCGTCACCCGGTCCTGCCCTTCGATTTCCCGTAGCTCGACACCATTGTGGATGGGCACGCCGCGTTTCTTCAAAGCCCACAGATAGGACAGGCCCTGCAGGAAAGTCCGGCCGGAATTGAGAAGCCCCGGGGCGGCGCGGAGCTTGTGATGCAAAGGGGTGGTATCGAGCACACAAAGCTGCCGTGCGCCAAGTTTGTGGTATTGCAGGGCGGCCAGAAGGAGCAGGGGCGAACTGCCGGCAAACACGATCCGGCGACCGATAAAGCAGCCCTGGTCCTTGAGCGCGACCTGAGCGGCGCCGAGCGAGAAGACGCCGGGAAGTGTCCAGCCGGGGAGGGGCATCAACCTGTCGGTGGCGCCGGGAGCAAGGATAAGCCCGTCAAAGGCGATTTCGGAGAAGCCTTTGTCGTTGAACGTGTGCGCCTTTCGGTCGTGAATGGCCCAGACGAGCGTTGAAGAACGATAGTCGATCTTGTCGAGGCAGCTGCGAAACCTGGAATGAAGATCTCGGTATCTGCCGTATTCGCGCCCGTAGATCGCATCGGCATCGAGATCGATGTCGGGGTTGGTTTGCCGAAATCCCTGCCCGCCAGCCAGAGTGTTCTCATCGATCACGATTGGTCGAATGCCGGCTTCCGCCAATGCCATGGCGGCGCTCATCCCGGCCGGCCCCGCGCCTATGATCAGAATTTGGCGCAAGGCTTGCCTCCTTTCAGGTGCGTCGGCGGCGAGGTGTAGAGATCGAGACCGGAAGTGACCGGTGTCGAACACGCTCTCAGGCGTTTCCCTTCGGCGCTCCACATCCAGCAATCCTGACAGGCGCTCATCAGGCAGAAGCCGGCACGCGGCTCCCCAGTGAATTCCGAACGGCGCAATATGTGACGGCTCTGGAGCGCGGCAGACAGAACGCTTTCTCCCGAATGGGCCGAAATGGCGTGTCCATCGATGCGAAACCGTATGGCTGCACCCTTGCGGCGCCCCACCGCTACGAATTGAGCGTCACTTTGAACTTCACTGGCCGCAGCTCGGTCGCTGGAAGACATATCTACCGAATTGCAATAATTATTATCGTTATGAAAATGATCGAATGCAAACCACGGATTGTCAATAGACCCGGTTCATAGCTTCGAGATGGACCTGGCGGCGGCAACGACGAGCGGGGCGAACCGCTCAACGAGCTCGGAACGAGTGTAGCGCGCCAGGGATGTGGCGATGTTGATTGAAGCGATCGGGCGGCCCACCGTATCGAGTATGGCAGCGGCAATGGAGCCGTCGCCATGGTAGATTTCCTCGCATGCGACGGCAAAGCCGGATTGAGCTGCCTCGGTGATCCGCGCCTTGATCTGTGTCTTGTCCCAGACGGTGTGTGGCGTGAAAGGACGCAGATCCGACGCCTCGATGATGGCCTCGGCTTCCATGGCAGGCAGTCGTGACAGGATCGCAATCCCCGGTGCGGTGCAATAGGCCGGCAGCCGCGTTCCCACGATCACATCTGTGTTGAGAACGTGCCGGCTGAGGAAACGCGACACGAACACCACCTCGGTGCCGTCCGGTATCGTAAGGTTCACCGTCTCTTCGGTTTCCTTGCTCAGATGCTGCAGATAGGGCAACGCTCTTTCCATCAGCCGATTGGCGCGCGTGAAGTGATAGCCGAGATCAAGCGTTCTTACGCTGAGTTCGAACTGCCGCGTCGTCGGGTTCTTGTTCAGATATCCAAGTTTTACGAGCGTGTGCGTGAAACGTTGCGCCGCGCTCATGTCCAGGTCGGTCTCGGCGGCGATACGGGAAAGGCTCATGGTGGAACGCTCCGCATTGAACGCCGAGAGAACGCGGAAAGCCTTCTCTACCGAGCGCACCATTAACGGATCGGTCTTCGATGTTTTTTCTCTGCTTGTCACCAAGATGGTTCCTTTTGCCAGAGGTCGAATTACGACCGGACGCGATGCGAATGCCGAATAGGCCCTCTATCCCATTCGGCAAAAAACGGGAAGCGAGCTTGACAGAATGAGAACGTTCTATTCATAATACAATAATAATTATTGCATAGAAATAGTTGGGAGTAGCGAATGCGCGAATTCATCCTCACCGAGGTGGAGGGTCCGGTCCTCAAGATCACGCTGAATCGTCCGCAGGTTTTGAATGCGTGGAACGCCGCCATGCGGGAAGAGCTCATTGAGGCGTTGACGGAGGCCGAGGACGACGAAGCGGTGCGTGCGGTCATCCTGACCGGAGCGGGAGATCGGGCGTTTGGAGCGGGGCAGGACCTGAACGAGACAAAATCGTTCGATGCGGATCGCGCAGAGGTCTGGATCGGTGAGTGGGAGAAGCTTTACAACCGCTTCCGTACGCTTTCGAAGCCGATCATTGCTGCATTGAACGGGGTTGCTGCGGGCTCGGCTTTTCAGGTCGCCCTGCTTTGTGACTTGCGGGTCGGACACGCCGGCGTGCGTATGGGGCAACCGGAGATCAATTCTGGTATTCCCAGCACGACGGGCCCGTGGATCATGCGGGAAATGCTGGGCATGGCGCGCACGATCGACCTGACGCTGACCGGTCGTCTGATGAATGCGGATGAAGCCGAAAGGATCGGTCTCATCAATCGACTGGTGCCGCAAGAACAGGTGGCCGAAGAAGCCATGAAACTTGCGCTGGAGCTGGCATCGAAGCCGCCAGTCGCTATGCGGCTTGATCGCCAGCGCTTTCGCGAAATGACGGAACCGAACCTGCAGGATGCGCTTAGCGCCGGCATTCGCATTCAGCGTGAAGCCTACGCGACAGGAGAGCCGGCCCGCATGATGGAGGCATTTCTCGCCAAGCGCAGGGTTAAAAGTGCTTAAAGCTGCTTAACTGGAGAAAAGGGGAACGAAATGACAAAGCAGAACACCATCTCTATGACCCGCCGTACCGTGCTTCTGGGAGCTAGCGCGGCACTGGCTGCACCGGCGATTCTGCGCCCGGCTTACGGCTCGGCCACCCTGACGGTCGCCGACCCAGGCGGACCGTTCAGTCCGGCTTTCCGCAAAGCGTTCTACGCTCCGTTCGAGAAAGAAACCGGAATGACGATCGCCAATGTCGCTCGCGAAGCCGAGCCCACTGCGCAATTCAAGTCGATCGTGGAGACGAAAACGTACATCTGGGATGTATGCACTCTAACGCTTTCAGCACGGATGATCCTGGAAAAACAGGACCTGCTTGAGCCGACCGGTGTGGAGGCGGCGGATGCTCCGGGCATGATGAAAGAAGCGCTGTTCAGCAATTTTGTCGGCACCGATGTCTACTCAACGATCTTCGCCTATCGCACCGACAAGCTTAAGGACAATGCGCCGAAGTCGTGGACAGATTTCTGGAATGTGGAGTCTTTTCCGGGGCGTCGTGCCCTGCGCAAGAACCCGATCGATACGCTCGAGCAGGCTTTGCTGGCCGATGGTGTGCCGTTGGAGGAGCTTTACCCACTCGACCTTGATCGGGCTTTCGCCAGCCTCGACAAGATCAAGCCGCATATCGATGTCTGGTGGACGGGCGGCGCACAGTCCACGCAATTGCTCCAGAGCGGCGAGGTTGACTTGATTTCAGGCTGGAACGCGCGCCTGCAAGCAGCCATCGATGGCGGGGCTCCCGCGGAACTGGTCTGGAATCAGGGGCTTTATTCGGTAGAGGGATGGGGTATCCCCAAGGGCAACCCCAAGGCCGATGCCGCGCGCGAGTTCGTAAAGTTCTGCACCCGACCGGAGCAGCAGGCTCTATATACAAGCGAGCTCGCTTATGGGCCGACGAACCAGAAAGCCTATGACAGCATCGATGCCGAGCGCGCCACAGTCCTCCCGACTGCGCCAGCCAATATCTCGCAAATGCGGTTGGCGAGCGAGGATTGGTGGAGCGAGAACCGCGCAGATGCCACCGAGCGTTTCAACGCCTGGCTTCTGATCTAGCACTGGCTTCTGACAAGTGACCGGCGTGCATCACGCCGGTCGCGCACAGGCGCGTCGACTATGGGCGCGCGGCTCGACCTATTCGGGATGAACGATGGTGAATGTGGATCATACGAACGTGACGCCGAAACTGAAGATCAGCGGACTTGGGAAGCGATACGGTGAGGTTGTTGCTCTGGAGCCGACCGACCTTGCAGTGAACACAGGAGAGTTTGTGACGCTGCTTGGCCCCTCCGGCTCGGGCAAGACGACGCTGCTGCAGATGATATCGGGACTGACCGAACCGACGACAGGGACCCTTCATGTGGATGGTCGCGACGAGACGGCGACGCCCGTCCATAGGCGCGACATGGGCCTGGTGTTCCAGCACTACGCTCTCTTTCCTCACATGACTGTCGGCGAAAACATCGCCTTTCCGTTGAAGATGCGCGGGACCCCGGTACGGGACATTCGCGAGCGTGTTCGCGAGACGCTGGCGAAGGTACAACTCGAGCAATACGCAGATCGCTTCCCGCGTGAACTTTCTGGCGGCCAGCAGCAACGAGTCGCGCTCGCACGCTGCTTCGTCTACCGCCCACAGATCGTCCTCATGGATGAACCGCTGGGCGCCCTCGACAAGAACCTTCGCGAGCACATGCAGTTCGAGATCAAGCGGCTGCATCGGGAATTCGGCGCCACCGTCATCTATGTGACCCACGATCAGGAGGAGGCGCTGGTTCTTTCAGATCGCATCTGCCTGATGAACCATGCGCGCGTCGAGCAGATCGGCACGCCGCGGGAGATCTATTCGCGCCCGAAAAGCATTTTTTCCGCCCGTTTCATCGGACTTTCGAACCTGTTCATCGGCAAGGTTTCCGATGCAGGTGACGGCCGTATCATGGTGGCCAATTCCAACGGCAGTTTCGAGGCGCGGCAGGAGAATTGCGGGCCGCTTGTCAATGGCAAGGCGGGCCTCGTTCTGCGGCCTGAGCAATTGCGTCCCGGTCCGGCGGGAGCCGGGGAGAACGACATCACCGGAACGGTCACGGAAATCATCTATGTTGGCTCGGACACGCGTCTGGTGCTGACCTTGGAGGACGGTGAAACCTTGTCGGTACGCCATGATCCGGAGGCCGCCCTGCCGGCGCTGGGCGATCCGCTGACCTATCATTGGCCTATCGATGTGGCGGTGGTTGTTTCATGACTGCCGCCAGCCTTTCCGCCTCGCCACGAACCTTTCGTTTACGCGCCAACGCATTGTGGCTGGCTGCGCCAGCGATTGCGTTCCTGGTCGTCTTCTTTCTTATCCCCGTAGGCCGCCTTCTGTTCCTCAGCGTTCAGGGGGACACCGGCAATCTGACTGCAGAGCACTATTCGCGTCTCCTCAACACGGAGGTGTACTGGCGCATCCTCATTATCACGTTCCGGATTGCGGGTTTGACTGCCTTCTTCTCCCTTCTGCTCGGCTATCCGCTTGCCTATTGGCTCTCCCAGCTCAAGGAGAACCGGCGCAACCAGATGCTTCTGCTGGTGCTGGTTCCGTTCTGGACGAGCTATCTGGTGAAGGCTTTCGCGTGGATGCTTTTGCTCGGTAATCAGGGCGTTTTGAACCGTCTTCTGGTCGGTACGGGACTCACCGGTGATCCTCTGCCGCTTATGTACAATGAGTTCGGCGTGATCGTCGGCATGGTGCATGCGATGATGCCGCTTGCCGTTCTCACGATGATGCCCGTGATGAGCGGCATCGATACACGACTGTCGCAGGCGGCTGGGACACTCGGCGCCAGTGGCCCGCATCGCTTCTGGATGGTCTACTTTCCGCTGTCCATACCCGGAATGGCAGCAGGAGGCCTACTTACATTCATCACGTCGCTCGGCTTTTTCATCGTCCCGGCCTTCCTGGGCGGGCGGCAACAGACCATGCTGGCGCAGTTGATCATCATTCAGGTGCAGGAGCTGGTGAACTGGGCTTTTGCCGGCGTGCTTGCGACCATGTTGCTAGTGTCGGCCCTCATCGCTTGCTGGATCTACAATCATCTTTTCGGCCTGGCGTCGCTTTCGGCGGGAAACAGCACAACGGACAAGGCCGCATCGGGCTGGGCCCGTCGTTTCGGCTTTGCCCTTCTGGAAAAACTCGCATGGTCAACAGCGGCGGTGACCTACCGCATTCCCGGCAGGGGCTCTGGCAGGGTGCTGCCGGCCTATGTCGCGCTGATCGTGTTCTTCCTTGTTGTGCCGACGCTGATGGTGATCCCGATCGCGTTTACCAACTCCGACTTCCTGGAGTTTCCGCCACCTGGATACAGCACGCGCTGGTTCAGTCTCTATTTCAATTCCCCGATCTGGATTTCTGCGACGGTTCGCTCTTTCGGGGTCGCCTTTGCAACGGCCATAGCCGCCACGGTAATCGGCGGGTTTGCCGCTCTCGCCATCGCCCGCTCGCGTTCGCGTTTCGGCGGCGTCGTGTTCGCCTTCATGCTGGCGCCGATGATCGTGCCACGCATCGTGATCGCGGTCGGTCTGTTCTATCTGTTCGCGCAGATGGGGCTGGTGGCGACCAATCTGGGTCTGGTGATCGGGCACACGGTTCTTTCCATACCTTTCACCTTCGTTGCGATTGCCGCTGTGCTCAAGGGGTATGACTGGCGTCTCGATCAGGCCGCCGCCTCGCTTGGCGCCGGCCGGTTCCAGGTTCTGCGCCTGATCACCGTGCCCCTGATCCGCGGCGGGGTCATTTCGGCATTCCTGTTCGCCTTCGTCACGTCCTTTGACGAACTGACGATCGCCATCTTCGTGAGCGGCGGGCTGAAATCCACCCTTCCCAAGCAGATGTGGGACGACATGATCCTGCAACTCAATCCGACACTGGCTGCGGTCTCGGTCGTGGTGCTGGTCATTGTCACTGCAATCCTGCTCGTTGCCGACCGTCTGCGCCGTTGAGGCGCGGACGGTTGCTTCCGGACAGCAGTGAAGACGTCATTTGAGATACCCAAGGTAAGAGAATGCAAATATCTGAAGGTTTCATCGACCTGCTTTGCCGCCGCGCGGCCGAGAGTCCGGACAGGATATTCGGCCGACACGAGGGTGTTGCGATCTCGTTTGCCGATCTCGAGCGTGCTTCGGCTCGACTGGCGGCCTCGATTCGCGGAAATGGGGTCAAGCGTGGCGACCGCATTGCGGTCGTTATGCGCAACAGCCCGTTCGCGATGGCCGTCATCTATGCCATCACCCGGGCCGGGAACGTTTGGGTTCCTGTCAATGCCGCGCTAAAGGGAGAAGGGCTGGAGTATATTCTCAGTCACAGCGAACCGTCCCTGATCGTTGCCGATGAGGAATTCTCCGGGCCAATCGGAGGGTGCAGTGCGGCACGCGACGTGCCCCTCATGACAATCGGCGAGCAGAGCCTTCCGGTTGGCGAAGCCACGTTCGACGAGCCGCTGCCTCTTCCCGACGAAGACGCCGCCATCATGTACACATCTGGGACCACAGGTCCGGCGAAAGGCGTAATCGTTACCCATCGCATGCTTCGCTTGGCCGCAGAGGCTGTCGCCTTGTGTTCGGCTCCGGTGTCCGGTGACGATTATTACGTATGGGAGCCCTTTTACCATATTGGTGGAGCACAAACCCTGCTCTTGCCATTGGTCCGCGATGTTACCCTCACCGTAGGTAGCCGCTTCAGCGCAAGCCGTTTCTGGCAGGAGGTTGCCGCTGCCGGCTCCACGCATATCCATCACCTGGGTGGCGTCATCCAGATCCTGCTTAAGCAGCCGCCATCGCCGCTGGACACAAGCCATAATGTGCGGATCGCGTGGGGAGGGGGCTGCGCCACGGAAGTCTGGCGGGCCTTCGAGGAGCGGTTCGGCATTCATATCCGGGAATGCTATGGCATGACCGAGGCATCAAGCCTGACCACCTTCAATGATAGCGGTCTTGTTGGATCCGTTGGAAAGCCCATGCCCTGGTTCAACGTGCGTCTGTTGGATGACGATGGACGGGAAACTCTGGACGGACGCGGAGAGATCGTCATTAATACGTCCGTTCCCGGCGCTATCTTTCCCGGCTATTTCCGCAACCCCGAGGCAACCGCAAAAGCACTTCGTCCGGAGGGTTTTCACACCGGCGATATCGGTTCCTGGGATGCCGATGGCAATCTGTTCTTCCATGGTCGAAAGTCCGACAGCGTGCGGTGCCGGGGTGAGAATGTTTCGGCCTGGGAGGTGGAGCACGTCGCGTCTCAGCATCCTGACGTCGAAGACAGCGCAATGATCGGCGTGGCCACCGATGTGGGCGAACAGGACATAAAACTGTTCGTGCAACTGAAACCGGGCGCAAGGGCAGATGCTGACGCTCTTGGTGCGTGGCTGGGGCAACGGCTGGCAGGGTTTCAGGTGCCGCGCTACATCGCTTTCGTCAAGTCGTTCGACCGGACGCCCAGCCAGCGGATCATGAAACACCGGTTACCGCACTCCACCAATGATTGCTGGGACAGGATGGCGGAAAAGGAGCGCGCGTGATGACCGGCCCATTCAAGACCGATGTTCTGATTTCGGGAACCGGCGCTTTTGCAGGTCGCATCGCGCTCGATATTGCTGCGACGGCGCCGGACCCGGTCAATGTCGTGATCGCCGGTCGCAATCGTGACCGGTTGGATTGGCTGAGGACGGCCGGCAATGCGCGTGCCTCGATGTTTTCCCGCCCAGCCACTTTTTCGACCATGGAGGTGGACCTGCTCCAGGAGGGTGCCGCGGAGCGCATGATCCTAGAAGCCCGGCCGAAGATTGCCGTTCAGGCAGCATCCGTGCAGACCTCCTCGGTCATTTCCGATACCGGAAATGCCTGGACGGCGCTGGTAACCGAGGGCGGCTTGAGCGCAACGGCGATCTTCCAGGCGCTTCTGACAAGCCGGGTCGGCAAGGCGATCAGGGAGCACTCTCCCAAGAGCGCCTTGATCAATTGCTGCTTTCCAGATGTGGTAAACGCCATGCTTCAGGCGCTCGGCCACAACGTGCTTTGCGGCACAGGCAATGTGGCAATTCTCTCCAACGTGTTTGCCGGCGCCCGTGGGGCTGATGCCTCGGAGCGCCTGCGCGTGCTTGCGCATTACCAAAACCTTGCTGCATGGCGTCTGCCGCGCAAGCAGAGGAAAGGAGTGCGGCCTCCACGTGTTTTTCTGGATGACCAGGAGGTTCCGGACGTTTTCGAGACGTTTTCCGAAGTGAAGCTGACGGCCGAACCGGCAATCGAGGTCTCCGGCGCTTCCGGCGTGACTTTGATCTGCGCCTACGCGGCGGGTCGGCCCTGGACAGGGCATGTGCCGGGACCAGGTGGCCTGCCTGGTGGATATCCGGTGCGGCTAGAAGCAGGAAAGCTGCATCTGGATCTCCCCGAGGGTCTCGCTCGGGAAGAGGCCATTTCGTGGAACCATGCCTTCGAGGCGGAGAACGGTCTGGTGCTGGACGGACAGCGTGCGCATTTCACGGGCCGGCTGAAAGAGGCGTTCGAACGGGTTGGCTTCGCCCATGCCGGCGGCTTCGAGATCGGCCGGTTGGAGGAGGTCTATCGGAACCTCGCGCTTCTGCGCGATGCCTTGAGCAGGCAGCCGGCGTGAACTGGAGGGGTGCCATGGGCGATGCACGGAAGGTGGTTGTCATCGGTGCCGGCATCATCGGCGCGTTTGCGGCATGGGAACTTGTCGAGGATGGTCATGACGTCGTCATTCTGGATGCCGAACAGCCGGGCGGGCGGCAGGGCGCCAGCTATGGTAATGGTGGGTGGATCATGGAAAGCTCGCTGCTGCCGGTTTCCGTCCCGGGGCTGTGGCGACAAGTGCCGGGTTATCTCATGGACCCCCTTGGTCCGTTCGCCATTCGCTGGTCTCATCTTCCCGGGTTGACGCCATGGCTCGCCCGGTTCCTTCTGGCGGGGTCAGGTGTCGGAAAGATCGAACGGACGGCCGGTTTCCGCCATGCACTGACGCAGGGTGCATTCCAGCGCTACGAGGCGGTCGCGGAGGCAAACGGCCTCGCTTCCCTTTTCAGGCGTGACGGGCATCTTTTCCTTTACCCCGACAGAGCAACCTACGAGGCCGATGGCCTCGCCTGGGGGCTGCGCCAGCGCTACGGCATCGAGTGGCAGGAGCTGGAAGGCGAGGCGCTGCACGCCTTCGAGCCGGGCCTGGGAGCGCATCACCGGTTCGGTGTCTACATTCGTGCGGGTGCAAATCTTTCCGATCCCGGGGCCTTTGTTGCCGGTCTGGTCGAAGGTGCGGCCCGGCGAGGCGCGGTTCAGCAAAGAGCCCGGGCGACGGGGTTCCGTTTCGAGGAGAACCGGCTGCGCGCCGTGAAGACCGATCACGGCGACATCGATTGCGGCAGGGCTGTCTTGACGGCAGGCATAAACGCACGTGATCTTGCACTGCAATGCGGAGACCAGGTGCCGCTCGAAGCAGAGCGCGGCTACCATGTGGTGGTGCCGAATATCGAAGGTGGCCCGCGCCATCCCGTCATGATGATGGACGGGAAGATGGTTTTCACGTGGACGCAGGCAGGCCTCAGGATCGCAGGGCAGGTGGAGCTGGCCAGCCTTGGTGCCGCGCCTGACTGGCGGCGCGCCGACATCCTCCTGAAACATCTCGAACGGGCATTTCCCGCCATGTCGGATCGACTGGAGGAAGATGTCATCGATCGATGGATGGGCAATCGTCCCTCGACGCCTGACGGCATTCCCTGCATCGGTCCATCGCGCCTGTCTCCCGATATCATCTATGGTTTCGGACATGGCCATAGCGGTATCACCATGGCGCCGATGACGGGCAGGCTCATTGCCGATCTTTGCGGTGGCAGGCATCCTGCCATCGACCCGAAGCCCTATGAAGCGGAGCGCTTCCGGTGATCGGCGCGCACCCGCTCTTTATCGGCGAGGAAGAGATTCGCCGGCTTGGTCTGACCCCGGGTGAGGCACGCGAAGCCCTCTTACATGCATATCGGTTGCAGCATGAGGGGCGTGTCCGGGTTAAGCCAAAAACGTCTCTCGACATCGCGCCGGGGCACAAGTTCCAGGCCATGTGCGCGGCCTGCGAGGAGCTTGGTCTGGCGGTCGTGAAGTGGCTCGGCGTCGCGCCCCGCAGTGCGGGGGACCCATCTCCCGGCATCCACGCACTGGCCGTGCTGAACGACTTCAATTCGGGCGCACCGCTTGCCGTCATGGATGCAAATGCAATGACGGGGCTCCGCACGGCGGCCATGTCCGCATTGGCAGCACGTTTTCTCGCCCGGGAAAAAAGCAGGGCGATCGGCTTCGTCGGCTGCGGGCTTCAGGCTCGCATGCATCTGGAAGCAATGCACGATCTTTTTCCAGGTCTGGCGGCGGTGCTTTGCAACAGCAGATCGGAGCAATCTGCCCGCCGCCTGACCGCCCTTGCGGGTAAGCTCGGGTTGCAAGGCAAGGTCTGTTCCGACCCCGCGCAACTTCTGCGGGAGAGCGATATCGTCGTCACCACGGTTCCTATGAACGCGGATTTCGAGCCCTTTCTGGATGCGTCCGATCTGGCGCCTGGCGCCTTCGTAGCGGCGGTGGATGTCGGTCGTTCCTGGCATTCGGATAGTTTTAAGGTTTTCGATTGCATGGCGACCGACAGTCGGCTTCATCACGGTATCGAGATGAAGCCGGGGATGAGAATAGACTGCGACTTGTCGGAATTGGCCGGGGATGTTCATCCGGGCCGGGTATCCGAAGCCCAAAGGGCACTCTTCGTTTTTCAAGGACACGCAACTGCGGATCTGGCCATTGCGTGGCTGGTGTGGTCCCGGCTTCAGGCCGCAACCGGTAGGTACATATAGCCCCGGTTCGCGGTGTCAGTCGTTCTCAGACAAGCATTCGACAGCGAAAATCGTAGGCGTGAAAGCAGGAGGAACAACCGACTTTCAATAAAATTCCGACCTTTGCGATTGGCCTGTTGGCAAATGTGCGTCAGCTTCGTCCTAGAGGCATGAGCTGTGAACGCCGGGTCGCCGTGAAGACCCGGCACACATCGAAGACCGAGGAGACGAGACATGACTGAGATCGTAAACTGCCTGTGGTTCGATCATGGCGAGGCGAGCAAGGCTGCCGCCTTCTATGCCGCCACCTTTCCCGACAGGGGTCCGTTGCATTAACGTCAGAAAGCTTTCTTTGTTATCGCTATCACCGACCGATTATGCAGCCACCGGGAACAGATTGGCGATGAAGGCGACCGGCCGGAAGCCGCTCAATCTGTCTGCGGGACAGCCAGCAGCATAACGGTGTTCAGGCTTCGTTTTACCTTACCGTTGTTTAGCGGGAAACCAACGCTACGCCCTCTTGTTGAGTCCCTCTTCGGTCCCGGCAAGATCGATACTTTTGGCATCGTTGCAATTTCATACCCACCGCTTGATCTCCGAGACGATTGATTTACAATATACCGAACTAGTTCAATATATTGAACTTCAGGGATTGTGAAGGAGGCAAGCTAGGTGAGTGGTCGCGGCGCTGAGCGCATCTTGCTTTTGTTGGAATGGATGGCCCGTCAGGAAGGCGCGGTCTCGTTCTCCGACGCCGTCGCTGCACTGGACCTTCCCAAGAGCAGCGCGCTCGGCCTTTTGCGCATGCTGGTCGATCTTGGCTATGCCCGCCGTGAGGATGACGGCCGCTATCGTCTCTGCCGCCTTCCCGGCGAGCCGGATGACGCGCATCAGGCATGGGGCACGCTTGCGCGCCTCACCGATGCGGTTCTGCATACGGCAGTGCGCGAGGCGGGCGAATCCGGCTTTCTCGCCGTGCTCGATGAAAACGACCGCGTTCGTTACATCTCCAAGCTCATGCCCGAGCGCGAGATCAGATATGACCGCGACATCACCGTGTCGCGCAGGGCGCATCAGGTCACGAGCGGCATCGTGCTTCTGACCGGCCTTTCCGCCGAGCGGCTTGCAGCTTATGCGACGCGCGCGGCTGAAGAAGCCGGCGATCCGGATTTGCGCGAAGCCATTCTCTCAAAGGTGGAAGACGCGCGTTCGGCCGGCCATGCCGTCAATCTGCGTGGCGTGGTCGAGGGTGCTGCGGGCGTTGCGGCTCCCGTTCTCGATGCAGACGGATGTGTGCGCGCCGCACTCAACATTGCCGGCCCCGCCGACCGCATGGCCGCAAACATCGATCAGGTCATTGCCGTGACCTGCGAAAGCGCAGCGCAGGCCACCGCCGCGCTGACGGCCTTTCGCCACAGGCTGCCGGCCAGGTAGCCACCCGATCCGCACTCTATGCGGTTCCAACATCACTCAACCAGACGATTATCAGGAGGAAACGACGTGAAACATATGCTTAAATCCATGGGTATGGCTGCCGCCGTGCTCGCTGCTGCGCAGGCCGCTCCGGCCAGCGCCCAGGAATTCCCAGAGCGCGGAATCGAGTTCGTCGCCGGTTATGGTCCGGGCGGCGGTCACGACACCATGCTGCGCTCCATGGCCAAGATCATGCAGGAAGAGGGCATCATCGAGACGCCGATCAACGTGGTCAACAAGCCGGGCGGCAGCTCCGCCGTGGCCATGGGCTACCTGAACTCACGCGCCGGTGACGGCCACTACCTGATGTCGGTGACGTCCTCGCACATCACCACGCCGCTCACCTCGAACATCGGCCTCGACTTTTCCGATTTCACGCCGATTGCGCGTCTGGGCATCGACCCCGAACTGCTCGTCGTCAACGCGGCTGGCCCCTACAAGTCGATCGACGATCTGCTCACGGCCGACAAGGTTCTGAACGTTGGCGGCACCGCCACGGGCAGCATCGAGCACATCGTCGCCATCCAGTTCCAGAAGCAGACCGGCAAGAAAGTCAACTTCGTGCCGTTCCAGGGCGATGGCGATGTGGTTGCCGCGCTTCTGAGCAACCAGCTCGACTTCATCGTCACCAATCCGGGCACGGCCCGCGATTTCATCGAGGCGGGCAAGTTCAACGCGCTGGCCATCAGCACGGAAGAGCGTATCGACGTGCTTCCCGATGTTCCGACCTTCAAGGAGCAGGACATCGACATCACGCTCAGCCTCTATCGCGGCGTCACCGCTCCGGCTGACATCAGCGATGAAGCGAAGGCCTATCTCATCGAGAAGATGACCGAGCTGAACGAGAGCGCCGCGTGGAAGTCCGGCTATCTCGACCCGAACTCCGTCGTTGAGGGCTTCATCACCGGTGATGAATTCGAGGCCTATCTCGAAGAGACCCAGGGCGTCTATCGCGAAACGCTCACCGAGCTCGGCATCATTAAATAAGTGACTGGAGAGGGCTCATGAAACTGTCGGAAATCGTCCTGCTTGCGGGTCTCGCCGTCTTTTCGGGAGCCCTCCTCATAAGCAGTCTGGATATGCCTTACGGCTCGGAGCAGAGCTTCGGGCCGGGGTATATCCCGCTCAACATTGCGGTCGTCGTTCTGGGTCTGATCGGCATCCTCGCCGTCAAGGCTTTCATGGCCGGGCGCAAGCTCGGCGCGGACGGCAGCGCCGTCATCGAGGATATGAATTCGGCGCTCCCGGTTGCCGCCGTAATCGTTCTTCTGGCGGGCGCGATCTACGCCATGAGCTGGGGCAGCATTCTTGCGCCGCTTGGCGTGCTGATGATCATCCTGTCGTGGCGCTTCAACGGGCATGGCTTCGTAAAGTCCTGTCTGGTCAGCGCCGCCATTCTGGCCGTCATCTACACGATCTTCAGCCTCTGGCTGAAAATCCCGCTTCAATAGTCTTCCTGAAAGTCGCTCTCCAATGGACGCACTCACTCAACTCGCGGGCGGTTTTTCGGAAGTCCTGACCGTCTACAACATCCTGCTGATTTTCCTTGCCGGCATGATCGGCACGGTGGTCGGCGCGCTGCCGGGGCTTGGGCCATCGGCAGGCATCGCGCTCATGCTACCGCTGACTTTCGGCATGCCGCACGCTTCGGGCCTGTGCCTGCTTACCGGCGTCTACATGGGCACCATGTATGGCGGCCGCATCACGTCGATCCTCATCAACACGCCGGGAGACGCACCCGCCATCATCACCGCCATGGAAGGCTACCCGATGATGCTGCGCGGGCAGGGCGGTCTGGCGCTCGGCCTGTCGGCGTTCTCGTCCTTCATCGGCGGTTTCTTCGGCCTTGCCGTTCTGATCTTCTTCGCGCCAGTGGTCTCTTCCTACGCGATCTATCTCGGCGCGCCGGAATATTTCCTGCTCATGCTGCTGGGGCTCAGTACGATTGTGCTTCTGGCCGGCGACAACATGGTGAAAGCCCTGCTGATGGCCTGTGTCGGCGTTCTGGTCTCCACCTTCGGCAGTGACTACATTTCCGGCCATATCCGCTTCGCCTTCACGCCGGAGCTGATCGAGGGCATCGACTTCGTCGCCATCATCATCGGCCTCTATGGCCTTGGCGAAGTCTTCTACAATCTCGAGAAGCGCGTGCGCATCGACCTCGGCAAGCCCAGCTTCAACATCCGCGAATACATCCCGCCGGCATCCGCCATCAAGGAGAGCAGCGGTGCAACCGTGCGCGGTTCGATCCTCGGCACCGTCATCGGCATTCTGCCGGGCGCCGGCGCAACTGTCGCGACTTTCCTCGAATATGCTCTGGAGCGGCGCATCTCGCGCAAGCCGGAAGAGTTTGGCAAGGGCGCGATTGCAGGTCTTGCCGGACCGGAAGCATCCAACAACGCTTCGGTTCCCGGCTCGCTGATCCCGCTCATCACGCTCGGCATTCCCGGCTCCGGCGGCACGGCCATCATGCTTGGCGCGCTCATCATGTTCGGCATGCAGCCCGGTCCGCTTCTCATGATCAAGTCGGGAGACGTGGTCTGGGCGATGATCGCAGGCCTTGTGCTGGCGAACATCTTCCTGCTCTTCTCGAACGTGCTGTTGATTCCCGTCTTCGTGAACCTTCTACGTTCCGTGCAGGGTCATCTGGCGAGCGTCGTCATCGCCCTTTGTGTGGTGGGTGCGTTCTCGCTTGCCTACAGCACGTTCAACATTTGGGTCGCGCTGGTGTTCGGCGTGCTCGGATATCTGATGAAAAAGGCGGATTATCCCACCGGCCCGTTCATTCTGGCGGTTGTCCTTGCCCCGCTCGCGGAAAACTATTTCCGCCAGTCGATCATGCTGGGGCAGGGTGACTGGGCGATCTTCATCGACCGGCCCATCTCGCTTGGAATCATCATTGCCATGGTCGTCCTTGGTGGGCTGGGCATGGCAACGAAACGCTTCATGAAGCGCCGCGAACCTGCGGCGCGCGCCTGAGACTACAAGAAGGAAGACTATGGCCGACCGTGCCTGGAAACCCGTCGATTTCACACCCGATGCAAAAGGTCCGCTGAGCGGGATCGTTGTGCTTGACCTGTCGCGTCTCGTGGCGGGCAACATGACCTCGCTTCAGATGGCCGATTTCGGGGCCGAGGTCATCAAGGTGGAACCGCTACCTGCAGGCGATCCCCTGCGGGCGTGGAAGCAGGGCGGCCATGCCACCTTCTGGAAGGTCTATGGCCGCAACAAGAAGAGCATCGCGCTTGATTTTCGCAAGGAAGGCGCGCTGGATCTCCTGCGCCGGCTCATCGCCCGCGCCGACGTGATGATCGAGAGCTTCCGGCCGGGCACGCTGGAAAAGATGGGGCTCGCACCGGATGTGCTGAAGCGCGAGTTTCCGGGACTGGTTCTTCTCAGGGTTTCCGGTTTTGGCCAGAGCGGTCCCTACAGCCCGCGTCCCGGTTTCGGAACGCTGGTCGAGGGCATGTCCGGCTTTGCACATCGCAATGGCGAGGAAGGGGGCGATCCGCTGCTGCCGCCGCTGGCGCTCGCCGACATGATTTCCGGCCTCTACGGGGCCAATGCCGTGATGATGGCGCTGCGCGCACGTGACCGCGACGGGCACGGTCAGGTGATCGACCTGTCGCTGCTCGATGCAATGGTTTCCGTTCTTGGGCCGGAGCCGTTCGACTACCAGATCACCGGCAAGCCCAAACAGCGTGTCGGCAATGGCTCCAACACGTCGAGCCCGCGCAATGTCTACAAGACCAGCGACGGGCACTTCATCGCCATTTCCGCGTCCATCCAGAAGACCGCCGAGCGCCTGTTCCGCAGCATCGGGCGCGAAGACATGATCACCGACCCGCGCTATGCCACCAACGAGCAGCGCGTTTCGCGCCGGCATGAGGTCGACGCCATTGTCGGCGGGTGGATCGGCGCGCGCAGCCGCGCCGAGGTTCTGGAGATTTTCGAGAAAGACGGCATCACCGCCGCGCCGCTCTACGACGTGGCGGACATCTGCGCCGACCGTCATTTCATCGAACGCGGCATTTATGTCGCTGCACCGGATGAAGAGCATGGCCGAGCGCCCATGCATGCGCCCACGCCGCGCCTTTCCGAGACGCCTGGCACGCTGCGCGGGCCGGCACCAGCGCTGGGCGCACATTCGCGTGAAATCCTGCGCGCGGCCGCGTTCTCCGATGCCGAAGTCGATGGCTTCGTCGCGGCCGGCGTCATCAACGACGGAGCAGATGCATGAGGCAGGCAGGAAACCAGCCGCGCTGGCGCTCGCTTCTCTACGTGCCGGGCAACAATGAGCGCTTCATCGGCAAGGCCCAGACCCGTGGGGCCGATGCGGTTGTGCTCGATCTGGAAGATAGCGTCCCCGATCACGAAAAGGCAGCCGCCCGCGCGATGACAGCGGCTGCGCTGCCGACCCTCGCCGAGGGGCCATCGGATCTGCTGGTGCGCATCAATGGCGGCATGCGACTTGCCGTGCCGGATCTTGAAGCTGTGGCTCAGCCCGGTCTGCGCGGCATTTTCGTGCCCAAATGCGAAGCTGCGGAAAAACTGCGCCTCATCTCCGAAATGCTGTTCGATCTTGAGGCCGAGCGTGGCCTGCCGGTCGGAGAAATCGCTCTGGTGGCGATGATCGAGACCCCACGCGGTCTTGAAAACGTGCATGACATTGCGCGGGCCGATCCGCGCATTTGCGGCATGATCCTCGGCAGCGAGGACTTCGCCACAGCCACCGGCATGCAGCCGACGCCCGAGGCGCTGATCGCGCCGCGCCAGCAGATCGTTTTTGCCGCGCATGCCGCCGGCATTGCGCCTCTGGGGCTTCTGGACAGTGTCGCCAATTATGGTGATGCAGAGCATCTTTCCGCAGTCGCTCGCCGGGCGCGGGCCTTCGGCTTTCGCGGCGCGACCTGCGTTCATCCGGCAGCCGTTGCGCCTCTCAACGCGGCATTCGTGCCGTCGGATGAGGAAACCGATTGGGCAAAGCGCGTCGTCGCGGCGATGGAAAAGGCCCACGCACAGGGCAGGGGAGCCGCCACGCTTGACGGGCGCATGATAGACAAGCCGATGCTGGATCGCGCATGGAATATCATTTCTTCTCAAGGCTAAAAGTTCGACTTAGCAACCAATAGTTCAGCGTCGAGCCCACGCATTCGAGGTCGACCATCGTACGGTACACGTCGAATTGGCGGCGCTACTTTTCGGTCCGCGATTGGCAAGCCAGATGCTCTTTGGAGTGTGACTTCCCGCCATATCGGTGTCCTGTAAAATTGCACCGAAGGCGGCCCCTCCCCGCTTTACATATTACTAGTTGAGTTTATTGGATATTTCGGGTTCTGCCGTGAATGGAGTTTCATGCGAAGAGCCCTACCGGAATGATACTTTCCACTGCAAAAATAAACGCTTGCTGGATCGCAAATAAGGGTACCTGTTCGGCAATAAGTCACGATGCCGGAATGAGGGTTCATTCGGTGATGAGAACGGTGCTTTGCGATGGCCAGCCGATGACGACCTCGTCGCCCTCGCAAAGCCGCTCCTGACCGGCGTTCTGGACGTGCACCTTGATCGCTTGGCTGGTGGTCTGCACGAAATAGGTGCTCGTATCGCCGGCGAAGATCCGCCGAGAAACCCGCCCGGCAAGGCGGTTCATAGCCTCCGGCATTGCTGCCGCGCCGGCGCGTGCGATCATCATGCGCTCCGGGCGAACCGCGCAGATTGCCGGGCCGTTGGCGCGCGCGGCCCCGTTTGCAGCGAGCACCAGCGTCCCGTCGGCGAGCCGGACGCCGCCGTCTGTGGCAATGCCTTGCAATATGTTGGCATCGCCCAGAAAGGTTGCCGCGAACTTGCTCGCGGGACGATCGTAGATCTCCTCGGGTGGGCCTTCCTGCACCAGTTTCCCATCGCGCAGGATGCCGATCCTGTCACTCATCGTCAGCGCCTCTTCCTGGTCGTGCGTGACGAAGATGGTGGTCACGCCGATCTCGCGCTGGATGCGCTTCAGTTCCATCTGCATGTCGACGCGAAGCGCCTTGTCGAGTGCCGACAGGGGTTCGTCGAGGAGCAGGACGCGTGGACGGGTCACGATGGCGCGCGCAAGCGCGACACGCTGGCGCTGACCGCCCGAAAGCTGGTGCGGGCGGCGCCCGCCGAGCTCGCTGAGCTGGACAAGATCGAGCACCCGCGCGACCTCTGTGCGAATGGTTTCGCGCGTTTCGCCGCGCACCGACAAGCCGAAGCCGACATTGTCGGCGACGCTCATATTGGGAAAGAGCGCGTAGCTTTGGAACACCATGCCGATCCGGCGCTTTTCGACGGGCACACGTTCCACGCTTTCGCCGCCGATGAGGATACGCCCCTGATCGGGAAAGTCGAAGCCGGCGATCTGGCGCAGAAGCGTCGTCTTGCCGCTGCCCGAGGGGCCGAGCAGGGCATAGAAGCCGCCATCGGAAAAGGCAATTGAGACGTCGTCAAGCGCCTTATGGGCTCCAAAGCTGCGGGAGATCGATTCGACGCGGACTTCCGCCATTATTTCTCTCCTGCGAAACTGAAGAAGCGTGCTGCAAAGAGCATCAGACTCATCGACACGGTAATGATGATCGTCGACACGGCGTTGATTTCGGGTGTGAAGCCCTTGCGGATCGCAGCGTAGATCTCGACGGGAAGCGTCGCCTCGCCCGGCGTCGACAGGAAATAGGATACGACGAACTGATCGAACGAAACGGCGAAAGCGAAAAGCGCGCCGGCGATTACGCCCGGCATGATCCAGGGTAGTGTCACACGATACGTCACCTGCCACTGGCTGGCACCAAGCGAGCGGGCGGCTTCCTCGAGTTCGGGGGCGAAGGTTTTCAGCCGCGCTGAAACGACAATGATGACATAGGGCAGGGCGAGCGCGACATGGCCGAGCAGGATAGCGTGCAGGCCACGGCCGATACCGACACCAAAGAAGAAGATCAGCATCGCCGTGCCGGTTATCAGCCAGGGAATTGCAATCGGCGGAAAGAGCAGTGCCTCGAAGATCTTCTTGCCCTTGAAATCGTAGCGAAAGAGCGCAATCGACGCGGCCGTGCCAATCGTGGTGGCAATCACGGTTGTGGTCAGCGCGATCTGAACGCTGTTCCAGGTCGCCTGGATAAGCTGTGCGTTGGCGGCGAGATCTGCGTACCATTTCGTCGTCCACTCGAATGGAAGCTGGTAGAACGGCGAGGCATTGAAGGACATCGCTGCCATTATAAGAATCGGCACGTAGAGGAAAGCGAGCAGTAGGCCGACATAGCTCCGCCCGAGTGTTTCGAGAAAGCGCGTCGTTTTCATCATGCGGCCCTCCTTGAGATCGGCGCCGACACGGCGAGTATGGCGAGCACCACTGCCAGAAGGATGAAGGAAAGAGCAGCGCCAAGCGGCCAGTTGAAGACGGCGACGAACTGATCTTCGATGACGGTGCCGTAGAAGGTGCCGGTGCGCCCACCCAGGATGCGCGGCTCCATGAAGGCACCCACAACGGGTACGAAAATGAGCACGGCGCCGGCGGTCAGGCCCGGGAGTGCCAGCGGCAGAACAAGCCGGCGCAGCACCTGCATGCGCGAAGCGCCGAGCGAGCGCGCTGCCTCCAGCAGCGAATCGTCGATCGCCTGCAAGGTCAGATAGCAGGTCAGAACCATATAGGGCACGTAGGAGTGGACAAGGCCGATAACGACAGCGGGATAGGAGAACATCAGATCGAACTCGACCGGAAACGGCGCCACCGCCTGGACGGCGCGGTCGACGAAACCGCCGGACCTCAGCACCATCGCCCATGAGAAGATGCGCACAAGCCCGTTTGACCAGAAGGGCAATATGACGAGGAGGAAGATAGCCTCGCGGGCGCGGCCCTTCAGGACCTTGGCCAGAACATAGGCGGCGGGAAAGCCGATCACCGCGCACCAGAGCGTGACTTCGAGCCCCAACCGCAGTGAAGCCCCGAGCAAAGCAATATAGAGGTCGCGCGAAAAAAAGGCGGCGTAGTTTTCGAGCGTGAACGCCCAGTTGCGGCCTGCGAGCGGCATGTCGGTCATGAAGGAGAAGAAGGCCATGGCTGACAGCGGCAGAAAAATCGCTACCGTCAACCACAGATAGGCTGGTGCAAGCAGCGGAAGGGCTTGCACGATGCCGCTCTTTCGTCCCGGTGATGCCCGATCGGCCATGCTTCCCCTCCCTCGCAATGCGCCCGTGCCAACGTCCGCTACTGGGCGCCGACCTTGATCTCCTGCCACATTGCCAGATAAGCCTCGCGCTGCTCGTCGGTAACGGGTTCCTGGAACTGAATGCGCTCGGCGAGGGCGGGATCGCCCATTACCGCACGATTGAAGGCATCGTCGGGAAGGGCGGCAAGCGCTTTCTCATTGGCCGAAACGGGAGCGCCCACCTTCGTCACCCATTCGACATAGAACCCGGGATCAAGCATGTAGTTGATGAAGGCTTGTGCGCCCTCGACATTGTCGGATCCGGTCGGAATGGCAAAGCTGTCGAGCCAGGCGACGGCGCCTTCCTCCGGCACGACGAGCCGCACGGGGAGATCGAACTGTGTGGCAGCTCGGTCGGCCGAACCCGACCAATAAGTACCGACGTCGATCTGGTCGGCGGCGAGCATTTGGTTCCAGTCGTTCTCCGAGCTCCAGAAGGTGCGGATCTGCGGCATCAGCGAGACGAGCTTCTCACGCACGGCATCCATGTCCTGGACGTCGTTGATATCCTGACCGGTTGCGATGGCACCGAACTGAATCGCCTCGACGGCATCGTCGCGGATGACGACGCGTCCTTTATATGCTTCCTCCCACATCACCTCGATAGAGGTGGGCGGTGTTTCGAAGGAATTGGTGTTGATGGCGAGCGCCGTCAGGCCCCAGACCCATGGCACACCATAGACATCGCCGCCCCGGTTGAGCATCGGTGAATTCGCCATATCCTCGCCGATATCAGCCGCATTGGGAATATTACCAACGTCGATTGACTGGACGAGCTCCTCGTCGAGCGCCTGTTCCATGAATGCCGCGTTAATCATGACGACGTCGTAAAGTCCGGGATTGGTGCGCAGCTTCGTCAGCATCTCCTGCTCGGAGTTGAAGAAGTCGTTCACGACGGTGTGTCCGGTCGCCTCCTCGAAGGCTGCGACAGCCCAAGGCTCGTCTGCGCCGTAGCCCTTCCAGTTCAGTACGTGAAGCTCGGCGGCCGAAACCGTCGAAGTCAGTGCGACCAGCACGCTGGTCGTGAAAACGGGTGCGATGTATCTCTTCATGGTCGTTCCTCTCTGTCGTTAAAGTCGGGCCGTTTTCCTCCCACCCGTCTGGTCGGCTTTGGCCTCCTCTTGTCGCGTTTCAAGGAAGGCGCGGATCTCCTGATAGCTCGGACCGCCCGCGCCGCCCACCCGGGTTACCGAAAGGGCTGCGGCCGCGTTTGCGTAGCGCACGGCGTCCATCGGCTTTTCGCCGCGGGCCAGCGCCGCAACGAAGGCACCGATATGTGTATCCCCGGCACCGTTGGTATCGACGGCGGTCACGTTGAAGCCGGGCACCGGGATGTTCTCGCCGCTTTTAAGACAAAGCCACGCGCCGGTCGGTCCGGAGCGCAAGACGAGACCTGCTGCCTGAGGGCAGAGCGCGAGGACAGGTCGGGCGAGCGTTTCGCCGGGAGTGTTGATGCCGGCGATGACCGCTGCCTCGGCTAGATTGCAGCTCAGCCATGTGGTGCGCGCCAGGACGCGTTCAAGCAGCGTGCGTGGGATCGCCTCCACTGCGGGCGTTGGATCGAAGACGAGGGGCACTGTGGCTGGAAGCGCCTCGATCCAGCGCGCCAGGGCGTCGCGGCTGTTGCTGTAGCTCAGAGTGTAGCCCGAAACGAAAACCCAGTCGTCGGCTTCAAGCGTTATGGATGCGAGCTCGTCATCCGTGTGCCCACTCTCGGCACCGGGTGAGGACACGAAGGTGCGTTCGGCGTCGTCGGTAACGAGGACCACGCAATCGCCGGTGTCGGTTTCGGGAAATGGATCGGCGAGAATATCGATACCTTCGGAAAGAAGGGCGCTGCGGAGCATATCGCCGTTAGGGCCGGTGCCATGTCGTCCGGCGAAAGCCACCTTCATATCGGCGCGCCGAGCGGCAGCCATCATGTTGAATCCGCCGCCGACCGTACGCCAGTGACGATGTGCGATCTTCTCTGCGCCAGGCGCGGGCAGACGGTCGATCAGATAAATGTGGTCGACTACGGCACTGCCGGCATGAACGAGGCGTCCCATCAGGCAACCTCCCGTCCGTCCGCTACGACAAGGCGAGCGCGGATCAGCTCGCCGGCGAGCGCGTGGGCTTCGGCAATGTCGAAGCCATGCAAGGCCTCGAGCCTGTCTTCTGGCAGCGCGGCACTGCCAGTGCAGGCGCCGGCCATCCCGGCAGCGATCGCGCCGATTGTGTCGGTGTCGCCGCCGAGATTGGCGGCGAGCACGGCGGCCTGCCAGGGATCACCGTCCGCGACCTCGACGACGGCAAAGGCGGCCGGCACCGATTCGTTGGTCGCCACGCCGGTACCGATCTCGTTGGCGATCACATGGGCGGCTTCAGCCGTGTTCTTGCCTTTGACCAAACGCAACGCTTCGGCGATGCGCTCGCGCAATTCCGGCCCGTCGTCGGCGTGCCCGTGTGCGGCCCCGAGGGTGGCGGCGTCGAGTGCGCGTGCCCTTGCAGCGGGCCAGTCGCCGCCGGCTATGCCCTGACTGATTGCTGCGGCGACAGCCGAAGCGCCGGCAATCGCGCTGGGCGTGTTGTGCGTTGCGAGGCAGGTCTCGGCGACTTTGTCGACGAGCGCTTCGAGCGGCGTCTGCGGCATCAATATTCCCACCGGTGCAATCCGCATGGCCGCCCCGTTTGTCGTGCCGAATCGGCCGGCCTCGGCTGGTGTTGCACCGGCATTGATGACGTCGAGCGCACGTTTGGTCGAGGGGCCGAGCAGGTCGTAACTGCCGCGCGCCTTGACGTCACGCTCCCATTCGACGAGTGCTCTCACCCAGCCTGCATGGTCGAAATGTTCCGGTGAGGCGAGTAGTAAGCGCGCCAGAAGCAGCGTCTGCTCGGTGTCGTCAGTAACTGTGCCTGCGGCAAGGCCCCGTGAGACGGGATGATCCTCGTTCGGTGTGACGAAACTGTCTACGAAGCCGTAGCGTGCAGTGATTTCGGCTGGCGTAAGCAACTGCGTCGGCATGCCGAGCGCATCGCCGATTGCCCCCGCAGCGAGCGCGGTCCATGCACGGTCGAGCATCTCCTCTCGCGCGGACATTCGTCAAAACTCCAGATGCAACGCGAAATGCGCCGGGTTGAGCAGACTGGTGACGAACTCGATCGGCCGACCGTCGCTCATGCGCGTCAGCCGGCGTGTGCGCAGGAATGGCGCGCCCGCCGCGCAGCCTAGGATTGCCGCGTCTTCTGTGGAAAGCATCTCGATATCGGCCCATTCCTCCCCATGATGCGACACCAGTCCGGCCGCGCGCAGTGTGCGATGCAGGGAGCCGTGGCGCAGCCCCTTGAGCGGAACCTCCTCGAGCTCGGGCGAGAGCGGCAGCCGGCTGCGTTCGATTGAGATCGGTTGGCCGTTGTCTGCATCGCTGCGCACGCGGTCGAGTGCGATGAAGGACATTTCTTCGATGCCGAGCTGCGTGGCGAGAGCCCCGTCTTCGATCACTTCGAGGCGCAAGGTCCGCGTTTGCGCGTTGGCACCGGCATTGGCGAGCGCCTTCGACCAGCCGACCGCGTCGTCGATCGTCTTGCCGTCGAAGGTGACGAAGGAACCTATGCCGACGCGCGTTGTGATGAGCCCACGGTTGGAGAGCTCTTCCAAACCTTTGCGCACTGTATTGCGGCTGACAGAGAAGCGCTGGACGAGTTCGTTTTCGCTCTGAAGGCGCGCGCCAAAGCCGAGCGCGCCGGAGAGGATTTCGTGCTCCAGTTCACTGGCGATCTGTTCCGGCTTCGCGGTTCCGGCTGCCCGGTGTAGGCGGCGGGCCATATCCAGTCCTGTTCATTAAACTTGTTTAATCTTGTTCAATATCAGTGTGAGTGTGCATAGTCAAACGTCTGTGGCTTCTATTGTCGACCGTCAGCGCCCGTGGGACAGATTTGAGGTTGTGATTAAGGAGGATTCTGGTCTCGTCGGAGTGACGAAGGAGCGCAGATGAGACCCAGATTGTGGATTTTCAACGTATGTGGAGCGCTGATAGTGCATCTGTTCTAATAGCCAAACTCCCATTGGCATGCTGAATGTGGCGCCAACGAGCTACCGGCTCGGCGCTCGATGACGGAACCGTCAGTTTCAGCACTTATCGTGGTAGCACCTCATTGCTATCGACCGTCAGCGCCCGAACTGGGATGGCGTTGGTGCTGGAACGGTTGAATAGAGCCACAACCCCTGCAGTCAATCCGGCACAATCTTACAACACCAGCGGTTCCAGACGATTCTCGAGCGCCCGGATCAGGCTTAATGCTGTGAGTTCAGAGGATTTGGGATTGGTGGCCAAGGGCTTGACGTGCTCCCGCCAAATCGGACCATTCACGGCTGGAATTTTCCAATTATGATCCCTCGACCGGGAGATGGAGAGTTCCATGAAGGCATCGAAGTTTTCTGAAGCGCAGATCGCGTTTGTTTTGAAGTAGGCCGAGGAAGGAACGGCCGTCGGCGAGGTCTGCCGCAAGGCCGGGATATCGGAGGCGGCGTTCTACAATTGGCGTAAGCGATATGCCGGGCTGATGCCGTCAGAGGTGAAGCGGCTGCGCCAGCTCGAAGAGGAGAACGCCAAGCTCAAGCGGCTTGTCGCGGACCTCAGCCTGGACAAGGTCATGCTGCAGGATGTGCTGTCAAAAAGCTCTGAAGCCTGCCCGCCGGCGTCAGCTTGTGGATGAAGTCCGGGAGACCTGGAAAGTGTCGGTTCGCAAGGCGTGTCACGCCCTGCGGATCGACCGCTCCCTCTACACCTACAAGTCCAGACGCGGTGAGCAGGCTCCGCTGAAGCAGCGGATCAAGGATATCTGCGAGACACGCGTTCGCTACGGATATCGTCGTGTGCACGTCCTGCTGCTACGCGAGGGGTGGTCAATCAACATGAAGCGAACACGCAGGCTTTACAATGAGTTGGGGCTTCAGCTGAGGAACAAGCCCCCCAAGCGTCGGGTGAAAGCCAAGCTCAGGGAAGACAGAACCGACGCCACGCATTCGAACCAGGTCCGGGCGATGGATTTCGTTCACGACCAATTGGCCACGGGCAGGAAGCTGCGTGTTCTGACCATCGTCGATACCCACTCGCGCTATGCGCCGGCGACCGATCCACGGTTCTCCTACCGGGGCGAGGATGTGGTGCAGACACTCGAGCGGGTCTGCCAGGACGTCGGCTATCCGAAGATGACCAGGGTCGATAATGGCAGCGAGTTCATCTCCCGTGATCTCGATCTGTGGGCCTATCAGCGGGACGTGGTCCTGGACTTCTCGTGGCCGGGCAAGCCCACGGACAACGCGTATATCGAGTCGTTCAACGGGAAGTTCCGGGCCGAATGCTTGAACCAGCACTGGTTCCTGACGCTTGACGATGCCCGTCAGAAGATGGAGGAATGGCGTAGAGACTACAACGAGGTTCGCCCTCACAGCGCCATCGGTAACAAGCCGCCGATATCGCTCATGAATGCCTCCGGCGCATCCGGTCCGCCGTGAGTGTCACCCCCGGGAAATCCCCAGCCGGGTGGTCCAAAAACAGGTCCCACGCCACAACGATGAAGGTATGGAAGGTGTACTGGTCTATAAGACGGGTGCGACGCATCTTGTCGTCTACCCCTCGGAATTTGCCGGCACCAACAAGGCCAATGCCGTGGTGTGGGACTGTGGGCAGGAATTCAACGCAATCGTTGCTGACCTGCGTGCAAAGGGTGTGACGTTCGAGCGCTATGAGATGGAGGGCGCGTCATACAAGGATGGGGTCTACGACGCGAACGGGTTTAAGATGGTCTGGTTCAAGGACCCTGACGGCAACATCCTCCATCTGAACAGCGCCTGAGCGTTTCAGCCACGTTTGTCAATGGCGGGACAAGACCTGCCACGGGCTGGCGCAAAAGTAAGCCAGCTAGCGCCGCAAGCGTGGAACGTGAGGAGGGCGTAGCCCGACCAGAGTCTCGCGCTCGCGGCGTCGGCGATTTTCGCGAGGGTATCAACCGGCTCTTCGCACGCGGTTTTGGGCGAGACGATAGCTCTCGGGTTCAATTCGAGAATGTTGATGTGGTGGGTGACGCGATCGAGCAGCGCACCGGTCAGACGCTGGGACCCGAACGTGTCCGTCCATTCGTCGAACGGCAGCTTTGCTACTGCTCGCGTATCGAGGCAACGTCCTCGACCGTGACCGCCTTTGCCCGCCCTCCCCAGCGCGCCCGCATCCATGTCGCCAGTTCGGCCGCCGCCCGATCGTCCAGTCTATCGGCAAAGCTCGGCATCGGCTCCATCCGCTCGAGCCCGGGGAAGTCTTGCGCGGGTATTCCATGAAGGACGGCGTGAAGGAAATTGCGCGGGCTCGCCAGCCGTAGCGATATGTTGGTCGCAAGCGGGACGACGACATGCGGAATGCCCTGGCCCTCGACGCCATGGCATCCCGAGCACAGGTTGAGAAAGGTATCGCGGCCCGAAGTTGCCGTCTGCGCGGGAACTTCTACCGGCGCCGGCGCTGGCGTTTCGTCCTCCGAGGTCTCGTCGGTATCGAAGAGATAAGCGACCATTGCGGCCAGATCGTCGTCGCGCATGTACTGGGTGGAGTAGTGCACCACCTCGAACATCTGCCCGGTCATCGCCCCTTGCGCGGACAGACCTGTCTTCATGAAACGGGCAAGAGACGGCGCGTCGAAACCCATCGTTTCAAGCCCGGCCCTGGTGATATCCGGCGCTTCCACACCTTCGAGCACCGCACCCTGGAGATAGGCGCTGCGTTCCATGCCCTGGAGAAGATTGCGCGGCGTGTGGCATTCGCCGCAATGGGCGAGCGCATCGACGATATAATGACCGCGATTCCACTGGTCGGATTTTTCCTCCACTGTCTGAAACGTCTCGTCCGGGTGGTTGAGGAGGTTCCAAAACGTTAGCAACCGGCGGATATTGAAGGGGAAAGCGAGCGCGTTGTCCTTGTTGGCCACCGGCATAGGAGCGCGGGTCATCAGATAGGCATAGACCGCGTCGACGTCCTCCGGTTTCATCTTGCGATAGGAGACGTAAGGCATGGCTGGGTAGAGATGCATGCCGCCCTCACCTACGCCATCGCGGACGGCGCGGTGGAACTCGGCGCGCGTCCAGTCGCCGATGCCATGTTCCTTGTCTGGTGAAATATTGGTTGCATGGATGGTGCCGAAGGGCGTTTCGAACGCCAGGCCGCCGGCCCAGGGCGCGCCGCCTGGCGCGGTGTGGCAGGCGTAGCAATCGGCGGCTTTGGCGACATAAGCGCCGCGTTCGGCGAGCGAGGCCATCTCGCTGTCGGAAAGGGGTTCGTCCACATCGCGCGCAACGACGCTGGTCTGAAACGCGCCGAAGAATATGGCGGACGCGGCCACCGCGCACAAAAAGGCCAGGCCGGCCACACCCAGGAAGACGGAGCGCCAGGTCATGTCCGATCCTCCATCAGCCGATAACCAGACCCGGCGTTCTTAGAACGACATCGCGCACAGCCTCGAAATAGCGAACATAGCCCGTGCAACGGCAGATGTGCCTGTCGAGCGCTTCGGTGATGACATCCTCAAGTTGCTCGCGTGCCACCGGCTCGCGCCGCAGCCGGTCGATCAGCACTGTAGCGCCAATAACGAAGCCGGGGGTGCAATAACCGCATTGAAACGAGAAGTGCTCGATGAATGCCTTCTGTACCGGGGAAAGCATGGCGATGGCTCCTTCTTCGTCGCGCTCGGCGATGCCTTCGACAGTGCGCACATGGCGGCCATCGAACCAGTGTGCGCCGGTGATGCAGGTGCGCCTTTCGTCCAACGTTCCATCCTCATGTTCCACGGCAATGGTGCAGGCATGGCAGATGCCCTGGCCGCAGCCCAGCCGGGCGCCGGTCAGATTCAAATATTCATGCAAGAAGTCCTGCATCATCATGCCCTCGGGCACATCGATCGGCCCAACCGTCTTGCCATTGACGGTGAGCGACAGCGGCTTCGTCGAAAGGCTCATGATAGGGCCTCCAATATCTTCTCCGGCGTTATCGGCAGTTCGTAGAAACGTTTTCCGGTCGCGTGGGCAATGGCGTTGGCGAGCGCCGGCACGACGGCGATCATGACGACCTCGGCGATGCCCTTGGGCGCATCGGTCTCCGACAAAGGTTCGAGAATCTCGGATGTCTGGGTCCACACGGCCACATCCTTCGAGCGCGGAAGCTGGTAGCGGTTCCAGTTCCAGGTTCCGTTGCCCGGCCCGTCCTCGTAGAGTGGGAGGTATTCCTTAAGCGCATGCCCGATGCCCATGGCCAGGCCGCCCTGGAGTTGGCCGGAGACGAGCGGCGGAACGACCTGGCGACCGCATTCCATAATCGAATGATGGGTGAGCAGTTCCACCTTGCCGCTCGCCATGTCGACAGCGACCTCGGCCAGCGTGGCCACCGGAGCGTAGTAGGTAACGCCAGCATTGTTGCGCTGGGTCGGTGGGTAGTAGACGGTGGCGCGCTCGACGAAGTGCCAACCGGCGTTGGACATCAGCGCCTTCTGTGCCTCAGGTGCGTTGCGTCCGTACTTGACCGCCAGTGCATCGACGGTGCGGCGTACATGGCCGTAACCGGGGATGTCGAATTCCGCTTCCGTCCACTGCCACCGATTGAAAGTGTGCACCGTGACACCCGTGATGAGCCCCATGTCATGGGCCTCTGCGGCAACCTGTTCAAACGTCAGCGGTGGCATGCCACCTGCGTTGACCATGCCGTCGGCAAGGCGCAGGTCCTCGCGCCGCACATCGTAGGGCGCGAGCGCGCCGCCGCCCGCGCCGCGCGACCAGAGCGCGCGCGCCGCCGGCCAGATGGCGAAGTCGAGCAAGGCGCGAGCCGCCTCCCGGGTGGCATGACCGAGATAATAGACGCTGTTGGTCGCGCTCATGGGGGAAGTGAAGCGCGGTGTCCAGCGCGGGTTCTGCTTGCGCCGGTCTTCTTCCTCCTGGCTCAGCGTATAAGGTTCGTCCGTTGTCTCCAGCGGCATCTGTGGCCATCTTGTGACACCGAATTCGGTCTCGTCGGGAACGCGGCCGAGAATATCGCCGACCATGATCGCCTGGGATGTGGTCACGCCCGGTCCCATCTCATGCGCGACGTGACGCAGCGCGATCCGCCCTCGCGGGTCGAACTCCAGTGAGACCACGGCGGCCTCGGCGCCGGTGCCGTAGTCTTTCTGCACATGGCCGTAGCCGACGCCATATTTGCGGCCGGGATTCTGGGCCTCGTAGGCCTTCTTCCTCTCGTGTCGTTCGGCCCAGAGCGGATGCGCCTTCGCCTTGAGCAGGATTTCCTCATTGCGCATCGCGCCGCCGGGCACCGCACCTTGCGTATTCTTCATGCCCGATTTGAAGACATTGGCGAGCCTGAGGTCGATAGCGTCCATGCCGAGAAGCTCGGCCGCCTCATCCACCATCATTTCGGTGGCCGACATGGTCTGCAGGGTGCCATAGCCGCGCGTCGACCCCGCTTCCACAGCGCGCGAGGAAAAGGCCACGGCGGAAAAGTCGCTGCTTGGCAGATAGTAGATCGACTGCGCCGCCGTCGCTCCGACAAAGGCGACCGAGGAAGAAAAGTTGGCGCGCCCGCCGCCATCGCATCGCGAATGCCCGGTCATCGCCTGAAAGGCGCCCGTCTCGCGGTCAATCAGCAGCGTGTTGTCCATCCAGAACGCGTGGCGCTTCAAGCCCATCTGGAATTGTTCGTAGCGGTTGTTGGCTAGTCGCACCGGCCGACCGTCGCCATAAAGGGCGGCCACGACGGCGAAGAAGGGAAAGATCGCGTGATCCTTGGTGCCGTAGCCGACCGTGTAGCCGATCTTGAGGTCGATCGCGTTCAGCGGAAACTTCGACTTCGAGACCAGTTCTGCCGAGACCTCGGCCACTTCGTAGGGTGATTGCGTGGCTACCATCAGATGCAGGGCGCCGCTTTCCCGGTCGTACCAGACGTTGCCATTGTCCGCCTCCATGGCGGACGCATCGATAGACTGAGAAAAGTAGCTGCGCTTCAGGACGAGCGCGTCCTCGCCCGCGTCCTCGATCTGCCGTTCGATCCCAGCCGCCGCAGCCATGCCGCGCGCGCTGGCATCCTTGTCGCCGACGGCAGGCCATTTCACGGTCTCGCCGGAAAAACTGCCGTAGATCACCGCATCCTTCAGCGGCGCATATCGGTCTTCGGCCATCGGCGTGTCGCCGCCGACGCGCACATAGCGCGCGGCCCCGTAGGGAGCGGGCGAATTGTATGGTGTCTGATCGCCATAAAGCACAACACTATCGTTGAAGCGGACGGTCCGCTTAGCGGCGTCAAAACGGGCAAAATCATGGTAAATTAGGATCGCAACGGGCTGACCGAGCAAACGCGGCGTCTGGCCCTTTGGAACCAAGAAGACGTCGCCGAAAAAATCGGGGCTGGGCACAGCAATACCATCGTCCACGAGATCCTCGTGCAGCACCAGGCGATCGGGCTGCAGGTCGTCGCCGAGTACGGCAAGATCGATTCCCTCAAAGCGGCGATCCGCCTTGGTGGCATGGATCATGAAGGCGTGCGACTGCTCCCGTGGCCAGCCCTCCAGATTCTGCGCACGATAGTCGCGGGAGAAGGTCTTTTCGCCGGTTACCTTGGCAATGGCGTCCAGCCGGTATCGCGGTTGGCCGGTCGTATCCAGCCAGTCCGGCCCCGGCCGGAGCGCTGTTTCGACGAGACGGGCCTGCGCCGGTCGGGAAAGAAATGAAACATTGATCGCAATGCCTGCGGCCACGCCTGATCGAAGGAAGTTTCTCCGGTTCATGCGCTGAGCCATAGCCTCCCCCGTAGATCTATAAATAAACACTACGAAAGACAAAGTATCTGAAACCCCATATTATACAACCCGAGAATGGATATGGTGGCACAATGTGGAGGCTGTTCTGTTTGCAGAGCCTAACTCTGGTTAATGTTTCATTCCGATCTCTTGCAGCTGTCTCAAAAGAACTTCTACCAACCGCACTTGAGGTAATTTCGATGGCGTAGGAAAACGGATTACGAGTTGACCTGCCACCACCGACCTTTCGCCGGTTAGACTCAGCCCATACACTTCGAAATCTGATGGTGTTGCCTTCGCCCTTGGGGGGCAGGAGAACCGATCACGATACGCGAGCCTTTAACCCTGCTCGGAGTGTATTCGATGCTTCGGTAGAAATCAGACCGCATTGTCGGAGTAGGCTACCCCTGAATATGCAATGACAAGCTCATTGAACCCGCCGAATTGTGAATACCGGTGAACTTCAGAGCCGATGCCACTCACGGATACCCGTGCGGGAACACCGCTCTCCTGCTAACTTGAACGATCGTCGATCAGTTTGTTTGGCTTGGCGAGAGCTGTTAGGCCGTCCAGATCGGAAAGCTCTATGCGCGTGCCATCGACCTGCACGCCATAGGGCTTCAACGAATTAAAGGCACGAGACAGGTTTTCCGGCGTCATTCCCAGAAGCGAGGCAAGGGTGCGTTTGTCATAGGGTAGCTCAAGTGTCCCGTTTGCGCCCTGGTCCTGGTGATATCGCAGGAGGCGATTGGCCAGCCGCTCTATCGCGCTGCGCAGTTTCAGGTCCTTGTGTTCCTTGACGACGGAGCGGTAGCAATTGGCCAGTTCCACAACAATGGCACGGGCGAAGGCCTCATCCGCCTCGAACGCTGCACGAACATTTTCGGCCGGGATCATCAGCACCTTTGATTTCTGACAGGTCCGCGCCGACATCAGATAGGCTGCATCCTTCAAAACCGCAGCCAGTATGAAAGTGCCGATTGGGTTGACCATTCCCATCGTTGCTTCGCGTCCATTGGACCGGGCGAAGAGTTCGACCCCTCCCTCCGTAACAACATAGAGAAAATCAGCAGGATCGCCTTCGCGGATCAGTTCCAGTTGTGCGGGGAAGGTCTGGTGATAGGCAGCCTGCATCAGCGCTTCGAACGCCGTGTCCGACATGCTCCTGAAAAGGCCCAGTGCCCTGATCTCTGGAATGTCCGACGGCCGCATCGAGCCTCCTTGATAATTATCAATCAGCGAATTGATAAATTCCAATTTCGCATTTACAGCGCGCAGGCGTCAAACTTGATGAACGCACGTCAGTTGCCGAAAGATTTCCGGCAGCGACTTATTTCTCATCCTGAGCCCCGGCAGTTTGATCTGCATCAAACTGCCTGAAGGCAATGCCCTCAAACTCGCCCCGTTACAGCCATCAGAGCGGCCCGTCCGCCTGTGAGGAAAGGGCGAACATATGAGTTCCCTCAGAGCGGTCACCTCCCGACAGCAAAACACAATTCTTGGCATGAGCACATTGGCTTTCACCGTGTGCTTTGCCGTTTGGACCATTTTTTCCATCATCGGCGTTCAGATCAAAGAGGATCTGGGCCTGACCGACACGCAGTTCGGTCTGCTTGCCGGCACGCCGATCCTGACCGGCTCCCTGTCCCGTATCTTCCTGGGTATCTGGACGGATCAGTATGGCGGGCGCATCGTCTATGTCCTGACGATGCTCGCGGCTGCTGCAGCGACGTTTGCGCTCTCCTATGCCACGACTTACGAGACAATGCTTCTGGCAGCACTCGGCGTCGGACTTGCGGGCGGCTCGTTTGCCGTTGGCGTGGCCTATGTGTCGAAATGGTATCCGAAGGAAAAGCAGGGCACGGCGCTCGGCATTTTCGGCGCCGGCAATGTGGGTGCGGCGGTCACCAAATTCGTCGCACCCTTCGTCATGGTGGCCTTTGGCTGGACCATGGTTGCCCAGGTCTGGGCTGCCGCTCTGGTCGCCATGGCCATCGTGTTCTGGCTGACCACCGAGGATGACCCGGATCTGAAGGCCAGGCGCGCCGCCGGCGCAAAGGCGCGCGGCACCTTCATGCAGCTTGAACCGCTCAAGAACCTGCAGGTCTGGCGCTTCTCGATCTACTATTTCTTCGTGTTCGGTGGCTTCGTCGCGCTCGCGCTGTGGCTGCCGCGCTATCTGGTCGGCGTCTATGAACTCGACATCAAGACGGCCGGCATGATCGCCGCCTTCTACTCGATTCCGGCCTCCATCTTCCGTGCCTATGGCGGACATCTTTCCGACCGGTATGGCGCGCGCCGCATCATGTACTGGACCTTCGGCGTGGCGCTGGTGACGACCTTCATGCTGTCCTATCCGGACACGGATTACATCATCCATGGCATTCGTGGGCCGATCACCTTCTCGACCAGTCTGAGCCTGGTGCCCTTCATCCTGCTGATCTTCGTGCTGGGCTTCTTCATGTCGCTCGGCAAGGCGGCGGTCTACAAGCACATTCCCGTCTACTATCCGGGTCATGTGGGGTCTGTCGGCGGTCTCGTCGGCATGATCGGCGGCCTTGGCGGTTTCGTCCTGCCGATCACCTTCGGCGTTCTGCTCGACATGACGGGCGTCTGGACAACCTGCTTCATGCTCCTTTTCGGCATCGTCGCGGTGTCGCTCGTCTGGATGCATTTCTCGATCCGCCAGATGGAGAAGACGGCGCTGTCGCGTGAACTCGGCGCGCTGCCCGAACTGCCGGAAATGCAGCCGATCCATGAGAAAGACAAGCATGCCGGCTTGGCCGGCGTGATCGAAGACTGGCGTCCCGACGACGAAACCTTCTGGAACGAGAAGGGCAGGGCCATCGCACGGCGCAATCTCTGGATCTCCATTCCCGCGCTGCTTCTGGCTTTTTCGGTCTGGATGGTCTGGTCGGTGGTGGTGGCCAAGCTGCCAAGCATCGGGTTTGACTACACGACCGATCAGCTTTTCTGGCTGGCGGCTCTGCCGGGGCTTTCGGGCGCAACGCTGCGCATCTTCTACTCCTTCATGGTGCCGATCTTCGGCGGGCGCTTATGGACGACTTTGTCGACCGCCTCGCTCCTGATCCCGGCCTTCGGCATCGGCTATGCGGTGCAGAACCCCGAAACGCCTTACCTGATCTTCCTGGTCCTGGCGCTCCTGTGCGGTCTTGGCGGCGGCAACTTCGCCTCCTCCATGGCCAACATCTCCTACTTCTTCCCGAAGTCGGAGAAGGGCAATGCGCTTGCGCTCAATGCAGGACTTGGAAATCTCGGCGTCAGCGTCATGCAGTTCCTGGTGCCGGTGGTGATCTCGACAGGCGCATTCGCTTTCGCGGTTGGTGATGGCCAGATGGCCAGCGATGGCTCCATGCTGTGGCTCCAGAATGCGGGCTTCATCTGGGTTCCGTTCCTGATCGTCTCGACCATCGCCGCCTGGCTCGGCATGAACGACATCGCCTCCGCGCGCGCTTCGTTCGCCGAACAGTCGATCATCTTCTCGCGCTTCCACAACTGGGTGATGTGCATTCTCTACACGGGCACGTTTGGCTCCTTCATCGGATATTCAGCCGGTTTCCCGCTGTTGATGAAAACGCAGTTCCCCGAGGTGAACGCACTTTCCTACGCCTTCCTCGGCCCATTGGTCGGCGCGCTCTCGCGGGCAGGCACCGGCTGGGTTTCCGACCGGTATGGCGGCGGACGCGTCACGCTGTGGACCTTTGCGGGCATGATCGTGGCGGTCTGGGGTGTGTTGCAGTTCCTGCCTCTGAACGGCACGGGCGGCAATTTCTGGGGCTTCTTCGCCTGCTTCATGGCCCTGTTCTTCCTGACGGGCGTGGGCAATGCGTCGACCTTCCAGATGATCCCCTCGATCATGCGGCTCGAGATCCCGCGGCTGATGCCTGAGCTCGACAAGGATGCTTCGGTCAGACAGGCCGAGCGCGAGTCGGCGGCCATCATCGCCTTCACCTCGGCCATCGCAGCCTATGGCGCCTTCTTCATCCCGAAGGCCTACGGCTCCTCGATCGCCATGTCCGGCGGGCCCGAAATGGCCCTGTGGGGTTTCCTGATCTTCTACGTGGTCTGCATGGGGCTCACCTACCTCTTCTACACGCGAAAAGGCGGGCTCCTGCATGCCGTTGAGCGGACCGGCAGCGCCCGGCCAGCCAGCACCGTGCCAGCAAGCTGAAAAGGACCAAGCGATGTCACATCTGTTAAACCGTCTCAACTTCCTGGCGCGGAAGAACAAGGGAACCTTCTCCGACGGTCACGGCGTCACAACCAATGAAAGCCGTGACTGGGAGGACGCCTACCGCAAGCGCTGGCAGCACGACAAGATCGTGCGCTCCACCCATGGCGTGAACTGCACCGGCTCCTGCTCGTGGAAGATCTACGTGAAGGGCGGGATCGTCACCTGGGAAACGCAGCAGACCGACTATCCCCGCACGCGGCCCGATCTGCCCAACCATGAGCCGCGCGGCTGTTCGCGCGGCGCCAGCTACTCCTGGTACATGTACTCGGCCAACCGGGTGAAATATCCGCTGGTGCGCTCGCGGCTTCTGAAGCTGTGGCGGCGCGAACGCGCCGTGAAAACGCCCGTCGGCGCATGGGCGGCAATCCAGCAGGATCCGGCCAAGCGCGCCGAATACACGAAGGTGCGCGGCCTCGGCGGCTTCGTGCGGGCAGGCTGGGACGAGGTCAACGAGATCATCGCCGCAGCCAATGCCTATACGGCGCGCACCCATGGTCCCGACCGGGTGATCGGCTTCTCGCCGATCCCGGCCATGTCGATGGTCTCCTATGCGGCGGGTTCGCGCTATCTGTCGCTTCTGGGCGGCACCTGCATGTCGTTCTACGACTGGTATTGCGACCTGCCGCCGGCATCTCCCATGACATGGGGCGAGCAGACGGACGTGCCGGAATCGGCCGACTGGTACAATTCCAGCTTCCTCATCCTATGGGGTTCCAACGTGCCCCAGACCCGCACGCCGGACGCACATTTCTACACGGAAGTGCGCTACCGGGGCGCAAAGTCGGTGGTCGTGTCGCCGGATTATTCGGAAGCGGCCAAGTTCTCCGATATCTGGCTGCATCCCAAGCAAGGCACCGACGCGGCGCTCGCCATGGCCATGGGGCACGTCATCCTGCGCGAGTTCCACCTCGACCGGCAGGCGGAGTATTTTGAGGATTACTGCCGCCGCTACACCGACATGCCCATGCTGGTGCGGCTCGTCGAAAAGGACGGGCGTTATGTGCCCGACCGGCTGCTTCGCGCCTCCGATTTCCGGGGCAAGCTCGGCGAGAAGAACAATCCCGAATGGAAGACCGTCGCGATTGACCGCAAGTCGGGCAAGATCGTCGCGCCGGCAGGCTCCGTCGGCTTCCGCTGGGGCGAGAAGGGCAAGTGGAACCTGGAGAGCAAGGACGGCAGGGGCGAGGATGTCGAGCTCGAAATGAGCCTGATCCTCGACGCCGACCGCGATACGGTCGCCAATGTGGCGTTCCCCTATTTCGGCAATCGCGAGCACGATCATTTCGCCGGCACGGATCATGACAGCGTTCTGGAACGCGCCGTGCCCGCCAAGAAGGTCAAGCTCGCTTCCGGCGAGGCGCTGGTTGCAACCGTGTTCGACCTGTTCGTCGCCAATTACGGGCTCGACCGGGGGCTCGGCGACAATAGCTGCGCGAAATCCTATGACGATGACGCGCCCTATACACCGGCCTGGGCCGAGAAGATCACCGGCGTGCCGCGCGATCACATCGTCACGGTCGCCCGTGAGTTCGCGCTCAATGCCGAAAAAACCAATGGCCGATCCATGGTCATTCTCGGCGCAGGCCTGAACCACTGGTACCACATGGACATGAACTACCGGGGGATCATCAACCTCCTTGTCATGTGCGGCTGCGTCGGTCAGTCCGGCGGCGGCTGGAGCCATTATGTGGGACAGGAGAAACTGCGCCCGCAGACTGGCTGGCTGCCGCTCGCCTTCGGGCTCGACTGGGGCCGTCCGCCCCGGCAGATGAACTCGACCTCCTTCTTCTACGCGCACACGGACCAGTGGCGCTATGAAACGCTGAAAGTGGACGAGATCCTGTCGCCGACCGCGCCGGAAGGCCCGTGGGACGGGACGCTGATCGACTACAACATCCGCGCCGAGCGCATGGGCTGGCTGCCGTCGGCCCCGCAGCTCAAGACCAATCCGCTGGATGTCGCAAAGGCTGCGGGCGAGGCTGGTCAGGAGGCAAAGGATTACGTCGCGGCGCAGCTCAAGTCCGGCGGTCTGCAGATGTCCTGCGAAGACCCCGACGATCCGGCCAACTGGCCGCGCAACCTCTTCGTCTGGCGCTCAAACCTGCTCGGCTCCTCGGGCAAGGGGCATGAGTATTTTCTAAAACACCTGCTCGGGACGGCGAATGGCGTCATGGGCAAGGATCTGGGCGAGGAAGGACGGCAGAGGGCGCGCGAGGCCGTCTGGCACGAGACCGCGCCTGAAGGAAAGCTCGACCTTCTGGTCACGCTCGACTTCCGCATGTCCACCACCTGCGTCTATTCCGACATCGTTCTGCCGACGGCCACCTGGTACGAGAAGAACGATCTCAACACGTCCGACATGCATCCCTTCATCCACCCGCTCTCAAGCGCGGCGGACCCGGCCTGGGAGGCGCGCAGCGACTGGGACATCTTCAAGGGCATCGCCAGGAAATTCTCCGAAGTCGCGCCCGAGGTTCTGGGTGTTGAGAAGGACGTGGTTCTGGTGCCGATCCTGCACGATACGCCGGGCGAACTTGCCCAGCCCTTCGAAGTGGAGGACTGGAAGACCGGAAAGGTGGAGCCTGTTCCCGGAAAGACCATGCCGGCAGTCGCAGTGGTCGAGCGCGATTACCCGAATCTTTACAAGCGTTTCACCGCGCTCGGGCCGCTCATGGACAAGCTCGGCAATGGCGGCAAGGGCATTTCGTGGAACACCGAGCACGAGGTGGAGGCGCTTGGCCGTCTCAACGGCGTCGTGACGGAGGAGGGCGCAACCAAGGGGCGTCCGCGCATCGACAGCGATATCGATGCGACCGAGGTGATCCTCATGCTTGCGCCGGAAACCAATGGCGAGGTGGCTGTGAAGGCCTGGGATGCGCTGTCCCAGAACACGGGCCGCGACCACACGCATCTGGCGCTGCCCAAGGAAGACGAAAAAATCCGCTTCCGCGATGTGGTGGCCCAGCCGCGCAAGATCATCTCCTCGCCGACCTGGTCGGGGCTTGAATCGGAGAAGGTCTGCTACAATGCCGGCTACACCAATGTGCATGAGCTGATCCCGTGGCGCACCATCACCGGTCGTCAGCAGCTCTATCAGGACCATCTGTGGATGCGCGCCTTTGGCGAGGCGTTCTGCGTCTACCGGCCGCCCATCGACACCAAGTCGATCAATCCGATGATCGCGGAGAAATCGAAGGGCAAGCCTTCGGTGGTCCTGAACTTCATCACGCCGCACCAGAAATGGGGCATCCACTCCACCTATTCCGACAATCTCCTGATGCTGACGCTCAATCGCGGCGGTCCGGTCGTGTGGATTTCGGAGGAGGACGCGAAGACGGCGGGGCTGGTCGACAATGACTGGGTGGAGGTCTTCAACGTCAACGGCGCGATCGTGGCGCGTGTCGTGGTCTCCCAGCGCATGAAGCAGGGAACGGTCTACATGTATCACGCGCAGGAAAAGATCGTGAACACGCCGGGATCGCAGATCACCGGCCAGCGCGGCGGCATCCACAATTCGGTGACCCGCGCCATCACCAAGCCGACGCACATGATCGGCGGCTACGCGCACCAGGCCTACGGCTTCAACTATTACGGCACCGTCGGCTCCAACCGCGACGAGTTCGTCGTGGTGCACAAGATGGAGGACGTGGACTGGATGGAAGGGCCTTACCGCGAAACCGGTGAAAAGAAGGAGGCGGCAGAATGAAAGTCCGCGCGCAAATCGGCATGGTGCTGAACCTCGACAAGTGCATCGGGTGCCACACCTGCTCCGTCACCTGCAAGAATGTCTGGACGAACCGCGAGGGCGTTGAATACGCCTGGTTCAACAACGTCGAGACCAAGCCCGGCATCGGCTATCCGAAGGACTGGGAAAACCAGAAGCGCTGGAATGGCGGCTGGGTGCGCAGGGCCAATGGCCGCATCGAGCCCAAACAGGGCGCGAAATGGCGCATCCTGGCAAAGCTCTTCGCCAATCCGGACCTGCCGGAGATCGACGACTATTATGAGCCGTTCGATTTCGACTACAGCCACCTTCAGACGGCGAAGGAAAGCCAGACCTCGCCCACCGCCCGCCCGCGTTCACAGATCTCGGGCGAGCGGATGGAAAAGATCGAATGGGGGCCGAACTGGGAGGAAATCCTGGGCGGCGAGTTCGCCAAGCGGTCGAAGGACTACAATTTCGAAGGCGTCGAGAAAGAGATCTACGGCGAGTTCGAAAACACCTTCATGATGTATCTGCCGCGCCTGTGCGAGCACTGCCTGAACCCGACCTGTGTGGCCTCGTGCCCGTCGGGCGCCATCTACAAGCGCGAGGATGACGGCATCGTCCTGATCGATCAGGACAAATGCCGTGGCTGGCGCATGTGCGTCTCGGGCTGCCCGTACAAGAAGATCTATTACAACTGGTCTTCGGGCAAATCCGAGAAATGCGTGTTCTGCTATCCGCGCATCGAGGCTGGCCAGCCCACGGTCTGCTCGGAAACCTGCGTCGGGCGCATCCGCTATCTGGGCGTGGTGCTCTACGATGCCGACCGCATCGCCGAGGCCGCATCCGCTCCCAACGAGCAGGACCTCTACGAAGAGCAGCTCAAAGTGTTCCTCGACCCCAATGATCCGGAGGTCATCGCCCGGGCGAAGAAGGACGGCGTTCCGGATGCCTGGCTTGAGGCCGCACGCAAATCGCCGGTCTGGAAGATGGCCATGGAATGGAAGGTGGCGTTCCCGCTTCACCCGGAATATCGCACGCTTCCAATGGTCTGGTATGTGCCGCCGCTCTCGCCACTCCAGTCTGCGGCCGAAGCCGGCAAGATCGGCCTCGACGGCGACATGCCGGACGTGCGCTCGCTGCGCATTCCCGTCCGCTACCTCGCCAATCTTCTGACGGGCGGCAAGGAAGCGCCGGTCGTCTCCGCGCTCGAACGCATGCTCGCCATGCGGACATATATGCGCGCCAGGACGGTCGATGGCGTCATCGACGAGGCCGTTGCCGGCAAGGTCGGCATGAGCAACGAGATGATCGAGGAAATGTACCACGTTATGGCGATTGCCAATTACGAGGACCGCTTCGTCATTCCCACCAGCCATCGTGAAATCTCGGAAGACGCATATGACGTGCGCGGCTCCTGCGGTTTCACCTTCGGCAATGGCTGCTCGGGAGAAGACACGGGCACGGATCTCTTCGGCGGCAAGCGCACCCGCACGGTGCAGACGCCGGTTGGTAAACTTTCGGAGGGCGTGTGATGCAAACCGCACTGAAAATCATTTCCCTGCTTCTGTCCTATCCGAGCGCGGACCTGCAGGCGGCCACGCAGGACGTGAAAGCCTCCATCGCCGGCGCAGACGGGATCACCGGGACCCAGAAGCGTCTGCTGGAGCGGCTGGCCGACGATATCGGCGGGCTCGACCTCTACGACGCACAGGAGCGCTATGTGTTCCTGTTCGACCGCACGCGTTCGCTGTCGCTTCATCTGTTCGAGCATGTCCATGGCGAGAGCCGGGATCGCGGTCAGGCCATGGTCGACCTGCTCGCCATGTATGAGGCGGACGGCCTGTCGATCGACGCCAAGGAGATGCCGGACTATCTGCCGCTCTTCCTCGAATATCTGTCGATCAAGCCGGACGCGGAAGCAGCCGAACTCCTCGGCCAGACGGGCCATATCCTGAAAGTCCTGCGCGAGCGACTGAAGAAGCGCCAGTCGGTCTATGCCAATGCATTCGCGGTTCTTGAGGCGCTCGCCTCGGGGGAAGCGGACCCGAAACTGGTGCGTGAGCTCCTGGAGACGCCCGAAGACGATCCGGCCGATCTCGAAGCGCTCGACCGTATCTGGGAGGAGGAGGCCGTAACGTTTGCCGGCAATGCCGGTGAGAAAGCCTGCGGTCCCGACCGTCTGCAACGCCAGATGCGCGCCCATCAACGCCGGCCGGACGCTCCTGCGCCGGCATCCAATCTCTGAGTGGAGGCCGTCATGTCAGGCTATATCAACACACTCCTGTTCGGGATCTATCCCTATATCGCGCTGGTCGTGCTCATTCTGGGCACCGCCATTCGCTACGACCGCGAGCAGTATGGCTGGCGTTCGGGCTCTTCGCAGCTCCTCAGGCGGCGGCAGCTCATCTGGGGATCGGTGCTTTTCCATGTGGGCGTTCTGGTGATCTTTTTCGGCCATCTGGTCGGTCTGCTCACCCCCATCGCCATATTCGATGCACTCGGCATCAGCCATGGGGCAAAGCAGCTTCTGGCCATCGTCGCCGGTGGCGTGGCGGGCGTGATGGCGATCATCGGCGCAAGCCTGCTCGTCCATCGCCGTCTGTTCGATGCGCGGGTGCGGGCGAACTCCAGCACCACCGACACGCTGATCATCATCCTGTTGTGGATCCAGCTGGCGCTGGGCCTCATGACCATCCCGGTGTCGATGCAGCATCTCGACGGCGAGGAGATGGTGAAGTTCATGTCCTGGGCGCAGGGCATCTTCACCTTCAACTTTGAGGCTTCCAGCCACATTCTGGAAGTATCGTTCATTTTCAAGGCGCACCTCTTCCTTGGCCTGACGATCCTCCTCCTGTTCCCGTTCACCCGCCTCGTGCACATGCTGAGTGTGCCGCTCGGCTTCTTCTGGCGGCCCGGCTACCAGGTCGTGCGCGAACGCAATCACCGGGCGCAGCCAACGCGCCTTCCGGCAGCGGAGTAGAACCATGGCGACGATCTACAAGAACCCCAAACTCGATCATCCGGCGGCGGCTCCGTCGCCGGACGGGCAGGGCTACACCACCTATCAGGAGCCCGACACGCGGGTTCCGCCCAAGCCCCTGCCGCTCTTCCGCGCCATCACGGTCGATGGCGTGCCGGTGCCCGAAGACGAGATCCTGCGAGAGGCGCAGAACCATCCGGCAGACAATCCCGGAAAGGCGCTGCGCGCCGCCGCCGAAGCGCTGGTGATCCGCCAGCTCCTTCTGGGTGAGGCGACAAGACGCGGGCTTGCGGGCGAGGGCGAGCGCGACGAGAAGGGCCGGGCCACCTCGGCCGACGATGTGGCCATCCATGCGCTGCTGGAGGCTGAACTCGACGTGCCCCGCGCCGGCGCGGAGGAGTGCCGGCGCTACTATGAGAACAACCGGCAGCGCTTCATGAGCGAGCCGCTGTTTGAAGCCCGCCACATCCTGATCGCCGCGCCTGAAAGCGACGATGAAAAACGCATCGCGGCGCATCGCCTCGCGCAGGAACTGTGCAATGCGCTGGCCTCCGATCCGTCGGCCTTTGCCGCGCTCGCCGCGATGCACTCGGCCTGCCCATCGGGCAGTCAGGGCGGCAATCTCGGCCAGCTTTCGCCCGGCAGCACCGTGCCCGAATTCGAGAAGGCGCTGGAGGGCATGACGGCAGGCGAGATCGCGCCGGGGCCGGTCGCCTCGCGCTTTGGCTATCACGTCATCGCGCTCGACCGTGTGGTTCCGGCGCGTGAACTTCCATTCGAACTCGTCGAGGACAGAATCGCCGCCTGGCTGGAAGCCCAGTCATGGTCGCGTGCTTCCGCGCAATACATCGCGATCCTCGCCGGAAAGGCGGATATTTCCGGCATTGAGATCGGCGCGGCGGACAGTCCTCTCATGCAGTAGCGGGGATGTCATGGAACATTTGGAGGAGAAACGCAGGCTGATGGTGGAGGCGCTGGAGGAGCGCCCGCCGGAGGCGCTGCTCAGCGAGCCGCTCGATTACATCTTTGCCGATCATTTTCGGCAGCGAATGCTCTGCAACCTGCTCGACGCGATGGTCTTGGATGGAGCGCGTGATGCGGTGCTTTCCGGGCAAATTCTGATGTTCATGCGCCTCGACTTCGGCCTTCATGTTCTGGACGAGGAGGAGGACCTCTTTCCGCTGCTTCTGAAACGGGCCTTGCCTGAAGATCGTATGGAAGACGTGATCCACGAGCTATGTGCCGAACATTCGTCTGACCGGCTTGATGCGGACGAGCTGTGTCGTGTGCTTGAAGTCCCCGAAAGCCGCGGGGGGCGATGGAAGAGGCTGTTCACACGCTTCGCCGCAAATGAGCGGCGTCATCTGATCGTTGAAAACGCCATCGTCATGCCGATGGCGCGGATTCGACTGCAACCCGGCGATCTGACGTTGATCGGTCAGCGCATGGCCGAGCGGCGTGGGATTGTTCCTGCGCGTGACCCGCAATGATCATGCAACAAAAAACTGTTGGTAAAGCACATGGCTGAGGCAGCACTGTTCCTTTCCTGCCCCTGCGAAAACCCTGACGGCGGGATGCTGGGTGTCGAGGACGCTCTGGTGCGTCTATGCAACCTCGTCTCACCTCTCCATGGAACCGAGACAGTGAAGCTGTCACGGGGTGCAGGGCGCGTCGTCGCCAACGCGCTCCGTGCCAGGCCGATGGCGTGGCCGTGATTAAAGCGACGGTCGGAGATGTGGAAGCGGGAGAGGAACTCGACTTCCCTCCATTCATGCAAGGAGTTCTGGAATGACAAACACAATGCCTCCCATCGCGGCAATCCGCTTTGGCGGTGGAGTTGCCGTTGATGCCCTCCTCGCCGAGGCGGCCTTTCGGTTGCAGGCCAACGGGATCGTGGTCGAAGGGTTCGTCCAGCTTGAACGCGATCTTTCTGAAAACTGCTGCGCAGCGATGCATCTGGAGGGGATTCGGGATGGTTCCGTGTGGCTCATCTCGCAGGATCTCGGGAAAGGGTCTTCCGGGTGCAGGCTCGATCCACAGGCTTTGGCTGAACTGTGTGGACCGCTGTTGCGACGTGTGCAGGAGAAGCCGGATCTTCTGATCCTCAACCGTTTTGGCAAAGGGGAAATGCTCGGAGGCGGTTTTCGTGCAGCCATTGAAGCGGCGTTCATACTGGGCATTCCCGTGCTGGTCGCCGTTCGGGACGAGTATGCGGAAGCATGGCAGGCGTTCACCGATGGCTGCCACGTTGAACTGGAGCCCAGATCAGCGGCCATTGACGCCTGGCTTTGCGAGCATGTTCATCGCAGGGAGGCGCGCGATGCGGCCTGACGCTAATCCGCGCCCAACGGAGGGTGCCAGAATCGTTGCGCTGGTGATTTCGGATCGCGCGAGCCGCGGCGAATACGCCGATCTGGGCGGGCCGGCCATTTCCGCGTGGTTGTCGCAGACCGTTACCACAGCGTTTGATCTGGAGGTCCGGGTCATTGCCGACGGGCGGAACCTTGTCGCCGCAGAATTGAAGAGACTGTGCGATGAGGAGAATGTCGCGCTCGTTCTGACGACCGGTGGAACCGGTCCTGCGCCGCGCGACGAAACACCCGAAGCTATGGAAGATATTCTCGAAAAGGAGTTGCCGGGTTTCGGCGAACTCATGCGCCGGCGCAGTCTGGAGGAGGTTCCCACGGCTATCCTCTCGCGCCAGACTGCGGGAATCCGCGGACGAACGCTCATCGTCAACCTTCCGGGAAATCCTGCCGCGATCAGAACCTGCCTAGACGCTGTCTTTCCCGCGATTCCCTATTGCCTGGACCTGATAGGCGCATCGGCGCTCCCCACCAACGTGGATGGTGTCCATTTGCCAGCTTGTCTACGAGGACGACCCGGATTGCATGTCGCTTCTGACCGCCGATGAGAGCTTCTTCCTGCGGGTTACCGGTACTCAGACCCAGTCGGAAAGCTACCTCACCCGTGCGGCATTGTCTCACGCATGGATTTTCGCTCCGAGAAGGAGCCGAACCAGTTGGCGAGTGCCCCCCGCTCGCGGCGCCAGTCCTTGTCAGGGAAACGAAAATCGAGATAGCCGAGCGCGCACGCCGCAGCGATCGACCCGGTGTTGACCGGACCGGACAGTAGCGGCATCCACTGTTCGCAAAGCGCATCAAGGCCGCTGTCGATTTTCTCCATCTGGCCCTCATACCAGGCGGTCCATAGCAGTTCTTTCGGCCGCATCACGGTTTCGTAACGCGCCAGAAGTGCTGCATCGAGGATTGAATCCGCGAGTGCCTCGACGGTCAGCACTGCAAAACGCTCGCCGCCGCTTGCCGGTAACAGCCGGGGCTCCTCGGTTTGGGCATCGATATAGGCGCATATTACACGGCTGTCGTATAGCGCGCGCCCGTCTTCCAGAAGGAGAGTAGGGACCTTGCCGGAGGGGTTGCGCGCAACAATAGTCTTGTCGCGTTTGACGGGACTGGCTGCGGACGGGAGGAGTTCGATCCGGTCAGCCAGGCCTTTCTCATGGGCCGTGACCATGACTTTGCGCACAAAGGGTGAAGCTGCGGAGAAAAACAATTGCATGACAGACTCCTGTCGGGCTGACGGAAGGAAATTCAGCGTTCCGCCTTCCTGTCCTGAAAGGCATGGCGAAGCGCGGCGGTAGGATCGGCCTCAAGCCGGTCTGCGAGAAGCTGGCCGGCGTAGATGACGTGCTCACTCATGAGATTTTGTGCGCGCACGCCATCTCCGTCGGCAAGCGCCTTCGCTATACGATGGTGATCGTCGTGAGAGCGGTGAATGACGCCGAAATCGTCCCACAGAATAACGCGATCCGAGACTAGCGGTACGTTGTGAGACTGATGTACGAAGCGGCCAATCCAGCGGTTGCCGGCAGCATTGATGATCGTTTCGTGGAACTCGACGTTCATCCGGCGATACGCTGGAAGCTGACTTATATCGAGAACGCGATTGGATAAAATCCGATCACCCTCTTCCACCAGTGCCATCAGGCGATCACGGTCCGAGCGGCTCATCCCGGATTCGGCAGCGAGCCGGCAGGCCAGACCCTCCAGATTGGCCCGTACGGTGAAAGCCTCGCGGATGTCAGTCACAAGAAAGCGGCGGATGCGGTACCCGCGGTTGGGTTCGTAGTCGATAAGTCCGTCCTGCGCCAGGCGAGCGAGGGCGGTGCGCAGGGGCGTCCGCGAGACGCCCAGGGTTTCGGCCAGCTGATCCTGGTGCAGGCGATCTCCAGGCATGAAATGCCCTTCAAGAATCATCTCGCGGATGGATGTGGCGGCAAGATCGGCGCTCGTTACATCGGGGGTGCTGTTGGGGAGCGAGTTGTGATCGGTCATGGCTGCAAGATGGCTGACTTCCTCAGCAGAGGCAAGCGCAAAACCAAAAGAATGTATCCAAAAATGCGATACTACTGCGTATATGGCTTGACTATCCGATAAAATGTATCCATTCATGCTGATGAGAGGACAAGGGAGGAGTTTGATGGCGCTTTTGGCGTTCGTCACTGGCGCGGCCGGCGGGATCGGTAACGCTGTCGCAACAAGACTGGCGAAGGACGGCTTTCGTGTGGCTGCCTCGGATCTTGACGCGGAGCGCGCTGAACAGCTTGCTGCCACGCTGCCCGGCGCGGGGCATGTGGGCCTTGCGCTTGATGTCAGCGACGAAAATGCCGTCGTCGACTGCCTTGCCCGGGTCGAGCGGGAGATAGCGCCGGTCAACGTGATTGTGGCGGCGGCCGGCCTGCTGATCCTCGATGAAAACGGCCAGCGCCGACCAATCATTGAAACCGCAGTCGACGAATGGGAGCGTACTCAGCGCGTTAACAGCACAGGCACGTTCCTGCTGATCCGGGAGTATCTGCGCCATCGGGCAAGCGCACCACTCCCCCACGCCCGTTTCATAGCTTTCTCCTCTGTGGCTGCGCAGCTCGGTGGCTACCGCTCGAGTTCCGCATATATTGCCAGCAAGAGCGCAGTGCTCGGTCTCGTCAAGGCGGCCGCGCGTGAGGCTGCGCCGATCGGCGTGACAGTCAACGCCGTGGCACCGGGTCTGATCGACGCGCCGATGCTGCGTCTGTCGCTCGATCCCTCCGATGACGGCGAGATCGCCCGCTCGATCCCACTGAACCGGATCGGCACACCTGACGATGTCGCCGGCGCAGTGGCCTTTCTGGCAGGCCCCGACAGTGCGTATCTCACCGGCGCAACCATCGACATCAACGGCGGCTATCGGATGCAATGATGCTGGAAACGCTCATCAACAGGCTGAGCGCGCTGCTGGTGGCGCTGGCCTCGCTAGCCCTGGCCCTGATGATGTTGCATGTCACCGCCGACGTGATCGGCAAATATGTCTTCAACGCGCCCATCCCCGGTACCGCCGAGGTGGTTGCAAGCTACTATATGATTTCCGTTGTCTTCCTACCTCTCGCCTGGCTCGAGGTGAAGAACGGTCCCATCGTTGTGGAGCTTTTTTACGAGATGGGCTCGCCGCGAACCAAAAGGGGGATGGTGATGCTGGGAACCATCCTGTCGCTGGTCTTCTACGCAGCGATTGCCTGGCTTTCCTGGGGACCTGCAGTGCATGCCTGGCGGATCGGCGAAATTGTCGAAGGCGCCTGGAAGGTCACTATCTGGCCGACGAAGTTCTTCTTGCCGCTGGGGCTCGGCCTTGCGTGCCTGGCGCTGATCGTGCGTCTCGGCCAGATCGTCACCGGGCGCTGTACGGTAAAGGACGACACTCATCCCCAGCACGCAGATCCCGTTTGAGGCCACGTCATGGATCGTCTCGATATCGGTTTTATCGGCATCGTTCTCACCCTGATCCTGATCGGCGTTCGCGTTCCTATCGGCGTTGCGATGGGTGGGGTGGCGATTGCCGGCATCTACGTCATGCTCGGCATCATGCCAGCCATCGGCATCGCCAAGGCGGTTCCTTATGAGCTGGTCGGCGACTGGAATCTCTCGGCGGTGCCCATGTTTCTGCTGATGGGGTATGTGGCCTCGGGAGCCGGCCTCACAACGGGCCTTTATGCTGCGGCGCGTGTATTTCTGAACCGCGTTCCCGGAGGTCTAGCCTCGGCGACAGTCGCTTCCAGCGCACTGTTCGCTTCGGCCAGTGGATCGAGTGTGGCGACCGCTGCAGCCTTCTCGCGCATCGCTATTCCGGAAATGCTGAAAGCCGGTTACGCCCCATCCCTGGCAGCTGGTTCTGTCGCCGCAGCCGGTACACTGGGTTCCCTCATTCCGCCGAGCGTCCTGCTGATCGTTTTCGGGCTCATGATGGATGTTTCGATCAGCGCCCTTTTCATCGCCGGCCTGATCCCCGGGCTGTTGTCGGGCGGCATGTTCATCGCCATGATCACGGTTCGCACCCTGTTCAATCCGAAGCTCGCGCCGCGTCTCAGCGAGACGTATTCGCAGCGCGAGAAGTTAGCGCTCCTCAGAGAGGTCTGGCCGCTCCCGGTGTTGATAGCCGGCGTTCTGGGCGGCATTTTCTCAGGTATCTTCACGGCGACCGAGGCCGGCGCGATCGGTGCTTTCCTTGCCTGTCTCATCGCCGCTGCCCGCCGCAAGCTGACACCCGGGGTCATGCGCCGCGCTCTGGTAGACACTGCACTCGGCACGGCAGCGATCTTCATTATCGTTGTCGGAGCTGCGCTGTTTGCCCGCTTTATTGCCCTGTCAACCGTGCCGGTGTGGGTAACCGGCCAACTCGAAGGCTATAGCACCATCTGGGTCATTCTGCTGATTGGTGCGCTTTACCTGGTACTCGGCTGTTTCCTTGAGAGCATCTCGATCATGCTGCTGACACTGCCGGTGCTGGCGCCGCTGCTCGGTGTGCTCGGCATAGACCTGATCTGGTTCGGTATTCTCACGGTCAAACTCCTGGAGATCGGCCTGGTAACCCCGCCCGTCGGCATGAATGTTTATGTGATCCGCTCAAGCCTTGGCTGCACCATATCGCTCGGCACGATCTTTGCCGGCGTCTCATGGTTCATCCTGGCCGACCTGATCACCCTTGCCCTGCTGATCGCCTTCCCGGCCATCAGCCTGTGGCTGCCCGCTTTGATGGCGAACTGAGCCCATTGGCCAATCGCCAAACGCAAAGGCGCTCGTGAACAGGCGCCTGAAACTGGGAGAGAGAGAATGAAGAAACTGCTTGTTCTGACGGCCCTTTCGGGTGGCCTCCTGATCTCCACTGCCGTCGCCGATACTTATCAGGCGACCAATTGGATGACGCCGGTCCACATCCTCAACGAGGAAACCTATCAGAAGTTTTCAACCGAGGTGAAGGACGCCACGGGTGGCGACATCTCCTTCGAAGTTTACTCGGGCGGGTCGCTGGTGCCTGCCAAAGCCACTATGCAGGCAGTGCGCGACGGGGTGGCGTCGCTCGGTATTGTCTATCCCGGCTATACACCATCGGAACTGCCGCTCAACAATGTGCTCAACGATCTGGTGTTTGTCTCCGACGACGACATAGCCTCGGCCTTTGCCTACACCGAAATGGGCATGACCAATGACCGCATCATCGACGAATGGAAAAAGAACGGGGGCATTTTCGCCGGCGGTTATTCGACACCGGTCTACAATTTCGTCTGTGTCAAGCCGATCCGTGTGCTTGACGACGCCAAGGGCCTCAAAATCCGCACCGCCGGCGGCGCGCAGACCGCCTGGGTGGAGGCGATCGGCGGAGTGCCGGTCTCAGTGCCTATCGGCGATGTCTATTCCGGCCTGAGCCGCGGCTCGATCGACTGCACCATGTCCGACCCGACCAATCTCGACAAAGGCAACAAGTTCTGGGAGGTGGCGAAGTCTGTTACCCGCTTGCCCATGGGGGTCGTTATGGGTGCCAACTACGTGCTCAACCCGTCCTTCTGGCAAGGGCTGTCGCCTGAGCAGCGTCGCGTCCTGCTCGACAATATGGCCATGGGCAACGCCCGCGCCCAGGTCGCCTATCACGTCGGTGTCAACGCTGCGCTTGAAGGATCCCGAGAACGCGGTCTGGAAATCATCGAGCCTGGAGAAGACCTGACGGCCAAGCTGGTTGGCTTCCAGAACGGCTTCGTGGAGGGGCTGGCGCAGAAATCTGTAACCGACCGGGGCGTTGAGGACCCGAGCGATCTCATCGCCGAGTTCCAGATGCTGCAGGAGAAATGGAAGGGCCTGCTGGAAGGCGTTGACCGGACGGATTCCGAGGCGATTGCCAAGGTGCTGCAGGACAATCTCTATGCGAAAATCGACGAGAACACCTTCGGCATGAACTGAACGAGACCGGGCGGGTGGACCAGCCTTCGCCCGCCGTCCTTCTCCCCCGCATCGCACAACGGACCCATTCCATGTCTGACGATCCCATTGCCATTGTGACCGGTGGCGGCGCCGGTATCGGCGCAGCCATATGCTCGGTGCTTGCCAAAGAGGGCTACAGCGTGGCTGTCGCGGACCTGAACGGCGGCAAAGCTGAAGAGACGGCCCGCGGCATTGTAGAGGCTGGCGGCAAGGCGCGCGCCGTGGCGCTCGACATCACCGACTCACGGGCGGTTGACCGGCTGGTTGTGGAGGTGGGTGCTGCGCGCCTGCTGGTCAACAATGCCGGCCTCTTCGAGGTGAAACCTTTCTTCGACCTCGAGCCCGGTGATTTCCGGCGCATATACGATGTCAATCTGGTGGCTCTGTTCGACCTGTCGAGAAAGGCCGCGCAGCACATGCAGCCGGGCAGCGCCATCGTCAACATCGCCTCGCGCGCTATGCTCGGCGCACGCCACTACGCCCACTACGTGGCTTCCAAGGCGGCGGTTGCCGGACTCACCCGCGCCATGGCGCTGGAGCTCGCCGAGCGGCAGATCCGCGTCAACGCGGTCGCGCCGGGCGTCATTGAGACGACCATGCTGAAGGCGCGCTCGGACACGGATCTGGACAGCTTGCGCGCACTCCAGCCCATGGGGCGGCTCGGTGCTCCGCAAGATATCGCACACGCGGTGGCTTTTCTTGGCTCACTCAAGGCGGAATTCATCACCGGGCAAGTGCTGCTCGTCGACGGCGGACGCTCGCTGGGCGGCGCGACCGGACTTTGAGGAGATCAATCATGAACACCAGCCGCTTTGCCGGCAAAACCGCCATCGTTACCGGTGCCGGCTCGGGTATCGGCTTCGCCATCGCAGAGCTCATGAGTAGTCAGGGCGCCCAGGTGCTGGCCGTCGACCGCGACACAGCGGGCCTGGCCCGACTCGGTGCAGACATCGACACGGTGACGGCGGATGTTACAGATCCCGCGTTGCCCGACACGTTGCGGCAAAGGCTGGAGGGGCGTCCGCTGTCGATCCTCGTAAACAATGCCGGCATCGGTGGCGGCGGGCGGGCCGACGAGACCGGCGAGGAGGATTTTCGCCGCTATTTCGAGATCAACGTGCTGGCCCTGTTTTCGCTGAGCAAATTCGCTGTTTCGGCAATGCGTCAGAGCGGCGGTGGGACCATCGTCAATATCGCTTCCATCTATGCAATCGTTGGCGCCACCGGCAGTGCCGGCTATTCCACCAGCAAGGCGGCGGTCGATGGCCTGACGCGTCAGATGGCGACCGATTTCGGCCCGGAAAACATCCGTGTCAACGCTGTCGCGCCCGGTCTGATCGAAACGCCGCTTACGGCGGAGCGCATTCGGAGGGAAGCCTGGCGAAGGCATATTTTCGTCGAGCAGGCGCCGCTGCGTCGGGTCGGGCTGCCGGGCGATGTCGCCCAGGCAGTCGCCTTTCTCGCCAGTGACGAGGCCGCCTTCATCACTGGCGCAACACTGCGTGTCGACGGCGGCTGGGCTGTCGGGCGCTATCCGCGCCAGGGAGACGCTGCATGAGCGGTAACCGGGCAGCGTCCGGAGCGGGGTTTGCAGAGGGCTATGACCTGATTGTTGTCGGCTCCGGTGCGGCCGGCATGGCAGCCGCCATCACCGCACGGCTCGGTGGGCTGGACGTCGCCATCGTCGAGAAGTCGTCGCACTATGGCGGTTCGACGGCCGTGTCTGGCGGCGCTATCTGGATTCCCGACAATCCGAAAATGCGTGACGCGGGCATGACCGACAGCAAAGAGGCCGCCTTCGCCTATCTGGCCTCGGAAACCGGGAATCGCATGAATGCCGAGCTGGTCCACGCCTTCCTCGATGCCGGTCCGGAGATGGTGCGCTTCTTCGAGGAGAATACCGCTCTGCAGTTCGAGCACCGCGCATATTCGCCGGACTATCATTCGGATCTGCCGGGGGCTGCGCTTGGCGGACGCGTGATTGATGCACGCGATTATGACGGGCGTCGGCTGGGAGCCCATCTCGACAGGCTGCGTCCACCGATCGGCGATTTCACGGTTTTTGGCGGCATGATGCTCAACCGCATCGATATAGGCCATTTCCTCAAGATGACCCGTTCGGTGAAATCGGCGCTCTATGCGCTGCGCCTTCTCGCGCGTCACGCGCGCGACCGTCTTTCCTACAAGCGTGGCACCCGGCTGGTGCTCGGCCAGGCTCTTGCAGGGCGCCTTGCCGAAACGGTGATCGAACTGGGTATCCCGGTGCATCTCGAGACTGCGCTCGTCAGTCTCGTGCACGACGGTGATGCCGTGCAGGGCGTGCGTGTTGCCCACCAGGGGGAAGAGCGCATAATCAGCGCGCGCGGCGGTGTCGTTCTCGCCACCGGCGGCTTTCCGCAGAATATCCGCAAAAGGCGGGGGATCATGCCGCATGTAAGCGCCGGGGCACCCCACTATTCCATGTCTCCCGAGGCCAGCACTGGCGACGCCATCGATGCCGCGCTCGGCGTCGGCGCGGCGCTGGTCGAGACCAATAGCAACGCCGCCTTCTGGGCGCCGGTCTCCCTGTTGCCGGGAGACGGGTGCGCGCGGCCATTCCCGCATCTCTTCCTTGATCGCGCAAAGCCCGGCGTGATCGCCGTCGGCCAGGACGGCAGACGGTTCGCCAACGAGGCGCTATCCTATCACGATTTCGTCCAGGCGATGATCGCCACCGGCCACCATTCGGTCTGGCTTGTCTGCGATCACCGGGCGCTCCGGCGCTACGGTTTCGGTGCTGTGCGGCCGTTCCCCGCGCCCATTGGTTCGCACCTGCGCTCAGGATATCTCAAGCGCGGGCGCACACTCGCCGAGCTCGCGCAGCGAATTGGCGCACCGCCGGCGGTCCTGACCGAGACCGTCGAGACTTTCAACGCCGCCGCTGGAGCGGGCTCTGACCCCGCCTTCGGCAAGGGCTCGACCGAATACCAGACCTATCTGGGCGATCCCGAGAACCACCCCAATCCATGCTTGCGCCCGCTCGACACCGCCCCCTATTACGCCATTGAACTGTTTGCCGGCGACATCGGAACGAGCACCGGCCTGTCGACGAATGCCCATGGGCAGGTGCTGGATGGAAATGCGGTGCCCATCGCCGGTCTCTATGCCTGCGGCAACGACATGAACTCAATCATGGCCGGGGCCTATCCCGGTGCCGGTATCACGCTCGGCCCGGCGCTCACTTTTGGCTACATCGTCGGGCGACACGCTGCGACCGGCTCGAGGCAACGCCCCATTTCCTGATCCGCTGACTTCGTCGTTCTTCCCGCTATAGCGTTTTCGCTCTTCTCGGAATTGCTCGAATGGAGCCGCCCGAAGTGCAAGAGCGGCTCCAGCCTGTCCTGAACAACCCGCTTGCGCAGGAGCTGCAGGCGGCAAGGGTGGTACCCGGGCCATTCAATCAGGACTCTGTAGCAATCGCAGATCGTCCTCCGAATGCGCGGAAGGCCTTATCAGCCTTCGCAGGACCACCACATGCGCGAAAAGTCGTAATCCCAGCTCTGCATGGGGACTTCCGCATAGCCCTGGAGGCAGGAGTGGGCGGCCATACGCTTGAGCTGTGTGAGGAGCGGGATCTCCGCCACGTTTTCGTGCAGGCGAGCCTGAATGTCCTTGTAGATCGCGTTGCGCGCCGCTTCGTCGACCGTCGCGCGCGACTTGTCTATCATGGCGTCGATCTCGGGATCCTCGACCCAGGACATCGAAGACCAGGTTCCCGCCGCGCGCGAGTGGTATTGTACGAAAAGCACTGAGTCTGGCGACGGATAGGTTGGTCCGTAAAAAACCTGGGCCGTGTTGGGCGTCGTCTCCACCTTCGTTGCCAGTTCTGTGATGCGGTTCCAGGGTTCGGGCTGAAGGTCTACCTCGAAGCCGATGGTCTCCAGCGTCGATTTGAAAAGAAGCCCGATCTCCTCCTCGAATGCCGTGTTGGCGACGTAGGCGTGGCCGAGCTTGATCGGCTTGTCGCCGGCATATTTCGACTTGGCCACTTCTTCGGCGGCTTTCTCGAGGCTGTATTCGGGGGAGGGCAGTTCGTCCAGATGCGCTTCGGAGAACAGCGAGGAAAGAACGCTCTTCATCTCGCCGCCGGGATAGATCACCTCGCGGATGGTCGCATAGTCCAGCGCATAGGCGATGGCGCGGCGGATGTGAACGTCGTCCGTCGGTGCGATCTGGTTGTTGACCTTGAGATAGAAACCGGTCGCCGTGCTCGCCTCAATGAGTTTGTAATTGTCGAGCGCCTCGATGGCCTTGTAGGTCTCGGTGCTTTGATACTGGGAAGAGAGACCCAGTTCGCCGCGCTGGGCAAGGGCACGGACAGTGGCCTCGTCACGCGTGACGACGAAGCGCAGCTCGTCAATCGGACGCTGCCTGGCCCAGCCGGCATGATAGTCCTCATAGCGTTGCATGATCATTTCGGCGCCACGGGTCCAGCCATTGAGTTTGTAGGGACCGGCGCCGGCGCTGTTTTCTGTAAGATAATCCTCGCCCCATTCGCCGTCCTGCTCCTTCATGACGTCGGAGTTGACGACGAGGATCAGCGGCGTGATGGAAATGAACGGCGCGTAGACGCGGTTGATCCGGATCTCCACCGTATGGTCATCGAGCGCCTTGACGTTCTCCGGATCGACAAGATCGGAGAAGAGATAGGCCGGACCCTCGTTCAGCGAAAGAAGGCGCTGCAGGGTATAGACAACATCCTTGGCCTCCACCGGGCTGCCATCCTGAAAGGTCGCATCCTGCTTCAGCTTGAACGTGTAGGTCTGGTTGTCGTCCGACACCTCCCAGCTTTCGGCGAGCTGAGGAACCACCTCGCCGCCGCTGCTCACTGTGGTCAGGCCGTCATAGAGGTTCACGGCAGCCATATATTCGGTGTAGTCGGTGATCTTTGCCGGGTCGACCGTACCGAAAATCTGCACAACGTTGACGACGAGCGAAAGCTTGTCCTGAGCCACAGCCGGCGCAGTCAACGCTGTGGTGGCAGCGAGAACCGCACCGGCCAGCGCATGTTTCAAAAGTCTCATTGTCCTGTTCCTCTTCTCTGGTTCCATCAATGTTGCGTCCTTCTCACCGGGACATCTGGTTCAGCGGCACGTAGTCATGCTCGTAGCCGAAGTATCGGGGCCCAACGAGCTCAAGCCCCTCGGGGGTCGACCATTGCGGATCACAGGCAAGCCCGATCATATTGACCGCCAGCCCGTAGCGAAGCTGCTCCGTGGTGACGGGAAGGCCGCCATCGGCGTCGAGCGCGCAGATCAGATCGGGTGTGACAGCCAGCAGGCCATCATCGTCGCGGCAGACCAGGAACTCGTTCTGGAATTCGACTTCAAAGGACCGTCCCTCGTCCTCGTCGATCCCCTTGAACAGAGCCTTGCCGCGGGCAAAGCCCCCGACGGTTCGTCGGTCGATATCGACGACGCGGCCTGTAAACAGGCGCTTGCCGTCCAGGCGCTTCAAAAGGGCGGCCGCAGGATTGCGGCTTGCCTTGCGCTCCGCCGCCATCGTTTCGCCGATCTCCTTGATCAGCGACATGGTGCCGTGAAGGATGCTGCGTTTCACCTCGGCCCCGCTCATGGGATAGAGCGCGACAAGCGCAGCGCCACCCATCTCCACGGTCTGGCAACGCGCCAGCCTTTCAGTCCAGCGGTTGGAAATCGCGTTGATGACGGAACTGTTGCCCTTGTCATCGGCGAGTACCATGGGCGTTGCCGAAACGCCGTGTATGGTCAAAGTCACCATCTGCAATTCGGGGAATGCCCGCCCCATCCCGTCGCCATCCACCAGCGGAAGGCCGGTGGCCGCTGCAACGGCGTAGGGAATGGTGGAATTCAGGCCGCCGGCCTCAATGCAGATGAGGGCATCGGCCTTGCGGCCCAGAAAGGTCTCGAGCTGACTGAGGGCCTCGCGCGCCTCATCGCCATTGGGCAGTTTCTCGACCATCACGGTGGGCGCCCCCATCATGCAGACGGGGATGCAGAGCGCGTCATCTGGCAATTCGTCGGCCGAAACGACATTGACGGGACCATGCCGGGCAATAACCTGCTTGGCCATAAGCTTGCCGATATAGGGGTCGCCGCCTCCGCCGGTGCCGAGAAAAGCGCCGCCAAGAGCGATGGCGTCCATATCGTCTGCGGTTACGGAAAAAGATGTCATTCTGACCCTCCCGTGTCATCCGCACTCATCGGCTTGAAGGTAATGTCATCGAAGCCGAACCCCTTCGGGCCGACAACATCGAGGGCCTCAGGACTGCGCAGCAGCGGGTGGCAGGGAAGGGCGAGCACGGCCACGCGCTGGCCGTAGCGCAGCATCTCGGTCGAAATGGCCTCGCCGCTATCGGCGTCAAGAACAACGATCAGGTCGGGAACGATCACCTCGATCTGCCCGTTGCGCGAAAAGATCAGGAACTCGTTCTGAATGTGAATGGAAGCCTGGTCGCCTTCGTAGCTGTCGAAACCCTGGATGATCGCCTCTCCGCGGACGAAGCCGCCAGCCAGTTGACGTTTGAGATCGACGATCTTGCCGCGGAACACCACCTCACCACGCTCGGCCTGACAGATCGCCTCGACCGGATCACGGTGTTCGCGCCGTGCGTCAAGAACCGCGTTTCCAAGTGAAATCGCCTTGCTGTAGGAATGCGGAATGGCATAACGCTTGATGAATTCGCCGGACATCGGCGCGCTTGCCAGCGTTGAGGCCCCACCCTGTGAAACCACGCAGGCCCGCGCCATTCGTTCATGCCAGAGCTCGGATATGGCATGGTCGAAGATCACCACATTGCCGTGGGGATCGCACATCACGCTCGGGGTCGAGCGGTGTCCGTAGATGGCGTAGGTGGTCATCTGCATTTCCGGAAATGCGCGTCCCATACCGTCGCAATCGACCACGGGCAGGCCGGCAACCGCAGCGGCAATCAATGGCTCCATGGAGTTCTGGCCACCGATCTCCTCACAGGCAATGGCATCTACCTTGACGCCAAGCCGTTCTTCGAGAGCCCGCACGCAGCGCAACCCTTCGCGCCCCTCCTTAATGCGTTCGTGCGAGACCAGCGGTGCGCCGATACCACCCATCGCGACGATGCGGGCTTCGTCGGGGACGCTTTCCAGGGGGATGATTTCCATGACATGGCCATCGCGCAGGGCCTGGCGCACCCGCAACTTGCCGATATAGGGATTGCCGCCGCCGCCTGTGCCGAGAATACCGGAGCCGATCTCCAGCGCCTCGATCATCTCTTCGTCAAGGCGCCACCTGCCGTCTGCACGATCAAGCATCATAGCCTCCCATCTCGCCGACGACCTTGACGTGAATGCGGGTCGCATTTCCGGGCAGATAGGCCAGTGGCACATCTTCGCGCTCGATGGTCTCGATTGTGTCGGCAACGGCACCGGAGCGGATGGCCTTTTCGCGCGCCTCGTCCTCGGCCTGCTTGAGGCAGATTTCGCGCGTCAGTCCTTTCTCCAGCGAGAAGATGCGGTCGACCTCTCCGCTGATCTGCGCGATGGCAGCTCCAACGGCATTGGCCACGGCGAAGTTTTCCGGCCGGATGACCTTCAGGTCGCCGATCTGCTCCGGCATCAGAATCGAGCCACCGCCGACCGCTATGACGGGCACAGGATCCGGAGAAAGACGTGTGCGCTCGATGGCTCGCTCCAGCATGCTGGTCATTTCGGCGCGGGCTGCTTCCAGCAGAGCCGGGTCGAGACCGGCGACGCGGGCCGGGTCGCCCACCTCTGCTTCGCCTCGGGCCACGGCAATATCGGTCGTGGTAAGCGTATCGCCGCCAAAGACGCGGGCTTCTCGCGTGATCCGGTAGCCGACAGATTGCGGTCCCACGGTGATCCCGTCGCCCGTCTCGCGCACGAGCGACCCGCCGCCCAGTCCGATGGAGAATACGTCGGGCATGCGAAAGTTCGTGCGTACCCCGCCAATATCGACCACCGTGGCCGCCTGCCGAGGGAAACCATGCTGAAGTGAACCGATGTCGGTGGTGGTGCCGCCGATGTCCACGACAATGCCGTCGCGCACGCCGGTAAGGAACGCGGCGCCACGCATGGAATTGGTCGGACCCGATGCGAAGGTGAGTACGGGGAAGCGCTTCACGGTTTCCGCACCCATCAGCGTGCCGTCATTCTGCGTGATGAAGAACGGGCAGTGGAGACCGGCCGATTTCAGAGCGCCTGCAAAGGCTTCCACCGTTCGCGTGCTAAGCTGGAGCAGGCTTGCATTCATGATGGCAGCGCTTTCGCGCTCCAGAAGGCCGATCCGGCCGATTTCGCTGGAAAGAACCACCGGAATGTCGGGGCATTTCAACAGGAGCCGCTTGCGGGCTTCTTCTTCCATATGCGCATTGATCGGCCCGAACACGGATGTGATTGCCACAGCGCCGATACGCTTTGCATTGATATCGTCGGCGATCCGGTCGATTTCTTCGAGGTCCAGGGCAGCGAGCTCACGTCCATCGAATTCATAACCACCGCGCACCAGATAGCCGTGTCCGCCGACTGCCTCGCGCAGATCCCCGGGCCAGTCTACCATCGGGGGCAGGCAGGCGGTTGCCGGCAGTCCGAGACGAATGGCAGCTACAGGGTTCACATGCCTCCGTTCGATCACCGCATTGGTGAAATGCGTGGTGCCGATCATGACCGTGGAGATTTTCGAGCGGTCAACGCCAGCCCTGGATATCGCTGCTTCCATAGCTTCGCGCACGCCGGAGGTGACGTCCTCGGTGGTCGAGGCCTTGACGCCGGAAAGCACATTGCGGCCCTGCATGATCACCGCATCGGTGTTCGTGCCGCCAACATCGATCCCTAGACGATACATAGTTCTGGTCCTGCCTTTCTGATCGGTTCTCAGGCCGCGGTGTCGACGAGGTAGCGCCGTCGCTCCTCATCGCTCACGCGGGGTTTGTGGGCTTCTTCTTCGTCGCTGATCACCGGTACGGCGGCGATAAGTGCTCGGGTGTATGGGTGCTGCGGATCCTGGAAGAGCCTGCGTGGTTCACCCGCCTCGACGATCTCGCCTCGCAGCATGATCGCGATCTGGCTGCAGAAATTGCGCATTAGCGACAGGTCGTGCGAGATGAAGAGATAGGTAAGCCCAAGTTCCTCGCGCAGACGTGTCAAAAGCGCGATGACATTCTTCTGGACCGAGACGTCGAGTGCGGAGGTCGGTTCATCCAGAACAATGATCTCGGGGTCGGCAGCGAGCGCGCGGGCGATGGCCACGCGCTGTTTCTGCCCGCCGGAAAGCTCGTGTGGATATTTGCCGATATAGCTGGCGGGGAGGTCAACCAGGCCGAGAAGCTCGGTGATTCGGCTTTCCAGCGCCTTGCCGCGGAGCCCCGCGAAAGCCAGCGGGACGGTAAGTGTTTGTCCGACCGTCCGTTTCGGATTCAATGAGGTGCCCGGGTTCTGATAAACGATCTGGATCTTGCGCCGGAAGGCTTCGCTGCCGCGTTCGTCGGCGACCGGTTTTCCATCCACGGTGACGGTGCCGCGGGACGCGTCAATGAGCCCCATGATCATGCGCGCCACGGTGGTCTTGCCTGAACCGGATTCGCCAGCCAGACCGAAGACCTCGCCGCGTCGCACTGAAAGTGTCACATCCGATACGGCAACGTGCCGCGTGCGCCGACCGATCAGTGGCTTCTGCTCGAATATCTTGGTGATGCCCTGCATCTCCACTATGGGATCAGCGTTCGCAGGTTTCTGGTCTTCGACCCTCGCGCCGTACAGCGGCGGGATCGCATCGAGCAGTTCACGCGTATAGGCCTGACGCGGACTGGAGAAGAGTTCGCCCAGCCTTCCGTGTTCGACGATTTCACCATGGCGCATCACGTAGACATCGTCGGCCATCTGCCGCACGACGCCGAGATTGTGGGTGATCATCAGGAGAGAGAGGCCGTTTTCGTCGACGAGACGGTTGATCAGCTTCATGATCTCGTCCTGCGTCGTCACGTCGAGCGCGGTGCCTGGCTCGTCGGCGATCAGAAGTTCGGGCTGATGCAGCAGGGAAAGTGCGATTAGCACGCGCTGGCGCATGCCGCCGGAAAGCTGGGATGGATAGGCGGAAACGATACGCTCCGGATCATTCAACTGAACGCGGCGCAGAACCTCGAAAATGCGCTTCCGGCGTTCCGATGGGCTCGTCCTGTGTCCGAGTCGCCGGTCCGCATGGTAGAGCACATCATCAAGATGCCTCCCGATCTTGAAGACCGGGTTGAAGGAGGAGAGCGGGTCCTGCATGATGACGGAGAAGGCCGTGCCTTTGAGCGCGTCACGTCGTGCTGCCGGCATTGTCAGCACATCGTCGCCACGGAAATGAATCGATCCGCCTTCCACCCGTGCGTTGCGCGGCAACGTTCCAAGGATGGCTTTGCTGGTGACCGATTTTCCCGACCCCGTTTCCCCGATGAGCGCGACGCGACCACCCTGCGGGATCATCAACGACACATCCCGCAACACGTGGTGACGGCGGCCATAGGTCTGGAAGGCAACATTCAGACCGGAAACATCAAGAAGCGCGGTCATCGTCATACCTCCACGTCGAACATGTCGCGGAGCCCGTCGCCCAGCAGGTTGAAGCCGAGGGTGGCGTAGAAGATGGCGAAGCCGGGAGCCAGAACGCCCCACCACATTTCCGGCAGGAACTGACGACCGTCAGCCACCATGGAGCCGAGGTCTGGGGTCGGGGGTTTCACTCCCAGGCCCAGAAAGGAAAGCGTGGCGCCGAAGAGGATGACGAATGCAGCGTCCAGTGTCGTCTTGACGGAGATGACAGAAATGCAATTGGGGAGAATCTCCCGCGTCAGGATATGCCAGTGACTTGCACCGGCAAGCCGCGCTGCCTCGACAAAGTCTTCTGCGGCGATGGATTTGGAAACGCGATAGACAAGCCGCGCATGCCACGTCCACCAAAGGAGCGTGATGGCAATCATCGCGTTGACGAGATTGGGCTCCAGCACATTTCCGATCGCCAGTGCCATCACGAGGGGCGGAATGGCCAGCATGACATTGGTTAGCCCGCTGATCAGCCGTTCGGTCCAGCCGCCGAAATAGCCGGCCGCAAGGCCAAGCGCCGCACCAAGGGGAACAGCCACCGCCAAAACGCCGACGACCAGCAAAAGGGAAACCCTGAAGCCGAATATCACGCGGGTCAGGATGTCGCGCCCGACCTTGTCGGTGCCAAGCCAGTGCGTCAGGTCGGGCGATCCATGGCGGGCGCGGAAATTGACGGCAGCGCCCACGTGATCGGGATAGGGCACGATCAAAGGTGCGAGCACCGCCAGCAGCAAAACGGACAGCACCATCAAAGCCCCGATGACGGCGGTTGGGTTGCGTGTGAAGCGATACCACGCCATGTAGCGCGGCGTGAGAGCTTCGAGTTCGGGCGGCCTGCCGGAGGTCATCAGCGCGCCCCTTTCAGTCGAAGGCGCGGGTCGACCATGAGAAGGATGATGTCGATGACGATGTTGGCGACGATGAAGAACAGGCCCGAGAGGAGAACCACACCCATCACGGCATTCAGATCCTTCTGCAGGATGGCGTTCAATCCGTATGAAGCGAACCCGCCCCAGGAGAAAACGAGCTCGACCACAAACGCATTGCCAATAAGCGAAGCGAATTCGAGGCCCATGATCGTGAGCGGTGCGATGGAAGACAGCTTTAGAAGGTAGCGAAAGACGATAACCCGGTCAGGAACACCAAAGGACTGAAGCGTAAGGACATGATCGCGGCGCTGGTTTTCGATCATGGCCGAGCGCGTGATGCGGGTAATCTGACCGATGCCGGACATCGCCAGCGCGAGCGCAGGGAAAAGTATGCGCTGAAATGCATCCACGAACACGTCGAAACGTCCGTGGATCAGCGAATCGACAAGAAGCAGGCCGGTTGGTCCTGTGGGGGCGGAAAGGGCATGATTCATCCGGCCGATAATCGGCCAGTCGGTCAGGAAGTACGCTGCAAAGAGCTGAAGAAGGATGGCGAAGAGAAAGCTGGGCATCGTCACGCCGACGATGGAGAACAGCCGCCCCGTATTGTCGATCCAGGTGTTTCTATAGCGCGCCGTAATGACGCCCAGTGGAATCGCCAGCACTGCCATCAGGATCACCGTGACGAGAACAAGTTCCAGCGTTGCCGGAAGCAGGCTCGCGATTTCGGTGCTGACGGGACGGCCCGAGATCAGGGAGCGTCCGAGGTCACCCTGCACAGCGTTGGTCACGTAACTCGCATATTGCTCGAACAGCGGCCGATCCAGGCCCATCTCTGTGCGCATCGCATCGACCTGTTCCTGGGAAGCGCTGGGACCCAGCGCGATACGCGCGGGGTCGCCCGGTACAACGCGTGCAAGGATGAAGATCATCAGCGAAAGTACGAACAGCACGCCGACGAAGCCGGCTATGCGTTTGGCGAATGTGTAGAGATAGTTCTCCTGCATGCAGCCTTGATCCCCGAAACGCCACACCTGAGGCGGTGCGATCTTTGTTTGGAGTATCCTGCGGCTGCGAGGCGTCCTATCGCAACGCCTCAAGAGTCTAGGTTTTGATCAATCTGGTATAGGTTTATGCTTCAAAGCCACCCGAGTGAGCGCGCCGCTGCGACGGCTTCTGCACGACGCCGGCAGCCCATCTTACGATAGGTGTTGGTGAGGTGAAACTTGACGGTCACTTCCGAAAGACGCAGCTGTCGGGCAACGAATTTATTGGTGCCGCCTTCGGCCACCAGCCGCAGCACTCGCAGTTCCTGCGGGGTGAGCACCGTTGAGTTGGTTTCGCGTCCCGGTGCAAAACCGTGCAGTTTGCGCAGTATTGCACGTCGCTCGGCGGTTGAAATCACCTGTGGGCCCACCCGTTTGTCGTCCACCAGCGCATCCACCAGGCCAATATCGCCGAGCAGATGCGTGATGACGCCAATGCGGGCAAGTTCGTCCAGCAGCGCTGCGAACAGGTGGCGAGCACGGGTCATGTCGCGGTGAACCCGTGCCAGGTATGCTGCCCAGAGCCGCAAGCGCCCCCGATCCCTTTCGCCGATGTGTTCATTGCGCAGCAACGCTTCTACCTGGGCGCGCAGGAGAGGCCTTCGCGGCAGGTGCTGTATGAGGTGGCGCAGCCAGGCCATGGCAAGTTCGATTTCGTTCGGATCGACGAGCCGTGACAGTGCCTCTTCCGCTGTTTCCACCCATGTCAGGTTGATGCGCGACTGAATAGCCATGAGCCGGTCTGCCGCTGCCTGCCAGCGATTGGCATTCTGCAGCAATTCGACCTCACGCATGGTGATCGCCGTGTTGAACCGCCGGGAGCGCCATTCCTGCACGCGCCATTTGTCTAGAAAGCTGATGGCGGCACCTAGCCCCACCTGACGGCTGACCACCTGCGAACAATAGACGAGCGCAAGCTCAACCACCGCCGGCCAGATTTCCCCATAGGCGAATTTGTCGAATTCCTCAGCCACGAAGCGAACCAGATGATCCGGTTCGCCTTTCTCATATGCCAGAACGCCTTCAAGCAGGGACATGAGCCGCCTGTCGGCCGGGACGCCGAAAGGAACGCGGTCCAGGGCCTCACGCGCTGCCTGCACCCGGTGCTCGGCTTCCGAAAGCATGCCGCGCTGGAGAGAAAAGACGACGCAGTGAAGCTCGATGTAGAAAACGAGCAGATGCGCCTGCGCCTGCTGATAGTGGTAGAGTGCGCGTTTGGCGATGTCCTCGGCCTCGTTCAGTTCCCGTCGCTGCAGGCAGACTGATAGCATTGCATTGTAGAAGCTGCCGCGGTGCAGATGATCGTCGATGGGGAACTCCGCCAGCATGTCGAACAGCTTTTCACGCAGATGGTTGGGAATGGGCTGGTCTTCATAAATCGCCATGAGAAAGCGGAACTGACGCACTGCCAGCGGGTAGCTCTCGCGCCTGGATATGACGGTATCAAGACTGTGCATCTCATCGCCGAAATGCTGCACCATGAGATATCGGGCGTGGGTTACGTTGCCGGCCTTGAGCGCGTGCATGGCGAGCGCCATCGTCAGTGTCTCCTCGGCATCTACCATTGCCCTGGGGAACCGGTTCAGGACATCGAGGCAGGCGTCGTTTCCATGGAAATGAATGAAATAGACGCCGCCATTCTCCTCGAACAGCGCAAGCGCGCGCCGATGATCACCTTGTTCCTGCGCGGCCACGATCTGTGCGCAGGTCCCGGTTCCGGAAAGCGCTTCGTCACCGTCCTGCACAACGACGCTCTTAAGTTGCGTGAGCACATTCCGGTCGGCGACAAGCGTGCCGTCTTTGTCATGGTAACGGAATGTGCGAGGGAGTTTTCTGGCCAGCCTGCGTGCAGCCCCGCGCTCGCGGCTAGTGATGACAAGAGACCCCTGATACCCATCGGCCAGCCGATACACGAGTGCCCGCTCGTCCTGAGGAAGCAGGTTGACAAGATCGGCGAGGAGATCAGGCAGCGACGAACGCATGCACAGCGGTATAGCCTCGACACGCGATTCCACAAAGCGGTTGTGTCAATGGCATCAAAAGTTGAGGCGCATCCACAGCAGGTAGCAAGATGAAGCTATAGCTGTGCGCCCCGGAATTCACCGGTCGATTCCATGCTCGAACAGCCGGTGAAGTCGCGGGTCACCGGCTTCCTTCAGTTTGGGGTAGATCTCGGCTCCGGTCCTCTTCGATCGGAATGCCACCCGCAAATTTCAGGTCGGACACCCGCCGGTTCGATATCAGAGCCCTTGCCTGCCTTTGTCGTGCGCCTTACGCTTCGTTTGGAGAAATGGGGTGGCCTATGCGACATGCGCGACCTTGCCGATGGTTGAGGTGCCTCGCCATTCTGAGCCTGTTTGTGCTCGGCGCTCATGAAGCGGGGGCGGAGGAGAAGTCTGAAGAGACCGAGAAAGACAGACTGATCGCCTCTGTCTGCAACCTCGTCGAGACGCATGCCCGGGAAAACCGCTTAGAGCCCGCATTTCTGGCCAGGCTCCTCTGGAAGGAGAGCCGCTTCAACCCCAATGCCGTGAGCCCGAAGGGGGCTGAAGGGGTGGCGCAGTTCATGCCGGGCACCGCCGCGCTCCGCGGGCTGGACGATGCGTTCGATATCGAAAAGGCAATCCCGGCTTCGGCTGCCTATCTGGCGGAACTGAAAAGGAAGTTCGGAAATCTCGGCCTGGCTGCCGCCGCGTACAACGCCGGAGAGGCGCGTGTATCACGCTGGCTCGAGAAGGGTGGCTTCCTGCCGCTGGAAACCGAGAACTACGTGATGGCGATCCTGGGTGCGCCAGCCGACACGTTTTCGGACCGTAAGCCGGCCGCCAGCATCGAACCGCTTCACCCGGAAAAGACGTTTGATGCGGCCTGTCGTGATCTGCCCGTCTCAGCGCGTGCCGTCATGGCCATGACCAGTGTTCATACGCAGCCATGGGGCGTGCAGGTTGCGGGGCATTTTCGCCGTGATGTGGCGATCAGACTGTGGCAGATGGTGCTGCGCAGACATGCGACGCTTCTAAAAGACTACGAGCCGGTCATCACGCGGGTCCGTTCGTCTCGGGGATGGCGTGGAATCTATGCAGTGCGCATCGGTGCGGACAGCCGCCCGGATGCCGTTCAGGTCTGCCAGCGGTTCCGCAGGGGCGGCCTGCCATGCGTTGTCCTGCGCAACAGATAGCGTGGTTTTCCAAAGCAGTGTCGGCTGACCGGAACCAATGAAGCGGTAAAGAAAAAGGCCCGGAGTGACTTCCGGGCCTTTGTCAAAGTGATTTTACGAGCATTAGCTGTTGTTCGATGCCGAACGGCTTACCAGCTCCGGACGGCCATCTGCGCCAACAACATAAATCTCGAGATAATCTTTTCCGTTCGAAGTAAATTGGTGCTGAAGAACGGAGCCGACCGGCGTCTTGCTGAGTGTGGACTGGGAGGGTCCATCAAAGTTGATGCTGCCTTTAATAGGCTCAACAGCAAAAGCGGGAGCGGCAACGAAGGAAGAAATAACGAGGGCAGAAAGAACAGTTTTCATTTTCAATACTCCTGATAGCTTTCAACAAGCCATTCACATTTCCGTCAAGGAATATGTGATATTACTATCAGCATGGGGTTATTCCCTTGCTGGTTCCTCATTTAGGGAGTGCCTGTTCGTTTCGTCAGATCGAAATTTTGAAACAGAGCGTTCACAAATGCTGGAATGTTACGATCTGCACTTTCCCTCAGGGCAGGCTTGCTTCGGCGCGCGCACCCGCGGCGGCGTCGGCTGATTGGCGCAGGTCACTCTAAGAATGGACATTCGTATTGACACCAAAACAGATGTTCAATAAGCCTCGGACCGAGGAAACGTCCATCTGGGAGAGTGGTCAGAAATGTCTGCCAACGTTGCGCTTACCGGCCTTGCCCGGGATCTCGAGGATCGGGCCAAGTCCGGCAAGCCGATCCGTATAGGCCTTGTGGGGTCGGGCGAAATGGGTACCGATATCGTCACCCGCGTCGCACATATGCCCGGCATTGAAATCGGCGCCATTTCGGAGCTGAACCTGCCTGCGGCAAGCCGCGCCGTGGATATCGCCTATCAGGAAGAAGGGCACGCAAAGGAAGCGGACACGCAGTCCGCAATGACCGCGGCGATGGAAGCCGGCAAAGTTGCCGTCACCAACAATGCCGATCTTCTTCTCGAGAACGATCTCATCGACGTCGTGATCGACGCGACCGGTGTTCCGGCCGTCGGTGCTGAAATCGGTCTCCGGGCCATGGAGCACGGCAAGCATCTCGTCATGATGAATGTCGAGGCTGACGTCACCATCGGCGCTTATCTGAAGAGCGAAGCCGACCGCCTGGGCGTCACCTATTCGCTTGGCGCAGGTGACGAGCCGTCCTCCTGCATGGAGCTGATCGAGTTCGTTTCGGCCATGGGGCATCCCATCGTCGCTGCCGGCAAGGGCAAGAACAACCCGCTCAACATCGATGCGATTCCGGACGACTATGCCGAGGAAGCAGCGCGCCGAAACATGAATGTGCGCATGCTGGTCGAGTTCGTCGACGGTTCCAAGACCATGGTCGAGATGGCGGCCATCGCCAACGCCACCGGTCTCGTGCCGGACAAGCCGGGCATGCATGGTCCCAAGGCGACGCTGGACGAATTGTCCTCCGTGCTGGTGCCGGAAAAGGATGGCGGTGTGCTGTCGCGCGTTGGCGTGGTGGACTATTCCATCGGCAAGGGTGTTGCGCCCGGCGTCTTCGTTGTCGCCGACATGTCGCATCCGCGCATTTCCGAACGCATGGAAGACCTGAAAATGGGCAAGGGCCCTTACTTCACCTTCCACCGTCCCTATCACCTCACCTCGCTTGAAGTGCCGCTCACCTGTGCCCGTGTCGTTCTCTACGGCAAGCCGGACATGGTGCCGCTGGACAAGCCGGTTGCGGAAGTCTGCGCCGTCGCCAAGAAGGACATGCAGCCGGGCGAGACGCTCGATGCGATCGGTGAGTACTGCTACCGCGCATGGATCATGACGGTGCCGGAGGCGCGAGCTTCCAGGGCGATCCCCTGCGGTCTGCTTCAGGGCGGCACGGTCACCAAGGCCATCAAGAAGGGTGAACTCATCACGTCCGACAACGCTGCCCCGCCGGCCGGTTCCAAGATCGCCGAGCTGCGCGCGCGTCAGGACAAGCTCGTTTACGGCTAGATCGCCGCACGCCCGTTCGGGCGCACACGGACGATCTGATTTATTGATGGAGCATTGGACCGAAAGCCGGTTCCCGCTTTTCGGTCCAATGCTCTAGACAGGAGCGTAAATATGTCGGCCACGGCCAAAAAGAGCGCCTCGAAAACGGATGGCGCCAACCAGCCTTTCATCTACAGGCAGTTCGATCAGGAAAAGCTGCGCGATGCGCTGCGCAAGATGTATCTGATCCGCCAGTTCGAGGAAGGCGCAGAAGAAAGCTACATGCGTGGCCTGATCCACGGCACAATGCACCTGTCCATCGGTCAGGAAGCAAGTGCTGTCGGCATCTGCCTCGGCCTTTCTGACGAAGACCAGATCACCTCCACGCACCGTGGCCACGGCCACTGCATTGCCAAGGGTGCGGACGTCTCGCGCATGTTCGCTGAGTTCTTCGGCAAGACCACCGGCTATTGCCGTGGCCGTGGCGGCTCCATGCACATCGCCGATGTGTCGACGGGCAATCTCGGCGCAAACGGCATTGTCGGCGGCGGTCTGCCGATCGCCGTTGGTGCTGCCCTGACCGCCAAGAAGATGAAGACCGGCAATGTCGTCGTCTGCTTCTTCGGCGACGGCGCAAACAATGAGGGCGCGTTCCACGAGGCGCTCAACATGGCCGCCATCTGGAAGCTCCCGGTCGTCTTCGTCTGCGAGAACAACGGCTACGGCATGTCCACCTCCGTTGCCCGTGCGACGGCGGTTGCCAACATCGCCGACCGCGCCGCCGCCTATGCAATGCCAGGCGTGATCGTCAACGGCAATGTCGTGTCGGATGTGGCCGAGGCCATGCACGAGGCGACCGAGCGCGCACGCAATGGCGAGGGACCGACGCTCATCGAGTGCAAGACCTATCGCTATCGCGGCCACTCCAAGAGCGACCGCAATCGCTACCGCACCAAGGAAGAGATCGAAGAGTGGATGACCGAGCGCGACCCGATCGAGGCGTTTGAAGCCGAGCTCGTCGAGTTCGGTGTCATCGACGCCGACGGGATCGAAGCGATCCGCGAATCCGTTCGCAAGGAAATCGAAGCAGGTATCGAGTTCGCCAAGGAAAGCCCGATGCCCGAAGTCGCCAATCTTGAGAAATACGTCTACACGGAGCAGGCCTGATGGACGCGCAAGTCGAGACAGCCACGCGTGAACTGAGCTACGCGCAGGCCATCCAGGAAGCCATGGCCATTGCCATGGAGCGCGATGAGCGCGTGTTCCTCATGGGCGAGGACATCGGCGTCTATGGCGGCGCTTTCCAGGTCACCGGCGATCTGGTGGAACGCTTCGGCCCCGAGCGCGTGATGGATACGCCGATCTCGGAGCTGGGCGGCGCTGGCGTCGCAGTCGGTGCAGCCGTGACTGGCATGCGTCCGATCTTCGAGTTCCAGTTCTCCGATTTCGCGACGCTCGCCATGGAGCAGATCGTCAACCAGGCCGCCAAGATGCGCTACATGCTGGGCGGCGCCGTTTCGGTGCCTGTCGTCATGCGCTTTCCCGCCGGTTCCGGCACGGGCGCTGCCGCGCAGCACAGCCAGAGCCTCGAGGCATGGCTCGGCCATGTGCCAGGCCTGAAGGTGATCCAGCCGTCCACTCCGCACGATGTGAAGGGCATGCTGCTCGCGGCCATCGAGGATCCCGATCCGGTGATGATCTACGAGCACAAGCTCCTCTACAAGATGAAGGGCGAAGTGCCGGAAGGCTATTACACCGTGCCGATCGGCAAGGCCGAGGTGCGGCGCGAGGGCGCTGATCTCACCATCGTCGCCACGTCGATCATGGTGCACAAGTCGCTCGACGCTGCAAAGCAGCTCGCCGAAGAGGGCATCGACGTCGAGGTCATCGACCTGCGCACCATCCGTCCGATGGATCGCCAGACGATCATCGACAGCGTGTGCAAGACGTCCCGCCTGATGTGCGTCTACGAGGGCGTCAAAACGCTCGGCGTCGGCGCAGAGATTTCGGCGATGATCGCCGAGAGCGAGGCCTTCGATTATCTCGACGCACCGGTCGTCCGTCTGGGCGGCGCGGAAACGCCGATCCCCTACAATCCGGAGCTGGAGAAGGCGACGGTTCCGCAGGTCGACGGCATCGTCAAGGCGGCCCGCGATCTGGTTACGGGAGCGCGCTGACATGGCTGTTGAAGTCATCCTGCCCAAGGTCGACATGGACATGTCGACCGGCCGCATTTCTTCCTGGCTTGTCGAGGAAGGCGCGACCGTGAAGAAGGGCGATCTCCTGTTCGAGATCGAGACCGACAAGGCGGCCATGGAGATCGATTCTCCTGCCGCCGGCATCGTGCGCAACATCACCGGCAAGGAAGGCGTCGACATCGCCGTGGGTGAGGTTGTTGCCTGGATTTATGAAGAAGGCGAGGCGGTGGCCGATGCACCGGCTTCTGCGCCCGCCGAAGCCGCAGCCGAAGCGCCCGCAAAGGCGGAAGCGCCGGCCCCCGTTGAGACCGCCGCACCCGTCGCCGCTGCTCCGGCAGCGACTGCGGAAGCATCCTCCGGCGTTCGCGCTTCTCCGCTCGCGCGCCGTCTGGCGAAGGAAGCCGGTCTCGACCTGTCCGCCATCGCCGGTTCTGGCCCGAAGGGCCGGATCGTCAAGGCCGATGTGGAAGCAGCAGGCAAGGATGGCGGTGCGAAGGCAGCCGAAACAGCACCTTCTGCCGCTCCGTCCGCGCCGCTGGCCATGTCCGACGATCAGGTCATGAAACTGTTCGAGGAAGGTTCTTACGAGCTCATCCCGCATGACAGCATGCGCAAGACCATCGCCCGCCGTCTGGTCGAGGCGAAATCCACCATCCCGCATTTCTACCTGACGCTCGATTGCGAGATCGACGCGCTTCTGGCGCTGCGCAAGGAGTTGAACGATGCCGCGCCGAAGGTGAAGACCGAGGATGGCGAGAAGCCGGCCTACAAGCTGTCGGTCAACGACATGGTCATCAAGGCCCATGCGAAAGCGCTTGCCATGGTGCCGGAGGCGAATGTCTCGTGGACCGAGAGCGCCATGGTGAAGCACAGACATGCCGATGTGGGCGTGGCCGTGTCGATCCCCGGCGGTCTCATCACGCCGATCATTCGCCGCGCCGACGAGAAGACGCTGTCGGCGATCTCGAACGAGATGAAGGATCTGGCCGCGCGGGCGCGTTCGCGCAAGCTGAAGACGGAAGAGTTCCAGGGCGGCAACACGGCCGTTTCCAATCTCGGCATGTTCGGCATCAAGGACTTCGCCGCCGTCATCAACCCGCCGCATGCGACGATCCTCGCGGTTGGCGCGGGCGAGCAGCGGGCCGTGGTGAAGGATGGCGAGGTGAAGGTGGCAACGGTGATGTCGGTGACGCTTTCGACCGACCACCGTGCGGTTGATGGCGCGCTTGGCGCGGAACTCCTCGCCGCCTTCAAGAAGGTCATCGAAAATCCGATGGCGATGCTGGTTTGATTTGCGTCCCCGGTTTGCTGAGGGGCTCGTTGCCGGGGAAGCAGAGGGGGAGCGGCTTGTCGTTATGACGAAAAGACAGGCCGCTATTGGGGTGGGCAACCGGGGGTAACCCTGGAACTTTGACCGCGTAACTTGGCGCTGCCTGGATCATCACGGGCAGCGCCTTTTTCTTTAGAGCGGATCACCGTTTCACGGAAACGCCACTCCGCTCTATCTATCTGTTTTTCCGCATTTATGCGGACGTCAGGTGATTCCACCCGACTGCAAAATACTCTAAAGGTCCGCTACGGTTTCGCGGATGAAGCCGCGCCGGGTGAGCTCGGACTCCACCTCGCTCCAGCTTGCGCATGTGGCGTGGGCTCCGGCGGCCCGTAGTTTCTCCGCATGACCGTCAAAGGTGTGGCTGCCGCCAGTGAAGCCGATCGCGGTCATGCCGGCTGCAACCGCACCCTGCACACCGAATGGCGAATCCTCGATGACCACGGAGGCGGTGGGCTCGCCGCCGAGCTTTTCGGCTGCGAACAGGAAGATGTCCGGGGCCGGCTTGCCGTTCTTCACCATCGACGTGCTGAAGACATTGTCTGCGAAGAATTCCGCAATACCGGCCACATCAAGGCTTAGCGCGATCCTTTCCATCGAAGATGACGAGGCGACACAGCGTGCGGTTTCAAGATTGCGCAGGAACGGGAGAATGCCGCGTGTCGGCTCCAGCTCTTCCTCAAGAAGCGCCCTGGTCTCCAGCCAGATGTCTCCTTCGGCGTGGGCGGGAAAAGCGTGCCCCGTGAGTTCCTCAATGCGGACGATGATATCGGCCTGCTTCATGCCGATGCACTGGCCGACCACATCACGGGTCAGCGCGAGGCCGTGCTTGTTGTAGACACGCTCATAGGCGATTGCGGCAAGCGGCTCGCTGTCGACGAGGACGCCATCGCAATCGAATATGATCAGGGGCTTGCTCATGGAAACTCCGAAATTGGCATGAAACTGATGTGTGGACGGGTTCCGGCAGACGCTCTTTCACGTCGCGGGATCGGGAAAGATCGAGGGGGCCTCGATGCTCCTGCGCTTCGCTTCCATCGCCGTACGCATGGCCAGCCGTCCCTCGATCAGATCAGGCGCAACCCAGTTGGGTTCCGCACCGAAAAATCGATCAAGAAACGCAACTGCGGAGGCAGGCATTTCGCGTGTGTTCTCGCGGTAGGACCACCAGGTGCGCAGGTCGTCGGCGCAGCGGTTGAGCCGTGGCGTCTGGCCAAACTCCTGCTCGAAGATGGCAGCAATCGCGCAGACGCAGTAGTTTGTATAAAGGAAGCCCTCAGGCCAGAAGGTCACGATGTCGGCATTGTCGGCTGCGCTTGAAACAGCGCTTCCCTGGGCAATGGAGACGGGGGCGTGGCGGATCATCTCCTTCAGCGCCAGCCCGGCGGCGTAGATGATGAAATCGCCGCGATCGAGCCGGGCATAGGCTTTTTGCGCATCCACCATTTCCACCCAGTCGAGAAAGACGCGTGTCAGCTTCTCCTCGCTCAACACGAACTCAACGCCGTAGTGCTGCGTCACCGCTTTCGCATTGCCGCGAAAGGTTGCCCGAAACCAGCGCAGCTGACGTAGCCGGTGGCGCAGATCGGGCATCACGGCCAGTTCGTTTTTGAAATCGAGGTCCAACGGTGAACTCCTTCGCCCGGACAATAACACGCAGTGGGCGGGTTCCAACCAAATAAGCCCACGCTCCTGGCGGAAGAGAATATACAATTTGACATTCTAAAAAACAAATGTTCTTAGTTCAGGATTAATGAGTATGCAGTGCGTGCGCTTGGGATGAGCGTTTCGGGAGGAACGGCCTGATGGCAATATGGCAATGGGGGCTTCTGCTCCTCGCGGTCGTATGGGCTTTGCAGTCCTACGGCGTCTGGCTGCAGATGCGACACTATTCCGATGTCTTCAAGGGCATCACGCAGAAATATACGGACGGCTTTGTGGGAACGGGCGCTTTTCACGGCCGATTTCTGAAGCGCGGGGCGATTGCCATTGTCGTTGTCGCGCCGGATCTTTCTGTCCGCCGCGTTCTGACGATGAGCGGGCGATCGGTTTTTGCAAAGTTCAAACGACATGAGGAATTCGAGGGCATGACTCTCGATGCGCTGCGGGCCGAGCCGGCGATCTTCGGTGAAGACAAGCCCGGCCTTACTGCAGCAATCAGCCAGGCAGTGGCGCAGATAGATCGTACGCGAGCGGGGGACGAACCGCCGCTTCGGGAATCTCTGGCCGCGGCAAAAGCATGACATACGGGATTGCACGCTCACCGGGGCTCAGGCAACGAGGTGAGCCGAAGAGAGAGGGAGGACTATGTCTGTCATTTCACTAATGGCCCAGCATGCCGACACGGCCATGCAGGGGCTGCACATGGCCGGGGCGGTGGCGGGCGATGCCGCGCTTACCGGCAAGCTGGCCGCCAAGGCGGCAGCCAACGATCTTGTCGTGCTTGCGCAGGCGGGCAGCGACATTTCGGTCGAAGAGTTCCGGCAGAAGCTGGATTCGGTTGCCCAGGAAGAGCAGCTTGGCTGGCTCACGGCTGCCGGCAAATATTTCATCGGCATCTTCCAGAAAGGCGGCGAAGTTTTCGCCGGCTTCGTCACCGGCATCATCCCGACGCTGGTCGTGCTCATGACGGCCTTCTATGCCATCACCGAACTGGTGGGCGAGAAGCGCGTGCATGGCCTTGCCCAGAGTGCCGGGCGCATCGCGCTCACGCGCTACACGGTTCTTCCGGTTCTTGCGGTCTTCTTCCTCACCAACCCGATGGCATACACCTTCGGCTCGTTCCTGGAAGAAAAGCACAAGCCTGCGTTCTATGACGCTGCGGTGTCTTACGTGCACCCGCCGCTCGGCCTGTTCCCGCATATCAATCCGGGCGAGTATTTCGTCTGGGGCGGTATCCTCGTCGCGCTGCTCGAGCTTGAGAGCCAGGGCGTTGTCCCCGGTGGCTATCACATCACCGTGGCGATCTGGTATGCGCTTGTCGGCCTCGTTGTCATCCTGCTCAAGGGCATGCTGACCGAGAAGATCACCGCCATCATGGCGCGCCGCCAGGGCGTTGAGCTCTAGGGGAGGGGCAGGACATGGCGAAGACATATAAGGCAGTAAAGATTTCGAAGGGCTCCTCCGGCTGGGGCGGCCCTCTGGTGATCGAACCGACGGCGCAGCGCAACAAGGTGGTATCCGTCACGGGTGGCGGCATTCATCCGGTGGCGCAGCGCATTGCGGACATGACCGGCGCCGAAGCGGTCGACGGCTTCAAGAGCCCGCCGATCGAAAGCGAGATGGCTGTGGTCGTGGTCGACTGCGGCGGTACCGCGCGCTGCGGCGTTTATCCGCGCAAGCGCATTCCGACCGTCAACCTGACCCCAGTCGGCCAGGCGGGTCCGCTCGCCCAGTTCATCACCGAGGACATCTATGTCTCCGGTGTCACACCGGAGAGCATCGAGATGGCTGACGGGAGCGAGGCGGCAACGGTTGCCGGTGGTGCCGCCAGCGCCGGCGACGCCGCGGAGCAGGCTTCTGCCGCTGCGCCAGCACCCTCCAGTGAGGGTGGGCTTGTGGGGCTCATCAGCAGCGTCGGTCGCGTCATGGGGCGCGTTGTCGGCATTTTCTTCAACGCCGGCCGCCGCACCATCGACCAGGTGGTCCGCAACGTATTGCCCTTCATGGCCTTCGTGACCATGCTGATCGGCCTGATCCTCTATACGGGTATTGGCGATGTTCTCGCTCAGCCCATGGGTCCGCTGGCAAACAACATTATCGGTCTGCTCATCATCTCGGCCATCTGCGGCCTGCCGTTCCTGTCTCCCATTCTCGGGCCGGGCGCGGTGATTGCGCAGGTGATCGGCGTGGCGATCATCGGCCCGCAGATTGCCAATGGCACGATTTCGCCCGCCATGGCGCTGCCGGCCCTGTTTGCCTACAACACGCAGGTGGGCTGTGATTTCGTGCCCGTGGGCCTCGCGCTCGGCGAAGCCAAGCCCAAGACGATCGAGATCGGTGTTCCGGCGGTGCTTATCAGCCGTCAGATCATGGGCCCGGTTTCCGTGGCTCTCGCCTGGGCTGTGAGCCTCGTGGTGCTCTAACCATCGGAGCCGGCGGCTGCCTTGGGGTGGCCGCGGCCTCCGGATTACCAGATCGCCGTGCGTCCATCCGGACGCACAAAGGACGATCTAAACTATTGATGGAGCATCGGAATAGCCCGAAAACCGAATTCCACTTTTCGGTCCGATGCTCTAGTTTGCATGGAGTTTTCTTGTATGTCGGTGTTTCTCAAAACGCGCATAACTGCGGTGGGTCCGGAAGTCGCGGATCTGGCTGAGGGTGGTGTCCTGATTCTGTTTGCTGATGGTGCGCCGGAGGAACTTGCCGAGGTTTCCGTTCTTCATGCGGTTCAGGACGGGCCCTCTGCCGATGCGCCGGTGCCCGGGACGCGTGTTTCCGTGGGTGAGGCCGTCTCGGCCGAAATCACCGCAATAGGCGAAGCTGCTTGGAACAAGGTGCGCGAGATCGGGCATGTCGTGGTGAATTTCAACGGCGCGACCGCCGTGGAGCGCCCTGGCGAGATCTGCGCGTCCGTAGTACAGCCGGAAAGGCTTGTCGCGGCGCTGAAGACGGATGCCGTGATCACCATCGGCGCCTGACGCCGTCGCGAAATCGAAGACAGAGATACGAGACCGGTATGGAACGCTCGACCATTGTCCGAGTGCAGGACGGCCTGCACGCCCGACCCGCAACCCGCTTCGTGCGCCTCGCCAAGGGGTTCGAGAGCGACGTGGAGATCGTCAAGGGAGAGAAGGCCGTCAGTGCCAAGAGTTCGGTCAAGCTGATGCTGCTCGGCGTGAAGGAGAATGACGAAGTCTCCATTCGTGCCGACGGTGCCGATGCGATTGAAGCCGTCGATGCGCTCATCGCCTATCTGGAAAACCCGCTTTCGGGCGTCGAGGAAGGTGCCGGCGAGAGCGCGACGCAGCCGGTCCCGCCGCAGAAGGAACCTGCCCCGAAGAAAGTTGACGCAGAGGCATCAACACCCGTGGCGGACGGAGGCATCCATGGTGTTGCCGCTAGCGCCGGCCTCGGCCTCGGTCCGGTCTTTGCGCATTTCCCGCAGCAGATCGTTCCAGCCAACAAGACGCTTTCGGCCGATGAGATCGCTCCGGAGAAGAAGCGCTTCGAAGACGCCATTGTGCGGCTTCAGGAGAAACTCGACCGTTCGCTTGCTTCCGACGGGATGCAGGAGAGCGACCGTGGTATCGTCGCGGCCCTGCGTGACATCGCTTCCGACGATGCGCTGCGCGATGAGACGCTCGCCGCCATCGATGGCGGGCTGGACGCGGTTTCAGCGGTCATCGCTGCGTCTTCGCGCCTGGCGGATGATTTTCGCAAGCTGGACGATGCCTATATGGCCGCACGCGCAGAGGATATGGAGTCCATTGCGCGGCAGATCTGCCTGACGCTGCTGGGACAGGAAGATGCACGTCTGGACGACATTCCCGACGGCGCCATTCTGGTTGCCGAGGACATCGGTGCCTGGGATCTGGCGCGCGCGCCGCTCAAGCGTCTTGGCGGCGTGGTCTGCGGTCACGGCGGCGCGACTTCGCATGTGGCGATCATTGCCCGCACACACGGCATCCCGGCCGTGCTTGGCCTTGGGGAGGCCGTCAACCAGCTGCGTGAGGCAAAAGAAGCAGCCATCGACGGCCATACGGGCCAGGTCGTTGTCGAGCCGGATGCGGCAACCCGCGCGCGCTTTGACGAGATGATCGGTGCTGCCGCCCGCGAAAAGGAAGCCCTCAAGGCTTACAAGGACGTGGTGCCGCGCCGGGCAGATGGCACGGTCATTCAGGTGGCGGCCAATCTGGGTTCGCTCGAAGAAGTGGAAGCCGCACAGGAGGCTGGCGCGATGGGTGTCGGCCTGTTCCGCACCGAGCTTCTCTTCATGCGCCACATGCATCTGCCTTCCGAGGACATGCAGGCGGAAACCTACGCGGAACTCGCACGCGCATTCCCTGACCATCCGGTGATCGTGCGCACGCTCGATATCGGCGGCGACAAGCCGATCTCCGGCGTTGAGTTTCCGGAAGAGGAAAATCCGTTCCTTGGCTGGCGCGGCATCCGCATGTGCCTCGACCGCACGGATATTTTCAAGGTTCAGCTTCGTGCCCTTCTGCGCGCTGCCGTTCACGGCAATCTGCGGGTGATGCTGCCCATGGTCTCGGATGTGGAAGAAGTGCGCCGCACGCGTACCCTCATCGATGAATGCGCAGCCGAGCTGAAAGCCGAGGGGGTCGCCTGCGGCGAATTTCCGCTCGGGGTCATGATCGAGACACCGGCTGCGGTCTTCGGTGCAGCAGCACTGGCAAGGGAAGTTTCTTTCTTCTCGATCGGCACCAACGACCTGACCCAGTATGTGATGGCCGCGGATCGGCTCAACCCCTCGGTTGCCAGTCTCAATGATGCCGCTCATCCGGCCGTGATGGCGGCCGTGGAGCAGGCTGCGAAGGCGGCAATGGATGCAGGCATCGAGATCGGCATGTGCGGCGAAGCTGCCGCGCGCAGCGATCTGATTCCGGAATTCATTCGCATGGGGCTGACGGAACTCAGTATGAGCCCAGCATCCATCCAGGCCACCAAGAAGCAGCTTTCGGAGCTTCTGGAGACCGCTGCCTGATCACGCCGTCTATGGCAGATGGGTGAGCAGGCTTTCGAAGACTGCCGTCAGGTCGGCGATTGGCTGGTCGGCGCCGAAGCTGTGAGCCATCCGGTCCCGGCGGGCGGCGACGGCCAGCGTCGCGATGTCGAGCAGATCCGAAGCCGGGAGGCTGTCGTCGAACGTCATCAGTGCAGAGGCGAGCAGCCCCGGCGCAAAGACGAGTATGGCTGTTTTCGCATCCTGTACGGAAGCTGGCGTTGCCGGATCGTTGAGCGCGCTGCGGCAGACGTCCTGAACGAGATGTGCGAGCATCCCGGCCAACAGCGGACGCTTTATGTCAGGTCCGGAAGCATTCTTCAGAACCAGCACCATGTGGCCCTGCCGCTGGCGCAGTGTCTCATGGGCTGCGGTGAAGCCGGTTTCGCGAATCACCGGTGGTTCGGTTTCCTTCAACGTGGCTGCCAGGGCTTTCGCTGCGCGATACATATGACGCCTGAAAGCACGTTCACCTGACCCCGGATCACTGAAATACTCACCGAGGGGCCATAAGACCAGTTCGTGCTTATGCGCATCGGGAAGAACGGTCCGAGACGCGGTTTCGGCGAGTGTCAACGTGTCGTCGACCATGCTCGCAGCGCGTGCCAGAATCTTCTCCATATCGCTGAAGTGCCTGCCTGTGGCGGCAGTCGCCTGCCGCTCATGCCGATGTGAACGCACGAAGTCGCGTATGTCCCGCAAGCGGTCCTTAAGGTGAATCGCCATGTCCTGCGATGCATCACGAAGCATAAAACAGTATCCTGAGCTAAGCAGTTTTCCGCTGCCGGGCATTGACCCGATGGCGACATCATTGTTTTGGTCTTCCCGGAAATCAAGCTAGATGCTTGTATCTGCTCCGGGGAAAAATGCAGGAAGACCATATGAGCAAGGCGAAGGCGCACAAGAAGTCCGCTGGGCAGCCCGCCGGTACGACCAGTTCTGGAGAGATTGCGATTGTGCCGGCCAGGGGCGGCGTGACCAGCAAGACGGACCGGCTGCGAGTGCGCGCCGCATGGATGTATTTCGTCGAGCAGAAAACGCAGAACGAAATCGCAGAGATCCTCGGCATAGGCCGCGTCAGCGTGGTGCGAATGCTCGCCGATGCACGGGCCCGCAACGAGGTGAAGATCACCATCGAGGGCGACCTTGCGGAGATCACCCGCATCGAACGTGCGCTGGAAGAGCGTTTCGGGCTGGAGCGCGCCGTCGTTGCGCCGCTGTCCGATCCCAACGCGGATCCCATTCCCGCAATCAGTGCGGCCACCGGCAGTTTTGTCTCCGATGTCATGACGGCGGACATGTCGGTCGGCGTTGGCTGGGGGCGCACGCTTTTCGGCTCCCTGCCGTTCATTCGTGCCCGACCGCTGGCAGATTTCAAGGTGATCTCGCTGCTGGGCGGTGTGGGCGTTGCGCGGCGCTTCAATCCCGCTGAGTTCGCATGGCGTTTTGCGCGCGCATTCCAGGGCGACGGCTACCTCATTCCCGCGCCTGCCGTGGTCGACAGCGTCGAAACGAAGACTGCGCTCATCGAGCGCTGTGGCCTGCATGAAATTCTGGCGCTTGCCGATACGCTCGACGCGGTCATCGTCTCGATTGGCGGTCTCGCTTCGGCCACAACCTTCTATCGCGGGGGGTATCTCACCGAGGCCGTACGCGCCGCTCTGGAGGAAAAGGGTGCGGTGGGCGACATCCTCTACCATTTCTACGATATCGACGGTCAGCTCGTGGATCATCCGATCAACGACCGCGTGATGTCCGTCGATGTCGACCGCCTGCGCCGGGCACCGATGCGCATTCTCACTTCCGGTGGTGACGACAAGATCGATGCGCTTATCGGTGCCATGAAACTGGTCGAGCCAACAGTTTTCATCACCGATGAGGAGAGCGCCCGCAGCATCCTTGCCCTGGCGTGACCGACGCGCATCCATGAAATACGCTCCGGATATGTGATTTCGGTGCTGGAGCCGCTATAAGATGCGGGAGCGATATGCCGGCGAAAGGCCGCGAGGGGAGCTTTTATTCGACGATGGTAGACAGGTTTGCGCGGCGCTTTCTGCCTTCCTTCTCCGTTCTGCGCAGTTTCGCCTCGGCGGCGCGGCATCAGAGTTTTACCCTGGCTGCCGAAGAGCTCAATCTGACGCAGAGCGCCGTCAGCCGCCATATCCGCGATATGGAGACGGCGCTTGGGTTCAGTCTGTTTCGGCGCGTTGGGCGGCGCGTGGTCCTGACACCGGCCGGCAAAAACCTTGCCGATGCGCTGGAGGACGATCTCAGCCGCATCACCCAGACCCTGCATCGCGCCATCGCTGCCGGCATGTCGGGCGCGACACTGAATGTGGCCAGCCTGCCCACATTTGCAAGTCGCTGGCTCATCCCGCGCCTGCCCGGTTTTGAGAAGGCGCACCCGGGCATAGGCATCAACCTGACTGCCCGCATCAATCCGTTCGACCTGGCTCATGAGCGTTTCGATGTCGCCATTCATTTCGGCCGGGACAACTGGCCGGATGCGCAGCTCACCAAGTTCTGCGACGAGGAGATGATCGCGGTCGCGTCGCCGCAGTTCATCGAGACGAACCGTGTCGAAGGCCCGGAAGGATTGCTCGAAGCGCCGCTTCTGCATCTCCAGAGCCGGCCGGGCGCCTGGGGTGACTGGATGCATGAGGCCGGTCTGGGAGAGGTGCCGGCGCTTCCCGGCAAGCAATTCGATCAGTTCACCATGGTGATTGCCGGTGCGGCTGCAGGGCTCGGTGCGGGGCTTGTGCCCGCCTATCTGATCGAAGAGGAGTTGCGCTCTGGCGTGCTGGTTCAGGTGGGGGATACAGCCCTCAAGACGCAGAACAGCTATTTCATCGTGCGGCCGCTCGGCGTCGACAATCCGTCGGCGGACGCTTTCGTCACATGGATTCTCGCTCAGGTCTAGAGCATCGGACCGAAAAGTGGGATCCGGTTTTCGGGCTATTCCGATGCTCCATCAATAGTCTAGATCGTCCTTTGTGCGTCCGGACGGACGCACGGCGATCTAGAGCATCGGACCGAAAAGTGGGATCCGGTTTTCGGGTTATTCCGATGCCCCACTATTAGTCTAGATCGTCCTTTGTGCGTCTGGACGGACGCACGGCGATCTAGCCGGACCGACAGTTGTGCCTTTCCGACACCGATCAGGCGGATATGCATGACCCTGCATCATGAATACAGTCCGATTTTCCATTTCCAATCCGGGACCGCCCTCCCTACATTCCCGCCAGGGGCCGGTCCGGCCGCGCGGCATCCGTCTGCGTTTTCGCAAGAAGATTATACAGGGAGCGAAGCACCCATGAACGTCAAGAATGAAACAAGCGAGCTTTTGAAGCGCCTCGGCGTTGACGAGAAGGCTTTCACCGGCGGCGATCTCTCCGTGCGCACACCCGTTACCGGCGAGGAAATCGGTGCGGTCTCATCCATCTCCGCTGAGGAGACAGGCGCTGCCGTGGAGCGGGCGCATCAGGCCTTCAAGGCATGGCGCAATGTGCCCGGCCCGCGTCGTGGCGAACTGGTGCGTCTTCTGGGTGAGGAACTGCGCGCGGCCAAGGACGATCTTGGGCGCCTGGTGTCCATCGAGGTCGGCAAGATCCGTTCCGAGGGCCTCGGCGAGGTCCAGGAGATGATCGACATCTGCGATTTCGCGGTCGGCCTCTCGCGCCAGCTCTATGGCCTGACAATTGCCACCGAGCGTCCCGGACACCGCATGATGGAAACCTGGCATCCGCTCGGCGTGGTCGGCGTCATCTCCGCCTTCAACTTCCCGGTTGCCGTGTGGTCGTGGAACGCGGCTCTCGCCTTCGTCTGCGGCGACAGCGTCGTCTGGAAGCCGTCTGAAAAGACGCCGCTGACGGCGCTTGCCTGCGAGGCGATCTTCAGGCGTGCGGTCAAGCGCTTTGGCGATGACGCGCCGGCTGATCTTCTCACCGTCATCATCGGCGACCGAGCCGTTGGCGAGGCGATGGTCGATCATCCGAAGGTGCCGCTGGTTTCGGCCACCGGTTCCACCCGCATGGGCCGCGAAGTCGGTCCGCGCCTGGCAAAGCGCTTTGCCCGCGCTGTTCTGGAACTCGGCGGCAACAATGCCGGCATCGTCTGCCCTTCGGCCGATCTCGACATGGCGCTGCGCGCCATCGCCTTTGGCGCCATGGGCACGGCAGGCCAGCGCTGCACCACGCTGCGCCGCCTCTTCGTGCATGAATCCGTTTATGATGCCCTGCTGCCGCGTCTGCGCAAGGCGTATGAATCGGTTTCCGTCGGCAGCCCGCTCACGACCGATGCGCTGGTTGGTCCGCTTATCGACAAGGGCGCTTTCGACAACATGCAGAAGGCGCTTGAAGAGGCGAAGAAGCTCGGCGGCAAGGTGGTTGGCGGAGCGCGCTTCGACAGCGGCGACGCAGACGCCTATTACGCGCATCCGGCTCTGGTCGAGATGCCGGAGCAGGCGGGCGTCGTTCTGGAGGAAACCTTCGCCCCCATCCTCTACGTGATGAAGTACAGCGATTTCGACGAGGCGCTCGAGCTTCATAATGCCGTGGGCGCGGGCCTCTCTTCCTGCGTTTTCACCACCGATATGCGTGAGGCCGAGGAATTCCTTAGCGCGCGTGGTTCCGACTGCGGCATTGCCAACGTCAATATCGGCACCTCCGGTGCGGAAATTGGCGGTGCGTTTGGTGGTGAAAAGGAAACCGGCGGTGGCCGCGAATCGGGTTCCGACGCCTGGAAGGCCTATATGCGCCGCGCGACCAACACGGTGAACTATTCCAAGGAACTGCCGCTCGCGCAGGGCGTCTCTTTCGATATCGAATAGCTGCAACGGAAGAGAACGAAACACAAAGGGCGGCCCGAGGCCGCCCTTCCTTGTCCCGTATCATTCGGTGCGGCGCATTGCTTTGGCTTCGATCGTCATGCGGCGAGAGCCAGTGCATCTGCGCCCGCGGCCTGCCGCAATGGGCAATCGGGCTCGGTTACGGCTCGCCAGACAGCGGTGACGACATCCTCCGGTTCCGTGACCTGCGCATCCGCAGCTTCGGCGAGTGCGGAAAAAACCTTTCTTGCAATGGGCTCATAGGCTTCGGGAATGCTTCCGGCACTTTCCATTTTGCTGCGCGCACTGGTTCCGAACCGCGTGCTCGGCGCCCGCCCCGGCAGAATTAGCCGCGCTTGAATGCCAAACGGCTCGAGTTCCTGCGCGAGGCATTCGGTAAACGCGTTCACTGCCGCTTTGCTGGCGGTATAAACCGGCAGGAGCGGCAACGCTTTCAGCGTTGTGCTGGAGGAAATGTTCACAATCGTTCCCGCTCCGCGTTCCCGCAGTTGTGGAAGCACTGCGCGGGTCATCTCCATCGTGCCGAAAGTGTTGGTCTCGAATATCTCGCGGATCGCATCCTCGGGCGTGCCTTCCAGGGGCCCCATCCAGCCTATGCCTGCATTGTTGACGAGCGCATCGATCGGGCCTGCTGCTGCGACGGCGCGATGGATCGATTCGCGCTGGGTCACGTCGAGCGGCAGGATGCGCAACCGGTCGGAGGCGGGTAATGCGCTCTCGTCCGGCCTCCGCATCGTGGCGATGACCAACCAGCCCTTGTCGATGAAGTAACGGGCCGTTTCCAACCCGAAGCCGGAGGAACATCCGGTTATCATCACAGTTCTCATCGATATGTCTCCTTTGTTGGAAAGTGTAGATATCGACGGCACGATGCGTATTTTCTATAATCGGACGTCCGCACTTGTTTATCAAAAGTCCGAAAAGCCGAATGTCCGATCCTCTCTCCCAGGCGATTTCCCTTCTCAGCCCGCGAGCGCCCTTCTCCAAGGTGGTGGAAGCAGCCGGTCCCTGGCGCATACGGCGGGAGGAGGTGGGGAAGGCCTATTACTGCCTGATCTTCACCGGAAAGGCGCGTCTGGAGGTGGAAGAAGAGCCACCGGTAGACCTTTATCAGGGCGATTTCGTTCTGGTACCGGCCGCACAGAGCTTTTCCATGTCGAGCATCGACCCTGGGGCTCCGGCTGGGTTGGAAAGCAGGCCTGTCATCATGCCGGATGGACGGGCGCTGATCGGTCCCGAAGATGTTCCGGCGACGGTGCAGGCGCTGGTGGGATATTGTAGCTTCGGCGCCCCGGATGCGGAGCTCCTGGTGTCGTTGCTTCCCGCAATGGCCGTGGCGCGCGGCGTGCAGCGTCTTGGCGCTCTGGCGCGGTTGGTGCGGGATGAGGCGCGTGCGGAACGTCCGGCCCGCGACGTGGTTCTGGAACATCTGCTGCAGGTTCTGTTTATCGAAGCCCTGCGTTCGGTTACCGACACAGGCGAAATGCCGGGTCTGATGCGGGGGCTGGCGGACGAGCGGCTGGCGCAACCCCTGCGCGCCATCCATGCGGAGCCGTATCGGGCATGGAATATCGCCGAGCTCGCATGCTCGGCAGGGCTTTCCCGCTCGGCCTTCTTCGCGCGGTTCAATGATGTGATGGGAATGGCCCCGATGGAATACCTGCAAAGCTGGAGGATGACGCTGGCCAAGCACATGCTGAGATCGCGAAAGCACAGCATCGCACAGGTGGCGATGAAGGTGGGGTATGGCTCGACGAGCGCTTTTAGCTCCGCCTTTTCGCGGCGGGTGGGCGTGTCGCCGGCACAGTACATTCGTGGGGGCTGAGACGCGGCTGAGACGCGGCTGAGACGCCGGGGGGGGGCGTGAACGGGTGCATGCCGGCGCCACGGATGACGCATTTGCGTGTCGCGGGCCGTTGAAGGGAGCGGTCGTGAGCCGGCGCTCCCTTCAATGTTATTTCATTCCATGCCGAGCGCGGCCTTGTAGAGGTCGATCATCGCCTCTTCTTCCTGGCGCTCGGCCTGATCCTTCTTGCGCAGGCGTACGATCGAGCGCACGGCCTTGGTGTCGAAGCCATTGGCCTTCATCTCGGCATAGACTTCCTTGATGTCTTCCGAAATGGTCTTCTTGTCTTCTTCAAGCCGCTCTACACGCTCTATAAAGGCGCGAAGCTGGCCAGCGGCCACTGTGTCGGCGGTCTCGGTCGTGATGTCGTCGGCCATGCGAAACTCCGGTCGATTGTTCTGAAAGCCCGCGAGTCGGGGCGTTGAGGCGTGGCAGGTTCGATGCCCCAGCACGGCCCGGCGGTCAAGGGATTTGCTGCTTTGAGCGGGCCGGCTGCTGCCAGATTGCGGGTCCGCTGGAGCGGTTCACCGTTTCACGGAAACGCCACTCCGCTCTATCTTTCTGCTTTTCCGCATTTATGCGGACGTCAGGTGATTCCACCCGACCGCAAAATGCTTTAGTGGTCTTTGGGACGATTTTCCTCGAACGCGGCCTTCTGTTCCGCGGTTGCCTCGGTCTGGTGCTTCGCGCGCCATTCCTCATAGGGCATTCCGTAGACGATCTCGCGCGATTCCTCCTTGGAAAGCGCGATCCCTTCGGCCTCGGCGGCGCCCCTGTACCAGTTGGACAGGCAATTGCGGCAAAAGCCGGCGAGATTCATCATGTCGATGTTCTGGACGTCCGTGCGGTTGCGCAGATGATCGACCAGTCGGCGAAACGCGGCGGCCTCCAGATCGCGCTTCTGCTCCTCAGTCAGCGTTGTCATGGGTGCTCCTTCACATATGGTCCGTTCGTGACCCAAAATGCCTTACTTCATGCATATCGGGCCGTGCGTTGATGGCTTCAAGCATGGGGGCAAGCCTCTCTGCCCAGGCGGTTGCACCGGCTTCGCCGGCAATCAGGTCCTGGCGGATTTCGATGAGCGCATAGGGGAAACCCCTCGTCGTGGCGTGCCGGTGCATGGTGTCGCCCGGATAGGCCCCGTCATAGGGTTCGTTGTCGCCCACTGTCAGTTCGCCATCAGCCCTCAACGCCTCGATCAGGGGGGCGGCCGCGCGGCTGTCGATGTCCCACAGAACACCCACCTCCCACGGCCGCCTGCGCCCGAGCAGCGATGGCGTGAAAGAGTGAATTGCGATGATCAGCGGCGCCTGGCCGATCGCGTCCTCGACGCCGCTCACCGTCTTCGCGACGGCGTTGTGGAAGGGCAGATAAAAGCGGTCGATGCGGTTTTTCCGCTCCTCGGCGGTGAGGGGATAGTTCCCCGGTATGATGGTCCCGTCGTAGAGCTGCCGGATCAGGGTTGGGTCGTTGATGCCGCGATTGGGATCGATAAGGAGCCTTGAAAACCCACCCAGAATCGCCGGTACACCCAGTCTTTCGGCCAGCGCGCGGGTCACCGCCTCCACTCCGATATCGTATGCGATATGGCGTTCGAATTCCGACACCGGCAGACCCAGCGCTCCGTATGTTTCGGGCAAAGCGCGCTTCGCATGATCGGCGACCAGTACGAGCCCCCTGGCGGGATCGCCGGGAATCAGCTCGAACGGTGATGTGAAGGCGAAGGCGTTCATCAGGCAGGTCCCGGGAAAAACTGGTGCGGTCATAAATGTGTGCTTATCACAGCGCAATCTCGTCCTTTCACGATGCGCTCCGTTCTGCAAGGCTGTGATGGAAAACACGTGCTGGCGGGCGATGGCGCGTTGACAGGGGCCCGGACATTGCCGAAAAGGAAAATATGCTCAGGTCGAATTCAAGGTTTTCAAAAATGCTTCGACGGGCGTCACACGCGAAACGCCGGGGGGCCTTTCTGCTTGCTGCCGCGACCGGACTGGGAGGCGCAGTTCTTGCGCCCACGCCTGCGCTTGCTGATTTCCGCGTCTGCAATTCCACACAAAACCTCGTTGGTGTCGCCATCGGATACCGCACCGCTTCGGGCTGGGTGAGCGAGGGATGGTGGCGGATCGAGAAGTCGAGCTGCAAGACCCTGATCGAGGGCCCGCTGGAATCACGCTATTACTACCTCTACGCAGAGGACGCTGCGAGTGGCGGCCGCTGGGAGGGGAAGGTGCAGATGTGCGTCGCACTGACCGAGTTCAAGATTGCCGGTACCAATGATTGTTTTGCGCGGGGCTTCCAGCGTGCCGGCTTCCAGGAATATGACACGCGCGAGCAGGAAAACTGGATGGTGGATTTGACTGACGGGCCGGCCGAAAACAACACACTGACGAATTCGGATGCCTCCCAATGAGGCGCAATCGCAAGGTCAAGATCCTCGCCACGCTCGGGCCCGCATCTTCAGAAGAGGAAAGCATCCAGCGTCTCTTCGAGGCCGGTGCCGACGTGTTCCGCATCAATATGAGCCATGCCAGCCACGAGCTGATGCGCACCCTGGTGGGACGCATTCGGGCGGTTGAGAAAAAGGTCGGTCACCCCATTGGCATTCTGGCCGATCTGCAGGGGCCGAAACTGCGCGTGGGCACCTTTGCCGAGAAGAGCGTCGAGCTTTCCATCGGCCAGACCTTCACGCTCGACAACAATCCCGAGCCGGGCAACGACAAGCGGGTCCACCTGCCGCATCCCGAGATTCTGAAATCCGTGGAGCCGGGGCATCGCCTGCTGATCGACGATGGACGGCTGCAGCTCAAGGCGCTCAAGAACAACGGCAAGGCGATTACCTGCGAGGTGGTGGCCGGCAACAGGATTTCCGACCGCAAGGGCGTCAGCCTCCCGGACACGGATCTTCCCATGGGCGCGCTCACCGACAAGGACCGCAAGGATCTCGATGCGGTGCTGTCGTCCGATGTCGACTGGATCGCGCTTTCCTTCATCCAGAGGCCCGAAGATCTGGCCGAGGTGCGCAAGGTGGCGCGCGGACGGGCTGCGCTTCTGGCCAAGATCGAGAAGCCGCAGGCGGTGAAGCGCCTTGCCGAGATCATCGAACTTTCCGATGCGCTCATGGTGGCGCGCGGCGATCTTGGCGTGGAAATGCCGCTCGAGGCCGTTCCGGGCATTCAGAAGCAGATCACCCGCGCCTGCCGCCGCGCCGGCAAACCGGTCGTCGTGGCCACGCAGATGCTGGAATCGATGATCTCCGCGCCTGTGCCGACCCGTGCGGAAGTGTCCGACGTTGCGACCGCCGTTTTCGAGGGGGCCGACGCGGTGATGCTGTCGGCGGAATCTGCGGCCGGCGACTATCCGGTCGAGGCGGTTGCGACAATGAACTCAATCGCCACCAAGGTGGAGCAGGATCCAACCTATCCGACCATCATCTACGGCCAGCGGACCGAGCCGGAGCCGACCGGCGCCGACGCGATTTCCATGGCGGCACGGCAGATCGCAGAGACGCTCAATCTCTCGGCGATCATTTCCTACACCTCGTCCGGCACCACGGGGCTGCGTGCGGCCCGTGAGCGGCCGCAGGTACCGATCATCGCTCTTTCGCCGGTGGTGGAGACCGCACGGCGCCTCTCGCTCGTCTGGGGCACGCACTGCGTGGTCACGGAGGACGCCGCCGATCTGGACGACATGGTCAACCGGGCCTGCCGCATTGCCTATGAAGAGGGTTTTGCCAAGCCGGGCAACCGCGTCATCGTCACCGCCGGTGTGCCGCTTGGCACGCCTGGCGCGACCAACATGCTGCGCATCGCTTACATCGGCTCGGACGGTCTGGGCGGTATCTGACCCTGCGCAGAGGTTCAAACGACCGGCGGAATGGGTTCGCCGGTCGGTTTCCGCCACGTCCGTGCGCATGGCTGACGCCGCTCAGATGCCCTGGCCGTCCAGCTTGTCGGATATCTCGGATACGGCGTTCTGCGCGCTGCGCAGCATTGGATAGATGTTCAGAACCTGTTCATAGGCGGTAAGCGCCTGTTCCTGACGGCCGGTGGCCTGCAGGATGCGGGCCATCCCCGCCAGCGCGCCGAAATGGCGCGGCTCAAGCTCCAGCGTGCGCGATATGTCCGCCATCGAGCGGGCATAGTCGCTCATCATGAAATGCACCGTGGCGCGGCGATTCCACCCTTCGGCGTAATCGGGGAAGAGCATGGTGACCTGATCGAGAAAGTCGAGCGCGACGGAGAGTTTTTCCGCCTTGATCGCATCATTCGCCCAGCCGACGAGGAGGTTGGCCGTGTCGCTGCCCGAATCGTTCCAGGTCTCGCCTATCCGCAGCGCTATGCGGCGGGCGGCCCGTTCGTTGGTTTCTTTCTTGAGATCGGTGAAGAGTGCGTCGAGGCGCGCCTGCCTGTCGGGCACCGGTGATTCCACACCGGATGCAGGCTTGCCACCCTCAGCCGCCTGTGCCGTTGGCAGGCCCATGAGAACGGCAGCGAGAATTGCGATCATGAATCGTACCATGCCGCAATGATAGGCGCGGCATGGTGAAAGGGAAACTGAATTTCGCGTGAAGACCGCCGAGACCGGCGCGTCAGCCCTGCCGTGCCTTGAAGCGCGGGTTGGACTTGTTGATGATGTAGATGCGGCCCTTGCGACGGACCATGCGGTTTTCCCGGTGACGGGTCTTCAGCGCCTTGAGCGAGTTCTTGATCTTCATCGTTCTTGTCCGTGGTTGGCCTTGCGGCCCGAAATGAGAAGGCGCGCATCCATGGCGCGCCACAAGTCGATGGGCTCATAGACGAGGATGCTTGTCCGTGTCAACCTTTCGGCGGGGTCCGGCAGTATGAATCAGGCGATTCCCGCTGTTCGGAAAATCAATTCCCCATCACCGGTGCAGATCGAAGGAGTTTCACATGTCATTTCGCAGCCATCTCTATTCGATCGCGATCCTGGCGATCGCGGTTCCGGCTTCCATGGCTGGAGCTCTGGCCCAGGAGCCCGATTGCGACGATCCGCAGACGCAGCTCGACATGACGCAGTGCGCAGGCCGGGACTATGAGGCTGCCGACAGGGCACTCAATACGCAGTATGATGCCGTCAGGAAGCGTTATTCAGACAATGAAGATGCACGCACGCTGCTGCGAGACGCTCAGCGGGCATGGATCCGCTTCCGTGACGCCCAGTGCGATCTTGCGACGCTGGCGGTACGCGGCGGCTCCATTGAACCCATGATCCGCGCCCAGTGCCTTCAGGAACTCACGGAGGCGCGTACGCGGCAGCTCGAAGAGCTGGCCGACTGCAAGGAAGGCGATCTCAGCTGCGTATGAGACGGGTGAAGTGTCCCATCTTGCGGCCGGGCCTGATTTCGGTCTTGCCGTAGAGGTGGAGCATCAGATCGGGTTCTTTCAGCAATTCGGGCGCGCGCAGAACCTCATCGCCGATCAGATTTTCCATCACGCAGTCCGAGTGCCGGCCCGTGTCACCAAGCGGAAGGCCGGCGACAGCGCGGATGTGCTGTTCGAACTGGCAGACCGTGCAGGCCGCCTCGGTCCAGTGTCCGGAATTGTGCACGCGGGGCGCAATCTCGTTGACCAGGACCTTGCCGTTGTCGAGCACGAAGAACTCCACGCCAAGCACGCCCACATAGTGCAGTGAACCGAGGATATCGATGGCCGCCCGCTTCGCCGCGGCGAGGGTTCCAGCGTCGACATGGGCGGGCACGGTCGAGCGATGCAGGATGCCGTCCCTGTGCTCGTTCTCGGCCGGGTCGTATATGGCGGTGCTGCCGTCAGCCGCCCGCGCCGCGATAACGGAAATTTCCCGCCGAAACGGAACCAGGGCCTCGAGTATGAGTGGAACACCACCCATCTCGGAAAAGACGCCTTCATGAGCGCCGGCATCGGCACTGCGAAAAACACGTTGCCCCTTGCCGTCATAGCCCATGCGGCGTGTCTTGAGGACGCCACCTGAAAAACGCTCCAGTCCGCGCGCGAGATCGTCGTCGTTGTCCACAGACAGGAACGGCGCTGTGGATATCCCCGCTGTGTTCAGGAATATCTTCTCGGCGAGCCTGTCCTGCGCGGCCTCCAGCGCTTCCGGAGGGGGGAAGACAGACATTTCCTCCGAAAGGGACAGGGCCGTTGCGACCGGCACATTCTCAAACTCGTAGGTTATGACGTCGCACTGCTGGAGAAGCTTCTTCAGAGCAGGCGTGTCATCGTAAGCGGCGTGGATGAAGCCGCTTGCGACCTGCGCTGCGGGGCTGTCCCCGGCGGGGTCCAGCACCACGGTGCGGTAACCCAGTCTGGCAGCGGCCATTGCCAGCATGCGGCCAAGCTGGCCGCCACCGAGAATGCCGATGGTCGCACCTTGGGGAAGGGGAGCGGTCATGCTCAGTCGACCGGATAGTCGGCGACCTGCGCCGTCTGTTCTGCGCGCCATGCATCGAGGCGGTCGGCCAGGCTATCATCCTGAAGCGCCAGCACCGCAGCAGAAAGGAGCGCTGCGTTGATCGCGCCGGCGCGGCCGATGGCGAGCGTACCCACGGGAATGCCTGCTGGCATCTGAACGATGGAAAGAAGCGAATCCTGCCCGGAAAGCGCCTTGGATTCCACCGGGACGCCGAACACGGGGAGCGGTGTCATTGCGGCGGTCATGCCGGGGAGGTGGGCGGCACCGCCGGCACCCGCAATGATCGTCTGAAATCCCTCGTCGCGGGCGTTTCTGGCGAAGTCATAAAGACGTTCGGGTGTGCGATGCGCAGAGACAATACGCGCCTCATACTCGACACCGAGCTGGTCGAGCGTGTCTGCGGCATGGCGCATCGTTGCCCAGTCGGACTGGCTTCCCATGATAATCGCCACTCGGGCGGACCGCTCAGCCATCAAATCCCCTCGCAATCAAAAATGAGGCTGTAGTCAAAACCGGCCGTCATCGCAAGCTTGCGCGGCGGCAAGCCCTTAAGAACCTGGAAAAATCAGGCGATGATGTCCGGGATGATGTTGTCTTCCAATTCCTGGAGCCTGTCCTTCAGGGCCAGCTTCTTCTTTTTCATGCGCTGGATACGGAGCGGATCGCACCCCGTGGCGATCATGGCGTTGATTGCGGCATCGAAATCCGCGTGATCCTGTTTGAGGCGGGCGAATTCGAGACGAATCTCCGCCTGTTCCTGTTCAGATGTCACCACAGTCAGCTGACCCACATGCGCGAAACCCCGGCTGTAACCCGAGGGACGAGTCCACAACCCAGCGACGCCGTCGGGACAGTCCCGGCAGCGGAGGCTGCTTATATCACATTTCAATGTTTCAGGAAATGCTACCAGACTGTGTTCGACAAGCCACATTTGTGGTGGCACACTGTCCTGATCGCCAGTTCCTGCGGGCGGGCATCGGCTGGCGAATTCTCGAGGAAGCAAAGGAGATCCCAATCATGTCTCTTGAATCCCATCTTGCAGAGTTGAAGCGTAAACATGGTGAGCTGGAGCGCGAAATCGACGATGCCAAGCTACACCCCTCTGTTGACGAACTCGATGTTGCTCAACTCAAGCGGCGCAAGCTGGCCATCAAGGACGAGATGGAAAAGCTCAAGTCGGCGGTTACCCGCCACTAGGTCGCGGTGCGTCCATTCGGACGCGCAAAAGACGATCTAGCTTATCTGGAGAGCATCGGGACAACCGAAAGCCGGTTTCCGCTTTTCGTTCCCATGCCCCAGGAGCACTTTGCGAAGCGAAATCGACCAACAGATTTCGTCATACGCCAAGAACACAAACCAGGATGCCTAAAGGCTCGCCTGGGTGTCTGGGAGATCGTTTCAAGACGTGTTGGCCGCACAGGGCCTCTGGCCTCCGCCTCGGTGTTTGTCCGGGTGCGGGGGCCTTATCGTTTCATCGCCTGAGGCGGGTTACGACACACCACCCATAGACGGGTTTCATGAAACTTATTCGACAGTTTCGGTCAGAGATTCGTCGGTATCGCTGCGCGGATCCAGAACCGCTGCCTGTGGCGTAACCGCCCGCTCCGCCGGGAGCGTTTTAAAGGCTTCGCGCTCGTCGACCGGAACCGGGGCACGCTGCGAGATGCGCAGCAATGCGTAGGCACCCAGCCCGAAATGGGCCAGCGCGGTGATCAGGAACAGGCTCTCCGGCGGCATGATTTCCATCAACACGCCACCGATCAGTGGTCCGATCATGGTGCCGAAGCCATAGAGGAAGAGCAGCCCGCTTGCCACTTTCACGAAATCTTCGGGCGATGCATGGTCGTTCGCATGGGCGACGATGATCGAATAGAGCGTATAGGCGAAGGCACCATAAACCCCTGTCATGGCGATCACATATGTTCCGTCGCGCGGCGCTGTCAGGAGTATCAGGAGGCCGACGAGACCGGAGCCGAATGCGGCGCCGGAGATGACGAAACGCCGGTCCATCCGGTCGGAGAGCCGGCCCGCGGGAAGCTGCAGAGCGGCCCCTGCAAGAACGGCAATACTCATCATCGTTGCGATCTGCAGTGTCGAAATCCCGATCTGGCCGCCATACACGGCGCCCAGCGTGCCCCAGGCGCCATTTGCAATGCCCACAAGCACGCAGCCGAGAAAGGCGACTGGCGAGTTCACGTATAATCCTTTCAGATCAAGCGAAGCCTGCGTAAGCGGCTCGGGGCTCACGGCCTTGGAAACGGCGGTCGGGATCAGGGCCATACAGAACAGAATGCCCGTTGTCATGAACAGGATCGTGTTGGAAACATCGCCGAAGGCCACTGTCATCTGGCCTGCTGTCAGCGATGCGTAGGTCAGCATCATGTAGATGCCGAAAACGGTGCCGCGGTTCTCATTGGTGGATTTCTCGTTCAGCCAGCTTTCGATCACCATGAAAGCACCGGCCATGGTGAAGCCCGTGAAAATACGCAGAATCACCCAGCCGGCCGGGTCCACCCACATGCCGGTCAGAAGCGCAATGATCGCACCCGATGCGGCAAAGGCACCGAAAGCGCGCACATGGCCCGCCCGGCGCACAATGCGCGGCGCCACGAAGCAGCCGGCCACGAAGCCTGCCGCCCATGCGGCACCCAGTGCACCCAGGGAGGCCGTTGGAAACCCCTCCATCTGCCCGCGCAACGGCAGCAGGAGCCCATGCAGTCCAGACCCGGTCAACAGGAAGGCCGTGCCAAGGAGAAGCGCGATGATGGAACCGAGAGGTGACAGCATGAAATGATTCCGAAGGGGTGTGCGTTCGAACTGATCGGGTGTCTTTGGCCAGCCTGCCCTCGCCACTGAAACATGGCATGAACAAGGCCCGTGGAAAGTCCAACCGCGTCTTCGAGACACGTATCCGGCAATATGCGCGAATAACCTTCCGTGGAGCATCGCAAAACCGGCGCTCAAGGCCGGGATTGCGCTGTCCGGAGTGTCTCAGTCGCGGCGAAACAACGCCTCTGCGGCGTTTTTCGTTGCACCCTTGCTTTCAACTTCCTCTTCGAGGCGCACGATTTCCTCTTTCAACTTTGCAATCCGGTTTCTGAGTTCATCGACGGACAGCAGCGAGAGATCCTGCCCGATCTGATGTCCCGAACCAGGTTTCTTCTCTTCTTCCTCGAAAATGGCCATCGTGTCCTCTCCCGTCGCTCGCAGCGCCGCGTGTGGGATTACCCTTGATCCGGCAGCACCGCTCGCCGATTGTGTTGTCAGATCTTTATCAAATCAACAGGGGCATGATGAACCACACAACGCTTCCAGAAACGATGACGGCGGTTGCGATCAGCACACCCGGCGAACCGACCGTGCTGAAACCGGAGCAGCGCGACGTGCCGAAGCCCGGTGAGGGCGAGATTCTGATAAGGGTGCGCGCTGCGGGCATCAATCGGCCGGATGTCTTTCAGCGCAAGGGGCTTTATCCACCGCCGCCTGGCGCCTCGGACCTGCCGGGTCTTGAAGCGGCCGGCGAGGTGGCTGCGGTGGGCGAAGGCGTGAAGCGCTGGCAGGTGGGCGATCGCGTTACCGCGCTCACGCCGGGTGGCGGCTATGCCGAGTACTGCCTCACGCATGAGACCAACGCACTGCCGATCCCGCACGATCTCAGCTTCACCGAAGCGGCAGCGGTGCCTGAAACCTTCTTTACCGTGTGGCACAACGTGTTTCAGCGTGGCGGCCTGAAGGCGGGCGAAACGCTGCTCGTTCATGGTGGCTCTTCCGGTATCGGCACAACGGCCATCCAGGTGGCCACGGCACTGGGCTCCAAGGTGATCGCCACGGCAGGCTCGGCCGAGAAATGCGCTGCCTGCGCCTCTCTGGGTGCGGTGCGTTCGATCAATTATCGTGACGAGGATTTCGTCGAAGCCGTCAAGGAAGAGACGGATGGTCATGGGGCGGATGTCATCCTCGACATGATCGGCGGCGATTATATCGAACGCAATTATGCCGCCGCCGCCATGGACGGTCGCATCGTGCAGATCGCCTTCCTGAAAGGCTCGCGCGCTACGGTCGATTTCTCGCAGGTCATGCGCAAGCGGCTTGTCCATACGGGCTCCACGCTCAGGCCCCGTTCCGTGGCGTTCAAGGCACGTATCGCCACCGAGCTGGAAGCGCATGTCTGGCCGCTTCTCGCCGCGCGCCGCATTTCGCCCGTCATGGACATGACCTTTCCTCTTGAAGAGGCCTGGCGTGCGCATGAACGCATGGAAGAGGGTGCCCATATCGGCAAGATCGTGCTCGAAGTCGCCTGACCATCGGGAGGCGTTGACCCAAAAGAAAACCCCGGCGCTGGCGCCGGGGCTTTCTCGCCCTGGGAGGCTGTGTCACCGCGTTTCCGCGTTGCCTGGATTTGCTCTACAGCGCCGCGCGTCTTATAAGACGCGCAAAGGACGCTGTAACACTTTCAAATGATGCATGTTCGTTGTCTTTCAAATGAATTCATTTGAAAGCGACATGCATTAGTTTGTGGCGTCGAGTTTGCCGAGATTGACGAAAATCGTCTCACCGGATGAATCGTCCACACCGTCATTGTCGGTCACGAAGTAGGCCGTGCCTTCCGCGTCGATGGCGAAACCCTCGATCTTGTCGACCACATAGCCGTTGGTCGCGGCTTTCATGTCGGGCAACAGGTCGCGCTCCAGTGTCTTTTCGACCAGCGGCAGATCCGCATCCAGCGCCGCCGGCTGAAAGCCGTCGAGCGACACGCTGTAGAGCTTCTTGATCTTCGCAGACGTGCCGATCTGGTTGTCACGCTCGACGATATAGAGCTTTCCATCGTGAGCGGTGATCTCGGAGAGGCCGACCCAGCCCTTCTCGCCCGCATCGAGCGGGTAGCGCACGGCGGCCCACTCGCCGCTGGCGGGTCTGTAGCTCACAAGCTTCACCTGGCCCTTGGGATCGTCGCCCCATTCGCGCTGAATGGCCATGACCAGCATCTGGTCATCGCCTTCACCGACCACGGTCACGCCTTCCATGCCGAAACGCTTTTCGACTGCCAGAAGCTCCGCGGGAAGCGCGATCTCTTCCCTGATCTCGCCGGCGGCGTCGACACGGAAGAGCGCATGCGGCGTCAGACGGTCGGTGCGGCCTTCCGAAGCGAGCCAGAAGCCGCCTTTGCCGTCATTGGCAATGCCCTCGAGGTCGAGCTTCTGGGCTGCCATGCCGCCGCGCGTGACGATGGTCCTGGCGGTGATCCGGGCCGGCGTCTCGGTCGCATCGATGGTGAAGATTGCCGGCTGGTTGCGGTAGAAGGAGTCGGACACGGCGTAGAGTGTGCCCGGCTTTTCGGCATCTGCCGCGAGGCCGGAGAGGGCGCCCCAGCCAAACGGAACGCCATTGTCGTCACGCGCCGATTCGATGGTCGGATAGACGGGCTTTCCTTCGGTCAGTTCGTAGACCATCACGTGAGAGCGGGCCGCGCCGTCTTCCACCAGATCGGCCTCGTTTGCCGTAACGAGCAGGTTACGTTCGGGTATGGCCACGAGGCCTTCAGGGCCGATGCCGGAGGGCAGGACCTGGACAAATTCCGGCGCACCGCCCGTGTCGCGGTAGACGACGACGAGCGAGGCGCGCTCCAGTGCCACGAAGATGTACTGCTGATCGCCGAAGGTAGCGACTTCCAGTCCTTCCGGCTCGGTGCCCTTGGCGTCTGAGCGCTTGTCGGGATAGTGGCCGGCAGCCGCAGCGCGGAACTCAAGATCATTGCCGCTGTCGAACAGAACGTCGCCTGACTTGCTGAAGATGGTGAAACTGCGCGATCCACCTTCATAATCGCCTTCATTGGCGGTGACGAACCGATCGCTGTCCAGCCATTTCACGGCGTCCGGTTCGCGCTTCAGGTTCTGCACATTCTGATCGAAAGCGATGGCGCCATTGTCCAGCGTGTCGATGCTTTCCAGGCTGATCTGGCCGGCGGAAAAATGGCCTGTCACCTCGCCGGTCTCGGCTGCAACCACGGCGATGTGATTGTTTTCCTGCATGGTGACGACGATCTCGCCGGCGTTGTTGAAATCAACGAATTCCGGCTCCGGGTCTTCCGGTGCGATCTCTGCAAGGCCGCTCAGGGAGACGGTCTTCATGCTGCCGCAGTCGGGAACCCCGTCGTTGAGATTGAAGACCTTCAGGTCACCGGCGGGCATCTGCGGGATCACACCGTCGTTCAGGTCCTCGTCGCGCTCGTTCTCGATGGCGACGGCGAGAAAACGCCCGTCACTGCTGACGGCCACTGAATCCGGCTGGCCACCCAGATCGCAGGACTTCTCGGCGGTCTTCGCCGCCATGTCGATCACCACGAGATTGCCGGAAGGGCTTGTGTAGCTCTCGGACGTGTTCACGGCCGCGATGGCCTTCTGGCCCGCCACAGCCACCGAGGTAGGCTCGCCGTCCAGCCTGAGCATGCCGCCCGCCTTCGGGGCGCTGGCATCGCCGATGTCAACGAAACCCACACCGCCCAGTGGGCTGTCGGAGTAAATCAGCGTCTTGCCATCTGCGCTGCGTGCGATGATCTCCGAGGAGGTTTCTGTTGTCACATCGGCATCAGCCGGCAGGTTCTCCGCCACCGGGAAGGTGGCGATGCGGTTGAATGCCATGTCCGCATGCGCGGGCAGAATGACGGCCGTGCTTGCCAGCAGGCCCAGAATGATTGCGTGGCGTCCCATGTCTGAAAACTCCCTCAAGACCCATAGGAGCGGCACAATCGGAAGCCTTGATTTCAGGCCGATGACACATCGATGACGGTTCGGTGACACTCCCCATCTGCCGTGTCGCGCAATTTGTTGCGTCAGGGGGACGTTTCAGTTTATAACGCGGGCGATATTTCCCAACATCGGTGGTTATGACCACCGCCCGCGCCAGGGACGCGGGCGAAGGAAGAGGATTCTTGACACATGGCCAACACGCTTCTCATGCCCAAGGCCACCGCCGTCTGGCTGGTCGACAACACGGCACTGACCTTCGATCAGATCGCCGAATTCTGCAAACTCCACCCGCTCGAAGTGGGGGCGATTGCCGATGGTGATGCCGCACAGGGCATCAAGGGCATGGACCCGGTTATGACCGGACAGCTCACCCGCGAGGAAATCGCCCTTGGCGAGGGCAACCCGAACCACAAGCTGCGGCTTTCGGAGCCGAAGGTTCGCGTGCCCGAGACCAAGCGCAAGGGCCCCCGCTACACGCCGCTCTCCAAGCGCCAGGATCGCCCCAACGCCATTCTCTGGCTGGTGCGCAATCATCCCGAGCTCAAGGATGCGCAGATCTCGCGTCTTGTGGGCACCACGAAATCGACCATTGAGGCGATCCGTGAGCGCACGCACTGGAATTCGGCAAACCTCGTGCCGATGGACCCGGTGACTCTGGGCCTTTGCTCGCAGATCGATCTCGATCTGGAAGTGCAGCGCGCGGCAAAGTACCTGCCGCCGCAGGAAAGCACCGGCGAGACCCTGCTCCCGGCTTCCGAGACCGAGGATCTGCCGATCGGTGAGCAGGCTCCGTCCGAGACGTCCTCCGACGAGCAGGAACTCGACGCGGATGCGGTCTTTGCCAAGCTCTCGTCGCTGAAATCCAGCGATGCGGACGAAGAGGAAGAGGACGAGCGGTCCTGATCCGAATATTGAGCATCGGACCGAAAAGTGGAAACCGGTTTTCGGATTATTCCGATGCTCCATTAATAATTTAGATCGTCCTTTGTGCGTCCGGATGGACGCACGGCGATCTATTGCATCGGACCGAAAAGTGGAAACCGGTTTTCAGGTTATCCCGATGCTCCATCAATAGTTTAGATCGCTCCCCGGCCGCCGGGGGGCATCCCTCAGCTCGCGCAGGCTCTGCCCATCATGGCTTCGTGCATTTCCATGCGCCGGTAGAAGTCGGCAAGCTGCTTGCCTCGCTCAGGGCGGAAAGTCCGGCCTGCCGGTTTCATCGTTGCGATGCGGTCGATGCGGAATGTGCGGAAATCCCCGCGCAACTCGCACCACGCCACCAGTGTCCAGACCTTGCCCCAGAACCAGAGACCAAGCGGGCGCACGTCGCGCTCGGAGGTGCGCCCGGCTTCATCCCGGTAATCGATGGAGAGTACGTCCCGCGTCTCCACCGCACGCTCCAGCGTGTCGATGGCCTGGCGGTCCATGTCGCTCACCACCCAGCGCGGGGTGTGAATTTCGGTGCGGGCAATGCGGTCGCGCTCCGGCTCGGGCAGCACGGTTCCTATCTTGATCAGGGCTTCCTCGGCCGCCCGCGCCATGGCCGCGCCGCCAAAGGCGCGAACCATGCGCGCACCGGCCACCAGCGCCACGATCTCATCGCGTGTGAACATGAGCGGGGGAAGCTCGAACCCCTCCCGCATCAGATAGCCGACACCGGCCTCACCGTCGATCGGCACGCCGGTCGACTGCAGGTCGGCAATATCACGATAGATCGTGCGCTCGGAAACCTCGAGACGCTCGCTCAAAAGACGCGCCGTAACCAGGCGCCCGCCCCGCAAATGCTGGACGATCTGAAAAAGTCGGTCAGCACGGCGCATGCGTATTTCTCCTCACGCAAAAATTCCGAAGCTGTTTCCGTCGGGGTCGAGACAATACACGAAACGGCCGGCAGGAATAGTAATAATGGGTGATACCAGTTTGCCGCCATTCTTTGTGACACGCTCCATGGCGTCTTCAAGCGGGGCCGGCACCGCAAGATGGATCGTCGGGCCGGTTCCCTCCGGAGCCGGCTTGCCGGGGTAGATGTGTCCGGCGACAGAATCCTGCGGATCGCGTGTGTCGAAGATGGCGAACGGGTTGGGCCCGTCCTCGCGCAGCACGAGTTCGTTCTGCACCACCGCGGCGTAGAAGTCCCGCGCGCGATTGAGATCGGTCACCGGGATCTCCGCCCAGACCACTGCGTTTAGCGGCAACGTATCGGACATGCCTCACAACCCTCCATTGTCGATATTGTCGATGGGGCAAGAATGACACAGCCCTCCTGACAACATTCCGTCAGGAGGGCTGAAAAGGTGTTGCCTGAGATTGAGAACGTGCTCAGCCGGGCTGAAACTCGCGCGCCATCATCGCTCGGAATTCCGTCAGCATCTCCATTTTGTCAGGGAAGACAGCTTCGAGGAAAGCTGAAGCAAAGGTGGCAGGTGCGGTGCCGGGTGCGCTCACCACGCGGTCATCGCAGATGGCGAAAGGCACATCGCGATAATTCTCTCTGCCTTTGTAGTCGGGCAGGTTCTCGTCGATCCAGTCCGCGCCGTTGCTGGTGTGGGTGCGGGTTTGGAAAAGCCCTGCACGTGCGAGTGCAAGCGTGCCCGCGCAGATGCCGCCCACCACACCACCACGGGCTCCCACCGCCTGCAGAAGCGGGGCGATGTCCGGTGCATCGGCCACGGTCCACCGGTCGGACCCGATCACTGCAACAGCGCCGAGATCCGCGTTTTCCTCCGCAGAGACCCCCCGGTCGCCGGTTCGCCGAAAACCGGCGATCGACGTCACCGTTCCGGCGCCAGGCGTCAGCGCCACGGCATCCGCGCCAAGCCATTCCACGGCGGAAGCGGCGAGAAGGCCGTATTCCCAGTCGGCATAGTTCTCGATGAAGACGAAGCCGATTTTCTTGCGATCACTCATTGCATCTCCTTGAAGTGCGGCAGGCTCAGCGCCGATGGCGGCTGGCGGGGTCCCAGTCAATATCGCGTTGCACGGCGGTCGGCAGGTCGTTCAGCATTCGTCTGGTCAGCCTGCGCCGCCGGCGCTCACGGGTTTGGTCGGCCCAGCGGCGGACAGCATTGAGGAAGCTTCCGGGGAAGTCTGACATGGCAACAATCTCCTGATTCTGGCAGGAGTATTATCGCTCCGCGGTGGTGACAGCGTTTTGTCAGGATCCTTCCGGCTTGACCTCAACCGTGTAGTTCAGCGGCAGCCGACCGCCATCGGCATAGATGGTCTGTCCCGTCACGTAGCTCGCATCGTCGTCGGCCAGAAAGGTTGCCACCGATGCGATTTCGCCAGGCTCCCCGATGCGACCGAGCGGCGTGCGCGAAAGCATCCGGTTGCGCGCTGCCTGGTCGCTGTTCACGCTGGCAAGCATGTCGGTTGCGATCGAGCCTGGGCCAATAGCGTTGACGCGGATGCCGTAGGGCGCCAGTGCCAGCGCCATGACGCGTGTGAGCTGGCTGACACCCCCCTTGGACACCGTGTAGGCGATCTGTTCGGGGATGGCGAGAATGGCGTTGATCGACGACATGTTGATGATCGTGCCGGCCGCGCCGCCGCCTTCGACCTTCTCGACCATATAGCGCGCGACCGCCTGGCCTGTCAGGAAGGTGCCCTTCAGATTGGTGTCGAGCACACGGTTGAAGTCTTCCTCCTTGAGATCGAGAAAATCGGCTGCGTGCACGATCCCTGCATTGTTGACGAGAATGTCGACATCACCGAAGGCATCGATCGTCTCGGCCAGCAGGTTGTGAACGTCGAGCCGCTTGCTCACATCGGCCTTCACAAAGCGCGCATCACCCAGTTTTTCGAGGTCGGCCAGCGCCTGCGCGCCTTTTTCACTCTCCAGGTCGGCGATCACGACCTTGACGCCGTGGCGCAGAAACCGCTCGGCGATTGCATAGCCTATACCGCCCGCGCCGCCCGTTACGATTGCTGTCTTGCCGTCCAGTGCCATGTTAAATCCTCATGCCGAAAACGGCTGGACCCTGCGCCGCAGGCGCGGGAAGGTCAAGAGCTGCGCGGCCTGCTGACGCGTGATCAGGAGTCCGACCTGCCGAGCGCCTCGCCGATTTCATCCAGAACGGTCGGGTCGTCGATGGTGGCCGGCGTGGTCCATTCCTGATGGTCGGCGATCTTCTGCATGGTGGCGCGCAGGATTTTGCCCGAGCGTGTCTTGGGCAGGCGCTTCACCGGCACGACCTTCTTGAATGCGGCGACAGGCCCGATGCGCTCGCGCACCATGGCGATCAGTTCACGTTCCACCGTGCCCATATCGGCTGTGTTCTTTCCATGCAGCACCACGAAGCCGCAGGGCACCTGTCCCTTCAGTGGATCGGCAATGCCGATCACCGCGCACTCGGCGACGGCCGGGTGTTCGGCCACCACCTCTTCCATGCCGCCGGTGGAAAGTCGGTGGCCCGCCACGTTGATGATGTCGTCCGTGCGCGCCATGATGAAGAGATAGCCGTCTTCGTCCAGCAAGCCGGCGTCCGCCGTCTTGTAGTAGCCGGGGAACTCGCTGAGATAGGCATCGCGAAACCGCCTGTCGTCGTTCCAGAGCGTCGGCAATGCGCCAGGCGGCAGTGGCAGCTTCACCACCACATTGCCGAGTGTGCCTGCCGGCACCTCGTGTCCCGCATCGTCCAGAACCTGCACGTCATACCCCGGCATAGGCACGCCGGGGGAGCCATATTTAACCGGGAGCATCCCGAGCCCAATTGGGTCCTGGCTGATCGGTGCTCCGGTTTCCGTCTGCCACCAATGGTCGATCACTGGAACGCCCAGCGTCCTCTCCGCCCATTTGACGGTGTCGGGATCGGCGCGCTCGCCAGCCAGAAAGAGTGTGCGGAAGCCGGAGAGGTCGTGCGGGGCCAGCATCTCCGCGTCCGGGTCTGCCGTACGGATCGCGCGAAACGCGGTCGGCGCGGTGAAGAGCGCGGCCACATTGTGCTCGGCGATTACCCGCCAGAACACGCCGGCATCGGGCGTGCCGACCGGCTTGCCCTCAAAGAGGATTGTGGTGCAGCCATGAAGCAGCGGCGCATAGACGATGTAGGAGTGACCCACAACCCAGCCCACATCCGATGCCGCCCAGAAGGTTTCACCCGGCCTGATGCCGAATTCGTTGAACATCGACCATTTGAGCCGCACCATATGGCCGCCATTGTCGCGCACCACGCCCTTGGGCCGGCCTGTCGTGCCAGACGTGTAGAGGATGTAGAGCGGGTCGGTCGCAAGCACCGGCTCGCACGGCACCACGCGGCCCTCGGCCCGTGCGGCATTCACCAGTTCGGCGTAGTCGTGGTCGCGGCCTTCCGTCAGGTCGCAGCGCTGTTCCTCTCTCTGCAGGATCAGACACGCCTCCGGCCTGGCGGCGGAGAGGCTGATCGCTTGGTCGAGCAGCGGCTTGTAGGCCACCACACGGCCGGGCTCCAGCCCGCATGAGGCCGAGACGATTGCCTTTGGCGCTGCGTCGTCGATGCGTGCGGCCAGTTCGCGGGCGGCGAATCCGCCGAACACCACCGAATGCACCGCGCCTATGCGCGCGCAGGCCAGCATGGCGAACACCGCCTCCGGCACCATGGGCATGTAGATGACCACGCGGTCGCCCTTGCCGACGCCGAAATCTTTCAGCACCGCAGCCAGCGCCGAGACCTCGTCTTTCAGCTCGCCATAGGTGAAGCTTTTTTGGCGGCCGCTGATGGGGCTGTCATAGACGAGGGCGGGCTGATCCTTTCGCCCGCCCTCGACATGCCGGTCCACCGCATTGAAGCATGTGTTGCAGGTCGCGCCGGGAAACCAGCGTCCGTAAACGCCGGCCCCGGCGTCGAAAACCTTCTCCCAGGGGCCGAACCAGTCGATTTCGGCGGCAGCCTCCGCCCAGAATTCCTCCGGATTCTGTTTCCAGTTTCCGTAGACCTCGTGATAGCGCGACGCCATCCCGCCTCCTCCCTGCGGTTTGAGCCTCTTTGCGAGGAGGTTAGCGGATCGGGTGGCCGCGCGTAAATCAGACTTGCGGCGAAGGGTGCGGTTTTGACAGGCGACGGGCAGGGAGGCACAACAGGATATGTCTTCGCGAATCGGGCCTTCATGACCAAAATCCTGCTGCTTCTCATTCTGGCGATGATGATTGTGCACATCATCAAGCCGCTTGGCCTTCCGGGTCTCAGGCGCCGTGCCGATTTCTGGAAGCTGGCCCTTATCGCGCTTGCCGCGGTGTCGCTCACCATTCTTTTACGCGGCGGCGAATAGGGCGTGAAACACGGTCTGCAAACGCCGCTTACAGGCCATTTCTGGGCTTGTTGAAGCGCAAGGAGCGACTGGCCTGCCCGTGTTCGATCCCATCACTCTTCAGTGATCGCATCTGGCGTTTTCGATCATTCATCATCATGTGTGAATCAGGCGGGAGCGGCAGGTGCCGCAACCGCCCGCAAACAGACCGGAAATCAAGAAAGGAGCGACGCGATGATGACGTCGGAACCGGCCTGTCCCGTCCCGGCTCTGCGGAGCTGAGATCGCATTTCCCTTGCCGGGACGGAACGGCGAAGGAGATATGCGATGTTTACCAAGAAAATCATCAGGCACGCTGCCGCCATACTCGGCGCAGCCGTGATGTTTACTGCCCTTGCAGGAGGCGCGCATGCGCAGGTCAGGGCGTGCGGTCCACGGTCTGAAGTTATCTCCTGGCTGGAGAGCAGGTTTCAGGAGCGGCAGGCCGGCTTTGGTCTGGTCGGTGACCGGGCCGTGATGGAACTCTATACGTCGTCCGCCGGGACCTGGACGCTGATTGTGACGGATCCGCTGAAGCGGACCTGCTTCGTCGCGTCCGGACACTCCTGGGTCGACGTGCCTCCTCCGGCCACCCAGGCGTGGATGGTGCCCTGAGGCTGACCGATCCTGACGCGCCTGCCGCAGAACGGAAACGGCCCGCCGACAATCATCGGCGGGCCGCGATATACGTTCTCGATGTGCCTGCCCGATCAGGCGGCCTCGAGATCCTGCTTCCACTGGCCGGTGGCGGCAAGGCTGTTCATCTTCGCGCGGTGCGCGAAAGCCTTCTGCGCCGCTGCCACGTTTTCCTTCTTGCCGGCCCAGGTCTTCAGCGCGGCAGCCTGCAGCGCACGGCCGTAGGAGAAGGTCAGCGCCCACGGCATGTCGAAGCCGGCATTCATGAGCGAGAGATGCGCCGTCGCTTCCTCGTCCGACTGGCCGCCGGAGAGGAAGGCAATCCCGGGCACCGCGGCCGGAACGGTCGACTTCAGGCAACGGACGGTCTTTTCGGCCACTTCCTCGCGGCTCGCCTTGCGGGCGTTCTTGCCGTCGATCACCATGTTCGGCTTCAAGACCATGCCCTCAAGCGAGACGCGCGCGTCGTAGAGTTCGGCGAAGACTGTCTTCAGAACCCATTTGGTGACCTCGTAGCAGCGGTCGATGGAGTGATCGCCCGGCTTGCCGTCCATCAGCACTTCCGGCTCGACGATCGGCACGATGCCTGCTTCCTGACAAAGCGCAGCATAGCGTGCGAGCGCCTGTGCGTTCTGCTTCACCGCGCCCCAGCTCGGCAGGTCGTTCGAGATGGAGATCACACCGCGCCATTTGGCGAAGCGCGCGCCAAGACCGTAATACTCGTTGAGGCGGTCGCGCAGGCCGTCGAGGCCCTCGGTGATGGTTTCGCCGTCGAAGCCGGCCAGCGGCTTGGCGCCGCCATCGACCTTGATGCCCGGCACGGCGCCGGAGGCCTTGATGACATCGACCAGCGGCGTGCCGTCGGCAGCCTTCTGGCGGATCGTCTCATCGTAGAGGATGACGCCGGAGATGCAGTCCTTCATCGCCGCCTCGGCGCGGAACATCATCTCACGATAGTCGCGGCGGTTCTCCTCCGTCGATTCCAGCCCGATCGTGTCGAAGCGCTTCTTGATGGTGCCGGAGCTCTCGTCCGCCGCCAGAATCCCCTGTCCGGGGGTCACCATGGCGGCTGCAATATCCTCAAGGCGTTCGCTCATTTCAGGTCTCCTGTCTGTTCATGACCGGGCGATAGCAGATGACGATGATAAACGGAATGCGCCCTTAAGACCCCTAATCGATTGAAATGACAGGCTATTCACATTTTGCTTAACGGGTCTTCGAAAGTGCCTCCACGCCGGGCAGTTTCTTGCCTTCCATCCACTCCAGAAACGCACCGCCTGCTGTCGACACATATGAGAATTCCTCTGCCACTCCGGCATGGTTCAGCGCCGCCACCGTGTCTCCGCCGCCGGCTACCGAGACGAGCAGTCCCTCGGCGGTGCGATGTGCTGCGTGCTTCGCCGCCGCCACCGTCGCTGCGTCGAACGGTTCGATCTCGAACGCACCCAGCGGACCGTTCCACACCACCGTGTCGGCGCGGTCGAGCCATTCGTTGACCTTCTCGACGCTTTTTGCGCCCACATCGAGGATCATGGCATCCGCCGGCACGCTCTCGATCTCGACCGTTTCGCTCTCCGCGCCAGCCTTGAACTCGCGCGCCACGACGGCGTCCACCGGCAGGATCAGTGCGCAGCCGCTTTCCGCCGCCTCGATCATGATCTGCTTTGCCGTCTTTGCAAGATCGTGTTCGCACAGAGATTTGCCGACTTCCGTGCCGCGCGCGGCGAGGAATGTGTTGGCCATGCCGCCGCCGATCACCAGGGCGTCGACCTTTTTCACCAGATTCATCAGGAGGTCGATTTTCGTGGAAACCTTCGCGCCGCCGACAATGGCGAGCACGGGTTTGGCCGGTTTGCCGAGCCCTTTCTCCAGCGCTTCCAGCTCCGCCTGCATGGTGCGGCCCGCATAGGCCGGCAGCAGATGGGCGAGCCCCTCTGTCGAGGCGTGGGCGCGGTGGGCGGCTGAGAAAGCATCGTTCACATAGATGTCGCCATTCTCGGCCAGCGCCTTTGCGAATTCGGGATCGTTCTTCTCCTCGCCCTCGTGGAAACGCGTGTTTTCCAGAAGCAGGATGTCGCCATTCGTCATTTCGGCAATCGCCTCTGCCGCCGGCGTGCCGATACAATCCTTTGCAAAGTGCACACGATGGTCGAGCACGCTTTCCACCGCATAGGCGATGGGCTCCAGCGATGCTGCCGGATCAGGCTTGCCCTTCGGTCGGCCGAAATGCGCCATCAGGATCACCTTCGCGCCCTTGCCCGAAAGCTCCTGGATGGTCGGCGCGACGCGCTCGATCCGTGTGGTGTCGCTCACCTTGCCGTCTTTCACCGGCACGTTCAGGTCGACGCGCACCAGCACACGCTTGCCTGCAATGTCGTTGAGATCGTCAAGGGTCCTGAAATCCGGCATGATGCGTCGATGTCTCCTGTGAGGGGTTCGCGGATGGTGGGAAGAAGTCGGCCGCCCGGAACCGCTGGTGGAAGAGTGATGTGAATTCGTCGGCGACCATACAGCGCCGTGCGGCGGGTGCAAGATGGTGGTTGCGATTATGCGCTGGCGCCGGGGGGCTGCTTCTTTTGGAAGATGCGGCGCAGGATCTCGCGGGGGTTGAGCAGCAGCGGCAGGCGCGCTTCGGGCGGGTGCGGTTCAACCGAAAGGCCTATGGCACTGATGCGTCCGTCTTCGTCGACATCGCGCACGATCAGTTCGATTTCACCCAGGGTCGTCCGGTCGCCATATTCGGCGCGTCCACCGAGCCGTTCGCGTATGAGGTCGGCAATGGTCTTCTTCTGGTCGTCTTCGCTCAGTCCCGGCGCATAGGCGGCTTCGATGTCGGACGCCGGCCGCTCGGGGTCGACAGCAAAGGCGCCGAAGAAATCGGCATCCTCCGGGTCCACCTCCGCCGGGCTTGCGAACAGGCGGTCGAGCAGGCGCGGATAGCGGTCAGGCACAAAAATATAGACATGGTCGCCGGCGGCGAGCCGCCCGGCATACTGATAGGTCATGGAGCGCCCGTCGCGCACCACCAGAGACGGCTTCGCCCAGCGTGGAATGCGCTGGCCGCGCTCCACCGGGCTCCCTGCCACCACGCGATAGGCGAGGAGTTCATGACGGGCGGAGCCGGGCAGCTCCAGTTCCACCTTGTTCAGTGGCCCCATGCGTGGCGGCAGTGTCAGCCCCAGCCGGCGTGCCAGCGGCCCCACCGTCCAGCCCTGCACGATCAGCGAGACAAGCACGATGATGAAAACGATGTTGAACAGGGGACGGCCATTCGGCAGTTCGTCGATCAGCGGTGTGATCGCAAGCAGGATCGACACGGCACCGCGCAGGCCCACCCAAGAGATGAAGGCGCTTTCGGCGGGCGAGAAGCGGAACGGCATCAGACAGAGCGTCACCGCCAGCGGACGGGCGACGAAAATCAGAAACAGGCCGATAAACAGTGCCGGCAGAATGATCTCGGCAAATTGTGACGGCGTCGCAAAAAGGCCGAGCACGAGAAACATGATGATCTGCGCCAGCCAGGTCACGCCGTCCTGAAAGCGCTTTAGCATGGCGGTCGAGCGCAGCTTGGCATTGCCGGCGATCAGGCCCGCCACATAAACTGCGAGAAAGCCCGAACCGCCCATGGCGCCGGCCAGCGCAAACACAAGCAGAGACAGAGCAAGGACGAAAATGGGCAAAAGTCCCTGTTCCAGCCTGAGTCGGACCACCAGCCGCACGATGCTCCAGCCGCCGACGAGGCCCGCCACGAGTCCGATCCCCATCTGCTGCAGGAAGCCGAGTGCCACGTCGACCGCCAGTTCTCCCGCCTGGATCGCTTCGCCACCTGCGATCAGCCCGACGAGAGAGAGCGTGAGGAAGATCGCGATCGGGTCGTTCGATCCCGATTCGACTTCCAGCGTCGAGCGCACCCGCTCGCGCACGGAGATGTTGCCCACCCGTAGCAGGAAGAACACGGCCGCCGCGTCGGTCGATGCCACGGTTGCGCCAAGCAGGAAGGACTCAAGCCAGCTGAAGCCCGTTACATAGTAGGCTGCAACGCCCACGAGCCCGGCGGTCAGCAAGACCCCGATGGTCGCGAGGACGATGGCGGGCGCTGCGGCCTGCCTGAACGCTGTTATGGACGTGCCAAACCCTGAATCGAAAAGGATAACGGCCAATGCCAGCGAGCAGATGAAATAGGCAATCGCTGCATTGTCGAAATCAAGCCCGAGCCCGTCTGTCCCGGCTGCCAGGCCGATGCCCAGGAAGATGAGGAGGAGCGGTGCGCCGAAGCGAAAGGCAATCAGGCTCGAAAACGCGGCGAAGAGCACAAGAGCCGTGCCCACGAGCGTTATGAGATAAATGCCCTGATCCATCCGCCTCTTTCAATCCCGCCTGCCTCAAGTTGCTGTTCTTTTTCATAAAAGATGCGGCGGAAGTGAGATGCAAGGGCCGGGCCAAAAGAAAAACGCCCGGCGCGGTGGCCGGGCGTTCAGAATGGCTTGTAAACCGTGTCAGATGGTCTTGCCGAAGGCCACGGCCGTGTCGGCCATGCGGTTGGAGAAGCCCCATTCATTGTCGTACCAGGACATGACGCGAACCAGGTCACCTTCGATCACCTTGGTCTGGTCGAGCGCGAAGGTGGAGGAGGCGGGGTTGTGGTTCAGGTCGATGGAGACAAGCGGCTCGTTGGTATAGGCGAGGATACCCTTCAGGCCGCCATCGGCGGCGGCGATGAGCGCCTGGTTGACCTCTTCTACCGTAACCTTCTTCTTCGGCACGAACTTGAAGTCGATGACCGAAACATTCGGGGTCGGAACGCGAATGGAAACGCCGTCCAGCTTGCCGTTAAGCTCCGGCAGGACAAGGCCGACAGCCTTGGCGGCGCCTGTCGAGGTCGGGATCATGGACATCGCAGCGGCGCGGGCGCGATAGAGATCCTTGTGCATCGTATCGAGCGTCGGCTGGTCGCCCGTATAGGCGTGAACCGTGGTCATGAAGCCTTTTTCGATACCGAAGGCATCGTTCAGGACCTTGGCCACCGGCGCCAGGCAGTTGGTGGTGCAGGAGGCATTGGAGACCACGCGGTGCTCGCTGGAGAGCTTGTCGTGGTTGACACCATAGACAACCGTCAGGTCGGCGCCGGAAGCCGGAGCCGAAACCAGCACGCGCTTGGCGCCGGCGTCGAGATGCAGCGATGCCTTATCCTTGGCGGTGAAGATGCCGGTGCATTCCATCACGATGTCGACACCCAGCTCGCCCCACGGCAGCTTGGAGGGATCGCGTTCTGCAAAAACCTTGAAGGAATCGGAGCCGATGCTGATCGTGTCGCCGTCGACCTTCACCTCGGATGGGAAGCGGCCATGCACGCTGTCATAGCGCAGAAGGTGGGCATTGGTCTCGACTGGGCCGAGATCGTTGATCGCGACGATGTCGATGTCCTTGCGGCCCGACTCGTAGATCGCGCGTACGACATTGCGGCCGATGCGGCCAAATCCGTTGATGGCAACTTTGACGGTCATGAACTTCCTCCGGAGAGTGGGTGGCCGTGCGCAGGCACGGAAGGAGACGCCGCTTCATAGCGGCGTCTGCGTCGAGAATCCAGATGGCGGGGCAGGCATTCGCCCGCCCCAAACCGTAACAGGGCCACTATCGGGCTCAACCGAGCTCTGCCAGCCGCTTTTGCGCGGCGCTGGCTGCTGCTTCGGCGGTGATGCCAAAATGCTTGTAGAGCTCAGGCGCTGGCGCGCTGGCACCGAAGCCGGTCATGCCGATGAAGATTCCGTCGGAACCGATGATCGCGTCCCAGCCCTGGCGAATGCCGGCTTCGATGGCCACCTTTACGGGGGCGTTGCCGATCACTGCCTTGCGGTAGTCGTCGCTCTGCTGCTCGAACAGTTCGAAGCAGGGCACCGAAACGACACGGGCCGGATGGCCGGCGGCATCGAGAAGGGCCTTGGCAGCCATTGCGACTTCCACCTCCGAGCCGGTGGCAAAGAGCGTCACCCTGGCGTCGTCGTCGGAACCGGCGAGCTCATAGGCACCGCGGGCGCAGAGATTGTCAGCTTCATGGCTGGTGCGTACCGGTGCAAGGTTCTGGCGCGAAAGGGCAAGCGTGGACGGTGCCTTGCGGCTTTCGATCGCCACCTGCCAGCATTCTGCCGTTTCGATTGCATCCGCCGGGCGGAACACGAGATGGTTGGGGATTGCACGCAGCGCGGCCAGATGTTCCACCGGCTGGTGGGTCGGGCCGTCCTCGCCGAGGCCGATGGAATCATGCGTCATCACGAAGATGGAGCGGATCTGCATCAGCGAGGCGAGGCGCATCGCCGGGCGGGCGTAGTCCGAGAAGGTCAGGAAGGTGCCGCCATAGGGGATGATGCCGCCATGCAGCGTCATGCCGTTCATGGCGGCGGCCATGCCGTGTTCGCGGATGCCGTAGTGGATATAGCGGCCGGAGAAGTCCTCGGCGCTGATCGGGCCGGTCTGGCTCGTCTTGGTGTTGTTGGAGCCGGTCAGGTCCGCCGAGCCGCCGATGGTTTCCGGCAGGGCCGCGTTGATTGCCTCGAGCGCCATCTCCGATGCCTTGCGGCTTGCAACCTTTGGCGGTTCGGCGGCCAGCTTTTCCTTGTATTCGAGCATGGCCGCGGAGAAGGTCTCCGGCAGGTCGCCGCGCATGCGGCGCTCGAACTCGCCCCGCGTTTCCGCGTCGGCGGCCGCAAGGCGATCTTCCCAGGCCTTGCGCTCCTTGGCCGAGTGCAGGCCGGCCAGGCGCCAGTCGTCGAGAATGTCGGAAGGAACGGCGAAGGGTTCGGCATCCCAGCCCAGCGCCTTGCGCGCGCCGGCGATTTCTTCCGCACCGAGCGGGGAGCCGTGCACCTTTGCAGTGCCGGATTTGGTCGGTGCGCCGAAGCCGATGGTGGTGCGGCAGGCAATCAGGGTAGGTTTGTCCGCCTTCTTCGCGGATTCGATGGCGCCGGCGATGGCGTCCGGGTCATGCCCGTCGATGCGCATCGTGTTCCAGCCGGAGGCCTCGAAGCGCGCGCACTGGTCGGTGGAATCCGTCAGTGAGGTGGAGCCGTCGATGGAGATCTGGTTGTCGTCGAAAAGGACGATCAGCTTGTTGAGCTTCAGATGCCCGGCAAGCGTCAGCGCTTCCTGGCTGATGCCCTCCATCAGGCAGCCGTCGCCAGCCAGCACATAGGTGTAGTGATCCACCAGGTCGTCGCCGTAGCGGGCGTTCAGGATGCGCTCGGCGATCGCCATGCCCACGGAATTGGCAAGACCCTGGCCAAGCGGGCCGGTGGTCGTCTCGATGCCGGCCGCATGGCCGAATTCCGGGTGCCCGGCCGTACGCGAACCGAGCTGGCGGAAGTTCTTGATCTCGTCGATCGTGATGTCTTCGTAGCCGAGCAGGTAGAGCAGCGAATAAAGCAGCATCGACCCATGGCCGGCTGAAAGAACGAACCGGTCGCGGTCGGCCCAGTCCGGGTTCTTCGGGTCGTGCTTCATGAAGCGGGTGAAAAGCACGGTGGCGATGTCTGCCGCACCCATGGGCAGGCCGGGATGGCCCGATTTGGCCTTCTCGACCGCATCCATGGAAAGGAAGCGGATCGCATTGGCCATCCGGTCGTGTTTGTCGCGTGAGATCATGATTGCTCGCTGGTCCGCTTTAGGCAGTTGTCGGGCAGACTGCAGGGGCAGTCCCGGCCCTTTGGAAAAAGCAGGCGACACATAGCAGTTGCGGCCTTGAAGTCAACAAAGGTGCGGTTTGCGGGCGTTTGCCTGCCGTTGGGGAAGGAAGATTTTGTATCAACCCTGTTACAGCATTTTGGGGGATTAGCCGACGTGTTTTGTTGACGGAACCTTCACACGGCGCCTAATCTTTTCGGCGTAACTGGTTAGTAAGGCCAGCGATTCGCAACCGAGGCTTCGCGAAACCTGTTGTGCGTTTGCCTGTCGGCACATGCCTGGGTGCATCACTGGGCGGATGAGAGTAAGCAAGATTGCCTGTGTCAAAACATTTTCGGAGTTCGCATGCCTGCGCCGCTTTGGTGGCTGGCGCGTTCCGGGGATGCTCGACTGGGGTTGGCGGCCATGAGTGGTGAAAACACGCTCAAGGAGGTGATCGAGCGTCTGAACAAGGCGCTGTCCTCGCTTGAGGATGCCGTTGAGGCGCGTATTGAGCGGGATCGCGCGTTTGCCGATTCCGATGCCGAACTGCAGCGCATGAATGCAGACCGCGCGCGCCTCGCTCAGGAGATCGACAAGTCCGAAGCACGGGCCCAGCGTCTTGAAGAGGTGAACCGCGAGGTCTCGCGGCGTTTGGTCACGGCCATGGAGACCATCCGTGCCGTGCTGGATCGGTAGGGCGGGCGATGGCACAGGTTACAGTCACGATCGACAGCAAGTCCTATCGCATGGCCTGCGACGAGGGGCAGGAAGAGCATCTTGTCAGTCTGGCGCAGCGTTTCGACCGTTATATCACCCATTTAAAAGATTCTTTCGGTGAGATCGGCGACCACCGGCTGGCGGTTATGGCCGGGATCATGGTGATGGATGAGCTTTCGGAGCTGCAGAAGCGGATGCGCACCATGGAGGGTGAGGTCGCGACGCTTCGCAAGACGCGCGACGATGCCCTGAATCAGTCCGGCAAGAATGACGCCGCCATGACCGGCGCGCTGAACGATCTTGCCACACGCATGGAAAGTCTGGCCGGAAAGCTTGCCGGAAAGCCGTAAAACGGCGCATAAGCCTGTTTTCCCGAACCGCGCAGTGGCAAATCAGGCAGATGAGCAGACAGAAAAACAGCGATACCCGCATCCAGCTTGCCGTTATCGGCGCGGCGCAGGGCCTGCGTGGCGAGGTTCGCGTCAAGGCTTTCACCGGCGATCCCCTGGCGATCGGCGACTACGGTCCGCTGACCACCGGGGATGGGCGCAAACTGACCGTTCTCAATGTACGACCCGCAAAGAACGTGGTTGTGGCGCGCTTTGCCGAGGTGGGTGACCGCAACGCCGCCGAGGCGCTGAACGGGACCGCATTGTTCATTGAGCGTGATGCGCTGCCGGATGATCTCGGGGAAGAGGAATTCTACCATGCCGACCTGATCGGTCTTGCCGTTGTCGACGGCGAGGGAGAGCGGGTTGGCAGGGTGCGGGCGCTGCACAATTTCGGCGGTGGTGACATTCTCGAGGTCGGGTTGGCCGAAGGCGGCTCGGCAATGGTTCCCTTCACCCGAGCCGCCGTGCCGCATGTGCGCGTTTCAAAAGGCGAAGTGGAGATCGACCGCGTAGCGGCCGGTCTCGTCGAAGACGACGACCCCGACATGCCGCGCGAAGGAGATGTCTCGTGACGTTTCACGCGACGATCCTCACGCTCTACCCTGAAATGTTTCCCGGCTCGCTCGATCTGTCGCTGGCCGGCAGGGCGCGCGAGGCTGGAACATGGTCGCTGGAAACCGTCCAGATCCGCGATTTCGCCACGACGAAACATCGCAATGTGGATGATACGCCCGCCGGCGGCGGTGCGGGTATGGTCATGCGCGCCGACGTGCTGGCGCGCGCCATCGACCATGCCGCGCCGGCTGACGATCCACGTCCGCGCCTCTTGATGAGCCCGCGCGGAAAGCCGCTCGACCAGCAGCGTGTGCGCGAACTGGCAGCCGGGCCGGGCGCGGTGATCCTGTGCGGCCGGTTCGAAGGGGTGGACCAGCGCGTCATCGAGGCGCGCGGCCTCGAAGAGGTCTCCATCGGCGACTATGTGCTTTCCGGCGGCGAGCCGGCGGCCCTCGTGCTCCTCGATGCGGTGATCCGCCTTCTGCCCGGCGTGATGGGCAACGATGCCTCGGGCGAGGACGAGAGCTTTGAAGGCGGGCTTCTGGAACATCCGCAATACACCCGCCCCCAGCTTTTCGAAGAAAGGCCCATTCCCGACATTCTCCTGTCGGGCAATCATGCGAAGATTGCCGCATGGCGACGGGCCGAGGCGGAAAAGCTGACGCGCGAGCGCCGGCCGGATCTCTGGTCGGTCTACAAGGACAGAGAAGAGTGAAACGGTTTCTGCAGGTTGAAAACGCGTTTCTGGCGCTTGTCGTGATGGTGCTCTACGGGGCTTCGGGCGGCGACTGGTGGCTGTTTGCGCTCCTGATCCTTGCGCCTGACCTGTCCATGCTCGGCTATCTCGCAGGACCGCGCATCGGCGCCTGGTGTTATAATGCCGTCCATAGCTGGATTGCGCCGGTAGTGTTCTATCTTGTCGGTCTCTGGCTGGATGTGCTGCTGGTGCAGCAGCTTGCCCTCATTCTTGCTGCCCATATCGGCATAGACAGGGCGCTCGGCTACGGGCTAAAGCATGAAAGCGGGTTCAGGGACACGCATATGGGACGGATCGGTTCAGACTGATTTCGGACGCCAGAATCGCTCTCTCATGTTGATTCCGGTTGGAATGTCGTGTATGTGCGCCGCACGTAAACGGCCAAGGCCGGTTTGGATCTAACCAAAGAACACGTGAATTCGCTCCTGTTCCTCCGCGTGGAGGGCACTCTTCAGGCGGTCTTGAACTGCCCTTGGGATGAGCGCTCTGACGGTTCGTGAAGAACAAGAGGACACAGAGATGGACATTATCCGTCAGCTCGAGGCCGAGCAGGCCGAGAAGATCGCTGCACAGCGTCAGCTTCCCGAATTCCAGCCCGGCGACACGGTTCGCGTTCTGGTGCGCATCACCGAAGGCACGCGCACCCGTGTGCAGGCCTATGAAGGCGTCTGCATCGCCCGTTCCGGTTCCGGCTTCCAGGAAAACTTCACCGTTCGCAAGATTTCCTATGGCGAAGGCGTCGAGCGCGTGTTCCCGGTCTACTCTCCGCTCGTCGAGGGCGTCGAGGTGGTCCGCCGTGGTAAGGTTCGCCGCGCGAAGCTCTACTACCTGCGCGATCGTCGCGGTAAGTCGGCCCGCATCACCGAGAACACCAGTGTGCGCGCACGCCGTCTGAACGACGCCGTCCGTCAGGCCGCGGCCGAAGAGAAGGCCCGCATCGAGGCCGAGAAGGTTGCCGCTGCTGAGGCGCTCGCGGCCGAAAAGGCTGCTGAAGAGGCTGCAAAGGCGCAGGAAGCTGCCGCAGCCGAGAACAACGCCGAATAGTCAGATTCGGCATCAAAATTATTCGAAAGGCGCGCTTCGGTGCGCCTTTTTGCATTTGATGGCTCCGCTGCCGCGGTTTTGAAGCCGTCTTGGCTCTTTTACTCCAAAACGCTCTGCTTTAAGGAGAACCAATCACCCGGCCGAGCATCGGTCCGCCACAGGGAGATTGGTCATGACGTTGCGTACGTCCCTTCTGGCTGCGTCCTTCGCAGCCACTGCTTTCATGTTCTCAGGATTGTCGACTGCCGCCGCCGAAGACCTGCCCGATCTTCAGGGCCGAGAAGTGGTTGTGGTAACGGAAAACGCCTACCCGCCGCTCCAGTTCATCGACCCCACCTCGGGTGAGCAGGTCGGCTGGGAATATGATGCGGTGAACGAGATCGCCAAGCGGCTCAACGCCAGGGTGACCTATCAGAACACGAGCTGGGATGCGATGATCCAGTCTGTCGCCGACGGTCAGTACGACATGGGCATGACCGGCATCACCATCCGCGACGACCGCAAGGAAAAGGTGGATTTCTCCGATCCCTATATGCGTTCGGAGATGTTCATGCTCGTGCGCAGCGACGAGACGAACTTCACCGATGCGGAGAGCTTCGCCGCCTATGAGGATGGTCTGATGGGCGCGCAGCCCGGCACCTCGCCCTTCTACACCGCCGTTTATGAGGTGCTCGACGGCGACGAAGCCAATCCGCGCATCAAGCTGTTCGAGACCTTCGGTGCTTCCGTGCAGGCGCTGCGTGCGGGCGATGTCGACGTGGTGCTGACTGACAGCACCGGGGGGCAGGGCTATGTGGACGCTTCCAATGGTGCGCTCAAAATGCTCGGTGAGCCGCTGGGTTCGGAGGACTTCGGCTTCATATTCGCCAAGGGTTCCGATCTCGTCGCGCCCGTCAACGCGGCCATCGCCTCCATGAAGGCGGACGGCACGCTCGATGCGCTCAACACGAAGTGGTTTCTCGAATACAAAAGGGGCGAGTAAGACGTGGCTGATCCGCGTTTTGCCGGTCTGACCGGCCGCCCGCCGAGAAGCGTTTAGTGCCGATGGCGGTGTCCGGTTCCAGACCCGCCACCAAGCGCGATTTCCCCTGGTGGCTCACTGCCGCCGGGGCCATCGCCCTCGGTGTCGCAGTCCTCATTGCCACCAGCGATCTCTACGCGCAGGTTTTCACGATTGTCTCAAGGGGCATCGGCATCACCGTTTTTGTCACGGTTGTCGGGTTTGCGCTGGCCACGGCAGTCGGTCTTGGCATCGCTCTGATGAGCCTTTCCGGGTCGCTGGCACTCCGGCAGATCGCCCGCTTCTATGTCGAGATCATTCGCGGCGTGCCCGTCCTCGTGCTCCTGTTCTGGATCGCCTTTGCCGGGGTTCCGATTGTGGTGACGGGCTGGAATGCGGTGACCGCGTCTCTGCAGGAAGCCGGCATTCTGGGTGAGCTCAGGGTGCGGGACATCTCGCTTCTGTGGCGGGCCATCATCGCGCTCAGCATCGGCTATTCGGCTTTCATCGCCGAGGTGTTCCGTGCCGGCATCCAGTCGGTGGACGAGGGGCAGGTGGAAGCAGCCAAGGCGCTCGGGCTTTCGCGCTTCCAGCGTTTCCGCCTTATTATTCTGCCGCAGGCGATCCGCACCATCCTGCCGCCGCTCGGCAATGATTTCGTGGCCATGGTCAAGGATTCATCCCTCGTCTCGGTGCTGGGCGTTGCCGACATCACCCAGATGGGCAAGATCTATGCGTCGGGCTCGTTCCGCTTTTTTGAGACCTATTCCATCGTTGCCTATATCTATCTCATTCTGACGGTTGGCCTCTCGCTCGCGCTCCGCGCGCTTGAGCAGCGCATGCGCAGGAGCCAGGCCCAGCGTTAGATTCGAGTGCCGGGAACCTTGGCGGTCCGGGTGCATTCATCTCGCATGGATGCCTTGATCGCCGAATTCGCACCCGCAACCACGCTGCCATGGCAGGTCATCGCAGTGCGGCTTGCGGTTGCGACCCTGCTTGGCGGCATACTGGGTTTCGAGCGTGAGCTGGCCGACAGGCCGGCCGGCCTGCGTACCCATATGCTTGTGTGTCTGGCTTCTGCCGTGTTCGCGGTGATTGCACTCGAGATCGTGGCCATGCCCGTGTTCAGCGACGATCAGGTACGGGCCGATCCAATCCGCCTTGTCGAGGCGATCACGGCTGGGGTCGCTTTTCTTGCCGCCGGTTTCATTATTTTCAAACGGGGCGAGGTTCGAGGTTTGACCACCGGCGCTGGTATGTGGCTGGCGGCGGCAACGGGTCTTGCCGCTGGACTTGGCCTGTGGACCATCGCCGGGCTTGCCTGTTTTCTGGGCGCGCTGGTTCTGGCGCTTATGCGGCGTCTCGAAACGCGGCTCGATCTCAAGCCGCCGAAAAACCACGGCGGAGGGCAGGCCAGCTCCCGGGACGGATAGATTGCCGATCCCGTGAAAGGCTGGTATTAGCCGTGTCATGGAAGCACTATTTGGAAACCCGGCCTATAAGGGCTTTGTTCTGCAGGACGTCAAGCGCCTGCCGAGCCGCTTTTTTGCGCGGGTTTCCGGCTCGCTTCTGAGCCGACTGCCTTAGGCGGACACGCCAACCGGCTCGGCATTCCCTCGCGATCTACCGGGAATGCAACGAGACACAAGATTAGCCGGCCAGCCTTCCATTTCGCTCCGCTAGGGATGAACAAAATGACCAAAGCACGCACGCTCTACGACAAGATTTTCGACGACCATCTGGTCGATCAACAGGACGATGGCACCTGCCTGCTCTATATCGACCGCCACCTGGTGCATGAGGTGACGAGCCCGCAGGCCTTTGAAGGCCTGCGCATGGCCAGCCGCAATGTGCGCCATCCGGAAAAGACACTCGCCGTGGTCGACCACAATGTGCCGACCTCGCCCGACCGCAAATTCGGCATCAAGAACGAGGAAAGCCGCATTCAGGTCGATGCGCTGGCAAAGAACGCAGCCGACTTCGGCATCGAGTATTATGACGCTAATGACGAGCGTCAGGGCATCGTGCACATTGTCGGCCCCGAACAGGGCTTCACCCTCCCGGGCATGACCATTGTCTGCGGCGACAGCCACACTTCCACGCATGGTGCCTTCGGTGCGCTGGCGCACGGCATCGGCACGTCCGAGGTCGAGCATGTGCTCGCCACGCAGACGCTGATCCAGCGCCGCGCGAAGAACATGCTGATCGAGGTTGACGGCGCACTGCCCGAGGGCGTGACTGCGAAAGACATCATTCTCGCCATCATCGGCGAGATCGGCACGGCCGGTGGCACCGGTCACGTCATGGAATATGCGGGTGAGGCGATCCGAGCGCTTTCCATGGAAGGCCGCATGACCGTCTGCAACATGTCGATCGAAGGTGGCGCCCGCGCCGGCCTCATCGCGCCGGACGAGACCACCTATGCCTATATCAAGGATCGCCCGCGCGCGCCGAAAGGCAAGGCATGGGACATGGCGCTCGCCTACTGGGATTCCCTGCGTACCGACGAAGGGGCCGAGTTCGACCGTGTCGTCAAGCTCGACGCCGCCAATCTGCCGCCCATCGTCACCTGGGGTTCCTCGCCCGAGGATGTCGTGTCCGTCACCGGTGTCGTGCCGAACCCGGATGAGATCACCGAGGAGACCAAGCGCCTCTCCAAGAAGCGCGCGCTTGAATATATGGGTCTCACTCCGGGGACGAAGATCACCGACATTGCCGTCGACCGTGTCTTCATCGGCTCCTGCACCAATGGCCGCATCGAGGATCTGCGCGAAGCTGCGAAGATCGCCGAGGGCCAGAAGGTCAAGGACGGTCTGAATGCCATGATCGTGCCGGGCTCAGGCCTCGTGAAGGCGCAGGCCGAGGCCGAAGGCCTCGACAGGATCTTCAAGGCTGCCGGTTTCGACTGGCGCGAACCCGGCTGCTCCATGTGCCTTGCCATGAACGACGACCGCCTGAAGCCGGGCGAGCGCTGCGCCTCCACCTCGAACCGCAACTTCGAGGGCCGTCAGGGTTTCAAGGGACGCACGCATCTCGTTTCGCCGGCTATGGCCGCAGCGGCGGCCATAGCCGGGCATTTCGTCGATATCCGCGAGTGGCCCAGGGGCTGATCGTCTATTTCGCCTCGCTGCAGGCGGGAACCTCTGCAGCGGGCAGGCCGGCCTTTGCAAAGATGTCGGCCAGTCTGATTTCTCCCGTCAGCGGGAAGAAGCGGCCATCGGCTTCGGTTCGCATGTAACTGCGCACCGAAGCCGTTTTCATATCCAGCGCACCCCGTCTGCAGCCGCCGGTGATCGAGACGCTGATTGAGCCCTTTCCATCGGTCGCATTTGCTGCGCGCGCGTTCCGTGCCTTCGCCTGCGTGTCGCGGAAGCGCTGCATGTCCGGCGCGGCGATCGCGGCGGTGAGAACATGTTCATCGGCCTTCACCGATTGAGCCAGTCCGGCGGCTGGCGTGGCATTCGTGATCGCCAGCACGAAGTGTTCGTCGAACGCCCTGCGTCGATCTTCACTTTCGAGGGTCATGCGCAGCAAAACATCGCCCCGCTTCAGATGCAGGTTCCTGTCTGCCTTTACAGCTATCGCAATCTCTTTCGGATCGGCGTCGAGCGGGTCGAAACGCGACAGTTCATAGAGCGTGCGGGGATTGCTCGAAACACAGGCGGAAAGCGCGAGCGCACAGGCAGCGCCGATGACGGCCCTGGCGATAAATTTCTCGAAAAACATTCAGATCACCCTTTTCATTGAGAACGATTCGGGATAATTAATTATCGTAATACATTAATTAATGCAATCCGAAGGAGAATCGAATGCATGATGTAGCGCGCCTGCGGCGGCTCAGCCGCCTGATGCAGGCAATTGTGCTGGTTTGTGGAGCTTTCATCGCGGCAGGCGCGGTCTGGTTCTTCGCAGCGTCGCTGTCCGATCCCGGACTTTTTGAAACGCTGGTTCGGGACAATCTGTCTCTTTCCGGACCGCTTGCTTTCACCTCGTCCGCGATCGGTGTTACGGCAGCGTTGATTGCGGTTCAGTTTGGCCTGCTGTTCACCGCGCTCTACTGCGTGTGGCGCATGTTCGGCGCCTTTGCGGCAGAGGAGCCGCTCTCGGGCGAATCCGCCCACTGGCTGCGTCACGCCAGCGCTGCTTTTGTCGCCGTGGCGGCAGGCAGTATCGTGCTTCGTATGCTGATGATCCTGGCGCTCACCATGGGCAATCCAGCGGGTCAGAAGATGCTCGCCATCGGGATTGGAAGCGCGGAGATGCTCTCGGTTCTCATCGCCTGCATCATGTATATGACCGGGCGGCTCATGGCGCTTGCGGCAGAGGTGCGCGCCGAACAGCGCGATTTCGTGTGAACGCCATGCCGATCGTGGTCAATCTCGATGTGATGCTGGCGCGCCGCAAGATGCGTTCCAAGGAACTCGCCGAGCAGATCGGCATCACCGAGCAGAATGTATCGCTTCTCAAATCCGGCAAGGTCCGGGGTGTCCGTTTCGAAACGCTGGAAAAGATCTGCCAGGCGCTCGACTGCCAGCCGGGAGACATACTGGAGTATCAGGCGGAAACGGATGAGCAATGAGGAAACGGGGCCGTGGCGCTCCCCGGGTCCGCCCAGGGTCCTGACCCTAATGGTTCCGGGTGAGCCCCGGCCGTCCGGTTGTCAGCCGATACGCCCTCATTTGCGCAGGCGTGAGACGATATAGCGTGCGCGGCGGTGTATCGAGCGCGTGGAGCCACAGGGCGGGGTCGACCCCCATCTCATCCAGATGGCGTGAAATGCGCGCGGTCACCAGCTGGGCGTCCGAAAGGGCCTGCCGTGGGTCGGAGAGACTGCCGGGACTATAGAACTGGTGAAGGGCGATGGTCGCACCGGGTTCCACGTGGCGTTCCCTGCCTCCGGCCAGCACCAGCGGGCATGAAGATGCGCAGGCCGCGCTCGCCTCGACACTGGTCGAAAGTCCGCGCTGGCGGATCAGCCGGGCCATGGCCATGGCCTCGTTCAGAGAGCCGCCGGGAGAATCGAGTGCGATGGTGGTGATCGGCGAAGCCGAACTTTCAAGCGCATCACGCAGGCGACCGGCGCTCCCAGGCTGAATCATCCCCTTCAGCGCAAGAACTCCGGCGCGGCTTGTCGTCATAGACAGGCTGTGGGCCTTGGGCGCCGGCCGCGAAACCTCTTCTGCGCCGTCTGTTGGCTGTCGCCAGAGCGGATGCGCGTCCGTGCGACTGTTGTCGCGTGGCAGAAATTGAGCCGCATGTTCAAGCGTTCTGTGCAGGCCCGTCTGCAAGCCGCCGTGCCTGTCGGCGAGTTCGCGCAGTTCCATGCCGGCCACAACCGCCGTGCCGATGACGGCGCCGAACAGCGCGGCACGCAACACTGAGCCATCGAGCGCTGCAGCGGGCCGGAAAACCCGCCGGCTCGCAAAAGCCCGATCCGCAGTTGTCGCCAGTTGATGGTCCATCGATCGCTGCTAGTCGCAGGGCGCCGTCAGCACGGGCAGTTCGCCCTCAGAGAGGCCATACATGTAGCCGCGGCCCTTCACCAGAACGCCGGCGCTGCATGGTGCGGAGCGGCGCAGATAGAGCTTGCCGTGGCGGCGTTCCAGATAGGCCGTCTCGCGCGGTGCCTCGATGCCGAGCGCACGGTAGTCATCGGCAAGATGCCCCTTGCCGACCATGATGCGCTTGAAGCCGGCGCGGCTGTGGATCACCAGGTTTCCATAGGCATCCGCATAGACACGGGCGTTGCCTGCATCATGAAAGCCGCCGGCCAGTGCCGGGGCGGTCGCTGCTGCGGCCGCAAGAGCCGCTGCCACGAAAAGAGATCGGAAAGGCATGCACCATCGCTCCTTGAATCTTCGTGGCCCCCTCAGGCTTCATACATTAAGCTTTTCTTAACCTTTGTCACGTCGAGCATGCCGCACCAATATGCCGATTGACAGACGTGGTTAATTTCGGGGAAGGGTGCTTCATGGGCGAGAATCATCAGATCGACATCAATCCGCTGCGCCTCAAGGATGCGCATGCTCTGGCGCCGCTTCTGGCGGCTTACACGCAGTCGCTGAAGCGCGGTGCGCCGCGCCGTCCCGACGACTATTATGCCGAGACCCTGTTGCAGGACCGCGCCGTGGAGGTGGTGGGTGCCAGCCTTGACGGCGAACTGGTGGGTTTTGCACTGTTCTACGACCTGCCGGATCCGGTGTCGGGCATGCGTCACGGTCTGGTCGATCACCTCTTCGTGCATCACGGCCACCGTCGCAAGGGCATCGGCAAGGCGCTGGTGGATGTGATCGCCGACCAGGCCGAAGAGCGCGGCTGGGCGCGCCTGGCGCTCAATGCGCCGCGTCAGCCGGAGGAGGGGCGCAAGCTCTATGAGGCAATGGCCGCGCCCGCTGACTGGACCACGCATGTCATTCGTTTCGACCAGTCCAGCGAACGCACTCCGGATTCGGACCCGCAATAGAGACGGCAGCATGACATCTTCAGATTCGTCCCTATTTCGGCTGCGCAAGTGCGGCCCGTCAGGCCTTTTGGCGGTCGCAGGATGCGCCGTCATTCTGGCCGGCTGTGTCGCCACGCCATCCGAAGAGGCAAAAAAGACCACCACGCTCGCCTTCTCCGGCCCTGTCAAACTGGCCTGCGATGACGGGATGGAGATGACGGTCACTCCAAGGAGCGGCGGCATTTCGGTTGTCAGCCCGCGTGGTGTCGAGATCGACCTTCCGGCTTCGCCGCCGGGGCAAAGCGTGCGATTCGGCGAGTCTCTCTACGCCGTCGTGATCGAGGGCAGCGAGGCGTTATGGATGGTCAGTGGCAAGGTTCCGATCACCTGCCGCCGTTAGGCGCCCGCCATGAAAATCGGAAAAAAATGCGTTCAATCGTTTAAAGTCCTGCAATGCCGGTCGTCCCTGCCGCCGGCTGCAATATATTCGGTCAGGGGATTGCTTTTGCGGCTTTGACGCACTGCAAAAACCGCATTAGAAAGCCACAGCCGCAGGGCGCGAGTTCGGGATCCGATGTCGCTCTCGCAACAGCCACCCCGCCGCGCCGCTATCGAATTGGGGAAGCCATGAGCAAATCCACAACTGTAAAGGCCAGGCCGCTTTCGCCTCACCTGCAGGTCTATCGTCTCATTCCGACTATGCTGATGTCGATTGTCCACCGCATCACCGGTGGCGCGCTTTATTTCGGGATGGTGCTTTTCGTCATCTGGCTTGCCGCCGCCGCCGGCTCGAAGGAAACCTTCGACACCGTCAACGGCATCTACGGCTCCTGGTTCGGCCGTCTCGTCCTGTTCGGGTTCACCTGGGCCATGATCCATCATCTGGTCGGCGGTCTTCGCCATCTCGTGTGGGATACGGGGCGCGGTCTTGAAAAGGCGACGGCCACGAAGATGGCCAAGGCCACCATCGCCGTCTCCATCGTGCTGACCATTCTGGTCTGGATCATCGGCTATGCCGTTCGCGGAGGGTTTTGATCATGAGCGACATGCGCACACCGCTTAACCGCGTTCGCGGTCTCGGTTCGGCCAAGGAAGGCACAGATCACTTCTGGCGCCAGCGCCTCACGGCCATCGCCAACATTCCGCTTGTCATCTTCTTCATCGGCTTCGTCATCGCCAACAATGGCGCATCCTATGAAGAGGTCCGTGCGGCGATCGCCAATCCGGTCGTTACCGTGCTTCTGGCCTTCGCCGTCCTGTCGGTGCTCTATCACATGAAGCTCGGCATGCAGGTCATCATCGAGGATTATGTCCACGGTGAGGGCAGCAAGGTCGCGCTGCTGATCGGCAACATCTTCTTCACCCTCATTCTGGGCGTCGTTTCTCTCCTCGCCCTCGTCAAGATCGCCCTCGGAGGCTGAACCCGGTTATGGCAAAGGCAACAGATAAGAAGGCGGCAGACGCCTACACCTATGTCGACCACAAGTTCGACGTTGTCGTCGTCGGCGCTGGCGGCGCCGGTCTGCGCGCCACGCTCGGCATGGCCGAACAGGGTCTGAAAACGGCCTGTATCACCAAGGTCTTCCCGACCCGCTCGCACACGGTCGCCGCCCAGGGTGGCATCGCGGCTTCGCTCAAGAACATGGGTCCCGACCACTGGCAGTGGCACCTTTACGACACGGTGAAGGGCTCCGACTGGCTCGGCGATGTCGATGCCATGGAATATCTCGCCCGTGAGGCGCCCGCCGCCGTCTACGAGCTCGAGCATTACGGCGTGCCCTTCTCGCGCACCGAGGAAGGCAAGATCTACCAGCGTCCCTTCGGCGGCCACATGCAGAATTTCGGCGACGGCCCGCCCGTGCAGCGCACCTGCGCGGCGGCAGACCGCACCGGCCACGCCATCCTGCACACGCTCTACGGCCAGTCTGTCAAGAATCACGCCGAGTTCTTCATCGAGTATTTCGCGCTCGATCTCATCATGTCCGACGATGGTGTGTGCACCGGTGTCGTGGCGTGGAACCTCGAAGACGGCACGATCCATCGCTTCTCCGCCAAGATGGTGGTGCTGGCGACGGGCGGTTATGGCCGCGCCTATTTCTCCTGCACCTCCGCCCACACCTGCACGGGCGACGGCAATGGCATGATTGCCCGCGCCGGTCTGCCGCTGCAGGACATGGAGTTCGTGCAGTTCCACCCGACCGGCATTTACGGCGCTGGCTGCCTCATCACCGAGGGCGTGCGCGGCGAGGGCGGCTATCTGGTCAATTCCGAGGGCGAGCGCTTCATGGAGCGTTATGCGCCATCGGCCAAGGACCTTGCGTCCCGCGACGTTGTCTCGCGCTGCATGACCATGGAGATCCGTGAGGGCCGGGGCGTCGGCAAGAACAAGGATCACATCTTCCTGCATCTCGACCATCTGGATCCGGCGGTCATTCACGAGCGCCTGCCCGGCATCGCCGAATCGGCCCGCATCTTCGCCGGCGTCGATGTGACCCGCGAGCCGATCCCGGTCCTGCCGACCGTCCACTACAATATGGGCGGCATCCCGACCAATTACTGGGGTGAAGTGCTGAACCCGACGAAGGACAACCCCGATGCGGTTGCGCCGGGCCTGATGGCCGTTGGCGAGGCGGCCTGCGCCTCCGTTCATGGTGCGAACCGTCTCGGCTCCAACTCGCTGATCGATCTGGTGGTCTTTGGCCGTGCCGCTGCAATCCGCGCCGGAGAGGTCATCGACCGCGATGCGCCGGTGCCCTCGCTCAACGAGGCGGCTTGCGAAAAGATCATGGAGCGCTTCGACCGTCTGCGTCATGCCTCCGGCTCCACGCCCACGGCGGAGCTGCGCGAGAAAATGCAGCGCGCCATGCAGGAAGACGCCGCCGTGTTCCGCACGCAGGAATCGCTGGAGCAGGGCTGCGAGCGCATCAGTGCCGTCTGGAAGGAGCTTCCGGACGTCAAAGTCTCCGACCGCTCGATGATCTGGAATTCCGATCTGATGGAGACGCTGGAACTGGAAAACCTGATGGCCAACGCCATCACCACGGTTTACGCAGCCGAGGCGCGCAAGGAAAGCCGTGGCGCCCACGCCCGCGAGGACTACAAGGATGGTCCGATGGGCGGCCGCAACGACGAGGACTGGCGCAAGCACACGCTGTCCTGGGTCGATGAGAGCGGCAAGGTCACGCTCGATTATCGTCCGGTTCACACCGATCCGATGCTGAAGCCGGAAGATGGCGGCATCGATCCCAAGAAAATCGCGCCCAAGGCGCGGGTTTACTGAGGCGAGGAAGTCATGGTTGAAATCACCCTTCCCAAGAACTCCCGCGTCAAGGAGGGCAAGGTCTGGCCGAAGCCCGAGGGCGCGACCAATCTGCGCGAGTACAAGATCTACCGCTGGTCGCCGGATGATGAAGAGAACCCGCGCGTCGACACCTATTATGTCGACATGGATGATTGCGGGCCGATGGTTCTCGACGGGCTGATCTACATCAAGAACAAGATCGATCCGACGCTGACCTTCCGTCGTTCCTGCCGCGAGGGCATTTGTGGCTCCTGCGCCATGAACATCGACGGCACCAACACGCTTGCCTGCACCAAGGGCATGGATGAGGTTGCCCAGGATGCGGTCAAGATCTACCCGCTGCCGCACATGCCGGTGGTCAAGGATCTGGTGCCGGATCTGAGCGTGCCCTATGCGCAGCTTTCCTCCATCGAGCCCTGGCTGCAGACGATCACGCCGGAGCCCGCGACCGAGTGGAAGCAGAGCCATGAGGACCGCACCAAGCTCGACGGGCTTTACGAGTGCATCCTGTGCTTCTGCTGCCAGACCTCGTGCCCGAGCTACTGGTGGAACGGCGAGCGTTATCTCGGCCCTGCCGTGCTGCTTCAGGCCTATCGCTGGCTGATCGATTCGCGCGATGAGAAGACGGGCGAGCGTCTCGACAATCTGGAAGACCCCTTCCGGCTCTATCGCTGCCACACGATCATGAACTGCACGCAGGCCTGCCCCAAGGGGCTGAACCCGGCCAAGGCCATCGCCAACATCAAGAAGATGATGGTCGAGCGCCGCGTCTAGAGCAATTCCAGGAAAAGTGGGAACCGGTTTTCCGTCCGGAATTGCGTAAAAACAAAGAGATAGAGCATTTTCGCTTTCGGGGAAAAGCGGAACTGCTCTAGAACACTCTCTTCCCTCCCTGCTCGTCGATACGCTGAGCAGGGAGGATTGCTGCTCCCTCTCTCCAGTTTCAATCACCTCACGCAAGCGTGTAGCGGCTTGATTTGAATTTGCCGCCCGGCGCGGTAGCTCTGTGGCGAACACAGGAGAGACATTGATGTTGCGACGTTCCCTTTTGGCCGCGGCCTTTTCCTTCACTGCCATGGTGGCGGTTTCGCAGCCCGCGACGGCTGAAAAGCAGACGGCGATTTTCGCCGGTGGCTGCTTCTGGTGTGTCGAGGCCGATTTCGACAAGGTTCCAGGCGTGCTCGACACGGTGTCCGGCTATGCGGGCGGGAGCACCGAGAATCCGACCTACCGCACCTATTCCTCAGGCGGCCACCGCGAGGTGGTGAAGATCGATTTCGACGATGCGAAGGTCAGCTATGACCGGCTTCTGGAAATCTTCTTCCGCTCGGTCGATCCGACCGATGCCGGCGGTCAGTTCTGCGACCGGGGCGAGAGTTATTCAACGGCAGTCTATGCGCTTGACGATGCGCAGAAGGCTGCCGCCGATAAAGCCAAACAGGAAGCAAATGCCGCACTCAGCGGCAAGGTCGTCACACCGATACTCGGGGCTGCGAAATTCTGGCCGGCGGAGGATTACCACCAGAATTATTACCAGAGCGACGAGCGCATTCTCTCCCGCTTTGGGCTGGTGAAGAAGAAGGACGCCTACAAGGGCTACCGCAAAGGCTGTGGCCGCGATGCGCGTGTTCGCCAGGTCTGGGGCGAGGCGGCCTTTACGGGGATCAAGTGATCCGCGTTGGAACGGAGCGGGTTGCGCCCATCGAGCGCGCAACCCGTCGGTTGTTCAGCCCCGCCGCGCTGCATTGATGCGCTCGAATGCGATCTCTGCCGCCACGTCGTTGGTCGGGCGCTTCTGCGCCTCGGCGCGCGCGAAAATGTCTGCCAGCGTCTCGGGGATTTTCGCAACTTTTGCCATCGTGGCTTCACGGTCGTAGCCGCCGGGCGCGAGCTCGGCTGCGACATTCAGAAGCCCGCCGGCATTGATCACATAGTCCGGCGCATAAAGCACACCGCGCTCCATCAGGAGCCGGGCATCCTCGTGCCGCACGAGCGGGTTGTTGGCAGCACCCGCAACGATCTTCGCACCGAGCAGCGGGATGTTTTCTGCAGAAAGCACGCCGCCCAGCGCACAGGGCGCGAACACGTCAGCGTTCACTTTCAGAATGTCGTCCAGCGCAACCGGGGTTGCGCCGAATGCGTCTTTCGCCTGCTCCATCCGGGCTGTGTCGATGTCGGTCACCGAAAGCCTCGCGCCTTCCGCATGAAGCTTTTCGCACAGTGTCCAGCCCACCGAGCCAAGCCCCTGCACGGCCACATGCACGCCGTCGAGCGTGGCAACGCCACGGTGCTTCAGCGCGGCCTTGATCCCCAGAAACACGCCATGGGCGGTCACGGGCGAAGGGTTGCCGCTGCCGCCAACGGTGGTGCCCGTCACATTGGGGGTGCGTTCGCGGAGAAAGTCCGCATCAGCAACCGTGAAGCCCACATCCTCGCCGGTAAAATACTGACCGTTGAGTGCTATCAGCATTTCCGCATAGGCTTCGAGAAGGGCCGGCGTCTTGTCGGTTTTGGAATTGGCGATAATCAGCGCCTTGCCGCCGCCGAAATCCATCCCCGCCACGGCTGATTTGAAGGTCATTCCGCGCGACAGGCGCAGGACATCCGTCAGCGCTGCCTCGAAGGTTTCGTGCGGCCAAACGCGCGTGCCGCCGAGGCCGGGGCCAAGCGCGGTGTTGTGGATCGCCACGATGGCGTTCAGGCCACGCTCCTCGTCGCGGCCGTGCCAGACGCGCTCATGATTGTCGAACGCGTCCAGCTTCGCGGCCTCGGCCGTGATGTCGGTGATGGTGAGTGTGGACTTCTGTGCCACGGCCTTCAGTGTCCGCGGTGTCTGGGTCTGCAGCATGTCATTCCTCCCGAACGACTTGTTCCGTAAGGGAATTCTAGCTGCATGGGCTGATTTTTGGTTGCGAAGTCTCGCCATCGAACGACCTTCCATTGCGCCGGCCGACGGTTTTCATCGCGAAAGTGTCGTCAGCCGTATCTGGCGTCAAGCGTGATCTCGATCGCGCCGAGCGCCTTAGAGACGGGGCACGAGGCCTTGGCCTTCTCGGCGATCTCGAGGAATTTCGCTTCGTCGAGGCCGGGCACGTTGCCAACCAGCGACAGCGCGCTCCTGACGATCTCGAAACCGCCGCCTTTTGCCGGCTGCAGTGTCACATCGGCTCGCACGTCCAGTTTGTCTGCCGGCGTGCCGCCCTCCGCCAGCATGTGCGAAAGCTGCATGGCGAAACAACCGGCATGGGCACCCGCGATCAACTCTTCGGGATTGGTGCCCGTCTTGCCGCTCTCGTCCTCGAAACGGGCCTTGAAGCCGAGAGGCAGGGCCGAAAGCGCACCGCTCTGCGTGTCGAGGCTGCCTGAGCCCTCGACCAGCGATCCCTTCCAGGTGACATTCGCATGCCGTTTCATAGCCATGGTCTTCTCCTTGTGGACATAGTGCGTTGAAGCCGAAAGGCTAGATTGCCTCTCCGCGCAGCAGTCTCGGTGTGCCGGGGGCCAGTCCCGAGGCCTGCTGGATGAAGTAACGCTTCATGGCCGGCATTCGTTCAACCAGGCCAAGACCAAAATCACGCAGCGCCCGCACCGGGCCGATATCGTTGGAGAACAGCCGGTTCAGAACGTCGGTCGTCACGCCCATCTGAACCGTGTCGAACCGCCGCCAGCGCTCATAGCGCTGCAACACGTCGAGCGCGCCGATATCCTCGCCCAGCCGTTCGGCCTCGACAATCACCTCGGCCAGCGCTGCCGCGTCCTTGAAGCCCAGATTGAGCCCCTGTCCGGCGATGGGGTGGATGCCATGCGCCGCATCGCCCGCCAGCGCGAAGCGGGGTTTTACGAATTCGCGCGCCAGAGTGAGGCCCAGCGGCCAGGCGCGGCGTGGGCCTTCCACGCGGATCTCGCCGAGCTTCAGGCCGAAGCGCAGCTCCAGCTCCTGCTCGAAGACGAGGTCATCTTCATTGACCAGCCGCTCTGCATCTTCCGTGCGCTCGGTCCACACAATGGACGAGCGGTTGCCGGTCAAAGGCAACGTGGCAAACGGGCCGGCGGGCAGGAAATGTTCCTCGGCGCGGCCATTGTGCGGGCGCTCATGCGCCACGGTGCAGACAATGCCTGACTGGCCGTAATCCCACTTCACCGTCTTGATGCCGGCCATGTCGCGCAGGCGCGAGCGCACGCCATCGGCGGCGACCAGAAGCCGTGTGCGGCATGTGGAGCCGTCTGCGAGGCTCACCGTCACATACCCGCCCATATTGGCGAAACCGTCCACCGCCACGCCTTCGCTGATCTCGATCCCGCTTTCGGCGGCGCGGGCGCGCAGCGCGCCGTTCATCACCCGGTTCGGCACCATATGGGCAAAGGGTTCGCCCTCTCCAGCCTCGCCGCCAAAGGTGAGAAACACCGGTCGCACCACATCGGCGGTGCGCGAATCGGTGATCTCCATTTCGGTGATGGGCTGTGCCTCCGGCTCGATCTCCGTCCAGCAATCCAGCCGCTTGAGCATCCGGCAGGCCGCGGCCGCGATTGCCGATGCGCGGCCATCGCGCTGCCACACGCCTTCCGGCGCTGCGTCCACCAACGCCACCTTGAGGCCGGGCTGTGCGCGGGCGATGGAAACAGCGGTCGCCAGACCAACATAGCCAGCCCCGGCGATCAGGATGTCCAGTTCGCGCTCGGATGTCTGTTTGGTATTCCTGGCCATAGCGGCACCTCATTTAAATCAGCGTTCCAGCGTGTCTTTGACCCAATCCGGGGGCCTTGACTTGGTTCCCGCCTTCGTCTTGGAAGCGGTCAGCCATATCATTCGCTGCCGGAGGGAAGCCATTCATGTCGTCGGCCATGCAAGACCTGCTTGCCATACTCGATCTTGAGACGCTCGAACACAATCTGTTTCGTGGTCGCAGCCCTCAATCGGCGTGGCAGCGTGTTTTCGGCGGGCAGGTGATCGGTCAGGCGCTCGTCGCCGCCCAGCGCACCGTCGATGCCGCCCGTCATGTCCACTCGCTCCACTGCTACTTTATGCGGCCCGGTGATCCGGCAGTGCCGATCATCTACGAAGTGGACCGCATCCGCGATGGCGGCAGCTTCACCACGCGCCGTGTTGTCGCGATCCAGCATGGCCACGCGATCTTTTCTCTCTCGGCGTCCTTTCAGAAGGAGGAGCCCGGTCTCGACCATCAGCTTCCCATGCCTGAAGGCGTCACGCCTCCGGAAAACCTGCGCACCCAGCGCGAGTTTCTCGCCGAATTCGGTGAGCGCGTGCCGGAGAACATCCGCCGCTACTGGGCGCGCGAGCGTCCCATTGAGGTGCGACCGGTCATCATCGAGCACTATACCAGCCGCGACAAGCTGCCGCCGCGCCAGGACGTGTGGATCCGCACCACGGGTCCGGTGCCGGACGATCGTGCTCTGCAGGCCGCGGTGCTCGCCTATCTTTCCGACATGACGCTGCTCGATACCTCCACCTTCGCCCATGGCCGAAACGGCTTCGATCCGGATATCCAGATGGCGAGCCTCGACCACGCCATGTGGTTTCATCGGCAACACAAGCTCGATGACTGGCTGCTCTACACGCAGGACAGCCCCTCGGCGCAGGGCGCGCGGGGCTTCTCCCGGGGCAGTCTCTATTCGCTCGATGGCACACTGATCGCGTCTGTCGCTCAAGAGGGATTGGTGCGACTGCGCACAAAATAGGCAAAATGAAAGTTTTGCCTATTTATTATGCAATTCGCGAAGCGTGAGATTCTCCTTCGCCCGGATTGCCGGAAGATTTCAATATATTTTTCAATAACTTGAATCTGGTTCTCTCGAACTGGCACGGCATTTGATTCTCCTTTGCTGTCGCGGTCCGCATGGCGGTTCGCGCGATGCAGGCAACCCGCGGGATCCCGCAACAGCAAAGGTGAACTGCCATGAAAATAGTGATGGCAATCGTCAAGCCCTTCAAGCTGGAGGCCGTGCGCGAAGCGCTCACCGGCCTCGGCATACAAGGCCTCACCGTCACGGAGGTGAAGGGCTATGGACGACAGAAAGGACACACGGAAATCTATCGCGGCGCCGAATATGCCGTGACCTTCCTGCCCAAGGTCAAGATCGAGGTGGCGGTCGATTCCGACATGGTCGACCAGGTGGTCGAGGCCATCGTCGAGGCCGCCCGCACCGGACAGATCGGCGACGGCAAGGTCTTTGTCCACGCGCTCGACAAGGCTGTGCGCATCCGCACCGGCGAGTCCGGCGTCGAAGCCCTTTAAGCGGCAGCACATTCCGATGGAGAATCAGATGATGTATCGAACACTGAAAAGCGCCGCAGGCCCGCTGGCGCTGGGCGGGCTTGCGCTGGCGGCCATGTCCTTTCCGGCTCTGGCACAGGAATCCGCCGAGGCCGCGCCCGAATTTGCCTCGGCTTCCGAGACGGCATTCATTTTCAACACGCTGCTCTTTCTCATGGGCGGTTTTCTGGTCATGTGGATGGCGGCCGGCTTTGGCATGCTCGAAGCAGGCATGGTGCGCACCAAGAATGTCTCCATGCAGCTTTTGAAAAACATCGCGCTCTATTCCATCGCCGGCATCATGTACTGGGTGGTGGGTTACAGCCTGATGTATGTGGATGTGTCGAGCTATATCGGCACCTTCGCGCCCTATAGCTGGCCGGCGGCTGGTACCGCCAATGAGGGCGATTATTCCGTCGCTTCCGACTGGTTCTTCCAGATGGTCTTCGTCGCCACCGCCGCCTCCATCGTTTCGGGCACGCTGGCCGAGCGAATCAAACTGTGGCCGTTTCTCATCTTCGTTGTCGTGCTCACCGGCTTCATCTATCCGATCGCCGGCTCGTGGAAGTGGGGTGCAGGCTGGCTCGACGCCATGGGCTTCCAGGATTTCGCCGGCTCCACGCTGGTTCACTCCGTGGGCGGCTGGGCGGCTCTCGCCGGAGCGCTCCTTCTTGGCGCACGCAACGGGAAGTTTGCTTCAGACGGCAAGGTGACGCCGATCCCGGGCTCCAACATGGCGCTCGCCACGCTTGGCACCTTCATTCTCTGGCTCGGCTGGTTCGGCTTCAACGGCGCCTCGCAGCTTGCCATGGGGTCCAATGCCGATGCATCCGACATCAGCCGCATCTTTGCCAACACCAACCTGGCTGCCGCTGCAGGTGTCGTCGCTGCGCTGATCCTCACGCAGATTCTGTACAAGAAGGTCGACATCACCTTCGTCTTGAACGGCGCTCTGGCCGGTCTCGTGTCCATCACCGCCGAGCCGCTCACGCCGAGCCCGTTCATGGCCATCGTCATCGGTGCTGTCGGCGGCGTCATCGTGGTGCTCACCGTGCCGCTGCTCGACAAGCTCAAGATCGACGATGTGGTGGGCGCGATCCCCGTGCACCTCATCGCCGGTATCTGGGGCACGCTCGCCGTTCCGCTCACCAACAGCGATGCGAGCTTCAGCGTGCAGATCGTCGGCATCGTCGCTTATGGTGTCTTCACTTTCGCCGTGTCCTTCGTGGTCTGGATGATCCTCAAGTCGACCATGGGACTGCGCGTGAGCGCGGAAGACGAGATGAGTGGTCTCGACGTCGCCGAGGTGGGCGTCGAAGCCTATCCGGAGTTCATGCCCATGCATGGGCGCTGATCGAAAATTCACTTGCCTGACAATCGGCCTTCGGGCCGGTTGCCTTCCTGAGGGGCCCGGTTCGCCGGGCCCTTTTTTCATGGTTCGAGAAATTGTGCCCCGATCCTCCATGGTTAATGCCGTCTTAACCATCCGCTCGCTAGGGTCGAGGGCGAGTCATCACGGCGCATTTCGCGTCGAAAGCAACGCGCGAGCGGAGAATTGTGCGCATGAGTTCCGGGTCTTCGGCATTCCTGGCGATGGATGAAAACAGCTATGGCCTGCAGGCTTTCCTGCGCCGGCAGGCAGCGCGAGCGGGTGGCCTTGCGCTTCTGGCCTTCGTGGCGTTTGCGGTGGCGGCGCTCGCCACCTGGAACGTGGCCGATCCCAGCTTCAGCCATGCGACGGCCAATCCCGTCACCAATGCGATGGGTTATCCCGGCGCGGTGTTCTCCGATCTCGCCATGCAGTTTTATGGTCTTGCGGCACTGGTCGGGCTCGTGCCGGCGGTTTGCTGGGGCGCTCTTCTTCTGCTTGGCCGGCAGATCGATCGCGGCGTGAGGCGTGCCGGTGCCTGGTTCCTTGGTGCCGTCCTTGCTGCGGGCATCGTCGGCGCCTTCGCACCGCCGCCCACCTGGCCCCTCCCTACCGGTCTTGGCGGTGTTCTTGGCGACATGATTCTGTCCCTCCCGGCCAAGTTCATCGGTGCTTATCCGCGTGGCTTCGCCGGCTTCGTCATCGCTGCCATTCTTGCGGTGCCTGCCGGCTGGCTGCTTGCCTACGGTGCGGGTCTGATTTCGCGTCCGGGTGCAGACGACTTCGCAGACGATATGGAAGACGAAGCGGCCTTCGACACGCTGGACGATGAGGAAGAAAGCGGCGGCTCGGTCATCCTTGGCTATTTGGCGCACTGGTGGCTGTCCTTCTGCGCATTCTTCCGCCGCAACCTCGTGCGTGCCGGCCCCCGCGATGCCCATCGGTCGCGCGTGATCGAGCCGGACGAGGATGAAGACGCAGCCTTCGAGGATTTCGACATGGACGCGCGGGTCGAGCCGGATTTCGACGAACCGCCGGCAGCGCCCCGTATGCGCGTCGAGCCTGAGTTCGACGCTCCGGCGCCGAGGCCTGCTGCCGCGCAGCCTCGCCAGGTCGAGCCGGTGCCCGCCGCGCAGCGGGTTGAAAATCCTGCGCCCCGCCCGGTGGAGGGCGCGCGTGTGCGCCGCGAAGCGCAGCCGTCCTTTCTCGACAGCGGCACGTTCGAACTGCCCGAACTTCATCTGCTTGCGGAGCCAAAAACCTCGACAAAGGACCCTTCGCTTTCCCGGGATGCGCTGGAGCAGAATGCCCGCCTTCTCGAGGGCGTTCTGGAGGATTTCGGCGTCAAGGGCGAGATTATCCATGTGCGCCCCGGCCCGGTGGTCACACTCTACGAGCTGGAGCCGGCTCCCGGCATCAAGTCGTCGCGTGTGATTGGCCTTGCCGATGACATCGCGCGCTCCATGAGCGCTATCGCCGCCCGCGTCGCGGTCGTTCCCGGCCGCAACGCCATCGGCATCGAACTGCCGAATTCCACGCGCGAAACCGTTTATCTGCGGGAGCTTCTTGCCAGCCGCGACTTCGAGGCGAGCAAGGCCAAACTGGCGCTTTCACTGGGCAAGACCATCAATGGCGAAGCGGTGATCGCCGATCTCGCAAAGATGCCTCACCTTCTGGTGGCCGGTACCACCGGTTCCGGCAAGTCGGTCGCCATCAACACCATGATCCTGTCGCTGCTCTACCGCATGACGCCCGAGCAGTGCCGCCTGATCATGATCGACCCGAAGATGCTGGAACTGTCCATCTATGATGGCATTCCTCATCTCCTCACCCCGGTCGTGACCGACCCCAAGAAGGCGGTCGTCGCGCTCAAATGGACCGTGCGGGAGATGGAAGACCGCTACCGCAAGATGTCCAAGGTCGGCGTGCGCAACATCGAGGGCTTCAACCAGCGTGTCGTTGCGGCCAAGAAGAAGGGCGAGACGATCAAGCGCACGGTCCAGACCGGCTTCGACCGCGAGACGGGCGAGGCGATCTACGAGAGCGAGGATCTGGATCTCGAGCCGATGCCCTTCATCGTCGTCATCATCGACGAGATGGCCGACCTGATGATGGTCGCCGGCAAGGACATCGAGGGCGCGGTGCAGCGTCTGGCGCAGATGGCGCGTGCTGCCGGCATCCACGTGATCATGGCCACGCAGCGTCCTTCGGTGGACGTCATCACCGGCACGATCAAGGCGAACTTCCCGACGCGCATCTCCTTCCAGGTGACATCGAAGATCGACAGCCGCACCATTCTGGGAGAGCAGGGCGCAGAGCAGCTTCTGGGCATGGGCGACATGCTCTACATGGCTGGCGGCGGGCGCATACAGCGCGTCCACGGTCCGTTCGTCTCCGATGGCGAGGTGGAAAGCATCGTCAATCATCTGAAGATGCAGGGCGTGCCGGACTATCTCGACGCTGTCACGGAGGACGACGAGGAAGATGACGGCGGCTCTGCTGGCGGCGGCGGGTCGGGTGGCGGCAATCTGGGCGATTCCGCTGATCCCTACGATCAGGCGGTTGCCGTGGTGCTGCGCGACGGAAAGGCATCCACCAGCTATATCCAGCGCCGTCTCGGCATCGGTTACAACCGGGCTGCTTCGATCATCGAACGCATGGAGGACGAGGGCATTGTCGGCCCCGCCAACCATGCCGGCAAACGCGAAATTCTCGTGCCGACCGAGCAGGACGAAGTCTGATCAAGAGCGGCGCTGGAACCGGCGCCGGCGCGGACCGTTATCGGGCAGCCAAATTTCGGCCCTACTGGGTGGTTATCCGGAAGGGCAAATGTGGAGATCGAACACGATGATTCTTGGGGTAACCGACTTTCTGGCGCGGCGGATGGCCGTTGCAGCGATGGCTTTGGCGGCGCTCTGCGTTGCGCCGATAGCAGCCCAGGCTGCCCAGAGCGCCGACCAGATCGCGGCGCATTTTTCCAGTGTCCGCACCATGATGGGCGAATTTGTGCAGTTCGGGCCGCGCGGTGAGCAGACCGGCGGCAAGTTCTATATCGAACGCCCGGGCAAGATCCGCTTCGACTATGAAGAGCCGTCAGGCTTCCGTGTCACCTCCGACGGCAGTTCGGTGGTCATCATGAACAAGAAGCTCAACACGGCGGACCTTTACCCGCTCTCGAAAACGCCGTTGAAGCTGCTTCTCGACGAGCGCATCGATCTCTCGGGCGACAAGGTTCAGACCGTGCGAGAGGACAATGATCTCACAACGATCAAGATGTCCGACAAGTCTGTCTTCGGCAATTCGACCATCACGATGATGTTCGACACCAACTCATACGACCTGCGCCAGTGGACCATCACCGACGCACAGGGCAAGGACACAACGGTCATGATCTTCAACGTTCAGCAGGGCGTGACCTTCGACCCGAGCGTTTTCAAGATCGATTACCGCCGTGTCGACGCGATGAGCCGCAACAAGCGCTGACACCAGCTTACTGATACCTGGCCGGGCTGTGGACAGCCCGGCCTTTTCGGTTCAGGCAGGCCGTTGCGCTTGTCTTCCTTTTCTGTTCCGGGCAGTTTTGCGCTTCCTGCAAGCGATCAATCCCGGACCCATTCCATGCCCTTCACCATCGCCACCTGGAACATCAACTCCGTGCGGCTGCGCATGCCGCTTGTCGAGCAGTTTCTGGAGCGGTACAGCCCGGACGTTCTGTGTCTTCAGGAAACCAAATGCGCCGATGACCAGTTCCCCGCCGCCGCTTTCCGCAAGGCCGGGTATGAGCACATGGCGATCCATGGTCAGAAGGGTTATCACGGTGTCGCCACCATCGCCCGCCGTCCGCTGAAACTCGTTGAAAAGCGCGAATTTTGCGGGATGGGCGATAGCCGGCATATCTCCGTTTCCGTCGATGCGGGAGCGGGCCGTTCGGTTCTTCTGCACAATTTCTATGTGCCCGCAGGTGGTGACGAACCGGATCCCGCCATCAATCCGAAATTTCGCCACAAGCTCGACTTTCTGGCCGAAATGCATGCGCTTCGGGCGGAAGAAAACGGCAATTCGGGGACCATTCTCGTCGGCGATCTCAACATCGCGCCGCTCGAAACCGATGTCTGGTCGCACAAGCAGCTTCTCAAAGTCGTCAGCCACACACCGGTCGAGACCGAAGGGCTCGAAAGGCTGCGCATGGAAGGCGGCTGGGTGGATCTGATGCGTGAGAAGATACCGCCGGAAGAGAAGATCTTCACCTGGTGGAGCTACCGCGCCAAGGACTGGGCGCTTTCGGATCGTGGGCGCAGGCTCGACCATATCTGGTCGTCGCCCAATCTCTCACCGGCTCTGAACCGGATCGAAGTGTTGCGCGAGGCGCGTGGATGGGACCGGCCATCCGACCATGTTCCTGTTATCGCAGGTTTTGACTTCGGCTGACCGGTTTTTCGGGAATTTCACGGATTTTCAGAGAAAACGCCCTTTTTGGAGGAAAAAGGGATGAAACGCGTGTGTTTCTACGAAAAAAAATCAGTCGGCGAATCGCGCCGCGATTCGCTCCATTCGGGCGATCATGAGTTGCAGGTTTTCGGCAATTCTCTCATACAGACGGATTGCCGTTTCGGGAAACTCTTCAAGGATCCGGTGAAAGCTTGAGCGACTGATCCTGACCAGCCGGGTTTCACTTTCGGCCATCGCGTTTGTCATGCGGCGGCCTTCGGTTATGAGCGCGAATTCGCCCATCATGTCGCCGGGGCCGAGTCTTTCGACAATCTGGCGCTCGCCGTCCCGTTCCGTAAACAGCACAACGCTTCCGGAGGCGACGATAAAGGCGCAGTCGGCCGGCGCACCCTCGGCATAGATGTCCCGCCCGGCGGAAAGCGTCATGCTTTCGGCGCCGAAGGCCATGAGGCGCAACTGTTCGCGCGTGAACCCGTCAAACAGACCCACGCCGGACAGAATGCGAATGTCATCGTCCAGCGCCATTGAAGTCGTCCCCGACCCGTTCCCGGTGATCCCCGAGCGCCTTCATGGCGCTGTCTCACGGAACGAGCTTATAACCACCGCTTTCTGTCACAAGAATTTCAGCTTTGGAAGGATCGCGCTCGATCTTTTGCCGCAGGCGATAGACATGGGTCTCGAGCGTGTGGGTGGTGACGCCTGAATTGTATCCCCAGACTTCTTCCAGCAGGATGTCGCGGGTCACCACTTTCTGTTCGGCGCGGTAGAGATATTTGATGATCGCGGCTTCCTTCTCCGTCAGGCGGATCTTGCCGCCGCGCTCATCGATGAGGAGTTTCTGCGAGGGCTTGAACGTGTAGGGGCCAACGGCAAAGGTGGCATCCTCGCTCTGCTCGTGCTGGCGAAGCTGCGCGCGGATGCGGGCGAGAAGCACGGCGAATCGGAATGGCTTGGTCACATAGTCGTTGGCGCCGGCCTCAAGGCCAAGGATCGTGTCCGAATCGGTATCCTGCGCGGTCAGCATGATGATCGGCGCGCGATAGCCGCCCTTGCGCAGAAGCTTGACCGCTTCACGTCCATCCATGTCCGGCAGGCCCACATCCATGATGAGCAGGTCGACAATCGCGTTGCGCGCAGACTGGATGCCCTTCGTCGCCGTTTCTTCCTGAAGAATGTCGAATTCCTCATAGAGCGACAATTGCTCGACGAGCGTCGTCCTCAGGTCTTCGTCATCATCGACGATTAGGATGGTGCGTGACGTCATGGTTAAATCCACTATCCAGGAAAAAGACTGCCGATTCAAATGGAATTGCAGTGTTGACCGTTCCAGCTTTATGCGGAACCTAACAGTGCGAAAACACCATGGCGAACATTTGTTCCAATCAATTTAACGTAAGCTGACAAGCGGGTTTCCCTCAGGATGAAGTGTAAAGCCGGCAAATCGACTGGTCTGATCGAGGTGCGCCGCAGGCCGGGAAGGCCGACCCAGGGGCTCTTGAGCGTAGGGCCACTCGTCTTCCCCTGTGCCCTCGGGCGAACCGGCACGACGATGCTTAAGCGCGAAGGCGATGGCGCCACACCGGTTGGCGATCTGCTGCTGCTCTATGGCTATTTTCGGGGAGACAGGGCGCCTGCCGGCCCGCCTTTAAGCCGGTTCCCGCTCACACGGATCGACGCGCGCGACGGATGGTGTGATGCTTCGGGCGACCGCAACTACAATCGCCCGGTCAGGCTACCCTATCCGGCCAGCCATGAGCGCATGGCGCGTGAGGACCGCCTCTACGATGTCTGCATGGTGTCCGACTGGAACATGCGGCCGGCGATCCGCAATCGCGGCAGCGCGATCTTCTTTCACATTGCCAAACCCGGATTTCCGCCCACCGAGGGCTGCATAGCCGTCTCGCCGCTCGCCATGGCGCGCATACTGCCGCTCATCGGGCCTCATACGCGAATCAGGATCTATCGATGATCCGGCAGCGGCGGTCCTCCGCGGTTCAGTCGGAGGCCGGTTCCCGCGCCATGCCGTGATACTCTTCGTTCGGGTGCATATCGACCGCTGCCGCCATGCGGTTGGACATGTTGAAGAAGCTCGCCACGGCGGCGATGTCCCAGATGTCGTGTTCGGAAAACCCGGCCTCACGCAGCGCCCTGCGGTCCGACTCCTCGATCTTCGCGGGGGTCTCGGTGAGTTTAACGGCGAAATCGAGCATGGCCTTTTGTCGCGGCTCCAGCTTCGCGGCCCGGTAGTTCATAACCATGAGCTCGCCCAGCACCGGGTCGCCGGAGAGCTGGCGCACGGCTGCGCCGTGGGCGGTGAGACAGTAGAAGCAGTGGTTGATGCTTGAAACCGCGACGGCAATCATTTCGCGTTCGAGCTTCGAAAGACCCGAATCACTCAGCATCAGGTCGTTGTACATCTGCGTGAAGGCCCTGAGCTTGTTCTCGTCAAACGCGTAGGCGCGCAGAACATTGGGCACGAGGCCAAGCTTCTCTTCGCATTTGTCGAAATAGGCCCGGGTTTCGTCGCTCAGCGCTTCGAGTGGGGGAAAATGCAGGGCAGTGACCGGTTTCGTCATGATGCAGACACCCTTTCGATAGGAATAGGTTGTATTCAGCCTGCACGGTGGAATGACGGGTCGTCAAACCGCTTTTGTCTGAATACGATGGGCCAGTTTGGTCAACCAACAGGGATTTTCGGCATGGTAGCCAAAGCAAAGACCTCCAAGACCGCGAAAAAGGGCGGACCCATGGGCAAGGTCCTGCATGAGATCATCAGCGCGCGGACACCGGCGGAGGATCTGCGCCCCTATGACGAGGCAGCGCTGCTGCGTGCCGCCGAGGATGCGGTCACGGCGATCAAGGTCCACAAGCCCGGCACCAGCGTGGTGCGGGTGGACAATGCTTCGGGGATCGAGCGTTTGGGTCGTGCGGTCAGCCTTTTGACCGTCGTGAACGACAACATGCCGTTCCTGTTCGATTCGGTTCTGGGTGAACTTAGCGATTTCGGTGTCGAGGCGACGCTGGTTGTGCATCCGGTTCTGGTCGTCAAACACGGCAAGAAAGGCGTGGATGCGATCATCGGCGATGCCGCGAGCACCAAGGTCGGCCCGGATGAGGACAAGATCAGCCTGATCCACGTGCATCTGCCGAAGCTTTCCGACGAGCAGAGCGCGGATCTGGAGACGCGCCTCAACGCGACGCTGAAGCAGGTGCGCGCAGCCGTTGTGGACTGGAAGCCGATGCTTGCCAGGCTCGACCAGGAGATAACCGAGCTGCGTTATGCGCCGGTGCCGCTCGAAAAGGATGCCGTGGCGGAGGCCATCGCGTTTCTGGAATGGCTGCGTGACGACAATTTCACGTTCCTCGGCATGCGTGAATTCCGCTATTCGGGCGGCGAGGAAAGCGGCACGCTGGAGCGTGCCAACAAGAAGGGCCTCGGCATCCTGGCCGATCCCGACGTTCTTGTCCTGCGCCGTGGCAAGGAAGCGGTCTCAACGACGCCGGAAATCCGTGCCTTCCTCCATGGTCCCGATCCCTTCATCGTGACCAAGGCGAATGCCAAATCGGTGGTCCATCGCCGTGCCTATCTCGACTATATCGGGATCAAGACCTTTGACGATAAGGGCAAGCTCACTGGCGAACTGCGTATCGTCGGCCTGTTCACCTCCACCGCCTACACCCGTTCGGTGATGAAAATCCCGTATCTGCGCTCCAAGGCCGAGGCGGTGATCACGAAGTCCGGTTTTGCGCCCACCGACCATTCGGGTAAGGCGCTCATCAATGTGCTGGAATCCTATCCGCGCGACGAGCTTTTCCAGATCGGCCTGCCGATCCTGCGCAAACATGCCGAGGCCATACTGGCGCTGGGAGAGCGGCCCCGTGTCCGGGCGCTCTACCGTATCGACCAGTTCGACCGTTTCGTCTCCGTGATCGTCTTCGTGCCGCGCGACCGTTACGATTCGCAGGTCCGCATCGAGATCGGAAACTACCTCAAGACCGTCTTCAAGGGGCGCGTTTCGGCCTACTACCCGGCCTTCCCCGAAGGGACGCTGGCGCGTGTTCATTTCATCATCGGCCGTTCCGGCGGGAAGACGCCGCGCATCGATACGGAGACGCTGGAAGCCGGTATTCTCAAGATCGTGCGGACCTGGGACGATGCGTTGCAGGAAGCGCTTGAAGAGACCGGCGCAGACCGCAGGTTTGCGGGCGTGGCAGCGGCCTTTCCCGAGAGCTACCGCAACGGTTTCTCCGCCGAAACGGCGTTGATCGATGCCGAGCGTATGGCGAAGCTGTCTGCCGACAACCCGATCGCCATCGATTTTCACCGCCATGAAGACCAGAACGAAACGCAGGCGGCGCTGAAAATCTATCATCACGGCACGCCGGTCCCGCTCACCGAGCGTGTGCCGCTTCTGGAAAACATGGGCTTCCGCGTGATCAGCGAGCGCACTTTCGAGATCGGCGATGCCGACGATGAAGAGAGCGCACAGATCTTCATCCACGACATGGAGCTGGAAAACGCATTCGACGGACCGATCGATCTGTCGGACAGGGGCGCGCTGTTCGAAGAGCTGTTCCTTTCGGTCTGGCGCAGGGAGCACGACGATGACCGGCTCAATGCGCTTGCACAGACCGCGCGTCTGCGCGTCGACGAGATCGCGATTCTGCGGGCCTATAGCCGCTTCCTGCATCAGGCCAGCATTCCCCAGAGCCAGGACTTCATCGCGGCAACGATGAACCGCTATCCGCATATCGCGCGCAAGCTGTTCGAGCTCTTCGTGCTGCGCTTCGACCCCAAGCGGGCGGAACAGGCAAAGGCGCGCGAAGAGGCGGTGGCGCTGACGGCGGCCATCGAGACAGACCTCGATGCGGTGCCCAATCTCGACGATGACACGATCATCCGGCGTTTCCTCAATCTGATCGAGGCGACGCTGCGGACCAACCATTACCGGCCGAAAACGGATGAGACCGTTCGCTCGCTGGCGCTGAAATTCGATTCACGCGCCATCACCGGCCTGCCGCAGCCGCGCCCATGGCGTGAGATTTTTGTCTACGGGCCGGAGGTGGAGGGTGTTCACCTTCGCTTTGGGCCGGTGGCACGCGGCGGCCTGCGCTGGTCTGACCGGGCGCAGGACTACCGCACCGAGGTGCTGGGCCTTGTGAAGGCGCAGCAGGTCAAGAATGCGGTGATCGTGCCGGTGGGTGCCAAGGGCGGTTTCTACCCGCGCCTCCTGCCGGAGAATGGCAGCCGGCAGGAGGTGTTCGAGGCAGGCCGCGCGGCCTATATCAACTTCATCTCCAGTCTTTTGTCGCTGACCGACAATCTGGATGGCGACAAGGTCATTCCGCCAGAAGGCGTGGTGCGCCACGATGGCAACGACCCGTATTTCGTGGTGGCGGCCGACAAGGGCACGGCAACCTTCTCCGACACCGCCAACGGCATCAGCCAGGCGCATGATTTCTGGCTCGACGACGCCTTCGCCTCCGGCGGCTCGGCGGGCTATGACCACAAGAAGATGGGCATCACCGCACGCGGTGCCTGGGAAGCGGTGAAGCGGCATTTCCGCGAGATGAACCGCGATATTCAGACGGAACCGTTCACCGCCGTGGGCGTGGGCGACATGTCGGGCGATGTGTTCGGCAATGGCATGCTGCTTTCTACCTGCACGAAGGTGGTGGCCGCTTTCGACCACCGCGACATCTTCATCGACCCCGATCCTGACCCGGCGGTTTCCTATGCCGAGCGCAAGCGCCTTTTCGACATGGGGCGCTCAAGCTGGCAGGACTACGATACGAGCAAGCTTTCCAAGGGCGGCATCATCGTTTCGCGCGCGCAGAAGTCCATCACGCTCAGCAAGGCGGCAGCCGAGGCCATCGGGCTTGGCAAGACCACGGCCTCGCCAACCGAGATCATGATGGCGATCCTGCGAGCACCGGTGGACCTCCTCTGGTTCGGCGGCATTGGCACCTATGTGCGCTCCCACACTGAAAGCAATCAGGAGGTGGGCGACCGGGCCAATGATGCGATCCGCGTGACCGCGCGGGAGGTGGGTGCCAAGGTGATCGGTGAGGGCGCCAATCTTGGCATGACGCAGCTTGCGCGCATCGAGTTCGGCCTGAATGGCGGGCGCTGCAACTCCGACGCCATCGACAACTCGGCCGGCGTGAACTCCTCCGACGTGGAGGTGAACATCAAGATCGCGCTGGCGGCGGCGATGCGCTCGGGCGCACTGGAACGGCCGGCCCGCGACAGGCTCCTGGCCGAGATGACGGATGAAGTCGCCGGGCTGGTTCTTGCCAACAACTACCAGCAGACGCTGGCCATCTCGCAGGTGGAAAAGCGCGGCATGCCGGAAATGCCGCATCAGGCGCGCATGATGACCCTGCTCGAACAGCGCGGTCTGCTCGACCGGGCGGTCGAGTTCCTGCCCGGGCCGCAGGAACTGGCGGATCGGGAAAGCCGTGGCGAACCGCTGACGCGTGCGGAAGTGGGCGTGCTGCTTGCCTATGCGAAGATCGTGCTTTTCGACGAGATCGTCGCCAGCAAGGTGCCGGACGCGCCCCATCTGGAGGAAGACCTTTTCGCCTATTTCCCGAGCCGCATGGTGAAGAAATATGAGAGCGAAATCCGGTCCCATCGGCTGAAGCGCGAGATCATCGCCACGGAACTGGCCAATGACGTGATCAATCGTGGCGGGCCGAGCTTTGTCACGCGGCTGCAGGATCTGACAGGCCGGCCGGCAGCCGACATCGTTGCCGCCTTTGCCGTAGTGCGCGAAGGGTTTGAGCTGCGGAAGATCTACAAGGCCATCGATGCGCTGGACAACAGGATCGACGGCATGGCGCAGCTCGATCTCTATCAGATCGTCTGGCGGCTGATCTATTCGGCCACGTCCTGGCAGCTCAAGAACGATGGCGAAAAGGAAACCGTCGGCGCGCGGATCGACCGGCTGCAGGCGGCGCGCAAGGCGCTGGAAGGCAAGCTTATGCCGATGCTGCCGGCCTTCATGCGCGAGCGTCTGGAGAGCCGGCGGGGGCAGCTCGTGGCGCTTGGGGCGCCGGAGGATCTGGCGAAGAAGCTCGCCTTCCTTTCCGTTGCGGAGATGGTGCCGGATATCGAGCTTGTGGCGGAGAAAGCGGGTGCGCCTCTGGAAAAGGCCGCGAAAGCCTTCTTCGGTGTTACTGACGCGTTCCGCATCGGGCGCATCGAGGACGCGGCGCACACGATCGTGCCTTCGGACTATTATGACGGGCTGGCGCTGTTCCGCGCGACCGACATGATCAGCGCGGCGCGACGCGGCATGACAATCGCCGCCCTTACCGAATACGGCAAGGAGGACGATCCGGCCGAAAGGTGGGTCGAGGCCGGCGGCGAACACGTGGTGCGGGTCCGCGACAGGCTGCAGTCTCTCGTGGAGGGCGGTGAGATCAGCGTTTCGCGCCTCACCGTTGCGTCCGGTCTGATGAGCGATCTGAGTGTCTGATCTCGCCGGGGCGCCGGAAGACGCCGGGATGAACATGCCACCGGCGGAGCACGGAACCGTGCCCCGCCGCGGCATCTGGGGCTGGATGTTCTTCGACTGGGCACAGCAGCCCTTTCACACGCTCATCATCACCTTTGTCTTCGCGCCCTATTTCGCCTCTGCCGTCGCGCCCGATGCGGCGCGGGGGCAGGAATTGTGGGGGTTCGCCACGGGCATTGGCGGGCTTGCCATCGCGCTTTCCTCGCCGGTTCTTGGCGCGATTGCCGATGCGACGGGGCCGCGCAAGCCGTGGATCTTCGTGTTCTCGGTGATTGGCGTTCTGGCCTGCACATCGCTGTGGTTCGCCACACCGGGCGGCGGGCATGTGGGGCTCGTTCTGCTTGCCGTGGCGCTCGCCGTGTTTGGCATGGAATTCGCCGCCGTATTCAACAATGCGATGATGCCCGATCTCGTGCCGCGCTCGGAGCTGGGGCGGCTTTCGGGTTCAGCCTGGGGGCTGGGTTATGTCGGCGGGCTCTTATCGCTGGTGCTGGTGCTCGGTTTCATGGCGGCACAGCCCGATACGGGCCGCACGCTTCTTGGGCTGGAGCCGATCTTCGGGCTCGATGCGGCGGCGCGTGAGGGTGACCGGGCGGCGGGGCCACTGACCGGCTTGTGGTATGCGCTTTTCGTGCTGCCGATGTTCCTCTTCACGCCCGATGCGCCGCGCCGCAGGGCAGCGGCGGGGGCGATCCGCGAAGGGATGACGCGTCTCGGCGCCACGCTGAAGCGGCTGCCGGGCGAGCGGAGCTATTTCAGTTTTTTGCTGTCGTCCATGTTCTACCGCGATGCGCTCAACGCGCTCTATGCCTTTGGCGGTATCTATGCGGCGGGCGTGCTTTCCTGGTCGATCACGCAGATCGGGCTGTTCGGGATTCTGGCCAATGTCACCGGCGCACTCGGCGCATGGCTCGGCGGGCGCATGGACAGGCGCTTCGGGCCGAAGCTGGTGGTGAGCGTGTCCATCCTGGTGCTCACGCTGTGCGCGCTGCTGGTGATTTCCACCACGCGTGAGGAGCTTCTTTTCATGCCGATCAGCGGGGCTGGCGCAAGCAGCCTGCCGGACATCGCCTTCTTCGTGGCCGGGGCTTTCATCGGCGCTGCGGGCGGGTCGATACAGGCGGCGTCGCGCACGCTGCTGGTGGATCAGGTATCGCGCGAGCGGGTGACGGAAGCCTTCGGGCTCTACGCGCTTTCCGGCAAGGCGACGACCTTTATCGGGCCGTTCGCTATCGCAATCGCCACCGGGTATTTCGCTTCGGAAGCCTTTGGTTTCTCGGTCGAGGACGCGCAGCGGCTTGGCGTGACGCCGATCCTTTTGCTGTTTCTCATCGGGCTGGTGCTTCTGCCCTTCGTGAAGAGCCGGCATCAGGAGGCGAGCGCCTCCTGATCCTTTGCACAGCCTGCGTCAGTGACGGAAGTGGCGCATACCGGTCATGACCATGGCGATGCCATGCTCGTCGGCGGCGGCGATGACCTCGTCATCGCGCATGGAGCCGCCCGGCTGGATGACGGCGGTGGCGCCGGCTTCCACGGCGGAGAGAAGGCCGTCTGCGAAGGGGAAGAAGGCGTCTGAAGCGACGACCGAGCCCTTGGTCAACGGCTCTGCATTGCCGGAAGCTTCGGCTGCGTCTTCCGCCTTGCGGGCGGCGATGCGGGCGGAATCGACACGGCTCATCTGGCCGGCCCCCACGCCCACCGTCGCGCCATCGCGCACATAGACGATGGCGTTCGATTTCACGTGTTTGGCGACGCGGAAGGCGAAGACGAGATCGGCCATTTCCTTCTCGCTCGGCGCGCGTTTTGTCACGACCTTGAGGTCGAGATCGTCGACCACGCCATTGTCGCGCGACTGGACCAGCAGGCCGCCGGCAACGGTCTTGACGGCAAGGCCGGGTGCGCGCGGGTCGGCAAGGCCGCCGGTGACGAGCAGGCGCAGGTTCTTCTTGGCGGCGACGATGGCGCGGGCCTCTTCGGTCGCGTCGGGCGCGATGATGACCTCGGTGAAGATCCTGACAATCTCGGTGGCCGCTTCCGCGTCGAGCGGGCGGTTGAGCGCCACGATGCCGCCGAACGCGGAGACGGGGTCGCAGGCGAGCGCCTTCTCATAGGCTTCGCGCAGCGTCGCGCCCTCGGCCACGCCACACGGATTGGCGTGCTTGATGATGGCGACGGCGGCGGAACGCTCGGGCGAGAACTCGGAGACGAGTTCGAAGGCGGCGTCCGTGTCGTTGATGTTGTTGTAGGAAAGCTGCTTGCCCTGAAGCTGGGTCGCGGTGGCGACGCCGGGGCGGCTTTCGCCGGTGACGTAGAAGCCTGCCTTCTGATGCGGGTTCTCGCCGTAGCGCATCACTTCCTTGAGCCTGCCGCCGACGGCGCGGAAATCCGGTGCGTCGACCCCGAGCGTTTCGGCAAACCAGCCGGAGATGGCCGCGTCATAGGCTGCGGTGCGGGCGAAGGCCTTGGCGGCCAGTTCCTGACGCAGACGATGAGGCAGGGCGCCATCGTTTTCGGCGAGCGCCTCGAGGATGCGGGCATAGTCGGCCGGCTCCGTGACCACGGCCACATAGGCGTGGTTCTTGGCTGCCGCGCGCAGCATGGCCGGACCGCCGATATCGATGTTCTCGACCGTGGTCGCATAATCGCCACCGCCGAAACGCACCTCTTCGAACGGGTAGAGATTGATGACGAGAAGGTCGATGGCCGCGATGTCGTGCTCTTTCATCGCGCTGGCATGGTCGGCATCGTCGCGAATTCCGAGCAGGCCGCCATGGACGCCGGGATGTAGCGTCTTCACGCGCCCGTCCATGATCTCGGGAAAGCCGGTCAGCTCCGAAACGTCGCGCACGGCAATGCCTTCGCCGGAGAGCGTTTTGGACGTGCCGCCGGTGGAGACGATCTCGACATTGCGGCCTGAGAGCGCGCGGGCGAAATCGACAATGCCGCTCTTGTCGGAGACCGACAGAAGCGCACGGCGGACGGGAACGAGATCGGGTGCGGGAATGTTCTTGGCGGCAACGGACATGCGAGGCGGCTCCGGCTTCGGGGATGGATGTGGGGGACGTACCGGCAGGCGGGATGCAAATCAAGCTTGGCGGCGGGCTATTGCCGCTTTTGGCGGCGAAACAGGCTTGCATCGGCCGCGCAAAAGGGCATTGGTGCCGGGCATGAGCGAGAAACCAGAAATCCTTTATGCGTGTGAACCGGACCTTGAAGCCGTCGAGTTCGGCCGGGTGCTGCGTGAGTCCGGGCTGGGCGCGATCCGCCCGATCGATGATGAAGCGCGGCTTCGGCGCATGATCGCCGGCGCCGGTCTCATCGTGACGGCGCGCCGCAATGTGGAGGGTAGACCGCTGGTGGGTGTTGCCCGCTCCGTGACCGACTTTTCCTGGTGCGCCTACCTTTCCGATCTTGCCGTCTCCTCGAACGCGCAGGGGCTGGGGATCGGCCAGGGCCTGATTGACGAGACACGTCGCCAGCTTGGCCCTGACGTTGGCCTCATGCTGGCGTCTGTGCCGGAAGCGGTGGGCTTCTACGAACGCATCGGGATGGGACGGATCGACGATGCCTTCTGGTTCCGCCGGGAGCGTTGAGACAGCACCAGTCGAACCGCCGGTGGAGGCAATGGTCTCATATCGCGCATGGCAACTGGCTTACTCGACAAGAGCGGCCGCCTGTGGCAATCAGGGAACCCGAATGTGCTTTAAGAAGCGTCTTGCTAATTTTTGCGGCGTTTCTATATTTTCACCGCATATTTTATTGACTATCTGCCCTTCTTCTGCAAATTATCCGGCGACTGGATTTGCAGGAAGATTGTCATGGATCAAATCGACCATAAAATCGTGACCCTTTTGGCCGAGGACGCACGCCGTTCGCTCGCCGATATTGGTGGCGTGGTGGGGCTTTCCGCATCCGCGGTCAATGAGCGCATTCGCCGGCTTTCAGCCAGCGGTGTTATCCGGCGGTTCACGGTGGATGCCGACCCGGCGGCGCTGGGCTGCCCGGTGCTCGTCTTCATCTGGGTGTCGCTGGTGCAAAACGTCAATGAAGAGGCATTCCGGGTGTTTGCCGCGGCCCACAAGGCGGTGGAGGAATGCCACCACGTGACGGGACCGTGGTCCTATCTGATCAAGGCGCGGGTGCCTTCGCTCGCCGATGTGGAAAGCGTGCTGGAAGACATGAAGAAACATGGCTTTCTGGCCCGCAGCGAATCCGTCGTCGCCCTGTCGACGGTGGAGCCAGGGTCCTTCGCGCCGGTCGAGAAGGGCTGACGATTTGGACGCGCTGCTCTTTGGCAAAAGCCTGCTGCTTGGGCTGGCGGTGGCGGCGCCGCTCGGGCCGATCGGCGCATTGTGCGTGAACAGGACGCTGGAGCACGGGCTGTGGGCCGGGGTTGCCGGCGGTCTGGGCACCGCACTGGCGGATGCCGTCTATGCGGCGCTGGCGGCCATCGGTTTTGCAGCGTTTGCGGCGGCCCTTGCGGTGGTCGACGTGCCGCTCAAGCTTGCCGGCGGCGCGTTTCTGGCGTGGCTCGGATGGAAGAGCTTTTCGCCGGCACCTTTGCGGGCGGCTGCCGAGGCACGGGCAAGCGATCTCTTCGGAACCGCCGCTGCCACGTTCTTCCTGACAATCACCAATCCGATGACCATTCTGGCCTTTGCGGCCATGTTTGCCGGTCTCGGGCTGGCGGACACGCCGCACCCCGCCGATGCGCTGGTCGTGGTGACCGGCGTCTTTCTCGGCTCACTTCTCTGGTGGTTCATTCTGAGCGGCGGCGTGGCGCTGGCGCGCGCGCGGTTGCCTGAAAGCCTGTCGCGGTGGGTGTCGCGCATTTCCGGTGTGGTCCTGCTGGCCTTTGCGGCTTTCGCCATCGGTTCGGTGATGCGCAGCTACCTCTGATTGCCGGCTTCCGGCCGCCATTCGCGCGGCGTTGTTCCGGTGATGCGCCGGAACTCGCGGTTGAAATTGGATTTGGTGTTGAAGCCGCTCGAAAGCATGGCTTCGGTGACATTGGCGCCATCCTCCAGTGCGCGGCAGGCGTGATGAATGCGATGCCTGTTGATGTAGCGCGAAACGTTTTCGCCACTGACCAGATTGATGGCGGAGGAGAGCTGCTTCGCCGGTACATGCAGTCGCCGGGCGAGCCGGGCAAGGGTGAGTGCGGGATCGAGATAGAGCGTGTCGGTCTGAAGGAGCGCATCGAGCCGCTGGACGAGATGGGCATCTTCCTCGCTGGGGTGGGGACTCTGTGGCGGGGATTCCGCCTCCGTCTCACCCATGGCATTGGGTGAAATGCTGAGCAATCCGATGGCAAGCAGTGCGGCCGACGAAAAGACGCTGACAATGACTGGCGGCAGCCCGGTCTGGCCGGTCATGATGGCGAGCGCGATGAGCGCGTCGCTGAGCGCCGACAGGATGAGGGCGAGGCCGATGCCACCCCAGATTCGGGCTGGAAGGCGTCCGGCCTCAAGCCGTGCCAGAGGCAGGTCATCGCCGCTGCGGTGCAGCTTCACAAGAATGGCGAGACCATAGAGAACGAAGATTGCCGGGACCACCGTATCGAGCGTACCCGGCGCGAAGACGACGCAGAAAGCCGCGAAGGCAGGTGCTGCCAGGTGCATAAGATCGCGTGGCAGTGAGAATGGCCGGAACGAGGCCGTCTGGAAAGCGAGCCAGGTGAGCGGCGGCACGAAAGTGGCGGTGACGGGCTGAAGGGGCAGAAGTGCGCCGATGCCATAGTGCTGGCGCAGCGAAACGATGAGGCTTTGCAGCGCGCAGGCGGCAAGCAGTGCCATCAGGAATGGCGCGCGCTCGCCGGAAATGGCGATCCGGATCAGGAATGCACCGAGGACGAGTGCGATAATCATTGGAATGGGAAGGACCAGCATGGATGGCGTCTGCATGTTTCCTGCAAGAGTCTGGGTTGTGGCATCGCCACCTGACGGTGGCAACATCTGCGGAAACCTATCGTGCGAAAACCGGTTCGGCGCGACCTGAAACCGGTTTTAGGACGCGGGCAGAACGCGGGTTGAGCAGATTGGCGTCATCCAGATGAAAGGATGACGGATATGAAAAAACTGCTTTCTGCTTTTCTCATCGGCATGGGCCTGACGGGCGCAGCCATGGCTGAACCCTATGCCGGCTTTGACCGGTTGACGGTGAAGGCGGATCACCGCCCATCGGTTCTGGCTGCCTCGGTGTGGTATCCGGCGGGTAAGGCGACCTATCGCGGCCTGGTGGGCGACAATGCCGTTTTTCAGGGCTCTTCGGCCTATGTCGGTGCTGCGGTGGCGGACGGACGTTTCCCGCTCTTCGTGCTCTCGCATGGCTCTGGCGGCAACATGGACGCCATCTCCTGGCTTTCCTCGGCGCTGGCGATGCGCGGCGCGATGGTGCTGGCGGTCAATCATCCAGGCAGCACGTCGGGCGATTCTTCTCCGCGCCGTTCACTGCGGCTCGATGAGCGGGCGGCCGACCTCAGCGCTGCACTCGACGCGCTGCTCGATGAGCCTGCGTTTGCCGATCACGTGGATCGTTCGCGCATTGCCTCGCTTGGCTTTTCGCTTGGCGGCGCCACGGCGCTGAACCTTGCCGGGCTGCGCTTCGACCCTGATGCGTATGCTGCCTATTGCGCATGGATTGGGGACGAAGGTCAGGACTGCGTGTTCTTCGCCAAGGGAGGCGTCGATCTCGTGGCGCTTCCCGAAGGGTTCGGCGCGGCGCTGCGCGATGATCGCATCGGACAGGCAATCGCCATCGATCCTGGCATGACCTATGCGGCGACGCCGGAAAGCGTCGCCCGGACCGACATGCCGGTGCTGCTCATCAATCTCGGTCGGGCCCATCTGTTCAAGGCTGCGGATGTGGGGCCGGACGGGAGCGACCTGGCCGAAAAGCTGCCGTCTGCGGTGCTGAAGACAATCGCACCGGCGCATCATTTCACCTTCCTTGCGGAGTGCAAGGCGGAAGGGGCAGCGATGCTCGCCGCGGAAAAGGACGACCCGGTTTGTGACGATCCCGAAGGGACCGATCGGGCGGCAGTTCACGAGGCGATTGTCGACGAGATCGCGGCGTTTGCCGGGCTTTGATCTGGCCTGATCATGTGGGGTGATTGAGCAGGCTTTGCAGCATTGACGTGGTGCGTGGTGCGTGGTTCGACAAGCTCACCATGAGGGGCGGGGATGCTGCTTCAAGGTGCTGCGGAATGGGTCGACAATCCGTGGGGCGGGTTTGCCAGCCACCACCACCCTCATGGTGAGCTTGTCGAACCACGCTCAATCTGGGCCGATCTAACCGTTGCCGTTTATGGCGTGCGTCCTGCGGAGCCGCCATCGGATCTCTGGATGCTCGGAGGCCGTTGTGTAGAGAACGATCTGGCGGCTCCTGCGGGGGCCGCCAAGGCCTGCGAAGAAGATCGATTCCTCAACCACGGGAATGATGCCCTCGACAGTGAAGAGCCAGGTGTCGGTGGCCTCGCCCGCCAGAATGTGGCGGCCTTCGGGGTCGCGGTAGATGTCGATGTCGGGATGGATGTGGAAGCGCACGGCCACCGCATCGTCGCCGACTGCCGTTGAAGGAGATCCGTCGGGCCGGACGATACGGTCGATGCCTTCAAGCACCGCGCCTTCTTCGGAAAGGGAGAGGGCGCGCTCATGTATCAGGCCGAACCGCGAGACATAGCCATTGTGGCTGGCGGTGAAGCGGTGGACGCCCGCGCCATCGTCGCGCCGGCATTCGACCTTGCGGGGTCCGCCGATCAACGGCGTGCCGATCAGGTCGCTCCATTTCGGGGAGAGGCTGAAGCGGGCCTGCGACGTGTCGTTGAGCGTGATGGTGGAGTGCGCCGCCGTGGTGCGCGCAAGCGGTCGGTAGCTGTCGTCGCCGTAGTTGTCGATGCCGCTGTTGACCACAAACTGATGGCGGCCGGACGACATTTCGAAAGACAGGCAGCCCGCATGGGCGAAATGAGAAAGGTCGGCCGGTGGTGGCGGCGCCGTGTCGGCAATGACCGTGGTGGCGCCCAGCGCCAGACGCTCATAGCCCGAATGCGGTGCATGCAGAAGCGGTGCGCCGCCGGTATCGTCGTAGCGCAGGATGGCGGCGACACTGTCGTGCTGGGTGATGCCCATGCCGTTGAAACGGGCGATGGAACCATCGCGGTGACGGAAGAAGCGCAGTGCCGGCAGCATGCGCTCGACGGCGTCGATGAGTGCCTGCGGGGGTTGCTCCGCCTGATTGGTATAGGTCTGCCTGAGCGGCAGAAGGTCGGTCAGAAGTTCCATGATCGCGCGTGGATTGCGCGAGACATGGCCGCCGTCGGCGAGTATCTGCCGGTCAAGTTCCTGGGCAAGATTGCGGCTGGCGGCCTTGACCGCGGTGGCGGGTGCCGGCAGCGACAGGGCGCAGAATGCCAGCGCGATGCGGGCGCGCAGCCGGTCTTCGCCATCAGGCATTTCGCGGGCGTTTGTGCGCAGATAGCGCATCTGCACGGCGAGCATCTTCAGGAACTGGCGATAGAACGGAAGCTCGGCGCCCTGCAGCACGACGGAGGAATGCTGAAGCCATGCGATGAGGCGCCGGGCGGTGGTGCCCGGCTCCCACGGCATGCCGGAGACGCGCCTGCCGTAGAGCGCCATCCATTCTTCCACCAAAGCTCGGGCATTGGCGGAGGCGAGGTCGCTCTGGGCGGCGCGCATGTGGCGCAGCCAGCGAAAACTGTGCAGGGCATCCTGCCATGGGAGGTCGTTGACAGGAGCGCGGAAGGGTGACTGGCCGCGCGTCTCGACAAGCTGGCCCGCAAGCAGGAACTGGCCGTGATAGATGTCGCGCGCGACCTGTGGGTCTGCAATGCGCAGGTCCGGCGGGGCGATCAACACGCGTTCAGGCGTGCGCCCGGAATAGCGCCAGCGATAGGACGGGCCCGCGCGCAGGCGTCGCCGCAGGCGCGCCCATGCCTGCCGCGCAACAAGGCCCCACAGCTCGTGGGGGGAGTGTCCCCGTGCTTGATCCAACGACCGACTTTTCTTTCCGTGACCCCAAATCAGGCGAGAGTCTAAATGATTCAAGGATTTGTGCGAAGTTGAAATATATCAGCGCGCACAGATGGCAGGACCAGCTCAGGGCTCGCGTATCAGACGGGCGGCGAAGAAGCCGTCGAGCCCCTGCGCCAGCGGTTCCTCACCAAGCCTGTCGGCGGGCGTCGTGCGCAGGAAACCTTCCGGCGTGACGAAGGTGCTGATGCCCGGCAGCTCGTCCGGCTTTATGGGATCGAGCGAGACCTTTGAGGTTTCGGTTAGAAACGCGTTGAGCATCGCCTCGCCTTCGGCGGGGTCGAGCGAGCAGTTGGAAAAGACGATCCGCCCGCCGGGTCTGACCAGCGTTACCGCATGGTCGAGAAGCGCGCGCTGGAGGGCGGCCAGTTTCTCGATGTCTTCCGGTGTCTTGGTCCACGGCACATCCGGATGCCGCCGCACCGTGCCGGTGGAGGAGCAGGGGGCATCGATGAGGATGGCATCGAACGGGGTTTCGGGCTCGAATTTGCGGATGTCGGATTCGACGATCTGCGCTTCTAGGCGAAGTCGCTTCAGGTTTTCGGCAAGGCGTTTCAGCCGGCTTTTCGAAAGGTCGACTGCGGTGACAGCCGCGCCGGCATGGATGAGCTGTGCGGTTTTGCCACCGGGGGCGGCGCAGAGATCGGCCACGCGCGCGCCGGCGATGTTGCCGAGCAGTTTCGCGGGCAGGCTGGCGGCTGCGTCCTGCACCCACCATGCGCCTTCCTCGAAGCCCGGCAGCGTGTCGACGCCGGCCTCAAGCTTTGCGATGCGTACGGTTCCGGTGGGCAGGACGATGCCGCCCAGCGCCTCGGCCCAGCGTTGCGGGTCTTGCCTGACGGTGAAGTCCACCGGCGGTTCCAGCCGGTGCATGGCGAGGATGGCGGCGGTCTTTTCCACGCCATAGGCTGCTTCCAGCCGCGCGGCAAACCAATCGGGTGCTTCACGCGTCTGGGCAAGGGCGGCGGGGAGCGCGCGTGCCTTGACGCGGATCAGATTGCGCAGAACGCCGTTGACGAGGCCAGAAAACCGGGCAAGACGCGGGTCGCGTTTTGCCTGGGTGACGGCGAGGTCGACGGCGGCGCTGTCGGGCACGTCGAGGAAGAGGATCTGCGCCGCCGCCACATGCAGCGCGTGCGAGAGGGCGCGGGCGTTGGCGGGCAGGGGACGCTCCAGGCGGCGGGAAAGCAGGGCCTCGATGGTGCTGCGATGACGCAGCGCGCTCATCAGGATGGCGCGGACAAGTGACCGGTCACGCGCATCGAGCGCGCGGAAATTCGGCTGGCCGTGGGCGGGATCGGTGAGACCGTCGAGCGAGGCGTGGGCATCCACCACGGCGGCGAGCAGCTTTGTGGCCACGCGGCGGGTTTCAAGACCGGGTTTGTCGAGGGGCTCGGGGGTGGCGCGGCGCGCAGTGGGGCGGCTCACGACCAGGGGCCTTTGCGCCCTTTGGCGTCACGACCCCAGCGGGGGTCGGATTTGGACTCGGATTTGGGTTGGGGCCGGGGTTCGGGCGCTTCGGTCCGCGCTCCCCATGGACCGTGGTTCTCCTCACGGGGCTGCGGCTCAGGCGTCGCGCGCATTTCGCCGGCCAATGCCTGAAGGGCGGCGATGCGGTTGTCCGTATCGGGGTGGGTGGAGAACAGATTGTCCATGCGCTCGCCCGAGAGCGGGTTGATGATGAACATGTGCGCGGTGGCTGGATTGCGCTCGGCATCCTGGTTGACCACCTGCTTTGCCCGCCGGGCGATCTTGTCGAGCGCGGAAGCGAGCCACAGCGGGTTGCCGCAGATCTCCGCGCCCCGCCGGTCGGCCGAATATTCGCGTGTACGGCTGATGGCCATCTGCACCATCATGGCGGCGAGCGGTGCGACGATCATCGCCACAAGAACGCCGATGAAGCCGAGTGGATTGTTGTTGTCGCGGTTACCGCCGAAAAAGAACGCGAAATTGCCGAGCATCGAGATCGCGCCGGCCAGCGTCGCGGTGATGGTCATGGTGAGCGTGTCGCGGTTCTGGACATGGGCAAGCTCGTGCGCCATGACGCCCGCCACTTCCTCATAGCTCAGCCGGTCGAGCAGGCCGGTGGTGGCGGCGACCGCCGCGTTCTGCGGGTTGCGGCCGGTGGCGAAGGCGTTGGGCTGGTCGTTCTGGATGAGATAGACACGCGGCATGGGAAGGCCGGCGCGGGCAGCCAGATCGCGCACGATGCCGAAATACTCCGGCGCGTTACGCTCATCCACCTCGACGGCGTTGTGCATCCGGAGCACCATCTTGTCGGCGTTCCAGTAGCTGAACAGATTCATGCCCGCCGCGATCAGGAATGCGATCATCATGCCGCCGGTGCCCCCGATCAGATAGCCCACGCCCATGAAGAGCGCCGTCATGAGGGCCAAGAGCATCGCGGTGCGTATCAAGTTCATCGTCGTCTCAAGCTCCAGAATGAGGCTGCGCCGGGCATTTTCGAACGCGCGACCAATCGCTTATATGATGGGGAACGCGGTTCGTGTATTCAATATTTCCCCGTTTTCGAGAGGAATTCGCCGTGAAAGACGAGACGGACAGACAGGAAGAGCAGCCGAAGAAGGCGCTGACGCCTGCGGCAAGGCGCGCGCTGGCGGAAGCTGAGGAAAGGCGCAGGGCCTATGCGGCAGAGGCCGCGAAGGCCCCGAAGGAGCTTGGCGGGCGCGGCGGACAGGATCCCGCCCGCTATGGCGACTGGGAAGTGAAGGGCATCGCCACCGACTTCTGATATGGGTTGCGCGAAACGCATTAGAGGAATATATTCCTTATATGCCCGTTCTGCATTCCAAACCGATTGCCACACTTGTGCTTGCCGTTCTGCTGAGCGCACAGCCCGCTGCCGTTGCAGCGCGCAGAGAGATGATCTCGGGTCCGGTCGAAGCGCGTGTCGTTCGCGTGATCGACGGAGATACATTTGTTGCCGAGGCGCATGTCTGGCCGGGGCAGCGCATCACGGTGAGCGTGCGCATTCGCGGCGTCGATGCACCCGAAATGCGAAGCCGCTGCGCTGCTGAAAAAGCGGCAGCACGTAAGGCGCGTGCGGTGCTCGACCGCTTGCTGGCAGAAGGCTCCGTCTGGATCAGCGATATCAGTGGCGGCAAGTATTACGGACGGGTGCTTGCCGACGTGACGACGGAACCGGGCGGGGATGTTGCATCGCGTCTTCTCGATGCCAGGCTCGTGGCTGCCTATGGCGGCGGGCGGCGGGTTTCGTTCGTGTGTTGATGGTGGCGTGATTTTCTGATGCGTCGGCGCTCGCCCCTCATCCTCACCTTCTCCCCGTGCACGGGGAAAAGGGGGCTTCGAAGTCAGCGCCTTCCCATTGGATAGCCCTGTGTCACCCGGGTGCACAAAGAACGTGATGCAACGTTGGAATGACCGAAAGCCGGATTTCCGTTTTTTGGGTCCGATGCTCGAGAATGGCGTCCTTCTCCCCGCAGGCGGGGAGAAGGTCCCGGCAGGGGGATGAGGGGCCAGCGCCTTCTTTTCAAACATGCGACCCGCGCTCAAAAACAAAAGGCCGTTCCCGAAGGAACGGCCCCGTGTTTTCGAATTCGCACGCGGTCATGGCCGGTCTGCTGCAGCAGACCATCCGCGCTTCATGCGCTTCAACGGGAAGACTGCTCCCCGCGAAGGCAATCCATCGAGACCACGCTTGAACGGAAATCACTCGACATTGGATCACCTCCTTTCGGTTCGTTGACGACACACCCAATGTGGAGGCGATCGCTCATTTCCGCAAGGGGGAGGGCAAAAACGCCGCGCAGGGCACGCGGCGCTTCGGACTGTCAGCCCTTCCTGTTCTGGCGGTTCTCCACCAGATCGTCGACCACGGCGGGATCGGCGAGTGTGGACGTGTCACCAAGCGCGCCGTAATCGTCTTCGGCGATCTTGCGCAGGATGCGCCGCATGATCTTGCCCGAACGCGTCTTGGGCAGGCCGGGGGCGAACTGGATCTTGTCGGGCGAGGCGATCGGACCGATCTCGCTGCGCACATGGGCGACCAGCTCTTTCTTGAGCTCCTCGGACCCTTCCTCACCGGCCATGAGCGTCACGTAGCAGTAGATGCCCTGGCCTTTCACGTCATGCGGGTAGCCGACAACGGCGGCTTCCGACACCTTGTCGTGGCTGACAAGCGCGGATTCCACCTCGGCCGTGCCCATGCGGTGGCCGGAGACGTTGATGACATCATCGACGCGCCCGGTGATCCAGTAATAGCCGTCCTCGTCGCGGCGGCAGCCATCGCCGGTGAAATACTTGCCCTTGTAGGTGGAGAAATAGGTCTGGATGAAGCGCTCATGGTCGCCATAGACGGAGCGCATCTGGCCGGGCCAGGAATCGGTGATGCACAGATTGCCGCTGGTCGCGCCTTCGAGCACCTGCCCCTCGCCATCGACGAGCTGCGGTTGGACGCCGAAGAACGGACGCGTGGCAGAACCCGCCTTGAGGTCCGTTGCACCCGGAAGCGGCGTGATGAGAATGCCGCCGGTTTCCGTCTGCCACCAGGTGTCGACGATCGGCGACTTCTTGTCGCCGACGACGTTGTAATACCACTCCCAGGCTTCCGGATTGATCGGCTCGCCGACCGAACCCAGGATGCGCAGCGATTTGCGCGAGGCGCGGGTAACGAACTCGTCGCCAGCGCCCATCAGGGCGCGGATCGCGGTGGGGGCAGTGTAGAAGATGTTGACATTGTGCTTGTCGACAACTTGCCAGAAGCGGGAGGCGTCCGGATAGTTGGGCACCCCCTCGAACATCAGGGTGATGGCGCCATTGGCCAGCGGCCCATAGACGATGTAGCTGTGGCCGGTGACCCAGCCCACATCGGCGGTGCACCAGTAGACGTCGCCCTCGTGATAGTCGAAGACATATTCGTGCGTCATCGAGGCATAGACGAGATAGCCGCCCGTTGTGTGCAGAACGCCCTTCGGCTTGCCGGTCGAGCCCGATGTATAGAGTATGAAGAGTGGGTCCTCCGCCTTCATCTTTTCCGGCTTGCACTCGGGCTTCGCCTTGGCGGTTTCCTCGTGATACCAGAGATCGCGGTCCTCGAACCAGTTGATCTTGCCGGCAGTGCGCTGGACAACCAGAACGTGGCGCACTTTTGCGCCAGCCTTTTCGGCCAGTGCGATGGCCTTGTCGGTGTTTTCCTTGAGCGGAATCTTCTTGCCGCCACGCACACCCTCATCGGCGGTTATGACGAAATCGGACTGGCAGTCCTCGATGCGGCCGGCAAGCGAATCGGGCGAGAACCCGCCGAACACGACCGAGTGCACCGCGCCGATGCGCGCGCAGGCGAGCATTGCATAGGTGGCTTCCGGGATCATCGGCATGTAGATGGTGACGCGGTCACCCTTCTTGACGCCGCGCGACTTCAGCACGTTGGCGAGCCGGCAGACTTTCTCGTAGAGCTCGTTATAGGTGATCTTCCTGTCGTCGTAGGGATTGTCACCTTCCCAGATGATGGCAGTCTGGTTGCCGCGCTTTTTCAAATGGCGGTCGATGCAGTTGTAGGCGACGTTCGTCACGCCGTCCTCGAACCATTTGATCGAAACCTTGCCCTTGAAGGACGTGTTCTTCACCTTGGTGTAAGGCTTGAACCAGTCGATGCGCTTGCCGTGCTTCTTCCAGAATTTTTCCGGATCCCTGACGCTGTCCTTGTACCATTTGAGATACGTCTCATCGTCGATGAGCGCGTTTTTCTTCCACGCGGATTTGACGCGGTGAACGTGCACTTCGGACATTTTTCCTCCTCCGGGTAGGCACTTGCTGGGACTGGAGCTGCGCATCGAGACGCAGGGTCCGCTGGCTCGCGCGCATTATTACCATTCTGCCTGCCGCTACAACATTAGACATTTGGTGGCAGCGGTAGAACCGCACAAAACGCATGGGCCAGAGCGTTAGCACCGATGGATTCCGGCTGCTAACAATTTGTATTTACACGATAAATTTACGCATATGTGACAGCATCAGGCTGGACGAAGAATCGCTTTCGCCGCACAATTTCTCAATCCGGAACCCGATTCGGAAAGGAAGCACATGCAGCAGAAGGGCGAAATGGAGCTGATGCTCCGGGGCTATGGACTGACGACGGCAGAGTTTCTTTATCACATGCCGGATCATCCGACGATCCTGCAGAGTTTTCTATGGCAGCATTACGACACAGCACCGGATTTTCCGGCACTCTACCGGTTTATCGACTTCTGGAACGAGACGCTTGACGGGCCGCTCCATTCGGTCACCTACACGCACAGGAAACTGATCTCGCCGAGCGAGTGGCGTAGCGTGGCCGGAGAGCTTGTCCTGCACTGATGCCTGTTGGGGTCAGGCCGCTGCCGGGCGTGGAGCCTCCTCCTCACTCCATGCCCGGCCGCATCGCAGGGTCAGACGGCGGGCGGGCTGAGGCGGGCGAACGCCTCCTGCCGCCGGTAGGGGAAATAGGGATAGGCGGCATCGGTGAGGCTTGCCGCATCCAGCTTTGCGATCTGTTCATCCGACAGCGACCAGCCGATGGCGCCGAGATTCTGGCGTAGCTGCTCCTCGTTGCGGGCACCGACAATGACGGAGGAGACGCTCGGCCGGCGTGTAAGCCAGTTGATTGCTATCTGTGGAACCGTTTTCCCGGTTTCCTCGGCCACGTCCTCCAGCGCATCCACCACGCGATAAAGCTGTTCCTGGTCAACGGGCGGGCCGAAGCTGGCCGTATCGTGCAGGCGGCTGCCCTCGGGGAGGGGAACGCCACGACGGATCTTGCCGGTAAGCCGGCCCCAGCCGAGTGGACTCCAGACCAGCGCGCCGACACCCTGATCGAGGCCGAGCGGCATCAATTCCCATTCGTAATCGCGACCGACCAGCGAATAGTAGACCTGGTGAGCGACATAGCGCTGCCAGCCATGACGCTCAGCGGCCGCCAGCGACTTCATCACCTGCCAGCCGGAAAAATTGGACACGCCGAGATAGCGCAATTTGCCGGCACGCACGAGATCGTCGAGGGTCGACAGAACCTCCTCGACCGGCGTTGCGGCATCGAAGGCATGCAGTTGCAGGAGGTCGATATAGTCGGTTCCAAGGCGTTTCAGGGCCGCGTCGACACTGCGAACGAGACGGGCCCGCGAGGTGCCGGCATCGGACGGACCCTCGCCCATGGGCAGGGCCGTCTTGGTGGAGATCAGCACCGCATCACGCCGGCCCCTGATAGCTTCGCCCAGAACCGTTTCGGAAGCGCCGTCTGAATAGACATCCGCTGTATCGAAGAGATTGAGCCCTGCATCGAGGCAGATATCGATGAGACGGCGGGCTTCATTCGCGTCAGTGGTGCCCCAAGCCCCGAACAGGGGACCGGTGCCGCCGAAGGTCCCCGTGCCGAAGCTCAAGACCGGAACCTTGAGGCCCGATGCGCCGAGATTTCTGTATTCCATGGTTTGCTCCCTGGTTGGTTAGAGGATGAAAGGTCAGGATGTGGCGGGGTCGCAGACGGCTTCCCGCCTTGTGCGCCGGTGCTCCATGCGCTGAGCGGCGAAAGCGACAGCGAAAGCCGCCATGGGCACAAGGCCGGCGATCCAGATGACGGCACCAAGGCCCGGGCCGTGGTCGATCACCGCGCCGCCCAGCCAGGCACCGATCGCATTGCCGAGATTGAAGGCGGCGATGTTGAAGGAGGAGGCGAGGCCCTGCCCGGCGCCCTCGGCTTTTTCGAGCACCCACATCTGCAGGGGCGGCACGGTGGCGAAGGCGGCAGCACCGAACACCCCGATGGCGATCACGGCGCCGACCTTTTCGTGGACGGCGAAGCTCATGGCAAAGAGGACGGCCGAGAGCAGGGCGAGTGATCCGAGAACAGCCGGTCCGAGCCATCGGTCGGCGAATTTCCCGCCGATGAGGTTTCCGGCGATGAGGCCGCCGCCGAAGACGAGCAGGATGGGTGAGACCGCGCTTTCTGCAAAGTCGGTGATGCGTGTGAGGATAGGCGCAATGTAGGTGAAGGCAGCAAATACGCCGACCCAGCTCAGCACCGTTGTCAGAAGGCCGAGGAGCACCTGCGGGCGGGCCAGCACGGCGAGCGTGTTTCCGCTGTCGTCCTCACCAGCGGAAGCATCGTCGCGCGGAACAAAGGCGGCGATGATGGCCAGGGCTGCAAGGCCCACCAGCGTGACGGCCCAGAATGTGGATCGCCAACCGAAAGCCTGACCGAGCCAGGTGCCGAACGGCACACCGAGAATGTTTGCCACGGTGAGGCCGGTGAACATGATGGCGATGGCCGAGGCACGCCTGTCGGGGGAGACAAGGCCAGTGGCCACCACGGAGCCAACACCGAAGAACGATGCGTGTGCAAAGGCCGTCAGCACGCGCGCGGCCATGAGGGCCCAGTAGTTGGGCGCAAGCGCGCAGGCGAGGTTGCCGAGCGTGAAGATGACCATCAGGGCGATCAGCAGGGTCTTGCGGGACCAGCGCCCGGTCAGAGCGCCCAGGATGGGCGCGCCGGCCACCACGCCGAGCGCATAACCCGAGATGAGCAGGCCGGCAGCGGAGATGGTGACGTCAAGATCGGCGCTGACCTCCAGAAGCAGACCCATGATGACGAATTCGGTAACGCCGATGCCGAAAGCGCCGGCGGTCAGCGCGTAGAGTGCAAGGGGCATGTCAAAGGCTCTTGTCGTTGCGGAAGGGCGAATTTGGATTGACCACTTGCGCTTAGATGGACGTCTGCCGATTGATGAATTAGACTTCAAAAAATAAAATCATCATGGAATTCAATTCATAAATGGCGCGTATCGACATAAACCGTTCCGGTGAGATCGAAGTGTTCGTGCGGGTGGTGGAATTGCAGAGTTTTTCAGCCGCGGCGCGCGATCTGAAGATGACGCCGTCCGCCGTCAGCAAGCTGGTGGCGCGGCTCGAGGCCCGGCTTGGAACGCGGCTGCTGCGTCGCTCCACGCGCCGGCTTCAGATAACCCCGGAGGGAAGCGCTTTCTATCAAAGCGGTGTGCGCATTCTGGCGGATATCCAGGCGGCTGAGCAGGAAGCTGCGGCGGGATCCGCGCCGCGCGGGCGCCTCAGGGTCAACTCGAACGTGCCTTTCGGCCAGAACCGGCTGATCCCGCTGCTTCCAGAATTCACGGCCCGTTATCCGGATGTGGTGGTGGATCTGGTGTTGACGGACCGGGTGATCGATCTGATCGAGGAGCGGGCGGATGTCGCCATCCGTGCCGGAGCGCTCGCCGAATCGAGCCTGATCGCGCGCAAGCTTGGTGATAGCGGCATGGCTGTCGTGGCCGCGCCTTCTTATCTGGAAGTACATGGACGACCGGAGAGCCCGGCCGACCTTGCCGGCCACGCGTTGCTTGGCTTCTGCTTTTCGCGCATTCATGAAGGGTGGCCCTTCATCGGACCGGAGGGGCTGAAAAGCAGCATCCCGCCCACCGGCGGCACGCTGGTCAGTGACGGGGAGGCCATGCGGCTGATGACGCTGGCAGGCGCGGGCATCGCCCGTCATGCCCGCTGGCACATCCAGCCGGACATCGATGCGGGGCGGCTGGTGCCGCTCTTGGAGGATTTCAATCCGGGCGATCGCGAAGGTGTCTATGCGGTCTATGTCGGACACGGAAAATTCCTGCCGACCCGCGTCCGGGCATTCCTCGATTTTCTGGCCGAGAAGGTCAAGATCGCCTAATTCGGGGCAGCCATTGTGCCTATATTCCTACCCCTTCGCCCCCGATGTAGACTGTTGCCTCACGGAACAGGGCGCCACGGGACCGGAACCGATGTGAACCCGGTTGCCGAGCCGAGTGGCGGAAGGGGCAGCTATGAACGGGCTTGCGAGAGTATGCTGGATCACGGCTCCGCTTTATGCGGTGCTTGGGATGAGCTTTGGAATTTACATGGCGGCGTCGGGCGACCACACTCTGGCGCCCGCGCATGGACATCTGAACCTACTCGGATGGGTCACCATTGGGCTTTACGGTGCCTTTTACACGTTGGTGCCGCAGGCTGCGGAGGGGCGGCTGGCCAGATTGCAGGTGCTTCTTGCCCAGCTCGGAGTGATAGTCACGGCGCCGGGCATTGCGTTTGCGATCCTGGGAATGGGCGAGGGGCTGGCGAAAGCCGGTGCGGTGCTCATCCTGCTCGGAGCGCTTTTGTTTCTGATTATTGTCGTGCGCGCCACGGGGCGCTCAGCGGCGGGTGCCTGATCCCTCAGCGCGCGCCGAAGATTGCTGATCCGACGCGCACGCTGGTGGCGCCGAAGGCGATGGCTTTCTCGAAGTCGCCCGACATGCCCATGGAGCATTTCTCGACGCCGGCCTCGGCGGCGAGCTTGTTTAACAGCGCGAAATGCGGGCCGGGGTTTTCATCGAGCGGCGGGATGCACATGAGACCCTCGATGGCGAGGCCGTATTCCTCGCGGCAATGTTTGACGAAGGTGACGGCCTGGCGAGGGTCGATGCCGGCTTTCTGTTCTTCGAGGCCGGTGTTGACCTGGACATAAAGACGCGGGTGCCGATCCTGTTTCTGCATCTCGGTTGAAAGTGCGCGGGCGATCTTTTCGCGGTCGACGCTCTCGATTACGTCGAAAAGGGCGACGGCGTCGGCGGCCTTGTTGGACTGCAGTGGGCCGATGAGGCGCAGTTCGATATCGGGATGGGCCTCCTTTAGCGCGGGCCACTTGCCCTGGGCTTCCTGGACACGGTTTTCGCCGAAAACACGCTGGCCGGCCTCGATGACCGGACGGATCTGATCGGCCTCGAAGGTCTTGGAAACGGCGACAAGCGTGACGGGCTCATCCGAGCGTCCTGCGGCTTTCTCCGCTGCTGCGATCTTCGCTTTGACATCCTGCAGATTCTCGACGGCGTGGCTCATCCTGTCGCTGATCCCTCTTTCAAAAAGGCTTCCTGGAGTTGACGCTTCGGCGAAACCATGGTGAAGGTCCGCCGACATCATTTCCGCTTCTTATCTTGTGAAAATCCGGCCATGGCAACCGAACGTTACAATCCCCGTGTCGCAGAACCCCGCTGGCAGAAAGCCTGGGACGAGGCAAAGCTGTTCGAGGCCAGCAATGATGACGGGCGGCCGAAATACTATGTGCTCGAGATGTTCCCCTATCCGTCCGGGCGCATTCACATCGGCCACACGCGCAATTACACGATGGGCGATGTGGTCGCGCGCTACAAGCGCGCCAGGGGCTACAATGTGCTGCACCCGATGGGCTGGGACGCGTTCGGCATGCCGGCGGAAAACGCGGCGATGCAGAACAAGGTGCACCCCAAGGAGTGGACCTATCAGAACATCGCGGTGATGCGCGATCAGCTGAAGACGTTCGGTCTGTCGCTCGACTGGAGCCGCGAGTTCGCCACCTGTGACGTGGATTACTATCACCGCCAGCAGATGCTGTTTGTCGATTTCTTCGAGAAGGGGCTGGTGACGCGCAAGACCTCCAAGGTCAACTGGGACCCGGTGGATCAGACCGTGCTTGCCAACGAACAGGTGATCGACGGTCGCGGCTGGCGCTCCGGCGCGGAAGTCGAGCAGCGCGAGCTGGCGCAGTGGTTCTTCAAGATCACCGATTACGCGCAGGACCTGGTCGATGCCATCGACGATCTCGACCAGTGGCCGGAAAAGGTGCGCCTGATGCAGCGCAACTGGATCGGCCGTTCGGAAGGCATGCTGATCCGCTGGGCTCTGGCCGAAGAGACGGCGCCTGAGGGCGTGAATGAGCTGGAGGTCTACACGACCCGGCCCGACACGCTGTTCGGCGCGTCCTTCATGGCGATTGCCGCCGATCATCCGCTGGCGAAGACACTGGCCGCCGACAATGCCGAGCTTGCCGCATTCTGCGACGAATGCCGCCGCATGGGCACCTCGGCTGCGGCGCTGGAGACGGCGGAGAAGAAGGGTTTCGACACGGGCGTGCGCGTGCGCCATCCCTTCGATCCGGAATGGACGCTGCCGGTCTATGTGGCCAATTTCGTGCTGATGGATTACGGCACGGGCGCGATTTTCGGCTGCCCCTCGGGCGACCAGCGCGACCTGGATTTCGCCAACAAATACGGCCTGCCGGTGACGCCGGTTGTGATGCCGGAAGGTGCGGATGCCGCGACCTTCCAGATCACCGAGGAAGCCTTCACCGATGATGGCGTGATGATCAATTCGCGCTTTCTCGACGGCATGAAGCCGAAGGCGGCGTTCGAGGAAGTCGCCAACCGCCTCTCCTCCGAGACGATCAATGGCCGCCCGGTGGGCGAGCGCAAGGTGAACTTCCGCCTGCGTGACTGGGGCGTTTCGCGCCAGCGTTACTGGGGCTGCCCGATCCCGATGATCCACTGCGACGATTGCGGTGTGGTGCCGGTGCCGAAGGCCGACATGCCGGTCAAGCTGCCCGACGACATCGAGTTCGACCGTCCCGGAAATCCGCTCGACCGCCACCCGACCTGGAAGCATGTGAAGTGCCCGAAATGCGGTGCGGATGCGCGGCGCGAGACGGACACGATGGACACATTCGTCGATTCGTCGTGGTATTTCGCGCGCTTCACCGCACCGTGGGAGAACGACCCGACCAACCCGAAGGCCGCCAATGAGTGGCTGCCGGTCGACCAGTATATCGGCGGCATCGAGCATGCGATCCTGCATCTGCTCTATTCGCGCTTCTTTGCCCGCGCCATGAGCGCGACGGGCCATCTGGATGTGGCCGAGCCCTTCAAGGGCCTGTTCACGCAGGGCATGGTGGTGCACGAGACCTATCGTGCACCCGATGGCCGCTGGCTGGCTCCGAACGAGGTGGAAATCACAGGCTCGGGCGATGGCCGCAAGGCGGTGGAGATTGCCACAGGTGAGCCCGCATCGATCGGCTCGCTCGAGAAAATGTCGAAATCCAAGAAGAACACGGTGAGCCCGGAGGACATCATCGAGTCCTTCGGTGCGGATACGGCGCGCTGGTTCATGCTGTCCGATTCCCCGCCAGAGCGCGACGTGGAATGGACGGACGATGGCGCGACGGGCGCGCACCGGTTCGTACAGCGTGTTTGGCGTCTGGTCTCCGAAGTTGCGGATCATGTGCGTGGTGTAGCGCCGAAGGCGGCGCATGAGGGTTCTGCCGTTGCGACTTCGAAGGCGGCGCACAAGGCCTTGAAGGCCGTGGGCGAAGACATCGAGAAGCTGGCCTTCAACCGTGCCATTGCGCGCGTTCATCAGCTCGTCAACGATCTGCAGGAACCGCTGTCGGCGCTGGCCGGCGCGGACGACGCGGCGAAGGGCGCAGCGCGCGAGGCCGTCGACATCCTGATCCATCTGGTCGCGCCCTTCATGCCGCATCTGGCCGAAGAGTGCTGGGCTGCGATCGGCGGTGAGGGGCTGGTCGCTGCGAGCGCCTGGCCGGCGTTCGATCCGGCGCTGGTCGTGGACAATGAAATCGTCCTGCCCGTTCAGATCAACGGCAAGAAGCGCGGTGATTTGACAATTGCGCGCGACGCAGATCAATCTGCGGTCGAAGATGCGGTGCTCCAGCTCGATTTCGTCCAAAAGGCGCTGAACGGCTCTGAGCCGCGCAAGGTGATCGTCGTTCCGCAGCGTATCGTCAACATCGTTGCCTGATGCCGCGGGACCCGGATTGATGCTGTTTGGAAAACAGGGGGAAAGCTTGAACCCGACGTTTCGCGTTTCGCTTCTGGCCGGTCTGGCACTTTCATTGGCGGTGGCGTCCGGCTGCACGGTGCGCCCCCTGATGGCCACGCCGGATATAACGTCAAGCGGCTATGCCTCCGTGCCCGCCCTGTCGTCCATCACCATTGCGCCGGTCGATACACGCTATGGGCAGGAGGTTCGCAACCACCTGATTTTCCTGCTCAATGGCGGAGCCGGCCAGCCCGCAGGCGCACGGTATACGCTCGATCTTTCCGTGAGACGGTCGAGCTCCGCGGCGGCACGCGTGCAGGTTCGTACCGACAATGAGCCCACCTCCAGCCTCATGACGATGACGGCGGATTACAAGGTTACCGACAGCAGCACCGGCAGTGTGGTTGCAACCGGGCGCCGCCAGATTTCCTCGGCCTACGACGTGCCGCGACAGGAGTTCGCCGCGCTACGCGCAGAACGCGATGCCGAAAACCGCGCTGCCCGCGAACTGGCAGAGCAATTGCGCCTGGCGCTGGGGCAGGACCTGGCGCGCGCGGAGAACGGATCATAACACTGCTGCCCTTCAGCGGTCGTGGGTTCGCTGCACATGGACGTTGTAATCTTGCATTCGTGTCATTGCGTCGTCACAGTATTCGGTGAAACAGCCTGTGAGGCGTGATCTCTGAATGTTGCGCTATTTCCGTGGAAGCTCATCTTCCGACAAGTCGAAGGAGCGGAATGACGGTGATGACGAGAACCGAAATGCTGCAGGGGGCACTTCGTCCATGGCTCTGCACACGACGCTGACCTCGGTCGCTGCGGTTCTTGGCAGCCGCGTTCTGGGCCGCGATGTCTATGCGCCCGAAACGCCGCATGTGGTCGATCAACTGATTGCCGAGCGCACCACGCATCTTTCGCAGAATATGCTGTGGCCGCTGGCCCAGCCCTTTCTCTACCGCTTTCTGCACTATCGGCAGGCCGTGACCATGGCCGACGAGGTTGCCGAATTATCCGGTCGGGATGCCTTCGCCTATATCAGTCGGCTTCTTTCGCTGGAAATCTCGGCGAGCGGACTTGAGCATATACCGTCTTCGGGCGGCTTCATCCTTGCGCCGAATCACCCGACCGGCATTGCCGATGGCATCGCCGTCTACGACATGATGAAGGCCGTTCGTCCGGACATGGCGATTTTCGCCAACCGCGATGCCCTGCGTGTCAATTCGCGGTTCCGCGATCTGATCATTCCGGTGGAATGGCGCGCGGGCGAAAAGTCTCACGCCAAGAGCCGGGATACGCTGGAAATGACCGCCAAGGCGTTCAATACCGGCAAGGCCATCGTGCTCTTCCCCTCCGGACGCATCGCGTACTGGAACAAGGACAAGCTGACCGAACGCCCCTGGCAGCCTTCCGTGGTGGCGCTCGCGCGGCGCTATCAGGTGCCGGTCATTCCAATGAACATGACGGCGCGCAATTCGGGCCTGTTCTATCTGCTCTCGCGCTATTCGACAGAACTGCGCGACATGACGCTGTTCCACGAGCTTCTGAACAAGAAGGGCCGGGCGATCAGCATGGTGATCGGCAAGCCGATCATGCCGGACGCGCTGGGTGAGGGTGAGCCGGCGGATGTGGCCGCGCGTCTTCAGGAGCACACGGTGCACCGGCTGCGCGAAGACCCGGACGCGACCTTTGAAGGTTAGCGGCCGAAGGTTAGCGGCACGTATGCCCATGGGCGTGCGACGTTAGAAATCAGTTTTCGGGGAAGACGGGCGCGCATGCTGTTGTTGCTGGCGCTGGCCCCTTATCCTTACCTTCTCCCCGCGGGCGGGGAGAAGGGGGCGTCTGTGTCGGTGCAAATCTTGCACCGAGGTTGCTTCCGGCTGTTTAGCCTCAGCCGATCTTCTGGCCGGTTTTCGCCCAGTCGGCGAGGAAGGCTTCAAGGCCCTTGTCGGTGAGCGGGTGCTTGACCAGCGCCTTCAAAACGGACGGCGGGACGGTTGCCACGTCGGAGCCGATCAGGGCGGCCTGCTTCACATGGTTTACGGTGCGGATGGAGGCGGCGAGGATCTCGGTGCCGAAATCGTAATTGTCGTAGATCGTGCGAATCTCCGCGATCAGGTCCATGCCATCGATGCCCATGTCGTCGAGACGACCGATGAAGGGCGAGATGAAGGTTGCACCGGCCTTGGCGGCAAGCAGCGCCTGGTTTGCCGAGAAGCAGAGCGTGACATTGACGAGGCGGCCTGAAGAGGTGATCGCCTTACAGGCCTTGAGGCCGTCCATGGTGAGCGGCACCTTGATGCAGATGTTGTCGGCGATCTTCGAGAGAACATCAGCCTCTTTCATCATGCCTTCGAAATCCGTCGCGGTCACTTCGGCGGAGACCGGGCCATCGACGATGCCGCAGATTTCCTTTGTCACTTCCATGATGTCGCGGCCCGACTTCATGATCAGCGACGGATTGGTGGTGACGCCATCGAGCAGACCGGTGTCGCTCAATTCGCGGATTTCATTGACGTCGGCGGTGTCGACGAAGAACTTCATGGCAAACTCCTTAGGCAGTCCGAAGGCGGGGATTGAGAGGATGCACACTCATCCTCCATATGTTCGGTCTTTGCTCTAATGCAAGAACAGGGCAAGGTCACGCCCGATGACAAAAGATTCGCCAATGAGCTCCGTTGTTCCGGTCATGGTGCCGATGCCGGCCGAGCGACCCTACTCCTATGCGGTGCCGGATGGCATGCGCATGGAGCCGGGCTCGATCGTGCGCGTGCCTTTGGGGCCGCGCGAGGTGGCGGGGATTGTCTGGGACGGGCCGGGCGAGGCGGTGGCGGCGAAAAGGCTTCGGGCCATTGCCGGGGTTTTCGACTGTCCGCCGATCCCCGAAGAGATGCGCCGGTTCGTCGACTGGGTGGCGAGCTATACGCTTTCGCCGCCCGGTATGGTGGCGCGCATGCTGCTGCGTGCGCCGGCGGCGTTCGATCCCGAACCGCCGACCGAGGGGCTGCGGCTTGTGGAGGGCATGGGCCCCGACCGGCTGACGGCAGCCCGCGAACGCGTGCTGGAAATGGCCGCCGACGGCCAGGCATGGACCAAGGCGGGGCTTGCCCATGCCGCTGGCGTCTCCTCCAGCGTGATCGAGGGCTTGCGCACGCAGGGCGTGTTCGAAACGGTTTCGATCCCGCCGCGCCCCGTTGTGGCCGCGCCCGACCCGGCATTCGGACGCGCGACGCTGACCGACGGTCAGGCGGAAGCGGCGGATCGTTTGCGGGAAAAGGCCGGCACCGATGCCTTTAGCGTGACGCTGATCGACGGCGTAACGGGATCGGGCAAGACGGAAGTCTATTTCGAAGCGGTGGCTGCGGCGCTGGAACGGGGCAAGCAGGTTTTGATCCTCATTCCCGAAATCGCGCTGACGCAGGCCTTTCTGGAACGCTTTCACGACCGGTTCGGCGCAAAGCCCGCCGAATGGCACTCCGACCTTGCGCCGAAGAAACGCGAGCGGGTCTGGCGGCAGGTCGCGGAAGGGCAATTGCGCGTGGTGGCGGGTGCGCGCTCGGCGCTTTTCCTGCCCTTTCGCGAGCTTGGCCTGATCGTGATCGATGAGGAGCACGATCCGGCCTACAAGCAGGAAGACCGTGTTTTCTACAATGCGCGCGACATGGGCGTGGTGCGGGGGCATATCGGCGGCTTTCCGGTGGTGCTTGCGTCTGCAACGCCATCGCTTGAAAGCCGGGTCAATGCCAATCAGGGCCGCTATGAGCGGATCGTGCTTTCCTCGCGCTTTGCCGATGCGGCGTTGCCGGATCTTGCCACCATAGACATGCGCAAGGCGGCGCCAGAGCGTGGAGGGTTTCTCTCGCCGGTGCTCATCGAGGAGATGAAGAAGACGCTGGCGCGGGGCGAGCAGTCGCTTCTGTTCCTGAACAGACGCGGCTATGCGCCGCTCACGCTGTGCCGGGTGTGCGGGCATCGGTTTCAATGTCCGGACTGTTCGAGCTGGCTGGTGGAACATCGCTTTCGGCGGCAGCTTGTGTGCCATCATTGCGGATACAATGAGCCGCGCCCGGAAGCGTGCCCGGAATGCGGCACGCTCGATCATCTGGTGGCCTGCGGGCCGGGGGTGGAGCGAATCACCGAAGAGGTGGACCAGCTTTTTCCCGATGCGCGCACCATCATGCTCTCCTCCGACATGATGGGGGGCGTGAAGCGGCTGCGGCTGGAACTGGAAGCCATTGCCAAGGGCGAGGCGGACATCATCATCGGCACGCAGCTTGTGGCCAAGGGGCACAATTTCCCCGGCATGACGCTGGTGGGTGTGATCGACGCGGATCTGGGGCTGGCCAATGGCGACCCGCGCGCGGCGGAGCGCACCTTTCAGCTTCTGGCGCAGGTGACGGGGCGTGCCGGCCGCACGGGGCGCAAGAGCCTCGGCCTGTTGCAGACCTATCAGCCGGAGCACCCGGTGATGCGGGCGATCGTGACGGGAGATGCGGAGGCGTTTTACGAGCGCGAGACCGCCGAACGCGAGCGGGCGGGGCTTCCGCCATTTGGCAGGCTTGCCGGCATCATCGTGAGCGCTGCCACGCGCCAGGAGGCCGAAAGCCATGCACGCGCGCTGCGGCGTGCGGCACCAAGGGCCGATGAAGTGGATGTGCTGGGGCCAGCGGAGGCGCCGCTGGCGCTGGTTGCCGGCCGGCACCGGTTCCGGCTTCTCGTGCAGGGCACGCGCCGAGCGGACATTCAGGGCTTTCTGCGTGACATGATCAAGGCAGGGCCAAGGCCGCGCGGCTCGGTGCGGGTGCAGGTGGATATCGATCCGCAGAGTTTTCTCTAATTGAAGACTATGCCGCTGCGGGTTTTCCAGCCTTAACGTCCATGCGCAATACGATGCTATCGGGCAGGTAGTACCCATTCAGCATGTTGCCCGTGAAATGAACATCGCTGATGCCCGATACTCTCAGGACCTTTTGCATCCCCCTTATCGCAGGGTGGTCCGATGGAATGAATTCGGTGGAACTGGCATCGAGTCCCGAGAGTGACTCGTTGGCTGCTATGGTTTCGGCCACAATCCGATAGAATTCTCGCTTATGCTGGATTGAGCTGTCAGGCACGATCCAAAGTTTCCAGAGGTCATGATCAGGGTAATGTACCCAAAGGGCAGCCTGTGGCTTTGCTTCGGTGCTATCCAAAAGCTCGATTAGCCGCCGCCCCTTGGTTACCAGAAACGTCTGATCCATTTCAGAACTCCGTGATCCGAGTGCTCCACTGCCTCGACAAGTGTTTGAGCCTCAAATGAAGTATAGGACTTGTAGCGGGCGTCGGGAAGCCATTCGCAGGTGATTGCCCAGTTGGCTGAGAAGCTTAAATCGCGAGCGATCTCATTCTTCAGTTCGCGTGAGAGCCCTGCCAGACCAGCGAGTGTTGGAAAGTCATGCGAATACACGTTCTTGATGAAGTTTTTGTCGGGGATGGTGTCTTCTGAAATTTGTTTTGCAATACACGCCTTTAAGGCAAGCTCGATCGCGTATCCGCTCAGGTAATAGGCATTGGATGCGCGCCCATGCTCCAACAGGAGCTTGGCATCTTCGAGCTTGGCCCGGGCAAGTCTACGTAGATCAAGGCGCTTCAATCGGGTTGCCCTTCCCTGCGGCGTTGAATAGGACGCACTCTAAAGTTGAAAATTGTTCGAAGTCCAGAATCATATTATCGCAGGCATTCGACGAATTTCGATCAGGGGCACAAGAATGACCTTCTCCTTTCCATGGCCGGTAACCCAGGGCGAATGGCTGGCATGGTCGGCGGCGGCGGTGACGATCTTCATCGGCCTGTTCGTCATGTTCATGCCCAGGCTGGCCCTGCGCCTCTTCCGGCTGCAGCCGGCGGCGGAGCGCACCGAAATGCTGGTCGTGCCGCGCGCCATCATCGGCGGTTTCTACATCGGCTTCGGGCTGGCGGCGATGATGCTGGCGCAGCCCTTCATCTATCTGGCGCTGGGGGCGGCGTGGGCCGTGTCGGTTTTCGGCTGTGTGATCTCGATGCTCTCGGATGGTGCGAAGGCGCTTTATAGCTGGCTGTTTCTGCTCCTGTCGCTCATTCTGGCGGTGCTGCCGCTGGCTTTTGTGATGGGATTCGTCGCCTGACGGATCAAAAATGCGTCGAAACTGCGACAAAGCAGCCGGTTTGCCGGGGGCTATGCGTGTTGCGACTCTCGGAAGCCTGTGCTAGACGGCAATCGGCTTTCGGCAGAAGGGCATGTCCCATGTCTTTTTGCGAGGGGAAAAATTCAATCAGGTCAGAGATTTAGCCCGAGCCTGGCGCTCCAGCAGAAAATCTTGTGGCCTTCTAGGCGTGAGAGATGACCATCCCGTGGCACAATCTGGCTCCATGATTTCCGGAATGGCAGGGCGCTACGCTGGTTCGCTTTTCGAACTGGCGAAGGAAGCCAAGGCGATTTCCACAGTCGAGACCGACCTCGACCGTTTCGAGAAACTTCTTGAAGGCAGCGACGACCTGCAGCGTCTCGTCGAGAGCCCCGTGTTCTCGGCTGATGACCAGCTGAAGGCGATCAGCGCCGTTCTCGACAAGGCCAAGATCACGGGTCTGGTCGGCAATTTTCTGCGTGTCGTTGCGAAGAACCGGCGTTTGTTCGCCGTTCCGCAGATGATCCGCGCATTCCGCCACATTGCCGCAGAAGATCGCGGTGAGACCACGGCGGACGTGACGGCAGCGCATGCGCTCAACGCGACGCAGGAGAAGGAACTGAAGGCCGCCCTCAAAGCAGTGGCCGGCAAGGACGTTTCGATCAACGTTTCCGTTGATCCCTCCATTCTCGGCGGGCTGGTGGTCAAGATGGGCTCGCGCCAGATCGACACATCGCTCAAAACCAAACTCAATTCGCTCAAGCTTGCACTGAAAGAGGTCGGCTGATGGACATCCGTGCGGCGGAAATTTCCGCAATTCTGAAGGATCAGATAAAGAACTTCGGCAAGGAAGCCGAAGTTTCAGAAGTTGGCCAGGTGCTCTCCGTGGGCGACGGCATTGCCCGCGTCTATGGTCTGGACAATGTCCAGGCCGGTGAGATGGTGGAGTTCCCCGGCGGCATCCGCGGCATGGCGCTCAACCTGGAAGTCGACAATGTCGGCGTCGTTATCTTCGGTAGCGACCGTGACATTAAAGAAGGCGACACGGTGAAGCGCACGGGCGCCATCGTGGACGTTCCGGTCGGTCCGGAGCTGCTCGGCCGCGTTGTTGACGCGCTCGGCAACCCGATCGACGGCAAGGGCCCGATCAAGGCGAAAGAGCGTCGCCGCGTCGATGTGAAGGCGCCGGGCATCATTCCCCGCAAGTCGGTTCACGAGCCGATGTCCACGGGTCTGAAGTCCGTTGACGCCCTGATCCCGATCGGTCGCGGCCAGCGCGAGCTGATCATTGGCGACCGCCAGACCGGCAAGACCGCCATCGTTCTCGACACCTTCCTCAACCAGAAGCCGCTCAACGACGGTGACGACGAGAGCCAGAAGCTCTACTGCGTCTATGTCGCCGTTGGCCAGAAGCGCTCCACGGTTGCACAGCTGGTGAAGGTTCTGGAAGAGCGCGGCGCGCTCGAATACTCGATCATCGTCGCCGCAACCGCTTCCGACGCCGCTCCGATGCAGTTCCTGGCTCCGTTTGCCGGCTGCGCCATGGGCGAATATTTCCGCGACAATGGCAAGCATGCCGTGATCGCCTATGACGATCTGTCCAAGCAGGCCGTTGCCTACCGTCAGATGTCGCTCCTGCTGCGTCGCCCGCCGGGCCGTGAAGCTTATCCGGGTGACGTGTTCTACCTGCACTCCCGCCTGCTCGAGCGCGCGGCGAAGATGAACGACGAGCAGGGCGCCGGTTCGCTCACGGCTCTGCCGGTCATCGAGACGCAGGCGAACGACGTGTCGGCCTACATTCCGACCAACGTGATCTCGATCACCGACGGTCAGATCTTCCTCGAGACCAACCTGTTCTTCCAGGGTATCCGCCCGGCTGTGAACGTCGGTCTGTCGGTGTCGCGCGTCGGCTCCGCAGCCCAGATCAAGGCCATGAAGCAGGTTGCCGGCTCCATTAAGGGTGAGCTCGCCCAGTACCGTGAAATGGCTGCGTTCGCGCAGTTCGGTTCTGACCTCGACGCCTCGACCCAGCGCCTGCTCAACCGCGGTGCACGCCTGACCGAACTCCTGAAGCAGCCGCAGTTCTCGCCGCTGAAGACGGAAGAGCAGGTTGCCGTGATTTTTGCCGGTGTGAATGGCTACCTCGACAAGCTGCCGCTTGGCGATGTCACCCGTTTCGAGCAGGGCCTGCTTTCGCACATGCGTGCGGACGGCAAGGACGTGCTGGAAGCGATCCGCAAGGAAAAGGCGCTTTCCGACGATCTGCGTGAGAAGCTCAAGGCACAGATCGACGCATTCGCCAAGAACTTCGCCTGAGGCTGAGCGAGCATGGCTTCCCTCAAGGAACTTCGCAACCGGATCGCCTCGGTCAAGGCGACGCAGAAAATCACCAAGGCGATGCAGATGGTCGCCGCGGCGAAACTGAAGCGCGCCCAGGAGGCGGCCGAGGCTGCGCGGCCCTATGCCGAACGCATGGGAACCGTGCTCGCCAACATTGCCGGCGCCGTGTCGGGAACCGACGCGCCGCCGCTGATGGCCGGCACCGGTAAGGACGACGTGCATCTCCTGGTCGTCGCCACGGCCGAGCGCGGCCTTTGCGGCGGCTTCAACAGCCAGATCGCCAAGAAGGCACGCGAGCACATCCGCGCACTTCTGCGGGACGGCAAGACCGTGAAGGTGCTCTGCGTCGGCAAGAAGGGTTACGACATCCTGCGCCGTGACCATGGCGACCTGATCATCGATCGCGTGGACCTGCGCGAGGTGAAGAAGATCGGCTTCGAAAACGCGCATGAGATCGCCCGTCAGGTGATCGGCCTGTTCGAGAAGGGCGAGTTCGACATCTGCACGCTGTTCTACTCCGAATTCCAGTCGGTGATGTCTCAGGTGCCGACCGCGCTGCAGATCATCCCCGCTGCGGTTCCCACAGAGGACGCCGGCGAAGGTTCGGACGCGGTGTACGAATATGAGCCGGATGCGGCTTCCATCCTCGCTGATCTCATCCCGCGCAACATCTCGGTGCAGATCTTCCGCGCGCTCCTTGAGAACGCAGCCGGTGAGATGGGCGCCAAGATGACCGCCATGGATAGCGCGACGCGCAACGCAGGCGAGATGATCGACAAGCTTTCGATCACCTACAACCGTCAGCGCCAGGCGCAGATCACCAAGGAACTGATCGAAATCATTTCGGGCGCGGAAGCGCTCTAACGGACCGAAGAGGTTAAACGAACATGGCCAAAGCAGCGACCCCGAAGACGGCGTCCGCGACTGCCGCAAAGAAGGCGGCTCCGGCACGCAAGACGGCTTCCACCCGCAGCACCGCAGCAAAGAAAGCAACCGGCGCAGCCGGCACGATCCGTCAGGTTATCGGCGCCGTTGTCGACGTGCAGTTCGAGGATCACCTGCCGGCGATCCTGAACGCGCTGGAGACCGAGAACCAGGGCAACCGCCTTGTGCTCGAGGTGGCGCAGCATCTCGGCGAGAACACGGTCCGCTGCATCGCCATGGACTCCACCGAGGGTCTGGTTCGCGGCATGGAAGTGCGCGACACGGGCAACCCGATTGCGGTTCCGGTCGGTGACGCCACGCTCGGCCGCATCATGAACGTGGTCGGCGAGGCCATCGACGAAGCCGGCCCGGTGAAGGGCGACGGCACCCGCGCCATCCACCAGCCGGCTCCCGACTATGTGGACCAGTCCACCGAAGCCGAAATTCTCGTCACGGGCATCAAGGTTGTGGACCTGCTGGCTCCTTACGCCAAGGGCGGCAAGATCGGCCTGTTCGGCGGCGCCGGCGTTGGCAAGACGGTTCTCATTCAGGAACTGATCAACAACGTCGCCAAGGCGCATGGCGGTTACTCCGTGTTCGCCGGCGTTGGTGAGCGTACCCGTGAGGGCAACGATCTCTACCACGAGATGATCGAGTCCGGCGTGAACAAGGACCCGGCAAAGAATGACGGCTCCACCGAAGGCTCCAAGTGCGCCCTCGTGTTCGGCCAGATGAATGAGCCGCCCGGCGCGCGCGCCCGCGTTGCTCTGACCGGCCTGACGGTTGCCGAGCACTTCCGCGACCAGGGCCAGGACGTTCTGTTCTTCGTCGACAACATCTTCCGCTTCACGCAGGCGGGTTCCGAGGTGTCGGCGCTTCTCGGCCGTATTCCCTCGGCTGTGGGCTACCAGCCGACGCTGGCGACTGACATGGGCGCCCTGCAGGAACGCATCACCACGACCACCAAGGGCTCGATCACCTCGGTGCAGGCCATTTACGTGCCCGCCGACGACCTGACCGACCCGGCGCCGGCAACCTCGTTCGCCCACCTGGACGCAACGACCGTGTTGAACCGCGCCATTTCGGAAAAGGGTATCTACCCGGCCGTGGATCCGCTGGACTCCACCTCGCGCATGCTCGACCCGATGATTGTCGGCGAAGAGCACTACCGGGTGGCCCGTCAGGTGCAGGAGATTCTTCAGCGCTACAAGTCGCTGCAGGACATCATCGCCATTCTCGGCATGGACGAGCTTTCCGAAGAGGACAAGCTCACGGTTGCCCGCGCCCGCAAGATCGAGCGCTTCCTGTCGCAGCCCTTCCACGTGGCCGAGGTCTTCACCGGCGCGCCGGGTCTGTTCGTTGATCTGGAAGACACGATCCGCTCGTTCAAGGGGCTGTGCAACGGCGAGTACGATCACCTGCCGGAGGCCGCTTTCTACATGGTCGGCACGATCGAGCAGGCTGTCGAGAAGGCCCAGAAGCTGGCAGCGGAAGCGGCCTGATCCAGGCAATGACCGGGAGGTTCGCACGAACCTCCCGCCTTCATGCCAAACCGGTAGGACACGATGGCTCAATCCTTCAAATTCGATCTGGTCTCGCCCGAGCGGCTTCTGGTTTCCCAGGATGTCGAATCGGTTGTCATTCCCGGCACCGAGGGCGAAATGACCGTCATGGCGACCCACGCGCCGACCATGACCAGCATCAAGCCGGGCGTGGTGGCCGTTGCCGCCGACGGCAAAACGGAACGCTATGTGGTTTTCGGCGGCTTCGCCGACATTCTTCCCGATAGCTGCACCGTTCTGGCCGAATCGGCAGTGCATGTGGACGATATCAATCGTGAAGACCTTGCGCGTCGCATCCAGGATGCCCGCGAGGATATCGAGGACGCCAAGGACCACGAGACGCGCCTGCGCGCCGAAGAGTTCCTGCATCAGCTAACGACGCTGGAAGGCGCTATCCTTCCAGCCTGATTGGCCGTTTGTTTGAGGGAAAAGCCGGGCCAGCGCCCGGCTTTTTTCGTTTGAGCATGTAACAGTCAGATGAGATTGCCGGGTTAGAGCATCGGACCGAAAAGTGGAATCCGGTTTTCGGGCTACTCCGATGCCCCATCAATAGTTTAGATCGTCCTTTGTGCGTCCGGATGGACGCACGGCGATCTAGAATAACGCGGACCGTGATCTGGAGCGATTTCGATGATTATGCGCAAGCTGACTGGCCTGTTGCCCGGTGTTGTCGCGGTTGCGACAGGCAGTAGCGTGTACGCTCAGGAACCGGATCTCCGGACACTGCAGCTCGGCCGACACTTCACCGAGGTTTTTCAAACGGGTTCTGCGGAAGATGTCTGGTCACGGATGTCGGACAAGATGCAGGCCGCGCTTGGCAGCCTCAATCATCTCAAGGGCTTCCAGGCTTCGGTCAGGCTGACATTCGGCCCGCAGACGAACATTCTCGATGAGCGGACGGAGCGTCGCAGCACACTCCGCACCTATCGCCGTCGCGCCACCCATGCGAGCGGGGCGGATGTCGTCTGGCAATGGAGTTTTGGCCCTGACGATAATATCGAGGGCTTCTATGTGCGGCGTGTGCCCGAGGAAGCTGTGTCCGGGTATCTCAACTACGAAACACGCGCAGCGCTTCGCCTGCCCTTCGAGGGTGAGTGGTATGTCTTCTGGGGTGGCCGCACTCTGGAGGAGAACTACCACGCCGAGAACCCGGCACAGCGCTTTGCCTATGACTTCGTGGTTCACAAAGACGGGAAATCGCACAGCGGAGACGGGGCCAGGCTGACGGATTACCATTGCTGGGACCGTACGATCCTTGCGCCGGCAGACGGAACGGTGGTCGCACGCGTAGACGGTTTGCCCGATCAGGCCATCGGCGAGACGGACGCGCAGCGGCCGGCGGGCAATCATGTGGTGCTGGACCTGGGAGAGGGGGAGTTCGTGTTCCTTGCGCATCTGCGCCGTGGCTCGGTGACGGTCGAGGCTGGTGAGCGCGTGCGCAGCGGCCAGCAAATCGGCCGCTGCGGCAATAGCGGGAACACATCCGAACCGCATCTGCACATGCACATGCAGACCACGCCGGACCTCGCTGCCGGCGAAGGGCTGCCGGCCCAGTTCCGGAACTACAGGGCCGATGGCGTGTTGCAGGAACGCGGGGAGCCCGTGCGCGGGCAGACGGTGATCGTCGGGGATTGAGTGCCTGCCCAGAGAGAGCACGGTGATTTCAGGCTTGGCGGTCTCAGCGCATTGTTTTGATGAGACTGCTTCAGGGCGCCAGATGACGGAAGGCGTCGACCACGCTGTCATAGACCTTGCGCTTGAACGGCACGATCAGCTTCGGCAGGTCCGTCATGGGCTTCCATTCCCACATGTCGAACTCGGCCTCGTGGCCACCGGGCGGGGGGTTGATGGCAATCTCCGTATCCTGCCCCTCGAAGCGGAAGGCGAACCATTTCTGCTTCTGGCCGCGATACTTGCCCTTGAGCGCTACGCCGATGAGATGCTCGGGCAGATCGTAGGTGATCCATTCAGGCGTTTCAGCGAGGAATGAGACGGACTTGATGCCGGTTTCCTCGTAGAGCTCGCGATAGGCCGCTTCGCGCGGGTCCTCGCCCCTGTCGACACCGCCCTGCGGCATCTGCCAGAGCTGCGTTGCGCCGGACAGTTCGTCGGTATCCGGCTGTACGATGCGCCGGCCCGCCCAGGCGAGGCCCCTGTCATTCAGCACCATGATGCCAACGCATGGGCGATAAGGCAGGTCATCTGCGGACATGTTGTTCCTGGCCATTGCTGGGGGTTCCAATGCTATCGGGGCTGTGGGTCGGCGGCGAGCGCCGAGACCGGGACGAGTTCTATCCCGCGCGCGGTGACCTCGCCAGCCCATTCGGCCACGGTGTCTATGGTTTCATCGAACGCCGAGCCCGTGCCGATGGCAAAGCCTCTGGCGCGGGCGATGCGCTCCAGTTCGTCGAGTTTCTTCAGGATCTCGCCACGCTCTGGGCGGCGGCTGTTTCCGGTGGGGTCGATCAGCACGTCGGACGCGGCGAAGGGAACCCCTTCCTGAAGCGCGAGGTCCTGCGCAACACTGCGCGCGGATGTGCCGTCGTCGATATACATAAGCCCGCGCTTGCCCAGCTCGGCCATGATGTCGCCCATGGGCTCCGAATCGGCGGTGAAACGCCCGCCCATATAGTTCATGACGCCGGTATAGTTGGTGATGCGCGAAAGTGCCCAGCGCAGGCGGGACAGGTTTTCCGCGGGCGAGGCATCTACGGTGAGCGTGTTGCGGCCCGGATTGGGCGCGGGGTAGCCGAAGGGCTCCATTGGCACCTGCAGAACAACCTCGTGCCCTGCCTTGCGCGCGGCCTGCATCCAGCGGCCCAGACTGTTGCCGGCCGGCGCGAAGGCCAACGTGACTTCCGGGCGCAGCGTTTCAATCGCTTCCTGCGTGGTTGTCTGCGAAAGCCCCAGGCCGCCGACGATGACAGCGATCCTGGCGCCCCGCGTGCCCGACCACGAACGGGCATAGACGTCGAACGGGCGGCGGCCGCCGGCATCGCGCACGGGCAACGGCCCCGTTTCCGATTCCTCGATCAGGGCCCGGTCGGGAAGATGTGCAAGCCTCGGGTGCTGCCCCATGGCCGAAGGATCGCGGATGACGATGACACCGTTGCTGGCGGGTTCTTCTGGGCCAAGACGCGTGATCGAGGCGTTCGGCGCGCCCTGTTCCCGCGCTTCCGCCGTGGGCTCCGGCGCCGTCGCTTCGGCAATTGTCTGCTCCACCGGCTCCGTTACGGCGATTGCCGAGGGCGTGCGGAACGGGCGGTCGCGCAGGGCAACGGCGGTGGAGACGCCGAGAATGGCGATCACGGCAAGGCTCACCAAAATGCGTTCTGTGGTGAAGATGCCCCGTCGTTTCGGCTTTTCGGGCCTGCTATCGCGGCCAAGGGGCCGGTCTATGTCTCTGTTCCCCGAAATCATACCCACCCGTTACGATGGCCGAGGGCCAAGAATCCAGACCGGTCATCTCCTTCGCTGAAGGATTGCCGCTCCAATGTTCAGTCATTCCAAATTTCAGGCCGCGAAGCGCATCGCCGCGTGCGAAATTCGGTTTACCGGCGTGTTGTGTCGCCCGGATGTCATCGCCGGTTCGTTCGAAACCGGCGATGACACTTCGATACTTACTGATTCATGACCGCTTTGTCAGGATTTGGAGGAAAGGCGGGATCAGTTTTTTCGCCGCGGAGCAGTTCGAGCGCTGCATTGAGCTGCATGTCGTCCTTGGCATCCGGCGGGACATAGGCGATCGAGCCGGAACCTTCCTCATTCTCTTCCTCACCCTTGATGTGGCCGCGAAGGTCCGATTCGCCCCGACGCAGGTCGCGACCCTGTAACTCTTCGGGCAGCGGCTGATCGACCTTGATGTCGGGCGTGATGCCCTTGCCCTGGATCGATTCGCCGGACGGCGTGTAGTAGAGCGCGGTGGTGAGGCGCAGGGCGCCATTCTCGCCGAGCGGGATGATGGTCTGCACCGAACCCTTGCCGAAGGACTGGGTGCCGAGGACCGTGGCACGGCGGTGGTCCTGCAGCGCGCCGGCAACGATCTCGGAGGCACTTGCCGAACCGCCGTTGATGAGCACGATCACAGGCTTGCCGTTGAGCACGTCGCCAGGCCGCGAATCGAAACGGGCGATGTCGTTGGCCTCGCGTCCGCGCGTCGAGACGATCTCGCCGCGGTCGAGGAAAGCATCGGAGACGCTGACCGCCTGATCGAGCAGGCCACCCGGATTGAGACGCAGATCGAGCACATAGCCCTTCAGCTTGTCGTCCGGCACCTCTTTGCTGATCGTATCAATGGCGCTCATCAGGTCATCGAAGGTCTTCTCGGTGAAGGAGGTGATCTTCAGATAGCCGACGTCTTCTTCCACGCGGAACTTGACGGCCTTCACCTTGATGATGTCGCGCACGATCGTCAGTTCGATCGGCTTGTCCGCGCCCTCGCGCAGAATGGTGAGCTCGATCGGCGTGTTGACCGGCCCGCGCATCTTGTCGACGGCGTCGTTGAGCGACATGCCGCGCACTTCTTCACCGTCGATTGCGGAGATCAGGTCGCCGGCCAGAACACCGGCGCGCGAGGCGGGTGTGTCGTCGATGGGGGAGACAACCTTCACGAGCTCATTGTCCATGGTCACTTCAATGCCAAGGCCACCGAACTCGCCCTTGGTCTGAACCCGCATGTCCTTGGCGGCTTCCGGGTCGAGATAGGACGAGTGCGGATCAAGCGAGGTGAGCATGCCGTTGATGGCGCTCTCCACCAGCTTCTTGTCGTCGGGCGGGGTCACATACTGAGAGCGCACGCGCTCGAAGATGTCGCCGAAGATCGCAAGCTGCCGGTAGGTATCCGAACCAGCGGCGTTCGCCGAAAAGCCGCTCGTACCATGGAGAAGCGAAACCGCGGATGCGCCCACCAGGGCGCCGGCAAACAATAGCGACAAGTTACGTTTCATTTCCTGTCCTTCCAGAGTGTCCCGGAGCCCACCAGGGTTTAGGATCGATCGGTTTTCCGTTCTTCCTGAACTCGACATACAGCTCGGGTGTAACGTCCTCGGTCCCCGGGCCTGCGATGCTTGCCAGACGAGCTTCCCCCATCATGCCGATTGGTTCGCCCGCCAAAACGGATTGCCCCAGCCTCACGCTTACCTTATCCAGGCCGGCAAGCACGATATGATAACCGTCGCCGGCATTGAGTATCAATAGCTGACCATAGGAACGGAACGGCCCTGCGTACAGTACCGTCGCCCCCGCGGGTGCGGTAACGATTGCGCCGGATTGTGTTCTTAGGATGTCGCCCTGAAGTGGCGCGCCGGTATCGTCGTCTTCGCCGAACCGGGCTGCAAACTGACCGGACACGGGCAGGGCCACCCCGCCGGTGCGCTTCGCAAATGTCGCGCCGGCGCCAAGGCGGTTTTCTGGCGAGGTCGGTTCGCTCAACCGCCGCGCACGCTCGGCTTCAGCCTTGCGCAGAGAGGAGATTTCCGTCTCGAGCGATCCGATCAGCTCCTGCAGGCTGGTGGCGCGCGCGGCCAGTGCCTCTGCCTGCTGCTGCTCGGCTGCCATGCGGTTCTCCGCTTCCTGCTGGAGACGCTTCTTTTCATCCAGAAGCAGGGCGAGCCGTTTCTTCTCCTCGGCCTGTTCGGTCACGGTTTTTTGAAGTTTGTCGCGCTCGCCCTCGATCGATGTGACGATGCGGGAAAGATCGCGCAGGTCGCCGATCAGGATTTCCGTTTCCGCGCGCAGTTCAGGCACGACTGCACCGAGAAGGATGGCGCTGCGCACCGATGCGAGGGCATCCTCCGGGCGCACGAGAATGGCCGGCGGCGGGTTCAGGCCCATGCGCTGCAGCGCGCCGAGCACCTCGGCGAGCACGCCGCGCCGGGACTGGAGCGATTCGCGCAGATAGCTCTCTTCATGCCGCAGCCTGGTCAGGCGCAGCGAAATGGCATCGATGTCCTCGCTGAGCTTGCGTTCCGTCTTCGCTGCCTGGATGAGGGCTGCCGTGATTGCGGCATTGTCGTTCTTGATCGTATCGATTTCGGCGGCGATCTCGGCCAGCCGCTTTTCGGTCAGGGCGATCTCTCGATTAACGTCCTGAAACTCAACCTGGCTCTTGTTGTGCTGGGTCTCCAGGACCTGAATTCCATCCTGTGCAAGGGCAAGGGCAGGGGCAGGGAGAACGCAGAAGACGGCCGCAGCAGTAGCGGCCGTCCTGAGACGGGCGAGATATGGGCGCGGCGCGAGCGCTTTCTTCATCCCTGGTCTGCCGTTCTACGCGGGGTGGAGGTCATTCAGAGACAGCATAGTCCAAGTTTCCTTAAGGAAACATCAACCATGTGGCAGCCGTATGCAATTTTTGGTTGTATTTTGCCGGATGTCAATGCGCGGATGTGAAAACACTGGGCGCGGATGTGAAAACAGGGCAAAAACCGCTCAATCGCGATGATAGGGATGACCGGAAAGAATGGTCGACGTCCGGTAGAGCTGTTCGGCCAACATGAGACGCACGATCTGGTGCGGCCATGTCTGCGCGCCGAAGGCGATGGTGCGGTCCGCCGCCTGGCGCAATTCGGCGTCATGCCCGTCAGGTCCGCCGATGACAATGGTGAGGTTGCGCCGGCCCTGATCGCGCAAATCCGCGATTGCCTCGCTCAACTGTCGGGACGTCAGGTTCCTGCCGCGCTCGTCGAGCAGAAAAAGGGCTGCCCCGTCCGGGCGCATCTGCGCGATCCTGCGGCTTTCCTCGCGCCGCCGTTCGTCGGTGGATTTGGCGCGGCTTTCGGCGATTTCGCTGACGCCGGAAAACTCCAGGCCGACAGCCGGGCCGCTCCTTGCGAAACGCTCCAGATAACGGTCCGCCAAATCCCTCTCGGGGCCGGCCTTCATCCGGCCCACGGCACAAATCGCGATATGCATTCCAGCCTCTCTGCCCGGTGGGCGGAGGTGGCTCATGGGCGCCGTCGTTGCCGACGGCGGTCAGTGAACCGTTTCATCCTCCAGATCGGGGGCCTGCCACATCTTTTCGATGTTGTAAAACTCCCGAACTTCCGGACGGAAGACGTGAACGACAATGTCGCCCGTATCGATCAACACCCAGTCGGCGCCACTCAGACCTTCGACCTTGGCATTGCCAAGACCGGCCTCCTTGAGTGCACGGATCAGATGATCCGCCACCGCCGCGACATGGCGATGCGAGCGCCCCGACGCGATGATCATATGATCGGCGAGCGGGGATTTGCCCTGGATGTCGATGGAGATGATGTTTTCCGCCTTGGAGTCTTCCAGACTCGTGAGGGCTGTTTCAACGGCCTGAGAAACCAGATTCCGACTGGCCTCGGCCGGCGAAGGCACCACGTCAGCCTTCTTCGTCATTGCTGTTCTCAGTGTCTTTCCTTTCCAATAAGAACAAGCTCACCATCGGCGCGCGCGCCAACGGTACCCAATAGATAGGCAGAGTCTCTTAACAGTTTCAAGACATCGCCGATCACATGTTTTCACGGAGCCTGGCGGTTACTGCGCCTCTTTCGCCGCATTTCTGATGGCCGTCGAGGACAGCGAGGAGCGGGGACCGTGGATGAATGTCCAGGCAGGCGGTCTGCTGCGAGCAAGAATTGGCGCGTCGTCCTCATCGATACGGGCATGGTCGAATGTCTTGGCCATGGTGGATGAGAGAAAGGCCAGTGTGGAGCCCGGGCGATCGATCACCGCGATGGGCATGGAGCGGGCAATGTGGCGCCAGCGCTCCCAGCGGTGGAAGTCGCGCAGGCTGTCGGCCCCCATGATCCAGACAAAATCGATGCCACGATTGCGCATCTGAACAAGGTCTATCGTGTCTGCGGTGTAGCGGATGCGATGGCCGGCCTCGAAGGCGGTCACCTTGACGCGCGGATCGCTGGTGCATTTTTCAGAAAGCGCGATGCGCTCGGAAAGGGGCGCGAGCTCGCGGTGGCTTTTCAGCGGATTGCCGGGCGTGACAATCCACCAGAGCTGATCGAGCCTGAGCCTCCGCATGGCGATTTCGGCGACCAGCGCGTGGCCGGCATGGGGCGGGTTGAACGACCCGCCGAAGAGCCCGACAGCCATGCCAGGCTCCACATGGGGCATGCGCAGATAGCGCGCCGGGACAGAGGGAGGCGAAGCAGGCACCGGCATCAAATCATCCGGGCTCACAGCCGGGTCTGGCCGGAGCCACGAACCCGGTATTTGAACGAGGTGAGCTGTTCGACGCCGACCGGCCCGCGCGCATGCATCTTGCCGGTGGCGATGCCGATCTCCGCACCCATGCCGAATTCCCCGCCATCGGCGAACTGGGTAGAGGCATTGTGCAGCAGAATTGCCGAATCGATCTCGTTGAAGAAGCGCTCGACGGCTTGTGCATCCTCCGCGACGATCGCCTCGGTGTGGTGCGAGGACCAGGTGGCGATATGGCGGATCGCTTCATCGACGCCGTCCACCAGCCTTACCGAGATGATGGCATCTAAATACTCCGTGCCCCAGTCCTCGTCTGTGGCAGGCGTGGCCGAGGCGAAGCGGGCGCAGACCTCTTCATCGCCGCGAATGGCGCAGCCGGCCTCTTCCAGGGCGGAGAGAACCGGAACCAGAAGCCGGTCGGCAGCGGCGCGATCCACGAGCAGGGTTTCGGCAGCGCCACAGATGCCGGTGCGCCGCATCTTGGCATTGACGGCGATGGAAATCGCCATGCCGGTCTCGGCCGAGCGGTCGAGATAAAGGTGGCAGATGCCTTCCAGATGCGAAAAGACCGGGACGCGTGCATCGCTCTGAACGCGCTCGACGAGGCTGCGCCCGCCGCGCGGAACGATCACGTCGACATTGCCGCCAAGCCCTTTCAGCATTTCGCCGACGGCGGCGCGGTCGGTGACCGGCACACGCTGGATGGCGTCGGCCGGCAGACCCGCCTTTTCCAGCCCCTCCACGAGGCAGGCATGGATGGCGGCGGACGAACGGGCGGAATCGGACCCGCCGCGCAGGATCACCGCATTGCCGGCCTTGAGGCAGAGCGCGCCTGCATCGGCGGTCACGTTGGGGCGGCTTTCATAAATGACGCCGATGACGCCGAGCGGCGTGCGCACGCGCTCGATCTGAAGACCGTTCGGACGCTCCCACGCGGCGATCACGTCGCCGATGGGGTCTTTCAGCGCGGCGATGGCGCGGATGCCTTCGGCCATGCCGGCGATGCGCGCGGGATCGAGCTTAAGCCGGTCGAGAAGGGCGGGCGACAGGCCGGCCTCTTCGCCGCGCGTCATGTCTTCGCGGTTGGCCTCGAGGATCGCCACTTCATTGCGCGTCAGCGCTTCGGCCATGGCTTCCAGCGCGGCGTTCTTCTCATCCGGGGTGGCGATGGACAACGGGCCGGCGGCGGCGCGGGCACGCGCACCGAGATCGTTCATCAACGCGGCAATGTCCGCGCTGCCCTGCCTGTTTTCCATCAGCATTCAACCCTCCGCCTTTTCCTTCAGGTGATTCCGCGCATGCGTCGTTGTCACCAGATCGTCGCGGTGCACCATGGCAGCGCGCGCTTCATATCCGAGCACTTCGGCAATGTCGCCGCTTTTCAGTCCGGCGATTCTTACGGCATCAGTCGCGTCATAGGCAACCAGCCCGCGCGCCACTTCGCGCCCGTCGGGGCCGTGGATGGCCACGGTGTCGCCGCGGGCGAAACTGCCGGAAACATGGGTAACGCCGATGGGCAGGAGCGAGTTTCCGGCGGCAAGCGCCAGAACCGCGCCGGCATCGACCGTGATCGAGCCCGCCGGCTCCAGCTGACCGGCGATCCATGTCTTGTAGGCGCGAACGGGGGTATCGCTTGCCTTGAAGAGGGTGGAGCGCGCGCCGTTGTCTATAGCCGCAAGCGGGTTGAGCCGCGTGCCCGAGGCGATCACCATCGCTGTGCCTGCCGCTGTCGCGATGCGACCTGCATCAAGCTTTGTGCGCATGCCGCCGCGCGATAGCTCGGAAGCGGCAGCTCCGGCCATGGCCTCGATGTCTGGCGTGATGGCATCCACCACCGGGATAAAGCGGGCATCGGGGTCGCTCGCCGGCGGGGCCGTGTAGAGCCCGTCCACATCGGACAGGAGAACCAGAAGGTCTGCGCCGAGCATGGTGGCGATGCGGGCGGCGAGGCGATCATTGTCGCCATAGCGGATTTCGCTTGTGGCGACCGTGTCATTCTCGTTGATGACGGGAACGACGCCCATCTTGAGAAGGGTGGAGACGGTGGCGCGCACATTGAGATAGCGGCGGCGCTCTTCCGTATCACCGAGCGTCACCAAAATCTGTCCGGATTTTAGCCCGCGCTTGCGCAGCTCCTCGTCCCATGCGCCGGCGAGCGCGATCTGGCCGACGGAGGCGGCAGCTTGGCTTTCCTCAAGTTTGAGTGTGCGCCGTTCAATTCCGAGGATCGTGCGGCCAAGCGCGATGGCGCCGGACGAGACCACCAGCACGTCCACGCCATCGGCATTGAGTGCCGCAATGTCATCGACCAGCGCGGAAAGCCATTCGCGCTTCAGGCCCTTCTTGCGGTCCACCAGAAGGGCAGACCCGATCTTGACCGTGATGCGGCGGTGGCTGCTGAGCGCGGGGCGGGTCATGTTTGGCCTATCTCTGCCAGCGGTCATCGACGGCTTCCGCGTCTTCTTCGTCTGTGCGGGCGTCCTGAATGATCTTCATGAGCGCGCGCAGCACGTCCTGTACGCCTTCGCCGGTGGCCGAGGAGAGGAGGAGGGGCTTCCTTCCGCAGGCTTCTGCAAGGGCTGCCTGCTTTTCGGCCCGCGCTTCCTCATCCAGAAGGTCCACCTGGCTGAGTGCAACAATCTCTGCCTTGTCGGTGAGGCCGTGGCCATAGGCGGCAAGCTCGCCGCGAATGGTGTTGTAGACGGCAGCGGGGTCTTCTTCGCGCGCGGAGACGAGATGGAGCAGAACGCGCGTGCGCTCCACATGGCCGAGAAAGCGATCGCCGATGCCCACGCCCGCGTGGGCGCCCTCGATGAGGCCGGGGATATCGGCCATCACGAATTCGCGCGCGTCGATGCGCACCACGCCCAGATTGGGATGCAGCGTGGTGAACGGATAATCGGCAATCTTGGGCTTGGCCGCCGTGACCGTGGCGAGAAATGTGGACTTGCCGGCATTGGGCAGGCCGACCAGACCGGCATCGGCGATGAGCTTCAGGCGCAGCCAGATCCATGCCTCTTCTCCCGGCAGGCCGGGATTGGCGCGGCGCGGCGCCTGGTTGGTGGAGGATTTGAAATGCTGGTTGCCGAAACCGCCATTGCCGCCGCTGGCCAGCTTGAAGCGCTGGCCAATTTCGGTCAGGTCGCAAATGAGCGTCTCGTTGTCTTCCTCGTATATCTGCGTGCCGACGGGTACTTTGAGAATCGCGTCCTCGCCCTTGGCGCCGGTGCGGTTTCGGCCCATGCCGTGCACGCCGGTCTTGGCCTTGAAATGCTGCTGATAGCGATAGTCGATGAGCGTGTTCAGGCCCTGAACGGCCTCGACCCACACATCGCCGCCGCGGCCGCCATCGCCGCCGTCAGGACCACCGAACTCGATGTATTTCTCGCGCCGGAACGAAACGGAGCCCGCGCCGCCATCGCCGGAGCGGATATAGACCTTGGCCTGATCGAGGAATTTCATGGGTTTGACCGTCTTTCCGTATCGTTGCGCAGAACCGTCTACAGCATCACGCGCAGAAGTGCGAGAGCAGACAGGTCCCGACCGCGGACTTGCCTGCTCTCAGCTTCCGTTCAGGCGCCCCAGCTTCTGAGGCTGACCCAGGTGCTGCGGTCGAGCTGATAGCGCTCAACCGGAACCTTGCCGGCCACAACCGAATCCATCATGCCCTGACCGGCATACTGGAAACCGCATTTGTGGATCACGCGCCGCGAGGCGGTGTTGGTGACGCGGCAGGACACATTCAGCCGGTCGATATCCGTGGCGCGGAAGGCCAGATCGACGAGCGCATGCGCAGCCTCTGTCGCGTATCCGCGCCCCCAGTAGGGCTCGCCGATCCAGTAGCCCATTTCCAGGCCATTCGCACGGTTTTCAACACCGGCACAGCCGATGAAGGCGCCGGTCTCCGAAAGCGTGATGGCGTAGGTGCAGCCACTGATCTCGCCGGCGCGAACGCGGCTCAGGAAGCTTTGCGCATCGGTCACGCGATAGGGGTTGGGCAGGCGGCCGAGCATTTCGGCCAGACGCCGGTTGTTGGCGAGTTCCACCAGTTCGGTCACGTCGTCGTCGCGCGGGATGCGCAGAACGAGGCGCTCGGTGACGAGGACCGGGCAATCTATCTCGACTCTGGGACTTTCACTCTCGATGTCTTCACTTTCGGCAACCATCGTTTTTTCCTCCGGACAAAAAGAAAGGGGAGATGGCGACCCATCTCCCCTTTCGAACCTATTTCCGGAATGTCCAGACACCGGTCCCCGAGATGGGTCGCCGGTGTTGGTGAAGCGGACCGGCTACTCCGCTGCCTCCGTAATCGGGTTTACGGACACGTAGGTTCGACCATTGGCTTTTTTCGCGAAAGAGACAGCACCTGCCTCTTTCGCAAAAATCGTATGATCCTTGCCCATGCCGACATTGACGCCGGGATGCCATTTCGTGCCGCGCTGACGAATAATGATGTTGCCGGCGAGAACCTTCTCGCCCCCGAACTTCTTCACACCAAGGCGTTTGGACTCGGAATCGCGACCGTTGCGCGACGAACCACCAGCTTTTTTGTGTGCCATAATCTTGCTCCTTTGCGCCCGTCGAGAGCGCTTGCATTCCTAATGCGCTGTCAGGCGCTGAATTTCAACCCTTTGGCGAAGGATTATTTCGCCAGTTCCTTGGCCTGCTCGCGCCAGTCCTTGATCTGGTCGGCGCTGAACGGCATGGCCTCGTCGATGCGCACCACGTCCTCGTCGGTGAGAGCGGCCACCTGTGCGTAGGTGGTGATGCCCTGCTCGGCGAGCTGGCCGGCGGCAACCGGGCCGATGCCCTTGATCTTGGTCAGATCGTCGGGCTCGCCGGCCGGAGCGGTGAAGAGCGGAGCAGCCGCTGCCGGCGCTTCCGTCTTTGCTTCGGCCTTTTTCGGCGCGGCTTCCTTCTTCGCCGGCTTTTCCTCGGCCTTGGCAGCCGGCTTCGCAGCGGCCTTCTTCGAGGGCTTCGCACCGCCGGTCAGGATCTCGGAGATCCGCACGGTGGTGAGAAGCTGGCGATGGCCGCGCTTGCGGCGCGAATTCTGGCGGCGACGCTTCTTGAACGCGATGACCTTCTTGCCGCGGCCCTGCTCGACCACTTCGGCGGCCACGCTGGCGCCATCGACGAGCGGCGCGCCAATGGTCACGTCCTCGCCTTCGCCAACGGCCAGAACGTCTGCAAACTGAATGATCTCACCGGGCTCGCCGGTGACGCGCTCGACCTGAAGCAGGTCGTTTGCGGAAACGCGGTACTGCTTACCGCCGGTCTTGATGACTGCGAACATCTTTTTGCCTTTCAGTGTCCGGTCCGGCTTGGGTCCGCAAGGCGCGGCCTGCCGTCTTTTTGCCAGTCTGGATGGTTAAACAACAAACGGCGCCGGGGTTTTCCCGCGCCGCAGGTCGCGTGTCCATAACGGAAGAGGGGTGGCAGGTCAAGCAGAGGCGGCAAAAATGCCGCAGATTGGCTGCGATTGGCCCTTGTATCGAATCCGATCACCGGTTATCTAGTGCGCCGCGCTGGCAACAGCAGACCAGCATCTCGCGGAGAGGTGGCTGAGTGGTTGAAAGCACCGCACTCGAAATGCGGCATACTCGCAAGGGTATCGGGGGTTCGAATCCCTCCCTCTCCGCCATTCACCGCCGGGTCCATTCTTGTCACATGGTTTACATTTGATACCGGAGAGATGGTTTACACTTTCTCCGGAGCGAATGGGTTTGCTGCTGGTTCGACACGATCTTCCTTATTGTCGAAGAAACCCCGGGGCGCGGTCGCGGTCTGCGGCGTCAGGTTCGAAATCTCTCCCATCCCCTCCGCCATAATTTCACTCACGGCTGCACAGACGTTGAGCTTTGCTGCGGGTCGGCGCTCAGCGTCTGCGCAAACTCGACGAGTTTTTCACCGATCATCACCGTGCGCAGAAAGATGCCGGCATTGCTGAGGACGACGAGGGTTGTGCCGTTTTCCAGATCGCGCCAGTAGAAATTCGAAAACCCCTGCCATAGACCGTAGGACGTGACGATGGGGAAATCCTGTACATTCCAGCCCAGGCCGGGCTGGAGGGTTTTGCCCAATACGGTTTCCTGAATAATCTCACCATTCGCCAGGCGCCCGGGCGCATAGGCGGGCTCGTAGGCTTCTGCGGGCATCAGTGTGCCCCGGCGCAGGGCCTGATCCCAGATGATGAGGTCGCGGGCGCTCGCATATATGTTTCCGTCCCCGGCCACACCGTCAAAACGGTTGAGATCGTCGGGTACGTCAGAACCGAAATAGAGGAAGCGCCTGCGAAAACCGAGAGCCCTGTCTTCCAGAAGGCTGGTGTTTTCGATGCCGCTGACGACTACCGTGCGGTGCATTCCCAGAGGAGTGAACAGGCGTGATTGCAGGAAGTCGGCGAATGACTGTCTCGAGACGCGTGCAACGATTTCGGCCAGAAGCGCATAGTTGCTGTTCGAGTAGTTTTCCTTTTCGCCCGGGGTAAACATCGGACCGTCATCCGTCGTGGCAAGCCAGGCGATCAGCTTTGCGGGCGTCAGGATATCCCCGTCCCGCTCCAGTCTCTTCGCCAGTTTCCGGCTTCGCGCATAGTCAGGAATGCCGGACGTATGAGAAAGCAGATGATCGAGTGTCACGCCGTCATGGCGGCCCAGTTCGGGAATGTGCCGTACAAGAGGGTCGTGCAGCGAGAGTTTGCCCTCATGCGCAAGCAACAGGACCGCGAAAGCGGTGACATGCTTTGAGACCGAGGCCAGGTTGAAGGATGTGTTGCTGGTGATGGCGCGCCCTGTCGCGGCGTCGGCGAAGCCGACATGGCGCTCGAAAACCGTGCTGCCTCCCTGGACGATCAGGACCGTGCCGTTGAATTTTCTGGCGTGCTCGAGTGCGTCGAACCAGTCTTCCAGGGCACGCGTCCTTTCCGCGAGCGGCGCGTTTGGCGATATGACAAGCTTGGGCAGCTTCAGGGTCACATATTCCAACGCGACGAAGGCGCAGACGGCAATGAGAACCGATATTGCGCCACATATCAGGGCAAGCTTCACGGCTTCACCTGTGTCGCTGCATCGATGAAGCGCCACAGCGTGGTCTTTGCAGAGCCTTTTGCGTCCTTCAGCAATACCCTCAGCGCGCGCCCCTCGATGGCGTCGAGTATGAGGCCTGCCGTTTCCCGCGGGTCTTCGAACGCGCGGAAATGGCCAGTGCGCGTACCCTTTTCAAGCAGCTCTTCCAGACCGCTCACAAGCCCGGCGCGGTTGCCGGAAAACAATGTGGCGATCTGCGGCGCGCGGATGGCTTCGGACAGGATTTCGAGCCCCAGAACCGCATTCTCCGGGCGGGCTGCATATTCCGCATAGTCTTCAACAAAGCGCTTCAGCGTTGCCTTCGGGTCCGGGCCTGCGGCGAGCAGTGTGCGGAACGCTTCCAGTTCCTGTGCCTCGATCCGTGCGATCTCGGCCAGGACGGCCTCCTTGCCGGAGAAGTGATTGTAGAGATTGCCGAGGCTGATACCCGCCCGGTGGGCGATGTCGCGCACGCCAGTCTGATGATAGCCGGCTTCCAGAAAGCAGGTGACCGCAGCCTCGATGATGCGCTGCTTGCGCGGGTGGGGAGGCGAAGGCGCCGTTTTCTTTCCAATCATCTTGCGGGTTTCACAATTGGCAGATATATGAACGAACGATCGTTCATAATATGGCTGATATATCGAGATGGAGCAAGGGATGCGGCGCTATAAACACAGAAAATCAGGAGACCGGCACTCGCAGAGAGGAGCCCGGTCCATGGTCGACGCAGGCAGATGCGTGGCCGGTGGGGAACCCTGCCGCGCGGCAACGCGTGATGCGGTGGTGGAGGCGCGGCATGACCGTTTCTGATCAGGTCGAACGGCTGGCGCGAACCGGGAGGCTGGAAGGTCTGGACCTCGCGCGCTTCTTCGCTTTCGTCGGCATGGTGATCGTCAACTTTACGATCGTCATGGGGGCGGAAGGGATGGGGGCGGAAGGGGGCGAGGGACCCCTTGCCTGGTTCACGCTGGCGCTTGAGGGGCGGGCTGCGGCCACATTCGTGGTGCTCGCCGGCCTTGGCCTTGGCCTTGCGGCCGGGCGCGGGGTGGAAAGCACCGTGCCGGTCACGATCAGGCGCGCGGTGTTCCTTCTCGTGCTGGGCCTCGCCAACACGCTGGTTTTCGATGCCGACATCCTGCACTACTACGCGTTCTATTTCCTGTTTGGCGCGCTTCTTCTCTCCGTGCCGACGCCAACGCTGATCGCCGTGATCGTGGCGCTCAACATTGCCTTTGTCGGCATGAACTTCATTTTCGACTACGACACGGGCCGCAACTGGGTGGACTACAGCTATGCCGATTTCTGGACACTGGCGGGCTTTGTGCGGAACCTTTTTTTCAATGGGTGGCACCCGGTCATTCCGTGGCTGGGCTTTCTGCTCTTCGGTGTCATCCTCAGCCGGCTGAGGCTCGGCGAAAGGCGTGTTCGCAACGCCCTGATGCTTGGCGGCGTGGCGGCGTATCTGCTGGCCGAGCTGCTCGGTGTGCAACTGCGCCCGCTTCTGGCGGCGCTCGATCCCGAGCTTGCCTATCTGGCGACAACGGGGCCGGTGCCGCCCATGCCGCTCTATATGCTGGCCGGCATGGGAATGGCGTCGTTCGTGGTCGGTCTCTGCCTGTGGCTTGCGGAGCTGGCTGCCATGGCGCCGTTCATGCGGGTGGTGGTGCCCGCCGGGCGGCAGACACTCACGCTCTACATTGCTCACATCATGGTTGGCATGGGGGTGATCGAAGCGCTTGGCATGCTGGGCGGGCAGACACTCGGTGTGTCGGTCATGGCGTCGCTGATCTTCTGTTCCGCTGCAGTGCTTTTTGCCTGGCTGTGGTCGCGCGCCTTCAGGCGTGGGCCTGTCGAGATGCTGATGCGGGAGCTCGCCGGATAGAGCGCTCCGCTTTTCCGGAATTGCTCTTGGGAGGCGCTGCCCTCGGTTTTGCTGAGGGCAGGCTTTTCAACAAACGATTGGATCGGAGAAGGGTGAGGAGAGCAATGTCGCCGGCACGACACCGTTTCCTGGAGGCCTTCTCTTTCCATGTCCGACCAAACGCTTTCGCCTGCTGCCGCGCAGGCCCCTAAAGATGCGCGAACAAGCGGCGCGTCCATGGGGCCCCCGACGGGGAACACTATAAAATCATTAGCCATCGTGGTTGCCGCCTGTGCCGTCGGGTTTGTCACCGGGCTCTCGCTGCCGGTTCCGATGGCGCTTGCGGCGGCGCTTGCCGTGTTCTGCATCGGCATGTGGGCGACAGCCGCGGTCCCCGAATACTGGACGGCGCTGATGTTCTTTCTCATCGCCATGCTTTCCGGTATCGCCCCGGCGCAGGCGGTGTTTTCCGGCTTCTATTCATCGACCTTCTGGCTGCTCTTCGGGGGCATCATTCTGGGGGTATCGATCCGGTACACCGGCCTTGGCAAACGCATGGCGGCGGTGCTCGCCGGCATGCTCGGCATGCGCTATTCCACCGTCATTGCGGGTGTGACCGGCTTCAGCCTGGCGCTGGCCTTCGTCATGCCGTCTTCCATCGGGCGCATCGTGCTGCTTCTGCCGATCGTCATCGCGCTCGCCGATCACATGGGATATGGCAAGGGCTCCAGCGGGCGGACCGGCATGATCCTGGCCGCGGCTTTCGGGACCTGCCTGCCGGCCTTCACCATCCTGCCGGCGAACGCGCCCAACATGATTTTGGCCGGTATGGCCGAGACGCTCTATGGCGCGCGCATTTCCTACTGGTCTTATCTGGCCATTCATTTCCCGGTGCTGGGGCTTTTGAAGGCGGGCGTGCTCGTTGTGCTCATCCTGAAGATGTTCCCCGATGGCGATCCGCAGCGCCAGCCGGAGGTGCCGGCGGACCTGCCGGGGATGTCCCCGGCGGAAAGGCGGCTGACAATGGTGCTGGGGCTGTGCCTTGCCCTGTGGCTGACCGATACGCTCCACCATATCTCGCCGGGCTGGATCGCGCTTGCCGCCGGCCTCTATTGCCTGTGGCCCGGGTCCGGGCTCACCTCGAAGAAGTGCATCAATGAGGACGTGAACTACGCCTCGCTCTTTTTCGTCGCCGGTATTCTCGGTCTTGGCACGGTGCTTTCGTCGACCGGGCTGGGCGAAGTGGTGGTGGACAATCTGAGCGGCCTTGCCGGATTTCAGGCGGACCGGCCTTTCTGGAACGTCGCCATGCTGACGGGCATTTCGACGCTGGTGGCGATGATCACGAACCTGCCCGGCGTGCCCGCGATCATGACGCCGGTGGCGGAGAACCTTGCGGCGCTGACGGGGCTGCCGCTCACCACGGTGCTGATGACGCAGGTGCTGGCCTTCTCTAACGTGTTTCTGCCCTACCAGGCACCGCCGCTGATAACGGCAATGCAACTGGGCGACCTGTCGACGGGTGCGGTGGTCCGGCTCTGCCTGGTGATGTTCGCTATCGGCGCGCTCGTGCTGATGCCGCTCGATCTCCTGTGGTGGTATGCTCTTGGCATGGTGTAGACATGCGTCTGGCTACCGAGCGATGAGGCGGGAATGGACATTCAGCAGCTAAGGACATTTGTCGCCGTTGCCCGTGAGGGGAGCATCACGCGGGCCTCGGAGCGCATCCATCTCAGCCAGCCAGCCGTCAGCGCGCATATCAAGGCGATGGAGGAGACGCTCGGGCTTTCGCTGTTCGAGCGCACCTCGCGCGGCATGATCCTGACGGGGGATGGCGAACGCCTGCTTGCGAGGGCCGAGCAGACGCTGGGTGCCCACCGTGAACTGCTTGAGGAGGCATCCCGTCTCAAGGGCAGCCTCACCGGGCGCCTGCGGCTTGGCATGGGTTGCAACTCCGGGCCTGAGGCGCTCGGGCGGCTGATGACGGGTTTTGCCGAACGCTATCCGCAGGTGGATGTCGTGCTGCGGCATGGAACCTCGCGCTCCATTGCCGAAGGCATTCGCAGCGGCGGTCTGGATGCCGGCTTTTACAACGAGACAGGCGAGCCCGGCGACGATCTGAATGTGGTCGATGTCCTGCGCTTTGCCATCTATCTCGCCGTTCCGCCTGGGACCGTGGCCGCGAAAGACAAGCCCGACTGGCAGGAACTGGCGGAGATGCCGTGGATTTGCCCGGCCCCTGACACGTGCTGTGGGGAGGCGGCCGAGGCGCTCTTTCGCAGGCATAATTTTCGGCCCACCCGCATCATCAGTGTGGACCGGGAGCAGGTTACGCGCACATTGATTGCAGGGGGTGTCGGCGTCGGTCTGCTGCATGCGGATGCTGCGCGCTCGGCGGAGGCAGACGGCGAGGTGGACCTCATCTGCAAGGCGCATGCTGCCGCACGGCTCGTTTTTGCCAGCCTCAGGGAGAGGGACGACGACCCGCTGCTTCAGGCGGCGCGCACCATCGTTACCGCCGCCGACTAAAGCATTTTGCAGTCAGGTGGGATCACCTGACGCCCGCACAAATGCGGAGAAACAGACAGATAGAGCGGAGCGGCGTTTTCCTGAAACGGTGAGCCGCTCTAACGTGGGCCGCTGTCAAAGCTGCATGCTGCCCACGCTTGCGCCGCCGCAGACATAAAGCGTCTGCCCGGTGACGAAGCTTGCCTTCGGGTCTGCGAAGAACATGAAGGCGTTGGTGACGTCTTCCACCGCACCGAGCCGGCCAACGGGAATGCGTTTGGCAAGCTCTGCCTCCCGCTCGCTGCCCTTCGGGATGATGCCCCAGAAATTGTCGGTCTGGATCGGTCCCGGCGCAACCACATTCACGGTGATGCCGTGGGGGGCGAGCTCCAGCGCCCAGGTGCGCGCCATGCCCACCATGCCGGCCTTGGATGCGCCATAGGCGGTGCGGGTCTGCGCGCCCAGTGCTGCGCGCGAGCCGTTGAAGAGAACGCGGCCGAAGCGGCGTTCCTTCATGGAAGGCAAGAAGGCTTTCAGGAGCGTGAGGGCGGAACCCAGGTGAAGCTGGGCGAGGCCTGTGATGTCCTCGGCGCTGGCGTCCTCGATGAGGTTGGGCCAGATGAGGCCTGCATTCTGCACGAAATGGGTGACGTCGTGCCTGCCTGCGATCTCGGCTGCAGCCGCGCTGACGGCTGTGTCGTCCAGCAGGTCAGCTTCGACCGAGCTCAGCCTTTCATGCGAGAACTCCGGCGCGCGGCGCGCGACCGAGACGACGTGGTAGCCCGCATCCAGCATGGTCCGGGCGAGATCCGCACCGATGCCCTTGTTGCCGCCGGTGATGACGGCTGTAAGCTCTCTATCCATCGTGTCAGTTCCTGCCGGGCACAAGCGCCACCACGCGCAGCGGGCTGCCTGTGCCGTTCTTGATCTTGAGCGGGGTTGCGATCAGCATGGCCCCGGTGGGCGGCAGCCGGTCGAGATTGTTGAGGCATTGCAGGCCGTAGCGCCCTGCGCCGTGAAGATAGAAATGGGCCGGGTAGGGCGGCGTGTAATGCGATCCCTGACCGGCGTCGGTGCCGACGGTCTCGGTGCCGAAACCGCGAATGCCGCGTTCGTCCACCAGAAGCCGGATCGCCGCCGGCGTGGGGCCGGGCGAATGTGCGCCATCCTCGCGCATGTTGAGATAGGCCGCGCCCCGGCGCTTCGACCAGTCGGTGCGCATCAGAACCCAGCTTTCGGCAGGAATGCGGCCATGCACGGCCTCCCATGCCTCGATGATCTCCGGCGTCAGTTCGAAATCCTCATCGGCGGCAGCGCCGTCAGAACAGTCGATCACGCAGACCGGCCCGATAAAGCGCTCGGCGGGAATCTCGTCGACGCTGCCATTGGGCACGTCGCGGCCGGAGATCCAGTGCGAGGGCGCATCGAAATGGGTGCCGGTGTGCTCGCTGCAGGTGAAGTTGTGCCATTTCCACGCCGGGCCGCGATGGTCATAGGCGGACACTTCTTCCATACGGAAGCGGGCACACTGGCCGAATTCCGGTGGCAGCACGATGACCGGAAAATCCTGATCGAGCGTGTGAGTGAGGTCCACCACCTCGATGGCGCCGGTGGCGAGCGCCTCCGCCAGATTGCCCAGAAGGGCGGATGGGTCGGTTGCGTGGACGTTCATGCGCCGCCTCCGTCGGTTTCGCTCATCTCGCGCTCCAGCACCTTTGCGCCGGCGCGCCAGCGCTCGATCAGGTCCTTCGCCACATCGCCGACGAACACGTCTTCCAGCCCGTCTTTGAGGCCGGAGACGATGGCGCGGGCAAGTGCTGCGGGCGCGACCTTGGGCGGGGGCAGGGGCTGGTGCCAGGCGTCGTCCGTCGGGCCGGTATAGACGTTCATCACGCGCACGCCGCCGGGCCGCATCTCTGCGCGCAGGCACTGCGACAGCGAGTAGGCCGCGGCGCTGGATGCGGAAAACGCGCCAAAGGCTGGCATGTTGGAATAAGCGTAGACCGACAGGATGTTGACCCAGGCGGCGGCGCTGTTGTCGCCATCTGCGCCGCGCCCGCGCATGGCCGGGCCGAAGGACTGCGCAAGCCGCATCAGGCCGAGATAGTTCACTTCCATCTCGTCGCGGGCGAACACGGTGTCTCCACGGTCCATGATGCCGCCAGGGCGCACGAAGCGGGCATTGTTGACGAGAATGTCCGTCTTGCCGCCGATCTCCCCGGCAAGCTCGGCGACCGACGCGGTGTCGGTGACGTCGAGCGGCACGATCTGGACATTGGGGATCGCCTCGAGTGCCGCGCGGTGCGGATAGGGCCGCCAGCCTTCGGGCTCGCCGATGAAGATGATCGACGCGCCGGCCTTCGCGAAGGCCTCGGCCAGCGCCGGCGCGTTTTCGCTGCGTGCATCGGTGATGAGCACGCGGCGGTATTTCGGATCGGCGGTGATTTCGCGCAGTTGCGGATCGTCTTCCATGTTGGGCGTCCCTTCGGGAGGCAGGGCGTAGAGAACACCCTGGCCCGACTTGTCGAGCCGGTTGATGATGCGCACCCGGCCGCCGCGCGGCGCGTCGCCGTGGACGTGGCACATGACGGAGGGGCCGGCGTCGAGCCGGACGGTGCCGACACGCCAGGGGGTGCGTTCGCGGAAATAGGTGTTGGTGCTGGTGCGCACCGTGGTTTCAGCGATGAGCTCGCCCGCCGGGTCGATGTCGCGCCAGGGGAGGTCGGTCGACAGGCAGGTGGAGCAGGCGTCGCGTGGCGGATATTGCAGCGCGCCGCATTCGCCGCAGACCTGCAGCATGAAACGCCCCTCGGCGGCCGCCGCCGTGAGCCCCAGCGCCGCGCGGCTTCTGAGGCCCGAGGGCAGCGTCTGCGTGCGGGTGCGCTTTTGCGGGTTTTTCTTCGGCGGCGGCAGGATGGCGTCGGTCATGTCCCCGCTCCTGAAATGATGGCGGCGCTGGAGCAGACGCCACGGTCGTAATTGATCATGCCGAAGCCCGAGACCATGGCGGTCGTGGCACCTTCCACCTGGGTGGGGCCGGCTGCGCCGGTGACCTGGCGGATAGCCTCGACCAGCCCGATAAAGCCGCCGGCGGCTCCTGCCTGTCCGGCTGAAAGCTGACCGCCCGACGTGTTGTGCGGAAAATCGCCGGCAATGGTGAGATCGCGCTCGCGCACGAAAGCCGGTCCGTCTCCCTTTTTGCAGAATCCCAGATCCTCGAACTGCATCATGGAGATGACCGGGTAGTCGTCATAGGTCTGCAACAGGTCCATGTCGTCGGGCCTGGCGTCGGCCATGGCGTAAAGCTCGTCGATATCCATGGCCCAGCCGCCGCGCATCTGGATCGGGTCTTCGGGGAAGGCGTTGTGGCGTTCGATGCTGCCGCGAATATGCGCGTAGGCAAGGCCGGCGGCGCGGGCGTCCTCCTCACGCATCACGAGAAACGCTTCTGCGCCGCTGACGGGCATGACGCAATCGAACAGCGCGATGGGATCGGAGATCATGCGCGCGCCGAGATACTGATCCATGGTGAGCGGCTTTTTCATCACCGCGTGCGGGTTCTGGAGCGCATTGTCGCGCTGGGCGACGCAGATGCGGCCGAAATCCTCGCGGGTCGCGCCATAGGCGCTCATATAATGGTCGGTCAGGAGCGCGAAACAGGCATTCGGTCCGCCTGCTCCGTAAGGGTATGATGCATCCTGCGCGAAGCGGCTGAAGCTTGAGAGCATGCGCCGGAAACTGTCGACATGGTTGGTGTCGCCGGCGACACAGGCGACGATGTCGGCGTCGCCCGCCTGCACCGCGCGGGCTGCACGCCTGAGCGCCACGACGCCGCTTGCCCCGCCCATGGGGATGTGATCGAGCCAGCGCGGGGTGAGGCCGAGATGCTGGGTCAGCCCGACCGCCGTGTCGGGAAAGAGCGTGAAGCTTGAAACCGAGAAGCCGTCGATCTCGCGGGGGCTGAGGCCGGCGCTTTGAAGCGACTGGCGCAGCGCGCGGGCGATCCACCAATGCGCCGTTTCCTTCGAAAAGCGCTGATAGGGCGTTGTGGCGGGCGCGGCGAGCACCACGCCCTCATAGCCCATCCGTCTTGAGGTGCGACCCGCCATCAGGCCGCGCGCCTTTTCTTCATGGAGCGTGTGTCGACCGTTGCCGGATCGGTGAGAAGCCGGGCGACCAGTGTCTTCAGTTTGCCGCGCTGGATCTTCTGCGTCGAGGTCAGGGGCAGGGCGTCGACAAAGGCGATGTAGCCCGGAACCTTGTAATAGGCGACGCGGTCCAGACACCATTCGGCGATTTCGCGGGCGCGCGCTTCATCGCGTTCGCCGCTCTCGACCACGAGACAGGCGAAAACCTCGTCGCCGCGCAGCTCGTCCGGGGCTGCTGCGACCGCTGCCGCCTTGATGTCGGGATGCTGCATGAGGAAGGATTCCACCTCCACGGCGGCGATGTTCTCGCCGGAACGGCGGATCACGTTCTTCTTGCGGTCGACGAAGAAGAAATCGCCATCGGCGTCGCGCATGACGATGTCGCCGGTGTGGAACCAGCCGCCTTCCCACGCTTCGGCGGTGGCCTCGGGGTTGGCGTAATATTCGGAGAAGAAACCGAAACGCGGATCTTCGCCGGCATGGCGCACCAGAAGTTCGCCGGGTTGGCCGGGGGCGGCTTCGCTGCCATCGTCAGCGACCACGCGGGCCTCGATGTCCGGGCCGGGCTGGCCGAGGCAGTTCGTGCCGCGCTTGCGGGGCTCGTGATTGGCGACGATGACCGCACCGGCCCCCGTCTCCGTCATCGCCCAGCCCTCGATCAGCGGAATGCCGAACCGTTCCTCGAACGGGCCGTGCAGCTTGGGATCGATGCCCGCACCGAAGCCGAAGCGCACATTGTGCGCCTTGTCCTGTTCCGTGGGTTCGGCCTTCATGAGAATGGACGGCATGACGCCCAGATAATGCAGGCAGGTGGCCCGGCTGTCACGCAGGCTCTGCCACCAGCTGCGCGGGTGGAACCGGTCGAGGGCGATGAGGCAGCCGCCGACCGTGACCATCGCCATCAGCGAATAGGCCATGGCGTTCATGTGGAAGATCGGCAGCGGCGTGATCATGCGCTCGCCGTCTTCGTTCATGGCGCAAAGCCCGCCCGCCTTCGCGTACCAGCGGCCCGAATGCAGGAAATAGAGGTTCGACAGGACACAGCCCTTGGGCTTGCCTGTGGTGCCGGAAGTGTAGAGCATGGCCGCTTCGCGGGTGAGCGATGCGCCCTGCGGCGTCTCCATGCCGGCAAAGCGGGGATCGAGTGGCGGGGTGTCCGCCTCGGGTGTGACGACCGGAAAGCCGACGCCGGAGGCGGCAGCCGCCTGTTCGAGATCTGTCACACGGTTCGCGATGGCCACCGCCAGAACCGGGCGCGCGTGCCCGGCCATGTATTCCAGTTCCGCCGATTGCAGGTCGGGATTGACCGGCACGACCGAGAGCCCGAGCGCATTTAAGGCGAACCAGTGCAGGAAGAAGCCCGGCCGGTTTTCCATCAGGAGCATGACGCGCATGCCGGCGCGATAGCCCCCGGCGGCATAGGCGTCCCTCAACCGCTCGATCCCGGCGAGGGCTGCGCCATAGGAGAGTTCGCCGGCGGGGATGTCGTAGACGGTGGCCGTCTCCTCCAGCACGTGCAGGAAGGGGCGCTCGGGCCAGCGCCCGGCGGTGTCGGCAAAGGCCGCGAACACGGTGTCGAACGGCGGGATCTGCGATTTCATCTGCTGCGCGCTTTCAAAGGAACATCTGGATATTGCCGAAGGCAGCGTCTGAATTGAGCAGATCGACGCGCTTGTGGGTGATCTTCAGCCTGCCGTCGATGAGCTTCAGCTCGTGGCGCGCGGTGGCGGCGAGCAGGATCTGATCGTCGAGCCGCGTCTCCACATAGTGAAACGCCGTGTGGGTGACATACTCACCCTTCTCCTCGTCCATATGGTCGATGAAGGGGCGGTTCAGAACGTGGTGGCAGCGGGTCTTCGGCTTTTGCGAGAAGGTGCGCTCGCCCTTGAAGCGCTCGACGCGCAATTTGCGCATGAAGGCGTCTTCATGCAGCAGCGAGGTGACGTGTTTCTCGTCCTGCTGATTGTAGTCGAGCGGCATCCAGTAGAAGCTGTCATGGGTCCACAGATCGAGCCATTCGTCGAACCGGCCATCGTCCAGCATGCGGGCTTCTTCATAGACGAAGTCGATCAGGTCTTCGCGGGTGGGAGCCTTCATCACGCGTCTCCTTCCATCGTCATCGTCATGTATTTTTCCCACGCGTGGAACTGGTTGCGCATCTGGCGTTCCGTGGTGCCGTTCTCGACGGCGATCTCGTCGAAATTCTCGCCTTCCTGGTAAAGGCGCTGGACATTGACCCATTCCAGCCCGTCGGAATGCAGGCCCTCCTGCGCGCGCTCATACATTTCCAGATCGTCATGGCCGACCATGGAGGTGGGCGCGTTGATCATGCGGTTGTACATGGCGGTGCGCTCCAGAAGCATGTCGGGCGCGCCCACCAGCCGGTAAATGTAGCTTTCGACAAGCGTCCTGTCGGCGGCGATGGGGGTGAACAGCCGCAATTGCTGGATCGGCCCCTTGATCATGATGTTGGGGAAATAGACCGTGTTGTGCCGGTTTTCGCCGAGGATCGCCTTTGCGCGCTCCTCGCCATAGGCCTCGACCATCTGCTCGTAATAACCGGGGATAGCGGAATAGTCGGAGTGGATCGAGTGATGCACGCCGGTGTGGCCGTGACCGTTCGGCCAGGTGCGGATGCCCATGTTCTCGAAGAACTCATAGGGGCTCATGAAGGGGGCGATCACCTCCATGGCCATGGGCTTTTTCGTGCCTTCGGGTTTGTCCATCTTCTCCCAAAGGTCGATGGCCGTGCCGGCGGAGCTTTCATGCGCGACCATGGGATGGCAGGTGTCGGTCTGGTTCTCGACCAGCATCTTCCAGTTGCAGCGATGCATGTAGCGCAGCGGCGGGCCGGCCACCTCCAGACGGCCCTCGGGCGAGCGGTCGACCATGTTGTCGAAGGAGCTCAGCGCCTCGCCGAAGAAGCTTTCGAAGTCCGGGCCTTCCCTGTTGAGGCGGGCGAAGATGAAGCCGCGATAGTTTTTCACCGCGCCAACCGGGGCCATGCCGTGAACGGATTCGCTCTCTTCGAGCCCGGTGTCCTTGTAGCCCTTGCGTAGCGGGATGGCGAGCAGGCAGCCATTCGTCTTGAACGACCATGCGTGATAGGGGCAGCGAAAGAACTTGCCCGTGTTGCCCGTCCGGTCGATGGCGATCTTCGTGCCCTTGTGCGGGCAGCGATTGTGCAGGACGTAGATCTCGTTGTCGGAGTGGCGCACCATGATGACCGGCTTGGTGCCGATCTCGGTGGTGAAATAATCGCCCTTGTTGGGCGTCTGGCTCTCATGGCCGACGAAGACCCAGGTGTTGGCGAAGAGATGTTTCATCTCCAGCTCGAACACTTCCTGATCGATATAGACGTCGCGGTGGACTTCCGTGGGCCGGATCAGATTTCTGATCGCCTGCGGGTTGTTCGCGTAACGGCTCATGGCTTGCTGCTCCCTTGCTGGCCGCCGTCCAGTCGATCTCCTAGAGGTCGAGGACGAGCCGGTCGGATTTTGCGCGTGACACGCAGATCTGCATGACGTCGTTGGCTGCGCGTTCATCGTCGGTGAGGATGACGTCGCGGTGGTCGGGAATGCCGGACAGGACGGTGGTCTGGCAGATGCCGCAATCGCCGCGCTGGCAATCGTAGATCAGGTCGACGCCTTCTTCCTCGAGCACTTCGATGATGGACTTGCCCGGCGGGATGGTGAAGACCTGACCCGTGGAACTGATTTCGACCTCGAAGGGCTTGTCACCCGCTTCGGCCTCATGCGCCTCAAACAGTTCGAAATGCACATGATCCTTGGCGATGCCGCGGGCGTGGGCGATTTCGCGCACCGCCTCGATCATGCCGCGTGGCCCACACACATAGATGTGGCCTTCGGCAGGCGCTTTGCCGATCAGCGCCTTGAGGTCGATGCACGTTTCGGGTTCGTCGTCGCAATGGATGTTGAGGGCATTGGTTTCGATGGCCTCAAGCGCATCGACAAATGCCAGAAGCGTGCGCGAACGACCGGCATAGTGAAACGAGAAAGGGCGGTCCTTCGCCTTGAGTTCGGCAGCCATGGAGATAAGCGGCGTGACGCCGATGCCGCCGGCGATGAGAAGAACAGGCGCTTGCGCTTCGACCAGCGCGAAGTCGTTGCGCGGGGCCGATGTTTCGATGACGTCGCCTGCTTTCAACCCATGCATGAAGCGGGAGCCGCCCTTGCTGTCCTCTTCGAGGCGCACGCCGAGGCGATAGGTGGCGGGCGCGTCGGTGGCTCCGGGTTCCACGCTGGTATTGATTAGGGAATAGTGCCGGTCCGAGCCATCGGGCAGCGCAACGCGGATATGTGCGCCGGCAGAAAATCCGGGCAGCGTGCCGCCATCGGCTGCTTCCAGCTCGAGCGTTCGAATTTGTGGGGTCAGCGCTTCGCTCGCGCGCACCTTGAGCTTCAGTTCGCCCATTGCCGAAATCTCCTCCCTCTGCGGCTCCTCCATTTAATCCGCTCGGCGGGCGGATTGTCAGCCACAGTTTCCAATTAATATGAATTCGCATATTTATGCCTTGTCAAGCTTCAAGCCTAAAAAAGTGAAATTTCATCTTTTTAAGCTTGAAGCGCGCTGAAACTTGTGGAAGCCTCAGGGCTGGAGGAGGCCGTCATGGGAGGAACAACGATGACGCGCATGATCAAAACACTTGTATCTGCATCTATTCTATCGACAGCCATGAGTTTTGGTGCCATGGCGCAGGAGACGGTTCTGCGCATGTCGAACTGGCTGCCGCCGTCTCACCCGATTGTCAGGGACATGATGATCCCGTGGGCGGAGAAGCTGAAAGAGGCCAGCGCCGGCCGCATCGAGGTGCAAATTCTGGATGCGCCGCTCGGGCCGCCGCCGGCGCATTTCGATCTTGCCGCCAATGGCGCCGTGGACCTGACATTCGGCGTTCATGGTTATACGCCGGGGCGCTTTACCCTGACGGAAATCGCAGAAATGCCGTTCCTGGCCGATACGTCCGAGAGCCTTTCGGTGGCCTTCTGGCGTGTGTTCGAGAGCGATCTGGCGCAGGCCGAGGAGCATCGCGGCACCAAGGTGCTGGGCGTTTTCGGGCATGGGCCGGGGCTCCTGTTCACCAAGGGCAAGCCGGTTTCGCCTCTTTCGGACCTGTCCGGTGCCAAGATCCGCGTTGCCGGCAACATCACCAACAAGCTCGCCGAAGCGATGGACATGGTGTCGATCCAGGCACCGTCTCCGCAGTCCTATGAAATCCTGTCGGGCGGCATCGCGGACGGCATTTTCTTCCCGGTCGAATCCGTGCCCTTCTTCAAGCTCGAAACACTGGTCGACAAGGCGCTGCGTGTGCCCGGCGGTCTCTACAATGTCTCGTTCTTCTTCGTAATGAACAAGGCGAAGTTCGACAGCCTGTCGGATGAGGACAAGGCGGCCATCGAAGAGGTCTCCGGCGAGGCGTTCTCGCGCATGGCCGGTCAGGCCTGGGATGCGGCGGATGCAGCCGGCATGGACGTGATCGGATCGACCGTCGACTTCCACGATGCGACCGAGGAAGAGCTTGCGACGCTGCGTGAGAAGACGCAGCCCATGTTCGACGATCTGGCCAAGGCCTATGAGGCCAAGGGACTCGATTTCGAGGTGGTCATGGGCAAGCTCAAGGACGAAATCAAAGCGGTGGCGGCTGAATAATGGCCGCCTCCTCCGAGCGGATCGCAATGCGGGCTCGGCGGTGGCTAAGACTGGCGACCGCCGTGCTTTGCGGCGCGTTTCTGGTGGCGCTGACGCTGGTGACAGTGGTCGATGTGATCGGCCGCTATCTCCTCTCGTCGCCGCTACCGGGTGCCGCGGAGTATACCGAAATCCTCCTGATGGCGATCGTGTTTGTGGGGCTGCCGGCGGTGTGCCTGGATGACGGGCATGTAAGTGTCGATCTGCTCACGGCCGGGCTCAGGGGCGTTGCTGAGAGACTTCAGCTCAATCTCGCCCGGCTTGTGGTCGCCGTGGTGCTGGGGCTCGTTTCCTGGCAGCTCTGGAAACACGGAACCCAGCTCGACAGCTACAATGAGGTGACGGTGTATCTGCGTGCGCCGCTCGGGCCGTTCGCCAAGGCGACGGCAGTCATAACCGGTGTCTGTGCGGTGGTTACATTTGTCATGGCGGTGCTGCGCCTGCCCAAAAGCGATGGCGGGGGCGTTTGATGGCGTGGCCGGTCGGAATGGCGCTGCTTCTGGCGCTCATCTTCGCGGGCGTGCCCATCGCCTTTGCGATGACGGCGGTGGGGCTGATCGGCGTTGTCTCGATCGTTGGCTGGCACCCGGCGCTGGCCATGCTGGGGCAGGTCTTTTTCGACAGTGGCAGGAGCTATACGCTCTCCGTCGTGCCGCTGTTCCTTCTGATGGGCAATCTCGTGGTTCAGTCGGGCGTGGCGGGTGATCTCTATGCGGCGGCCAATGCCTGGCTGCGCCACCGCAAGGGCGGGCTTGCCATGGCGACCATCGTTGCCTGCGGCGGGTTCTCATCCGTGTGCGGTTCGTCGCTTGCCACCACGGCGACCATGGCCCGCATCTCGCTGCCGGCGATGCGCAAATATGGCTATTCCGACCGGCTGGCGGCCTCGTCCATCGCGGCGGGTGGCACGCTCGGCATTCTCATTCCGCCGTCGGTGATCCTCGTCATTTACGGCATCCTCACGCAGCAGAACATCGGCAAGCTGTTTCTGGCCGGCCTTTTGCCCGGTGTCGTCGGCGTGATCGGCTACATGATCGCCGTGCGTCTGTCGCTGGTGGTCTATTCAGAGCATCTGGAGACGCAGCCCAAGCTGCCACTGATCGACCGCATTCGCGCCCTGCGTGGCGTCGTGTGGGCGCTGGCGCTTTTCGTTTTCGTTCTGGGCGGTATCTATCTTGGCGTTTTCACGGCGACGGAAGCGGCGGGCATGGGTGCGGGCGGGGCGTTTCTCCTCACCTTCATGCGCGGCCGGCTGACCCTGCGGGCCACGCTTTCCACGCTCTTTGACACGGCAAAGACCACGGCGGTGATGTTCTTCATCCTGTTCGGGGCGCTCTACTTCCTGAACTATGTGAACTTCTCCGGCCTGACCGGTGACCTGCGCAACTGGATCAACGCCTTCGGCGTCGGCCCGTATCCGGTGATCTTCATGATCGTGCTGATCTATCTGGTGCTGGGATGCCTGCTTGAAAGCATCTCGATGATCACGCTGACGGTGCCGATCCTGTTTCCGATTGTCACCGGTCTTGGCTTCGATCCGATCTGGTTCGGCATCTTCGTGGTGATCGCCACCGAGCTGAGCTTCATCACGCCGCCCATCGGCATGAATGTTTTCGTCATGCGTACGGTGGCGCCCGACATTCCGCTGGAGCGCATTTTTGCCGGCATCCTGCCCTTCGTGGCGATGGATGTGGTGCGGCTGGCGCTTCTGATCGCGCTGCCGGCGATGGCGCTTCTGATACCCAATTCCATGTGACCGGAAAAGATGATGGCGAAAGACGAAGACAGGATCGAGATCGACCGCAATGCCGGGTTTGTCGGCGACTACCTGCTCTATCTGCTCGCCGCCGCCAGCGATGCGGCCAGCACGGACTTTCATGCCCATGTGCGCGAGCAGGGGCTGCGCGTGCCGGAATGGCGCATCCTCGCCTGCCTGAGCGATGAGGACGGTCAGATGGTGACGCAGCTCGCCCAGCTGGCGCTGATGGAGCAGTCGCATCTGACCAAGATCATCGATCACATGGCATCGAAGGGACTGGTGAAACGCCGCAGCGACGAACGCGACCGGCGTCGCGTGCGCGTGTTCCTGACACCGGCCGGACGCGAGCTTGGCGGGCGTCTGGTCGATGAGGCGCAGGCCCATGAGCGGGCGATCATCGCCCGGCTTCGCCCCGGCGAGGCGGCGCTGCTGAAAGACGCCCTGAGGCACATTCACGCGCTGTACCGTGCCGGCAGCGGCGTTGCGCCCGCGCCGGTCGCCGGACCGGTGAAACTGGAGACGAGAGCGACATGAGCGAGACCGAGAACGCCCCGAACGCTGCCGAGCCGCGCCTGCTGCACGCAACGGTCAGCCCGGAAGGCTGGCCGCAGCCGAAGGGCTACGCCAATGCCGTGATGACCGATGGCGGCATCATCTACACGGGCGGGCTGGTCGGTTGGGACCGCGAGGGCCGTTTCCCGGAAGGGTTCGTCGCCCAGGCGCACCAGACGTTTCGCAACATCCGCGACGTGCTCGAAGCGGCTGGCGCTGGGCCGGAACATCTCACGCGCCTCACCTGGTATGTGACGAGCGTGGAAGACTATCTGGCCGACCCGAAAGGACTGGGAAGAGCCTATCGCGATGTTTTCGGCCGCTGTTTTCCGGCCATGGCCACGGTGGAGGTAACGCGCCTGGTGGAGCCGGAGGCGGTGGTGGAGATCGAGGCGACGGCGGTTCTGCCCCGGGGGTGAACCAGCGTGCGTGAAATGAATGCCCGTGACTGAGTGCGGGCGAGGAGGAGAGTGCAGACATGAAAGTAGCTGTTCTGGGTGGAGGCAACGGGTCTTATGCTGCGGCTGCGGATTTCGCCGAGGCGGGGCATGATGTCCGCTGGTGGCGGCGCGACCGCGCCAGTTTCGCCGATGTCGAGAAGGCAGGCGGCATTACCCTGACCGACCATGAGGGCAGCCGGAAGATCGCGGTCGTTCCGACCGACGATCTTGCTGCAGCGCTGAAAGGCGCGGAGCTGATCGTTGCGCCGACGCCGGCGTTCGCGCAGGAGGATATCGCCACGAAGCTCGCGCCGCATCTGGAGGACGGGCAGGTGATCTACCTGCCGCCCGGCACGTTCGGCTCCTACCTGATGATGAAGCGGATTCGCGAAGTGGGCTCGAAGGCCGACATCGCGATTGCCGAGACGGGCACGTTGCCATGGCTGACGCGCAAGCAGGGGCCGCTGGAAGTGCGCGTGACGACGCGGGCCTCGCGCCTGCCGACCGGTGTGCTGCCGGCGCGACACACGGATCATGCGATCAAGGCGATTGCAGCGGTGTTCCCGGCATCCATCGAGCCGGTGGAGGATGCGCTGTCGGGCGCGCTGATGAATGCCGGCCCGATCATCCACCCGCCGCTGATCCTCATGAATGCCGGTCCCATCGAGCATTTCGATCGCTGGGACATTCACAATGAAGGGACGCAGCCCTCCATCCGCCGCACGCACACCGCGCTCGACAATGAGCGCATGGCGATCCGCGAGGCGCTGGGCTATGGCGCACCGCATTTCCCGCTCGCCGATCACTACGAGACCAGCGACTGGATGTATGGCAATCTGGCCCATGACAAGCTGGTGGATTCCGGGGACTGGCACGAGAAGCTGGACCTGAAATCGCACCGCTACATGCTGGAGGATGTGGGCATGGGCCTCGCCTTCATGGTTTCGGTCGGTGAATGGGCAGGCGTGCCCTGCCCGGTGGCGACCGGCCTCCTGGCGATTGCCGGTGCGGTGGCCGAGCGCGACTTCCGCGCCGAGGGCCGCACGATGGAGCAGATCGGTCTTGCGGGCGAGAGCCGCGAGGCGGTGCAGACCATGCTGCGCGAGGGGCTGTGATGGCAGATGACGTGACCATCGCCTGCATCGGTGCCGGGCGCATGGGCCGGGGCATTGCGCAATGCGTTGCCTATGCGGGCCATCAGGTGCGGCTGATCGATGCCAAGGAGCGCGACGCCGACGCCTTCGCAAGACTGCGCGATGAGGCGCTGGACGAAATCCGCACGGCGCTCGCCTCCATCGCTGCACTCGGCGCGTTCAAGGTCGATGCCGTTCCGCAGATCATGGAGCGGGTCAGCATCGTGCCGCGCGGCGAGGCGGCGGCGGGTCTTGCCGGCGCGCGCATCGTGTTCGAGGGCGTGCCCGAAGTGGCGGATGCCAAGCGCGATGCGTTTGCGCTGTTCGACGCCCATGCGGATGGCAACGCCATTCTGGCCTCGACCACCTCGACCATGCTGTCGACGGAGCTGGCGGGTTTCACCTCTGCGCCGGAGCGCTTTCTCAATGCGCACTGGCTGAACCCGGCATTTCTGATGCCGCTGGTGGAACTCGCCCCGGCCGACGAGACGGATGCGGAAACGACCGCTTTCGTGCGCGCCTATCTTGAAGGCATCGGCAAGGTTCCGATCGTCTGCAAGGCTTCGCCCGGCTATATCGTGCCGCGCATTCAGGCGCTCGCCATGAACGAGGCGGCGCGGATCGTGGAGGAAGGCGTTGCGAGTGCAGAGGATGTCGACAAGGCCGTGACCTACGGTTTCGGCCTGCGCTTCGGCGTGCTGGGCCTTCTGGAATTCATCGACTGGGGCGGTGGCGACATTCTCTATTATGCAAGCCGATATCTCGCCGGGGCGTTTGAGGATGAGCGCTACCAGGCACCGGAGATCATCAGCCGCAATATGGAAGAGGGGCGTATCGGTCTGAAGACCGGCTCCGGCTTCTTCGATTACTCCGGCATGGATGTCGATGCCTATCGCCAGCGCCGCATGGCCGCCTTCCTGAAGGCGCTCGACAATGCGGGGCTTGTGCGGCCGCCAAAGCTTTAGGGAACAGTTGAAACCAAAACCGGGTGGAACAAGCCCGGACAACCAGAGAGGACGAAGAAAAATGTACCAAGCCAAGACCAGATCGATCGCCAGGACCATCAGAAACGGCCTTCTTGCAACGGCGCTGACCAGCATCGCCTTTGCCGGACAGGCCAGTGCGGAAGAAACGCTGAAGGCGATTTCCGCCTTCCCGCAGTCGCTCGCCTTCTCGCAAAGCTTCAAGGGCTTTGTCGACCTCGTGAACGAGCGCGGCAAGGGCGTCATCCAGATCAATTATGCGGGCGGGCCGGAAATGTTCCCGCCGAACCAGCAGGTGGATGCCGTGCGCCGCGGCGTCGTTGACATGCAGTATGGCCCCGCTTCCTATTATCTCGGCACGATGCCGGAAGCGGATGCCTGGGTCGGCTCGACCGTGACGGCGGCGAAGGCGCGCGAGAATGGCGGTTTCGGCATCATGCAGGAAGCCTTTTCCAAGAAGCTCGGTGTGAACCTTCTGGCCCACCTCGACACGGGTGTGCAGTTCTACATCTACACGATCAACGAGCCAAAGCGGACCGAGGATGGCGGCATCGATCTCGACGGTCAGCGCATCCGCTCGCAGCCGATTTACAATTCCTTCTTTGAAGCGCTGGGGGCCATTCCCGTCTCCGTTCCTGTGCCGGATGTCTATACGGGTCTCGAGCGCAGCACGTTTGACGGTTCGGGCTGGCCGATTGTCGGCATTCAGGATCTCTCCTGGGACAAGTTCCTGCGTTACCGCATCGATCCGGGCTTCTTCCAGACCGACCTCGCCGTTGTGGTGAACCCAGCGAAATGGGACAGCCTGAGCGACGAGGCCAAGAAGATCATCAACGAAGCTGCGGCCGAATATGAGCAGACATCCTATGAGAACTTCCAGAAGGTGATCGAGGAGACCGACAAGGCGGTTCGCGAGAACGGCATGGAAGTGATCACGCTGGAGGGCGAGGCGCAGGCGAAGTTCCTTGATCTGGCCTATGACAGCGCCTGGAAGCGGATGAAGGATTCGGGGTCGGAATACTACGACGCATTGCGCGAAGCCTATTACGATCGCTGATCCCGTACCGGCGGGGGCCTCGGCTCCCGCCGCACTCCCTTTGAAAAGCCGCGCGTCATGTTTCTGATACGTCTCTATAACCGGATCATCACCGGGCTGGCCGTGCTGGGCGCCGCCAGTCTCGTTTTCATTTCGCTTGCCATCATTGTCGACGTTGTCTTGCGTAACACCGGGTTTCGCCCATTCCAGTCGACAAGCGCCATCGTCGAATATGTGATGCTCTTCTCCACCATGGCGGCTGCGCCCTGGCTGGTGCGCAACAACGGCCATGTGGCGATCTCGTCCTTCGTGGGAGCGATGCCGGAAACGATGCGCCTGCTGGCGGGGCGGGTGGTGCTGGTCCTCGCCATCCTGACGCTTGGCCTTCTGTGCTGGCGCTCGGCGGCGGTGGGGCTGGAGATGGTGCAATCGCGCGCGGTCGACATGCGCTCCATCAACATTCCCTCCTGGGTTCTCTACGCGATGCTTTCCATGGGCTTCGGCCTGATGGCGCTGGAGTTCCTGCGCATGCTGTTGCGGGGCGAAACCTATACGGGCAGCGGGGGAGCGCACTGATGGCCTGGTATGAAGCCACACTCCTCATGATCGGCGGGCTGCTCGCGCTGATGTTCTTCGGCATGCCGGTGGCCATCGCCTTTCTGGCGATCAACATTGTCGGCGTTGTCATTTTCATGGGTGGCATGATCGGCATCGATCAGCTGGTCGCCAATGCCACCACATCGGTGACGAGTTTCGCGCTGGTGCCGGTGCCGCTCTTTCTCATCATGGGCGAGCTTCTGTTTCACACGGGGCTTGCCATTCGCGTTTTCGATGCGCTCGACAAGTGTTTTGGCGGCATCAAGGGGCGGCTTTCCTATCTGACAGTGGGCGGCGGCACGATCTTCGCCACCCTGTCGGGCTCCTCCATGGCCAACACGGCGATGCTCGGCACCACGCTGATGCCCGACATGATCAAGCGCGGATACAAGCCGCACATGATCATGGGGCCGATCCTGGCGACGGGCGGTCTAGCCATGATCATTCCCCCATCTTCTCTGGCCGTGCTGCTCGGATCGCTGGCGCGGATCGATGTCGGTGCGTTGCTGATCGCGGGGCTGGTTCCCGGTCTCGTGCTGGCGCTTATGTTCCTTGCCACGATCCGCATACAGATCGCGCTCGATCCCGATGCCGCACCCGGCTATGCGGCAGAGAGGGCAAGCGTCTCCGAAATCGCCCGCGCGCTTACTGTCGATGTTCTGCCGATGGGCATCGTGGTCTTTGCGGTGGTCGGGCTCATCCTGCTCGGCTGGGCGACGCCGACCGAATCTGCTGCCTTTGGCGCGCTGTCGGTGGTGGTGCTCGCGGCGTGCTATCGTACGCTGAGCTGGGAGGCTGTCGTTCGTTCTCTCACCGGCACGCTGAAAGTGTCGGCCATGATGCTGATGATCATCGTCGGCTCCACGACCTTCTCGCAGATACTGGCGTTTTCCGGTGCATCTTCCGGGTTGATCGCGTTTGCCACCAGTTTCGAGCTGAACGCCTATGTGGTGCTCGCAATCATGTTCCTGGTGCTTCTGCTCCTCGGCATGTTCATGGATCAGCTCTCTATCATGATGCTCACCCTGCCGATCTTCATGCCGCTGGTCGCGCTCTACGGGTTCGATCAGATCTGGTTCGGCGTGGTGATGCTTCTGGCGCTGGAGCTGAGCCTTGCAACCCCGCCCTTCGGTCTGCTGCTTTTCGTCATGGTTGGCGTCAGCCCGGCCGGCACGACCATCGGGCAGGTGGCGCGGGCTGCACTGCCCTACATCGCCTGCACGCTTTTGCTGGTGGTTCTGCTGGCGCTTTTCCCGCAACTGGCCCTTTGGCTGCCGGGCCTCATAAGGAGCTGACCGCATGAAGATCTGGTATCAAAGCTATGTCGATTACGAGAACGGCGCGGGCTACTGGGACGAACTGAGGAAGCATCTCGATGCGATTGTCGATCCCGGTACTGAGATCGACATCAAGGGCATTACCCCGCATGACAGCTACGCCCACGCCATCGTGGAGTTTCGCTGCGCGCGCGAGGTGATCTGCAATGCGGTGCGGGCCGAGCGCGAGGGCTATGACGCCTTCATCATCGGGCATTTTCAGGATGCCGGCCTCTATGAGGCGCGGTCGGTGGTCGACATTCCGGTGCTCGGCATGGGCGAGGCGTCCATGCTGCATGCCTGCCAGCTTGGCCAGCGCTCGGGCATTGTCACCATCAATCGCCGTTACATTCCCTGGTTTCACCACCAGATCGGCAAGTACGGATTGAGAGAGCGGGTGACCGGCGTTCACGCCATGGATTTCGAGCCGGGGCAGATCCTTGCCGCCTTCGGTTCCGATGAGCGGCTTGAGACGGTGCGCGCGCTGTTTGAGGAACAGGCAAGGCCATTGGTGCGCGACGGTGTGGATGTGCTGATCCCCGGTGGCGGCATTCCCATGCTTCTGTTCTCGCAATTGCAGGCACACCGGGTGGATGGCGCGCCGGTGATCAACGGCATTCCGATTGTGGTGAAGCTGGCTGAGATGGCGGTGAAGCTGCGGGCGCTGACCGGTCTTGGCGTGAGCCGCACCTCGGATTTCGTGAAACCGCCCGAGGAGATCATCGAAGAGTTCATGACCCATCCGAAGGGACTATAAGGGAAGCGATAATTCTCCGGGCCTGTTGACTGGCTTTTGCAAAGCTGCCCCAATATCAATGGGACGATATCGGCAGCGCCTGGAGGATTGCCATGCTTGCGGCACGCGGACTCTCCCTGTTTTTCGTTTTTCTTCTCGGGTTTGCAGCAATGGCTGCCGCGCAGGATGCGCGCCGGATCGTGACCAGCGAGAATGCCGATTATTTCGGCTTCGACCTGCGCACCGAGAAGGATGTGACGCTCGACCAGTGCAAGGCGGTGTGCCTTGCCGATCCGCAGTGCCGGGCCTTCACCTACAACACCAGCGCTCAATGGTGCTTTCTGAAGTCGGACTTCAATCGCCTCGATCCGTTCGAGGGGGCGGTGGCCGGCAAGGTTGTGGCGAGTGGGGATGTGCCCGATATCGGAGCGCCGCCGGCACTGCGTTTTGTGCCCGAACACATCCAGCGCGAGGCTGACGAATATCGCGCCGAGATACTTCGTACGGTTCGTCCCGAGAATGCGGGGTTTGTTCAACTGAGTGCTGCGGGCGGGCAGGCGCTGGCAAATGGTGATCCGCTCAATGCGATGCAGGCCTTTTCCACTGCGCTCGTCATGGAGCCCCAGAATGTGGGCCTTTGGTTGGAACTTGCGCGTGCCGCGACCGCCTCGCAGCCGGCCGGCGAGATGAACCTCTATCGTCTGCAGCGTGCCGGCACCGGCGCTGCGATCAATGCCTACAATCTGTCGCGCAGCACCGATGACCGCGCCGAGGCGCTGGCCGTTCTTGCGCCGGCTCTTGAGCGGCGCAACCTCTTCCGCCCGGCGCTCAGCGCCTATGAGGCGAGCCTGGCGCTCAGGACCGCGCGCGATGTGCAGGAGGCCTATGCCGACCTCAAGCGCCGCAAGGGGTTCCGGGTGATCGACCATTCGGTCGATTCCGACAGCGCCACGCCGCGCGCCTGCGTGCAGTTTTCCGAGGAACTGGTGAAGAGCGGTGTGGACTACGCCCAGTTCGTGACCGTCGACAATCTGCGCTCCTTCGCCGTCGACCGCAGCGACAGGGAGTTGTGCGTCAGCGGCCTGAAGCATGGCGAGCAGTATCGCATCGTCATCCGGCAGGGCCTGCCGGCGGCCATTGGCGAGGTGATTGCCGAACCGGTGCCGCTGGAAATCTACGTGCGGGACCGCGCGCCTTCGCTGCGCTTTACCGGCGACAATTTCGTGCTGCCGTCTTCGGCGCGCCGGGGCATCCCGTTCGTTTCCGTGAACACCGACAGCGCGACGCTGTCCGTCTACCGCGTTGGTGACCGTGCGCTTGCGCGGCTTCTGAGCGAGGGGCAGTTCCTGCGCCAGCTCAACGAATATGCGGTGAACGAGGTGGCCGACCAGATGGGCGCTCCCGTCTGGGAAGGCATGATCGAGGTCGACGCCGAACTGAACAAGGATGTCGTCACCAGCATTCCCATCGATGAGGCGGTGCCGGAGCGCAGGCCCGGCGTCTACATGATGACGGCGGTGCCGGAAGGCGACACCAGTCAAAGCTGGGACAACCGCGCCACGCAGTGGTTCCTTGTCTCCGATATCGGGCTTTCCACCTTTGCCGGCGAGGACGGGCTTTCGGTCTTCGCGCGTTCGCTGGCGAACGCGAAGCCGCTCGACGCTCTGAAGCTCAGGCTTGTGGCCCGCAACAATGAGGTGCTCGGCGAAGCGGAGACCGATGGCGATGGCCATGCGCGCTTCGATCCCGGTCTGGCGCGCGGCTCTTCGGGTCTCGCGCCGGCGGCGATCATCGCTGAAAACGGGACTGAGGATTTCGTTTTCCTCGACATGACGCGCGCTGGCTTCGATCTCTCGGATCGCGGCGTGGCGGGGCGTCCTTCGCCCGGACCGCTCGACGTGTTCGCGTGGACGGAGCGCGGCATCTATCGCGCCGGTGAGACGGTGCATGCGAGCGCGCTCACGCGCAATCCCGCCTCGGATGCCGTGGAGGATCTGCCGCTGACCTTCATCTTCCGCCGTCCCGACGGTGTGGAGGACCGGCGCATCGTTTCCGATGGCGCAGCGCTTGGCGGTCATGCGGTGGCGCTTGATCTGCCCGGAAGCGCGATGCGCGGCACCTGGGTGCTCGGCATCTATGCCGATCCGAAAAAGCCGGCGCTGGCCGAGAAGAGTTTTCTGGTCGAGGATTTCGTGCCCGACCGCACCGAGTTCGAGCTTGCGAGCGCCGATGAGACCGTGCCGGTCGGTGGTGCGACGGATGTGACCGTCGATGGCCGCTATCTCTATGGCGCGCCGGCGGCGGGGCTTGCGCTTGAAGGCGAACTGACGGTCGCGCCGACGCGCGAATGGAAAGCCTTCCCCGGCTATGTCTTCGGCCTCGATGATGAAGAAGACGTGGAGGCGCTGCGCGTCTCGCTGCCCGGCCTGCCCGAGACCGATGCGGAGGGGCAGGCGCAGTTCCCGGTGGCGCTGGATGGCGCGCCTTCGACCACGCGTCTCCTGAAAGCGCAGGTGAGCGTGCGCATGCGCGAGGCCGGTGGCCGCGCCGTGGAGCGCGCGCTGGAGATCGATGTCGAGCCGGAAAGCGCGATGATCGGCCTGAAGCCGGAATTCACCGGCGGGCGCGTTGCCGAGGGTGCCACGGCGAATTTCCGCGTGATCGCGGTCGATCCGAAGGGCGAGCGCATCGCCATGGACGGCCTCGAATGGAAGCTTCTGAAGGTGGAGCGGCACTATCAGTGGTATCGCGATGGCGGTTCCTGGAACTATGAGCCGATCACGACTACAAACCTCGTGCGCGAGGGAACGGTGGACGCGAAGGCCGACAGCGAACCGCAGATCGGCGTTTCCGTGGACTGGGGGCGCTATCGCCTAGAGGTGGAGAGCCCGGATGCGGGCGGGCCGATCACCAGCGCGGCGTTCGATTCCGGCTGGTATGTGGAGGCCGGTTCCACCGAAACGCCGGACGGGCTGGAAGTGGCGCTCGACCGCGACGCCTATGCGGTGGGCGAGACGGCGAAGCTGAAGATTTCGCCACGCTTTGCCGGCGAGGTTCTGGTGACGGTGGGCTCTGAGAGCCTTCTGGAAACCTTCACCGCAAAAGTGCCGGAAGCCGGCGCGACCGTGGACATTCCGGTGACCGATGCACTCGGGGCTGGGGCCTATGTGACCGCAACGCTGTTCCGCCCCGGCGACGATGTGGAGAATCGTCTCCCCATGCGCGCCATCGGCGTGCGCTGGCTGAAGGTCGATCCGGGTGCGCGCGATCTTTCGGTTGAACTCGGCGTGAAGGAACAGGCGCGTCCCGATGAGAGCCTTTCCATCCCCGTCAGCGTTGGCGGGCTGGCACCGGGCGAAGAAGCCTATGTGACCGTCGCGGCGGTCGACGTGGGCATTCTCAACCTGACGCGCTACGAACCGCCACAGCCGGACGCCTGGTATTTCGGTCAGCGCATGCTGGGCATCGAAATGCGCGACATTTACGGGCGGCTGATCGATGGTTCGCTTGGCGCGATGGGCCGGCTGCGCACCGGTGGCGATGGCGGCGGCATGACGCCCACCGGCAGCGCGCCGACGCAGAAGCTGGTCGCCTTCTTCTCCGGCATCGTGAAGGTGGATGATGACGGGAAGGCGCAGGTCTCCTTCGATATTCCGCAGTTCAACGGCACGGCCCGCATCATGGCGGTCGCGTGGTCGAAGAAGGGTGTGGGCAGCGCGCAGCAGGACGTGATCATCCGCGATCCGGTTGTGCTGACCACCAGCCTTCCGCGCTTCCTGGCGCCGGGCGACGAGGCGCGGCTTCTGCTTGAAATCGCCAACACGGATGGCCCTGCCGGTGGCTATCGCCTCACGGTGATGGCCGAGGGACCGGTGGACGCCGATCTGCGGTCGCTCTCCGATATGGTGACGCTTGAGGCGGGCGGCAGGGCCACGCTTTCCGTGCCGGTTTCGGCGACGAACCAGACGGGTGAGGGTGCGCTGACGGTGGCGCTTGCGCATGAAAGCGGGCTTGCCGTGGAGAAAAGCGTGCCCCTGCCGGTGCGGCCCGGCGTGATGCCGGTCGCCACCCGCAGCGTGGTGACGCTTGCGGCCAATGGCGGCAGTGTCACGCTGGACGGCGCGCTTCTGGAAGACAGCTTTGCAGAGAACGCGTCGGTGAGCCTCAACATCTCGCGGGCCGACGGGTTCGACATTCCGGCACTTTTGATGTCGCTCGACCGCTACCCCTATGGCTGCACGGAGCAAACCACCAGCCGCGCGCTGCCGCTGCTCTATGTGAGCGAGCTTTCAAAGGCCGCCGGACTGGACGACGACCCGGCGCTGAAGGGGCGCATCGAGGACGCCATCACAAGCGTGCTTGCCGCACAGTCTTCGTCTGGCGGTTTCGGTCTCTGGGGACCGGGATCGGGCGATCTGTGGCTCGACGCCTATGTGACGGACTTCCTGACCCGCGCCGGCGAGCAGGGCTTTGACGTGCCCGAGGCGGCGATGACACAGGCACTGCAGAACCTGCAGAACACGCTCGCCTATGACACGGATGTCTCCTCGCGCGGCAGCGAGATCGCCTATGCGCTCTATGTGCTGGCGCGCAACCGCAAGGCTTCCGCCGGTGACCTGCGCTACTATCTCGACACGCGGCTCGATGAATTCTCCACGCCGCTGGCCCGCGCGCAGCTTGCCGCGGGTCTCGCGCTCTATGGTGATGCGGAACGCGCGGAACGGGGCTTTGCCTCCGCTTTCCGCCTTGCTCAGGGCATGAGCGGGCGCTACACGGCGCGCTCCGATTACGGATCGCGTCTGCGCGACGGCGCGGCGATGCTGGCGCTGGCGGCAGAAAGCCGGCCCGAACCGGCGCTGGTGCCGCAGATGATCGATCTGGTTGCCGATGTGCGCGGTGACACGCGTTACATGAGCACGCAGGACGAGGCGTGGATGCTGCTTGCCGCCCGCGCGCTGAGCCAGTCGAGCGACGATCTGCGCCTGACCGTGGACGGCAACGCCCATGCGGGCGCATTCTCGCGGCGGCTCTCCGGGATGGAGATCGAGGCAGCGCCGCTGACGGTGGCCAATCAGGGCGCTGAACCGGTCGATGCGGTGATCACCACCGTGGCCGCGCCGCAGCAGCCGCTGCCCGCAGGCGGCGAGGGCTTCACCATCGAGCGGCGCTACTACACGCTCGACGGTGAAGAGGCGAATGTCTCCGACGCACGCCAGAACGAGCGCTATGTGGTGGTTCTGGAGATGACGGAACAGAACGCCTGGCCCTCGCGCGTGCTGGTCTCCGACCTGCTGCCGGCGGGCTTCGAGATCGACAATCCGCGCCTTGTCGGCAGTGCGGAACTGGCGAATTTCGAGTGGCTTGGTCAGACGGATGCGGTTCACACCGAGTTCCGCGACGACCGCTTCATCGCCGCCTTCGACCGCAATGGGGGCGGCAAGTTCCGGCTCGCCTATGTGGTGCGTGCGGTGACTCCGGGCGTCTACACGCATCCGGCGGCGAGCGTGGAAGACATGTACCGTCCGCAATTCTCCGCCCGCACGGCCACGGGCTTCATGGAGATCACGGGGCAGTAGGCGGCGGCGATGAAGACGCGTCGACATATGCGCCGGGTTGCCATGGCCGCTGGCCTTGCGGCCCTGCTCGCCATTGGCGGGGCGGTGACGCTCGACCGGCTGGACGCCGCCTATCCACCGCCGCTCGATCCCGCCCCGCTTTCGGTGGAGGTGCTCGACCGCGACGGCGCGCTGCTGCGGGCCTATGCGGCGTCCGACGGGCGGTGGCGTCTTCCGGCGGATATCGACACGCTCGATCCACAGTTTCTCAAGATGCTGGTCGCCTATGAGGACAAGCGCTTCTGGTCGCATCCGGGTGTCGACATGCGCGCGCTTGGCCGCGCCGCATTGCAGCTTTTGTGGAACGGGCGCATCGTCTCGGGCGGTTCAACACTGTCGATGCAGCTTGCACGCCTCACCGAGCCGCGCGAGGCGCGCAGCTTCAGCGCCAAGTTCCGGCAGATCGCGCGCGCGCTTCAGATCGAGCGCAGGCTTTCCAAGCGGGAAATACTGGAACGCTATCTGACGCTCGCGCCCTATGGCGGCAATCTTGAAGGGGTGCGCGCGGCAAGCCTCGCCTGGTTCGGTAAGGAGCCGCACAGGCTGGGGCTGGAGGAGGCTGCTCTTCTGGTCGCCTTGCCGCAATCGCCGGAAGCGCGCCGGCCCGACCGTCATCCGCAAATGGCAAAAGCCGCGCGCGACCGCGTGCTTGCGCGTATGGCGGGGGCCGGTGTCATCATCGAAAGCGAGGTCACCCGCGCGTCTGAGGCGAAGCTTGCCGGGCGTCGTCTGCCCATGCCCGCCTATGCTGCGCATCTGGCCGATGCGGTGGTGCAGGCGGAGCCGGATGAGCGTGTGCATCACCTGACCATCAGCCGGCGCGCGCAGGCGGGCCTTGAGGAGGTTGCCGCCAGAGCGGCGCGCGGGCTCGGCCCGCGCGTTTCCGTGGCGATGGTGCTTGCGGATGCGCAGACCGGCGCGGTGCTCGCGCGGGTCGGATCGGCGGGCTATTTCAACGCCGCGCGCGCCGGCTGGATCGACATGAGCGTGGCGGAGCGCTCGCCGGGCTCCACGCTCAAACCCTTCATCTATGGCCTTGCGTTCGAGGAGGGGCTGGTGATGCAGGAAACCATGATCGAAGACCGGCCCGGCAATTTCTCGGGCTATCGTCCGCGCAATTTCGACATGGCCTATCAGGGCGACGTTTCGGTGCGCACGGCCTTGCAGATGTCTCTCAACGTGCCGGCGATCCGGCTGCTCGATGCGGTGGGGCCGGTGCGGCTGGTGGCGCGCATGCGGCAGGCCGGCGTGCCGCCCGCTCTGCCGCCCGGCGAAACACCGGGTCTTGCCATCGGGCTTGGCGGTGCAGGGCTGACGCTGGAAGGGCTGGTGCAGCTTTATGGCGGGCTCGCCAATGGAGGGCGGGTGCGCCCGCTGCACTATCTGACAGATGCAGAGATTGCCGCGCATCCTCCTTCCGTGCTGACGCCGCAGGCCGTCTGGCAGGTTGCCGACATCCTGTCCGGTGTCGCGCCGCCCAGAGACGCGCCGCGCCTCGGCATCGCCTACAAGACGGGCACGTCCTATGGCTATCGCGATGCGTGGTCGGTGGGCTATGACGGGCGGCATGTGCTGGGCGTATGGGCCGGGCGGCCCGATGGCGGCTCGGTGCCGGGACTGACCGGCTATCTGGCCGCCGCCCCCATCCTGTTCGAGGCGTTTTCGCGCTCGGGCGTGGGCATCGTTCCATTCCCGCCCGCGCCGGCAGGCGCGATCCGGCTTGCCGCGTCCGATCTTCCGTTTCCCATGCGACGGTTCTCCGCCTCGGGCGGCGGGTTTCGCGCCGGCGCGCCGGTGGAGCCCGCGCCGGAAATCGTGTTCCCGCCGCAGGGTGCGCGCATTGATGTGGGGCTTGCGCGTGGCGCGCGGGTCATGCCGCTGGCGCTCAAGATCAATGGCGGGCGCGCGCCGTTTCGCTGGCTGGCCAATGGCGAGCCGCTCCCGGAGGCCTATCGCCGGCGCCGGGCAAGCTGGGTGCCCGATGGCGGCGGCGCATCGACCCTGACGGTGATCGACGCGGCCGGACGTTCCGCCAGCGTCGATGTTTTCCTGGAATAGATCAGGCGGCTTCCGCGAGCGCCTTCAAGACCGTTTCGCGCATGGGCATGGGGGCGACTGCGCCAAAGCCCTGCGTGGAAAGGGCGGCGGCCGCATTGGCGTAGCGCGCTGCCTCGAACGGGTCGCCATGGCGATTGAGCTCGGCGAGGAAATTGCCATCGAACGTGTCGCCCGCGCCTGTGGCGTCGACGGCGTTGACCCTGATGCCGGGCACGCGGCGGCGTTCATCCGGCGTGGCGACGAGGCAGCCATCCTTGCCGAGCGTCAGCGCGACGATGCCAGCGCCAAGACCCAGATAATGATCCGCGATGGCGTCCGGGTCACTGATGCCGACCAGCTGTTCGGCGTCTTCCAGGCCGGGAAGCGCGATGTCGGCCTTGCGCATGGCGGCTTCGGTGAGTGCGCGGGCGCGCTCCAGCGGCCACAGCTTCAGGCGCAGATTGGTGTCGAAGGAAACCTTTGTCCCGGCAGCCCGCGCAATGTCGATCGCTTCGAGAACCGCATCGCTCGCATCGGCGCTGATGGCCATGGAGATGCCCGACAGATGCAGAATGTCGGCGTTCTCGATGGCGCTGCGGGGCAGGTCGCGCGGGGCGACGCGGCTCGCTGCCGAACCCTTGCGCAGATAGGAGAAGACGTGGCCGTTCTCGCCATGGCTGACGAAGTAGACACCCGTATGGGCATCCGGATTGCGCAGGACCTGGCTGGCGTCCACGCCATTATCCGCCCAGAGCTGCATCAGGCTGTCGCCGAACTCGTCCGCGCCGAGCGCAGTGAAGAACCCGACCGATGCGCCGGCGCGCGCGGCTGCGATGGCGCAGTTGGAGGTGTCGCCGCCGTAGCCGAAGAGATAGCGGCCCGTGTCGTCCACCTGGTTGAACTCAATCATCGGTTCGCCCATGCAGATGATCTTCGGATGGCTCATGACGGTGTTCTCCTCCCCTTGCGCAGCGTGCGCTTCTCTTTAAGCGATTGTGCGCCAATGGTGAATGTCTCTTGGGAGAAGATTTTTCACCATGCGTGGAGAGCCCGGCCTCAGGACCTGGAGCGATTCACCGTTTCATGGAAACGCTGCGCCACTCCACCTGACTGCAAAATACTCTAGCGGGCGCCGCGACCGAACAGGACGGTGCTGATCGTTGAAAGTATGATGAGCATGTCGAGATCGAATGACAGGTGCTTGATGTAATAGAGGTCGTAGGAGAGTTTGTTGATCTCTTCCTGGGTTGTGCCCGCATAGCCGGAATTCACCTGTGCCCAGCCGGTAATGCCGGGCAGCACCATGGTGCGGTGGATGAATTTTGGCTCTTCTGCCTCACTCGCCTGCGCCACGTATTCGGCCACGGGGCGTGGTCCCACGAGGCTCATTTCTCCGCGCCAGATATTGATGAGCTGGGGAAGCTCATCCAGCCGCAGGCGGCGCAGCAGCCGGCATCCCTTGATGATCCGGTCGTCGTTCGTGCGCGTCGCTCCGCCCTGCCTGCCATGATACATGGTTCGAAACTTGAGCATGTTGAAAGGGCGCCCGCCATAGCCCCGGCGGGTTTGCACGAAGATCGCCGGTCCGCCATCGAGGGTCCGGATATAGAGCCAGACGGCAAACCCCAGCGGGATGGTGATCGGCGCCGTGACGATGACGGCGATAAGATCAAGCGCGCGTTTCGCCTTGGAATAGTAGATCTGGCTCGGCGTGTAGGCGAGGTGCGAAACGTCGAACGCGCCCACATCCACGCGGCCTTCGCGCAGTTCGAGAAAGTTGAACCAGGGGGTAACGTCGATCCCCACCATATAGGCCTTTGTCAGAAAGGCCGACCATTCCGGATTGTGGTGTGTTCCGGTGTCGATCAGCAGTCGGTCATAGGCGCCGATATCCGCTGTCTTGTCGCTGATCACGGCCACATGGCCTGCGAGCCTCGCTGCAACCTGGGTCGCCTGGGGGAAGTCGAGCAGGGCAACGCGGTCCTCCAGAGACCGGTGAAGCCTCAGATTGGCGACGATCATGGCGATCGTGGCGATCGGATAGGCGGTCAGAAGAGCCGAGTAGCTCACCGGAATGCGCAGGGCGGACAGAACCGCGACAGCCACGTTGAAACACACAAAGGTGACGAAGATCGCGATGGAAAACGTGTTGCGTTGCCTGCGAAAGCCAAGCAGGGCCAGGGCGACGGCGAAGGGCAGAACGAACAGCACCGAGCAGACGATTGCCAGATTGTTCCAGTCGCTGCGCGACGCATTGAGAATGAAAGCGCTATAGACCATGCACTGCAAAATGCCGGCGGTCATGATCTCGGGCAGCATGGGGCGCAGGTTTCTCAGCAGGCGACGCTTGCGCAGAGATGCGCCGCGCTGGAGCACGTCCTCCAGATCGGGGCTGGGCTCGGCTGGGCTGCGTTTCAGAACGCGCCTGGCGCTGCGATTGGCGGGGCCGTCACCCTTGCCTGCTGGTTTGGACACGTCGTTCAACGTTACTTCTCGCCCGCACGTAAGAGCTCATACGACCGCGCTTTGCCATGCAGGAACCGGAAGCGCAATCAACGATTGTTCGCATGTCCACAGACAACCCGGATGCAGGCGGTCGGTTATGCATCGATTCGACCGACCTTAGACCGGTTCATTGTTTCATGGAAACGTTCAACCGCACGCCGTTCTTTGTGCAGCAGTTTGAATGTCGATTTATGACGTTGGCATTTACGATTTCAGTTCGAGGCTCTATCAGGCGGAACCTATCGCTGTTCTGACTATGAACCCATGCACCGCCAAGCCTACGTCTTTCTCTGCCTGACCACGCTCTTCTGGGGCGGCAATGCCGTGGCCAGCCGGCTGGCTGTTGGTCACGTTTCGCCGATGATGCTGACAACGCTTCGCTGGATCATCGGCTGTGCGCTGCTCGCCGCCTTTGCCTGGCCGCATCTCCGGCGTGACTGGCCGGCGATCCGGCCGAAACTGCCGTTGCTGGCGGCGCTGGGCACGCTCGGTTTCACCGGGTTCAACGCTGTTTTCTACAGTTCCGCCCAGTTCACCTCGGCGATCAACATCGCCATCGAGCAGGGTGCGGTGCCGATGGTTATCTTCGTTGCCAATTTTGTCCTGTTTCGCCAGCGCGTGAGTTTTCTGCAGATTGCCGGCTTCGTTCTGTCTCTGGTCGGCGTGGCGCTGGTTGCAAGCCATGGCGAGTTTTACCGCCTTCTCGACCTGGACGTAAACTTCGGCGACGCGCTGATGCTTGTCGCCGTCCTGCTCTATGCGGGGTACACGGTCGGGCTGCGTTTGAAGCCGAACATTCACTGGCTGAGCCTGATGTTCGTGCTCTCGTTCTTTGCGCTTCTGGCGTCCCTGCCGCTGGTGGCCTGGGAGATCGCAACGGACCGGCTCATCGCCCCCGACTTTCAGGGCTGGATGGTGGTGCTTTACGTTGTGCTGTTCCCCTCCATCTTCGCGCAGACGCTCTACATTCGCGGCAATGAGCTGATCGGCGGCAACCGTGCCGGCCTGTTCATCAATCTGGTGCCGATCTTCGGCACGCTCCTGTCGATCGTCATTCTGCGTGAAGCCTTCTTCACCTATCACGCCGTCGCGCTGTTTATGGTGCTTGGCGGGATCTGGCTGGCCGAGCATGGTGGCCGGAAACTGGCTTCCAGATAGGCAAATGCCGGCGCGTGGCGCCGGCATCGCATTTCTGAAAAGACTGTTTGACCCCTATGCCGCCACGTCGAAGGACAATGGCTTGGCCGAAAGGATCACGTCGGTTGCGCGCAGCTCGCGCAGGACCTCCGGCGGGAAGGGCGCGTCGAGGTAAAGCAGGGCGATGGCATCGCCGCCCGGCCGGTTGCGGCCGAGCTGGAAGTTGGCGATGTTGACCTGGTGCTTGGCGCAGATCGAGCCCAGCAGGCCGATAATGCCCGGCACGTCGTAGTTGGTCGTGTAGAGCATGTGCTGGCCGACCTCGGCATCGAGATTGATGCCTTTGATCTGGATGAAGCGCGGCTTGCCATCCGAGAACACTGTGCCGGCGATGGTTCGCGTCTTCTCGGAGGTCTTCACCGTCAGCTTGATATAGCCGTCGAACACGCCCGACTTGTCGCGCTTGACCTCGGACAGGATGATGCCGCGCTCCTTGGCCATGATCGGGGCCGAGACCATGTTGACATCGGCCACCTGCGGGCGGATCAGGCCGGCAAGGGCGGCGCTGATGAGTGCGCGGCGGTTCATCTCCGTTGTGGCGCCGTCGAACAGGATTTCCACCTCCTCTATGGCCTCGTCGGTCACCTGGCCGACGAATGCGCCAAGCACTTCCGCGAGTTTGATGAAGGGTTTCAGACGCGGGGCTTCCTCGGCGCTGATCGAAGGCATGTTGATCGCGTTCGTCACAGCCCCCTTGGTCAGATAGTCCGCCATCTGCTCCGCCACCTGGATGGCCACGTTCTCCTGCGCCTCGCTGGTCGACGCGCCCAGATGCGGTGTGCAGACCACGTTGGGCATGTTGAAGAGGGGGTTCTCCGTCGCCGGTTCCGTCTCGAACACGTCGATGCCCGCACCCGCGACCTTGCCGGATTTCAGACCCTCGACGAGGTCGGCCTCGACCACAAGGCCGCCGCGGGCGCAGTTGATGATGCGCACGCCCTTCTTCATCTTGGCGATCGCATCCTTGTTGATCACGCCACGCGTCTTGTCCGTCAGCGGCGTGTGCAGGGTGATGAAATCGGCGCGTTTGAACAGCTCGTCGAGCTCGACTTTCTCGACACCCAGTTCGGAGGCACGCTCGGCCGAAAGGAACGGGTCGAAGGCCACAACATGCATCTTCAGGCCGATGGCGCGCATCGCGACCACGGAACCGATATTGCCGCAGCCGATCACGCCCAGCGTCTTGCCGGTGATCTCGACGCCCATGAAGCGGTTCTTTTCCCACTTGCCGTCATGCGTGGAGGCGTTGGCCTCCGGTATCTGGCGGGCAACCGCAAAAAGCATGGCGATGGCGTGCTCGGCAGTTGTGATCGAGTTGCCGAACGGGGTGTTCATCACGATGATTCCGCGTCGCGAGGCGGCCGGAATGTCGACATTGTCGACGCCGATGCCGGCGCGGCCCACCACCTTCAGATTGGTGGCATTGTTGATCAGCTTTTCGGTGACCTTGGTGGCCGAGCGGATGGCAAGGCCGTCATACTGGTCGATGACGGAGAGAAGCTTCTCCTTGTCCTTGCCGAGTTCGGGAAGATAATCCACCTCGATGCCGCGATCCTTGAAGATTTCGACGGCAGTGGGCGACAGTTTGTCGGATACGAGTACGCGGGGCGCCATGGCGGCCTCCTGTTTCAATGCATTGAATTGGGGAGGCGGCTCCGGTTCAGGAGCCGCAGTATCGTGTCAGGCTGCGGCCTTGAGCTGCGCCTTCTGGGACTGGAACGCCCAGTCGAGCCAGGGCATCAGCGCTTCCAGATCGGAAGCTTCCACCGTGGCGCCGGCCCAGATTCGCAGGCCCGAGGGCGCATCGCGATAGTGACCGATGTCATAGGCGACGCCTGCCTTGGCGAGTGCGGAGACCATCCCCTTGGCAAAGGCAGCCTGCTCGCCCGCATCGAGTGCGGCGATCTCGGGATCGACGATCGACAGGCACACCGATGTGTTGGAGCGCGTTGCCGGAACTTTCGCCAGATGGTCGAGCCAGGGCGTGCGGCGCACGAATTCGTCGATCACGGCGAAGTTCGCATTGGCGCGGGCAACGAGACCGTCGAGGCCGCCAATCGCCTTCGCCCAGTTCAGCGCGTCCAGATAGTCTTCCACGCACAGCATGGACGGCGTGTTGATCGTCTCACCACGGAAGATGCCCTCGATCAGCTTGCCGCCCTTGGTCAGGCGGAAGATTTTCGGCAGTGGCCATGCGGGCGTGTAGTTTTCCAGCCGTTCGACAGCGCGCGGCGAGAGGATGATCACGCCATGGGCGCCTTCACCGCCAAGCACTTTTTGCCAGGAGAAGGTGACCACATCGAGCTTGTCGAAGGGCAGGCGCTGCGCGAAGGCCGCAGACGTTGCGTCGCAGATGGTCAGGCCCGCGCGGTTCGCGGGAATGAAATTGCCATCGGGCACGCGCACGCCGGAGGTGGTGCCGTTCCAGGTGAACACCACGTCGCGGTCGAAATCGATGGAGCCGAGATCCGGCAGATCGCCATAGTCGGCCTCGATGCGGCGCACGTCATCCAGTTTCAGCTGCTTGACGACGTCGGTGACCCACCCGGCACCAAACGATTCCCAGGCAACCATGTCGACGCCGCGTTCGCCCAGAAGCGACCAGAGCGCCATCTCGACGGCGCCGGTGTCGGATGCAGGCACGATGCCGATGCGGTAATCGGCCGGAACCTGCAGAATTTCACGGGTAAGATCGATGGCCTCTGCCAGTTTCGCCTTGCCGATGGAGGAACGATGCGACCGGCCAAGGGGAGCGTCGGCAAGCGCTTCGAGCGACCAGCCGGGACGTTTTGTGCAGGGACCTGAGGAAAAATGCGTGTTGGCCGGACGGAGGTCCGGCGTGGGGAGTGTGCTCATGATATATCCTATCCTTCCAGATAGCACGCCTCTCGGTGGGGAGAGGTGGCCCACGGACGGAGTTACGCCGATCCGGTTTTTTCGTCAAGTGCGACATGAGTGCCTCTGGAGCCGGGAAATCGGTTCCGCATGGCGCGAGATGGTTCCCACCGGGGCTTTGAGGCTCTATAGAGGCGTTTCGATTTCTTAAGTCATCCAGGCGGGGGACCCGCCGGACGTTGCGCCGGAAGGACGTTTTCATGGCAAATGTGGTGGTTGTCGGCTCGCAGTGGGGCGACGAGGGCAAGGGCAAGATCGTGGACTGGCTGTCGGAGCGTGCCGATGTGGTGGCGCGTTTCCAGGGTGGCCACAATGCCGGTCATACCCTCGTCATCGACGGCGTGAGCTACAAGCTGTCACTGCTGCCCTCCGGTGTTGTGCGTCCGGGAAAGCTCTCGGTCATCGGCAATGGTGTCGTGTTTGACCCACATGCTTTCGTCGCGGAAATGGGGCGTCTTGCCGAGCAGGGTATCGAGGTGACGCCGGATCGGCTGAAGATTGCCGAGAACACGGCGCTGATCCTGTCGCTCCACCGCGAGCTGGACGGGTTCCGCGAGGATGCCGCTTCCAATTCGGGTACGAAGATTGGCACCACCCGTCGCGGCATTGGCCCGGCCTACGAAGACAAGGTCGGCCGCCGCGCGATCCGTGTCATGGATCTGGCCAACACCGACACGCTGCCGATGAAGATCGACCGCCTGCTCACGCATCATAACGCCCTGCGCCGGGGGCTCGGCCATGAAGAGGTGACGCACCAGGCCATCATGGACGAGCTCACCTCGGTGGCTGACAAGATCCTCCCCTATGTGGATCGTGTCTGGAAAATTCTTGAGGATGCGCGCCGGGCGGGCCAGCGCATCCTGTTCGAGGGCGCACAGGGCACCATGCTCGACATCGACCATGGCACCTATCCCTTCGTGACCTCTTCCAACACGATTGCCGGCCAGGCGGCCACCGGTTCCGGTCTCGGGCCGGGTTCCATCGATTATGTGCTGGGCATCACCAAGGCCTATACGACACGCGTCGGCGAAGGGCCGTTTCCGACAGAGCAGGACAACGAGGTCGGCGAGTTCCTTGGCACGCGCGGCCATGAGTTCGGCACCGTTACCGGGCGCAAGCGGCGCTGCGGCTGGTTCGATGCGGTTCTCGTGCGCCAGGCAGTCGTCGCCAACGGCATGAACGGCATTGCGCTCACCAAGCTCGATGTTCTGGACGGGATGGACGAGATCAAGATCTGCACCGGCTACAGGCTCGACGGCGAACTGATCGATTATCTCCCGGCAGGTCAGGGCGCGCAGGCCCGCCTCGAGCCCGTTTATGAGACACTTGAAGGCTGGAAGGGCACCACCAAAGGCGCACGCAAGTGGACGGACCTCCCGGCTCAGGCGGTTAAATATGTCCGCCACGTGGAGGAACTGATTGGCGCGCCGGTGGCGATTCTTTCCACCAGTCCCGAACGCGAAGACGCCATACTTGTGACCGATCCTTTTCAGGACTAGTTTCGCGGGCAGAGTTGCTTAGCGTGTCTGTGGGAATGGCCGCGCGTTCAGGAAGTAAAACAGGTTTGTAAGGCATGGCGGATTTTTCTGCGGTTCTGAAGAAGACGATCGAGGCGTTGTCGGAAAACACTCCGGCGGCGCGCGAGCGCATCTATCAGAAGGCCCGGACGACGATCGAGAACAAGCTTGCGGGCATGGACCCGGCGCCGTCCGCTGCGGTGGCTGACCGCCAGCGCAAGCTGCTTGAAGACGCAATCGCCAAGGTCGAGGCCGAATATGCGCCCCCGCCCCCGCCTGAGGAACCAGCACAGGATGAACTAGACCAGATCTTTGCCGAACTGGATGTCGATCCGGCGAAGCCGGGTGGTTCTGCTCCTCCCGCCTTCGAGACGCCGGCTCCGACGCCGGAACCTGCTCCCCCGGCTGCGGAAGCGCAGAAGGAAGCCGAGGCTGCGTCAGAAGGGAGCGAAACGGACCATGCCGTGCGCTCCGAAGTGCCGATCTCGTCTTCAGGTGAGGATGTCGCCCTGGAGACACCTCCGCCGCCGCCGCGCGCCAGGCCGCGCAAGGGTGGTGTATCCGTGCTGGTTGCCGGCCTGGTTCTGCTTCTCGTGGCTGCCATTGCCGCAGGCGCCTGGTTCTACAGGGACGATCTTTCCAGGCTCGCTGATTTCGAGGGCGATGGGCAAACGGTCGCCGAGAGTGGTGAGACCCGCTCGGAGGCAGGAGACGGTGCGCCGGCGGATACTCAGGAAACCGAGCAGGCGGCAGCCGAGAGCGGCAGCGCCGAAGCCACTCCGCCCGCCGAGCCGGCGCCGGTTCGCAAGTTCACCCAGCGCCTGCTCGAAGATGGACGCGAGGTTGATGAGGGCCCAGCCGGCGGAGAACCCGGCCTTGGCGAAGGCACGTCCGTGGCGCAGGCAACGGTACAGGGCGATGAAACAGCGGTGCAGCCGGCACCGGTTCAGAACGGTCAGCCGGAGAGCCCGGGCGCCGGCGAAGCGCTGCCGGTGGGCCAGAAGGCGATCTTCTATGAAGAGCGCACGAGCGTTTCGCAGGGGTCTGCGGATCTCGGCGCGGTCGTCTGGTCCGTGGTGCAGGAATCGCCCGGCAATGATCTTCCACCTGAGCCGGCCATTCGGGCCGATGCAACGATCCCCGAGAAAAATCTGCAGCTCAAGATGACGATCCGGCGCAATGCCGACGAGTCCCTGCCTGCCAGCCATATTCTCGAGATCATCTTCCTCACACCGGACGATTTCGACGGCGGTGGCATCGATAATGTCCTGCGGGTTTCCCTGAAACGGTCAGAGCAGGATACGGGCAATCCGCTGCTTGGCATCCCGGCCAAGATCGCCGACGGCTTCTTCCTCGTTGCGCTCAGCGACAGCACTGCCGATGCCGAGACCAATATGCTCCTTCTGCGCCGCCAGAGCTGGATCGACATACCTGTGGTCTACAAGTCGGGACGCCGTGCGCTTATCACGATCGAGAAGGGCATTCCCGGTGAGAAGGTTTTCACCGATGTGCTCAACGCCTGGCAGAATGCGACGAGCGGCTGAGGGGACGGTGGCTTTCCCGCAGGTCGTTTAGATCGTTGATGGAGCATCGGACCGAAAAGTGGAAACCGGTTTTCGGATTATTCCGATGCTCTAGAAACAACCCAGAAAAAAAGCCGGTGGGAGACCACCGGCTTTTTTCAGTTCATGCAAGTTGCACGTTTCCGTATCAGGCGCCTGCCTGGCGGTGTGCCTCGGCTGCCATGGCCTTGGCGGCCAGTGCCTGCTGGCGAGCCGAATTCTGCACGGCTTCCTGAACCTTCTCGAAGGCGCGGACCTCGATCTGGCGCACGCGCTCGCGGCTGATGTCGAACTCGCCTGAAAGCTCTTCCAGGGTCATCGGATCCTCGGAAAGGCGTCGGGCCTGGAAAATACGCTTCTCGCGATCGTTCAGCACCGACATGGCGTCGCCGAGCATGCGGCGGCGGGTTTCCAGTTCGTCCTGCTCGACCAGCATGTCCTCCTGGCTTTCGCCATCGTCGACCAGCCAGTCCTGCCATTCGCCCGATTCGCCCTCGGTCGCCCGGATGGGCGCGTTGAGCGAAGCGTCGCCGGACAGGCGGCGATTCATCGAAATCACCTCTTCCTCGCTGACATTGAGGCGCGTGGCGATTTCCGAAACCTGTTCGGGGTTCAGGTCGCCGTCATCGAGTGCCTGAATCTTGCTCTTCACCTTGCGAAGGTTGAAGAACAGGCGCTTCTGGTTTGCCGTGGTGCCCATTTTCACGAGGCTCCACGAGCGCAGGATATATTCCTGGATCGAGGCCTTGATCCACCACATGGCATAGGTGGCGAGACGGAAGCCGCGCTCCGGTTCGAATTTCTTCACGGCCTGCATCAGGCCGACATTGCCTTCGGAAATGACTTCGCCGATCGGCAGGCCATAGCCGCGATACCCCATGGCGATCTTGGCCACGAGACGCAGGTGGCTCGTCACGAGCTTGTGTGCAGCCGCCGTATCGTCATGCTCTGAATAGCGCTTGGCGAGCATGTACTCTTCCTCGGGCTGAAGCATGGGGAAGCGGCGAATCTCCTCCAGGTAGCGGGTCAGTCCGCCTTCACCTGAAGCGATGCTGGGTAATGTCTGGGCCATTTAAGCACCCTCCTTTGCCGGATATGCCCTCATGCGGGGACGCCTTGAAAACCTGGCGTTTGCTGGAATGAGAGACAGCGCGACCATCTTTGATGCATCGCACCATATCCTATATAGGAACGAATTCCGACGGTTAAAGTTTCATCCTGCTGTCAACATTATGTCACCAGGCGGTGAACAATAATATTATTGTACCGATAATTACAAAATATCCAGCGCCCTTGTCAATGCCATCATGTCGGGAGGCGGATCGGCCTCGAAACGCATGAGGTCGCCGGTCTCCGGATGACGGAAAGCCAACAGGCGCGCGTGAAGAGCCTGACGCGGAAAAGCGGCGACTGTAGGGCGTATGTCTTCCGGCAGGCGGTTTACCTTCGTGCGGAATGCGCGGCCATAGTCCGCGTCACCGATAAGCGGGTGACCGATATGGGCCATATGGACACGGATCTGATGGGTGCGTCCGGTTTCCAGCCTGCATTCCACTTTCGCGGCAAACGCCTTGCCGCTGCCATCGGTTCCGTAACGCTTCTGCACCTGATAGCGGGTCACCGCGTGGCGCGCATCGCTGCGCCCCGCCGGCACGACGGCACGCAATGTCCGGCTCTGTGCATGGCGTCCGAGCGGAGCGTCGATGGTTCCCGCCATCCGCTCCGGGGCACCCCAAACGAGGGCGATATAGGCGCGCTCCAGGTCGCCGCTCCGGCCATGGTCGGCAAAGGTCTCCGAAAGAAGGCGATGGGTATTGTCCGTCTTGGCAACGACCATGACACCGCTTGTATCGCGGTCGAGGCGGTGCACGATGCCCGGCCTGCGCACGCCGCCAATGCCCGAGAGGGAGGCGCCGCAATGGTGCAGCAGCGCATTCACCAGCGTTCCGGACCAGTTGCCGGGGGCAGGGTGAACGACAAGGCCGGCCGGTTTGTTGATCACGATCAGTGCATCGTCTTCGTAAAGAACCTCGAGCGGGATCGCCTCGGCTTTGGGCTCGGCGGGTTCCGCTTCGGGTATGGCCAGCGCGTAGACCTCGCCCTCCGCGACCCTGTGCTTTGTCTCGGTGACCGGGTTTCCGCCCGTTGTCACTGCACCGGCGCGGATAAGAGTCTGCAGGCGGCTGCGTGAAACGGACGCGCCCAACCGGTCTGAAAGCCAGCGATCCAGCCGTTCTCCGGCATGTTCTGCTTCGACGGCAAACGCTTTGCGCGCACGCGTGTCTTCCCAATCGTTGTCGTCTTCGGTATCAGGATCGCCCATTGGAACTGCTTTCGAAACGGTGAGACATGGCCACGCCACAAGAACAGGAAGACCTGGAGCAGGAAGAGCTCGACCCGGCGGCCGAGCGTGTGCGCCGCAAGATGGTCCGCTTTATGGCCATCAACCTGGGCATTCTGTTCGCAGCGGTTATGGCTGTCGTACTCGCCTTTGTCTACAAGACACTCAGCAGCGGCCCCGAAGAGCCCGTCGCGACGATTGCCCTGCCGGGCGATGCCGTTGAAGGGAGCATCGACCTTCCCGAAGGTGCGCGCGTCGTCTCCCAGGCTCTGGACGGCATGCGCGTGTCGCTGCATCTGCGCCTTGCCGACGGCGCCGAGGAGCTGCGTCTCTACGACCTGGCGAGTGGCCGGATGATCGCCCGGTTCGCGCTGCAGCCCTGACCATGTCCCGCCGCCACATCGCGCTGACCACGCTTGTCGTTCGCGACTATGACGAGGCAATCGCCTGGTATCGCGAGAAGCTTGGCTTTCACCTTCTTGAAGATACCGCCCTGTCCACCGAAAAGCGCTGGGTGGTCATGGCGCCAGAAGCCGGGGCACCCGGTGCGCTGCTTCTGGCGCGGGCTTCGGGAAACGGACAATCCGCCAGCATCGGCAACCAGGCGGGCGGGCGCGTGTTCCTCTTCCTGCACACGGATGATTTCTGGCGCGACTACCGCGCCATGCGCGAGGCCGGCGTGACGTTTCGTGAAGCGCCACGGGAAGAGGCCTATGGAACCGTGGCCGTCTTTTCGGACCTCTATGGCAATCTCTGGGATCTTTTGCAGCCAAATTCACAGGGAACGTAAAACCGCTGTTGCATTTGCCGGCGAAGGCGACTATATCGCCGCAATCGCTGCGCTCCCATCGTCTAGCGGTCTAGGACGCCGCCCTCTCACGGCGGAAACAGGGGTTCGATTCCCCTTGGGAGTGCCACTTCCCCCCAAGTCGCACACATAGTTTTGATTTGCAGGCTGACCGTGCTGCGCTCCAGCGGCAGGCAAGCTCCGTCTGGCAGGGTGTGCTGCGAACACTTCTTATGCTTTGCAAATCGTTAAGCCTTGGCAACCACACTGGCGTCGATGCGTTGAGGTCACGAGAAGGCTCGATTTGTGCCTTTTTGGGGAGCGGAGAGTTTTGGGGACCGGCGAGGATTCAGACGTTGGGCAGCGTTTTTGCGGCGATGAACTGGCCGCTCTGCTGCGGTCTGCGCCCGGCTGGGTCTGGGAAGCCGACGAAGCCCACCGGCTGACCTGGATCTCGGAGGAATTCGAGAGAATCACCGGGCTGAATCGTGGGCGTTTCATCGGCCGTTCGCGCATCACGCTGGCCCGCAATGCGTTTCATCCCGTCGGCGATGTCGAGGCCCATGAGAGACTTCTCGCGGCGCGTGAGCCGTTCAGCCAGTTCGTTTATGACCTGGAAGGTGGACCTCCCGACTGCCGCTGGATTTCTGTATCCGGGTTCCCGCTTTTCGACGACCATGGCCGATTTTACGGCTATCGGGTTGTAGCCTGCAACGTCACGCCGATGATGGAGATCCTTCGCGGGGCCGCCGGGGCAGGCGATGGAGTGGGTCTGCACGAGCATCGCACGGGCAGCGGCGGGCATCTTGCAAGGCTGATGGCTGCGCTGGATGTCACCCGCGACGCGTTCTGCTGCTACGACGCAGACGACCGCCTGGTGCTCAGCAACCAGGCCATGCTGGACATGTATGCAGGTCTGGAAGACGTTATCCGCCCGGGAACGTCTTTCGAGGCGCTTTTGCGTGCCGGTCTCGAGCGCAGAATACTGTCTTCGGAAGGGCTCGAACCGGAGGTGTGGCTTCGCAGGGTTCTGGATCTGCGCAGCCGTGAAGAGGCCTTTGAAAGCGTGCTCCGTTTCACGGACGGGCGCTGGGTCATGCATCGCGAGAAGCGGACTGACGATGGCGGGGCCATTGGCATCTGCACCGACATCACCAGGCTCAAGCGGCATGAAGGTGCGCTGGCCGCGGCTCTCGAAAAGGCAAAGCTTGCCGAAGCCATCCTGGATGAACTGCCCAATCCGGTTTTCGCCAAGGACCGGGAACTGCGGTTCGTTCTGGCCAACCGGGCCTTCAAGCGTACGCTTGGCGACGAAGCGACTGAGATTCTCGGTCGGCGTGCCGCCGATTTCACGACACCGGAGCTTGCCGAGACATTCGAGAGCAGTGAGCGGCGCGTGCTCGAAACCCGCGAGGATTTCGAGGTCGAGGAAGACTTCGACCAGCCCGGTATCGGCAAGTACCGTATCGTGCGCAAATGCCGCGTGGAGACGGAGAGCGGCACGCCCTATGTGGTGGGGGCGCTGTTCGACATTTCCGATATCCGCAAGCGCGAGAACGATGCCGAAGATGCGCGCCGGCAGCTTGCCGAGGTTCTGGAGACGCTTCCGGCCGGTGTTGTCATCTACGATCGCGACGACCGCTATGTTCTGGCCAATCGCAAGATGCAGGAGGCACTGCCGGCCATGATACCGGCGATGCGGCCGGGAAAATCGCTGCGGGATGCGGTCGAGCTCGCGCACGATGCGGGATATTTCCGGCAAAGCGGCGATCCGGATCTCGATGCGCTTTATGACACCGATCGGGAAGCGTGGATCACGGGCTATCTGCGTTCCTATCACGTGCGTCATCGCATCTTTGAGCGCAGCCATGCCAATGGGCGCTGGGTCAAGGCCATCGATACACGCACCGAGGATGGCACTTTCGTTGGCGTGCGGGTGGATATCACCGAGCTGAAACAGCGTGAGGCCGAATTGCAGGCCGCACGCGAAGAGGCGGTGCTCGCCGACCGGGCAAAGTCCGAGTTCCTCGCCAATATGAGCCACGAAATCCGAACGCCCATGAACGGCGTTCTCGGTATGACCGAGTTGCTGGCAAAGACAGAGCTTACGGCCAAGCAGAAGACCTTTGCCGACATCATTCTGAAATCGGGCAACGCGCTTCTCACCATCATCAACGATATCCTGGACTTCTCCAAGATCGATGCGGGCCATATCGTCCTTGAGGCCGAGCCGTTCTATCTCGGAGAGGCGGTCGGCGATGTGGCAACCCTCATGTCGTCGCGCGCAAAGGAGAAGGATCTCGAGCTGATCGTCCGGGTGGATCCGGGCATCACGCGCGCCGTGGTGGGTGATGTCGGCCGCGTCCGGCAGATTTTGACGAACCTTGTGGGCAACGCCGTCAAGTTCACCGAAAAAGGACATGTTCTGGTGAATGTGAGCGGCAGCGACACGCCTGAAGGTGCGCTGGCGCTGCAGTTCAGTGTCACCGACACGGGCATCGGAATTCCAAAGGAAAAGCTCCACCTGATCTTCGACAAGTTCAGCCAGGTCGATGCGTCGTCGACCCGCCGCCACGAGGGAACCGGCCTCGGGCTCGCCATCACTTCGCGCCTCGTCGATCTCATGGGCGGTGAAATCGGTGTCGAGAGCGTGGAGGGGCGTGGATCGACGTTCTGGTTCACGTTGATTCTGCCCAAGGCCGCTGGCGCGACCCCGCAACCCCTCGCGCCCCGTGAAGTCTCGAACGCCCGCGTTCTTGTTGTCGATGACAATTCCGTCAACCGGATGATCCTCCGCGAGCAGATGGAGCACTGGGGTTTTGACGCCTGCGTGGCCCGGGATGCCGGCGAAGGTCTGGATGTGCTGCGCGCTGCTGCAAAGCTGGGACTGCGCGTCGACTGCGCGGTCGTCGACTATCAGATGCCGGGCATGAACGGGCTGGAGATGGTGGAGGCGATGAGGGCGGATCGGGCAATCGCGGACGTTCCAGTGGTTCTTTTGACGTCCGTCGACCAGTCGCTTTCCGGCTTTGGAGCACGCGAATTGTCCATCGCTTCGCACCTGATCAAGCCAGCGCGATCTTCGGCACTTCTCGAGGCAATGGTTGCCGCCATGCAGCCGACACAGGCTGCAGCGCCCGTTGGTGAAGCTGGAATGGCGCGGGAACCCGTCCCGGAAGGCGCAACGCGATCTGCCGAAGCGGACGATGCGGCGCTGCAAGGTGATGGTGAGGTTTCGTCCGACATCGACGTTCTGGTTGCCGAAGACAATGAAGTGAACCAGCTGGTCTTCCGGCAGATCCTGAGTGAGGCAGGGCTGCGTTTCGATATCGTCGAAAGTGGCAAACATGCCCTGGAAGCACATCGGCGCAGGAAACCGCGCCTCATCCTGATGGATGTTTCGATGCCCGGTATGAGCGGATTGGAGGCAACGCGGGAAATACGCCACCTTGAACGGGAGATGCGGACACGGGTTCCGATCATCGGTGTTACCGCTCACGCCTTGAAAGGTGACCGTGAGCTTTGTCTGGAAGCGGGGATGGATGATTACCTTTCCAAGCCGATCAGCCCCAGGGCACTTCTGGAGAAAATCAACTCCTGGGTGAGTTTTGTGCACTCGAAATCAATCATTAAATGAGTAAGAAAATTAATTAACACGTTGTTGTTTATGAATTATTTCCCTCTGCTCCGGCTTTCTTGTGAACTAGCGCGATCGCACCATTTAGGGTGTCTGGTGTTCTCATTAAAGTTGAGACAAATGGTCGATAACCGATCTAGATTTTCCGGGCGGGCGGATGTCCGCAGGCCGTGGGTGATCCAAACGAGCCCCAACAGGATCTATCCGGGTTTTAAACCCAGCCAAGTGTGATTTGCCATTCTATATGGTCTTTCCCCCGCCCGGCTTTTTTGGCTCTGCCGTCCAGTGCGGTGTTCCTGCACACTTCAGTTGGCTCCCGCTTCTTATACCGGCGATAACCCAGCCGGTATTATCGCCAGGTGGGATCATCCGGGGCGATGTACATACTCGGTGTGATACAGATACAGAGCCGAAAGGGACATCCTCCTCTGGCAGCGCGGCTGTGCCGAAGGGCCTGCAGAAAAACAGCAGTGTCACACTGGCCTTGCTGTCCGTACCGTTGCGATCCGCAACCCGTTCCGTTGTCCGAAAAACCTGTCATTTCGTCATCGTAATCGGGCTGACACGGAAGTGTCATGGAACTGTTACACAGAGTTGTTATTCCGCTCCTCGACGCCGGCAGGGCGTCTGACCGAATTCCGAACAGGGAGCTGTCTCCAATGAAAAAATTCCTTCTCACCGCTTCGGCGGCCACGATCGCCCTTGCCGGTGCGGTCGGTGCGGCCGCGGCTCGCGATCAGGTGCAGATCGCCGGTTCGTCGACCGTTCTCCCCTATGCAAAGATCGTTGCCGAGAACTTCGGCGAAACCTTCCCGAACTTCAAGACGCCGGTCGTCGAGTCCGGTGGTTCGTCCGCTGGCCTGAAAGAGTTCTGCAAGGGCGTCGGTGAGGCCACGATCGACATCGCCAACGCATCGCGCAAAATCCGCGAAAAGGAAGTCGCAGCCTGCGCGGAAGCAGGTGTGACGGAAATCCAGGAAGTCCAGTTCGGTTATGACGGCATCGTCTTCGCCACGGATATCCAGGGTCCGGATTGGGCGCTCGAGCCGGTCGATGTCTACAAGGCTCTGGCGGCGAAGGTCGCTGTCGACGGCAAGCTGGTCGACAATCCCTACAAGAAGTGGAACGAAGTTAATCCGGATCTGCCGGACTGGGACATTGCAGCCTACATTCCGGGCGAAAAGCATGGCACCCGCGAAGTCTTCGAGGAGAAGGTGCTTGCGGCCGGCTGTGAAGTTGCTGGCGGCCTCAAGGCAGCCGAAGAGGCTGGTCTCGACGAGGATGCTGCCGAAGACGCATGCATCGCGGTCCGCAAGGACGGTGGCGCGGTCGATATCGACGGCGACTACACCGAGACGCTCGCCCGTATCGACGCCAACAAGACCGGTGTCGGCGTGTTCGGCCTCTCCTTCTACGAGAACAATGCCGACAAGCTGAAGGTCGCCACCATCAACGGCATCACGCCGTCGGTCGACACGATCTCCACCGGCGAATACCCGGTGTCGCGTCCGCTTCAGTTCTACGTGAAGAAGGCCCACATTGGCGTCATTCCGGGCCTGAAGGAATATGTCGAGTTCTTCCTCGACGACCAGATGGTCGGCCCGGAAAGCCCGCTCGCCGATTACGGTCTGGTTCCGGCTCCGGACGCGGAGCGTGACGCTCAGCGCAAAGCTTTCGAAGCTGGCGAAACCATGTAATCCGGTTTCCGCATGACAACGCAGGCGGCTCATGCCGCCTGCGTTCGATCTTTGCGGAGAGGTTGTGAACTGGACGCCCGGCCAGGTGCCGGAGAGGGGGCTTCGTGGCCTGGGGACTTCTCCTTACCATCATCGTGTTCATCGGCGTTGTCGGCTATGTTCTCGGCAGTGCGCGTGCAAAAAAGCAAAGTGCATCGGCGACCGAGAAGCCGCATTCGCGTGCGCACTATCATGGCTGGTGGGTATTCCTGCTCGCCGTTTTGCCAACGCTGCTTTTTATGGCGGCCTGGTCGGCTGGCAGCTACGCCTATGTGGATCGCGCGATCAGCGAACGCATGCCCGAACAAACCGCCGACAGCGCGATCGCAAGCCGCCCGCTCGCCCTGGGCATGGTCCGCAATCTGGCAGCCGGTCTGCGCAGGATCGAGGGCGATCCCGCCTTCGCCGAAGTGCCGGAAAGCTTCGAGGCACTGCGTCCCGTTCTTGCCGAACGCGGCGTGGCACTCGCCTCGGACACGCAGGACTACATGATCCCCATCGCGCTCGATCTCAACGCCATGCAGGACAATGCAGCGTTGATCGGTACGGTGATCGCGATCCTTCTGTCGCTTGGCGGTGCCTTTCTCGGTCTGCGGAGCGTGCGTCCGCGCGGCCGGGCCAGGAACAATGTCGAGCGCATCATCACCTGGGGCCTGCTGGCCGCCTCCACCATCGCCATCCTGACGACGGTGGGCATCGTCTTCTCGATGCTGTTCGAGACGATCCACTTCTTCCGCTCGGTGTCGCTGAGCAACTTCTTTTTCGGAACCGTCTGGGACCCGCGTTTCGCCGCTGCCGGTGCAGAGGCGCAGGAGGGGCAGTTCGGTCTCATTCCGCTGCTTGCCGGCACGGTCTATATCGCCTTCGTGGCGATGCTGTTCGCCGTTCCGGTCGGTCTGATGGCTGCGATCTACATGGCCGAGTACGCCTCCAAGCGCGTGCGTTCGGTGGTCAAGCCCCTGCTTGAGGTTCTGGCCGGCATTCCGACCATCGTCTACGGCTTCTTCGCCTTGGTCACGGTCGGTCCGTTCCTGCGCGACATGAGCGCGGCGATTGCCGGCGGCCCCGGCTTTATTCAGGCCCAGAGCGTTCTGACGGCGGGTCTCGTTATGGGCATCATGTTGATCCCGTTCGTCTCGTCGCTGTCGGACGACATCATCACCGCCGTGCCACGCGCCATGCGTGACGGTTCGCTCGGGCTTGGCGCAACGCGTTCCGAGACCATCAAGCGCGTCATCATGCCAGCCGCGCTGCCAGGCATTGTCGGCGCATTGCTGCTGACGGCTTCCCGCGCCATTGGCGAAACCATGATCGTTGTGCTGGCTGCCGGTGTTGCGGCCAACCTCACGCTCAACCCGTTTGAGGCGATGACGACCATCACCGTAAAGATCGTCAACCAGCTTACGGGTGACCTTGAGTTCACCTCGCCGCAGACACTGGTGGCCTTCGCGCTGGGCATGACCCTGTTCGTGCTCACGCTCGGCATGAACATCTTCGCGCTGTACATCGTGCGCAAATACCGGGAGCAATACGAATGACCGACGCTGTCTACAAAGGGGGCGATGCTCCCCGCGCAGCCGCGCGCCGAGACATCGGCATCAAGAAGCGTTATGCGGCAGAGCAGCGGTTCCGGATGTACGGCATCATCGCGATCGCCATCGGCATCTTCTTTCTGGCCGCGCTTCTGTGGTCGGTGGTGTCCAACGGTTACACCGCTTTCTGGCAGAGCTCCATCAATCTGGATGTCACCTTCGCCGAGAACGTGATCGATCCGGACAATGAACGCGCCACCGACCCGAACGCGCTTCTGACGGCCAATTATCCGAAGCTCGCGACAGATGCGCTGGTGACGAAGCTAGGGGTCGATCCGGAGAACCGCAAGCTGGTTCGCGAGGTGGGCGGTCTGATCTCGAACGGGGTTCGCACCCAGTTGCGCGACATGGTGGTGGCGGACCCGTCGATCATCGGCACGACCCGGAATGTGTGGGTGCTCGCGAGCGGCGATGTGGATTCTGCCGTGAAGGGGCAGGTCAACCTCGACGTGGATGAAAGCCGCCGCAAGGTCTCCGACCAGCAGCTTGAATGGATGCGCACGATGGAAGCCGATGGCGTTCTGGAACAGCGCTTCAATTCGGGGCTTTTCACCCGCGGTGCATCGAGCCGGCCCGAAACGGCAGGCATGGGCGTCGCTATTGTCGGCTCGATCTACATGATGCTGATCGTGCTCGTCCTGGCGCTGCCGATCGGCGTTGCCGCCTCGATCTATCTCGAGGAGTTCGCGCCGCAGAACAAACTGACCGATCTGATCGAGGTCAACATCAACAATCTGGCGGCCGTGCCGTCCATCGTCTTCGGCCTCCTCGGCCTCGCTGTGTTCATCAATTTCATGCATCTGCCACGCTCTGCTTCTCTTGTGGGCGGTCTGGTGCTGACGCTGATGACATTGCCGACGATCATCATCGCAACGCGCGCAGCGCTGCGGGCCGTGCCGCCGTCGATCCGCGCGGCAGCCCTCGGCCTTGGCGCCTCGCGCACACAGACGGTGTTTCACCATGTGCTGCCGCTGGCCGCGCCCGGCATCCTGACGGGCACGATCATCGGTCTGGCGCAGGCGCTCGGCGAAACGGCACCGCTGCTTCTGATCGGCATGGTGGCTTTCGTGGCCGATTACCCGACCACGCCGCTCGATCCCGCAACGGCGCTGCCGGTTCAGATCTATATGTGGGCGAACGAAGCCGAACGCGCGTTTGTCGAGCGCACTTCGGGCGCTATCATCGTATTGCTGCTGTTCCTCGCCGTGATGAACATCACCGCCATTATTCTGCGGCGGCGCGTCGAGCGTCGCTGGTAACGGAGTGGAAGGACATGAATATGCTCACTGATGCTGCTGTTGAAGAAGCACTGGATGCGAGCCAGAAGCCAAGGCCCCTCAAGATGCGCGGCGAGAATGTGCGTGTCTTCTACGGCGAGAAGCAGGCGCTTTTCGATGTGAACCTGGATGTCCTGGAGAACCAGGTCACGGCGCTGATCGGCCCTTCGGGCTGCGGCAAGTCCACGTTCCTGCGCTGTCTCAACCGCATGAACGACACGATCGATATCTGCCGCATCGAAGGCAGGATCACGCTCGACGAGCAGGACATCTACGATCCCAGGATCGACGTGGTGGAACTGCGTGCCCGCGTCGGCATGGTGTTCCAGAAGCCCAACCCGTTCCCCAAGTCGATCTATGAGAACATCGCCTACGGACCGCGCATTCACGGTCTGGCATCGAAGAAGGCGGAGTTCGACGAGATCGTCGAGTCCAGCCTGCAAAAGGCCGGTCTCTTCAACGAAGTGAAAGACCGTTTGCATGAGCCCGGCACGGGTCTCTCCGGCGGCCAGCAGCAGCGTTTATGCATTGCGCGCGCCATCGCGGTTTCGCCCGAGGTGATCCTCATGGACGAACCGTGCTCGGCGCTCGACCCCATCGCCACCGCCAAGGTGGAGGAGCTGATCGACGAACTGCGCGAGAACTACACCATCGTCATCGTCACGCACTCCATGCAGCAGGCGGCGCGCGTGTCGCAGCGCACGGCCATGTTCCATCTGGGCAACCTTGTCGAGGAAGGTCCGACGGACAAGATGTTCACCAATCCGGATGACAAGCGCACCCAGGATTACATCACCGGCCGCTTCGGTTGACGCACAGATAAGGAACCAGATCATGGGCGAGCACACAGTCAGCTCCTTCGATGAGGAACTCGGTGAGATCGACCGCCTCATCCGCGATATGGGCGATCTCTCCGGTGCGATGACCCGCGCCTCAACCAATGCCCTGCTCAACTCCGACACTGCGCTCGCGCAGCGTGTCATCTCCGACGACACGATCATGGATGCCAAGCAGCGCGATCTCGACGAGCGCGCGATCACGCTGATCGCCAAGCGCCAGCCGATGGCGCAGGACCTGCGCAGCGTTGTGGGTGCCATTCGCATGGCAGCCGATCTGGAGCGCATCGGCGATCTCGCCAAGAACATCGCCAAGCGCGTGAGCGCGGTCGGGCAGAGCGCCACGCCGCGCACGCTCGCCCATTCCATCGATGCGATGGCAGGTCTGGTGCTGCATCAGGTCAATGCGGTGGTCGAGCACTATGTGAAGCGCGATGCCGAAGCGCTGATCCGGTTGCGCGACGAGGATGAGAAGATCGACATTCAGTATACGTCGGTGTTTCGCGAACTGCTGACCTACATGATGGAGGATCCGCGCAATATCACGTCGTGCACGCATCTTCTGTTCTGCGCCAAGAATCTCGAACGCATCGGCGATCACGTGACGAATATCGCCGAAAATGCCTATTATGTGGTGACGGGGGAACAGCTTCCGGTCCAGCGGCCGAAGCTCGATGAAACACAGATGACGGTCGATGCGGATGCGTAGACGGCCGTAGCAATGCCCTAGGAGAATGCCTTCCATGATTGCCCCCAAGGTCATGGTCGTTGAAGACGACGAACCGCTCTGCGTCCTGCTGAAATACAATCTGGAGGCCGAGGGTTATCAGGTAGAGATGATATCGCGCGGCGATGAAGCCGAGGTGCGCCTGCAGGAAAACGTCCCGGATCTGCTCGTTCTGGACTGGATGGTCCCGGCTGTGTCGGGCATCGAACTGTGTCGCCGGCTTCGCATGCGCCCGGAAACCGAGCGCCTGCCGATCATCATGCTCACCGCGCGCGGTGAGGAAAGCGACCGCGTGCGCGGGCTTTCCACCGGGGCCGACGATTATCTCGTGAAGCCCTTTTCGACGCCGGAGTTCGTGGCGCGTGTCCGCGCGCTCCTGCGCCGGGCCAAGCCGGAAGTGCTGTCAACGGTTCTCTCCGTCGGCGACATCGTGCTCGACCGGGAATCGCACCGCGTCTACCGGCGCAAGAATGAAATCCGTCTCGGGCCGACAGAGTTCCGTCTTCTGGAATTCATGATGCAGCATCCTGGCCGCGTTTTCTCGCGCAGCCAGTTGCTCGACAATGTCTGGGGTGAAACGATCTATATCGACGAGCGCACGGTTGACGTCCATGTGGGCCGGTTGCGCAAGGCCGTGAATCAGGGCCGGCTTCCCGACGTGATCCGCACCATTCGCGGCGCCGGCTACGCGATCCGTGAAGCCTGAGACAGACCGACACAAAAACCCCGGCGCAATTGCCGGGGTTTTTGCATGTCGTTGCAGTCGGTCCGATCACTTCGTGAGCGTGCTGGCGGGCCTGCCATGTTCGTTCCGGGCAACCGCAAAGCTCGTCACCGGCTCAAGGGTGGCCGTCAGCTTGCCGTCGTCCGTAACGTCCCATTCCAGAACCGCGTCGTCATAGACGAGCGCCGGATCAACATAGACACATGTCGCCATAACACGCGGAGCCTCGTCTTCGAGCTCACGCATCGAGACGGGCCTTTCCGCCTCGCACTCCTCGAATGTCTCATAGACAGGCGTGGGGGCGGGCAGTTCGCGGCATTCGGCCATGTTGCCGGAGCAGCCGACAATCAGAAGAAGCGCAGCGATGTGTTCCATGGCGTTCTCCTTTCACTGTCTCCCCGAAGCGGAAGCCATGGATGGTCCGCCTCGCCGGGTGCCGCATTCGTTTACGTCATTGTCCCTTTGTTTAACCGCGTCTCCTCAGCAGTCCCATGATCAGGGAAATGGCAAGAAGAGCGAGGAAAATATAGAACAGGATCTGCGCGATCCCTGCGGACGCGCCTGCAATCCCACCGAAGCCGAGGGCGCCGGCGATGAGCGCGACGACCAGAAATATGAGTGCCCAGTAAAGCATGCTGTCTCTCCGTTTAGTTATGGCTGCTAAACGTCTGCGCAGGGAGATTGGTTCCCGATCGAAAGAAAACCGGCAAAATAAAAGGCCGCCCGTGGAGAGGCGGCCCTTCGGAAGCGGTGAAGCCAGCACTCAATCAGACAGCGGCGCGTGCCTGGTGATCGAAGAACAGCGCCTGGCTGATCAGCGCCTTGACCATTTCGGGACTGAACGGCTTGGTGACCAGGAAAGTCGGCTCCGGGCGTTCGCCGGTCAGCAATCTCTCCGGGAAAGCCGTGATGAAGATGACGGGAACGGTCGCCGCTTCGAGAATTTCGTTCACGGCATCGAGGCCCGAGCTTCCATCCGCAAGCTGGATATCGGCAAGCACCATTTTCGGCTGTGTCTTCGCGAACATCTCTACGGCCTGCCTGTGCGTGCGGGCGTTGCCGACAACCCGATGACCGAGGCTTTCGACCATCTCCTCGATATCCATGGCAATCAGAGGCTCATCCTCGATGATCAGGATATCGGTTGCCACCTGGCGGGAGATCTCCTCGCTGGCCTCGTGCAGCATTGCGTTGATACCGTTGAGATCGGTCTCAAGAATCTCCGCTGCCTCCTCCGGCCGAAAGTTCTCGACCGCCACCAGAAGGAAAGCCTGGCGTGGACGTGGCGCGAGGGATGACAGATTGCTCGAGGCGCGCTGTTCCCAGGCAGAGGCAGGGGCGGTGTCGGGCACTGGCACATCAAGCGTTTCGAACAGCGATGTGAACAGCCTGAAGAGCGCGATCCTGTCGGTCGACGCTTCGGGAAAGATGCTCGTGTCGGCAATAAGCGCTTCAAGCACCGCGGCCACCAGGGCGTCACCGCTCGATTGAGAACCGGATACCGCTCTTGAAAAGCGCCGCAGATAGGGAAGGTGCGGAGCGATACGCGCTGACAGGGTCATGGATTTCTGGTCTCCCTCGTAACGTGGCAATGGGAACAATGTACATTTATGATGTGTGAAACGCCCGTTCCGCGAAAATGTTCCGCGGGGACGGAACGATTTCCGATCGGCGGCGTTTGGCAAGACACGAGACAGTGATGGCGCGGGGCAATCGCTTATGTCCGGGCCAGTGGGAGACAAGACCTCATGGATGAAGACAGGGCATGAATTACGGCAAACCCAACACCCGAAGCGGCCTGGATAGGCGTGGCAAGGACGATGATCCTCTCGGCGCAAACTCCGAGATCGGGCGCAAGCTCAGGCAATATTACGACGATTTGATTGCGGAAGACATTCCGGATCGGTTCAGCGACCTGCTCAATCAGCTCGAGCAGAAGAGCAGCGCTGGTACCGCCGGAAACGAGGATTGATATCTATGAGTGTGTATCCGGGCTTTCGTGACGATCTTCTGGCTGCCGTGCCCAGTCTGCGCGCGTTCGCGGTTTCGCTTTCGAAGAATGCCGACCGGGCGGATGACCTGGTTCAGGAGGCGCTCGTCAAGGCGTGGGACAAGCAGGCAAGCTATCAGCCGGGCACAAATCTGAAGGCATGGCTCTTCACCATCCTGCGCAACGAGTTTTATTCTCAGATGCGCAAGCGCAAACGCGAGGTCGAGGACAGCGATGGTGCCATCACGGCCCGTCTCTCCGTTCATCCGCCCCAGGAGGGGTCGGTCGACCTCAAGGATTTCCGCCGTGCGCTCGAGCAGTTGCCAGAAGATCAGCGCGAGGCGATCATTTTGATCGGCGCGTCAGGTTTCTCCTATGAGGAAGCCGCCGAGATCTGCGGCTGCGCCGTCGGCACGATCAAGAGCCGTGTCAGCCGCGCCCGGACGCGGTTGCAGGAAATTCTGGCTATATCCGGTGAGAATGATTTTGGGCCGGATGCCATCTCCACCCAGATCACCAATTCGGTCTTCACCGCTTAATCGGATTGCTGCCCGGCCCCGGCAGGCGAAGAGCCGATCGCCTGCGCGAGCGCTTCGATAAGATCGCTGTCCTTGTAGGGTTTTTCGACAATCGCGACGCCGTTGAAGGTCTCGAAGACCTGGTGGTTGGCGGCATAGCCCGTTGCAAAGATAAAGGGTATGCGCCGGCTTTGCAGAAGGCGGGCGAATTCGTCCGTCCAGTTGTCTGAAATCTTGATGTCGAGAATCGCGGTCGAGATGCGGCCCGCTTCGAGAATATCAGGCCCAAGCGCGTTGAATGAGGCGATGGTCAGCACATCCTCGGCGCCGTGTTCCTTGCAGAGTGCCTCTATATTCATGGCAATCATGGTCTCGTCTTCGACAAGAAGAACGCGTGCGCCGTCCAGGGTTTTCTTCAAGCGGGCATCCTTCCGAAGCCAGAGAATCCATTCCTTTTGAACTCTCATTAGTTGACTGACTTGTCATTAAAAAAAGACATACCCCTGACGGAACCGGACAGTTCCAGATGGCGTTCCTCTTTATCAGCGGATTGAGGCAACCCGTGACAAAAGAACAAGAACTCACTCACAACAGTTTACCGTGTGAAAAATGTCCTCTGCGAAAGCGCAATATTTTCCGTGATTTTGAAGCCGACGAACTCGATTTCGTCGGTCGTTTCAAAAAAGGCGATCTCGCGGTCAAGAAGGGCGCAACCGTCCTGGTCGAGGGGGCGCACAATCCGCATCTTTACACCGTTCTTTCGGGATGGGGCTTTCGCTACAAACTTCTTGAGGACGGCCGCCGGCAGATCGTGAATTACGTAATGCCCGGGGATCTGGTCGGTCTGCAGGGCAGCCTGCTTGGCGAGATGAAACATTCCGTCGAGGCGCTCTCTCAGATGGTCCTGTGCGTGTTCGAGAAGGCAGAGCTGTTTTCGCTTTATCGGAAGTTTCCCGAGCTCGCCTACGACATCACCTGGATCGCGTCGCGCGAAGAATGCATGCTGGACGACAATCTGCTGACGGTGGGGCGGCGCACCGCGCTGGAAAAAGTCGCCTATCTGCTGGTGTTCATCCTCGAGCGTAGCCGGCAAAGCGGCCTGACAAAGAACGGTACGCTTTCCATCACGCAGCAGCATGTGGCCGATACGCTCGGCATATCGGTCGTTCACACCAACAAGACCATCGCCCGCCTCATGGAGCGCGGCCACCTGAAATGGGAAGACGGCGGTTGCCGAATCCTCAATCCGGAGGCCTTGGCCGAATTGGCGGGCTGGACGGCCGAGCGAGCGGGGAAGCGGCCTTTTCTATAGGCGCATGCGGCACGACCGGCCGTGCCCTTGAGCGCGGTCTGGCGGGCGCTGGAGGTTCTATGCCCGGGATGATGTTGCCGGCGACTGCGTAAAGCGTCAGCAATGCAGGGATCGCAATGAACCCGCCGATGGGTCCCCACATCCAGAGCCAGAATGCGATTGCCAGAAAAACGATGAAGGGGTTGAGCGTCATCCGCCGGCCGATAACGGTTGGCGTGACGAACTGCGCCTCGATCGCGTTTAATCCCAGATAGGTCAGCGGCGGCAGGAAACTCGCCGTCAGAGTGTCGAAAGTGCCAAGGCCTACGGCCAGCAGAACGCAGGCCATCACCGCCGGACCGATATAGATCACGAAGTTCAACAGTGTCGCCATGGCTCCCCAGAGGGCGGGAGAGGGGACACCGAGCAGCCAGAGGGCGATGCTGACGGCGATCCCAAGCCCAATATTGATGATCGTGATCGACAGCAGGTAGTCCGAGACCGCGTTCTCGACGTCGCGGAAGATGTGGGCAACGCGCCAGCGCAGACGACGATTGAAACAGAGGCGCAGAATGGCCGCCCGCGTTTCATGCCGGGTGGCCACGAAGAAATAGAGACTGGCGAAGAAGATCAGCAATTGTGCCAGCAGCGAGGGGGCGAGCACTGCCACATTCTCCACGGTGGTGTCTTCCTTCACCGCTACCGTCACGCTTGAGCCCCCGGTGACAGAGCGAATCTGCTCCTGAAGGTCCTTGATCGTGTTGAGGGGCTGTCTGAGACTGGAAAGCTGCAACTGCAGTTCGTTCCATATCTGGGGCAGGCGGTCGGCCCAGGCTGTCAGCGGGGCCGCGATGGCGGTCAGAAAGCCGCCCACAAGCGCGATGAAGATCAGCACCACGACGACCGCCGAGACGGCCGGCCAGACGCCGATCCGTTCCAGGCGCGTGGCGATGGGGCCAAGCATCAGGCCGATGAAGACCGCGAGCGACATGGGCGCGAGGAGGAAGCGCCCATAGTGCAGCGCGACAATGAGGGCAAGCAGACCCAGAAACAGGACCGAAGCCTGCGCGCCATAGGTCAGCGCCATGTCGAGCGTCATGATATGCGAGCTTTTGCCCGGGCGGTTCCGTGATGCGTGATCCATGCAGTTTTTCCGGTGGCCTTTTCATGGAAAAGCGCGATGACGGGCAAATGGTTCCTTGGGGTCGGGAACTTCACGGAGTGTTTTGCGTTGGGCTGTGAGCGAAACATTGTGAGCGAAGCATGGGAGATTGCACATGGCAACGACGACTGCGAAATCCGCCCGGGCCCAGAAAAGCAGCGAGATCACGACAGGCGACCTTGAAAAGGACATCCAGCAGCTGCGCGCCGATATGGCGCAGCTCGTCAATCATCTGAAAGACATGGGTGGCCAGTCCGGAGAGGCGGCACGCAAGGCGGCGAGCGAGCGCATCGAGCATCTGCGCGGGCAGGGCGAAGCCGCCCTGAACAGTGTCAAGGACAGCACGCAGGAGCTGGAACAGGAGCTGGCCCGCACGGTGCGTGAGCGCCCATTCACATCACTGGCGCTCGCCGTGGGGGCCGGGTTTCTCATCGCCCTTGCAACGCGCCGCTAGGCCTTCGCCATGATGGCAAGGCTGTTGGCTTCACTGGCGGCCGGAGAGGTTTCAGGCGTCGTCAGGCGCATGCGGGTCGCAACGGCGCTCTATGCGCTGGCCGCGTTTCTCGGCCTGTTCGGCTTTGGCTTTCTGGTGCTCGCCGGCTTCATTGCAGCATCCCGGCACTGGGGTGTGATTGAAGCGGCACTTGGCTTCGGCATCGCATTCATGGCGATGGCGATGGTCGTTCTCGTCAGCCTGAAGGTCTGGAGCCGGATCCAGGCGCGCCGTGCCCGGCGACGCCGGGTATCGGATGCAGGCGTGTTGGCCGGTACCGCAGCCCTGACGCTGCTACCCTCCCTTCTTTCGCGTACCGGGCGGCTTGGCACCATCGCACTGCCGGTTCTGGCCGTCCTTGGTTATGCGATCTATCGGGAAAATGCCGGTCGCGACCCCGACGACGAGTGACCGGGTGCTGCAGGTTCCTTCCTGCATTTTCTTGGAACTCTCTCCTGACCTCGGCATTGAACCAGGGAAACAACAGGAGCGGTGACCATGCCTGAAACCGAGAGAAAGACAACGCCGGAGGAAGCCCGCCAGGGGCGTCGAGGCTTTCCCGTACTGATGGTGCTGGTGTGCGGCCTCTTGCTGGCTGCGGTGGTCTGGTGGGGTGTCGAAGTCTACGGCCTGATGCTCGACGATCAGCAGGCCATAGAACTTCCTGCTGCCCAGGACGATCCGACCGGCTGATCCGCCCGATAACTTCCCAAAACATGTTAATCCAAGGAGAAACCCATGAGCGATGCCGCTGAAGTTCTCAAGCCGAAAACCCATGCGGAGAAAATGAACATTGGTCTTTCCGAAGCGGACCGAAAGGAGATTTCGGCCGGCCTTTCGGAGATACTCGTCGATACCTATCGTCTCCTGATCAAGACGCATATCTACCACTGGAACGTGGTCGGTCCGCTGTTCCACTCGATCCATGTGTTGACCGAGGAGCAGTACAACACGCTGTTCGAGGCGACCGACATCATTGCCGAACGCGTGCGGGCGCTGGGTCATCACGCGCCCATCCTCAGCGGCAAGGGCGTCGACACATCGATCGAGCTTCGCGCCTCCGGCCGTTCGGCGCTGGAGATGGTTCAGGATCTGGTCGACGATCACGAGGAAGCCGTGCGCAAGATGCGCGAGATCGGCACAAAGGCAGATGAAAAAGGCGACCTTGTCACAGCCGACATGCTCACAGACCGGCTGACCTTCCACGAAAAGGCGCTTTGGATGCTGCGCGCGATCATTGCCGATTGATGCATGATCCGCTTCCACGAAAACCCCGGTCGGTTCGCCCCGGCCGGGGTTTTCTTATGACGTTCGGTCGTCGCTTTGCGGTGTGAGCACACGCAGCGCCTTCGGGTGAAGGACGATCCGGGTTTCCTTTGGCAGCGGTCGGAGTTCACCGTCGATGGCGCATTTGAACCGGCGCCGTCTGGAACGGACGCGCACCGTCACCTCGGCGGCCTGATGAATTTCCACCTGTTCGTTCTTCCGCCACCGCCCGATCCCCATATTGAGGAAGAAGAGAAGCATCTCGCCGCGTGTCCGCGCGTGGGTGATGTAGATGCCGAGCTGGCCACCATCGGGCCGATCGGCGAACGGCAGGCGCTGGCCTTCGCCATAGAGATTGTTTGTCACCGCCAGGTTCGATGTGGTGGCGAGCAGCCTTGTGTCGGGCAACTCCAGTTCCAGCTCAAGCCTGGGCGGCCTGATCATCGTGACGAGGGCTGCGCGCACCGAGGCGAAGATCTTGCCGAGCCGGGAGCGGAACTCCATGCGCTCGCGCAACCGGATCAGTTGCGGGTGCATGCCGATCGACATCTGGTGCACATAAAAGGTTCCGTCGGCCTCGGCTATGTCCACCTCCCGCACTGCGCCACGGGCGAGCGCGCTCATGGCCGCGTGCAGGTCCTGCGGGATGGCAAGGCTGCGCGCGAACAGGTTCATCGTTCCGGCGGGCAGAACGGCAAGGGCCTTGTCGGAATGAGCAAGCAGACCGGCAGCCAGCGAAATGGTGCCGTCGCCGCCACCCGCCAGCAAAACATCGGCTTTCTCGTCGCGGGCTGCCTCTTCCATCGTCGGCACGAGCTCATCCCCCGCACAGAGCCTGATCTCGAGAGAATGCCCTGCCGTTTCGAAGATGTTTTTCATCTTGTCGGCGAGCGCACTCGTGTCGAGGTTTCGGAGCGTTCCTCCATTGCGGTTGAGAACGGCCAGAACATGCATTGCGGGCTTCCTGAAGGTTTCGCTGCAGTTGGTCTTTAAGGGGGAGCCGAAGGAAAGGTTCCAAAAAGAAGTCTGCCGGCGCGCAAAGAAAATGGCGGAACAAGAATCGGGGCGGCGCGTTTTAAGGATGCAAACGGCCACACACCAATCCTCCCTGGCAGGTTCGGTTCGGTGCGTGGCCTGTACAGAAACACTGCACACGGAGAGCTTATCATGTTCCGCAACCTTTTGGCGACCACCGCTATTGCAACGCTTGTCGCGACCGGCGCGGTCGCACAGACGTCGACCACCACGGGAACTGGCGCACCGGCTGCTGCACCCACCGAGCAGCCCACTGAAATGGTGGTGCGCGCTGACGGCCACCTGGCCACCGATCTGATCGGCAAGACCGTCTATAACGGCACAGGCGAAGACGCCGAGAACATCGGCGAAGTCAACGACCTCGTCCTTGATGAAGAAGGTGAGGTAAGCGCCATTGTCGTTGGTGTCGGCGGCTTCCTCGGCATCGGTCAGAAGGAAGTTGCACTTGAGTACGATCTGGTCGAATGGGCCGAGCAGGATGGCGACCGCTGGCTCGTCGTAGAGACCACGGCCGATGCGCTCAAGGCCCAGGAAGAGTTCGACCGCTCTGCCTATCGCCCGATGCCGGCCGATGCAGAGGTCTCGGAAGCGAAGCCTGCTTCCAGGGACGATCTGGCCAACGCGCCGGTCAAGGCTGACGAGAACGCGGAAGAGACCGCGATGGCGCCTGCCACCGATACGATGGGCGGCAACGAAGCCGCGGATACCGATGGTATGGCGGCGGCGCCCGCTCCGGAGACGGATGCTTCCACGGCGCCCGCCGGTCAGACGGCGGATGCAGAGCGCCCGGCGACCGATGACACGATGACGTCCGCCATCGACCGCTCAAGCCTGCAGGAGATGCCGGCGAACGAAATACGCACCGAGCAGCTCACGGGCACCACGGTCTATGGTGCCAATGAGGAGAATATCGGTGAGATCGGTGACGTCATCATCTCGCAGGACGGCGAGGTCGATGCCATCATCGTCGATGTCGGTGGTTTCCTCGGCATTGGCGAGAAGGAAGTGGCCATCGGCATGGACAATCTCGCCTTCATGACCGACGGCAATGGCTCGCTCTATCTCTACACCGAGTTCACGCAGGAAGAGCTGGAGCAGCAGCCAGCCTACGACGAGGCGAGCTATGGTGAGCGTCGCGACGAAATGCGGATGCAGGTTCAGTAATCTGCGCGTACCGTATTGAAACGAAGGGCTCCGTGCGATGCGCGGAGCCCTTTGTTTCTCTCGCATTGACAATGCGTTTGATCGTTGCTGCTTTCATTGACGCATTTTCGTTGCCATCTTGGAGCCAGCTGGCCTGTGCATGAAGAATGGTCAGGCGCGGAAAGGAATTGCCATGCTTACCCAGATTGAAGGCATTCACCACATCACCTCCATGGCGCGGGATGCGCAGGCGACGGACCGTTTCATCACCGATACGCTCGGCCTGCGCCGCGTGAAGAAAACCGTCAATTTCGACGCGCCGGAAGTTTATCATCTCTACTACGCCAATGGCTCCGGTCAGCCGGGCACGGTCATGACCTATTTTCCGTTTCCCAACATCGTTGCCGGCAGGCGCGGGGCGGGCGAAGTGGGAGCGACCGTTTATGCCGTTCCCGAAGGCAGCCTCGGTTTCTGGGAGAAACGTCTTGAGGAACACGGTGTGACCGGTCTGGCGCGCGAGACCCGTTTCGGCGAGACGCGCCTGCTTTTCGACGGTGTGAATGGCGACGGCTTCGCCTTGAACGAGATGAAGGGCGACGCGCGGGAACCGTGGAATGGCGCGGGGATTGCCGACGACGTGGCAATCCGCGGCTTTCATTCCGCTTCGCTGGTGCTGCGCGACCGTCGCGGCACCGAGGCGCTTCTTTTGCTGATGGGTTACGAGCCGCTTGCCGAAGAGAACGGCATACTGCGCATGAAGAGAGACGGCGGCAATGGCGCTGACCTGATCGACCTTGAAACCCGCCCGGATGCGCCCGTGGCGCGGCAGGGTGCCGGCTCTGTCCATCACATTGCCTTTGCCGTTGCCGATGATGCCGCGCAACTCGCCGTGCGTGACGCACTGGTCGCGGAAGGCTTTCAGATCACACCGGTGATCGACCGGGATTATTTCCACTCCATCTATTTCCGTGCCCCCGGGGGTGTCCTCTTCGAGATCGCCACCAACGAGCCGGGTTTCGCCAATGATGAAGACATGGCGCATCTGGGCGAGGCCCTGAAACTGCCCAGCCAGCATGCGCATCTGCGCGAGCGGCTCGAGGCGTCATTGCCGAAAATCGGAGGCTAGCACATGGCGACCGACAACTACGTCCATCACCTGGCCTCGGCGGGGCCGGGAAAGCCGCTCCTGTTCCTCTTCCATGGAACAGGCGGCGACGAGCGCCAGCTCCTGCAGCTGGGTGCGGAGCTGGCGCCCGGAGCCGGCCTTGTTTCACCGCGTGGCGATGTCAGCGAACAGGGTGCGGCGCGCTTCTTCCGGCGCACCGGCGAGGGCGTCTACGATATGGACGATCTGGCGCGGGCGACCGGCCGTATGCGCGATTTCATCGCCGCTCATGTGGAGCGGGAGAGACCGGGTGCGGTTCTTGGCCTCGGCTATTCAAACGGAGCCAACATTCTTGCTTCCGTGGTCTTTGCCGCGCCGCAACTCTTTGATGCCGCGGTGCTGATGCACCCGCTGATCCCGTTCGCGCCGGTCTGGGGCGAGGGTGCAGTGCGGACGCGGTTTCTGGTCACGGCAGGGCGGAAGGATCCAATTTGCCCGGAACGGCTCACCACACGGCTCACGGATTATCTCGAGGGTGCCGGTGCAGAGACCGAGATCGAATGGCATGAGGGCGGGCACGAAATCCGCCCGAACGAAACCGTGGCGGTGGGGCGTTTTCTGCTGCCGTTTCTTGAGGGAGAGTGAAAATGAGCGTGAGCGAATCCATCGTTGTCGAAGACACTGACAGCAAGGGGCGGTATCTCTATCGCGCCGACGGCCACGAGGCCGAGATGACTTTCTCCAAGGTCGGCACCAGTCAGATCATCATTGACCACACGGATGTGCCGGACGCGTTTCGCGGGCAGGGAGTCGGCCTCGCGCTGGTCACGCGCGCCGTGGAAGACGCGCGCGCCAATGGCATCAAGATCAGGCCGCTATGCCCCTTCGCAGCCGCCCAGTTTCGGCGCCATCCGGAATGGGCCGACGTTCTGGCACGCTAGAGCAATTCCAGGAAAAGTGGGAACCGGTTTTCCGTCCGGAATTGCGAAAAACAATAAGTTGGAGCGCTTTCGCGATTCAACGAAAAGCGGAAGTGCTCTAGGGTCACGCTGAAGGAAACGACACTCAGGCCGCTTCCTTCAACGTCTCCTCCCCCTCTTCAATGAAGGCCCGGTGCAGTGCCTTGACGGCTTTTTCCAGGTCTTCACTGCGGACAAGAAACTGCACATCGACACCGCGGCCGGTCTCCTGCGAGGCAAGCGGCTCCACGCCGGAAGCGTCGAGCGCTTTCAGCCCTTCCAGCATGACGCCGAGCCCGGTGAGGTCGCGCCCGATCACAGACACCATGCCGGCGCGGCGCGCGGTGATGCGCGCGGCGGGATAGCGTTCGGCCAGATCGCGTTCCACGCGGCGCACGGATTTCAGCGTCGACTCCAGATGGTGGACGATCGAGTTGGCGTTGGAGCTTTTCGAGACGATGCGCACTTTATGGCGTGTGAGCGATTCAAGAATCGCCGCATCATAACCCTTCACGCCGACCATATCCTGCTCGAAGAGTTCGAGCGAGGTCACGGGCAGGCCGGTGACCATCTCGACACCGACACCATCGGCGGGTTCGGCATCGATCAGCGTGCCGGGATCCTCCGGCTCGAAGGCATTGGCAACGCGCAGCGGCACACCGGCCTGGCGCAGCTTCTTTGCCGCCTTCGGGTGGATCGCCTCCATGCCCATGTTGGAAAGCTGGTCGGCGACATCGTAATTCGTGCGGCCGATCTTGCGCACATTCTCCGGTCCCACAAGGCGCGGATCGGCGCTCGAAAGGTGGAATTCCTTGTGAATGATCGCTTCGCGCGCGCCGGTCAGCGCCGCGATGGTGGCGAAGGTCACTTCGGAGTAGCCGCGGTCGAATTCGCGCATCAGCCCTTCGCGGCATTGCGAGTAGCCGGTGACGATGGGCAGCTCGCGTGAGAGGTTGATCTCGGCAAACGCCTGTTCGATGCGTTCGTTGAGGCTCGGCTGCGTTTCATCGCGCCAGCCGGTTAGGTCGATAAAGCGTGCATTCACGCCCGAGCGACGCAGAAGCAGGGCCAGATTGTTGGCCGAATGCGCCTCGCCCAGCGCCGAGAGAAGCTCGCGGATCGTCTGCATGTGCTCGCCGAGCTGGAAATGCCCGTAGGAGCACAGGCGTTGCAGGTCGATCAGGCAGCCGCGCGCGCCCTCGATGCGTTCGCGCACGAAATCGTCGGCGGCGTGGCGGTCAGCGGCCTCGTCAAACATCTCTTCATTGATCGCGTGCATGGCGCGGCTCACCGCGCTCAGCGCCTCCATCCATCCATGTTCGTTGTCGGCATGGGCGAACAATGCATAGACACCGGGTTCGCCTGACTTCTTGTGTTCCAGCAGCTTGTCCGTGATGCCGCCGAAAGCGGAAACGACGAAAACGCGGTTGTAGAGTGCATCGCCCTTGCGTTTGCCGATCAGGATCGTGTCGAGCAGTTCGCGCGCACGGCTCATCGACGTACCGCCGATCTTCTCGACGGTGTGGATGCCTCGTTGTTGCTGGTTGGTGCGGCCCTTCTCGGCCGCACCGCTTTCTTGTCGGTCAGTCATGATGTCCAGTTCGGTTTTGGCTTATGCCAGTTTCCCGGTCTTGATTTCGACGGGGGTGGGTTCGCCGCGCTCGGCGAGAAAATCGGGTCGTGCTTTTTTCGCGCCATAGGGCTCTTCAAGCCGGTTCGATACGGCGTTGAACACGAAGAAGGCGTTGGAGCGCGGAAACGGCGTGATGTTTCCGTTGGAGCCGTGGATCGTGTTGCAGTCGAACAGCACCAGTGTGCCGGCCTTGCCCGTGGCGGCGGTGATGCCATGTTCGTTCGCCAGCTTGCCCAGCGCTTCATGCGAGGGAACACCAATCTCCTGCTTTTTGAGCGAGGATTTGTGGTTGTCGTCGGGCGTTTCGCCGGCACAGGCGATGAACTGTTTGTGCGAGCCCGGCATCAGCATGAGCGGGCCGTTCAGCGCATCATTGTCGGTCAGGAGAAGCGAGGCGGAAACAGCGCGCATGCGCGGCATGCCGTCCTCGGCGTGCCAGGTTTCGAAATCCGAGTGCCAGTAGAATTCCTTGCCGGTGAAGCCAGGCTTGTAGTTCAGACGCGACTGGTGGATGTAGACCTCGTCGCCGAGAATGAAACGGGCAATGCCGGCAACGCGGCGGTCGCTGGCCAGACGGTTGAAGAGGGAGCTCTGCTCGGGCAGCTTGAAGATGGTGCGAACCTCATCCGAGCCGGGCTCGGTGATCACGCTTCCATCCATCAGATCGCGCTCGCCATTGCGCATGGCGGCGGATTCGGCTTTCAGCGCCTCGACCTCTTCAGCCGTGAAAATGTCTTTGAGGATCAGGAAGCCGTCACGGTCAAACTGGTCGGCCTGCTGTGCTGTCAGGGGCGCATCGGGGCGCCACTGGCTCCACACGGTCCGGTCCTGGCGGGGCAGCCAGCGTTCTTCGGGCAGCCTGCTGGGGTAGGGATCCTGACGTCTTCGGTCACGTTCCTTCGACATCGCTGTCATGGTCGTTCTCCTTTTCTTTCAGGGTTTTCGCCGGCGGATGCATGAGCCCGGCACCCCGATGTTGGAGGGTGCCAGGCTTCAGGAAGGTTATGCATCCTCCAGCGCATATGAGCCGTCGGCCTGGTGCACTTCCTTGCCGCTTACCGGCGGGTTGAAGGTGCATGCCATGATCATCGGCTTTTCTGCGTCGGCGCGCAAAATGTGCTTGTCGTGCTTGTCGAGCGCATACATGACGCCGGGCCTGATCTTGTGGACCTCGCCAGTGGCGCAATCCTCAATGGAGCCCGTACCGTCGACGCAATAGACGCATTCAAGATGGTTCTTGTAATGCATGTGCAGTTCGGCGCCGGCGTGGATGGTGGTGATGTGGAAGGAAAAGCCCATCTCATCCGACTTCAGGAGAAGACGCACACTATCCCACCCTTCCGAGTGGACATGGCGTTCGGTGTTTTTCGCTTCGTTCAGGTCGCGCACGATCATATTCGTTACTCCGCTGCGATTTTCGTGTTCTGGGTTGTCTCGGCAACGGCAGACTGAAGGATGTCCAGTCCGCGCGCAAAGGTTTCCTGATCGATGTTGAGCGGGCAGAGGATTTTCACCACCTCGTCATGCGCGCCGGAGGTCTCGATGATTAGGCCATCGCGGAAGCAGCGCTTGCAGATGTCGCTTGCCAGCTCGCCTGAGCCCACATCCACACCCATCATCATGCCACGGCCCTTCACGCGGGCCTCGGGCAGAAGCGCGGCGATCTCGTTGAGCCGCTTTTCGAGATAGGCGCTGCGCTCGGCGATCGTGGCGCGGAACGTGTCGTCCGCCCAGAATTTTTCAAGCGCCACGCGAGCGGTGACGAAGGCATGGTTATTGCCACGGAACGTGCCATTGTGCTCGGCCGGGCCGAACACGTCGTATTTCGGCTTCACCAGAACAGTGGCGAACGGAAGACCGTAGCCCGACAGCGATTTCGCCATGGTGATGATGTCCGGCGAAATGCCCATCTCCTCGAAGGAGAAGAAATTTCCGGTGCGGCCGCAGCCCGCCTGGATGTCGTCGATGATGAGCAACGCGCCATGAGCGCGGGCGATCTCGCTCACCCGGCGTACCCATTCGCGCGATGCGGCATTCAGCCCGCCTTCGCCCTGCACGGTTTCGAGCAGGATCGCCGCCGGCTTTTCAACGCCGCTGGAAGGCTCCGAAAGCATGCGGTTCAGGAGATCGGCCGTGTCGATGTCGCCGCCCATCGCGCCGTCATAGGGGATGCGCGTGACGTGGTTGAGCGGCACGCCGGCACCGCCGCGATGATAGCCATTACCGGTTGCCGCCAGCGCGCCGAGCGTGACGCCGTGGAAGCCGTTTGTGAAGGACACCACATTCTGGCGTCCCGTCACCTTGCGGGCGATCTTGAGCGCGGCCTCGATGGCGTTGGCACCCGTCGGGCCGGTGAACAGGACACGGTGATCCATGTCGCGCGGGCGAAGAATGAGACGCTCGAAGGTTTTGAGGAACTCGGCCTTGGCATCGGTGTGCATGTCGAGCCCGTGCGTGACGCCGTCGCGCTCAATATGCTCGATCAGTGCGGCCTTCATGTCCGGGTCGTTGTGACCATAGTTCAGGCTCGAGCAGCCGGCCAGAAAGTCGATGTAGTCCCGGCCTTCGGCGTCTGTCAGGGTCGAGCCGCTGGCTTTTGTGAACACGGTGGAGAAGCTGCGGCAATAGCTGCGCGCTTCCGATTCGCGTCGCGTGAAAATCTGTTTGTCGTCCGTCGTAACGGTCGTCATCTTTTTTCCTTCGGATTGTTCGGTCGTGCGGATTTTTGTGTCGCCGTCAGGCGGCATCGTCGCTCCGGGCTTCGTCTGCATCGCGCAGAGAAATCCAGTTTCCGCGTAATTCGTCGGATGCGTCTTCGGCGAACCGGATCGTCACCATGTGTTCGGTGGCATGCCTGCCATCGAAATGCGCATCCTTGCGGAAATAAGGCTCGTGGCTCAGTTGACCGCCGCGCCTGCGGGCAAGCGAGGAAAACAGACCCCAGCTTGCCTTGTTGTCGGAGGTGATGGTGGTCTTGAGCGCCTGCACGTTCTCGCAGGCTTCCCGGTCGAGCAGTGCGGCGAGCAGCTTCTTGCCGACGCCCATGCCCTGGACGCTCTGGTCCACGGCGACCTGCCAGACGAACAATGTGTTGTCCTCGTCCGGCAGAAGATAGGCTGAAATCCAGCCGACCAGCGCGCCGTCGCTGCTTCTTTCGGCGGCAATGCATGTGTCGCCGAAATGGTCGCACTGCAAGAGATTGCAATAAAGGGAATTTTCGTCGAGCGGCTCGCAGGACTGGATGAGCCGCCATACGTCCGCGCCGTCTTCCTTGCGCGGGGGGCGATAGACAATTTCGGACGATCGCTTGCGTACAAGCTTGATATCAGTGGTGGCCATTGGTCTCCTCATAGCGCGCCGAATATTATGACTATCGAAGGATATTTCAACCGCTGGAATTGAAAATGGTTCCGCAAGCTGCGCAAACCCATGAAAAGCAATGGTTTCCGAGGAAGATTTTATTCGCTAATCAAAATATCTTTTCTCTGCTATTTGTGTGCGAGTGGAGAGTGGCGACCGAGAATCGCCCCTTCGGCCTCCGAAGTCCTGGGGAATGGCGGCATGGAAGATCGTACTGAAACAAGCCTGATCGCGCTGCGGCGAATCCTGCGTGCAACAGAGCTCAATGCGCGCACGCTTGCCCGGGCGACAGGGCTGACAACACCGCAGCTCATCGTGCTTGAAATTGTCGCTGCGGCCGGCCGGGCCACCCCGAAGGACATCTCCGGCAAGGCCGGTGTCGGGCAGGCGACCGCCACCTCTCTGGTCGACAAGCTGGAGGCGCGCGGCCTCGTCACCCGTACGCGCAGTGAGCGCGACAAGCGTGTGGTCTGGGTGGCGCCGACGGAAGAGGGGCGCGCGCTGTTGAGCGCTGCGCCCGATCCATTGCAGAAGACCTTTTCAGAGCAGTTTCAGGCCCTGCCGGACTGGGAACAGGGCATGATCGTTGCAGCCCTTGAGCGTGTCGGTGCAATGCTCAATGCCGGCGCGCTCGATGCCGCACCGCTGCTGGACGTCGGTGCGGTGGATCGCAAATAGGAGAGGGTAGACAGGCATGTTCGGGACGTCGATGCAGCGTGAATGGCTGACGGATATTGTCGAAAGCCTGCCGTCGCTGGTTTTTGTAGCGCTGTGGCGCAGTGGAGCAGATCAGGAACTGACGGGCTGGATCGGGGCAGCACTTGCCGCATGCATGCTTGTGGGCTTCCGTGTCTGCCGCTGGCGGTTCCACCCGGTGCTTCTCGGCATCAACATCCACCTTCTCGTGATCACGCCGCTGATCGTCGGTCTCTACCGTTTTGGCATGCCCGCCTGGGGGGACGCCATTGTCGAGGTCGCCTATAAGGGCGTTCTGATCACTATCTTCGTGACCGGATGCGCGCTGATCTTCACGCGCCGGGGCTTTATCGGCGTCGACGGGGCGCCGGGCGTTCACCGCCCTTATTCGCTGGCGCTTCTCCTTGCGTCTGCGATCACGATCCTCTGGTCTTTCTTGCTTGCCGGCGGCGGTCCGCTCACGACGGTCGCTCTCCCGGTCATGGGGCTTTTCGGGCTTCGTCGCTTTCTTCTGGCGCGACTTGCCGACCGCGACGGTGCAGCCGGTGCGCTGGCGCCAGTCGGAGCCGGCGCAGCGTTCGGAGCCGGCTCCATGGATGACGCCTGAGAGTGATCAGAGCCCGTCGATAAACGCCCGCACCTCGCTGCTCAGGCGTTCCATCTCGGTTTCTGCCCGGGCTCTCTCCTCACCGAGCGAGGCGATCCGGTTTTCCTGTTCTTCAAGCATGCGCATATAGCGTTCTGCCAATGCGCTTTCGCGGGGAACCGAGCCCAGATTGTCGCGGATGCGGGCCTGGTCTCCGGCGGTTCGTTCCAGCGCCTGCTGCATACTGGCGAGCGTGCGCTCGGCAGTCGCTGCCTCGCGTTTGAGCGCGGCGAGCGCCTTCAGCTTCTTCGTGGTTTCGCCGTCGGCTGCCGAACCGGCCCAGACATAAAGCGCGTCGACGCTGGCATCGATGAGGGCGAAGTTCTCCGTGCGGCTGCGTTCCATCACGGTCCTGACGGTGGATTTCCCTCCGGCTTCCACAGTGGCGCGCAGGCGGTAATGCGTCGGTGTGGCGCTGTCGAGCGCGTCGGAGGTCATCTGCCATCCGTCACGGCGCGGGTGCTCGATCAGAACGGTGCGTTTCGCGTCCGCAGCGCCCTTGATCGTATAGGCCGTGGTGATCCGCGAAACCGTCGTTGTGCGCAGAATGCCATCGGTGATGGCCGCCTCGCCGACGATCTCGTGCGGTTTCGTTTCGGTCGTGATCTCGACCTTGCGGTCGCTGGCGAAGCTTGCCATCCGGCTTTCGCCGGCGGGAATGCCCAGGAGCTGCGCATCGCCCACATAGCCGTTCGCCCCGTCATAGACCGTGACGATGCCGGGCGGCAGGCTTGCCTCGGTGTCGTTTCTCAGAAACACGGCTGCGACAGGGTGGATTCCGCCGTTTTCAGGCTGGAAGACCGAGACCCGCTCTGCCCGGACCTTTGCGTCCACGAACGGCACGGAAAGGCTCTGCCCTGCTGCGAGGTCGACGGCATTCGGCAACTGGTAGGTGGCGCTCGTCTCGCCCTCGCGCGCCTGGCTGCCATTGGTCGGTGCCGAAGGCTCCATCATGGCCATATCCGCCATCGGGGCGGGTGCTGCTGCCCCGCCCAAGGCGCGCATGTGCCGGGGGGCGGCGTTCATTTCGGCCATCTCGATGCCAGCTGCATCGTCCGGCCGCGGCGGCGCGGCGTTGCCCACGGCAACGGGAATGTCCGGGCGTTCGCTCCAGTAGCGCTGATGCAGCCTCTGGGCGAGGGTCACCGGCGCGCCGGAAGAAAGCGTCAACCCGATGCCTTCCCAGTCCTCGCCGGTCGCGTTTTCAATCACCGCCCAGGCCTGCAGGCGGGCGGTCTCCCCTCCGGCCGAAACCAGCCGGTAGGCGGTCTTCCACACGGGCGCCGGCACCACATAGGAGAGGGCGATGTCGCGCGCGCCCGTTCCCGATAGCGTGACCGCCACGGAGCGGATGGCGTCGGTGCGCCCGCGTCCGCTCACCTTCGCCGCCTCCCGCAGCCGCTCCCGCATCGCCTCGTCGCGGATATCGAGCTGGGTGTCGGTTCCAAGCTTCAGAACTTCAACCGTTCCGTCCGCCGTCATCACCGAGAGAACCCGCTCGATGCGGGGAGCCGTTTCGCTGCCCGTCTGTTGCGTTTCGACACCGAGGATCATGCCCTCGACGGTGCGTCCGCCCGAGGTGGCGCGCACGGAGATGCCCTGAAGCGCAGCGGCCAGCGCCGGCACGGAGCCCATTTCACCGGGGCTGAAGGGCAGCCGCCGGAACGTCTCCTCGACCGGCGAGAGCCCGTCGAGCGTGACGGCATCGATCGTGCCTGCGGGATCGCTCACCACCAGGCTTTTCAGAAAATCATCCACCTGGTCGAGCGGAATGTCGATGCGCAGCGTGCCATCCCCGTCGATGCGGGCGGAGCGCCTGATCTCGGCCAGCCCGCCGGATGAGAGCGTGATTCTTTCGATTCTCCCGCTATCGATGATGTCGGCAAGGGCCGGCGGCACAGCCTGAGCAAATGCAAAACAGGCGCCGAACAGGGCGGTGCGGGCAATTTTCCGGTTCACGCCGGGGAAAGGTTTCGCTGTCACGTCATGTCTCCACGCTGCCTTGAGAAAGTCCTGAACGCACCTTCGTTATCAGTGTATCTGGATTGGATCGTGGCGCGTTTGGGGAAAAGTGCGCATCGCAGGCCGGCAGGGCGATGTCATCGGGCTGGACCCAGCAAAAATGGCGATCCCGACAGGATTCGAACCTGTGACCCTCAGATTAGGAATCTGATGCTCTATCCTGCTGAGCTACGGGACCGCTGAGCCCTCTCATAACGCGATGAAGCCGGTTCGCCAAGATCAAATGGGACGGCGTGCAGGGCGCCGTCCCCTGCGTCATGCCGCCAGGGCGGTCTCGGCCAGGCGCACCCAGTAGCTCACCCCGTGCGGGATGGCGTCGTCGTTGAAATCGTAGGCCGTGTTGTGCAGCGCGGCGCTGTCGCCATTGCCGATGAAGATGAAAGCGCCCGGGCGGGCTTCCAGCATGTAGGAGAAATCCTCGCCGCCCATCGTTGGCGTGATGTCGGTGTCCACATTGGCCGCGCCGGCGATCTCGCTTGCTATCGCACTCGCAAAGGCGGTCTCGTCGGCATGGTTGAACGTCACCGGATAGTTGGAATCGTAGTCCACCTCCACCGTGGCGCCATGGGCGGCAGCCACGCCCGCGCAGATCGCGCGCATGCGGCTTTCGGCATCGGCGTTCACGTCCTTCTTCAGGGTGCGCACGGTGCCGGCGAGCTCCACGGAATCGGGAATGACGTTGAAGGCGTCGCCGGCGTGGAACTTTGTGACCGAAACCACCACCGAATCGAGCGGATGCACATTGCGCGAAGCGATGCTCTGCAGCGCCGTCACGATCTGGCTTGCAGCGAGAATCGGGTCGACCACCGTATGCGGCATGGCGGCGTGGCCGCCGCGCCCTTTCACCGTGATCACGAACTCCGCCGTGGCCGCCATGATCGGCCCGGGGCGGATGGCGAACTGGCCGACGGGCAGGCCCGGCAGATTGTGCATGCCGAACACACGCTCGATGGCGAAGCGCTCCATCATCCCATCCTTGACCATCTCGTTGCCACCGCCGCCGCCTTCTTCGGCGGGCTGGAAGATCACCGCGACACGGCCCCTGAAATTGCGCGTTTCGCAGAGATATTTCGCTGCGCCGAGCAGCATGGCTGTGTGCCCGTCATGGCCGCAGGCATGCATCCTGCCGGGGATGGTGGAGGCCCAGGGCCTGCCCGTCATCTCCGTCATCGGCAGAGCGTCCATGTCGGCGCGCAGTCCAATGGTCGGCCCGTCGCCGAGATTGCCTTCGATGATGCCCACCACACCGGTCTTGCCGAGCCCGGTCACAACCTCTCCGCAGCCGAATTCCGTGAGTTTCTCCGTCACGAAGCCGGCGGTGCGGTGCACATCGAAGAGAAGCTCGGGGTGACGGTGGATGTCACGGCGCCATTCGGCGATTTCGGCCTGCAATTCCGCAGAACGATTCAAAATCGGCATGTTTTGCTGTTCCCTTCAAATTTTTGCCGGCATTTGGCCTTCATGACGAGGCGGGTTTCGCGCAGGTACCGGAGGGGCCGCATGCATCCCGTGGTCATCTTCCTGAAGTCAGCAATAGGTAAGATGTGATCACGCGTGATTGCAAGCTGATCCGGTTGGACCAGCTTGGGCTTTTGTTCGCCCCGCATCGGTATTCTGGAGCGCGAAGCAGGCGCCGGCTTTGTGGTTTTTTGCTATAAGTGCCCGGTTCGCGTTAAATGCACCCGGACGCGCCGATATGGAGCGAACGGGGCTTGAGGCCGGTCGTTGACCATCTGTCGCAGGCACAGGTGACAATAACCGGTATACGGGTCAACAACGGAGCCTGATATTTCAGGCGGACATGAAATTCGGATAATGCGCATGTGTTTCGCAAGGTTTGCCGCGCCGATGGTGGCCGGGGCAGTGATGGGGATGGTCGCGGCAATCATGCCGGCGTCGGCAGGGCCGACAATCGTTCTCGACGTCAACAGCGGCAGGGTTCTGTCGCATGAAGACGCATTCCAGCGCTGGTATCCGGCATCGCTCACAAAGCTGATGACGGCCTATGTGGCGTTCGAGGCGGTCAGGGATGGCGAGCTGCAGTTCAACTCTCCGGTGACGATCTCCAAACGTGCGACGCGGGAGCCGCCAAGCAAGATGGGCTATCCGGCAGGCTCGGTGCTGACGCTCGATAACGCCATCAAGCTGATCATGGTCAAGTCCGCCAATGATGTCTCTACGGCGATTGCCGAGAATGTCGGCGGTTCGGTCGATGCGTTTGCAAAGCGCATGAATGCGGCTGCCCGCAAGCTCGGCATGTCCGGCACGCACTACGTAAACCCGCACGGTCTCTTCTCAACCGAGCAATACACCACCGCCCGTGATCTGGCGCTTCTCGTGCGGGCCATCCGCACCGAGTTCCCGCAGCACGCGCATTATTTCTCGATGGAGGCCATCCGCACCGGCGACAGGGTTTTGCCGAATTACAACTGGCTGATCGGCCGTTTTCCCGGCGCGGACGGCATGAAGACGGGGTATGTGTGCTCGTCCGGCTTCAATCTCGCCGCCACGGCCACGCGCAACGGCCGCACGCTTGCGACGATCGTGCTGGGTGCTCCATCGCAGGTGGAGCGCGGTGAGGAAGCCGCACGCCTGCTTGCCGAAGGCTTCAGGATTCAGGGATCGGTCTCGCCCTCCATCACCGCGTTCGCGCCTTATGGCGAAGGCCGCAATGTGGCGGTCGACCTGCGCCCCGAGGTCTGTTCCGAAGCGGCGGTCAAGGCCCGGTTCGAGCGCGGTGACGACGACGGTCTCCTGGTTCAGCGCTCGCCTTACCTGTCGGCGATGGACCACGAGCCGCGCGCCGTAACGATCGCTCTGGGCGGCGCCACCGGCCCGGCACCGTCGGTGCCGCGCTATGCCGATGTGCCGATCCCCACGCCGCGGCCGGAATATCCGCTGAAAAGCGCCACCGCCGACACCGCGCAGGGTGGCTGATCACCATGTCCCGCACCATCGCGTTGACCCTCGTCACGGGTTTTCTCGGCGCCGGCAAGACAACCCTGATCAATCGGCTGCTGCGCGATCCGGCACTTTCGGACACCGCTGTGATCGTCAACGAGTTCGGTGCCGTGGGCATCGACCATCTGCTGGTGGAAGAGGCATCCGACGGCATCATCGAACTGTCGGATGGCTGTCTGTGCTGCACGGTCCGCGGCGCGCTGGTCGACACGCTTCTGGGGCTGGATGAGCGCCTCGCGGATGGCCGTGCAGACAGTCTCAAACGCGTTGTCATCGAAACCACCGGCCTTGCCGATCCGGTGCCGGTTCTGCAGGCTCTCGCCGCGCATCCGGCCCTGGCTGCGCGTTACCGGCTGGACGGCGTTGTCACGCTGGTTGACGCGATGCACGGGCGTGAGACGCTCGAAGCGCACGAAGAGGCGCGGCATCAGGTGGCGGTGGCCGACCGGCTTCTCCTCACCAAGACCGATGCGGTTGTTGCGGACGCGCTCTTCGGTCTGGAATCGTACCTCGCAAAGCTTGCGCCGGGTCTCCAGCCGCTCGTGGCAGAGGGGATGGAGGCTGCTGCCATCATTGACTGCAGTGCGCTCGACATCGGCGCACGCGCCGCCGGGGCGTTGCGTGATGCTCAGCCATATCATCATCACGATCACGATCACGATCACGACCATGGACACGATCATGGGCACGACCATCACCATGACCGTGGGCACAGTGCAGCCTACGACACGATCCTGCTGACGCACGACCGGCCCATTTCAGGCCCGGCGCTCGATAATTTTCTCGACCTTCTGCGCAGCCAGTGCGGACCGCAGATCCTGCGGCTGAAGGGCATTGTCGAACTGCACGGGCAGCCGGATCGTCCGCTTGTCGTGCAGGGGGTTCGACAGGTTCTGCACGAACCGCGCCTTCTGGCGAAATGGCCTGACGATACGCGCGGCGTGCGTCTCGTCATCATCGGTACGGGGCTCGACGAAGCCTATGTGAAGGGGCTGTTCTCGGCGTTCATGGGCGATGTGGCGGTCGACACGCCCGACAGGGCTGCGCTTGAGGACAATCCGCTCGCCATAGCGGGCTTTCGCCGTTGAACCGCGCGCCGCGTCGACGCAATTGGGCGCTGACCCAGTGTTTGGGAAGAATGTGGGACGGATATGTCTCTGATTTCTGCGCCGTTTAAAGTTCAGGTCATTTAACGCGACTGCTGACCGCCGGCTTGGATCGCCGTGCGTCCATGCGGACGCACAAAGGGCGATCCAAACTGTAAATGGAGCATCGGAACAATCCGAAAACCGGATTCCAGTTTTCGGGCGATGCTCTAACCGCGTTCCACGAGAAAGCGATGCCCGCCGCTTGTCGCTTCCGTCTCCACGAGCAGATGTCCGTTCTCGTGGCAGAAGGCGGGAATGTCGATCACCGCCAGCGGGTCGGTGGTTTCAAGCCAAAGCCGGTCGCCGCGCGGCATGCCGGCAAGGCGCTTGCGCGCTTTCAGCACCGGCAAGGGGCAGTTGAGCCCCTTGAGGTCGTATGTCTGCGGTGCAACCGTCACGGTCAGCGGCTGAAGATGTTCTGAATGCGGCGGCGCAGCGAAGGGGCCTGGCCACCCGTTGCCGGAGCAGGGACGGATGCCGTGCGTTCAGCGCTCGCATCCGGTCGCGGTGTCGGGCTCGGAACGGCGCCCTCTGTCGGCACCGGTGCCACGGCTGCGGCGGTGCTTTCCGCCGGCTCCTGCTGTTCAGGCTGGCCAGCGACGGCTTCCAGCGCATTCTGAAGGCGTGAGGCAGGCTCTGCCGTGTAGGCCGAAGCCGTGGCTGCAACGGCAGGTGTCGATGCCGGCTGAGGCGCCTCGGCGACCGCGGTCGGTGAGGGAATGTTGGGCGGCAGGCGCGAGACCTTTTCGCCCCGCGCGCGGCGTTTGCTCCAGTCCGCCACCAGGCGCGCTTCCTCATGCCCGGCGATGGTCTCGGAGCGTGTAGCGGTCGACTGCGCCTTGAGGGCTTTGCTGAAAGCGATGTCGTATTGCGCCTGGTATTGCCGGTAGGCCGTAAGCAGCGATTCGGGCTGGCTCATCGGCGGGCATGCGGCGGTCGGCGAAAGACGCTCTCCGTCCGCGGCCTCACGGTTGAACACATAGCGCTTGCCGCACACATCCACCTTCGGCGGGATCTTGGTCAGCTCGAAGTGGTCGTAACCTTCCTTGAGCATTTTCCAGAAATCGTAATTCGGGTCGCTACGGTAGCGGGCCATGTTTTCAGCCGTCATGCGGAACGGAAAGGCCTGGACCTGGAACTCACGCTGCCCGCCCTTGAAGGAGTCGCGGGCGAAAGCATAGATTTCCGAGATCTGTTCGTCGGTCATCGAGTAGCAGCCGGCGGACGAGCAGGCGCCATGCACCATGAGGTGCTTGCCGGTGCGGCCATTGGCCTGATCGTAAGCGTTCGGAAAACCGATGTTGAAGGCGAGGTAATAGCTCGACTTCGGGTTCATCTGGCCGGGGCGGACCGTGTAGAAACCTTCCGGCGCCTGGCGGTCGCCCTCGGTGAATTTCGGCCCGAGCTGGCCCGACCATTTGCAAATGTCATAGCTGGCTATGATGTCGTACCGGCCATTGGTCTTGGCCTTCCAGACTTCCAGCTTTCCCTCTTCCTTGAAGATGCGCATCATCACGGGAGAGGTCTTGCTCATCCCCTTGGCCTTCATCGTCTGCACGACGCGCGCCGGCAACTGACGCTCGGCCTTCGGCGCGATGTCTTCAAGTGTTTCGTTGCATGCAGCCAGCGCAAACGCTGTCGACAGCAAGAAGGCGTATTTGATCAGGCGTGTCATGGATGGTTGTCGTGTCCCGCCTATTTGGCCCCCGTGCGGAGAATCTAAAATGGCACTCCGCTTATAGAAAATGAACCCTTATGCTTTCGAAAAGATTACCCGGCTCGTTAGGCATTGCAGCCATGCCGTGACCATTTCGTGGCATTTTGTCGGGCTTTGTGGCCTTTTCGCGGCTTCTAGGGGAGGAATGTTGTGCGCGCAAGAGGCTGAAGCGTGTTCGCGAGTTGGCTTTCTGCCCGGTAGATCGCCTTCGTGCCTACGACAAAGCGGTTAAATCATACTCAAACAATCCCTATTTTTGGCATTCGATACGCTTCTCTGCGCCGTAAATATAAGAATTTTGCTTTTTAAATAAGGAAATCGGCAGGCCTATAGAAAATTTTTCTACACTGACTATTTGTGCCGCACCAAGCAACACGCAGGCGCAGGGCGCCGCTGGAGATTTCAATGCGCAAACTGGCACTAGCAGCCGCAATTTTCGCCGCCACCGTTTCGGCATCCCAGGCAGAGACCATTCGTGTCGGCATGTCGGGAGGCTATTTCCCGTTCACCTTCGTCAAGCAGGACAAGCTTCAGGGTTTCGAGGTGGATTTCATCGATGCCGTGGTCAAGGAGACGGGTGACGAGGTGGAATATGTCACCATGAGTTTTTCCGGCCTTGTCGGCGCGCTCGAATCGAACCGCATCGACACCATCGCCAATCAGATCACCATCACGCCCGAGCGCGAGGCGAAATTCGCCTTCTCGCAGCCCTATGTGATCGACGGTGCGCAGGTGGTGGTGAAGAAGGGCAATGAGGGTGAGATCACCGGACCCGAAAGCCTCAAGGGCCGCTCGGTCGCGGTTAATCTCGGCTCCAATTTCGAACAGCTCCTGCGCGAACTGCCCTATGCCGACGAGATCGACATCAAGACCTATGAGAGCAATCTCGAGCAGGACACGGCGCTCGGCCGCGTCGACGCTTTCGTCATGGACCGCGTCAGCGCCAGCCAGGTGATCAAGGAAACGCCGCTGCCGCTGGCGCTCGCCGGCCAGCCCTTCTCCGAGATCCGCAACGCGCTCCCGTTCCGCAACGACGATGAAGGTAAGGCGCTGCGCGACCGCGTGGACGCGGCCATCACCACGCTGAAGGAAAACGGCACGCTGACCGAAATCTCGCAGAAATGGTTCGGCACCGACATTACCCAGTAAACACGCAACGCCAATGAGAGCCGGGGACGATGAGACCGCTTGATCTCGACTACATGCTGGGGCTCGTCCCCGTGCTTCTCAAATATGTGCCGCTGACGCTCGCCATGGCGTCGGTGGCCATGGTTTTTGCGCTGCTGCTCGCCTCGCTTATGGCCATTGTGCGCGTCATGCGCGTGCCCCTGCTCGACGGCTTCACTCAGGTTTTCATCAGCTTTTTTCGCGGCACGCCGCTTCTGGTGCAGCTCTTCCTGTTCTATTACGGCCTGCCGCAGGTGTTTTCGTTCCTGACAGCCATCAATGGCGTCACCGCGGCCATCATGGGGATCACCCTGCATTTCGCGGCCTATATGGCCGAAAGCATTCGCGCCGCGATCCTCGGGGTTGACCGTTCACAATGGGAAGCGGCGCGCTCCGTCGGCATGACGACAGCGCAGATGATGCGTCGCATCATCCTGCCGCAGGCGGCCCGCATCGCTGCTCCGACGCTCGTCAACTACTTCGTCGACATCATCAAGAGCACCTCGCTTGCCTTCACGCTGGGTGTGACCGAACTGATGGGCGCGGCACAGAAGGAAGCGGCCGGCAGCTTTCTCTATTTCGAGGCCTTCATTCTCGTCGCCATTGTCTACTGGGTCATCGTCGAGGCGCTGACGGTCGTCCAGCGCCAGCTCGAAGCACGGCTCGGGAAGGCGGTGGCGCGATGATCTCGGTCAAGGGACTCACCAAGCGTTTCGGCGCCAACACCGTGCTCGACGGCATCGATCTGGACATCCGCTCGGGCGAGCGGGTGGCGATCATCGGACCCTCCGGTACCGGCAAGTCGACTTTGCTGCGCTCGCTCAACTTTCTCGAAAAGCCCGATGAGGGGATGATCACCATTGGCCCGGTAACGGTGGATGCACGCCGGGTCAGGGCCGCAGAAGAACTCGCGCTCAGACGACAGACCTCCTTCGTGTTCCAGAATTATGCGCTCTTTGCCAACATGACCGCGCGCGACAACATCGCCGAGGGTTTGATCACCGTCCGGGGCTGGGAGAAGGCCAGGGCGCACGCCCGCGCCGAGAAGATTCTTGCAACGATCGGTCTCGCCGACAAGGCGCAGAGCTACCCGGCGGCACTTTCCGGCGGCCAGCAGCAGCGCGTCGGCATTGGCCGCGCCATGGCGGCAGAGGCCGAGATCATGCTGATCGACGAGCCCACCTCGGCGCTCGATCCCGAATGGGTGGACGAGGTGCTGCAACTGCTGAAGCGCGTCGCCGATGCGCGCCAGACGATGCTGATCGTCACCCACGAGATGCAGTTCGCCCGCGACATAGCCGACCGCATCCTGTTCATGGATGGCGGGAAGATCGTCGAGCAGGGCCCGCCCGACGCGATGTTCACCGATCCGAAGGACCCGCGCACCCGCGCATTTCTGCGCAAGGTGCTTTGACCGGGCCGGCTGGTGTCACATGGTCGGCATGAGGCCGGGCACGTGTTCCGGAACGGCGATGATGGCGAGCCCCAGCCCGATCAGCGCCAGAGCCAGGATCGTGTCGATGAGGGCGCGTGGCGGCATCAGTTTCTGCGCGCAGATGATGAGTGTCACCACCGCCATCCAGCCGAGGCTCATGATGCCGATGGCGATCTGCGTCGCCATCAGCCCGATCGTCATGACGACACAGAAGAACCCGCACTCAAGACCCGACGAGAGGGGACCGCGGCAGCACCGACGGCGCGCTTCCTTCTTGATGGGTGTGAACTCGTAGAGGCCCGAAGCCATCGTGACGATGCCCGCCATGGTGGTGCCGTGCGGCTGGTAGAGCAGATAGACCGGCAGGCCGATCGCGGCCCAGACGATGAGGTAGGCTGCAACGAAGCCCAGAACGGCGGGACTGGAAGCGCCGTCTCTGGCTGTCTTCACGACGACCGGTGCGATGCCGGGCAGCATCATCGCGGCCATCATTGCGATCCACATGGCGATGAAGGCAGGAAACGGGCCGGGCGAGGCAGCCGGTCCCATCTGCATGTCGCCCATCGTCTGTGCCATGAAGCCCCAGCAGAGGGCTGCCAGCCCCAGCGTTGCCGCAAGGGCCAGGGCCACGGGCAGCGTTCTAGTATTTGTCATGGTGGCGCCACCACATGCCCGTTTCATTGCGCCCCATGGGCGCGCGGTCGAGCCACTGATACATGCCCCACAGCGCGTCCAGTCCGCGGGCATAGGTGGAGTAGGTGTGGTAAACCACGCCGTCCTCCAGCACGAAGGTGCTGGCACCCGGCCTTTCGCGTGTAAAGGTGGGCACGTCGGTTCCCGTCATCGCGGCGGTCTGGACAACGGGGCTGTCACCCTCCCAGGTCTGCATCGTCTTGCCGGCCAGTGTGTTCTTCATCGGCGGTTCGCGCCGGAAGTTGTATTCGATGCCCTCGCTTTGCTGCTCTTTCGTGAAGCTCACACCGAAATCCTGGTTGAAATCGCTCCGGCCGGAAGATGCCCACGGGAAGGACCAGCCCATCCGCTTTCTGAAAGCCATCAGCTTTGAAAGCGGCGCGCGGGATATGGCCATCAGGGTCACGTCGTGATTGGCCAGATGCACCACCGAGCCGTCAAATCCGTCTGCAATGGCCGAGCAGGAGGGGCATCCCGCCTCGTAGTCCGGGCCGAACATGAAATGATAGACAAGAAGCTGCGAGCGTCCCTGAAAAAGGTCCACCAGCGTGGCTTCGCCCGCCTCGGTATCGAAGCGATACGCCTTGTCGATGCGCACCCGGGGAAGTTGCTGGCGCTTCTGCGCCAGCGCATCGCTGCGTCTGGTGAGCTCTTTTTCTTCCTGCAGAAGCGCCAGGCGCGCTTCGCGCCATTCCTCGCGTGTTCCGATCGCGTGTGTGGTCATGGTTTTCTCCTTTTCTCCGCCGCCCTTCATCCGCGTCTTGTCGGTTGGCGGCTGTCCGGTAGAGTAGAGGCCGGTTTTCAGGGGTGAGAGTGACAATCGTGGCGCGATTTAGATGGACGCTCTGATCACGGCAGCGGGCCGTGCCCTGGCGGCGGGTGACCCTCTGGGCGCGCTCAATCGCATCGCCCTGCGCAGCGATGCGCCGGCGCTGGCATTGCGCGGCATCGCCATGGCGCAGCTTGGAGATCTGGATATTGCCAAGGCGCTCCTGCGTCGTGCCGGTCGTGCCTTCAGCCCGCGCGAACACAGGGCCCGCGCGCGCTGTGTCGTGGCGGAAGCCGAGATTGCCCTTGTCTCGCGCGATCTCGGCTGGCCGGAGAAGGCGCTTGAGCGCGCACGCAGAATGCTGTCGCGCCACGGCGATACCGTCAACGCCGCCTATGCCCGTTATCTCTCAGCCCGGCATCTCCTCCTGATCGGCCGTCTGGATGAGGCCGAGCGGGAGCTTGGTGCGCTCGATCCGGGGCTTCTGCCTCTGCAGGCGCAGGCCGGATACGAGATGGTGGTCGCCGGCATCGCCATGCGCCGCGTCGAGGCAGGCAAGGCGAGAGCCGCGCTGGAACGCGCCGCCGCGGCTGCAGTGCAGGCGGGCATCCCAGCGCTGGTGAGCGAGGTCGATGCTGCCAGGCGGGCGCTGGCGGCGCCGGCTGCCAGGTTGATCGCGAAAGGGCGTGAAGAGCTGCTCCAGCTCGATCAGGTGGAGGCGCTTTTTGCGTCGGATACAGTCGTTGTGGATGCCTGCCGGTACGTGGTGCGCAGTGCCGGCGAGACGATCCGGCTCGGAACACGCCCGGTTCTTTTTGCCCTTGCGCGAACGCTGGCGGAAGCCTGGCCGCGAGACGTTTCACGCGCAAACCTCGTGGCGCGGGCCTTTGGAGGCAAGGTTGCGGATGAGTCCCACCGTGCGCGGCTGCGGGTGGAGATCGGCAGACTGCGCGCGTTGCTGCGCCCGCACGCAAAGCTGCGTGCCACGAAAGACGGTTTCGTGCTGACCATCGCCAGCCGACGCGACGTGGCCGTTCTGGCGCAGCCTGTCGAAGACAGCCATGCCGATGTGCTTGCCCTGCTCGGCGATGGCGAGGCGTGGTCCAGCGCGGCGCTTGCACTGGCTCTGGGCGTCAGCTCCCGCACTGTCCAGCGTGCACTTGAGCGGTTGCGGGAGGAGGGCAAGGTGCGGTCTTTCGGACGCGGGCGGGCCTGTCGCTGGGTCGTGCCGACGCTGCCAGGATTCCCGACAAACTTGTTACTCCCGGCCAAAATCACCGGCGGCTAGGCTCGGGCCATGATCAACCGGAAAGGAAACGGATCATGACCAGATCAAGCGCAGACATCATTCAGGAATACGGCCCCTTCCCGGACGTGGAGGCCGTTCACGGTGTCACCCATGACGGGCAGAACGTGTGGTTTGCTTCGGGAGACAGGTTGAACGCCGTCGATCCCGGCACAGGCCAGATCGTTCGCTCGATCGAGATGACGGCAATGGCGGGCACGGCTTTCGACGGCACGCACATGTTTCAGATCGCGGAAGACCGGATTCAGAAAATCGACCCGAAAACGGGTTCGGTGCTGGCCAGCATTCCTGCACCGCAGGACGGAGGCTGCTCCGGTCTCGCCTGGGCCGATGGCGCGCTTTGGGTCGGTCAGTATCGTGATCGGAAAATCCACAAGATCGACCCGGAGACCGGTGCAATCCTGCGTACCATCGAATCCACCCGATTTGTTACGGGTGTCACCTGGGTGGACGGAGAGCTATGGCACGGTACGTGGGAAGGAGACGAAAGCGAATTGAGACGCATCGACCCTGAAACCGGGGCAGTGCTGACCCAACTGGACATGCCATCCGGTATGGGCATTTCGGGTCTTGAATCCGATGGCGGAGACCGCTTTTTCTGCGGTGGCGGAAACAGCGGCACCGTCCGCGTGGTGCGCAGACCGCAGCGTGCTTCCGCCGCCTGATCGAGGCCTACAAAGTCCGGCCGATGGCGAGGAACTTCTCGCGGCGATGCTCGCGGTAATCCATCTTGCCGCTGGCCATCTCGGCAAAACCCTTCTCGATCTGGTCGCCGGCCGCCGCGATCACCTTGTCCGGTGCCCGGTGCGCGCCGCCGATCGGCTCGGGAATGATGCCGTCGATCACCTTGAGGCTCATCAGGTCCTGCGCGGTGATCTTCATGTTGGTGGCCGCATCCTTGGCGCGTGCGGAGTCGCGCCACAGAATGGAGGCGGCCCCCTCGGGTGAGATCACCGAATAGATGGCATGTTCCAGCATGTAGACCTGGTTGGCGGTGGCAATCGCAATTGCGCCGCCCGACCCGCCTTCGCCGATGACGACGGCGATGTTCGGAACCTTCAGGCCAAGGCATTTGGACGTTGACTGGGCGATGGCCTCCGCCTGCCCGCGTTCTTCCGCGCCAATGCCGGGATAGGCGCCGGTCGTGTCGACGATGCTGATCAGCGGGATGCCGAAACGGTCCGCCAGGTCCATCACACGCACCGCCTTGCGGTAGCCTTCGGGCCGGGCCATGCCGAAATTGTGCTTCAGCCGGCTCTGCGTGTCATTGCCCTTTTCCTGCCCGATCACCGCAACGGATTCGCCATTGAAACGTGCAAAGCCGGCGATCACCGCATTGTCTTCGCCATAGGCGCGGTCGCCGGCCAGCGGCGTGAAGTCGGTGAAGAGCCCGTGCACATAATCGAGGCAGTGCGGGCGGTCGGGATGGCGGGCGACCTGTGCCTTCTGCCAGGGCGTCAGAGACCGGTAGATTTCTACCAGTGCATCCTTGGAGCGCTTCTCAAGGCGTGCGATCTCATCGGCGACGTCCACCGCTTCGCCGCTTTCGGCGAGCTTTTTCAGTTCAAGGATCTGGCCTTCGAGATCGGCAACGGGCTTTTCAAAATCGAGATAGTTGTACATTCACTCGCCAAATCGAACACGAGACACTGCGATAGAGGCATCTCTGGGTTGAACACGGCCTGCCGCCGGTAATGTGACGCTCCACATAACGTTCATGAAGCTAATCGGCAAGCGGATGGTGCTTTTGAACCAGCTCGGCAAGGCGTTTTTCAAGCACATGCGTATAGATTTGCGTCGTGGAGATGTCCGAATGGCCGAGCAGTTCCTGCACGGCGCGCAGGTCCGCACCATTCTGTAGAAGGTGGCTTGCAAAGGCGTGGCGCAGCACATGCGGCGAGATTTTTGCCGTGTCGATGCCCGCCCGCGCCGCGACCGCCTTCAATTCCCGTGCGAAGACCTGGCGTGGCAGGTGACCACTCTCAGAACCGGCGGGAAAGAGCCAGGCGCTCTCTGCTCGGGAGTGGCTCGCCTTCCGCACCGCGAGCCAGGCCTGCATGGCCGCGCGCGCCTTGCCCGAAAGCGGCACGATGCGCTCCTTGCCGCCCTTGCCGCGCACAGCAAAGAAACGCTCATCCCGCAGCGCAACCGTGACCGGCAGGCTCACCAGCTCCGAAACGCGCAACCCCGAGGCATAAAGCACTTCGAGCAGCGCGTGGAGCCGCACCGCGGCAATGTGTTCCGGGGTGCCCGGGGCGGCTTCGCGAGCTTCCGTTTCAGCCCGTTCCAGCAGGCTTCCGGTCTCTTCCTCGCTCAGCGTCTTCGGCAGGCCGCGCCCCTTTTTCGGGCTGTCGAGCACGCCTGTCGGGTCGTCGCCGCGCAGGCCTTCAGCATAGAGAAACTGGAAAAACTGCCTGAGCGCCGAGAGCTTGCGGGTCTGGGTCGTTGCCGCAAAACCCTGAGCGGAGAGGGCGGTGAGGAAATCGCGCAGATCGTCGGCGCCGGCATCCTGCAGGGCCTGTCCCTTTGCCGCCACGTGCTGGGCGGCGTCTTCCAGGTCGCGGCGATAGGAGGCAAGCGTGTTGTCGCTGGCGCCGCGCTCGGCGGCCATCATCTCCAGAAAGGCCTCGATCCGCGCGCCGCTGCCGATCCGGGAGGTCATTGTGACGGGTTCAGTTTATCTGCCGGGATCCGCACGCTCATCTCGCCGGTCTGCGGTTCCACGAAGGTCACGAGGGCGACCATCGCACCATAAACCAGCCCGGCCAGCACCGCGATGATCATCAATAGCCGAAAAAGCGTCGGCATGCCTTCAATGCCCCATTCTGACTTCCCCTGCCCAGTCCGTTTATGGGATGCCGGTCTGTCGATTGCAAGCGGGTAACTGCGTTGCCTGCCTGTCAAGCGCTTGACGGATCATGGCTTTTGTGTCGAAACCGGCAGGCAGAGGCGCGAGCATGACAGTCACCGAAAACCTATCCGTTCCAGATATCGAAAATCTCGCCCACCGGCTTGGCAGGCGCTCGCTTGTGTTCGTCGGCCTGATGGGTGCCGGCAAGACGGTGATTGGCCGGCGTGTGGCCGATGCACTGAAGCTGCCCTTCATCGACAGCGATCACGAGATCGAGACCGTTTCGCGCATGACGGTGCCGGACCTGTTCGCGGCCTATGGAGAGAGCGAATTCCGCTCGCTGGAGCGTCGGGTCATCGCGCGTCTGCTTAAAAGCGGGCCGCGTGTCGTCTCCACCGGCGGCGGCGCGTTCATGAGCGCGCAGACACGGCGGGCCGTCGCGCGCCGCGGCATCTCGGTCTGGCTGAAGGCCGACCTGCCGACCCTGATGGAACGCGTCGGCCGCCGCTCCAACCGGCCGCTCCTGAACAATGACGATCCCGAAGGGGTCATGCGCCGCCTGATGGACGAGCGCTACCCGCTTTATGCCGAGGCCGACATCGTTGTTCACTCGCGCAACGAGGCCAAGGAGGTCATCGTCGCCGAGGTGATTGCCGCCCTTGACGACCATCTGCAGAACCAGGCCCCGAAAGGGGAGGACGAACGCCGGAAGGACACCCGATCATGAACGATGTGAATGCCGCGCCCGCCAAGGTGCATGTTTCGCTTGGCGCGCGCTCCTATGACATCCTGATCGGGCCGGACCTGCTTCGGCGGGCGGGTGCGGAGATCGCGCGCCGTCTTCCCGGCGTGCGCGCTGCCATCGTCACCGACGCCAATGTCGCGGAAAATCACCTGGCGACGCTTCAGGGCAGTCTCGCTGACGCCGGCATCGAGGCGACCGCCATCACCGTTGCCCCCGGCGAGCGCTCGAAAAGTTTCGCAACGCTTGAAGAGGTGGTGTCCGGCATTCTCGATGCGCGGCTCGAGCGCGGCGACATCGTCATTCCGCTTGGCGGTGGCGTTGTGGGCGATCTGGCGGGCTTCGCTTCCGGCATCGTGCGGCGCGGCATGCACTTCGTGCAGGCACCCACCTCGCTGCTCGCCCAGGTGGACTCCTCCGTCGGCGGCAAAACCGGCATCAACACCGCCCATGGCAAGAACCTCGTCGGCGTGTTCCATCAGCCGCAGCTTGTCATTGCCGATACGGCGGTGCTCGACACGCTCTCGCCGCGCGAGTTCCGCGCGGGCTACGCCGAAGTCGCCAAATACGGCCTCATCGACCGGCCGGAGTTCTTTGCCTGGCTGGAGAAAAACTGGCAGGCGGTGTTTGCCGGCGGGTCCGAGCGGGTTGAGGCGATCGCGCAGTCCTGTCAGGCCAAGGCCGATGTGGTGGCCCGCGACGAGCTGGAAAAGGGCGACCGCGCACTGCTTAATCTCGGCCACACATTCGGTCACGCGCTGGAGGCAGCCACCGGTTATGACAGCGCGCGTCTTGTGCATGGCGAGGGCGTGGCCATCGGCATGGCTCTGGCGCATCGCTTCTCCACGCAGCTCAATCTGGCAAGCCCCGACGATGCCGAGCGCGTCGAGGCGCATCTCGCCGCTGTCGGCCTGCCGACCCGGCTTTCCGACGTGCCGGGGGGGCTGCCTGGCGCAGAACAGCTTTTGACCTATATCGCGCAGGACAAGAAGGTGTCGCGCGGCGCGCTCACCTTCATTCTCACCCACGGCGTCGGCCAGTCTTTCGTTGCGAAAGACGTGCCGACCAGCCAGGTCCTGTCCTTTCTTGAGGGAGCTCTTTCGCAATGACAGCCGAGATGTGGATCACTGGTGGAATCATTCTGGGCCTGATCTCGCTCTCCTTTCTCTTTTCGGGAACCGAGACAGGTATGACCGCCGTCTCGCGGGCAAGGCTCCATACGATGGAGGCAAATGGCGACGCACGCGCCGGTCTGGTCGACCGGCTGATCCAGCGGCGCGACCGGCTCGTCGGTGCGCTGCTGATCGGCAACAATCTGGTCAACATCCTCGCTTCGGCGCTGACGACCAGCCTGTTCCTGAAACTCTTCGGCGATGCCGGCGTGCTCTATGCCACCGTGATGATGACCGTTCTGCTGGTCATCTTCGCCGAGATCCTGCCCAAGTCCTGGGCGTTGGCGAAGCCGGAGCTTTTCGCACTCACCGTGTCGCCCTTCGCGCGCGTCGTGGTTCTTCTGTTCGGCTTCCTGTCGTCGCTCGCCAATGGCATCGTCCGGCTTCTTCTGGCCATCTTTGGCGTCGACCTGCAAAGCCGCGAATCGATGCTCTCAGCTCATGAAGAGCTGCGCGGCACCGTGGAGGTCCTGCACCGCGAGGGCGCTGTGGTCAAGCAGGATCGTGATCGCGTCGGAGGTCTGCTCGACCTGCATGAACTGGAAGTCTCCGACGTCATGATCCACCGCACCAACATGCGCTCGGTCAATGCGGATGAGGCGCCCGAAGTCGTGGTGCGCGAGATCCTTCAAAGCCCCTATACCCGCATCCCGATCTGGAAGGGCTCGACGGAAAACATTGTCGGTGTGGTCCACGCCAAGGACCTGCTGCGCGCATTGGGCGATGTGCAAAACGACTATACCAGGATCGACATCGCCAAAGTGGCGTCGAAACCATGGTTCGTGCCCGACACGACCACGCTGCAGGACCAGCTCAACGCCTTTCTGCGCCGCAAGGCGCACATCGCCATCGTTGTCGATGAGTATGGCGAGGTGGAGGGCCTGGTAACGCTCGAGGACATCATCGAGGAAATCGTCGGCGACATTGCCGACGAACACGATGTGGAGGTGCAGGGCGTCAAGCAGGAAGCAGACGGCTCCATCGTCGTGGAAGGTTCCGTGCCGATCCGCGACCTGAACCGCGCACTCGACTGGGACCTGCCGGATGAGGAGGCGACGACGATCGCGGGTCTCGTCATCCACGAGACCCAGACCATTCCGGACGAGAAGCAGGCGTTCACCTTCTTCGGCAAGCGCTTCATCGTTATGAAGCGCGACAAGAACCGCATCACAAGGCTGCGGATCAGGCCGCTGGGGTAACCGCCCGGTACTGCCGTATCACCAGCGCGTCGGTTCTCCCGGCGCAGCCGGCTCGATGGCCAGCGCGTGTACGGGGTCCTTGAGCTCTTCGGCAAGCAGTTCGTTGACCGCGCGGTGCCGCTCGACGCGGCTCATGCCGGCAAAGGCTTCTGCGACAATCCGCACACGAAAATGCGTCTCGCCGGTTCCGTCGAAATGCTCCTGATGGCCCGCGTGCAGGTGGCTTTCATTGATCACGGCAAGCCGCTCCGGCGAAAATGCGCTGGTCAGCTTGCTTTCTATCGTTGACTGGATGGACAATCGCGTCTCCTCACACCATATGGGGGACATCCCCAAATTCACGTTCGATTCAAGCGCTAGGTCGAACTTTGGCCAAAAGTCAATTCTTGTATCCCGGCGCTGAGCGGCCATACTTCCACACTGATTTGGTGACACGCAGTCCGATATGAAACCCTACTCGAAATATTTCGAGAAAATTCGCATTCGACCCGACCCGCAGGCGGAGGCGAAATCTCGCGCGCCACGCTGCCAGTGGGATGGCTGCGATGAGCCTGGCATGCATCGTGCGCCCGTAGGGCGTCACGCGGAGGGGCAGTATTTCCGCTTCTGCGTCGATCACGCGCGGCAATACAACAAGGGTTACAACTACTTCTCGGGTCTCAGCGACACGGAAGTCGCGCGCTACCAGAAGGAAGCGCTGACCGGGCATCGCCCCACCTGGAAGATGGGCGGCAGCAGCGAGACGCGTGCAGCGGCCGATTTCTCGACCTATCGCTCCGGCCGCGCTGCCTATCACAACCGCATGGGCGACCCGTTCAACATGTTCGGCGAGCAGCAGGCCGCGCGCAAGCCACGCGAAAAGCGGCTGAAGCCGCTTGAGGCCAAGGCGCTGGAAACACTGGGCCTGGGGGCACAAGCGACTGGCGAACAGATCAAGTCGCGGTATAAGGATCTGGTGAAGCAGCACCATCCCGATGCGAATGGTGGCGACCGGGGTTCTGAAGACCGGCTCAGAAGCGTGCTTGAAGCATACCGTCTGTTGAAACAGGCGGGTTTCTGTTAAAGCGGGCGTCTGATAAGACGCGTTGAACAAAGTCTGATGAGACGCTCCGGAAAAACGAACAGTTCAAGCGATGCAGGCACGGGCCTGGCCGCTGGAGGCATGATGAACAAGATTGACCGCGATATCGCCAATTTGCCCGATACGACCGTTTCGGTGAAAGACACGTTCGGCTTTGAGTCCGACATGGTTGTGCCGGCCTATTCCGTGGCCGATTCCCACGTGCCGGATGTCGATCCCGACTATCTGTTCGACAAGCAGACGACGCTCGCCATTCTGGCAGGCTTTGCGCACAATCGCCGCGTGATGGTTTCCGGCTATCACGGCACCGGCAAGTCCACTCATATCGAGCAGGTGGCCGCCCGTCTCAACTGGCCCTGCGTCCGCATCAATCTCGACAGCCATGTCAGCCGTATCGACCTCGTCGGCAAGGACGCCATCGTGGTCAAGGAAGGCAAGCAGATCACCGAGTTCAAGGACGGCATCCTGCCCTGGGCCTACCAGCACAATGTCGCGCTCGTCTTCGACGAGTATGACGCCGGTCGCCCGGATGTGATGTTCGTCATCCAGCGCGTGCTGGAATCGTCGGGCCGCCTGACCCTGCTCGACCAGAGCCGCGTCATTCGTCCGCATCCTGCCTTCCGCCTGTTCGCCACCGCCAACACGGTCGGCCTCGGCGACACGACCGGCCTCTATCACGGCACGCAGCAGATCAACCAGGCGCAGATGGACCGCTGGTCCATCGTCACCACGCTCAACTATCTGCCGCATGACGATGAAGTCGCCATCGTTCAGGCCAAGAACAAGCACTTCCAGAACGAGAAGGGCCGCGAGACGATCTCGCGCATGGTTCGCGTTGCCGATTTGACGCGCTCGGCATTCATGAATGGCGACCTGTCGACCGTCATGAGCCCGCGTACGGTGATCATGTGGGCCGAAAACGCCGAGATCTTCGGCGATGTCGGCTTCGCCTTCCGCCTGACCTTCCTGAACAAGTGCGACGAACTGGAGCGGGCGCTTGTCGCCGAGTTCTACCAGCGCGCTTTTGGCGAGGAACTGCCGGAGAGCGCTGCCAACGTTGCGCTGAGCTAAAGCATTTTGCAGTCAGGTGGAAACACCTGACGTCCGCAGAAATGCGGTAAAACACACAGTTCCAGGAGGAACGGATGCGTTACCAGGGTGGATGTCATTGCGGCGCCGTGCGCTATAGCGTCGATGTCGATCTCGAGAATCCGATCACCTGCAATTGCTCCTATTGCAGCAAGCGCGGCAGCATTCTCGCCTTTACGCCGCTCGACAATTTCTCTCTGGAAAAGGGCGATGACAGCCTGACGGAGTATCGCTTCAACACCAACACGATCGAGCATCTCTTCTGCTCAAGCTGCGGTATGGAATCCTTCGCGCGGGGCGCGATGCCGGACGGCACGAAAATGGCGGCGGTGAATGTGCGCTGCCTCGACGGTGTCGACCTCAACGGTCTCAAGCCGCAGGAATATGACGGCCGCGCCCGCTGAGCCGATCGCGAGAAAAGACGACCCGTGAGCCAGACCAACCGAAAGCCCGGACAACCCGCCGATGCACCGCTTGACCCGTTCAAGCGGGCCACCACTGCCTGCATGCGCGCCGTTGCCGGCGATCACGAGCTGGAGGTGTCCTTCTCCAAGGACAAGCCATCGCTCACGGGCAGCCGCGCCCGGCTTCCGGATCTGCCCAAGCGGGTGAGCGCCGAGGCGCTCACCGTCACGCGCGGCATTGGCGATTCCATGGCGCTGCGCCGTGCCTGCCACGACATCGACCTGCATCGTCGCCTCGCGCCGGAAGGCAATGAGGCGCGCGCCATTTATGATGCCGTCGAGCAGGCGCGCGTCGAGGCCATCGGTTCGCGCGCCATGCAGGGCATGGGCGACAACATCGCCGCCATGCTGCAGGACAAATATGAGCGCGCCAACCTTGCCGACGTGACCGAAAGGGCCGATGCGCCGCTTGAGGAGGCCATCGCGCTGATGGTGCGCGAAAAGCTCACGGGCCGCCCTGCGCCGAAGAGCGGCGAAAAGCTCGTGTCGCTTTGGCGCGACTGGGTCGAAGACAAGGCGTCAGCCGACATTGAGGCGCTTGCGAGCCAGATCGACGATCAGAACGGCTTTGCCCGCGCCGTGCGTGAACTCCTTTCCTCCATCGACCTTGGCGAGGACCTTGCCGAGGAGGAGCAGACCGAGGAAAGCGAGGAAGACAGCGACGCGCCCGAGGCCCAGGAACAGGCCGAGCAGAGCGAAGAGGACGAATCCGGCGGAGAAGAGAGCGAGGGCGAGGAATCCAGCGGCGAGAGCGAGGACACCGAGACCGGCGAAAGCGAAGCCGGCGATACCACCGCCGACGATGTTTCCGAGGATGACGAGCTCGATTCGGAAACGCCCGGAGAGGCGCGCCGTCCAGACAGCCCGTTCGACCAGGCCGCCCGCGACATCGACTACAAGGTTTTCACCACCGAGTTCGACGAGACCATCGGTGCCGAAGAGCTTTGCGACGAAGAGGAGCTCGACCGCCTGCGCGCGTTCCTCGACAAGCAGCTTGCCAATCTGCAGGGCGTGGTCGGGCGTCTCGCCAACCGTTTGCAGCGCCGCCTGATGGCGCAGCAGAACCGCTCCTGGGATTTCGATCTGGAAGAGGGCGTGCTCGACACTGCGCGTCTGGTGCGGCTTGTGATCGATCCCATGCAGCCGCTCTCCTTCAAGCAGGAGCGCGACACCAATTTCCGCGACACGGTGGTGACGCTGGTGCTCGACAATTCGGGCTCCATGCGCGGCCGGCCGATCACGGTGGCCGCCACCTGCGCCGACATTCTGGCCCGCACGCTTGAGCGCTGCGGCGTGCGCGTCGAAATCCTCGGCTTTACCACGCGTGCGTGGAAGGGCGGGCAGGCGCGCGAGAAATGGCTGAAGGATGGCAAGCCCGCCAATCCCGGCCGCCTGAACGATCTGCGCCACATCATCTACAAGAGCGCCGACGCGCCCTGGCGCCGCGCGCGGCGCAATCTCGGCCTGATGATGCGCGAGGGGCTTCTGAAGGAAAACATCGACGGCGAGGCGCTGTTGTGGGCGCACCAGCGCCTGATGGCGCGGCCCGAGCAGCGCAAGATCATGATGATGATTTCCGATGGCGCGCCGGTCGACGATTCCACCCTGTCGGTCAATCCCGGCAATTATCTGGAGCGGCATCTGCGCGGGGTCATCGATCTGATCGAGACCCGCTCGCCGGTCGAGCTTCTGGCCATCGGCATCGGCCACGACGTCACGCGCTACTACCGCCGCGCCGTCACCATTGTCGATGCCGAGGAACTGGCCGGCGCCATGACCGAGCAGTTGGCCTCGCTCTTCGAGGAAGAGGGCGCGCGCCGCGGCGGCGGCGCGATGCGGCGTGCGGGCTAGAGCGTCTGACCGAAACGCGGAAACCGGTTTTCGGTCATTCCGATGCTCCATCACGCGCGCCGATCGTCCTTTGTGCGCCCGGACTGGTGCACGGCCATCCAATCCGTCTGCTTCTAGGCGCCTGCTTCCTGTCTGGCTCGAGCGATCTTTCGGTTTGACAGTGCAGGGCGCGCGCCTACACAGCCCTCATGGTGAGCCTGTCGAACCACGGGGGCGGGGTGAAGGGCTGCCGCACAGCCTGCGCCTCTTGCTTGTGGCTCTGGTCTTTGCCCTCTCTGCACCGGCCACAGCTCAGGAGCCGGCCATTCCCATGGCGGTCAATGCGGTGCCCATCCGCCATTTTGCCGTCGGTTCTCACGACACGCGTTTCGGACCGCTGGAGTTTGTCGGCGGTCTTTCCATGACCTCGCCGGTCGATCATTTTGGCGCGTTTTCGTCTTTTCGCTTCACCTCGCCCGGTGCCAGTCTCATCGGCGTTTCCGACACCGGCTTCTGGTTCTTCGGAACATTGACCCGGGATGCCGAGGGGCGTCCGTCCGGCTTTGCCGAGTTCTCCATGCAGCCCATGGTGGACGGCGACGGCAACTCCACCCGCGAGAAATGGACCACCGATGCCGAAGGCATTGCCGTCAGGGGCGAACTGGCTACCGTCAGTTTCGAGCGTGTTCAGCGCATTGCCGAGTTCGAGATCGAGCGCGATGCCATGGGGGCTGCCATCCGCGATCTGGACTATCTCGTTCCGCGAGAGGAGTTGCGCAGCAATCGCGGCTTCGAAACCATCGCCTATGCGCCGCCGGGCGGGCGGCTGGACGGGGCGCGTGTCGTCGTTGCCGAGCGCAGCATCGATGAGGATGGCAATTGCTTTGCCGCCATTCTCGAAGGGCCGATGAAGGGCGTCTTCACCGTCGCACGTTCAGAAGGCTTCGACATTACCGATGGCGCGTTTCTGCCCGATGGCGATCTGCTTCTGCTGGAGCGCCGCTTCACCTTCGCCAGCGGTGTGGCCATGCGCATTCGCCGGATCGATGGCGCAACCATTGCGCCGGGCAGGGTGGCCGACGGCCCGGTGCTCTTCACCGCCGGCATGGATCATCAGATCGACAATATGGAAGCGCTCGATGTCTGGCAGCGCGCCGATGGCGCGACCATGGTCTCGCTCATGTCCGACGACAACCACTCGCTCCTGCAGCGCAATCTCTATCTGGAGTTTCGGCTGCTTGGGGAGTGAGTGGCGCCCTATGGCACCAAGCACCCTCCCCTTCGCCTTTCGGCAAGCTCAAGAAGCTCAGGATGAGGGCTACTTGAGCGTCGCCGCACGAAGCAACTGCTGAAACACGCGACCATATCAACAGCCCTCATCCTGAGCTTGTCGAAGGGCGAGGGCGCCTGGCTCAACCCTCTCAGCCGCCGCGCTTCGCCTGCGTTGCCACTTCGTCCACCGCCTGACCATTCGCGCTGAGCACCACGCCAAACAGCGCCTCGGCCTCGTCCGCCGTGTAATATCCGAGCGCCACATCCCGCAAAACCTTTTCCGGCGCGCGCTTCAGAGGATCGCCATAGCCGCCGCCACCGGGCGTGCCGACACAAACCCGGTCACCGGCTTTCAGCGGAATATCCTGTTCCTTGGAAAGATGTGGCGGCACATGGGCGCTGCCATCGCGCCACACCGTCACCTCGTTCACCCTGCCGTCCCTGCCGCCGAGCACGCCCTGCGGGCCGGTGCGGCCGTGGTCCATCACGAAGGAGGCGCGGGCGTCGCCGCGCAGAAGCTCCACCTCATAGGAAAGGCCGAACCCGCCGCGATGCTCGCCGGCACCGCCGGAGCCCTCGCGCAGCGCATAGCGCCGGTAGAGCACGGGGAAGGCCTGTTCCATCACCTCAACCGGAGGTGATTTCGAGATGCCGATGGTGGAGCACCCATTGGTCAGCCCGTCATGGTCGGCATTGCCGCCATAGCCGCCGCCGGAAATCTGGTACATCACGAAATCGCGCCCACGCGCCGGGTCATGCCCGCCAAGCGCGAAATTTCCGCTGGAGCCGGCAGGCGCGGCGGTGACCTTTTCCGGCAGAGCCTTCACCATGGCGGCGAACACGGCCTCCGCAATGCGCTGCGAAACCTCCGCCGCACAGCCCGAGACCGGGCGCGGATAGCGCGCGTCGAGAAACGTGCCCTCCGGCCGATTGATGATCAGCGGCTCGAACGCGCCGGCGCTCAGTGGCACTTCGGGAAAGATGTGGCGCATGGCCAGATAGACGGAGGAAAGCGTTGTCGCGAGCACGCTGTTCATTGGCCCAATGCAGGGCGGGCTCGATCCTTCGAAATCGAAGGTCAGCGTGTCGCCCTTCTTTTCGATGGCAAGCGCGATGATCAGCGGTTCGTCCACCACGCCGTCGGAATCCACGAAAGCCTCGCCGCGATAAACCCCGTCGGGGATCGGCGCGATCAGCGCGCGCATCTGTGTCGCCGCGCGGGTGCGCAGTTCGGCGATGGCCTGCCGCACCGTCTCGTCGCCATAGCGGTCGAGCACCTGCGTCAGCCGCTCGGCACCCACTTCCAAAGCCGCGCCCTGCGCGCGAATATCGCCGATGCGCTGGTCGGCAACGCGGATGTTGGAGCAGATGATCGCGTAGATTTCAGGATCCAGTTCGCCCTTCTTGAAAAGCTTCACCGGCGGCAGGCGCAGCCCTTCCTGTTCCACCGCGGTGGCGGAGGCGGAAAAGCCGCCGGGAACCGCGCCGCCAATGTCCGGCCAGTGGCCGGTGTTGGAAAGCCAGCAGAAGATTTTCCCCTCGCGCCACACGGGTATGGCAAAGCGCACATCCATGAGATGCGTGCCGCCCAGATAAGGGTCGTTGACGATGTAGATGTCGCCGGGTTCGGGCGCTGCCGTTTCGCCACCCGCGATGCGCTCGATGAGCGTGCGCGTGGAATATTGCATCACGCCGACAAAGACCGGCAGACCGGCCGAGCCCTGCGCGATCAGCGCGCCATCCTCGGCGGCGTAGATGCCGTCCGAACGGTCGTTTGCCTCGGCGATGACGGGCGAGAAGGCGGCGCGCGAGAAGGTCAGGTCCATCTCGTCGCACACCTGCTGAAGTGCCGCCTGGATCACCGAGAGCGTGATGGCGTCGAGAGAAGAGGTGTCGTTCATCGGCCCGCTCCCACCGTGATGATGATGTTCCCATCGGCATCGGATGCGGCCCGGTCGCCGGGTTCGATCACAGTTGTCGTGTCGAGCTGTTCGAGGATCGCCGGCCCCTCGATCTCCGCATCGAGCGGCAGTCTTTCGCGGGCATAGACCGGCGTGTCGTGCCAGTCGCCGGCAAACCAGACCTGTCGTTTTTCGTTCAGCGCTTCGGCCAGCGTTGCCACACGTCCCGCCGGGTCGATCAGGCTGGCAAGATCGATATCGGCGCGCACACCGATCACGGACGTGTTGAGATTGACGAGATTGGCGCGGATCTCCGGCAGCCGCACCTTGAAGCGTTTGTAATAGGCGTCCTCGAAAAGCGTCTGCAGCGTGTCCCGATCGATCTCGGGGCCGGGCAGCGGCACATTGATGAGATGCGTCTGCCCGACAAACTGCATGTCCGCCGTGTGCACGCATTCGATGCGTTCCGGCTGCACCGTCTCTTCCGCGATCAGCGCCTCGCCCTCGGCGCGCTGCTCTTCGAGCACGCTTTTGACCAGCGCCACGTCGAGGCTCGCGACAGGCCGGTTCACCGTGCGCACGAAATCGTGCCTGAGGTCCGCCACCACGCAGCCAAGCGCATTGGTGATGCCGGGGCGCGCCGGCACCATCACGCGCGGAATGCCCAGTTCGCGGGCAAGGGCCGCCGCGTGCAGCGGCCCCGCGCCGCCAAAGGCAAACAGCGCAAAGTCGCGCGGGTCGTGCCCCTTGCCGAGCGAAACCATGCGGATAGCGCCCGCCATCTTGATGTTGGCGATCTGCAGCACAGCACCCGCCGCTTCCACGCCGGAAAGTCCGAGACGGCTTCCAAGCCTGTCTGAAAAGATCGCCTCGACATCGGAAACGGAAACCGGATTGTCGACGGAGAGAAGTTTTTTCGAGTTCAGCCGGCCAAGCAGGAGATTGGCATCGGAGATGGTCGGCTCCATGCCGCCTCGGCCATAGCAGATCGGGCCGGGCTTTGCGCCCGCACTCTGCGGCCCCACTTCCAGAAGCCCCGCATCGTTGACGCGCGCGATCGAGCCGCCGCCGGCACCGACTGTATGCACGTCCACCATCGGCACGTGGATCGGCATGGCATATTCCACCTCGATCTCGTTGGAGACGGCAGGCTGCGCCCCGCGCACCAGCGCCACGTCGGTGGAGGTGCCGCCCATATCGTAGGTGATGAGATTGTCGACGCCCGCCCGCCGCGCGGTAAAGGCGGCGGCCATCACGCCCGAGGCCGGGCCGGACATCACCGTCTTGGCGGCCTCACGGGCCACATGGGCAGCCGAAATCATGCCGCCATTGCCGTTCATCACCAGAAAGTCCCGCGCATAGCCGAGCTCTCGCAGCTCATTGGAAAGCCGGGCGACATAGCGCTCCAGGATCGGCTGCACCGAGGCGTTGACGGCGGCCGTCACGCCGCGCTCGAATTCGCGCGCTTCCGACAGAAGTGCATGTCCAGTGGTGATGAAATTGTTGGGCCAGAACTCGGCGGCGATTTCGGCAGCGCGCTTCTCATGCGCCGGGTTCGCATAGGCATGCAGGAAGTGGATCACCAGTGAAACGCAGCCCGCTTCGAGCAGCGCCTTCACCGCCGCGCGCACGCCATCCTCATCGAGCGGTGTGAGCACATTGCCGGCGGCGTCCATGCGCTCATCCACTTCGAGCCGCAGGTTGCGCGGCACCACCGGAGTGAAGGTTCCTGTCATGCCATAGGCCTGTGGCCGTGTGCGGCGGCCAAGCTCGATGATGTCGCGGAAACCGGCGGTGGTGATCATGCCGGTTCTGGCAAGCTGCCGCTCCAGCACCGCATTGGTCGTGGTGGTCGTGCCATGCACGATCAGGCCGATCTCGGAGGCCGGAACCTCCGTCTCGCGGATGGCGTTGACGACGCCGAAGGCCTGGTTCTCGATGGTGGTCGGGGTCTTGGCGACACGCACCCGAGGCCCCATATCCGACCCTTCGCGTGTGTCGATCAGGATCAGGTCAGTGAAGGTGCCGCCCACATCGATGCCGGCGACCACAGAACCCGAATTGATGCCTTTTTTCTCATTCATTGGGAAAATCCGGAATGCGAAACCTTTTTTGACCCGACGATATGAAATAGGTGTCGAACGCTCGAAACTTGACGTCAAATTCATTTGTATACTAATAATCTCGGTAGGCAAGAGCCGCCATTAATGCCGTGATTTGAGTTTGCGTCCGCACCCGAAACAGGCATAGAGACTTCCGATCGAACGAGGAAAGTACCGATGGACAGCGCTGCGCTCCGCGAAACCGAGGCCGAAAAGACCACCGAATTCCCGATTCCCGCCGGCTGTTTTGCCGAGCGTGTAACGTCGGTGAAGCATTATACGGACAATCTGTTCGCCTTCCGCATCACCCGTCCGCAGAGCTTCCGTTTCCGCTCCGGCGAGTTCGTGATGATCGGCCTGCCCAATGCTGAAAAGCCGGTGTTTCGCGCCTATTCCATCGCCAGTCCCGCCTGGGACGAGGAAGTGGAGTTCTTCTCCATCAAGGTGCCGGATGGACCGCTGACCCAGCATCTGCAGAAGATCCAGCCCGGCGACACGGTGCTCATGCGCCAGAAGTCCACGGGCACGCTGGTCAATGATGCGCTGACGCCGGCGAAAAACCTCTACATGATCTCCACCGGCACGGGCATCGCGCCCTTTGCGAGCCTGATCCGCGATCCGGAGACCTATGAGAAGTTCGACAACATCATTCTCACCCACACCTGCCGCGACGTGGCCGAGCTCGACTACGGCAAGGAACTGGTGACCGCTCTCAGGGACGATCCGCTGATCGGCGAGCTGGTCGACGGGCGCCTGACCCATTTCACTTCCACCACGCGCGAAACCTCGCCCGTGATGGGCCGCATCACGACGCTGATCGAGAATGGCGATCTGTTCAAGGCGCTCGGCACCGAGCCCTTCGACCGCGAGAACGACCGCGTGATGATCTGCGGCTCCATGGCCATGCTCAAGGATGTGAAGGCACTGGTCGAGAAGGCGGGCCTCAAGGAAGGCTCCAACGCCGAGCCGGCCGATTTCGTCGTCGAGCGCGCCTTCGTCGGCTGATTGCTCCTGCGTTGAGTTTACGAAGGAGGTGCGGCTAACGCCTCATTCCCCTTTGCCCTACCGGCTGACGCGTCTGAGCACCTCAATGCAAACCCCTGCGTCGTCATCCGATGGCTTACCATAGGATCCATGCCGTCGCGCAGGCGCAATAGAGACGAGCGTTCTTCAGAAGCTGCGGTTTATGCTTGATGTTCCGGCATGGGCCCTCGGTTCAGGACCGAGGATGACGAAGAGAGCGGGGTGGCGGGCGGATAGACGTTGGCGCCAGCCGCTTCACCAAAAGAAAGCGGCCCGGCATCGCTGCCGGGCCGCCAGACCTCACATCAAGCCAGTGGCTTACTGCTCGAGGTAGTCGTATTTGCCGCCTTTCCACTCGTAGAAGACATAGCCCGGCAGCGTGACGTCGCCCTTGTCGTCGAAGGACAGGTCGCCGAGAACGGTCGAGAACGTGCCGTCGTTGAGTGCGGCAACGACCGGATCGTAGTCGGTGGAACCGGCTGCCTCGACGGCATCCTTCCATGCCTGGATGGCGGCATAGGTGTAGAGCGCATAGCCTTCAGCCGTCTTGCCGGCGGCAAGCAGCTTGTCGACGACCGGCTTTGCGATCTCGTTCTTGCGCGGATCGGGCGAGAAGGTCATCAGCGTGCCCTCACCCGCATCGCCGGTGATGGCCCAGTACTCGTCGGTGACGAGCGCGTCACCGGAGACGAGCACCGTGTCCATGCCCTGCTCGCGCATCTGGCGCGCCATGAGGCCGGCTTCCGTGTGGTAGCCGCCGACATAGAGAACGCCAATGCCTTCCTGCTTCAGCTTGGAGACGAGCGCGGTGTAGTCCTTTTCACCGGCGGTGTAGGCTTCGTAGAGAGCCGGCTTGCCGCCAGCAGCCTCGTAAGCCGCCATGGTCGCGTCGGCGAGACCCTTGCCGTAGGCGGTCTTGTCGTGGACGAAGGCCACCTTCTTGTCGCCGAAGTTCTCGACGAGGAACTTGCCGGCGACATCGCCCTGCTGATCGTCGCGGCCGCAGACGCGGTAGACGCCGGGGCCCGGGCGGTTGTCGGTGAAAGCCGGGTTGGTGGAAGCCGGCGAGATCTGGATGATGCCTTCCTCGGCATAGACCGACGATGCCGGGATGGACGAACCCGAGCAGAAGTGGCCTGCAACGAAGGAAACGCCGGAGCCTGCGAACTGGTTGGCAACAGCGACAGCCTGCTTGGGATCGCAGGCGTCATCACCCACTTCCAGCTTCAGCATCTCGCCGTTGACACCGCCGGCTTCGTTGATGTCGGCAATGGCCTGTTCAGCGCCGGCCTTCATCTGCTCACCGAAGGAAGCATATTGACCCGTCATGGGGCCAGCGACTGCGATCGTGATGTCCGCCCAGGCGGAACCGGTCATCATGAGGCTGAGTGCTGCGCCAGCCATAAGTGCCTTTTTCATGACTTCTCCCTTTAAAACACCAGAAGTTCCCTTGGCTCTCCGGAAATGGTGTTTGGTTTTCCGGTTTGGCCCTTGCGGACCGCAGCGGCCCGCTTAATCGGCATGAAACCCCAATTCAAACAAGAAATAAAGGCTTCATACCGGTTAATCATGAATCCGTTCAGCCTGAACGCTCCCAGCCGAGCGGTCCACTGCGCCGATACTGGAAGCTATACTGTGTCGCCATCTGCCCGGCGCGCGTAATACGCTTGCCGACAAAAGCGATAATCAGCAACACGATCAGGTCGACGATGTAGTAGTGAAGCGAGAGCAGCGTGCCGCTGAACAGCGCGAAATGGATGAAGCGCGTCGCTGCCGCCAGAAGCACGATGTAGAAGGCAAGCTGTGCATCGGCCTGCCAGGTGCGCGCCATGGCGCGGCCCGTAAGGTAGGCTGCACTGCCTGCAAGAAGGATTGTGACGAAGAAGAACTCCCAGAAAGTGACTTCCCAGATCGGTCCGTTTGCGTGTTCCATCAGTGCCTCCCGCCTTCGAGATACGCCGCGCGCACTTCTTCTTTCTTGAGAAGCTCCGCGCCCGTGCCGCTCATGGTCACATTGCCGTTGACCATGACATAGCCGCGATGGGCGAGCTTTAGCGCGTGGAAGGCATTCTGCTCGACCAGGAAGACCGTCAGCCCCTCTTTCTCGTTCAATTCGCGGATGGCGTCGAAGATCTGCTTCACGATCAGCGGTGCAAGACCGAGCGACGGCTCGTCCAGAAGCAGAAGCTTGGGCCGGCTCATAAGCGCCCGCGCGATGGCGAGCATCTGCTGCTCGCCGCCCGAGAGCGTTCCGCCGCGCTGGCCAATCCGCTCCTTGAGGCGCGGGAACAGCTTGAAGACCTTGGCGATGTCCTCGTCGAAATACTTTGGATCGACGAGGGCTGCGCCCATCTGCAGATTTTCCATCACCGTCATGCGCGGGAAGATGCGTCGGCCTTCCGGCGACTGGGCGATGCCGAGGCTGACGATGTCGTGCGTCGGCATCATGGTGATGTCGATGCCGTCATAGACGATCTGTCCATTGCGGGCCCGCGGATCGCCACAGATGGTCATCATCAGCGTCGACTTGCCGGCGCCATTGGCGCCGATCATGGTGACGATCTCGCCGCGATGAACATCCATGTCGACACCGCGCAGAGCGACGATGTTGCCGTAGTAGGTCTCGACGCCGCGCACCGAGAGCAAGGGTTCGTTCTGAGCGCTCATGCCTTGCCTCCCTTACCGGTGGTCTTCTTTTTGGGCTGTGCGCCACGCTTGCCGGGAACGCTGCTGGCCACCTCACCCTTGTCGACACGTTTGGAGAACTCGGTCTCACCGCCCTTGGCGAGCACCTTCGCCTGCTTGACCCACTCTTCACGCTCGATGCGACCGGGGAAGGCGAGATAGGAGCCGACCCACTGCACCTCGGCCTTCTTCCACGTAGCGATCTGGTCGAAATGCCAGATGCCGAGTGCATTCAGCTTCTTTTCGCTGGCGGGGCCGATGCCCTTGACGCGGGTGAGATTGTTGGCCCCACCCGCACGCGGCTTCTTTGTGCCATGAGGCTGGCTGCCCGGATAGTCGCCGGCATTGGCGATTTTCACCTCGCTGGCGGACGGAGCGGATTTCGGTTTCGCTGCGGCGCTCGAAGCCTTTGTAGAGGGCGCTTTTGTTGCCGTGGATCTGGTCGTCGATGTCTTCGCAGTCGAGGCCTTTGACGACGGTTTTGCCTTTGATGTCGTCTTCTTCTCGGCGGGGGCGGCTCTGGGCTTGGCCGCCGTCTTTTTCTTCTCAGGCCCGTCGCCTGCAACCTTTTCGATGTCCTCGCGCACTTCGGGCATGTCGATCTCAGCCTCGTCGTCGACACCCAGATAGGCCGCGATGACCCTGGGATCGTTCTTGACGAAATCCGCTGGCCCGTCGGAGATCTTCACACCGTAATCGAGCACGATCACATGGTCGGAGATTTCCATCACCACGCCCATGTCATGTTCGATCAGCAGCACCGACACGTCGTGCTCGTCGCGGATATATTTCAGCAACTCGTTGAGCTCGGCGGATTCGCGCGGGTTGAGGCCGGCGGCCGGCTCATCGAGGCACAGAAGCTGCGGCTTCGTGCACATGGCGCGCGCGATCTCCAGGCGGCGCTGCGCGCCATAGGGCAGATCGGCCGCCGGATCGTCGGCTCGATCGATGAGATTCGTGCGCTCCAGCCAGTAGACAGCCCTGTCGACGGCCTCCTTCTGCGCCTTCTTGTAGCTCGGAAGGCCCAGAATGCCGCCGATGGAGAAACCGGAAGCCACCATCAGCGGGTTGTGCTGGGCGACAAGCAGGTTTTCCAAAACGGTCATGCCGCCGAACAGGCGGATGTTCTGGAAGGTGCGCGCCACCTTGGCCCTGTGCGAGATCTCGTGATCGGGCATCCGCTCAAGAAGATAGACGGCACCGTTTCCGGTGGTCTTCCAGCGTTTGCCGCTATCAGTCACCGTTTCCACGTCATCCTGCTGCCGCCCGGGCCCATGACGCATCACGATGCGCCCTTCGGTCGGTTTGTAGAAGCCGGTGACACAGTTGAAGACCGTGGTCTTGCCCGCACCATTGGGGCCGATCAGGGCGGTGATGTCGCCCCGGCCGACATTGAAGGAGAGGTCTCCGACGGCCACGAGGCCACCGAAGCGCATGGTCAGATGCTCGACGCTCAGGACCGGATCGCGGTCCCAGCCGGGCGTCGACGGATCAGAGTTTTTCATGGTCGTTGCCGCGTCCATCAGTGTCCCTCACCCTGAGCCACCATATCGGCGCCGATACGTTTCTTTTCCTTCAGAACCACGGAGGGTTCCCGGGTCGAGATCAGGCCGCGCGGCTTCCACACCATGATGAGCACCATGGCGAGGCCGAAGATCAGCATGCGATACTGTACCGGGTCGAAACCGGAGCCGAAGACCTGCTGAAGGAAGCCGAGATTGCGCAGCATCTCGATGCCGCCGATCATCACGATCGACGCGATCACCACGCCCACCTGCGAGCCGAGACCGCCCAGAACCACGATGGCGAGAATGATCGCCGATTCCAGGAAGGTGAAGCTCTCCGGCGAGATGAAGCCCTGCCGCGTGGCGAAGAAGGAGCCTGCAAAGCCGCCGAACATGGCGCCGATGGAGAAGGCCGTAAGCTTGGTGTTGCGCGTGTTGATGCCGAGCGAACGGCACGCGATCTCATCCTCACGCAGCGCCTCCCAGGCCCGCCCGATGGGCAGGCGACGCAGGCGCATGGTCACGAAATTGGTGATCAGCGCCAGAATGAAGATGATGTAGTAGAGGAAGATGAAGCGCTGGATCGGATCGTAGGCGATGCCGAAGAAATCGGCGAAGCCGCCCTCGCCACGCTTCAGCTCCAGACCGAAGAATGTGGGCTTGGGAATGCCCGAGATGCCGTCCGGCCCATTGGTGAACTCGTACCAGTTCAGGAGCACGACGCGAATGATCTCACCGAAGGCAAGTGTGACGATCGCCAGATAGTCACCGCGCAGGCGCAGCACCGGGAAGCCAAGCACGATGCCCCAGCAGGCTGCGAGAATGCCTGCCAGCGGCAGCGCGAACCAGAAGCCCATGTCAAGATACTGTGCAAGCAGCGCGAAGGAATAGGCGCCGACCGCATAGAAGGCGACATAACCCAGATCGAGAAGGCCTGCGAGCCCCACTACAATGTTCAGGCCCCAGCCGAGCATGATGTAGGTCATGATCAGAATGGCCAGATCGATGAACTGACGATCCTTGCCCGGGAAGAAGGTGGTGAAGAAGAAGGGCAGCACGAGCGCAAAGGCAAAGAGCGCCCGCATGAGCCATTTGCCCGTTCCGGCAAAGCGCGAGCCGCTCGGCATCGCACCGGCAATCTTCCGCGTGACCGGACTGTCGGTCTTGAGCACGAAGAGATTGAGGAGGAGCCGGCCCGCGAAGACGACGAGGATCGAGACGATCCACGCGCCCCAGCGCATCTTGAGATCAAGACCGCCGGGCGCGATGTCCGTGCGGATGCCGATGAAGAAGAAGCCGAGCACCGCGACAAGGAAGCCGGCCATGGCGGCGTCCTTAACCGAAGCGGCAAAGGAATTGGGGTCGTTCTGCGGCCCAGCGACCGCCCTGTTCGAACCGTTCGTCGCCATCAGACCTTCTCCACTTCAGGTTGGCCGAGAAGACCGGAGGGCAGGAAGATCAGCACGATCGCCAGGATCGAGAAGGCCGCGACATCCTTGTATTCGACCGAGAAATAGCCCGACCAGAACACCTCGATCAGACCGATCAGAAGCCCGCCCAGCATGGCGCCGGGAAGCGAGCCGATGCCGCCCAGAACAGCCGCGGTGAACGCCTTAACGCCGGCAAGGAAGCCGATGTAGAAATCGATCACGCCGTAAAGCAGCACGAACATCAGGCCGGCCACGGCAGCCAGTGCCGCCCCCATGACGAAGGTGAGCGAGATGGTGCGGTCGACATTGATGCCCAGAAGCGCAGCCATCCTGCGGTCCTGCTCACAGGCGCGCTGCGCGCGACCGAGCGGCGTGCGGGTGATCAGCAGCGTGAAGCCCGCCATCAGCGCAATGGTCGTCAGGATGATGATGATCTGCATGTAGGAAAGCTGAACCGAAATGCCGGTCGCGCTTCCTTCCATCAGCGTTATGCCACCCTGGATCTGCGGCGGCAGCGGTTTGACGCGCGCACCCTGCGTGATCTGGACGAAGTTCTGCAGAACGATCGACATGCCGATTGCGGTGATCAACGGAGCGAGGCGGAAGGAACCGCGCAGGGGCCGGTAAGCGAGCCGCTCGACCGTCCACCCCCAGGCGGACGTGAAGATCATGGCCACGATGAGCACGATGAGCAACACCACGGGCAGGAACGCGAACCCGAGCACGGTCGTCAGGATGAGGAACATCGCCAGAGCGATGAACGCACCGATCATGAAGACGTCGCCATGCGCGAAGTTGATCATTCCGATGATGCCATAGACCATGGTATAGCCAATGGCGATCAGCCCATAGATGGAACCCAGCGTCAGCCCGTTGATAAGCTGCTGGACGAAATATTCCATGTGATATGCAACTCCCCTGAAATGTCGCCACTCAGGCGCATTTCTTATTCTTTCCCCTTGATAGTCGTAGAGGAATGACGCCCGATTGCAACGGCAAACTTCCCACGACCGGCTCCAGACCGAAGGCCGGTTTCTCCGGCTCTTGTTGACGCGGGAAGCTAGCACTGGACCAATGCAATGTCATTGCATTGACGGGAAAAATTTGAGCGCTTTGCGCAGATTCTCTCGGAATTTACGGTAAACTCGCATCAATATTGCAAGTTTTAGACAAAAAAGAACAAAACGGCTTCATCCACACCAAGAGAGAAAAGGCCCGCATCGTATGCAGATGCGGGCCTTGCGAAACGCTGGAGAAAAGAGGCGGAAATCCGCCTAATTCATTGTCGGAATGACGAATTCCGCACCATCCTTCACGCCTGAAGGCCAGCGTGAGGTGACCGTCTTGGTCTTGGTGTAAAAGCGGAACGCATCCGGCCCGTGCTGGTTCAGATCGCCGAAAGCGGACGCCTTCCATCCTCCGAAAGTATAATACGCAATCGGCACTGGAATGGGGACATTCACACCCACCATGCCGACATCCACGCGGGCTGCGAAATCACGTGCCGCGTCACCGTCGCGGGTGAAGATGGCAACGCCATTGCCGAACTCATGGTCATTCGGCAGCGCGAGCGCTTCTTCATAGGTGTTGGCGCGCACCACGGAGAGCACCGGGCCGAATATCTCTTCCTTGTAGATGCGCATGTCTTTCGTGACGTTGTCGAAGAGGCAGCCACCCATATAGTAGCCGTTCTCATAGCCCTGCATCTTGAAATCGCGGCCATCGACGACAAGCTTCGCGCCTTCCTTGACGCCGAGGTCCACATACCCCTTCACGCGCTCCAGCGCCTGCTGGGTGACGAGGGGGCCGAAATCGGCAGAAGCATCAGTAGAGGGACCGACCTTGAGGCTCTCGACACGCGGGATGAGCTTCTCAACCAGCCTGTCGGCCGTCTCCTTGCCGACCGGCACAGCCACCGAAACGGCCATGCACCGCTCGCCGGCGGAGCCGTAACCGGCACCGATCAGCGCATCGACCGTCTGATCCATATCGGCATCGGGCATGATGATAAGATGGTTCTTCGCACCGCCGAAGCACTGCGCGCGCTTTCCGTTGGCGGTGGCGCGGCTGTAAATGTATTGCGCGATCGGCGTGGAGCCCACGAAACCGACAGCCTTGATGTCCGGATCGTCGAGAAGCGCATCGACCGCTTCCTTGTCGCCGTTGACGACATTGAGAACCCCCTCGGGCAAACCCGCCTCGAGGAACAGTTCGGCAATGCGCATCGGCACACCCGGATCGCGCTCGGAAGGCTTCAGCACATAAGTGTTGCCGCAGGCAATGGCCGGCGCGATCTTCCAGAGCGGGATCATGGCCGGGAAGTTGAAGGGCGTGATGCCCGCCACCACGCCGAGCGGCTGGCGCATGGAATAGACGTCTATGCCCGGGCCCGCGCCCTCGGTGTATTCGCCCTTCATCATGTGCGGCGCGCCGATGCACACCTCGACCACTTCGAGCCCGCGCTGAATATCGCCCCTGGCATCGGGAATGGTCTTGCCGTGTTCGCGGGCGAGAAGCTCGGCAAGCTCGTCATAGTCGCGGTGCACGAGTTCAAGGAATTTCATGAGCACGCGCACGCGGCGCTGTGGATTGGTCTTCGCCCATCCGGGCTGTGCTGCTTTCGCATTCTCGACCGCAGCGCGCACTTCGGCGGCGCTGGCAAGAGCAACCTTGCAGCGCACCGTGCCATCCATGGGCTGCATGACGTCCTGGCTGCGCCCGCTCGTTCCGGCGACATGCTTACCGCCGATGAAGTGACCGAAATCCTCCATAAGACTTCTCCCTGATTTTGAAGTTGGCGCCATTCTCTCTACTCGCTCCCGGATTTGCAACGTGACACGCACAGCAACCGTTGTGCAAAAAATAAAGTCGAAATAAAATGTCGCGTGCGAAAAATATTGAGCATGGGAGGGTCGATTGAATTGGGACGATGTGCGCGTTTTTCTGGCCGTCGCGCGGGCCGGGCAGATTCTTGGCGCGGCGAAGCGGCTCGGACTCAACCATGCGACGGTCTCTCGCCGCGTGGCGGCACTGGAGGTGTCCATCGGGGCAAAGCTCTTTCACCGACTGACCACCGGAACCGAACTCACGGCCGCGGGCGAGCAGTTGCTGGCAACCGCCGAGCGCATGGAAGCCGACATGATCGCCGCGCGGGCGGAAATCGCCGGCGAAAGCGAGGATGTGACCGGCACGGTGCGGATCGGCGCGCCGGACGGTTTCGGCGTGGCTTTCCTCGCTTCGCGACTCGGCGCCCTGACCGAGCGGCACCCGGGACTTTCCGTGCAGCTTGTGCCCGTTCCCCGTTCGCTCTCGCTATCGCGCCGCGAGGCCGATATTGCCGTGACGGTGGACCGCCCAACGGAAGGCCGGCTTGTGGCCGCCAAGCTGGTGGATTACACGCTCGGGCTCTATGCTTCCCGCGCCTATGCCAAGAAACACGATCTGCCGAAGCGTGCCGCCGACCTTGGCCGTCATCGGCTTGTTGGCTATGTGCCCGATCTCGTGTTCAGCCCGACGCTCGACTACGCCGCTGAAATCTCGGAAAACTGGACTGCCGACTTTGCCGTTTCCTCAGCCATGGGCCAGGTGGAAGCGGTGCGCTCCGGCGCGGGCATTGGCATATTGCACACCTTTATCGCGCGCGGGGATGAAGAGCTGATCGCACTCGACTGGGCCAAACCGATCCGTCGCAGCTACTGGACAGTCTATCACGAATCCATGCGCCCGACGCGCCGCATTCAGGTGACGTCAGCCTTCATCGGCGAGCTGGTGGACAGGGAGCGGCATCTCTTCTGCTGACGGCTGTCTGCCTGTTGCCTCACAACTCCGCACGGAGGTGGCCAAGGTCGTATGCGTGGGCTATGGAACCGACTGCAGACATGCCGGAGCACGGCACAGGAAAGGCACGATATGACCGACAGCAATGACGAGTATGTGTATGACGACGTGACCGGCGAATGGATGCCGGCCTCGGAAATGGCTGCCCTTGAGGCGCAGCGCAGTGCGGTCGTCGACGCTGAAGGCAATCCGCTGGCGGATGGAGATTCCGTAACGCTGATCAAGGACCTGAAAGTGAAGGGTGCCGGCCAGACGCTAAAGCGCGGAACGGCGATCAAGACCATCCGCCTGACGGACAACAGGGAAGAGATCGACTGCCGTCACGAAGGCATCAAGGGTCTTGTGCTGCGCACGGAATTCGTGCGCAAACGTTAATGCATGTCGCTTTCAAATGAATTCATTTGAAAGACAACGAACATGCATCATTTGAAAGTGTTACAGCGTCCTTTGCGCGTCTTATAAGACGCGCGGCGCTGTAGGCCTTCGAAGCCCCGACGCAAGCGCGACACGTTCCAAGAAAGCGAAGCTTACACAAACGGCCTTGCCGGATCGTAGCGGCGCGGCAGGAGGCGGTGCAGATAGGCGAGGCCCTCGTCTGAAAGACGGTTTTCATCCGGCTTGAGATAGGTCTCGGGCATGTGGCGCGTCTTGCCGGCAACGGCATCGAGATCGACCAGACGGCACACCGTCCTTTCGCCATCGAACTGAAGCGCGACGGATCCGTCGCCCTTTTCCACCGAGCGGACAGCGAAGGCGCCGGCCTCGAAAGCCTCACGCGCATCGGTCTCGCTGATGGTGGCGATGTTGCCGCGCGGCAGATAGCCGAACGTGTCGACGCGGGCGCGCTGGCCCGCAAGATCCTCGGCCAGAATGCGCTCAATGGCCTGACCGAGATCGCTGCCGGAGAGTTTGAGATTGCCGTGGGCATCACGCTCCTGCATCTCGGCAGGCACCAGCGTTTCGATGAGCGAGCGGCCATCGGCATCGGAGACCCCCTCCGACATGGCCACGACACAGCGCCCGTGGCGGGCGACCGTCGCCTTGACATCCTCGATGAAGCGACCACGCTCGAAGGCGCGTTCGGGCACATAGACGAGATGCGGGCCGCTTTCTTCATCGAGCGCCCAGGCGGCAGCGGCTGCTGTCAGGAAACCCGCATGGCGGCCCATGACGATGCCCACATAGACACCGGGCAGAGCGCGGAAATCGAGATCGATGCTCAGAAAGGCGCCGGCGACCATTTCGCCCGCCGAGATGAAGCCCGGCGTGTGGTCGTTTTCCATCAGATCGTTGTCGATGGTCTTTGGCGCGTGCATGAAGGTCATGCCACCGCCCGATGCATCGCGCAGAATGGCCTGTGTACCCGACGTGTCGTTGCCGCCAATGTTGATGAAGGCGTCGGCGCCAACTTCCTTCAGACCTTTCATGATCTCTTCGCAATAGGCCGCGTCGGGCTTGTCGCGGGTGGAGCCGAGCGCGGCACTCGGCGTCGCAGCGATGCGCCGAAGCTCGATCTCGGTGAGATCGGAGAGAGTGACGAAGCGCCCGTCGCGAATGCCACGCACGCCATGCAGCGCACCGAGCACCCGGCAGCCGGGATAGAGCTTCATGGCTTCCAGCGTCGCACCGGCAACGGTCTGGTTGATGACGGCGGTGGGACCGCCGCCCTGGGCGATGACGAAGGTTTCGGCCATGGTTCGCGCTCGTTTCTTGCAATCCGGGTCTGCCATTCATGGCATGGCGGGCGCGGGGCTGGAAAGACCCGTCATGCCCGCATGCAGGATTAGCGGAAGAGCATGACCGGAATCTTGCAGGAGCGCAGCATCGCCTCCGTCGTGGACCCGATGATCAGGCTGCGGATGCGCGAGTGGCCATAGGCGCCCATGACGAGCAGACCGAAATTCTCGCTCTCGACGCGCTCGGAGATGACCGTTTCGGGCTGACCGGGCAGCACTTCGCTTGTCGCTTCGATGCCACCGCCGCGCAACACGGCCTCGGCATCAGCGAGCCGGTTGCGCGCCTCGCTGGTGTCGCTTCCCACCGTGAGAAGCTTGACGGAGAGGCCGGCGAAGAGCGGCGAGCGCGCCATGGCATCCACCGCCTTCATGCTGCTCGCGCCACCATCATAGGCGACGAGCACCTTGTCGATCGGCTTGAAGGCGCGGTTGGCGACGAAGACCGGGCGGTGGCTCGACCGCACCACGCGCTCGAGATTGGAGCCCAGATGCAGCTTCGCAAAATCCGCCGCCTCGCCGCGCTTGCCGATCACCAGAAGATCGGAACCTTCCTCCACTTCGGCCACCGTCTCGACCACATCGCCATGGCGAATGCGGCCCGAGACCTTTTCAATGCCGGCGGCGCGCACGGCGGCTTCGCCATCTTCGAGGATTGCACGGCCGCGCTTCATGGCAAGGCGCGCGCGCTGCTCGTCGAGCTCGGACAGCTCCTTGAGAAGCGATGACCGCGCGCCAAGCGCGATGTTACCGGAGAGATCGGACGGTGCGCTGCCCGTCTCACGGCGACCAAGCACATGGAGAAGCTCCACGGAGGCTTCGAGCCTGCCGGCGATCCATGCCGCGTGTTCACACACGCTCTGTGAATAGATGGAGCCGTCGATGAATGCGGTGATCTTTGACATCTATTTCCCCTGTAGCATCGGGCCGAAAAGTGGAATCCGGTTTTCGGGAATACCGATGCTCAATTAAAAATCTAGATCGTCCCTTGTGCCTCCAAAAGGACGCACGCCGATTTAGTGGCCCATCAGCTTTTCAAGCGCCCCCGGCTTATCGTGAATGCCAAGCTTGTCGACGATCGTTTCGCTGGCCTCGTTCATGCCGACGATTTCCACCTCGGCACCGTCGCGGCGGAATTTGAGCACGATCATGTCCAGTGCGCCAACACTGGAAATGTCCCAGATATGCGCGCGCGATACATCGATGGTGACCTTGTCCAGCCCTTCCTTAAAGTCGAAAGCAGCGTTGAAATCCTCGACGGAAGCGAAGAAGAGCTGGCCCTCGACACGGTAGGTGCGCTGACGCCCATCCTCCGACAGGGTGGAGGTGACGCGGAAGATCTGCGCGATCTTGCCGGCGAAAAAGATGCCGGAGAGGAGCACGCCGACCAGCACGCCAATGGCGAGATTGTGGGTTGCCACCACACAGACGACCGTGGCGAGCATGACCACGGAGGAGGAGAGCGGATGCTCGCGCAGGTTCTTGATCGACGACCATGAGAAGGTGCCGATCGAGACCATGATCATGATGGCGACAAGTGCGGGCATCGGGATCTGCCGCACCCAGTCGCCCAGGATCACGATCATGAACAGGAGAAAGACGCCGGCAACAAAGCAGGAAAGACGCCCGCGCCCGCCGGATTTCACATTGATCATCGACTGGCCGATCATGGCGCAGCCCGCCATACCGCCGATAAAGCCGGTGGCGGTGTTGGCAAGACCCTGTCCGATGCATTCCTGGTTCTTGTCGCTCTGCGTGTCGGTGAGCTCATCCACCAGCGAGGCTGTCATGAGCGATTCCAGAAGGCCAACCGCTGCCACCGCCGCCGAATAGGGCAGGATGATCTGCAGCGTTTCCAGATTGAGCGGAATGTCCGGAATGAGGAAGACCGGGAAGGTGGAGGGAAGCTCGCCCATGTCGCCCACCGTGCGCACATCAAGGCCGAAGGCGATGGACACCGTGGTGAGCACGATGATGCAGATGAGCGGCGACGGGATCGCCTTGGTCAGGCGCGGGAACAGATAGATGATGGCAAGGCCCGCGGCGACCATCACATAGGTGAGGTTCGGCACGCCGATCAGCTCGGGCAGCTGCGCCATGAAGATCAGGATCGCCAGAGCGTTGACGAAGCCCGTCATGACCGAGCGCGAGACGAAGCGCATCAGATGGCCGAGCTTCAAGAGCCCCGCCCCGATCTGCAACAGGCCGGCCAGCACCGTGGCGGCGAGCAGATATTGCAGCCCATGCTCCTTGACCAGCGTGACCATGAGCACGGCCGTGGCGGCGGTCGCCGCGGAGATCATGCCCGGCCGGCCACCGGCGATGGCCGTGATGACCGCGATGGAGAAGGAGGCGTAGAGCCCGACCTTCGGATCGACACCGGCAATGATGGAAAAGGCGATGGCTTCGGGGATGAGCGCAAGCGCGACCACGAGGCCGGAAAGGAGATCGGCGCGAATATTGCCGAACCATTCGTCACGGTAATGGGAAAGCGAGAACATGGAACCTTCAGGAGACATGACCTCCCAACCGCCGACAGGCTTCTGCGGCCGGGAAAGACAGAAACGATCGAGGTTGCGCCGGCGGATCAGCGGCCGGCAGAGCCACCCGGAGTTTCACCGGGTCCTAAGCGGATGCGCGGTGTTTAACCCGGATGATGCTGCGGCGCAACATTGTTCGTCTCCTGAAGGGGCTTGGTCAGTCCGGCTTCTTGCGCGCCTTCTTCTTGCCGCCAGCGGGCTTGGCGAATTTCGGCTTGCCGGGTTTGCCGTCTTTCTTCGCCCATGGCTTGGCATCGTCGCGCCATTCGCCGCCCTTGCGGTGCGGCTTGCCGGCCGGCCTGCGCTTTCCGGCGAAGGGTTTCGGCCCGCTGCTGCGCGCTGCGAAATCAGGCGCTCCGTCCAATTGCACAACCCGGATGCTGCGCTCCAGAACGGCCTGCGGGCCGATGGCCGCGAGGAAACGGTCGACACAGGCGGCATCGAACTGAACGAAGGTCTCGTCCTGCTGCATCTTGATCGCACCGATCTCGCGCTTGGTGATATCGCCCGCGCGGCACAGAAGCGGGATGAGCCAGCGTGGCTCGGCATTCTGCTTGCGGCCAACCGACAGCGAGAACCAGACGCTCTCGTCGAATTCCTCACGGCGCGGCGCGCGCTCCTCGCGCATGCCGCCACCATCCTGGATGGTCACTTCCGTGACGTCCTCCGGCGCAGAGAGTTTTGCGCGGTGAAGCCGGACAAAGGCCGCCGCAATCTGCTCGGCACCGTGCTTCTCAAGAAGCGCTTTGACGAAGTCGGTCTCGTTTTCCTGAATGGGGTCTTCGAGGTGCGGATCAGCCATCAGGCGTTCGTCATCGCGCTGAAGAACCTCTTCAGCGGAGGGCGGGCTTGTCCACTCAAGCCGCACCTTGGCATCGCGCAGAAGGCGCTCGGCCCGGCGGCGACCATTGGGCGCAGCGATGAGCGCGCTGACACCCTTGCGGCCTGCACGGCCGGTGCGGCCAGAGCGGTGCAGCAGCGTTTCGGAATTGGTTGGCAGATCCGCATGAACCACGAGCTCGAGATTGGGCAGGTCGATGCCGCGGGCAGCAACATCCGTCGCGACACAGACACGGGCGCGCCCGTCGCGCATGGCCTGCAGCGCATGGGTGCGCTCGCTCTGGCTGAGCTCGCCCGAAAGGGCAACGACCGAGAAACCGCGATTGTTGAACCGCGCGGTCAGATGGTTGACCGTGGCGCGCGTGTTGCAGAACACCAGCGCATTGCGCGCCTCATGATAGCGCAGCACGTTGATGATGGCGTTCTCGCGCTCCTGCGGAATGGCGAGGAAGCCGCGATACTCAATGTCGCCATGCTGCTTCTGCTCGGCAGCCGTGGTGATGCGCACTGCATCGCGCTGATAATTCTTCGCCAGATTGGCGATGGTGCGCGAGACGGTCGCCGAGAACATGAGCGTGCGGCGCTCGGCGGGAGCGGCATCCAGAATAAATTCCAGATCCTCGCGGAAGCCGAGATCGAGCATCTCGTCCGCCTCGTCCAGAACGACGGCGCGCAGGTCCGACATGTCGAGCGCATTGCGGCGGATGTGGTCGCACAGGCGGCCGGGTGTGCCGACGACGATATGGGCACCGCGTTCCAGCGCGCGGCGCTCGGTGCGGATGTCCATGCCGCCGACGCAGGAGGCAATCACGGCACCGGTTTCGGCGTAAAGCCATTCCAGCTCGCGCTTGACCTGAAGCGCCAGTTCGCGCGTCGGCGCAACGGCGAGGCCGAGCGGGGCTGCTGCACGATCAAAGCTTTCCGCGCCATCAAGCAGGCTTGGCGCCAGCGCGATGCCGAAGGCGACGGTCTTGCCGGAGCCTGTCTGCGCGGAAACAAGCGCATCGGCGCCTTCAGGTTCCAGTTCCAGAACAGCCTTCTGAACCTGGGTCAATTCGGTATAGCCGCGCTTGTCCAACGCCCGGCCAAGCGCTGGCACAATGCCTTCGAACTCGGTCATTCATCTTCTTTCGGAAATGAGCGCGCTTTGTGAGATCGTCTGTGGCAGATGGTCTGGAGGGCGCGCAGCGCGGCGATTTCACCAACGCTTTTGCGCCCTACTACGCGTGTCGGAGGCAAATGTACAGCGGGGGGTGTCAAATTCCCTTTGCTTCGAACGCTCAGCCGGCAGCGGCCTCGCGCTCGTCTCGCGCCGTCAGGCGCATCATGACCAGGGCGAGAAGCATGGTGGCCGCCGAGACGATTGAGAGCGTCACGAACGCATTGAAATAGCCCCTGGCACCATCCGCATGGGCGAGAAGGACGACGATCAGGACAGCACCAACCGCACCGCCGACACGCTGGACGATATTGACCAGCGTTGCCGCATCGCCCATTTCTTCCTTGCGCGCGGCGGCGTAGGCAGCCGTCATGGCCGGCATCTGGCCAAGCGCCATGCCGATGCCCCTGACGACGAGAAGCGGTGCCAGCCACAGGGCCGGGAGCGGCGTGGGCAGAAGGAAGGGCAAGGTGCTCAAGAGGAGCGCAAGTGCGCCGACAAGCGTTACCCGTCCCGCGCCGAAACGGTCTGTCAGCGCGCCGCCGACCGGCAGGGCCAGAGCGCTGCCGAGCCCCATGGCCAAAAGCAGAAATCCGGTCTCCACCGTGTCGCGGGCCGCGATCACCTGGAGGTAAAGCGGCAGAAGCAGGAGCCCGCCATACATGTTGGCACCGGTCAGGCCGGTTGTGAGCGTGGCCGTGGCAAAGACCGGCCTCCGCAGAAGCGCAAGGTCGATAAGGGGTGGCCGCGCACGTGTGGCGTTTGCAACGAAACCTGCGACGAGGACGAGGCCGGCGACGACACAGACAAGATTGATGCGTGTGAGACCTTCGGCACCGAATTCGGTGGCGCCATAGAGGAAGAGCGGCAGCCCGGCGCCGAGCAGAAGCAGGCCCGCAATATCGAGATGCCGCGTCTCGTCCCGGTCGCCTGCTGGCACAAGCCCCTTTGCGAGAAGAAGTGCTGCAACGCCGACCGGAACGTTGATCCAGAACAGCCAGCGCCATGACGCATGATCGAGCAGGAGCCCGCCAATCGCCGGGCCGATGGCCGGTCCCAGCGCAACGACAAGGCCAAGCGCGCCCATGATGCGGCCAAGCTGCCTGGGGCCTGCGGTCGCGCCGATGATCGCCTGTCCCGCCGGCACCATGAGACCACCGGCGAGCCCCTGAAGAAAACGGGCGGCGATCAGTGACCACGGCCCGGGCGCGATGGCGCAGAGCACCGATGCGCCCGTGAACCCCGCAAGGCTGAACGCCCAAAGGCGGCCATAGCCGAAACGGTTTCCGAGCCAGGCGGCGAGCGGAAGGGAGATCGCCAGCGCGACCAGATACCCGGTGGCGATCCACTGGATCAAAGGCAGTGTGGTGGCGAGATCTTCCCGTATCGTTTCGAGCGCGAGATTGACGACCGTGGAATCGAGCATCGCCATGAAGGCGCCGGCGCCGGTGACGGCGGCGATCTTCCATATCCGCGCGGGGATGGCCGGCGGCGGTGTCTTGCGATCCGTGCTCACGGGCCGGAACTCTCAACCGGCCCGGAGCTGAAGTCAACGCGCGATCACGTCGCAGCCTGCTACCGCACCACCTCGCCGTCTTCCTTGGTGAACGCTTTCACCGCGCCCTCCGGCAGGAGCTCCAGCACGGTCTCGGACGGGCGGCAGAGCTTTGTGCCAAGCGGGGTTTCCACGATGGGGCGGTTCATCAGGATCGGGTGCGCGACCATGAAGTCGATCAGTTCATCGTCGCTCCATTTGTCTTCACCCAGACCCAGCTCATCATAGGGCGTGCCCTTCTGGCGCAGGATCGCGCGGGGCGACACGCCCATGGCGGCAATCAGCGACACCAGTTTTTCGCGGCCGGGCGGGGTCTTGAGATATTCGATCACCTGTGGCTCCTCGCCGGCTTCGCGAAGCATGGCCAGCACGTTGCGCGAGGTGCCGCATTTGGGATTGTGATAGATGGTGACGGTCATGTTTGTCTCGCTCAGCTCGTGGGAAACCAGTCTCGGGTGCGGTTGGCGAAGGCCACCAGCGACAGCATCACCGGCACCTCGACCAGAACGCCGACCACCGTGGCAAGTGCCGCGCCGGAATTCAAGCCGAACAGGCTGATTGCGACGGCGACGGCAAGCTCGAAGAAGTTCGACGTACCGATAAGGGCGCAGGGGGCGGCGACATTGAACGGCACTTTCCAGATGCGGGCCGCGAAATAGGTCAGGAAGAAGATGCCATAGGACTGGATCAGGAGCGGCACCGCGATCAGCACGATCAGGATCGGCCGCTCGACGATGACATGCCCCTGAAAGCCAAAGAGCAGCACCACAGTGACCAGAAGGCCGATCACGGAAACGGGTTTCAGCGAAGCGGTGAAATCCGCAACCGCCTTTTGCGCCTCCGCGCCCGAGGCGCGGCCGGTCAGCCATTTCCGGGTCAGGAACCCGGCGACAAGCGGGATCACCACATAAAGGCCGGTGGCCAGAAGCAGCGTCTCCCACGGCACGGCGATGTCGGTCACGCCGAGCAGCAGGGCGACGATGGGTGCGAAGGCGAAGATCATCACCACATCGTTGAGAGAGACCTGCACGAGCGTGTAGGTGGCATCGCCCCGGGTGAGCTGGCTCCACACGAAAACCATGGCCGTGCAGGGGGCAGCGCCCAGAAGGATGAGGCCGGCAATGTATTGCTGTGCATCGGCGGGCTCGATCCATGGCGCAAAGACATATTCGAAGAACAGAACGCCAAGGGCTGCCATGGTGAAGGGCTTGATGAGCCAGTTGACGGCGAGCGTCAGGACAAGCCCCTTGGGGCGGTCGCCAATATGGCTGAGGCTCGCGAAATCGACATTGACCATCATCGGGAAAACCATGGCCCAGATGAGCACGGCGACGACCAGATTGACCGAGGCGTATTCGAGCGAGGCGAGGAAACCGAACACGCCCGGGATCAGATTGCCGAGCGCTATGCCTGCGATGATACAGAGCGCCACCCACACGGACAGGTATTTCTCGAAGAAGCCGATGCCACCCGCCGGGGCGTCATTGTGGTTCAGAATATGGTGGGTCATCAGTGAATCCTATTCGGAGTGAGCCCGTGTGCGGCCGATATCATCTAGGCGGCGCTGCAGGGAAAGCCGGTCGAGCGAGGCGAGTGGCAGCGCCGTGAAAATGGAAATGCGGTTGTTGAGCATGCGATAGGTGTCGGCAAAGGCCAGATGCTTTTCGGCCTCGGTGCCGGTGGCTGCCGCCGGGTCCGGCAGGCCCCAGTGCGCCGTCATCGGCTGGCCCGGCCAGACCGGACAGGCCTCTTCGGCGGCGCTATCGCAAAGGGTGAAGACGAAATCCAGCTTCGGCGCATCGGGCGTTGCAAACTCTACCCAGTCTTTCGAACGTGCGAAGGTAACGTCGTGGTTCATATGCTCCAGCAGTTCCAGCGCATAGGGATGCACCGCGCCACGCGGCTGGGAGCCCGCCGAGTAAGCGTTGAAGCGGCCTGCGCCAACGCGGTTCAGGATGGCTTCAGCGAGGATCGAGCGGGCCGAGTTCCCGGTGCACAGAAAGAGCACGTTGAAGGGCTGATCGCGCATGGTCTCGCCTCCTAGCAATGGCAGGTCGCCGCCTCGATGGCGGGGCGGCACAGTTCGGGGTTTCCATTGCAGCAGTCTTCCATGAGGAAGGCGAGGAGATCGCGGAAGCCGGTCATGTCGGCGGAGTAGCGAATGATGCGCCCTTCCCGCTCGGCGCGGATCAGGCGCGACTGCGAAAGAACCTTGAGGTGCGCGGAGGCGGTATTCTGAACAACGCCGAGCCTGGCTGCGACCTCCCCTGCTGGCAAACCCTCCGGCCCCGCCCGAACAAGAAGGCGGAACACATCTAGCCGGGTCTCCTGACCAAGCGCGGCGAGTGCGTTTATGGCTTCGATTTTCTGCATTATCTACATATCCGGATTTATCGATGTATTAAAGTGTTTTTTGCATGGTTGCGGAATGGCGTCAAGAGGGATTGAGAGGGGCTGGATGAAAGCCGGACCGCGCTCTTGCGCACTTTCCCAATGGGTACCGGGTCAAGTCCGGGATGACGACCTCATTCTCCCCGTCCTGACGGGGAGAAGGTCCCGGCAGGGGGATGAGGGGCTGGCGGTGCCTTGCGATCTTCTCCACCTCTGTCGGCATCCTTGCAAGTGATGGCGCCTGCCCCTCATCCTCACCTTCTCACCGCAAACGGGGAGAGGGGGGGGGCGTTTGACGCTGGCGTGCACTCTTCAAACGGAGCATGAGCGAGCACCTGGCTGTGTTCCTGCGCACTCTGCGGCACCTCGAGCCGCCTCTCAATGGGCCCCGCGTCTCGCTCCCGTCCGCCTGGACGAAGAAGATGGAGCCATCCATCAGGCTGAAGCAGGGGGGGCGGTACCATACGAAACGGAGAATCGTTGCTTCGAAACCCGCGAATCTTCCTCCACGTCAAGAAAGTTTGCACCGCAGCATCGTCCACGCTAATCATACCGCGTCGTTTTGGCGCGGAGGGGAGTTTCGCGCCGGGCAACCCCGCCCCATCCTTCTCTTCCCGGAGTTCTTGCCAGTGCAGATTAAGAAGATCCTTGTCGCAAACCGTTCTGAAATCGCCATCCGCGTCTTTCGCGCAGCCAATGAACTCGATATCCGAACGGTGGCCATCTGGGCCGAGGAGGACAAGTATTCGCTGCACCGGTTCAAGGCGGACGAATCCTATCAGGTCGGGCGCGGGCCGCATCTGGAACGCGATCTCGGCCCCATCGAGAGCTATCTGTCGATCGATGAGGTGATCCGCGTTGCCAAACTTTCGGGCGCGGATGCCATTCATCCAGGCTACGGTCTCCTGTCGGAGAGCCCGGAATTCGCCGAAGCCTGTGCGGAAAACGGCATTGTCTTTATTGGACCGAAGCCCGAGACCATGCGCCGCCTTGGCAACAAGGTTGCTGCCCGCAATCTGGCCATTGAGGTCGGTGTGCCGGTGGTTCCGGCAACGGAGCCGCTGCCGGACGATATGGCCAGGGTCGCCGAGATGGCCGAGGAGGTGGGCTTCCCGGTCATGCTCAAGGCTTCCTGGGGCGGTGGCGGGCGCGGCATGCGCGTTATCCGCAGCAGCGAGGACCTGGAGCATGAAGTCACCGAGGCGAAGCGCGAGGCCAAGGCCGCTTTCGGCAAGGACGAGGTCTATCTGGAGAAGCTGGTCGAGCGCGCGCGGCATGTGGAGGTGCAGGTGCTGGGCGATACGCATGGCAATGCCGTGCATCTGTTCGAGCGCGACTGCTCCATCCAGCGCCGCAACCAGAAGGTCGTGGAGCGTGCGCCCGCACCCTATCTCAACGACGAGAAGCGCGCCGAACTGTGCGGATACGCGCTGAAGATTGCCGAGGCGACCAATTACATCGGTGCCGGCACGGTCGAATTCCTCATGGATGCCGATACGGGCGCATTCTATTTCATCGAGGTCAATCCGCGTATCCAGGTGGAGCACACGGTCACCGAAGAGGTCACCGGCGTCGACATTGTGAAGGCGCAGATCCACATTCTGGAAGGCAAGAAGATCGGCGACAAGGCGTCGGGCGTTCCGGCGCAGGCCGATATCCGCCTCAATGGCGATGCCCTCCAGTGCCGCATCACCACCGAGGACCCGGAGCAGAATTTCATTCCCGATTACGGCCGCATCACCGCCTATCGCGGCGCGACCGGTTTCGGCATCCGGCTCGATGGCGGTACGGCTTATTCCGGCGCCGTCATCACGCGGTTCTACGATCCGCTCCTGGAAAAGGTCACGGCCTGGGCGCCGACGCCCGAAGAGGCGATCGCCCGGATGGACCGTGCGCTCCGCGAGTTCCGCATTCGCGGCGTGGCGACCAACCTGACCTTCCTTGAAGCGATCATTAGTCACCCGAATTTCCGCAACGCTTCCTATACGACGCGGTTCATCGATGAGACGCCCGAGCTCTTCACGCAGGTCAGGCGGCAGGATCGCGCCACCAAGCTCCTCAACTATCTGGCCGATGTCACGGTGAACGGCCATCCCGAGGCGCGCGGTCGGGCACTGCCCAATGCCGAGGCAGCCGCACCGCATGTGCCTTATGTGGACATGCCGGTGCCGGATGGCAGCAAGCAGACTTTCGACAGCCTCGGCGCCGAGGGGTTCGCAAAATGGATGCGCGAGCAGGAGCGCGTGCTCGTCACCGACACCACCATGCGCGATGCGCATCAGTCGCTGCTCGCAACACGCATGCGCACCTTCGACATGGCGCGCATTGCCGGTGTCTATGCCCGCGCCCTGCCAGAGCTTCTTTCGCTGGAATGCTGGGGCGGGGCGACCTTCGATGTCGCCATGCGTTTCTTGACGGAGGACCCGTGGGAGCGCCTTTCACGCATTCGCGAGGGCGCTCCGAACCTGCTTTTACAGATGCTTTTGCGCGGGGCGAATGGCGTCGGTTACACCAATTATCCCGACAATGTCGTGCAGCATTTCGTCAGGCAGGCGGCCGCAGGCGGCATCGATCTCTTCCGTGTGTTCGACTGCCTCAACTGGGTGGAGAACATGCGCGTGGCGATGGACGCGGTGCGCTCCGAAGGCAAGCTGTGTGAAGCCACGATCTGCTATACGGGCGATCTGCTCGACCCGGACCGCGCCAAGTACGACCTCAAATACTATGTCGGTCTCGCTGGCGAGCTTGAAGCTGCCGGTGCCAATATCATCGCCATCAAGGACATGGCGGGCCTTCTGAAGCCGGGTGCTGCGCGCGTGCTGTTCAAGGCGCTGCGCGAGGCGACCGACCTGCCGCTCCATTTCCACACGCATGACACGTCCGGCATTTCCGCCGCGACGGTGCTTGCTGCCGTGGAAAGCGGCGTGGACGCGGTGGATGCGGCAATGGACGCGCTCTCCGGCAATACGTCGCAGCCCTGTCTCGGCTCCATCGTCGAGGCGCTCAAGGGGGATGCCCGCGATACCGGGCTCGACCGTGAATGGGTGCGCCGCATCTCCTTCTACTGGGAGGCCGTACGCAACCAGTATGCGGCCTTTGAGAGCGACCTGAAAGGCCCGGCTTCCGAGGTCTATCTGCACGAAATGCCGGGTGGGCAGTTCACCAATCTGAAGGAGCAGGCCCGCTCGCTGGGTCTAGAGACCCGCTGGCACGAGGTCGCGCGCGCCTATCATGACGTCAACATGATGTTCGGCGACATCGTCAAGGTCACGCCCTCCTCCAAGGTCGTGGGCGACATGGCACTGATGATGGTCTCGCAGGACCTGACGGTCGCCGATGTCGAAAACCCGGAGAAGGATATCGCCTTCCCGGATTCGGTTGTCTCCATGCTGCATGGCGATCTCGGTCAACCGCCTGCGGGCTGGCCGGTGGCCCTGCAGAAGAAGGTTCTGAAGGGCGGCAAGCCGATCACCGTGCGCCCGGGCTCCCTGCTCGAACCTGCAGACCTTGAGGCCGACCGGAAGGCGCTGGAAGAGAAGCTTGGCCGGAAGGTCAGCGAGTACGAGTTTTCGTCCTGGCTGATGTATCCGAAAGTCTTCACCGACTTTGCCGCCGCATCGGAAAGCTACGGCCCCGTCAGCGTTCTGCCGACACCGGTCTATTTCTACGGCATGGAGCCGGAGGATGAGATCTTCGTCGACATCGAGCGCGGCAAGACGCTCGTCATTCGCTGTCTTGCCGTCGGCGAGGTGGACGAAAAGGGCATGGTCACCGTCTTCTTCGAGCTCAATGGCCAGCCCCGCCGGGTCAAGGTTCCCGACAGGGTTCACGGTGCATCCGCTTCCGCTGCCCGCCGCAAGGCGGAGGCCGGAAACGAGGCGCATGTGGGGGCGCCGATGCCGGGTGTGGTTTCCACGCTCGCCGTCAAGCCGGGACAGAGCGTGCAGTCCGGCGATGTGCTTCTGTCCATCGAGGCCATGAAGATGGAAACCGCGCTTCACGCCGAACGCGACGGGACGATTGCCGAGGTTCTTGTGGGCGCCGGCGATCAGATCGACGCCAAGGACCTTCTGGTCGTGTTCGAGAGTGGTGATTGACGCCATGGATTGACGTGCGCGATTAAACCGATTTAGATGCGGCGCAATCAGGTGGTTTTCCTGATGCGCCGTTTCCTTTTTGGAGCCCCACATGTCTTTCCGGAACGCGTCCATCGGGCGCTGGGCCGTTGCGGCCTCATTCTTTGTCAACGGCTTCATGGTGGGTAGCTGGGCACCGCAGATCCCCGTGGTTGCTTCGCGTTTCGATCTGAGTGAGACGGCACTTGGGCTGTTGATCCTCGTTTTCGGCTGCGGCGCGGTGTCGGTCATGCCGCTCTGCGGTTATCTGATCGGCCGTTTCGGTTCCCGCGCCATCCTGCGGGTCGCCGCTTTTATATGCGCGCTGTCCTTTGCCGGTCTGGTCGCGGCCACGCAGATCTGGCAGATGGTTGCGGCGCTGGTCTTTTTTGGTGCGTTTCTCGGAGCGATGGACATTTCCATGAACGCCAATGCCGTGGCGGTGGAGCGGTCGCTCGGGCGGGCGGTGATGTCCTCCTCGCACGGTTTCTGGAGCCTCGGCGGCTTTGTCGGCGCCGGTGTCGGCGGTCTGCTTCTCGAGCGCTACGGCTACATGGCGCATGCGGGCATGGTGGTTGCGTTCGCCTTTGCGCTTGTGCTCATCGCGCTTCCCTTTTTGATTGTCGAAGCGCGGCCCGTGGCGGGGCAGGCGGGGCATGGGCGCGGCGGGCTGCCGCGCAACCCCATGATCTATGTGACGGGACTGGTCGCACTCATCTGCATGCTACCGGAAGGCGCGGTGCTCGACTGGGCTGCACTCTACCTGCGGCAGGAAATGGGCGCCGGCATTGCCGAGGCGAGCCTCGCCTTCACGGCGTTTTCAGGCACGATGGCGATGATGCGGTTTGCCGGCGACCGGCTGCGCAACCGTTTCGGTGCCGTGCGCACATTGCGTTATTCGGGGGTCGTTGCGACTGTCGGCATGCTCGGGGCAGGGCTTGCCCCGACGCCCATGCTGGCGACGATCGCCTTTGCGTTAAGCGGGATGGGGATCGCCAACATGGTGCCGATCGTCTTTTCCGCGGCCGGCAATCAGCCCGGGCTCTCACCTGGAGCAGGCATGAGCGTTGCAACCACGATCGGCTATTCCGGCATGCTCGTTGCCCCCTCGCTTGTGGGGTTCATCGCCGAGAGAACCGGTTTCGCACCGATCTTCATCGCGTTTTCGGTTCTGCTCGCCTGCGTCCTGATGCTGGCCAATCTCGTCAGCTCCGCTGACACGATCGCCGTCCAGCCAGCTGGCGGAGCCTGACACCGGATCCGGGCCTGGAGCGTACCCCCTTTTGGATCCGATGCTCTAAATATTGCCCATCAGCATCAGGATCAGGACGATGACAAGGATCAGGCCGAGTATGCCTGACGGTCCGTAGCCCCATCCACGCGAATGCGGCCATGCGGGAATGGCACCGAGCAGGATGAGGATGAGAATGATGATGAGGATTGTGCCGAGCGACATCGCGTTCTCCTCGCTGTCTTGAAAGCCTTGCAATTCAACGCTTCAGATGGCTTCAGGTTCCCTCGAGACAAAAACGGGCCGGCACGCTGCGAAGAGCGTGCCGGCCCGCAAATCTGACAGGCTGGGCCTGCTATTCAGCCGGTCTGGGGAAGGGGGCTTCCGGAATGTCGGAAGTCTTCGTCGAAGCCTCCTGTTTTTTTCCGCGCCGGAACAGACGCGCGAACAGGCCGCGCCGCTTCTGTCCGGCCGGAAGGGTTTCGCGCGTGAACACCATCAGGGCCGAGGGGGTCACGATGAGGGTCAGAGCCGTTGCGAAGGTCAGGCCGTAGACGATGGCGCCGGACAGTGAAATCCACCACTGAGTGGAGGGTGCGCCGATGGTGATCTCCTGGTGGAACAGTTCGAGACCCAGACCAAAGGCGATCGGCAGAACGCCGAGCACGGCAGAGATGGCCGTCAACATCACCGGCCGTGCGCGCTCGCGGCAGGTCTGCAGGATGGCCTCCTGCTTTTTCCAGCCCTCGTGCCGCAGCCTGTCATAAGTGTCGATCAGTACGATGTTGTTGTTCACCACCACGCCGGCGAGCGCGATCACACCGATGCCGGACATGACGATGCCAAAGGGCTGACCGGTGATGAGCAGGCCGAGGAACACGCCGATGGTGGCCATGACAACGGTCATCAGCACAAGGAAGACGCTGGTGAACTTGTTGAACTGGGCAAGGAGCACCACGAAAATCAGGAAGATCGCCGCGCCAAACGCTTTTGACAGGAAGGCGCTCGCCTCCTCGCTTTCCTCGTTCGAGCCGGCGAGCTTCCAGCGCGTTGCGCCGAGATCCATGTCGCTCAGCGTCTGGGTGACCTCGGCCTGAACAGCGGAGACCTGATAGCCGCTTGCCACATTGGCGCTGACCACGATGGTGCGCTGACCGTCGATGCGGTTGAGGATGCCGGTCGAACGCTCGGGTTCGCGCGAGACGAAGTTGGCAATCGGCACCGGCCCCTGTGAAGTCTGCACACGCAGTTGGTCGAGCGCGGAGAGAGTACGCCGGTCCTCGGGCAGGCGCAGGCGGATATCGACAGCGTCGTCGACGCCGGCGGGCCGGTATTCCGAGAGCTTCAGACCATTGGTCACGAGCTGAACCACGGTACCCACGGAGACAGGGCTGATCCCATACTGCGCGGCCCGGGCGCGGTCCACCTTGATCGCCCAGTCAATGCCGGGCGGGGGAAGACCATCAGAGATATCGATGACTCCCGGAACATTCGCGATCGCCCGCGCGACATCCGCAGCCTGATCGTTCAGGTTGGCCGGATCCGCTGCCGAAAGGCGAATCTGGATCGGCTGTCCCGTCGGCGGCCCTGCATCGGGCACGCGAACCTCGATCTCAACGCCCGGCGTGCCGGCGAGTTCACGGCGCAGATCGTCGAGAATCTTGCTGGCCGGCTCACGTTCGCGCCAGTCGATGAACTCATACTGGATGACGCCGATGACATCTTCATCGATGTCCTGCCCGCCGCCGCGGGTCTTGCCGACGCGGGTGTAGACGGATTCGATGCCCGGCCAGTTGAGCAGCTTTTCCTCGGCGGGCTTTGTCAGCCTGTCCATCTCTTCGAGAGAGAGATTGCCGCGGGCGTGGACATACATCAGGCCGTATTCCGGCTCGACATTGGGGAAGAATTCAACGCCGGCGCCGTATTGCGAGTAGGAATAGATGATGCCGCCGAGAAGTCCGACCGTAAGAAGCAGGACGGTTTTTGGAAAGCGGACGGCCTGCTTCACGAGCTTCATATACCAGCCATCGGGCTTCTGCTCTTCCTCGACATGCGCCTTGGCGAAAATCGCGCCGAGAGTGGGGGTGAAGATCAGGGCGTAGATCATGGATGCGCTGAGCGTGACGATCAGCGTGATCGGCAGGTATTTCATGAACTCGCCGACAATGCCCGGCCAGAAGAGGAGTGGCGAGAAGGCGGCGATGCGGGTCATGGTAGCGGCAATGACGGGACCGGCCATGCGTTTGGCCGCCAGCTCGAAGGCCTGCGCCTTGTCCATGCCTTCGGTCATGCGGCGTTCGGCGAATTCGGTCACGATGATCGCGTCGTCCACCAGCATGCCGACTGCCAGAATGAGGCTGAAGAGCACCACCATGTTGACGGTGAAACCACCGAGCGAGAGCGCATAAATGCCCATCAGGAAGGATGCGGGAACCGCAAGGCCGATCAGCAGGGAGGCGCGGCCGGAGAGGGTGTAAAGGACAACGATGAAGACCAGGATCACGGCGATCAGGACGTGGTTCTGAAGGTCCTTCAGCATATCGCGGATCATCACCGACTTGTCCTGGCTGTAGGACACGGTGATGTTGCCATCGGCGGCCTGCTCGAATTCGGCGGCCGCGGCCTTAACCGAATCGACCGTTTCGACGAGATTGGCGCCGACGCGCTTCTTGACCTCGATGGCGATCGCGTTTCTGCCATTCAGGCGGGTGATGGTCTCGGCATCCTTGAACGTGGAGCGGATCGCGGCCAGATCGCGGGCGCGCACAACGGCATCCGGGCTGGAGACGATCGGCAGGTTGGCCACGTCCTCGACCGTTTCGATCAGCGAAGGCACCTTGACTGCATAGCGTCCGGCTTCGCCTTCCAGCGAGCCGGCTGCCACCAGGCTGTTCGAAGCGTTGACACCATTGATCATCTGGTCGAGCTGCAGGCCGTAGGACGACAGTTTCATCGGATCGATGAGAATCTCGACCAGTTCGTCCCGTGAGCCCTGAAGCGTGCCCTCGAGTACGCCGGGAATTTCCTCGATCCGGTCCCTGAGCTCCCGCGCAGCGGTGGACAGGACACGCTCCGGCACATTGCCGGCCAGCGTTACGACCAGGATCGGGAATTCCGAGATATTGACCTCATGCACCGAAGGTTCGTCGGCGCCCTGCGGCAGCTCGCGCCGGGCATCGGCCACCTTGGCGCGCACATCCTCGATGGCGTTGGAAAAGTCGTAGCCGGCCTGGAACTCGACAAGGACAAAACCGCCGCCCTGATAGGCGGAGGAGCGCATTTCCTTGACGCCCTCCAGGCTTTTCAGCCGGGTTTCGATGGGGCGAAGCAGGAGCCGTTCCGAATCCTCGGGCGAGATACCCTGATAGGTCAGGCTCACATAGATGATCGGGATCGGAACATCCGGCTCGGCTTCCTTCGGAATGCTGACATAGGCCAGCGATCCGGCGATCACGAAGAAGAGCAGGATGGATAAGGTCAGCCTGGCGTTCTGAATTGCAATACGGACGATGTCCATCGGGCAGGTCCTGTCTTGTCCCGTCAGCGCGCTGCCGTCGTTCTCCTGATAACGGAGGCGCTCTGTTTCGTTGTCTTGCAGCCTCCCGGGCGGAAACCGGTTTCCGCCGTTGCGGACTGCCTCAGCGGCTGGTCATTTCAGAGGCGAGGACGCCGGCCAGTTCCCGTATCAGCTTCTGATCGGCAACCTCGGTCTTCACCGCATCGCCCTCGGTCACCAGATCCTGCCCGGAAACGATCACCCGGGCGTCGGCCGGGATGCCCGCAAGGAAGAGGGCGCGCGGCGTGTCGTCGACCAGATCGATGGGGTAGAACACGACCTTGCTGTCGTCATTAACGGCGCGGACGCCGAGTTCACCGTCCTCGTTCAGCGTGACCACGGAGCGCGGCAGGGCCACAGCTTCCACCGGCTCGGCATGAATGTTGATCTCCGCAGTCATGCCCGCTGGGATGTCGCCGTTCGGATTGGGTACCGCCACTTCGATGCGGAAGGTGCGGGTCTGTTCCGAGGCTTCACGGCTGACGAAGCGCACTTCGCCCCTGACACTGGAGCCGTTGACAAGCCGAACCTCCGCACCGTCGCCGACATCGACGGAACCGAGATCGTGTTCGCTGACCTCGCCCACGGCAATCACCGGGTCGAGTTTGATGAGCGTGGCGACTTCCTGGCCCTGCATGGCGGAGGAACCGAGCTCCACGTCGACTTTATCTATGATGCCGTCGAAGGGGGCGCGAACCGTAATGCGTGCAAGGTCGGCTTCGGCCGCTTCAAGCTGTGAGCGGGCGCTGGCCAGTGCAGAACGGGCGCTGTCGAGTTGCAGTCGTGCCAGATTTCCGGACTTGGCCAGACGGTCAGCGGCTTCGGATTCGGCCTCGCGCTGCGCCAGGACCTGGCGCGCGGTTTCGACCGCGGCCTCCTTGTCCTCGGTCTCAAGCCTCAGGATCAGGTCGCCGGCAGAGACATTGTCACCCTTGGAAACCGGCAGTTCCGAAACGACGCCACCGGCACGCAGGGCCAGGGCGGAGCGCTTGTCTGCGGCGGTCTTGCCGGAAACGCGGATTGTGCGTGAATGATCGATGCGCGGCGGTGTGGCGACGGTAACCGTCTGCGCTTCCGCCGGTTTGTTCTCCGGGCGCTGCGCAACGGTCTGTGTTTCCTCGCTGGCGCTGCCGGCAGAGGAGAATTCCCCCGTAGCGATCCAGGCGGTTGTCGCGACCAGAACGGCAATCGCGGCAAGTTTATGCAACCTTATCTTCGGCATGTCGTTTTCCGATGCGATAGAGCCGGCCGGTCAAGTAAGGACTGGCCCGATATGGGGACTGCCCGCGCAGAATTCAATTCGCCTGGGCGCAAGGGCACGAAGCCCGTATCTTGCGACAAAAGCACGCTCCTATATCGCACGCGCGGGCTTTACAAAAGCCAAACGGCTATTGCTCCTGACATCAACGAACGTTGGCCCGGAACCAGAGTGCGAGCAAATACAGGCGGCCTCTGCGCGCATGTTGCGCGAAGGTTGGGACATATTGACAAAATCCGTTATTTTGTCAATGGTCATTGAAAGGAAGTGCAGGCAATGAATCTGATCGCCAGATGTACCGATGATCCGAAGCGGGAGCGTATCCTCGATGGCGCCATGAAGGTGTTCCTCGCCTATGGCTTCGCGCGAACCACGATGGACGACATTGCCCGCTCGGCCGAGGTCTCCCGGCCCGCGCTTTACCTCCAGTTTCGCAACAAGGCCGATATTTTTCGCGCCATTGGCGCGTGTGTTCTCGAACAGTCGCTCGAAGGCGCGCGGCAGGGACTGGCTGAAGACGGCACTTTTGGCGAGCGAATGATGACGGCGCTCGATCGCGCCCTGTTCGGACTGATCGAAACCATCGACCAGTCGGCGCACGGGCAGGAGATTCTCGATATGGAGAACAAGATCGCCGCCGACATCATCGCCGAGTGGCGTGACGGGCTAACCTCCATCGTTGAGGCGGCTGTGGCGGACGAGGCAGCCCGGACGCGTGCCGATCTCGAGGGGCAGGGTCTCTCCGCGCGGGGGCTGGCCGAGATCCTGCTTGACGGTCTCGAAGGCATGCGCATGCGCGGACTGTGCGGTAAGCCGGCGATAGAAGGCGCGGGGCGGCTGGTACGCATTCTCGAGATTTCCATGGCCGCGGCGCAGCCGGGGCGCGGCTGAGGCCCTGATCCGGGGCGTTTGCATTCCTGCAATCCCTGCAGCGGAATCGGCCCCGGCCAGTTCTATTGTGCCGTCCAGCCGCCATCCATGGGCAGGGCCGTGCCGGTCATCTGGGCCGCATGGTCGGAACACAGGAAGACCACCAGCCCACCCAGTTCCTCGATGGTGACGAATTCGCGGGTCGGCTGTCTGGCGAGCATCACTTCGCGTACGACCGTCTCACGATCCATGCCATGCACTTTCATCTGGTCGGGAATCTGCGCTTCCACCAGAGGCGTGAGCACATAGCCGGGACAGATGGCGTTGCAGGTGATGCCGGTCTCAGCCAGTTCCAGAGCGACTGTCTTGGTCAGGCCCACGACGCCATGCTTGGCGGCCACATAGGCGGATTTGAAGGGTGAGGCGCGCAGGCCGTGCGCCGACGCTATGTTGACGATGCGGCCGCGGCCGGCCTTCTTCATGTGCGGGATCGCAGCGGCGATGGTGTGGAAGGATGACGAAAGATTGATCGCCAGAATGGCGTTCCACTTTTCGACGGGAAACTCTTCGACCGGAGCGACATGCTGTATGCCGGCATTGTTGACGAGAATGTCGAGGCCACCGAAGCGCTTTACCGCGTGTTCGACAAGATCGCGACAGGCGTTCGGGTCCGACATGTCGGCGCGCGCATAGGCCGCTTTCACGCCGTGATCATCGGCAAGCTTCTCTGCGAGAGCGTGGTCGTCGGGGCTGTCGGTGAACGAGTTCAGCACGATGTTGCAGCCGCTGGCTGCCAGCGCTTCGGCGACACCGAGGCCGATGCCGGAGGTTGAGCCGGTGATGACAGCGGTCCGATTGTGCTTGCCCGGTTCGTCCTGCATGGCATGGCCCTTCGTTGAAGCTGGGGAACTGGAGTGATGCTGCAACGCAGCAAAGCGACGGATGCAGACGCTGTCAAGCGAGGCGATCTGCGCAAATGCGCTTCTGCGCCATTGACATTCGGGCCGGTCTCGGCCACCTCAAGCCCGATACGGCTGAAAACGGGACAGTTCCCCCATGACCGGAACATTCACGGCCAGCAAATCTGTGAGCGGCTATTTCTCTTCGCCATTCCCGCGGCGTGATGCGGTGGGTGTTGCCGTCGGCAACGTCATTGTCGGCGGGGATGCGCCCGTGGTCGTCCAGTCGATGACGAACACCGACACGGCGGATGTGGACCGCACGGTCGCGCAGGTGGCGGCGCTTCATCGTGCGGGGTCGGAGCTGGTGCGCATCACGGTCGATCGCGACGAGGCGGCGGCTGCCGTTCCGCGCATCCGCGAGCGGCTGGAGCGCGTCGGCATTTTCGTACCGCTGGTCGGCGATTTCCACTATATAGGCCACAAGCTGCTGGCCGATCATCCGGCCTGTGCAGAGGCGCTGGCGAAATATCGCATCAACCCCGGCAATGTCGGCTTCAAGGACAAGAAGGACCGCCAGTTTGCTGCGATCATCGAAACGGCGATCAAATACGACAAGCCGGTGCGCATCGGCGTCAACTGGGGGTCGCTCGACCAGGAGCTGCTGACGCGCCTGATGGACGAGAACCAGAACAATGGCTCGCCCATGACGGCGCAGGAGGTGACGCGCGAGGCCATCGTGCAGTCGGCGCTGCTTTCGGCGGAACTTGCCGAGGAGATCGGCCTCGGCCGTGACCGGATCATCCTGTCGGCCAAGGTGAGCCAGGTGCAGGACCTGATCGCGGTCTATACCGAGCTCGCACGGCGCTCCAACCATTCGCTGCATCTCGGGCTCACGGAAGCCGGGATGGGCACGAAGGGTATCGTTGCCTCGTCGGCGGCGATGGGCATCCTGCTGCAGCAGGGTATTGGCGACACGATCCGCATTTCGCTGACGCCGGAGCCCGGTGGCGACCGCACCCGCGAGGTGCAGGTGGCACAGGAGCTTCTGCAGACCATGGGCTTCCGCCAGTTCCTGCCGGTGGTTGCCGCATGCCCCGGCTGCGGCCGTACGACGTCGACCGTCTTTCAGGAACTGGCCCAGAAGATCGAAGGCGATCTGCGCAAGAACATGCCGGTCTGGCGCAAGAAGTATCCGGGAGTGGAAAGCCTCAAGGTTGCGGTGATGGGCTGCATCGTCAATGGGCCGGGCGAATCCAAACATGCCGATATCGGCATTTCGCTGCCTGGCACGGGCGAGACTCCCGCTGCACCGGTCTTCATCGACGGCAGGAAGGCCGCGACGCTGCGGGGCGGGGACATCGCCGCGGAGTTTGAAAAAATGGTCGGCGACTATATCGAAAAGCGTTTCGGCTCCCGCGAGGCGGCGGAATAAAGTTTAGTTTTCCCGGTCCGCCAGGTTTGACGTCACATTCTGGGTGAGCTCGCGCAAGAGTTCCGCCAGAAGTTCGCGACGCGCGGCTGGCATCGAGGCGAAGAGGGCAAGCTCGCTTTCCATGTCTGCCCGGAAGGCCTCTTCAGCACGCTTTATCCCGGTGCCCGTCAGACCGACGATCATGCTGCGCCCGTCCTCGGGCGAGGGGATTCGCTCGACCAGGCCGGCCTTTTCAAGCCGTTTCAGCCTGTGTGTCAGGCCGCCCGAAGTGATCATCAGGGATTTGTAGAGTTCGGTTGGCGTCAGCCGGTAGGGCGGCCCCGCGCGACGCAGGGTGGCGATGACGTCGAACTCGCCGCGATCGAGATCGAAGGCGGCGAAGGTTTCCTCGATACCGGGGCGGACAAGCATTGAAAGCCGGTAGATGCGGCCGAGAATGCTCATGGGGCTCGTGTCCAGGTCAGGAAGCTCGCGTGCCCACTGCGCGCGCAGGCGATCGACATGATCCTCGCCGGTTTTCTCAATGCTCATCAAGGCCCTCTATCGTCTGCGACTCCGAATGGCTCACTATATATCTTGACACAAAGATATATTGCAACTATCTTTGCGTTAAGACACTTGCTCTCAGGCCATCGCCTGCGGACACTTGAGGAGGAAGGGAGAGACAGCCATGTTTGAGATCATCAGACGTTCACAGCAGAAGCCGAGCCCGAAGGGGACCGTGACGTTCGAGGGAGAACCATATGGCGGACAGGTTTCGATGTTTGTCATGAACAGTCCGCCCGGCCACGCCACCGGCCTGCACAAACATCCCTATTCGGAAACCTGGGTGCTGCATTCGGGTGAGGCGGAGTTCACGGTGGGCGATGAGACGGTGCGGGCGCATGCCGGCGATATTGTCGTCGTCCCGGCCGACACGCCGCACAGCTTTGCCAATGTCGGATCTGAACGTCTCGACATTGTCTGCATCCATGCGTCGGGGCGCATCGAGCAGGAGAACCTTTAAGGCATGCAGGCGGGGCCGGCGGGTCTGTGGCTCACCGGCCTTTCTCAGGCGCTTGCGGTAAGCTGTTCCGGATCGTTGCGCCAGTGCGTGATCTTTTCGGCGAGTTTCTGCGGGGAGATCGGCTTGGGCAGATAATCGTCCATGCCGGCGCCCAGGCATCTCTCGCGGTCGCCCCTCAGTGCGTGCGCGGTGATGCCTATGATCGGAGTATGCGTACCGCTCGCGGCTTCGTGCTCCCGGATCGCGGCCGTTGCCTCGTAGCCGTTCATCTCCGGCATGGAGACGTCCATGAGAACGAGCCCGGGCTTCAGCGTGCGCAGCATCTCCACTGCCGTCTTGCCGTTGCCTGCAATCCTGTATTTCAGGCCCATTCCATCAAGAATCTGGCTGAACACCAGCTGGTTGACCTCATTGTCCTCGGCAACCAGAACGTCGAGCGGCCCGTTGGCGCCGCGCGACCCCGAAAGACCGCGCTCGAGCGGTGTCGAGGCATGAATCTGGATCGGCTTCGCCGGGGCGGGGGCATCGCCCTGCGGCTGATCTGGGAGGGCGCGGCTTACCTGCATCACGGAGACGAGTGTTTCGAGAAGCATGGATGAGCGCGTTGGCTTGTTGAGATGGGCGGCGATGCCGCATTCGCTGACGAGACTCGCGGTGTCCGTCTGATCGACCGATGTCAGGAGGACAAGCGGGATGCCGGCGAGTGCCGTATCGGCCTTGATCTTCTTGGCGACGTCGGCGCCGTTCATGTCGGGCATCTGGTAATCGAGGATCACGCAGTCCACGCGTGCGTCGAGCTGGGCAGAGCGCTGAAGGAAGGCAAGGCCAACGGCGCCGCTTTCCGCGGCAGCGCATTCGAAACCCCAGCTGTTCAGCTGTTCCAGAAGGATTTCGCGGTTGATCGGATTGTCGTCGATCACGAAAACACGGGCCCCGGAAACGTCGACGGGTGCTGTCGCCTGTATCACGTTTGCCGTGTCAATGGCGAACGGCAGGGTGAAAATGAAGGTCGAGCCTTTTCCGACCTCGCTTGTCGCTTCAATCGAACCACCCATCAGTTCGGCAAGCTTCACGGCGATGGCGAGCCCGAGACCCGTTCCTTCGTGACGGCGGGTGGAGGAGGAGTCGACCTGCGCGAACTTGTCGAAAACCGCTTCCAGTTTGTCCGGCGGAATGCCAATGCCGGTGTCTTCCACACGAACCGTAACCTGCGTTGTGCCTCCTTCGGTTTTCCCCGAAACGTCGATCAGCACATGCCCCCGTTCGGTGAACTTTACGGCATTGCCAACAAGGTTCGTGGCGATCTGCCGGAAACGCCCCACATCACCGATAAAGGACGCGGAGAGCTCCGGGTCAACACGAACGATGAGTTCCAGATTCTTTTCGGCCACGCGAGACGAGACGAGTGCGGCCACATCCTCGATCGCTTCTCTAAGCCGAAAGGGTGCCTCGACCAGTTTGAGCTGACCGGCATCGATTTTGGAAAAATCAAGGATGTCGTTGATGATCGTCAGAAGAGCGGTGCCCGACTTGACGATCACGTCGACGAACATCGCCTGGCGCTGGTCGAGATTGGTGCGGGCGAGCAGTTCCGCCATGCCCATGACGCCGTTCATCGGCGTGCGGATCTCGTGGCTCATATTGGCCAGGAACTCCGATTTCGTCCGGTCGGCGGATTGCGCCTTTATCTTCTCGGCGGCGAGCGAAATGTTGGCGCTGTGCAGATCCTGGTGCGCTTTGGAGATGCGGCGGATCATTGGCTCGAAAATGCGAAGCGCGAGCAGGAGGCTTGCGCTAACCATGGCCACGGCAACGCCGAAGAGACCCCACTGGAGGGTGCCATGGCTTTCGATCATCCCCGCATTGAGCAGATCGGAGATGCGCTTAAGCTCCGGGCGCACCTGCGTGTTGGCCAGTGTCTGCAATTGCTTGAAAACGCGACGTGCCGTGGCGTTCTCATAGTCGGTGAACACCTCCAGCCTGTTGGCGAGCGAGATGATGTCGCGGATCTGGCTGCGGAGCGCCGGTTCCCCATTCTGGCCAAGCCAGATACGCCGCACCGAAGCCGGGACGGCATGTCCCGTAATGTCGGTCGCGGTCGGGGTGGTTTGCGGGACCGGTGCGCCTGCGTTGCCGCCGACCTGAAGGTTGCTAAGACGCTGGCTTTCCAGCGTGGTTATTTCCCCGCTGATGGCGAACTCGAGCGCCTGATAGGCGTCGTTCAATCTGGCCAGAGCCATCTCGAGCGCGCTGTGGCTCGCTTCAGTCTCGGCGGCGTCGCCGCGCGAGATGAGCTCAGCCTGCTCCAGCCGCAGCGCATTGTGAATCACATCGTTGGTGGCATCGGCCATATGGCTGATGAACGCACCGAAGCGCACCTGATTCTTGGTGACCTGTGTCCGCCAAAGAAGGAACCCGGTTCCCATGGCAACCGCGACCACGAAGCCAATCAGAAGCACGACCAGGCGCCCGCGCATATACTGCTGTGTACCTACGGTAGGCATTACTCTTCCCAAGACATCCCAATACCGTAAGAATTGAGCATCCGGATTAATGTCTGATTAACGCTAAAAGAACGTGTTTTTACACGGCCTTCCAAAATCGAAGGCGGCGTAGTGACGTCAAATTCCACATTCAGAAAAGCAAGACGAGCCGCATTGTTGTCGGCTCGCAAGAAAAAAGATGCAGAAAGCTGGGCTTAATTCTGTCGATCGGCCACAAATCGCGCGGCCTGCCGCAGGGTCTCGGCGCGCTCGCCGAATGGCTCCAGAATATCCTCTGCCTGGGCGACAAGCCCATTCAACTGACGGCGCGTCCAGTCGACGCCATGCAGGCCTGCCAGTGTCGCCTTGCCGGCGGCGGCGTCCTTGCCGGTCGCCTTGCCCATTGTTTCGCTGCTGGATGTGAGGTCCAGAAGATCGTCGGCCAACTGGAAGGCCAGTCCGATGGCAGCGCCGAATTCACCAAGACGCTCTATTTCTGCCGGTTGTGCGCCGCCGACCACGCCGCCGGCCTCGCAGGCGAACCGAATCAGGGCTCCCGTCTTCATGGCCTGAAGGCGAAGTATTTCTTCTTCACTGAGGCTCGAGCCTTCCGCGGCCAGGTCCAGCGCCTGCCCACCGGCCATGCCGCCGATGCCGGAAGCGCGGGCAAGCCGGTTGACGAGCGCGAGCCGCGCTTCTGCTGGCAAGGGCGTCTCGGGGGCGCTCACAATGTCGAATGCGTAGGTCAGCAGGCTGTCGCCAGCAAGGATCGCCGCGGCCTCGTCAAATGCGCGATGCACGGTCGGCTGGCCCCGCCGCAGATCGTCATCATCCATCGCCGGCAGATCGTCATGGACGAGGGAGTAGCAATGCACGCATTCCAGCGCTGCCGCCACGCGCAGCGCCGCCGTGTCGTCGCTTGCATCGAAGAGCGCGGCTGTTTCAAGAACGAGAAAGGGACGCAGGCGCTTGCCACCGTTCAGCACGCCGTGGCGCATGGCCCTGAGCAGCCGTTCGGGTCGATAAAGCTCACCCTCAAGCGGGCGCGCATCGAGCAGATCGCGCAGGGTGTTCTCAACCAGGCTCGCGCCAGCGGCCAGTTTAACCTCGAACGGGAGTATCATCGTCTCTTCCATGCCCGGAGCGATGCCGCTAATGGGCGCCCGGGTCAAGCCCGATTGCCGGTGCCATTGCGCCGCAGGCATTGGACCGCTATGCGAAAAGCTGTTTTTTAGAGGCATACATGACAGCGGGGGAACAGGTTTGAGCGGCCCGACAGTCGATCCCGAGAAAAAGCCGTCGACCAGAGGCGGCAGACGCCGTGGCCGCAGCGGCAAAACACGGACGGGGTCTGCGCGTCGCTGGCGTGGATGGCTTCTTCGCCGTGTTGTGATCGTCCTTGCCGTTCTGGCGCTGATTCCGGCCGGGTTGACAATTCTCTACAAGGTCCCGTTCATTCATCCGGTCTCTACATTGATGCTGCGGGACCTGGCGACGCTTGAGGGGTATGACCGTCGCTGGAAATCGCTCGAGGAAATGGGCACGCTGATCCAGTACTCCGTGATGATGTCGGAGGACGGGCAGTTCTGCGCCCATGATGGCATAGACTGGGCGGCGTTGAACCTTGTCATCAATGATGCGCTTTCCGGGGAAAAGGCCCGCGGCGCTTCCACCATTCCGATGCAGACGGTGAAGAACCTCTATCTGTGGCAGGGCCGTTCCTTCGTTCGCAAGGGGCTGGAACTGCCCCTGGCCGTCTATCTGGATCTTGTGCTTTCCAAGCGGCGCATTCTTGAAATCTATCTGAACATCGTCGAGTGGGGACCGAATATCTATGGTGCTGAAGCTGCGGCGCAGCACTATTTCGGCCGGCCGGCTTCCGAGCTTACCCGCCGGCAGGCGGCCCTTCTGGCGGTGACGCTGCCCAACCCGCTGGAGCGCAACCCGGCAAAGCCATCGGGCGGCCTCAGCCGGCTCGCCGCAAACATCGAGCAGCGGGCGCGCAAGGCGGGCGGTTATGTGGGGTGCCTGAAACCCTGATTACGGCGATTCTCCAAAAAATGCGCTGCGCCCCACTGGCCAAAACCCGTTTGGAGGTGTATAGGCACGCCGACTTCCAATTCCCGGCCGAAATGCTGGGCCCTGGATCAAGGGGCCGCAACGGCCTTTGACCGATTAGCGGAGCAGGACAATGGCTGTACCAAAAAGGAAAACGACGCCTTCGAAGCGCGGCATGCGCCGCTCGGCCGATGCCATCAAGGCACCGACCTATGTCGAAGACAAGAATTCGGGCGAGCTGCGTCGTCCGCACCACATCGACCTGAAGACCGGCATGTATCGCGGCCGTCAGGTTCTGGAGCCGAAGGACGCATAAGCGCCTTTTTCCAGTGGATTGCGAAAAGACCGGTCTCTGGCCGGTCTTTTTTCGTTTGTGTTATCCGCGCGCCTGCGCGCGCTTCTGGACGTCCTGAAGCACCGAGAGTGCCTTTTCCGCCTGTTTCTCGGGCACGAAGATGTGGTCGTGATGGAAAGCGGCGATCACATTGCAGGGTATGCCTTCCTCCGCGAGAGCCGTGGCAACGACCGCAGTGAGCCCGACACCGTCGAGTGCGGAATAGACCCTGAGGACGATCCGGCGCATCGGTATGCCGGTGTCGAAGCCAAGCGCCTCTGCGCGTTCAAGCGAAAGCACCAGCGTCGTGCCTTCCTCTTCGATGAAGATGCCCCTGGCGTCCTTGAAAAGTGTCTGCGCGACGTCCGGTCTGGCGCTGCAGAAGATGTAAATGTCCTCATCCAGAACCGGCGTCATGCCGGAAAGCATGGCCAGCCTGTTGCGAATGGGAGAGGACATTTCGTGTTTCCCGGGAGGTGGTTTCGGTCCGCGGGTGTACCTGCCGGATCAGGAATCGCCCATTGAATCGATCTTGCGCTGCATTGCCGCGATCTGCTCCCGTAAGTCCTTCAAATCGTCGGATCGGGGTGTGTCGTCACCCGTTTCCGTGTCCGCGGCGGGCTGTTCAGATGCGCCGGGCATCGGCGTAAACATGCGCATGGCGTTCTGAAACATCTCGATGTTGCGGCGGGTCTGCTCTTCAACCATTTTCATGGGTGCCGACATGCCCATCATATCCATGGAGGATGTCCCGAACGCCCTGTTCATCTGTTCGCGCATGCGCTCCTGCTCCTTCGAAAAGGCCGTCATGGACTGTTCGAGGAAGCTTGGAACAACCATCTGCATCTGGTCGCCGTAGAAGGCGATGAGCTGGCGCAGGAAGGACACCGGCAGCATGTTCTGCCCGTTGCGGTCGTTCTCCAGTTCGAAAATGATCTGGGTCAGAACCGAATGGGTGATGTCGTCGCCGGATTTGGCGTCATGGACAACGAAATTCTCATCGCGCTTCACCATTTCGGCGAGGTCCTCCAGCGTCACATAGGTGCTGGTGCCGGTGTTGTAGAGGCGGCGATTGGCGTATTTCTTGATGACGATCGGGTCGTCCTTGGCTGGCATTACTGACCTCCCCGTAGCACGGTGTCTATGGCGTCGCCTCCGGCCGTCTCTTTGCGTCGACCTGGAAAAACGATGCCCTGGATTCAAGGACCAGAGGCAGGATATGCGCAAAATCCGGTCGAATGAAAGCGGTTTTCGCAGTGGCGAAGACGCGGGCGCTTCCGTTCGGCGCTGCGCATGGGTTGCTGCGCTGCACACATCCGTTTGACTCGGCCCTGATTAGCCGCGACAAATGCGGATGAGGACAGTCCGTCATATGGGCTGCACATTTACGCGTATATGCCTTTTTCCAAGGGAGAACCTTCCATGTCGTCAGCCGAAGCCATTGTCGTCGCCAGCGCCGCCCGCACACCGGTCGGTTCCTTCAACGGGTCGTTCGCCACGGTGCCGGCGCATGAGCTGGGCGCTACCGCGATCCGCGAGGCGCTTTCGCGCGCCGGGGTGGCGCCGGAAGAGGTGAACGAGGTTATACTTGGTCAGGTGCTGACCGCGGGCCAGGGGCAGAACCCGGCGCGTCAGGCGTCGATCGCCGCCGGTCTGCCGAAAGAGACAACCGCGTGGGTGCTCAACCAGGTCTGCGGTTCGGGCCTGCGCACCATTGCCATCGGCATGCAGCAGATCGCCACCGGCGATGCCGACATCATCGTTGCCGGCGGGCAGGAATCGATGACGCTCTCGCCCCACTGCGCCTATCTGCGCGCCGGCGTGAAGATGGGCGATTACACGATGATCGATACGATGATCCGCGATGGTCTGTGGGATGCCTTCAACGGCTACCATATGGGCATCACGGCGGAGAATGTGGCGCGGCAGTTCCAGATCACGCGTGACGAGCAGGATGCATTCGCGCTCGCATCGCAGAACAAGGCGGAGGCCGCGCAGAAGGCCGGGCGCTTCAAGGACGAGATCGTGCCGGTGACGGTAAAGAGCCGCAAGGGTGAGACGGTCGTCTCCGACGACGAATATATCCGCCATGGCGCGACGCTGGAGGGGATGCAGAAGCTGCGCCCGGCCTTCGACAAGGAAGGCACCGTGACGGCGGCCAACGCGTCTGGCATCAATGATGGCGCCGCCGCTGTCGTGCTGATGCGCGAAAGCGAGGCTGAGCGCCGGGGCCTGACACCGCTCGCCCGCATTGCCTCGTGGGCGACTGCGGGCGTCGATCCGGCGATCATGGGCACGGGGCCGATCCCCGCGTCGCGCCGTGCGCTGGAGAAGGCTGGCTGGAAGGCGGAAGATCTCGATCTGGTCGAGGCCAACGAGGCTTTTGCCGCACAGGCCTGTGCCGTCAACAAGGATATGGGCTGGAACCCGGAGATCGTGAACGTCAATGGCGGAGCGATTGCCATCGGCCATCCGATCGGTGCTTCGGGCACCCGCATTTTCAACACGCTGGCCTTCGAGATGCGCCGCCGGGGCGCGAAGAAGGGGCTGGCGACGCTTTGCATCGGTGGCGGAATGGGCGTCGCCATGTGCGTGGAAGCGCTGTAGGCTGACTGGCGGCGCGCGGCGGGAGACGTTGCGCGCCAGCCGGATTATCGCTCAGGCACAATAGGGCGAAGGCGGCGGGGAACATTCATTTCCAGGGAGGCGATCTGCATGAAGACGGCACTTGTTACCGGGGGAACCCGTGGTATCGGCGCGGCGATAGCGACAGCTCTCAAAGAGGCAGGCTATCAGGTTGCGGCGAATTATGCGGGCAATGACGAGGCGGCGGCGCGGTTTACCGAGGAAACCGGCATTGCCACCTATAAATGGTCGATTGCCGACTATGACGCCTGTGCCGAGGGTGTGGCGAAGATCGAAGCCGATCTCGGCCCGGTGGACATTCTGGTCAACAATGCCGGGATCACGCGCGATGTGATGTTTCACAAGATGACGCCGGAAGACTGGCGCGCGGTGGTCGATGTCAATCTCAACGGCGTCTTCAACATGACGCATCAGGTTTTCGCCGGCATGCGCTCGCGCAAGTTCGGCCGGATCATCAGTATTTCCTCGATCAACGGTCAGAAAGGCCAGATGGGGCAGGCCAATTACTCGGCCGCCAAGGCCGGCGAGATCGGTTTCACCAAGGCGCTGGCCCAGGAGGGGGCGCGTTTCAACGTGACGGTGAACGCTATCTGCCCGGGCTACATCGCCACCGACATGGTGATGGCCGTGCCGGAAGCGGTGCGCGAGAAGATCATTGCGCAGATCCCGGTGGGGCGGCTGGGCGAGGCGTCGGAAATCGCACGGTCGGTACTCTTCCTCGCGTCCGACGATGCAGGCTTCGTGACCGGCTCGACGCTGACCGTCAATGGCGGGCAATACTTCATCTGATGAAAATCAGGCGTGCCGCGCCGTAAATTTTCGGGACGCTGTGGATCGATCATGGCGTTCCGGGTCCCTCGATCCTGTATCAATTTGAAGCAATTCGGTTAACGGAGCTTTCATCCTGCCGCAGCCGAGTTGTGGATAAGCTGTGCGCTGTCTGTCGACAGGCAGTGGAAAACACCAGATGTAGTGGTGAACGTACCGGGAACATTGCGATATCACTGATTCGTCGCCGATTCGTTCCGGGTTTGGTCGAAGTGTTAATGCCAGGTCTCAACCCGCGCGGTGCGGCTGTTAACGTCGGGTCAAATTTTCCTAACAAAATCTTATGCTTGCGCAGGGTGGAACGGGCCTGCGCCTCCGCTGCCTGCAAAAGGTTAACGCTCACCCTTGCTTTGCGACACTTGCGGTTTGGCACAGATTCAGCATCTAGTTCTGCTTCCTCTGCGTCATACCGTATGTTGGGGTGAACAAAACAGGAAACCTGCAAAGTCAGTGATTCGTCGCTGATTCGTTCCAGACTCGTTCCAAACCTTAATGGATGCATGGATATGCGAAGGCATATGGCAGTCATTGTCGGGGGAGTGACAGTCTTGCCTTGGAATGCGGAGGCAAAGCGTGCTAACCCGTGTGCTCGCCTTTTTTCGCTGAGGTAGACGGCTTTCCGGGCCCTATGAATTTCCAGAATCAGAACGCCAGCCCCCGGGTGCTTTCGGGGCGCAACGTCACAGCCATCCTCGGCCCCACCAACACGGGCAAGACGCATCTTGCCATCGAGCGCATGGTTGCGCATTCCAGCGGCATCATCGGTCTGCCGCTGCGCCTGCTTGCGCGCGAGGTCTATTCGCGCGTGGTCGCCAAGGTGGGCGAGCAGCATGTTGCGCTGATCACCGGCGAGGAAAAGATTGCGCCACCGGGGGCGCGCTTTTCGGTGTGCACTGTGGAAGCGATGCCGCGTGAGGCCGACGTGGCCTTCGTCGCGATCGACGAGGTCCAGCTTGCCGCGGATCTCGAGCGCGGCCACATTTTCACCGACCGTATCCTGCACCTGCGCGGCCGCGAGGAAACGTTGCTGCTCGGAGCCGGCACGATGCGCGGCATACTGGAGAAGCTCCTGCCGGGCCTCTCCGTCATCACCCGGCCGCGCATGTCGGTGCTCACCTATTCCGGCTCACGCAAAATCACGCGGCTGCCGCGCCGCTCGGCCATCGTGGCGTTCTCCTCCGACGAGGTTTATGCCATCGGTGAGCTGATCCGCCGCCAGCGCGGCGGGGTGGCCGTGGTGCTCGGCGCGCTGAGCCCACGCACGCGCAACGCACAGGTCGCGCTCTATCAGTCCGGCGATGTCGACTATCTGGTGGCGACGGATGCGATCGGCATGGGGCTCAACCTCGATGTCGATCATGTGGCCTTCGCGCAGAACCGCAAATTCGACGGTTTCCAGTATCGCGATCTCAATCCGGCGGAGCTCGGCCAGATCGCAGGCCGTGCCGGCCGGCACCTGCGCGACGGGACGTTTGGCGTTACCGGCCAGGTCGACCCCTTCGCCGATGAACTCGTCCACCGCATCGAGGCGCATGAGTTCGACCCCGTGAAGGTGCTGCAATGGCGCACGGCGTCGTTCGACTTTTCAAGCGTCGATGCGCTCAAGGCGTCGCTCGATACGCCGCCGCCCGTGGACGGCCTGACCCGCGCGCTGCCGGCCGCCGATGCGAAAGTGCTCGAATTCCTGTCGCGTGACGGGGATATCCGGGCGCTGGCCGAGGGGCGCGAGCGTGTCGGGCTCCTGTGGGAAGCCTGCGTGCTCCCCGATTACCGGCGCATCGCACCGGCCCAGCACGCAGAAATTGTTGGTGCAGTCTTTTCTGATCTGGCGCGAATGGGCCATGTCGATGAAGACTATATGGCTGAACAGGTCAAACGCGCCGCGTCCACCGAGGGGGACATCGACACGTTATCACAGCGGATCGCGCAGATTCGCACATGGACATTTGTCTCGCACAGGCCCGGATGGCTGGCCGATGCGACACACTGGCAGGAAAAAACACGAGAGATTGAGGACAGTTTGTCCGATGCGTTGCATGAGCGATTGACGAAACGCTTTGTGGACCGCAGGACTTCCGTGCTCATGAAGCGCCTGAGAGAGAATGCAATGCCGGAAGCAGAAATCAGCCCCGTTGGCGAAGTCCTTGTCGAGGGGCATCACGTTGGTGAGATGCTAGGGTTCCGCTTTACCGCCGACCGTTCGGCGGAGGGAGAGGACGCGCGCGCCGTCAAGGCTGCTGCCCAGAAAGCGTTGGCCGCCGAGTTTGAGACCCGCGCGGACCGTTTTGCCGCGTCGGGCAATGGGGATCTGGCGCTCGATTCCGACGGCCTACTGCGCTGGCTCGGACAGCCGATTGCCACTCTGGTGGCCGGTGAGGATGCGCTGAAGCCGCGCATCGTGCTCCTGGCCGACGAGCAGTTGACCGGACCGGCGCGCGACAAGGTCGCCGCCCGTGCCGAGCGCTTTGTGACCTATCAGATCGAATCGCTCCTGAAGCCGCTGGTGGACCTGCGCGATACGGAAAGCTTGTCGGGCATGGCGCGTGGCATCGCCTTCCAGCTTGCCGAGAATTTTGGCGTTCTGAACCGCCGCACCGTGGCTGAGGACGTTCGGGCGCTCGACCAGGACGCGCGTGCATCGCTGCGCCGCCTCGGCGTGCGCTTCGGCGCGTATCACATCTTTGTCCCCGCGCTGATCAAGCCGGCACCGGCCGGTCTCCTGTCGCTTCTCTGGGCGCTCAAGAACGACGCCAAGGACAAGCCGGGCTATGGCGATGTGGTGACCGCGCTTGCCGCCGGCCGCACGTCCATCGTGACCGACCCGGCCTTTGAGAAGGCCTTTTACGGTCTTGCCGGGTATCGCAATCTCGGCCGCCGTGCCGTGCGCGTCGACATTCTGGAACGCCTTGCGGACCTCATCCGTCCCGCGCTTTCCTGGAAGCCGGGAACGGGTGCGCGCCCCGAAGGCGGCTATGACGGTGCGGCCTTTGTGGTCACGCCGGCGATGATGTCCATTCTTGGTGCGACTGCCGACGACATGGAGGCGATTCTCAAGGGGTTGGGCTACCGCGGAGAGCCGAAACCGGCCGAAGAGGTGGCGGCGCATCTGAAGGCGCTGGACGAAGCGGCTGCGGAAAAGGATGCCACGCAGAAGGCCGAGGAGGCCAAACCCGCCGAGCCTGTGGCCGAGGGCGCGGACGCTGCCACGCAGACCGGGGCTGTTGCCGCCCAGCCGGACGAGCAGGTGGCGGTCGAGCCCGCCGCAGCGGAGACGCCGGAAGAGGCCCCGACGCCTGTGGCGGAGATCAAGCCGGATGCGACGCCTGAGGCGATGGTTGACGAATCTGCTGCCGAGACCCCGGCCGAAAAGCCAGCCGGCGAAGAAGAAGAACCCAAGCCGGTCCTCATCTGGCGGCAGGCCCGTTTTGACGGGCGCAAGCGCCATGGTGCAGGCAAGGGGAACCCGCGTCAGCAGGCGCGCGGGCGTCAGGAGCGTGACGGGCCCCAGAAGCGAGGCAAGCCGCACCGCAAGGATGGCGAAAAGCCGGGCTTCAAGCGCAAGGGCGCACCTCATCGCCCGCGCGAGGAGCGCCCGGCGCGCATCGATCCGGATTCACCCTTTGCGAAGCTCGCTGCCCTGAAGGACCAACTGAAGAAGTAGCGCCATGCAATGAGCGGAACGGCTTTAGAACGGCAGCGCATCGACAAATGGCTGTTCTTCGCGCGGGTGGTGAAATCACGCTCGCTCGCCGCCAGGCTCGCCCAGGCCGGGCGGGTTCGCGTCAACCGCAACAAGATCGAGCAGGCCGCCTATCAGATCAAGGTGGGCGACGTGCTCACCATTTCCCTCGACCGGCGGATACTCGTCTACCGTGTTCTGGCGCCGGGCGCGCGGCGCGGTCCTGCAGAAGAAGCGCGGACGCTTTACGAGGACATGACCCCGCCAGCCCCGCCGAAGGAAGTCGCGGCGGTGCCGCCGAAGCGCGACATGGGGGCCGGGCGCCCGACCAAGAAGGAACGCCGTGCCCTCGACCGGTGGCGCGACGATGGGTGATGCCGGATTGCGGTCTGCGAAGGCTGGAATGGGATTCCGCCTGCGACGATTGCGGCGCAACAACGGGCCTTGCAACGGCTCTTCAAAGGGGATACCTCACCTTTCGACATTCGAAGAAGCTGTCAGCCGAGAGCACCAATGACCTATATCGTCACCGACAACTGCATCAAGTGCAAGTACATGGACTGTATAGAAGTCTGTCCGGTCGACTGTTTCTATGAAGGTGAGAACATGCTCGTCATCCATCCGGATGAGTGCATCGACTGCGGTGTCTGTGAGCCGGAATGCCCGGCAGAGGCGATCAAGCCCGACACGGAGCCAGGGCTGGACAGTTGGCTTCAGCTCAACTCCGAATATGCCGAAAAATGGCCCAACATCACCGCTAAGAAAGAGCCTCCGGCGGACGCCAAGGAATTCGATGGCGTCGAAAACAAGCTGGAACAGTATTTTTCGCCGGAGCCCGGCGAAGGAGACTGAACCCACTTTTTGACCGTGGGGCATAACGCTAAAAGACGGGGCGATCGCGCAGGATTCTGCCGCGACATCTTCGCACATGCGTCAAATTCTTGATTCTTTCGGCTTTTTGTGGTAGCTTCACAAAATCATGCCGGTGACAACACGTCTTTTGATGGCGCACACAGACTAATCACTGAAAGGTGGGGCTCAAAATCCGGACCGGGGCTATCTGGGTCAGGGTGTATTGGTTTGCGTGGCGGGCCTTAGGTGCAGGCGCTGTCACCATTTTCCAGAGCTTTCAATCTTCTATGCGTCCGAGAAGCCGGCAGGCGTATGGGCAAGGGGTATCGTCGAGGCGAGACGGAACCTGCATGTCCCACTAGAACAGGAGTGTTAGGCGGATGACCACCCAGCAGAAGAAATCGGCGCAGCGCCAGGGATTCAAGACTGGCGAATATATTGTGTATCCGGCGCATGGCGTCGGGCAGATCGTTACGATCGAAGAGCAGGAAGTCGCCGGTCACAAGCTGGAATTGTTCGTCATCGATTTCCAGAAGGACAAGATGCGCCTCAAGGTGCCGGTCGCCAAGGCGACGTCCATCGGCATGCGCAAGCTTTCCGAAACCGACTATGTTGATCGCGCGCTCAAGGTCGTGCAGGGCCGCGCCCGCGTGAAGCGCACCATGTGGTCGCGCCGCGCCCAGGAATATGACGCAAAAATCAATTCGGGTGACCTGATCTCGATTTCGGAAGTCGTGCGCGATCTCTACCGCGCCGACAACCAGCCGGAGCAGTCCTACTCGGAGCGTCAGCTTTATGAAGCCGCGCTCGACCGCATGGCGCGTGAGATTGCTGCCGTCAACCGCATGTCGGAGACGGAGGCCGTGCGCCTGATCGAGACCAACCTCAACAAGGGCCCGCGCCGCGGCGCCAAGGCCGACAACGAGGAAGGCGAGAAGGAAGAAGCGGCATAAACTTCCCTTTCAACTGGTTTCAGGGCATCGGACCGAAAGGTGAAATCCGGTTTTCGGATTGTTTCGATGCTCCATCAATCTTTTAGATCGTCCTTTGTGCGTCCGCATGGACGTACGGTGAATTAGAAAACCCGGCTGGCTTCAGCCGGGTTTTTTGTTGCCGGCTTCAATTTTGCCGCTGCTGGAACTTTTCCTGTTTCCGACTCGTTACTTTAGGTGATGTCTCGTTGCTTCGGTCGAGATCACCGCAGTTTGCGAAGCCTTGTGACGGCTCTTGTCGGGGTTTGCGGGATATCCGCCATTGGCGTGGCCGCGCTTGTTCGGACGGTGCGTCAACGACGCTCTGACAGAACGAACCGCGCATTGGCCAGAGCTGGTGCGTTTGGGCTTGGAGGCCCGCGAAACCTTTGTTTAAGGGGCGGGCCATTAACGCGGGAGTGCATCATGCAAGACCGGGCGGAACGCAAACTGATTGAAAGTGCCATGAAGGCGCCGTATCTGGCGCTGGAAGAAGAACAGGATCTGGCGAAGCGCTGGTACAGGAAGCACGATCAGCAGGCGCTTCACCAGTTAACCGTGGCCCATATGCGGCTGGTTATTGCCATGGCCGCCCGCTTCCGGAACTTCGGATTACCGGTGGCCGATCTCATTCAGGAAGGCCATATCGGCCTTCTGGAAGCTGCGGCGCGCTTTGACCCGGAGCGCGGCGTGCGCTTCTCGACATATGCAACCTGGTGGATACGCGCCTCGATGCAGGACTATGTTCTTCGCAACTGGTCCATCGTGCGCGGCGGAACGAGTTCTGCGCAGAAGGCGCTGTTCTTCAAGTTTCGACGGCTGCGGGCGAAGCTGCAGAAGAGCATGGGAACCTCCAGCGAAATCCACGAAGAAGCGGCCCGGCTTCTCGGTGTGTCGCCGGCAGACGTGGCCATGATGGATGCAAGACTTTCCGGTCCCGATCTTTCCCTCAACGCTCCGATGCGCGATGAAGGGGACGCGTCCGCAGAGCGGATGGAATTTATTCCCTCCGATGACGATCCAATCGACGAAACGGTTGAGCATATGATCGACGGCGAACGCCGGGCGCTCTGGCTCGCCGATGCGCTCGATGTTCTCGATAAACGCGAACTGAAGATCATCCGCGAGCGTCGCCTGTCGGATGAGGGGGCCACGCTGGAGGCGCTCGGCACGGCGCTCGGAATATCGAAGGAGCGCGTCCGCCAGATCGAGAGCAGGGCGATTGAGAAGCTGCGCAGCGTGCTTGCGCGCGAACATCCCGCGCTTGCAGGTGGTACGACCTAAACTATTGATAGAGCATCGGAATAATCCGGAAACCGGATTCCACTTTTCGGTCCGATGATCTAGCCGCGAGTTCCCAAACAGGCGGGGAGCACAATATTGCTGTGCTACTACTGGTCGGTGACGATCTTCACCCTGGTCCCCGCTGACGGCGTGGCGCCGGGGCTGAGCGCGTTCAGGAGGCGGAACAGTTCGACTTTCCGATCGACGCCGCGCATTTGTGCGGCCAGCGAACCCAGTGTTTCGCCGGGCTGAACCGTAACCACGCGAATGCGCAGGGGCTTGAGGGCCGCACGCTCGGTCTGGTCGAGAACACGGAAGCTCTGGCTGACCGAATCGGCGACCCTTTCAAGATCACCGCTCGTCGCCGGCGCGGCTGTCAGCAGGCGATAAACCTGCCCGCCGGAGCGGATCACCGTCACGTCGAACTGCCAGCCGTCGGCGCTGGCGCGGCCTTTCGCAGCCGGGTAGCCATTGATGGTAAGCGTGCGGATGGTCTCGGGTTCCAGCCCGGCCACCCAGCCGCTGGTCAGATAGTCGGACAGGGATGTGCCCTGGGGCACCGTTGCGCCATCGAAACGGACCGCGATGTCGTCGGGCCCGACAGCGGTGACCGCCTTGGCGGAATTGTCGATGACGAACCCCTGGGGGACGCGGAAAGCGACGCCAAGGCCCGGATGCAGAAAGTCGCGTCCGCGCACAAAGCCCTCTTCCGGCGAATCGCCATAGATCATCCCGTCAATGCCGGCGAGGAAGGAGTCGCGGTCGCGCTTGCCTGCCGCGTCCGGCTGTTGCAATTCGCGGGCATGGCGCTGTGCGAGTTCGATACGGCGCGGCGCATTAGGGTGGCTGGCCAGAAAGTCGAGGCTGGCGTCAGTCGCGCCGCTGACGCTGCGAAAGCCCTGATAGGCGTCCATCGCCTGAAGGAAACGTGCCGCCGCGAAAGCGTCATACCCCGCATGGGAGGTGGTGCGGATGCCGATACGGTCGGCTTCAAGCTCCTGATTGCGGGAGAACTGTGCAAGCCGGAGCTTGCCGCGCACCAGAGCGGCCTGCGCTGCCTGATCGCGCCCGCCAACCACTTCATTGACCACTTTCGACGCGAATTTTTCTTCCGCTTCGAGCTTCTGCCGCTCGATGCCGTGATTGGCGGTCACATGCGCCATCTCATGGGCGAGCACCGCAGCAAGCTCCGCCGAGTCGTTGGCGAGCGCGAGAAGGCCGCGTGTGACGTAGAGGTAGCCACCGGGCAGGGCGAACGCATTGACGTTCGGCGAGTTGAGGATGGTGATCCTGTAGGCGGCGCCGGTGTTCTGTTCGTCGAGCGTGAGCGAGCCGACGACCTTGGCCACCATGCGCTCGAGTTTCGGATCGGAATATTCGCCGCCATAAGTCTGCAGTATGCGCGGATGCTGCTGGCGGGCAAGGCGCGCCAGGCGGTTGCCGCGCGTTACCGTGTCCACCGTGACCGGGTTGGACGAGGGCATGAAGCTGCCTGTGTCGGTCGGAATCATCTGGCAACCGGAGAGGAGCGCGGTGAGCGTCAGGGCCAGGACAGTTTTGCGCGGCAAGGAACGCGCGGACGGCAGGAAGTTCATGGTAGCGGGCGCTCGATTGGACAGGTGAATGTCCTTCCGGTTGATCTTGTCCAAAGCATGACCGGCATTAATGTGCGAGTCACGCGTTTGGTTCCCTCAGCATTTCATCATGTCCCATCCGGGGCACGGTCTAGCGTATAAGCTGCAAAAGGGGAATCCATTTCTTGGAGCTTAATTGATTTCCCGGCGTGCGCCTATATAGCGGTTGAAGGCTTCCGAAGCGGTGCCTGAAACAAACGCCCCGGTTGTGCCCGTCGCCGAGATCCTTCCATCTTCCACGAAGATCATGGTTTTGCAGAGCCGCTCCGCATCGCGCGGATCGTGCGTGGCCATGAGGACCGTCATTTTCTGCTCTGCGTGCAGCGCGGCTATGAGCGCGAGCATTTCGTCGCGCAGCGCCGGTCCAAGCGAGGCGAAGGGTTCGTCCATCAGGAGAACCGGACGTTTGCGAATCAGAACGCGGGCGAGCGCCACACGCTGGCGCTCGCCGCCCGAAAGCGCCTGCGGCAGCCGGTCTTCCTTGCCGGCGAGGCCGGTTCTGGCAAGAGCGTCCGAGACGGCCGCGCGGTCTTCTTCCGTCAGTTTCAGAGAGGGTGAGCGGCCGAGCCCCACATTCTGCGCCACGGTGAGATGCGCGAAGAGATTGTTCTCCTGAAACACCATGGAAACCGGCCGGCGGTGGGGAGTAAGCGCAGAGACATCCTGGCCATCGATGAGGATGCGGCCCGATGCGGGTCGCTCAAAGCCGGCAATCAGGCTGAGCAGGGTCGACTTGCCCGAGCCGCTCGGGCCCATGACGGCGACGATGTCTGACGCAGCGATGGTCGCGTCGAACGCCATTGAGCCTGCGCCGGGATAGGCAAAACGCAGCCTGTCGAGCGTGATCTCCGCGCTGTTTCCGGTGTCGGTTCTGGTCATCTTTTCTCCCTGCCGAGATAGTCGGCGATAAACATCAATCCCAGGCAGAGGAGCCCGAGGAAAAGGGCAATGCCGGCGGCATCCGCCGTGCGGTAGCTGCCCATGCGCTGCAGCAGGAGATAGGGCAGGGTCTGCACCTGATCGGAGCCGAACAGGGCGATGACGCCGAGATCGCCCAGCGAAAGGGCCGCGGCAAAGGCGAGTGCGGTGGCGGCGGGGCGTTTGAGCGCCGGCCAGTCGACAAGGCGCAGCCGGGTCCAGCCGGTGATGCCGAGCGACAGACACAGCCTTTCATGACGGGCGCTCGCGGCATCATAAGCCGGGCGGATGGCGCGTATGGCGAAGGGCATTGCCATCACCGCATTGACCGTGACGACCATGACCGGCGCGAAGGCGAAGACATTGCCCACATGACGCAGGAGAATAAACCAGCCCGCGCCGATGACCAGCGGCGGGACGATGAGCACCATGGCGGCGCCGCTGTCCGTTGCGCGCTCCAGCAGGGATGCGGGCAGGGCGCCGCGCTTCATTTCCAGCGCGCGCCGGGCGGCGACCAGCGCCAGGGAAAGGATGAGGCAGAGAAGCGACGAAAGGCCCGCGAAGACAAGGCTGGTCGTCGTGGCGGAGAAGACCGCGCTTTCGGTCGCAAGGCGCCCGAGATCGGCCCTGAGGCCCGCAATCACGGTCGCGCCCATCGGACCGGCGACGAAGAACAGGCCGATGAGAATGAGGGTCGCGTTGAGACCGGTTTCGGCGGGCGTGTGCCAGACGATCCGGCGGGGGGCGACAGGCAGGTTCGCGTCGCCGCTGAAGGAAGCGCCGAGACGGCTCATAGCCAGCACGATACTGCCTGCCAGCGCCACCTGAATGAGAGTGAGCACCAGTGCGCGCGCGGGGTCGAAGTCGAAGCGCAGCGCCTGATAGATCGCCACTTCCAGCGTGGTGGCGCGCGGCCCGCCGCCAAGCAGCAAGACGATGGTGAAGGATGTGACGCATAGCATGAAGACGAGCCCGGCGATGCCGGGCAGGGCAGCGCGCATGGCCGGCCATTCGAGAAACCGGAACGAGGCGCGCGCGCCCATGCCAAGCTGGGCCGCAAGGCGCCACTGGTCTGCCGGCACGCTTTCAAGCGCGTTCAGGAAGAGCCGCGTTGCGAGCGGCAGGTTGAAGAAGACATGGGCGACCAGAATGCCCGACAGCCCATAGATGCCGGGCCAGTGCTCGTTGAAGGCCACCGACAGGAATGGCGCAAAGAAGCCGGCGCGGCCATAGAGTGCCAGCACGCCAAGGGCGGCCACGATGGCCGGCAGCGCAAGCGGCACGGCGAACAGGCGCAGGATGAAGGCGCGGCCCGGAAAGGCCGGGTGCCGTGCCAGCGCACGCGCCAGAAGGATCGCTGGTAATACAGAAAGCAGTGTCGACAGCAGCGCCTGCCAGAGCGTGAAACGGGCAATGCGCAACAGCCAGGCATCGAACGCATCCAGCACGCCAGAACCCTGGCGTGCCGCTTCCACCGCGAGGCCGATAAAGGCTCCGCCGATCAGCAGGCCAATGGCGGTGAGCGCGAGGCGCCCCGCTGTTATGCGTCTGTCCATGGCGGGCGCGTGCGGGATGATCAGCGGCTCATCACCGAAAGCCACTCATCGACCCAGGGCCTGCGGTTCTTTGCAACCTCCTCAGGTGAAAATTCGAGCGTCTTTTCCGGTTTCACAAGGTCATCGAAGACCGGGTTCAGCGGGCCGGATATTTCTCCGGCAGGGAACATCCAGTTGGTTTCGGGGATGGCGTCCTGAAAGCCGGGACCGGTCATGAAGGCGAGGAATTTCTGCGCCAGCGGGTTCTTCGCGCCCGTAACCGTCTGCGCCGCCACTTCCACCTGCGGGTAGTGACCTTCCGCGAAGCTGGCTGCCTTGTAGCGCTCTGTATCCTCCGCGATGCGGTGATAGGCGGGCGAGGTGGTGTAGGAGAGCACCATGGGAACCTCGCCGCTGGTGAACAGCCCATAGGCCTCGCTCCAGCCGGGTGTCACCGTCAGCACCTTGTCCTGCAGCCGGCTCCAGGCGGTGGCCGCCTCGTCGCCATAGACGGCCTTGACCCAGAGCAGAAGACCAAGCCCCGGCGTGGAGGTGCGCGGGTCCTGAATGGCGATCTTCAGATCACCCTCGCTCTCCACCAGTTCCTTCAGGCTTGCCGGTGGTGTCTCGATGGCTTCGGTGTCGTAGACGAAAGCGAAATAGCCATAGTCGAAGGGCACGAAAATGTCGTTCTCAAAGCCACCCGGCACGCTCACTTTCGCCATGTCGATGCCATGGGGCGCGAAGAGGCCGGTGTCCTGCGCCTCATGGATCAGGTTGTTGTCAAGGCCAAGCACGATGTCGGCCCTGGTGGATGCACCCTCAAGCCGGACACGGTTGAGCAGTGCCACGCCATCGGCGACCGAAACGAATTCCACGTCGCAACCGCATTCCGCCTCAAACGCCTTTTCCACCTGTGGGCCTGGGCCCCAGTCGGACGTGAAACTCTCATAGGTGTACACCGTGAGCTTTTCCTGGGCGAATGCCTGGCCGGAAAGGACCAGCGCGCCGAGCGCCAGAGTGGAAAGCAGGGTGGTGGTGCGCATCTGCGCCTCCTCTTTTCTGGTCTGGGAATGAGGCGCTGAATGAAAAGCGTCTAATCCCTCCGCCGGTATCAACCGGATCAGGTTCCGCGGGTTGGTTGGGTTCTTCCCAAGCCTCTCAGCCGACAATGCGCCGGCACCCCGTTAGAGCGACCGGGAAAATAGGGCGCGGCGCGCAGCTCCGCAAGGGGGGTGAATGGCGCAAACGCCGTTGGCGCTGGCCCGCCGGCATGATATGGGCCTCGCCCATGAGCCGATTTACCCTTCTCCTTGGCGGAGACCTCACCCGGACACCGGCCCTCGATGCCGAAATCGCCGACAGCCGCATCATCGCAGCGGATTCGGGCATGCGCCATGCTGCGCTTCTGGATGTGAAGCCCGAGCTCTGGGTGGGGGATTTCGATTCCGTGCCCGACGGATTTGAGAATGCCTATGCCGACGTGGCGCGCCGCACCTTCCCCTCCGAGAAGGACAAGACCGACGGCGAGATCGCGATTGCGGCAGCTCTGGAGGCCGGGGCGACAAGCCTTCTGCTGGCCGGTGCCTTCGGAGGCGAACGGCCCGACCACATGTTCCTGCATTTCGCTCAGGCATTGCAGCTCTCCGAACGCGGTATTGCCGCGAAGCTGACGAGCGGGCATCAGGAAGGCGTGCCGCTCATCCCGGGGCGGCGCCACAGCTTCGCCTATGCTGATGGCACACTGTTTTCGATCCTCGGCTTTTCGGAGCTTTCCGGCCTCACGGTCGAAGGCGCGAAATGGCCGCTCGATGCCGTCGAGGTGCCCTTCGGATCATCGCTGACGCTTTCCAATGTAGCGGATGGCGGCCTTTCCATCACGCTCATGAAGGGCCGGGCGCTTTTTATGGCGCATCTACTGAATGACGGAGAACGCTGAACCATGGCGCCGCCCCTTTTAAAGCTGGATGATATTCGTCTAACGTTCGGTGGCACGCCGCTGCTGGCCGGTGCCTCGCTGATGGTCGGCCCCGGCGAGCGGCTTGCGCTGGTGGGGCGCAATGGCTCCGGCAAATCAACACTGTTGAAGATTGCCGCCGGGCTCGTGGAGCCGCAGGATGGCGAGATCTTCCGCCAGCCGACAGCAACCATACGTTATCTGCCGCAGACGCCCGACTGGCAGGGGTTCGCGACCGTGCGCGCCTATGTGGAGGCGGGGCTTGGGCCTGCCGACGACATCAACCGGGTGGCGCTTGTCATCGACCGGCTGGGGCTCACGGGCGATGAAGACCCGGCGACGCTTTCTGGCGGCGAGGCGCGCCGTGCGGCACTGGCCCGCGTGCTTGCACCGGAGCCGGATCTGCTACTGCTCGATGAGCCGACAAACCACCTCGACCTTGCCACCATCGAGTGGCTTGAGGAAGAGTTGCAGCGGACCTCTTCCGCTTTGGTCACCATCTCGCATGACCGCCGATTTCTGGAAAAGGTAAGCCGCGCAACCGTGTGGCTCGACCGGGGTGTGACGCGGCGGCTCGACAAGGGGTTCGCCCATTTCGAGGACTGGCGCGATCAGGTGCTCGAAGAGGAAGAGCGCGAGCAGCACAAGCTCGCCCGCAAGATAGAGCGTGAAGAGCACTGGCTGCGCTATGGCGTGACCGCGCGCCGCAAGCGCAATGTGCGCCGTCTGGGAGAGTTGCAGGCGCTGCGCGAGAAACACCGCAGCCACCGCGGCGCGGAAGGCGTGGCGACCATGGCGGCGAGCGACGCTGCCGAATCCGGCAAGCTCGTCATCGAGGCGAAGGGGCTCGCCAAATCCTATGACGGACTGCAGGTGGTCAAGGACTTTTCCGCGCGCATCCTGCGTGGCGACCGGGTTGGTCTTGTCGGGCCCAATGGCGCCGGCAAAACGACACTGATCAATCTTCTGACAGGCAAGCTTGAGCCCGATGAGGGATCGCTGCGGCTCGGTGCCAATCTGGACATCGCCATTCTGGACCAGAAACGAGCGCTCGATCCACAGGAGACGCTCTCTCACTTCCTGACCGACGGGCGCGGCGACAGCGTCGTCGTCAACGGGCAGGAGCGGCACGTCGTTTCCTACATGAAGGACTTCTTGTTCAATCCGGAGCAGGCGCGCACGCCGATCCGCGAGCTTTCGGGCGGTGAACGCGCGCGGCTGGTTCTGGCCAGGCTCCTCGCACGGCCGGCCAATCTGCTGGTTCTCGATGAGCCGACAAACGATCTCGATATGGAGACGCTCGACCTTCTGCAGGAGCTTGTCGAGGACTTTCCCGGCACGGTGCTGCTCGTCAGCCATGACCGCGATTTCCTCGACCGTACGGTGACGAGCACCATTGCGCCTGCGGGCGATGGCCGCTGGATCGAGTATGCGGGCGGCTATTCCGACATGATGGCGCAGCGCAAGGGCGAGGAGCTGGAGCGGCGCAAGGCGCGCGGCGCCGAGCAGCAGAAGGCGAAGTCCGCCGGCAATGCGGGCGGCTCCAAATCGGCTGCCAAGAAGCTCTCCTACAAGCAGAAGTTTGCGCTGGAGACACTGCCCAAGAAGATTGATGAGCTGGCGGATGAGATCGCGGCGTTGGAAGAGAAACTCGCCGATCCGAACCTCTACACGCGGGATGCAGCCGCTTTTCAGCGCTTTTCCAAAGAGCTCGATGAAAAGCGCGCGAGCCGGGAGACGATGGAAGAGGAATGGCTGGAGCTGGAAATGTTGCGGGAGGAGGTTGAGGGCGCATAGCACCACTTGCTTTTTTGAACGCCGACTTCAAAGCCCCCTTCTCCCCGCAGGCGGGGAGAAGGAAGCCGTCATTCGCCCGCCTTCACCGCTCGCTAACCAGACTGGTTCAGAATGCCGCGTATGGACCAGGATTTCCTCATTTCCGCAAAGCCCGACCTCCAGAAGGCCCGTACCAGGTGGCTTGCCTCGCTGGCCGATGAGCGGCGTCTTTCGGCGCTGACCGTCGATGCCTATGAGCGCGACACGCGGCAGTTTCTGCAGTTTCTCACAGGGCATTGCGGCGAGGCACCGGGTCTCTCCGACATCGCCGAGCTGCGCCCGGCGGACCTGCGCGCCTTTCTGGCCTTTCGGCGCGGCGGGGGCGCGGGAGCCCGCACGCTCGGGCGCGGGCTTGCCGGGGTTCGCTCGTTTCTGCGTTATCTGGAGCGTCGGGGGCTGGTGAACGCGGCGGCTGCGGCTGCGCTGAAGGCGCCGCGTGCGCCGCGCGGGCTGCCCAAGCCACTGACGGCCGCCGATGCGCGCAAGGTCGCCTCGGGCGAGGGGCAGCTTGCCGAGGAACCGTGGATCGCGGCGCGGAATGCAGCCGTCTTCACGCTGCTTTATGGAGCCGGGCTTCGCATTTCGGAGGCGCTGGGGCTTCTGGGCGGTCAGGTCGGGGAACTGCGCCAGGGCGCGCTCAGGATCACCGGCAAGGGCGGCAAGACACGGCTTGTGCCGGTGCTGCCGGTATCCGCCGAGGCGGTCGCCGAGTATCAGCGCCTTTGCCCTTACCATCTGGAGGCTGACGGGCCGCTCTTTCGCGGCGCGCGTGGCGGCGCTTTGCAACCGGCCATCATTCAGCGCGAGATGAAGCGTATGCGCTCCGCGCTCAACCTGCCGGAGACGGCAACGCCGCATGCGCTCAGGCATTCCTTTGCCACGCATCTTCTTGGGCGCGGCGGCGATCTGCGCGCGATCCAGGAGCTTCTGGGCCATGCGAGCCTCTCCACGACGCAGGTCTATACGGGCGTGGACACGGCGCGGCTTCTCGAAATCTACGATGCCGCCCATCCGCGGGCCTGAAGCCATTGCTCGCAATTTGTGGTGGCGGATTAACGGTTTCGCCGGGATTTGCCGCTAGCGTGGCGCCATGAAAACGCATGCAAAAGCCACCACCGCGACCGAGCGGTTTGTTGACCGCCTTTTTCTGTGCGCTGCTGCCTTTCCGCTTTTCCTGCTGCTGGCGCTGGTCTTCGGCCTGTTAATGGCAAAGCCGGCAAAGGCGGATGAGATTGTCTGTTCGGGCACAAACCTCCTGACGGAACTCGCCGCAGAGAACCCGGCCGCGCTTGAAGAGGTGCGACGACAGGCGGCGGAGACGCCGAATGGCAGCGGACTCCTTTGGCGGGTCGAGAAGGAGGGCATTGAGCCCTCTTATCTTTTCGGTACCATGCATATGAGCGACCCGCGCGTGGTCACGCTCCCCAGGGATGCCCGCGAGGCTTTCGACGGGGCGGAGCGTGTCGTTATCGAGACCACCGACATTCTCGATCAGTCGAAGATGGCTGCCGCGATGTTCAAACGGCCGGACCTGATGATGTTCACGGGCAAGGAGACGCTTGGCGATCACCTCGATGAGGCGGAGCGTCAGGCGGTGGCGGATGCGCTCAAGGCGCGCGGCATTCCGTTTGCCAGCGTCAAGAAGATGAAGCCCTGGATGCTGATTTCGCTGGTGGCGCTGCCGGTTTGCGAGATCGAGCGCAAGGAAGCGGGTATGCCGATCCTGGATTTTAAGCTGGCAGAGGATGCTCAGAATGCCGGCAAAGAGCTTCTCGGTCTTGAGACGGCGGTTGAGCAACTGGACGCCATGGCCTCCCTGCCCATGGAAATGCATGTGCGCGGCCTGGTAGAGACGCTGGCGCTTGGTGACGGCCTGAACGACGTGATGGAAACCATGGTGTCGCTCTATGCCGAAGGCGAGACCGGCATGTTCTGGCCGCTGATCCGCGTTGCGATCCCCGAGCAGCAGGGTGCATCAGGGGATTACGCCGCCTTCGATCAGGCCATGGTCAAAGCGCGCAACGGCACGATGGCCGAACGGGCGCGGCCAATTCTGAATGAAGGCAGTGCCTTCATTGCCGTCGGGGCACTGCATCTGCCCGGTGAGGAAGGGCTCATCGAACTCCTGCGTGCGGACGGTTATACCGTCGAGGGTGTCCGGTAAATTTGGGGTTCCGGCTAACTAATTGCATGTTATCTTTCCAATGGCGTTGGGGAGCGTCATTTGGAGCTCTGTCATGCAGGACGAAAACAAAAAAAAGAAACCCCAACATCGTTCTGCCGGTTCGGAGGGAACGCGGGGTTTTGTGATTGGCGCCGTTGGAGCGGCGATCGTGATCCTCGCTTTCATGGCGATTTCAGGAAGCGGCTTTTTCGGCGAGGACGTCACCGGGACGTCCGGCACCGTCTCCGACAGTGTACCAATGGGCGACGGCGGATAGAAAAAGGCCCCGAAGCTTTCGCGCCGGGGCCCTGTTGTCTGTAAATTCCTGTCGGATCACATGTGGATGGGCTTGGCGAAGGTGGCGAGAGCCGCTTCCTTGACCGTTTCCGACATGGTGGGGTGCGCGTGGCAGGTGCGGGCGAGGTCTTCCGACGAGCCGCCGAACTCCATCAGAACCGCTGCCTCGTGGATCATTTCGCCGGCGCCGAAGCCGACGATATGAACGCCCAGCACGCGATCCGTCTTCTTGTCGGCGAGCACCTTCACGAAGCCGTCCGTCTTGAGCATGGAGCGGGCGCGACCGTTGGCCGAGAAGGGGAATTTGCCGGCGTTGTATTCCACGCCGGCCTTTTTCAGCTCTTCTTCGGTCTTGCCGACGGAGGCGACTTCCGGGCTGGTGTAGACCACGCCGGGGATCACATCATAGTTCACGTGCCCGGCCTGTCCGGCGAGGATCTCGGCCACGGCGACGCCTTCATCCTCGGCCTTGTGCGCGAGCATCGGGCCGGCGATCACGTCGCCGATCGCGTAGATGCCATCGACATTCGTCTTGAAATGCCCGTCGGTCTTTACACGGCCGCGCTCATCCAGCTCCACGCCCACCGCGTCCAGGCCGAGGCCTTCCGTGTAAGGCTTGCGGCCGGTGGCGATCAGAACCACATCTGCTTCGACGGTTTCCGCATCACCGCCCTTTGCCGGCTCAAAGGTCACCTTTGCGCCCTTGCCGGCCTTGGCCACATCCGTGACCTTGGCGCCGAGCTTGAACTCGAAGCCCTGCTTGGCAAGCATGCGCTGGAACTGCTTGGCGACCTCGCCGTCCATGCCGCCGAGAATGGTGTCGAGATATTCGACCACGGTCACCCTGGCGCCAAGGCGGGCCCAGACGGAGCCGAGCTCCAGCCCGATCACGCCGCCACCGACAACCACCATGTGCTCAGGGACCTTGGAAAGCTCCAGAGCGCCGGTGGAGGAGACGATCACCTTCTCGTCGAACTTCACGTCGACGCCGGGAATGCCGGCGACGTCGGAACCCGTGGCGATGACGATGTTCTTCGTCTCCACGGTCTGTTCCTTGCCGTCGTCGCCCTTCACGCTGACCTTGCCCTTGCCGGCAATGCTGCCAAAGCCGCGAAGGACATCGATCTTGTTCTTCTTCATCAGGAAGTCGAGGCCCTTGGTGTTCTGCTCGACCGTCTTGACGCGATGCTCCATCATCTTCTTGAGGTTGAGCTTGGGTTTGCTCACCTCAACGCCGAGATCGGCAAGGCCATGGCCGGCTTCCGCGAACATTTCCGTGGCGTGCAGCAGCGCCTTGGAGGGTATGCAGCCGACATTGACGCAGGTGCCGCCATGGGTGGAGAGCTTCTCGACAACAGCTGTCTTGAGGCCGAGCTGGGCCGCCTTGATGGCGCAGACATAGCCGCCGGGTCCGGTGCCGATCACGACGAGATCATAGGACATGTTCGTGCCTTTCCTGAATTCCGTTGCGTCGGCTATCGACCGCCGCTGACATTGAGAATGGCGCCCGTGGAGTAGGACGCCTCATCGGAGAGAAGCCAGAGCGCGGCGCGGGCGATTTCCTCTGCCGTGCCAGGCCTTTTCATTGGGATCAGACCCGAAAGCCGCTGCGCCCTGTCCGGCTGGCCGCCGGAGGCGTGGATTTCGGTGTCGGTGATGCCGGGCCGCACCGCATTGACGCGGATGCCTTCTTCCGCGACCTCACGTGCAAGCCCCATGGTGAAGGTGTCGACCGCTGCCTTGGAGGCTGCGTAGTCGACATATTCGCCAGCCGAGCCGAGCACGGCGGCGATGGACGAGATGTTGACGATGGCGCCGCCCTTGCCGCCATGGCGTGTCGACATGCGCCTGACCGCCTCGCGGGAGCACAGCATCGTGCCGATCACATTGATGCGCATCATGCGCTCGAACCGGGCGAGGTCCATTTCGCCGAGGCGCGCCTTGCGGTCGACAATGCCCGCATTGTTGACGAGTGCATCGAGCCGGCCAAAGCGCCGGTCAACGGCCTCGAACATGGCCAGGATTTCGTTTTCCTCGGCCATGTCGGCCTTGACGGCAAAGGCTTCGCCACCTGCCTGTTCGATGTCGCGGACGACCGTTTCGGCTGCGTCAGGGTTGGCGACATAGTTGACCGCGACGCGGTAGCCCGCATCTGCGGCAAGCCGGCAGATCGCAGCGCCGATGCCGCGGCTTCCGCCTGTCACCAGAAGTGTTTTCGCTGCCTGCATCATTGTCATTCCCGATCTCGCCGGATGGACGAGGGCGTGGAAGGCATCCGCCTACCGCGCCCCGCCGTTTTCTAGAGGTCGAGGACCAGACGTTCGGGATCCTCAAGCACATCCTTAATGCGCACGAGGAAGGTCACGGCTTCCTTGCCGTCCACGATGCGGTGATCGTAGGAGAGCGCGAGATACATCATCGGGCGGATGACGATCTGGCCGCCGACCACCATGGGCCGCTCCTGGATCTTGTGCATGCCCAGAATGCCCGACTGCGGGGCGTTCAGGATCGGCGTCGACATCAGCGAGCCATAGACACCGCCATTGGAGATGGTAAAGGTGCCGCCCTGCATGTCGGCCATGGAGAGCTTTCCGTCGCGGGCCGCGAGACCCAGACGACCGATTTCCTTCTCCACCTCGGCGATCGACATCTGGTCGGCATCGCGCACCACCGGCACGACGAGACCACGGTCGGTGCCGACCGCTACGCCGATATGGCAGAAGTTCTTGTAGATGATGTCCGTGCCGTCGATCTCGGCATTCACAGCCGGGATTTCCTTCAGCGCGTGGCAGACGGCCTTGGTGAAGAAGCCCATGAAGCCGAGCTTCACGCCATGCTTCTTTTCGAAGAGCTCCTTGTACTTCTTGCGCATCTCCATGACCGCGGTCATATCCACCTCGTTGAAGGTGGTGAGCATGGCAGCGGTGTCCTGCGCGTCCTTGAGGCGGCGCGCGATGGTCTGACGCAGACGCGTCATCTTCACGCGCTCTTCGCGCTCGCCATCCTCGGCCGGAGAGGCCGGGCGGGCTGCTTTGGGCTTTTCAGCCGGAGAGCTTGGAGCGCCGCCTTCGATGGCCGCCAGCACGTCGCCCTTAAGCACCTGGCCATCCTTGCCGGAACCGGCAACGTCAGACGCCTTCATGCCCTTTTCAGTCATCATCTTCTGTGCGGAGGGTGCGGGCGGACGTCCGCCATCGTCATCCTTCTTCGCCGCGGGGGCTTCCTTCTCGGCCGGCTTGTCGGCCTTGGGCGCTGCTGCACCGGCAGAGGCTCCCTGTTCGATGCGCAGGAGAAGCGCGCCGACTTCGACCTCGTCGCCCGATGCAACCACCATCTCGGTGATCACGCCGTCAACCGGCGACATCACTTCCTGGGCTGCCTTGTCGGTCTCGAGCTCGAGAAGCGCTTCGTCGGTTTTCACCGCGTCGCCAACCTTCTTGTAGATCTCGCCGACCTGGGCTTCGGTGACGGACTCGCCCGCCGATGGAACATTCACCTCGACGATTTTTCCGCCGCCGGCCATGGTTGCCTCCTGGGTTTCTTTGGTACCGGACGAGCTTTCGCCGGCCTGACTGGTTTCTGGTTTTGCTTTGCCGGCGCCATCGCCCGCGGCGATCATGCCGAGAAGCGCGCCGACTTCGACGGTTTCGCCTTCCTTGACGGTGATCTCATCGAGTGTGCCGGCAGCGGGCGCGGGCACTTCAATGGAAACCTTGTCGGTTTCCAGCTCAACGAGTGGCTCGTCGGTGGCGATCGTGTCGCCCACCGATTTCATCCAGCGGGCGATGGTTGCCTCGGTCACGGACTCGCCCAGTGTGGGAACCCGAATCTCGGTCGCCATGTCGTTTTTCTCCGTCGCGTTCTATTCGCCGAGCGCGTCTTCGAGGAAAGCCTCGAGCTGCGCCAGATGCTTCGACATAAGGCCGGTTGCGGGCGATGCCGCGGCCGGACGGCCGGTGTAGCGCACGCGCGTGTTCTTGGCCTCGATGTGCTGCAGGACCCATTCCAGATACGGGTCGATGAAGGACCAGGCACCCATGTTCTTGGGCTCTTCCTGGCACCACACCATCTCCGCATTCTTGAAGCGCGAAAGCTCGTTGATCAAAGCCTTGGCCGGGAACGGGTAAAGCTGCTCGACACGCAGGAGATAGACGTCGTCGATGCCGCGTTTCTCGCGCTCTTCGTAAAGATCGTAGTAGACCTTGCCGGAACACATGACGACGCGGCGGATCTTCGAATCCTTGACCAGCTTGATCTTCTCGCCGTCCAGATGCTCCGCATCGTCCCACAGGAGACGGTGGAAGGCGCTTTCGCCCGAAAGCTCGGCGAGCGTCGAGACGCAGCGCTTGTGACGCAGCAGAGATTTCGGCGTCATCAGGATGAGCGGCTTGCGGAAGTCGCGCTTCAACTGGCGGCGCAGGATGTGGAAGTAGTTCGCAGGCGTCGAACAATAGGCGACCTGCATGTTGTCCTCGGCGCACATCTGCAGCCAGCGCTCGAGGCGGGCGGAGGAGTGCTCCGGACCCTGACCCTCATAGCCGTGCGGCAGCAGGCAGACGAGGCCCGACATTCTGAGCCACTTGCGCTCGCCTGAAGAGATGAACTGGTCGAACACCACCTGCGCGCCATTGGCGAAGTCGCCGAACTGAGCTTCCCACAGCGTCAGCGCACGCGGTTCGGCGAGCGAGAAGCCGTATTCGAAGCCGAGAACGGCTTCTTCCGAAAGCATCGAGTTGATGACTTCGTAATAGGCCTGCTGCGGCCCCAGATTGTTGAGCGGGATGTAGCGGTTCTCGTCGCGCTGGTCATAGAGCACCGAGTGGCGCTGCGAGAAGGTGCCGCGCTCGGAGTCCTGTCCGGAGAGGCGAACCGGGTTGCCCTCGAGCAGGATCGAGCCGAAGGCAAGTGCCTCGGCCGTTGCCCAGTCGATGCCGGCGCCTTCGTCGATCATCGTCTTGCGGTTTTTCAGGAAGCGCTGGATCGTGCGGTGCGCCTCGAAATCCTCCGGGGTCTCGGTCAGTTTTTTGCCGATTTCCTTGAGCGTCTTGACTGGAACCGCAGTCTTGCCACGGCGCTGCTCGTCGGCGTGATCGGCCTTCTTCAGACCTGACCAGACACCGTCCAGCCAGTCGGCCTTGTTGGGCCTGTAGGCCTGCCCGGCTTCGAACTCGGCTTCAAGATGCGAGCGCCAGTCGGCGCGCATCTTCTCGATGTCAGCCTCGGTGACCAGACCTTCTTCGAGCATCTTTTTCGCGTAGATCTCGCTCGTCGTCGTGTGCTTGCGGATCTTGCGATACATGATCGGTTGGGTGAATGCCGGTTCGTCGCCCTCATTGTGGCCGTAGCGGCGGTAGCAGAACATGTCGATGACCACCGGCTTGTGGAAGGTCATGCGGAATTCGGTCGCAACCTTCGCCGCATAGACCACCGCTTCCGGGTCGTCGCCATTCACGTGGAAGATCGGCGCTTCGATCATCTTCGCCACATCGGAAGGATAGGGCGAGGAGCGCGAGAAACGCGGATTGGTCGTGAAGCCGATCTGGTTGTTGATGATGAAGTGCACGGTGCCGGCAACGCGGTGACCGCGCAGGCCCGAAAGACCGAAGCACTCGGCCACGACGCCCTGGCCGGCAAAGGCGGCATCGCCATGCAGCAGCAGCGGCATGACACGGGCGCGCTCTTCCGGAGGCACCACTTCCTCGCGCTTGCGGCCGAACACCTGGTCCTGCTTGGCGCGGGCCTTGCCCATCACCACCGGATTGACGATTTCCAGATGCGAGGGGTTCGCTGTCAGTGACAGGTGGACATTGTTGCCATCGAAGGCGCGGTCGGAGGAGGCGCCGAGATGGTATTTCACGTCACCCGAACCTTCCACGTCGTCGGGGGCGAAGGAGCCGCCCTTGAACTCGTGGAAGATGGCGCGGTGCGGTTTTTCCATGACCTGGGAAAGCACGTTCAGGCGGCCGCGGTGGGCCATGCCGAGAACGATTTCCTTCAGGCCCATCTGGCCGCCGCGCTTGATGATCTGTTCGAGCGCCGGGATCAGCGCTTCACCGCCGTCGAGGCCGAAGCGCTTCGTGCCCTTGTATTTGACGTCGATGAACTGCTCAAAGCCTTCTGCCTCGATCAGCTTCTGCAGGATCGCCTTCTTGCCGTTGGCGGTAAATTCGACGCCCTTGTCCGGACCCTCGATGCGCTCCTGAATCCAGGCCTTTTCGGCCGGGTTGGAGATGTGCATGAACTCGACGCCCAGCGTCGAGCAATAGGTCCGCTTCAGAATGTCGAGCATCTGGCGGATCGTGGCCGTCTCCAGCCCGAGCACATGGTCGATGAAGATCGGGCGGTCGTAATCTGCCTCGGTGAAACCGTAGGCTTCCGGCGACAGCTCGTTGTAATCTTCCAGCGGCTTGGCAATGCCCAGCGGGTCAAGGTCGGCATGCAGATGGCCGCGCATGCGGTAGGCGCGGATCATCATGATGGCGCGAACTGAATCGCGGGTTGCCTGCAGTGTCTCTTCGGGAGAGAGCTTGGCCCCGGCCTTCGCAGCCTTTTCCTTGATCTTGCCGTCGAAGTGTTTTTCGACCGTGCCCCAGTCGCCATCGAGCGCGGAGACAAGCTCGCCATTGGCGGCCTGCGGCCAATTTTTCTTTTTCCAGGACGCACCGGCGGCGTTCTTCTTCACATCGGCGGCATCATCCTTGAGTGCGCCGAAGAAGTCGCGCCAGTCTTCGCTGACGGAAGCCGGATTGTCCTGATAGCTGGCGTAGAGTTCCTCGATATAGGCGGCGTTGCCACCATACAGGAACGAGGTGAGCGACATCTGGTCGTTGGCCTGATCTTGCCGTGCCATGTTGATTTCCGGAACCCGCGTTCCGGCTCCTTGCATGGGCGAGTAGCGAATAGCGAGTAGCGAGTAGGGGAAGCACGATCATCGCGCCGCCCAATGGATCTATTCGCTATTCGCTACTCCCTATTCACCTTTAACTAACCCTTGATCGCTTCGACGAGCGTCTGGCCAAGGCGCGCCGGGGAGGGCGATACCTTGATGCCGGCTGCTTCCATTGCCGCGATCTTGTCTTCCGCGCCACCCTTGCCGCCGGAAATCACGGCGCCTGCGTGGCCCATGGTGCGTCCGGGAGGGGCGGTGCGGCCCGCGATGAAGCCGGCCATCGGCTTCTTGCGGCCCTTCTTGGCTTCATCGCGCAGGAATTCGGCAGCTTCTTCTTCTGCCGAACCGCCGATCTCACCGATCATGATGATGGATTCGGTCGCGTCGTCGGCGAGGAACATCTCCAGCACGTCGATGAACTCGGTGCCCTTCACTGGGTCGCCGCCGATGCCAACGGCCGTCGTCTGGCCGAGGCCGGCATTGGTCGTCTGGAACACGGCCTCATAGGTGAGCGTGCCCGAGCGGGACACGACGCCGACGGAACCCTTCTGGAAGATGTTGCCCGGCATGATGCCGATCTTGCACTCGTTCGGCGTCAGGACGCCGGGGCAGTTCGGGCCGATCAGGCGCGAGTTGGACTTCTCGAGCTTCGCCTTCACATGGACCATGTCCATCACCGGAATGCCTTCCGTGATGCAGACGATGAGCGGGATTTCCGCCTCGATGGCCTCGATGATGGCCGCGCCTGCGCCTGCCGGCGGAACGTAGATCACGGACGCGTTTGCGCCGGTCTTGTCCTTGCCTTCGGCAACGGATGCGAAGATCGGGAGCTCTTCACCGCCCTGGCCGGTCCAGGTGGAGCCGCCCTTCTTGGGGTGAATGCCGCCGACCATCTGCGTGCCGTGATAGGCGAGCGCCTGTTCGGTGTGGAAGGTGCCGGTCTTGCCGGTCAGGCCCTGAACGAGAACCTTGGTGTCTTTGTTGACGAGAATGGACATCTTGGCTCAGCTTCCCTTAACGGCTGCAACGATCTTCTTGGCGGCGTCGTCGAGATCATCGGCGGCGATCACGTTGAGACCGCTTTCGTTGATGATCTTCTTGCCAAGATCGACATTGGTGCCTTCGAGGCGAACCACCAGCGGAACCTTCAGGCCCACTTCCTTAACGGCAGCGACAACGCCTTCAGCGATGACGTCGCAGCGCATGATGCCGCCGAAGATGTTGACCAGAATGCCTTCCACTGCCGGATCGGCGGTGATGATCTTGAACGCTGCCGTCACCTTCTCCTTGGTGGCGCCGCCACCAACGTCGAGGAAGTTGGCAGGCTCGGCTCCATAGAGCTTGATGATGTCCATCGTGGCCATCGCAAGACCGGCGCCGTTGACCATGCAGCCGATGTTGCCGTCGAGCGCCACATAGGCGAGGTCGTATTTGGAAGCCTCGATTTCCTTCTCGTCTTCCTCGGTCGTGTCGCGCAGGGCGACCACGTCCTCGTGACGGAACAGCGCGTTGCCGTCGAAGGAGACCTTGGCGTCGAGAACGCGCAGGCGGCCGTTTTCCATGACGATCAGCGGGTTCACTTCCAGAAGGCTCATGTCCTTCTCGGTGAAAGCCTTGTAGAGGATCGGGAACAGCGTCTCGCCGTCCTTCGCCGCATCGCCCTCGAGCTTCAGCGCCTCGTTGAGCTTCTTCACGTCGTCGGCCGTCACGCCCGTCTCCGGGTCGATGGCGAGCGTGAGGATCTTCTCCGGGGTCTCTTCGGCGACGGCCTCGATGTCCATGCCGCCTTCCGTCGAAACGACGAAAGCCGGACGGCCGACCGTGCGGTCGATGAGGATCGAGAGGTAGAGCTCGCGGTCGATGTCCGCGCCGTCTTCGATATAGAGGCGGTTCACCTGCTTGCCGGCCGGGCCGGTCTGCTTGGTGACGAGCGTGTTGCCCAGCATCTCGTTGGTGTGCGCGACAACTTCCTCAACGCTCTTCGCAAGCCGCACGCCGCCCTTTGCGTCGGGCCCGAGTTCGGTGAACTTGCCCTTGCCGCGTCCGCCGGCGTGGATCTGGCTTTTCACCACATAGAGCGGTCCGGGAAGCTTTTTCGCAGCCGCTTCGGCTTCGCCCTTCTCAAACACCGGCACGCCATCGGCCACCGGTGCGCCATAGCTCTTCAGAAGCTGCTTGGCTTGATACTCGTGAATGTTCATTGGAGGCCTACTCCTACTTCTTCAGGTTGGGCGCGATGTTGGCGCAGGCCTCGCAAAGACCGGCAACGGCCTCCACGGACTGTTCGAACATCTTCTGCTCAGACTTGTTGAGATCGATCTCGATGACGCGCTCGACACCGCCGGCGCCGATAACCGTGGGCACGCCCACATACATATCCTTGACGCCATACTGGCCGGCAAGATGTGCCGCGCAGGGCAGGACACGCTTCTTGTCTTTCAGGTAGCTCTCCGCCATCGCGATGGCCGACGAAGCCGGGGCGTAATAGGCGGAACCGGTCTTCAGAAGGCCGACGATCTCTGCACCGCCGTCGCGGGTGCGCTGCACGATCTCGTCGATCTTTTCCTTGGAGGTCCAGCCCATCTTCACCAGGTCCGGGATCGGAATGCCGGCAACGGTGGAGTAGCGCGTCAGCGGAACCATGGAATCGCCGTGGCCGCCGAGAACGAAAGCCGTCACGTCTTCGACGGAGACCTTGAACTCTTCCGAGAGGAAATAGCGGAAACGGGCGGAGTCCAGCACGCCGGCCATGCCGACCACATGGCTCTTCGGCAGGCCGGAGAACTTCTGCAGCGCCCAGACCATGGCGTCGAGCGGGTTGGTGATGCAGATGACGAAAGCGTTGGGGGCGTATTTCTTGATGCCCGCGCCGACCTGCTCCATGACCTTCAGGTTGATGCCCAGCAGGTCGTCGCGGCTCATGCCCGGCTTGCGGGCGACGCCGGCGGTGACGATGCAGACATCCGCGCCTTCAATGGCCGCATAGTCGTTGGCGCCAACCATTTTGGCGTCGAAGCCCTCGACCGGCGAGGATTCGGCGATGTCCAGTCCCTTGCCCTGGGGGATGCCCTCGGCAATGTCGAACAGGACGACATCGCCCAGTTCCTTCAAGCCCGCCAGATGTGCGAGCGTTCCACCGATCATGCCGGAGCCGATGAGAGCGATCTTGTCGCGTGCCATGTGGTTAGAATTCCCCCTTGTGTCGAAAGGATAGGTGGTGAGATGGATGTGTGAAGAAAAATCCGCGCGTCGCGTTTTGCCTGTGTCGTGTCACACCGATGCATTCGGGCCCACATCCCGCCGCACTCCTTCAACGAAAGGCGCGGCAAATCCGTGGCGTGGCCCGCTTCATAAGCCTCTTTGGAATAAGCATACTGGCAGGAAAATTCAACCGGTTCTTACACGGTCAGGAATTTCAATCGTTTAGACATTTGTGGACTTACGTAAAAGTAAGAATTGTGCCTCAATATTGTGCAAAGACGAGAGACTCGCGGGCGCCTGTGGTGGTTTGGGCAGCTCTCCGGGGGAGTGGGGTGGCGGCATCAGCCCGCCTGTCCTGCCCGTTCTCCCGCCGGAGCGGATTTTTCTTCGTTTCGTGCGCCTGTGCGATCCAGCCAGTCCCGGCTCTGCATCTCGATGAGGCGGGAGACCGTGCGGTCGAATTCGAAGGCTTCCGTGCCGTTTGCGGCCGTATAGAGCGCATTGGGCGCAGCCTCTGCGGACAGGAACAGCCGCGCCTCGGCATCGTAGAGCGTGTCGATGAGAAGAATGAAGCGTTTCGCTTCGTTGCGCCGCCGCAGGTCCATGGTCGGAACATGGTCGATGAAGATCGTGTCGAACGCGCCGGCAATAGCCAGATAATCTCGCGCGCCGAGCGGTTTTTCACAGAGATCGGAGAAGGAGAAGCGGGCGGCTGAGCCTGATGCCTGCGGCACGGGCACGGTGCGGCCCTTGACGGTCAGCGCGGCGGGTTCGACGGGGCGACCATCCACCACCGTCTCCCAGGCCTCGTCCATCTGCTCTTTGGCCGAGGCATCGTCTGGTGTCATATAGACGGGAATGCGGTTGAGCTTTCGCATCCGGTAGTCGGTGTCGATGTCCAGTTCCAGAATGCGGGTATGCTGCTTGAGAATGCCGACGAAGGGCAGAAACAGACCGCGGTTGAGCCCATCACGGTAGAGATCGTCCGGCGCGACGTTGGAGGTGGCAACCAGCACGACGCCCTGGTCGAACAGTGCCGAGAAAAGGCGCGAGAGTATCATCGCGTCGGCAATGTCCGTCACGGTGAATTCGTCGAAACACAGAACCCACGCTTCCTTCGCCAGCGCCGCCGCCACGGGCGGGATCGGGTCGGTTTCCTGCGTCTCGCCTGCCTTCAGCGCCGCACGGTGCCGGCCGATACGGTCATGCACGTCCGCCATGAAGTCGTTGAAATGCGCGCGGCGCTTGTGCTCGACCGGGACCAGTTCATGAAAGAGGTCCATGAGCATGGTCTTGCCGCGCCCCACACCGCCATGAACATAAAGCCCGCGTACCGGCTCCCGCGTCTTGTTGCGCTTGGCAAACAGCCAGCCGAGCGCGCTCGACTTGCGCGCGAGACGTTTGTCGCTGATGTCGGCGATCAGCCGGTCCAGCGCCGCTGCGATCCTCTCCTGTGCGGGATCGTGCGCGATCCTGCCTGTCTCGACCATGTGGCCATAGCGCTGCGTGACGGAAGGATGGGTTACGAGTCCGTCACGCAATGTCATGTCAGGCTTTCACGCTTGGCCGTTCGGCCGAATGATGTTGTTGGTCGAGGGTCAGCGCGACAGCGAAATGGGCTGGCCCGATGTGGTCTGGCCGTCGAAGCGGCCTGCGCCGGACGAATAAAGGCGTGCGAGCACGCTGCCATTCGCATCGTAAAAGGCAAGCTGCTTGCCTTCGACATTCCACGATTTCACGCCGTCAATGGGAGCGGGGCAGCGCAGCGGGCCGGCGCGGTAGCCGGAACCGAACTTGGTCTGCGGCGTGGCGACCCGGCACGACTGGCCGGCGACGTTTACGCTCCAGACGCCGGCAACGGCTCCGGTTGAAACGTCAGGTGCGTTGGCAGCCGCGTTCGGATCAAGGGCTGCGACCTGCGTTTCCTGCTGGGGCGCTTCAGGGAACTGCGACGGATTTGCGGTCGGGCTCGACGGGGGCGGGAGCTGGTTCGACGTCACCGTGCCGGAGGGCGCGGAGGGCAGCGGGTCAGGGGCCCGCGTGGCCATCGGCGAGAAGCGGTCGCTCTGACAGCCGGCCAGGCCCGCAGCCAGAAGCGCTACAGCCAGAATTGCAAACTTGTTGTGTGGCATGCCGTCTCTCCGTTACAGCGTCCAATGCACTGAAATACAAATGAGTTCCATTTGAAGCGCCAGATCGTGGCGAACTTTTGCAATTATAACAGCCCAGCCATGGTTAAGAACCGGTTTCAGCAACATGGGTCCGTGACTGTTTCTTATTGGCAACACTCCTGAGCGGTGTTCGGCGGGTGCACTGGAACCGGGGAACCGCTTTCGGCGTTGAAGCTTTTCAACCGGCGTCAGAGCATCGGACCGAAAGTGGAATCCGGTTTTCGGATTATTCCGATGCTCATTTATAGTTTCGATCGTCCTTTGTGCGTCCGGATGGACACACGGCGATCCAGCGCCAATAGGAGGGCAAACAATGCTTAAATGGATTCTCATTCTGCTGATCGTCGCGGCTGTCGCGGGTCTGCTTGGTATGAACAGCCTTGCAGGAGCGGCAATGACCGGCGCGAAAGTTCTGATCGCCGTGGTTCTGGTTCTCTTCCTTCTCGCGGTCCTCGGTATTGTGGCGATAGCCTGACATCGCACTTGATTGATGAGGCCGTTCGTCTGGTAATTTTGCCTCTCATCAGCCATATAGGCGCCTGAGACACAAGGTTTTGGAGCCACTATGGCGCTTGAGGCAGCATTCGCGAAGATGAACGGCCTCGGCAATGCAATCATCGTTGCCGACATGCGCGGGCGCGCGGACCGGGTTTCGCCCGAGGCCGCCCGTGCGCTCAACGCTGATCCCGCGACCCGGTTCGACCAGATCATGGCGGTCCATGATCCGCGCGTTGCCGGCACACACAACTATATCGAAATCATCAATTCCGACGGCAGTCAGGCGCAGGCCTGCGGCAATGGCACACGCTGTGTCGTGCAGGCGCTCGCCGCCGAAACGGGGCAGAAGGTTTTCACCTTCCAGACCGTTGCCGGCATCCTCAATGCCGAGGAACATGAGGACGGGCTGATCTCGGTCGACATGGGCAAGCCACGGTTTGGCTGGCAGGACATTCCGCTCGCCGAAGAGTTCCGCGATACGCGCATGATCGAGTTGCAGGCGGGGCCCATCGATGCGCCGGTGCTGCATTCGCCTTCGGTTGCTTCCATGGGCAACCCCCATGCGATCTTCTGGGTTGAGAGAGACGTCAATGTCTACGATCTGGAGCGCTTTGGGCCGCTGCTTGAAAACCATCCGATCTTCCCAGAACGTGCCAACATCTCCATCGCACAGGTGACAGCCGAAAATGCGCTGAACCTGCGCACATGGGAACGCGGGGCTGGGCTTACGCTCGCCTGCGGTTCCGCGGCCTGCGCCGCTGCGGTGTCTGCCGCGCGAACCGGGCGCACGGGCCGTCATGTGACGGTCACCGTTCCGGGCGGGCCGCTCGATATCCTTTGGCGCGAGGATGATCACGTCATCATGACCGGCCCCGCCGAGTGGGAGTTCTCCGGTCGCTTCGACCCCGCCACCGGGGCCTGGGAGCGCGAGACCGAGGGAGCGGCCTGAAATGGCGGTGGATGTTCTGACATTCGGCTGCCGGCTGAACGCCTACGAGTCCGAAGTCATCAAGCGCGAGGCGAAAGACGCCGGGCTTGAGGAGCTGGCGGGCGGCGCGGTCGTCGTCAACACCTGCGCCGTCACCGGCGAGGCGGTGCGTCAGGCGCGCCAGGCGATCCGCAAGGCGCGTCGTGAAAATCCCGATGCCCGCATCATCGTCACCGGCTGCGCCGCACAGACGGAGCCGGGCACTTTCGACGCCATGGATGAGGTCGACCTCGTTCTCGGTAACGAGGAAAAGCTCAAGGCCCACAATTACCGCGCCCTGCCGGATTTCGGCGTGAACCAGTTCGAGAAGGTTCGCGTCAACGACATCATGGAAGTGCGCGAGACCGCATCGCACATGGTCGAATCCATCGAGGGCCGCGCCCGCGCCTTCGTGCAGGTGCAGAATGGCTGCGATCACCGCTGCACCTTCTGCATCATTCCCTATGGCCGGGGCAATTCCCGCTCGGTGCCCATGGGCGCGGTGGTGGATCAGGTGCGCCAGCTCGTCGGCAATGGCTATGGCGAAGTGGTGCTCACTGGCGTGGACCTGACCAGTTTCGGAGCCGATCTGCCGGGCAGCCCGCGCCTCGGGCGGCTTGTCTCCACGCTTCTGCGTGAAGTGCCGGAGCTTGAGCGCCTGCGTCTTTCCTCCATCGATTCCATCGAGGCGGATGACGAGCTGCTGCGCGCGCTGGCGGAAGAGGAACGGCTGATGCCGCATCTCCATCTTTCGCTGCAGCATGGCGACGACATGATCCTGAAGCGCATGAAGCGCCGCCATCTGCGCGCCGATGCCATTGAATTTTGCGAGCGTGTGCGCACGCTCCGGCCCGATGCGGTGTTTGGCGCAGACATTATTGCCGGTTTCCCGACAGAGACCGACGCCATGTTCGAGAATTCGCTGAAGATCGTCGAGGAATGCGGGCTCACGCATCTCCACGTGTTCCCCTTCAGCCCGCGCGAGGGCACGCCGGCAGCGCGTATGCCGCAGCTCGACCGTGCGCTGGTGAAGGAGCGCGCCGCGCGTCTGCGCGCCGTGGGCGACGCCGCCTATGCGCGGCATCTTGCATCGCTTGACGGCACCCGTCAGCGCATTTTGATCGAACGGCCCGGGCTTGGCCGCACAGAGGGTTTCACGCTGGCCGCGCTTGAAGGCGGTCAGCCGGGGCAGATTGTCGAGGCGCGGATCACCGGCCACGACGGGGAGCGGCTCACTGCGGTCGCTGTCACACAGGAAGCAGCGTAGCAGGCATGGCATTCGGATTTATCAAGAAGGTCTTCTCGTTCGGCAAGAAAGAAGCCGAGGAGACACCACCCGACGAGACCACCGAGACCGAAGCGCCGGAAGCCACCGCTGCTGCGCAACCGGCTGACGCCGTTCCTGCTCCCGAACCGTCCGGACCCTTGACGGAAGCACCGGATGCGCCGGAGGTCGTTCCAGAGCCAGAGCCAGAGCCAGAGCCAGAGCCAGAGCCAGAGCCAGAGCCTAAGGTCGAAATTTCGGACGCAACGCCCGCCGCCGAAGCCGCGCCGACACCGTCCACCGACGACGCAGGCCCCTCATCCGGTCCTGCGGACCACCTTCTCCCCGCAGACGGGGAGAAGGAAGCGGAGCCTGTCATTGAGGTTGCGGAAGAGACCGTTGCCGACGAAGCCCCGGAGCCGAAGGCCGAGGAACCGGACGCGATGCCCGTGACCCCTTCTCCCCGTGAACGGGGAGAAGGTGAGGATGAGGGGCAGCGCGAGGCTGACGACACCACGCCCGCCGCCGAAGCCGCGCCGACACCCTCGACCGACGACGCCCGCCCCTCATCCGATCCTTCGGACCACCTTCTCCCCGCTGGCGGGGAGAAGGAAGCGGAGCCTGTCATTGAGGTTGCGGAAGAGACCGTTGCCGACGAAGCCCCGGAGCCGAAGGCCGAAGAACCGGACGCGATGCCCGTGACCCCTTCTCCCCGTGAACGGGGAGAAGGTGAGGATGAGGGGCAGCGCGACGCTGACGATATCACGCCCGTCGCCGAATCCGCGCCAGCCGCTGCCACAGGCAAGATCGCCGTCTCCAAAGCAGTCGAGCGCGTGGAAGAGAAGGCTCCAGAGGCAGAAGCACCGCAGCCGCGCAAGCCATGGTTCCAGCGTCTGCGCGAGGGGCTGTCGCGCTCATCGCGCGAACTGCGCGATTCCATCGCCGGCGTGTTCACCAAGCGCAAGCTGGACGACGACACGCTTCAGGACCTGGAAGACGTTCTGCTGCGCGCCGATCTCGGCCTTGAGACCGCGATGCGCGTGACCGATGCGCTGGCGTCGGGCCGTTACGGCAAGGATGTGTCGGGCGAGGAAGTGCAGGCCGTTATGGCCGAGGAAATCGAGAAGGTGCTGGCGCCGGTCGCCATGCCGCTCGAACTCGACCTGTCGCACAAGCCGCATGTCATCCTCGTGGTCGGCGTCAACGGCACCGGCAAGACGACCACCATCGGCAAACTCGCCGCAAAGCTCACCGAGGGCGGGCTTAAGGTCACGCTGGGCGCTGGCGACACGTTCCGCGCCGCTGCCATCGAACAGCTCAAGATCTGGGGCGAGCGCACCGGCTCGCCGGTCGTTTCCTCAAAACTTGGCGCGGATGCGGCGGGCCTTGCCTACGATGCCTATGAAAAGGCGAAGGAAGCCGGCTCCGACGTGCTGATCATCGACACCGCCGGCCGGTTGCAGAACAAGGCCGAGCTGATGGCCGAGCTTGAGAAGATCGTGCGGGTGCTCGGCAAGCATGATCCCGATGCGCCGCACACGGTCCTCCAGACGGTCGACGCGACCACCGGGCAGAACGCCCTTAATCAGGTCGAAATCTTCCGCAATGTTGCGGGCGTGAACGGCCTGGTCATGACCAAGCTCGACGGCACGGCGCGCGGCGGTATCCTTGTTTCCATCGCCGCCAAGCACAAGCTGCCGGTCTATTTCATCGGCGTCGGCGAGCAGGTCGACGATCTCGAACCCTTCTCGGCGAGTGATTTCGCCAAGGCGATTGCAGGAGTTCAGTAAGCGTGAGCGAGAAACACATCTTTGAACGCGATCCCGCCGATCCCAGGCGCAAGGAGATCAACCCGATCCTCAAGCTGGCGCTGGAGCTGGGGCCGCTGATGGTGTTCTTCTTCGCCAATTCACGCGGCGAATGGCTGGTGGAGCGCTTTCCCGCTCTTGGGGAGCTGGGCGGGCCGCTTTTCGTGGCGACTGCGCTCTTCATGGCTGCCACGGCCATTGCGCTCACCGTTTCGTGGATCCTTACGCGCACCCTGCCCATAATGCCGCTCGTTTCAGGCGTGGTGGTGTTCGTGTTCGGCGCGCTGACACTCTATCTGCACAGCGAAATCTTCATCAAGATGAAGCCGACCATCGTCAACACGCTGTTCGGCGCGGTGCTTCTGGGCGGTCTCGCCTTCGGCAAGTCGCTGCTTGGCTATGTGTTCGATTCCGCCTTCAAGCTGGATGCGGAAGGCTGGCGCAAGCTCACCCTGCGCTGGGGCCTGTTTTTCATCTTTCTGGCGGTGGTCAACGAGGTGGTGTGGCGGATGTTCTCCACCGACACCTGGGTCGCCTTCAAGGTGTGGGGCATCATGCCGATCACCATCCTCTTCACGATGAGCCAGATGCCGCTGATCATGAAACACTCGCTGGAAGAGCCCACGAAGTAAGCTATCCGGACGCATCCCGCCTTGCGGCGGCGATGGCGTCGTCCAGCCGGCTGTAGAACCGGAGTGCGGGTGGCCGCATCCCATGGGTGCGCAGCAATTTGCGCACCGGCTGGCTCGCCCCCACGAGATAGACATTCGTTCCCTGCTGGCGCGCCTTGCGCACGAAACCTTCAATGGTTGCAGCCGCTGTGGAATCGAGAAAACTCACCGAGCCGATGTCGATGACATAGGCTTTCGGCTGACTGCCGATCCGGTCGAGCGCCGCTCCCACCGCAGCCGCCGCGCCGAAGAAGAACGCGCCGGCAATGCGATAGACAACCACATCGTCATCCGTCGCGTTCGCCGCCGAATAGGGGCCTTCGCCACTGTCTGGCTGGTCGGTCAGCGATGAAACGCCATGCTCCACGCGCACCGCTTCCGACATGCGGTGCAGAAAGAGCAGCGCGCCGAGGCCGAAGCCGACCAGAATCCCCTCCGTCAGGTCGCGGAACACCACCAGCAGGAACGTCACCAGAAGCACGAACGCATCGCCCCACGAGGAGCGCAGCAGGGCGGCGAACTGATGCTTCTCCGCCATATTCCACGCCACCACGGCCAGAATGGCGGCAAGGGCTGAAAGCGGGATGAAGCGCGCCAGCGGCGCGGCCACCAGCATGAACGCCAGAAGAAACAGCGAATGCAGCATGCCCGAAACAGGGCCGCGTGCGCCGGCCCGCACATTGGCTGCCGTGCGCGCAATGGTGCCCGTCACGCAGAAACCGCCAAACAGCGCCGAACCGATATTGGCTGCGCCCTGCGCCACGAGCTCGCTGTTGGAGCGGTGCCGGCGGCCGGTCATGGAATCGGCCACCACCGCCGAAAGCAGGCTCTCAATGCCGCCCAGAAGCGCAAACGAGAAAGCGGCGGGCAGAACCGCCATGACTTTTTCAGTGCTCAGGTCCGGCAAATGCGGAGCAGGCAGCATCTGCGGAATGCCGCCGAACCGCGAGCCGATGGTTTCCACCGGCAGACCCAGAGCCCAGGCGACCAGCGTGGCCGCCACCACGGCGATCAGAAAGCCCGGCCAGTGCGGCCGCCAGCGGCGCAGCCCGACGATCACCGCCACCGAGCCAAGCGCCAGCAGAAGTGCTGCGGCGTTCACCGTCGGCGCGGCCTGCGCCAGCGCCTGCAGTTTGGGGATGAACGACCCGGGCTCCGCGCCCGTCAGCGCCAGGCCGAAGAAGTCCTTGAGCTGGCTCGTCAGGATGATGACGGCGATGCCCGAGGTGAAGCCCACCGTGACCGGGTAGGGCACATATTTGATGAAGGTGCCGAGCCTCAGGAGACCAATGGCAAGCAGGATGAAACCGGAGAGGAAGGTGGCGAGGATCAGCCCGTCCATGCCGTGCGCCTGCACCGTTGCGAAAACGAGCACGATGAACGCGCCCGCCGGGCCGCCGATCTGAAACCTGCTGCCGCCAAGCGCTGAAACCAGAAAGCCGCCAACAATGGCCGTATAGAGCCCGCGCTCCGGCGGCACGCCGGAAGCGATGGCGATGGCCATCGACAGCGGCAGCGCGATGATCGCGACGGTGAGGCCCGCAACAATGTCGGCCTTGAGCGCGGCAGGGCCATAACCCTCGCGCAGCACGGTCAGCAGTTTGGGGGTGAAAAGAGCAGTGAAACCGGGGCGCGTGGCGCTCGCCTGCATGGGAAAGCCTCATACCATCGGCAGCGGAAGGCCGTCGGCGTCTTGCAGGCGGTCGCCGTTGCGTTCTCATCGTTTCCCGCAGTTCCGGACGCAAAACCGGTTTCCACTTTTGCTGGAACTGCGTTGTCTCAGACGGTTTTCGCCTTTGCCGGGGTTGGCTCTCTGAAGCGTACACCACGTCCGGTGCCGTGGCTGGGTGCATGGTCACCGATCAGCTCGATGCCGGCTGCCCCCAGCGCCTCGACCACCTTGGAAAGCGTGTCGACCACACCACGCACATTGCCTTCGCTTGCCTCCATCCTCTGGATGGTCGGCAGGGAAACGCCCGAAAGCTCGGCCAGCTGCTTCTGGTCGATGCCCAACAGGGCTCGGGCGGCGCGCATCTGTGCTGCGGTTATCATTGGCGCTCCGTCTTTGAGTGTATATAAAGTCTTTTAGTGTTGATGTCTAGAACATCAATATTGATGGTTTTAGAAGGATCAAACGCCGAAGAAGCCGATGACCCCGCCCATGATGAGTGCGACACCCAGCCAGTGGCCGGCGTCGATGAGGGTCAGGTCCCAGCCAAAGCCTTCATAGCGCTGGTTGACAGCCACGGTCGTGGCCATGAAGCCGAGCCAGATGAAAGCACCGGAGACAACGCCGTTCCACAAGGTCACCTGCCCGGCGCCCAGATGGCCGATCACGCCGGCCAGCACCCATGCCATGATCAGTTCGGCCACGAAGGAGGTGATGAAGAGCGATGGCTCCATCTTCGCTTCTTCCGGCTTGATGCGTGCGGCCGTCATCCATGGTTTTCCGAGCGTGCCATAATAGACGGAGCCGAAGATGAATGCCGCCACCGCGGCGGCGAGGATGGCGAGATAGTTGAGACCGGCGAAATCCATCTTATCCTCCTCGGGTGTGCTGGATGGTGGATTGAACCCGCACCCCGGTATGCGGTCAAGCGAATTGCCAGACCGTTGTGCGCTTCACCTCCGCGTCTTCCAGCGCGCGGGTCACGGGTACGATATAGCTCGCCAGTTCGGTGAGGCGTGTGCGCGGCAGGTAGCTGCGGCCGGGGTCGCCGACAATGACCGTCGAGCCTGCTTCTGACAGGCGCTCGAGCCATGGCACCAGCGTGTCGGTCATCGCACGGTCGTAGAACACGTCGCCGGCAAGCACCACATCCCATTCGCCCGTAGTGCCGGTGAGGTCGTCCTGCGTGGTTTCGAACTGCACCTCGTTCGCGGCCATGTTCAGCGCACAGGCCGGGGCGCTGAATGGGTCTATGTCCGCTGCCAGAACATGTTTCGCGCCTGCCTTCACGGCGGCGATGGCGACAAGTCCGGACCCCGTGGCGAAGTCGAGCACGGTTTTCCCGCGCACGGTTTCGGGGTGATCGAGAATGTAGCGCGAAAGCCCCTGACCACCCGCCCATGCGAAGGCCCAGAAAGGGGGCGGCAGGCCGATCTCTGCAAGCTCCTCCTCTGTGCGTTGCCACAGATCGTGCGCCTCATCGGCCAGATGAAGCACGACCTCCGGCACATGCGGCGGGCGCATCAGCGCGGTGTTGGCGCGGATGAAAGCCGCTGCATTGTCCGGGGTGATGCGCCGCACGGGGAAAAGGCTCAGGGTGCCTTGTCGAGGCCGCCCATGCGGCAGATTTCGGCCCATTCGTCCGGCCGCACAGGCTGCACGGAAAGCCTCGAATTGTTGACCAGGATCATCTCCGAAAGCTTCGGATTGGCCTTGATCTCGGCCAGCGTGACCGGGTTAGGGATGTCCTTGACCGCGCGGATATCCACGCATTCCCAGCGCGGGTCATCCGTCGTGGTGTCGGGATGCGCCAGCGCGCACACTTCCACGATGCCAACCACGGAAGTTTCCTTGACCGAGTGATAGAAGAAGCCGAGATCGCCGAGCTTCATCTCGCGCATGTTGTTGCGTGCCTGATAGTTGCGCACGCCGTCCCACTGCTCGCCCTTGTCACCCTTCTTTTTCTGCATTTCCCACGACCAGGTGGAAGGCTCGGACTTGAACAGCCAATAGGCCATCACGCATTCTCCGGATTGTTGAAGACCCAGTTCCAGGCCCGTATTTCAACGGATTCGAACAGGCCCGCAAGAGCATAGGGGTCCGCTGCAGCGATCAGTTCCGCTGCTGCCTGGTCCTCGGCCTCCACTGCAACAAGGCTGCCGCAGGGCTTGCCTTCATCGTCAAGGAATGGCCCTGCGAATTTCAGCGCGCCGTTTTCATTGAGCCCGTTGAGATAGCTTACATGTTCGGGCCGTGTGCTCATGCGCGTTTCCAGATGGCCAGGTTTGTCCCGGCAGATGATGGCGAAGATCATGCGTTTCCCCTCTTGTCAGGTTTCGCTTTTTAGCGGACGTGAAAGCAGAGCTTCCATGGCAGCCTGCACAGTCAGCCTGCCTTTGAGAAGCTCTGTCACGCTTTCGATAATCGGTGCTTCGAGGCCGCGTTCGCGCACGATGCGCGCGGCGATGCCGGCCGTATGTGCGCCTTCGGCAAGCGGCCGGCCTTCAAGGCTCTCGCCGCGACCGAGCGCTGCTCCATAGGCAAAATTGCGCGATTGCTCCGAGCCGCAGGTCAGGATCAGGTCACCGAGACCGGAAAGCCCCATCAGCGTGTCGGGCCGCGCTCCGAAGGCCTCGCCGATGCGCCGCAATTCCACGAAACCACGGGTGATGAGCGCTGCCGATGCGCTGGCGCCAAGCCCGGCTCCGTGTGTGGCGCCGGCAGCGATGGCCAGCACGTTTTTCAGCGCGCCGCCGATCTCCACGCCGGTCAGATCGTCGGTCGAATAGCAGCGCAGGCGCGGCGCGGAGAGCTGTTCTGCCAGTGTCACCGCCAGATCGGTATTTTTTGCCGCCACCGTCACGGCGGTCGGCAGGCCGCGCGCCAGATCGCTGGCAAAGCTCGGCCCGGAAAGGGCGGCGACCGGGTTTTCCGGCAGCGCCTCGGCGGCGATTTCGGACATGAGCCTGCCCGTCTCGCGTTCGATGCCCTTGGCGCATAGCACGATGGGGATGCCCTTCGGCACATGCGGGCCGGCATCGGCAAGAACCGCCCGCAGGGTCTGTGCAGGCGTCACGGCAAGAATGCAGTCGGCATTCTTGAGTGCATCCTCCATGCTGCTCGTTGCAACAAGCTGCTGATCAAGCATCAAGCCGGGCAGATAGCGTTCGTTGATGTGATCGGCATTGATCGCCTGTGCCAGCGCTTCGTCGCGCGCCCACAGTCTGGCGCGGTGCCCGCCTGTGAGCATGGTCGCGCCCAGCGCCGTTCCCCACGCACCCGCACCCAGAACGGCGATGATCCATGGTTTTCTCATGCCTTGGCTCCCCGTTTGCCCGCGCCGAAGAGTGGGGCCGATGTCTGATCAAGCGGCCAGCGTGGGCGCGGAGCGAAACCGAGGGTCTCCTCTTCTTCAAGGCCTGCTTCCAACCGTTCCAGACCGGCCCAGGCGATCATCGCGGCATTGTCACCGCACAGGCGCAGGGGCGGGGCGATGAGCTGGAAGCCGGCATTCCCGCACCGTGTATTGAGTGCCGTGCGGATCGCCTGATTGGCCGCAACCCCGCCTGCCACCACAAGGACCGGAGTTTCGAGATAGGGGTGCGTCTCGCGGAAGCGTGCAAGACTGCGCGCCACCCGGTCGGCCAGCGTCTCGGTCACGGCCTGCTGAAACGAGGCGCAGATGTCGGCAATGTCTCGTTCGCTGAGCGGTGCAAGCGCGGTGGCTTCCCGCCTCACCGCTGTCTTGAGACCGGAGAAGGAGAAATCAGGCCTCGCTTCGCCCTTGAGCGGACGCGGAAAGGCGAAACGTGCCGGGTCGCCATCCGCTGCCGCCTTTTCCACGCTCGGGCCACCGGGATAGGGCAAGCCAAGGAGTTTTGCCGTCTTGTCGAATGCCTCGCCCAGCGCATCGTCTATGGTGGAGGCCCAGCGCTGATAGCGCCCGACGCCCTCCACATACACGATCTGCGTGTGCCCGCCTGAGACGAGCAGAAGCAGATAGGGAAATTCGATTCCGTCCGTCAGGCGTGCCGTCAGCGCATGGCCTTCCAGATGGTTGACGGGAATGAGCGTCTTGCCGCTCGCTGCCGCAATCGCCTTGGCGGTTGTCAGGCCGACGATCAGCCCGCCGATGAGGCCGGGTCCGGCCGTCGCGGCTATGGCGTCGATCCCGTCGAGCGAGAGGCCGGCTTCGTCAAGAGCGGCCTTCACCACTCCGTCCAGCGCTTCCACATGGGCGCGCGCGGCTATCTCCGGCACCACGCCGCCGAAAGCCGCATGGTCGGCAATCTGGCTCAGAACCACATTGGACAGGATTTTGGTGTCGTTGCCCGATTTTTCGATCACGGCCGCTGCCGTCTCGTCGCAACTCGTCTCGATGCCAAGGATGCGCGTCATTCAGACTTACCCGCTCATGTTGCCGTCGCAGCCAATCCCCGTTAGGGGTGTGGTGCATCCGGTTCGGATGCGGGTTAGCACGGACATGACGGCATGCAAACTGATGTGGTGAAGATCGGCACGCGCGGAAGCGCTCTGGCAGTTGCTCAGGCGGCAGAGGTGCGCGCGCGCCTCATGGCGGCGCATGGCCTGCCAGAAGAGGCGTTCGAGATCGTCGTCATCTCCACCTCCGGCGACCGCATTCAGGATCGCCCGCTCTCGCAGGCCGGCGGCAAAGGGCTTTTCACCAAGGAAATCGAGGAAGCCATGCTCGATGGCCGCATCGATCTGGCCGTGCATTCCTCGAAGGACATGCCCACGGTTCTGCCTGATGGTCTGGAAATCTCTGCCTTTCTGGAGCGCGAGGATGTCCGCGACGTTTTCATCGGCCGCTCCATTGCAAAGCTCGAGGATCTGCCGCGGGGCGCAAAGCTCGGCACCTCGTCGCTGCGCCGTCAGGCGCTGGTTCTTCGTCTTCGCCCCGATCTCGACGTTGGCATGTTTCGCGGCAATGTGCAGACGCGTCTGCGCAAGCTGGAGGAAGGCGTTGCCGAGGGCACGCTTCTGGCGCTTGCCGGGCTCAACCGGCTCGGCATGCCGCATATAGCGACCGAGGTGATGGACCCCGAACGTTTTCCGCCGGCGCTGGGCCAGGGCGCGATCTGCATCGAAAGCCGCATCGGTGATACGCGCATCGGGCCGATGATCGCCGCGATCCATCATGCCGAAACGGGTGACGCGCTGCTTTGCGAACGCGCTTTTCTCGGTGCGCTCGATGGATCGTGTCGCACGCCCATCGCGGGCCTTGCCCGCATAGAGGGCGACAGGCTGCGCTTTTCGGGCCTGATCCTCACGCCCGATGGCCGTGAGACCCATGAGATCGCAACTGAAGGCCTGGCAGCGGATGCCGTGCGCCTTGGGGCGGACGCGGGGGCGGAGATCCGCGAGAAGGCTGGCACGCGGTTCTTCGATAGCTGGCAGTAAGATGCGGCGGGTGCTGGTCACGCGCCCGGAGCCGGGGGCTTCGGAAACGGCAGCCAGGCTCGTTGAGATGGGGTTCGAGCCACTCGTCCTGCCGCTCACGGAAACCGTGCCGCTTCACCCCACCATTTCCACCGGGAGTGTGGATGCTGTGGCTGTCACCAGCCCCAACGCCATCCGCCATGCACCGCAATCCATCTTCGACGCTTTGAGAGGTAAACCCGTCTTTGCCGTGGGTCGCCGCACGGGTGACGCAGCGCGTGCTGCCGGGCTCAATGTGGTCGATGACGAGGCGGGCGATGCGGGGCGGCTGGCGGCGCGCATGGATGCCGCTTTCACAGTCCCCAGCCATGTGACGGTGCTTTGTGGGCGGGTGCGCCGTGACGTGCTCGAAACGCGGCTTCTTGAGGCCGGACACAGGCCACGCCTTATCGAGATATACGACACTCTGCCGTTGACGCCGACCGACGATGAAGTGCAGGCGCGTCTTGGCGATCGTCCTGTCGATCATGTGCTTGTCTATTCGGCCAATGGTGCAGCACGGCTTTCCAGTCTCTTGGAACGTCCTGTTCTTCAGCATCGCTTTCACGGTGCGTGCTTCTACTGCCTTTCTTCGCGGATCGCCGAGGCTTTGAGGGTGGAAGCAGGGCTGGAGGTGGCTGTCGCCGATTTCCCGTCGGAAGACAGGCTCCTGGCCCTGCTGCCGGTTGTCAGGGGTTAGAACTTTCTGGCGACTGTCAGGTTGACCGTGCGCCGGTCTCCATAGAAGCAGTCGCCTCGTGCAAGGCAGCTCGACACATAGGTCTTGTCGAACAGGTTGCGCGCGGCCAGCGTCACATCCCAGTCTTCGGTTTCATACCCGATCATGGCGTCTGCCAGCAAAAACGGGTCGGTGCTCAGGCCGTCTGCGCCATCCCAGGTCTTGCCGATGTAGCGGAGACCAAGGCCCGCCTTGAAGCCTTCCCACTCTCCCATTGGCCGGTAGCTTGCCCATGCCGAGGCCATGTGGTCGGGCACCGCGCTCAGCCTGTGGCCGGTTTCACTGCGGGTGTCGAGATAGGTGTAGTTGGCGAGCAGTTCGAAATCACGCCACCTGGTGCGTGCTTCGAGTTCCAGGCCGCGAATGCGCGCTTCGCCGAGCTGAACCCTGTTCAGCGGGTTGGCGGGATCCGAAACGAGCATGTTTTCCTGATTGATCTGGAAGACGGACGCGGTGAACAGGGACGGGGTGCCGGGTGGCTGATATTTCAGGCCGACCTCGAACTGGCGTCCGCGCAGCGGCTTGTACGCCTCGCCGTAGAAGTTTGTGCCGGTGACCGGCTTGAAGGATTCGCTGTAGCTGACATAGGGGGCCAGACCGTTGTCGAATTCATAGACAAGGCCGAAGTCCTTCGAGAGTTCACCGTCACTGTTGCCGGCGGCATCGCGCACGGAATCGTAGCGCAGGCCCGCCGAGGCGATCCACCCGTTTCCGAACCTGATCTGATCGCTGAGGTAGATACCGGTCTGGCGTGTTGTGGCCGGATCGAAATCGAAATAGGCGAGACCGGAAGGCAGGTTTCCATAAACAGGGTCGTACAGGTCGATCTGTCCACCAGTCCCATAGAAATAGTCGTTCTCGGTGGTGGCCCTCTGGTAGTCGAGGCCGAGGGTGAGACGGTGAGCGAACGCGCCGGTGTCGAACTCGGCCCTCGCATGTGTGTCGGCCGTGAAGACCTGCGCGCTGGCGTCACTCGCATAGGCGACACGGTTCAGCGTACGCCCGTCTGGATTGATGACGGGCGGAAAGGCAGCGTAAATGCTGTCATACTGCGCCTCGCTGTCGCTGTAGCGCATGCGGGCGCTGACACTCCAGGTTTCGTTGAAGCGGTGATCGAAGATCGCGGTGATCGCCGCCTGTTTCGTGTCGTACCGGTCCCAGCCCGGTTCTCCCACAAAGCGGTTCGTGGGGATGGGGCCATTGGGTGCAGGAAGCAGGGTTCCCTGCCAGGGGAAAAACTGGTTCGTGGGTGCGGATTTGTTGCGCTGCAGATTGGCAAGCAGCGTCAGGCTGGTGTCGTCTGTTGGCTGCCATGTGATCGAGGGGGCGAGCGCATAGACATCGTCGGGAACGAAATCGACCTGCGTGTTGCTGTCTCGCCAGACACCCACTATGCGATAGAGGAGGGTGGCGTTCTCATCGATCCTGCCCGTTAAGTCTATGCCGACTTCCTTGCGATTGTGACTGCCGTAGGAAGCGAAAATCTCACGCCGGGTCTCCTCCTTCGGTAACTTGCTGACAAGGTTGACGATGCCGCCGGGCGAACCCTGGCCGTAGAGAACCGACGCCGGACCTTTCAGAACCTCGACGCGTTCGAGCATGAAAGGATGAGGGCGGGTGTTGTTGTAGCTGCCAAACTGGCGCTTCAGCCCGTCCCGGTAATCTTCCGGCTCCAGGCCGCGAATGCGCGCCCAATCACCACGGGTGTCGAAGCCGAACGCTGCGCCATACACGCCGGCGCTATAGGTGAGGGCGTCCTGAACATTCTGGACGCCCTGATCGGCCATCAACTGCTCGGTGACGACCGAGACCGATCGTGGTGTCTCAAGGATAGGCGTATCGCTTTTCGTCGCGGTCGTGCTGTCCTGAGCGATGGTCGGCCCTCTCTGTCCGCCCGTGCCCAGCGCATCTCCCTCAACGACCAGTCGATCCAGATGGGTCGTTTCCTGTGCGCTGGCCAACTGGCTGGTGAGCGCAGCCCCAGCCAAAGTAATCCAGAATCGTAATGCCATTGTTGAATCTCCAGCCGGCTGTTCGCAAAATGACTGCGCCTGGCCGCTGCTGGGATCGGCAGTCCCGCACGTCACTATTTAATATGATTATATTTATCAAGTTATAGATCTTCACTTTTCGGCGTGTGTTGCGCGGGCAGCACAACTTTTTATTGAAGAGGCTGTGTGGGGTGCTTTAAAGACGCGCTCTCTTTTGTCGCTGCCCCTGTTTTCACCACATCCGGGTGTGATAGGAACTTATATGCACTGCACATAGTGCAGGAACCGCCTTTTGCAGTGGAGTTGCCTGATGGTCAAAACGCCGAGAACGCGTCATTCCAAATCCCAGAAGGAGCCGGTGACGATCGATCTGGATCCCGATCAGGTGAAGCGGGAGGCGGTAGACAGGCCTGACGCATCCGGCGAGACAGGCAGACAGACGGCCAGGCCGGAAGCGCAAAAACCTGCTGAAGCGAAACCGGAGACGGCGAAGGCTGAAGCGGCTGCAAAGTCCACCGGTTCGGACGCGTCCAAAGGCGAGACGGCCACAACCGGGTCCAGGGCTAAACCTGCGTCGAAGGAGGCCGGCTTCGGGCGTGACGCAAAGACCGGCGATGCCGGTGCGCGTAACGACGATTCTGCCACGAAATCCGAGAAGTCTGAGGCTTCCGCCCGTGCGCCGGCCAAAAACGGCGGCGGGGCCGGTCGGGCGCTTGCCGGCGGTGTTGTCGGTGGTGTCGTGGCGCTTGCTCTTGCCGGCGGCCTGCAGTGGGCGGGTATCCTGCCAACTCCGGAGAGAGGGAGCGATGCGGTCGACCCTGGGGTCGAGGCATTGCGCCAACAGGTGAGCGCGCTTGAGAGCAGGTTGAACGATCAGCCTGCCGCCGGCGACGATGGCGAAGCGCTTGAAACCGCATTGAGCGAGGCCCGGGAGCGCGCCGGCGCGACCGAGCAGCGCCTGGCCGAACTGGGCAACGAGATCACGGCGCTGCGTGAAACGATCTCGTCAGGCGAAGCCGGCGAAGGTCCGGGGCTCGAAGCGCTCTCCCAGAGGCTCGCGGCGCTTGAAGAGCAGACACAGAGCCTTTCTTCTGATGGTGATGCCGGTGCGGCGCTGGAGGGCGTGACCTCGCGGCTTTCCGCTATGGAGACGAGCATTCAGGGCGCATCCGAAGCGGCCCGCGCGGCCAGCCAGTCAGCGTCCGATAATGCAACGGTTCTTTCCACGCTCAAAAGCGAACTCGATGCATTGAAAGCGCAGGTCGCCGAAGAGGGCGATACGCCGCGCATGGCGCTTGTCATCGCCGCGACGACGCTCAAATCGGCTGTTGAGCGTGGCACACCCTATGCGAGCGAACTCGAGACCTACACCACGATTGCCCCGGAGGGCGAGGCCGAGGCGCTCGCGCCGCTTGAGGCGAATGCAGCAGCCGGTGTGCCGAGCCGCGCCACGCTTGCTGCCGAGGCGCCTGAAGTGGCGAGCCGCATCGTCGCCGCGGTCACGCGCCAGACCGGTGAAGGCGAGGGTGGCATCATCGACAGCCTGATGGCGAGCGCCCGTTCGCTCGTGGTGGTGCGGCCCGTGGGCAGCGTCGAAGGCGATGGGCCGGATGCGATTGCCGCTCGAATGGAAGCGGCGGTTGTCGCAAACGATTATGAAAAGGCACTTGCCGAATACGAGACGCTGCCGAAAGCTGGCAAACAGGCTGCGGCCGATTTCGCCGAGAGGCTCCGTGCCCGTCAGGCCGCCGACCAGATATTGAACAGAGCGCTCGCCGACGCGCTGAAGGGGGCATAAGCGCAGATGTTCCGAATTCTTTTCTACCTTGTTGTTGTCTTCCTGCTGGGGCTGGGCTTTGCCTGGCTGGCCGAGCGCCCGGGCGATCTTGTCGTCACCTTTGCGGGCTATCGCTACGAGGTTTCCCTCATGGTGGCTGCGGTTGCCATCGTTGCCATCGTCGCGGCGGTGATGATCCTTTGGTGGCTGATCCGCAGCATCTGGACGAGCCCCTACACCGTTGCCCGGTATTTCCGCGTGCGCCGCCGCGATCGCGGCTATCAGGCGCTCTCCACCGGCATGATTGCCGCTGGCGCCGGCGATGGCGGCCTTGCAAGACGCATGAGCCAGCAGGCGGCCAAGCTCATCTCTTCAGATCAGGAACCGCTTATTCACCTGCTCGATGCTCAGGCAGCGCTTCTCGATGGCGACCGGCAGGCGGCGCGCGACAAGTTCACCGCCATGCTCGACGATCCCGAAATGCGCCTTCTGGGGCTGCGCGGGCTCTACCTCGAAGCCGAGCGACTGGGTGAACGCGAGGCCGCGCGTCACTATGCCGAGCGTGCGGTGGAGAATGCACCGCAGCTCGAATGGGCGGTGAATGCCGCACTTGAGGGCAAGACCGGTGAGGGTGACTGGGACGGAGCGCTGAAGCTGCTCGACAGCCGCAAGGCGACCGGCAAGGATGCGCGCGAGAGCGTCGCCAGCCGTCGTGCCGTTCTGCTCACGGCCAAGGCCATGGACGTGCTCGACGCCGATCCGCAGGCTGCCCGCACCACGGCTCTGGAAGCGCACAAGCTGCGACCGGATTTCGTGCCGGCGGCTGTGACGGCGGCCAGGGCGCTCTTCCGCCAGAACGAGCTGCGCAAGGGATCCAAGGTGCTGGAAACCGTCTGGAAAAAGGAACCGCATCCCGAGGTCGCCGACGCCTATATCCATGCGCGCCCCGGTGATTCCACGCAGGACAGGTTGGCGCGCGCCAAAAAGCTTCAGTCGTTAAAGCGCAACAATGTGGAATCGGCGCTGGTCGTCGGTCGTGCCGCCCTTGATGCCGGTGAATACAGGCTGGCACGCGAATCCTGCGAGGCCGCCGCCCGTCTCGGGCCGCGCGAAAGCGTCTATCTGCTCATGGCCGACATCGAGGAAGCCGAGACCGGGGATCAGGGCCGCGTGCGCCAGTGGCTGGCAAAGGCGCTGCGTGCGCCACGCGATCCCGCCTGGGTGGCCGATGGCTATGTGGCCGAGCGCTGGGCGCCGATCTCGCCCGTCACCGGCAAGCTCGATGCCTTCGAGTGGCGCATGCCGATGGAACGGCTGGCACAGGTGGTGGAAGGCGAGGAGGACTTCTCGCCGGCTCCCGCCATCGCCGCACCGAAGGGTGGAGAAGACGCGCCCGATCCGGCCGAGGCGGAAACCGAACCGGTGGTGATCGAGACCGAGCCCGTCAAGACCGAAGCGCCGAAAGACGAGAAGCCGGGTGACACCGACGCCGCCGCGGACGCGGTGACGAAGCCGGAAAAGCCCGAGCCGCCTGCGGAAACGGCGCCAGTCAACGGGCAGAAGGCAGCGTCCGCAAAGAAGGATGATCCCGCCAAACCGCCACTGCCCGATGATCCCGGCGTGGACCCGGACGACAAGGAGAGCTCGACGCAGAGCCCCTTCCGCCTATTCTAAGTCTGAGACATGGCGATTCGCCCCGGGCTCGCCCGAGCCGCTCCGGGGCGGATCGCTCCCCCAGTTGACCCGAACCGCAGGCGCTCATGTTCGACAGTATCCTGTCCTTTCTGAAAGACCTTCCAGGCAACAGCCGGCAAACGACCTTGAATCCGGAAGATGACCCGCGCGTGGCTGCTGCAGCACTCCTGTTTCACGTGCTCGATGCCGATGGTATCCGCGAGGCATCCGAAGTCGAGAAGCTCAAGGAAACCCTGTCCAGCACCTACGATGTGACGGGTGCGGAGCTCGAGAAACTTCTCAGGGCCGGGGAGAAGGCCGAGCAGGAGGCGATCGATCTTTATGCCTTCACCAGCGTCCTGAAACGGCATCTGGACGCGGATGCGCGCAAGGCCTTCATCGGTCTGATGTGGGGTATTGTCTTTGCCGATGGCGAGCTGCACGAGCTGGAGGACAACCTTGTCTGGCGCGTGGCCGAGCTCATCGGCGTCGACAACCGGGACAGGGTGATCCTGCGTCAGGAAATGCAAGAGAAGTACGCCAAGAGCTGAGCGCCATGGAGATCGACCCGAGTCGCAGGATTTTGATCGTCCTGCATCAGGAAACCTCGAGCGCGGGGCGCGTCGGCCAGGTGTTGCAGGCAAGCGGCTTCTCGCTGGATATCCGCCGCCCGCCGCTGGGCCACGCCCTGCCTGAAACGCTTGAAGGCCACGCGGGCGTGGTGATGTTCGGTGGCCCGATGAGCGCCAACGATCATGATGATTTTGTAAAGCGCGAGACCGACTGGCTTTCCGTGCCTTTACGGGAGAACAAGCCCTTTCTCGGCATCTGCCTCGGGGCGCAGTTGCTGGTGAAGCACCTGGGTGGGCATGTGAAGAGCCACGATGACGGGCTGGTCGAGATCGGCTGGTATCCGCTGCGCGCCACGGAGGCGGGCCGCAAGCTCCTGCACTGGCCCGAAATGGTCTATCAGTTTCACCGTGAAGGCTTTTCGCTGCCGAAGGATGCCACGCTTCTCGCCACCGCCGAGCATTATCCGAACCAGGCTTTCCGCTATGGCGAGAATGCGTGGGGTGTTCAATTCCATGCCGAACTCACACGCGCCATGATGCAGCGCTGGGTGGTGCGCGGTGCGCATCGTTTCGTCATGCCGGGTGCTCAGCAGGGGCGCGATCATCTGGGCGGGCGGCTCATCTGGGACCGGCATCTGAAACAGTGGCTGGCGGAATTTCTGGAACTGATTTTCGGGCGCGAATGCGCCGGAACGCTTCAGACAGGAGACGAAGCGAAGGGGCAGCATCCCGTGGGCCGGCGTATGGTCGGGCGCAGGGGCGTGGCCTGATGGAAGCGCAGTAGTCTGTCAGTGTCGGCGCGAGAGCTCCCGCGTTGCCGCTTCCAGCCCGGCGAGCGTCATCGGGTACATGCGACCAGAGAAAATCTCCTGCAGCATCTGGATCGAGTGGGTGTAGCGCCAGTGCTTTTCCGGAACCGGATTCAGCCACGCCGCATTTGGCCATTGCTGGAGAACGCGGTTCAGCCACACATGGCCTGCTTCCTCGTTCCAGTGCTCCACCGAGCCGCCCGGATAGGCAATCTCGTAAGGGCTCATCGAGGCGTCGCCGACGAAAATCACCTTGTAGTCAGGCCCGAATTTGTGGAGCACATCGAAAGTGGGGGTCACTTCGGAATAGCGTCGGCGGTTGTCCTTCCACACGCCTTCATAGAGGCAGTTGTGGAAGTAGAAATATTCCATGTGCCTGAACTCGGCGCGGGCTGCTGAAAACAGCTCCTCGACGATGCGGATGTGATCGTCCATCGAGCCGCCCACATCGAAGAACATCAGGAGCTTCACCGCGTTGCGCCGTTCCGGCCGTGTTTTCACATCCAGATAGCCGTGTTCGGCGGTGGCCTGAACAGTGCCGGGAAGATCGAACTCCTCTTCCGCGCCCTCGCGCACCCAGCGGCGTAGCCGCTTCAGAGCAACCTTGATGTTGCGCGTGCCCAGTTCCACCGCATCGTCGAAGTTCCTGAACTCGCGTCTGTCCCACACCTTCACCGCGCGGCGGTGGCGCGATTCATGCTGGCCGATGCGCACGCCTTCGGGATTGTAACCATAGGCGCCGAAAGGCGAAGTGCCGGCAGTGCCGATCCACTTGTTGCCGCCCTGATGACGGCTCTTCTGCTCGGCAAGACGCTCCTTTAGCGTCTCCATCAGTTTCTCGAAGCCGCCCATGGCCTCGACCAGCTTCTTCTCTTCTTCGCTGAGGTGCTTTTCGGCCAGCCTGCGCAGCCATTCCTCGGGGATTGTTTGCGGGGCGACGCTGTCGCCGCCCGACACCGCTTCGACACCCTTGAAGACGTGTGAGAACACCTGGTCGAAGCGGTCGATATGCCGCTCGTCCTTCACCAGCGCGGCGCGGGCGAGATAATAGAACGCCTCGACATCATGGGAGACAAGCTCCTTCTCCATCCCCTCCAGCAGTGAAAGAAATTCGCGCAGCGAAACGGGAACGCGCGCGGCTTTCAGCTCGAGGAAGAAGGGAATGAACATTTTAACTAAAAACTTTCAGCTGGCGTTTGGCTCATGTTGGAACAAATCCCATACAATAGGAGCCATGGAAACGCATCAACTGCATTCCCTGATACGCTCGGCGGAGTCCCTCATCGGTTTCTGGTGGCAGGATGACCGTAGGAATTGGTGCGCCTACTGCGGAATTTCGATGCGGCGCCGTGCCGCCAGAGGCAAGCCTTTGCCTCTAACCAAGGCAACACGCGATCATGTTGTCCCTCGTGCCTATGCACCCGGGCTGCACACCCTGCCATGCTGTCTTGAATGCAACCATGCTAAGGGTGCTCAGTCCGTGGCGGAGTTTCTCTCCAGCTCGTACTTCGCAGAAAAGAGGAAGCGGAAGCATCGCCACCAATGGCCCCTTCCTCATCTGTGGTTCGTCGCCGGGCTCGCCTATCTGAAGAAAAGTTACACGCTCAACGGACAGGCCCGTAAGGGCGAGCACAAAAAGGACGGTTGCCGGGCCTAGCGCCGCTGGTACTTGATGAACGGCGTCAGTTTAGCAATGCGGTCATAGAGCTTGCGCGCGGTTTCGTTGAAATCCTGCGTCATCCAGTAGACGTTGGCAGCACCAGCCCCGTCCGCCTTTTCGTAGACCGCCTCGATCAGCGCCCGGCCGATGCCCTTTCCGCGCACGGCGGGGTCGGCGTAGAGATCCTGCAGATAGCAGTTGTTGCCCACCGTCCAGCAGGTGCGGTGGAGCATGTAATGGACAAGGCCGACAGGCTTTCCATCCACCTCGGCGATCAGGCCATTGGGTTCGTATTCGCCATCATCGAAGAGCCGCTTCCAAGTGGTCGCATAAACCTCTTCGGGCACGCTCGTCTTGTAGAATGTCAGATAGTCCGTCCAGAGCCGGCGCCATTCGGCTTCGTCGGTTTTTGCGAGCGGGCGGATGGTGATGTCGGTCATGGTGTTCTCCCTCTTCTCCGCGGCACTGTCGGGCCATGGCCGCGTTTCTGGCAAGGGCCAGGAAGGCGCAGGCTTTGCGCCTATTGCCGCCGCGCCATGAAAGCGAGTTTCTCGAAGAGGTGAACGTCCTGCTCGTTTTTCAGGAGGGCCCCATGCAGACGGGGCAGGGCGTTCTTTGCTTCGCCGCGCAGGTCCTCCGGTGCCACATCGTCTGAAACCAGAAGCCTGATCCAGTCCAGTGCCTCGGAGGTGGACGGCTTCTTCTTCAGCCCCGGTACCTCGCGGATTTCATAAAACTGGCTGAGGGCCGCTGAAACCAGGTTCTTCTTGATGCCGGGATAGTGAACCTCGACAATGTCGGCCAGCGTCTCGGCATCGGGAAAGCGGATATAGTGGAAGAAGCAGCGGCGCAGAAAGGCGTCGGGCAGTTCCTTCTCATTGTTCGAGGTGATGATGACGATGGGCCGGTGGACCGCCCGCACTGTCTCACCGGTCTCGTAGACGAAGAACTCCATCTTATCGAGCTCCTGCAACAGGTCGTTGGGAAACTCGATATCGGCCTTGTCGATCTCGTCGATCAGGAGAACGGTCTTGCGGTCTGCCGCGAAGGCTTCCCACAGTTTTCCGCGCCTGATGTAGTTCTTGATGTCGTTGAAGCGCTCATCGCCGAGCTGGCTGTCGCGCAGCCGCGAGACGGCGTCGTATTCGTAAAGACCCTGCTGCGCGCGTGTGGTGGATTTGACATGCCATTCGATCAGATCAAGCCCGAGAGCTGCCGCCACCTGCTTGGCAAGCTCGGTCTTGCCGGTGCCGGGTTCGCCTTTCACCAGAAGCGGGCGCTCCAGCGCGATTGCCGCGTTCACGGCCACCATCAGATCCTTGTCGGCGACGTAATCCGCCGTGCCTTCAAAACGCATGCGCATCAGTCCTTGCGGTGTTGTTCCAGCTCAAAATTTGAGCGCGACCCTATTGGGTGAATTTTGCTGGCGCAAGTGCGCGAATGCCTCTGGCGAAGCAGGGGACGGAAGACTATATTGGTGCTGCGGTCTGCGCTTCCCGACAGGAATCTAATTCCCCGGGGCCTTATCGATCCTTAAGGGAGCTGTCCCTGGTCTCGCCCGTGGGCTTGGCTACACGGCGCCCACCTACTTTGTAGGTTCCCGGGATCGTGTATTCCATCGGTCGCCGTGGATCGCCACTCTTTCCCTTTGCTCTCTGCGGTTTGCCTGATTATCGTCGCGTGATGTCGAGACACGCCACACACCATTCCGCATGAGCACTTCCCGCGATTTGAAAAAAGAACTCCGTGCCGCTGCGCTTGCGCGCCGCGACGCGCTGGATGCCGCGTGGCGCGTGGATGTGGGGCAGCGGCTTGCCACCCATGCGGATGCGCTGGCGCCGTCGCCGTCGTCGGGGGGCGTGGTCTCCGGCTTCTGGCCGATGCGCTCGGAGATGGACGTACGTCCGCTGATGACCGCACTTGCCGCACGTGGTGCCCGCATTGCGCTGCCGGCCATTCTCGACAAAACCACTATCGTCTTCCGCGAATATCTGCCCGATGCGGCGATGATCGATATGGGGTTCGGTACCATGGGCCCGGATGAAGAAGCACCGGTGCTCGATCCTGATGTGATGCTGGTGCCGCTCGCGGCCTTCGATGCACGCGGCCATCGCATCGGCTATGGGGCGGGCTATTACGATCGAGCCATAGCGCGGCTTAAGGCCAAGGGACGCAGGCCACGCCTGATCGGCATCGCCTTTGACTGCCAGCAAGTCGAACACGTGCCCGACGAGGCGCATGACCAGCCACTGTCGGAAATCCTTACCGAGGCCGGCCTGCGGCGTTTCGATGGGGTGTAAAGGCATTTTCGCTTTTCACCGATGCACTAGATCGCCGTGCGTCCATCCGGACGCAAAAAGGACGATCTAGACTAATGATGGAGCATCGGAATAATCCGAAAACCGGATTCCACTTTTCGGTCCGATGCACTAGATCGCCGTGCGTCCATCCGGACGCACAAAGGACGATCTGGACTATCAATGGAGCATCGGAATAAACCGAAAACCGGATTCCACTTTTCGGTCCGATGCTCTAGAAGCGGCGCATGAGATTTTTGTTTCTTGGCGATATGGTCGGCCGTGCCGGCCGCACGGCGGTCTGGGAAAAGCTCCCCGGCCTGATTTCCGATTTCCGGCTGGATTTCGTTGTGGTGAATGGCGAGAACGCGGCGGGCGGTTTCGGCATCACCGAAGAGATTTTCCGGGCTACGCTCGATGCCGGCGCCGATGTGGTGACAACGGGCAACCATGTCTGGGACCAGCGCGAGGCGCTGACTTTCGCCCCGCGCGAGGAGCGCTTCCTGCGGCCGGCGAATTTTCCCAAGGGCACGCCGGGCCGGGGTTCGGGTGTCTACATCGCGCGCAATGGCGCGCGGGTTCTAGTGTCCAACATCATGGGCCGGGTCTTCATGCATCCCGAGCTCGACGATCCCTTCGCCTGCGTTGAAGATGTGCTGGCCGCCTGTCCGCTGGGCGAGCAGGCCGATGCCGTCATTCTCGATTTTCATGCCGAGGCCACGTCCGAGAAGATGTGTTTCGGTCACTTCGTCGATGGGCGGGCGAGCCTCGTCGTGGGCACGCACACGCACCAGCCGACGGCGGATCACCAGATCCTCAACGGCGGGACGGGCTATCTCTCCGATGCCGGGATGTGCGGCGATTACGATTCCTCGCTTGGCATGGACAAGGAAGAACCCCTCAACCGGTTCACCGCAAAAGTGCCCAAGGGGCGCTTCGAGGCGGCGTCCGGCCCTGCCACCATTTGCGGTGTCGCACTGGAGATTTCCGACCGCACCGGGCTTTGCGAGAAGATCGCGCCGCTGCGGCTCGGTCCCCGGCTTGAGGAAACCGTTCCCGTCTTCTGGCGTTGACGCCTGGAGCGTGCACGCATAACTCTGCGAAACGCTATATTTTGAACAATTGCCAGCGAGGGGTGCTGCAATGGAATGGCTTGCCGGTCACTTTGAGTTTGTCTCCAATCCGGAAGCCTGGGTCGCGCTTGTGACCCTGGTGGTGCTGGAGATCGTTCTCGGCATCGACAATCTGATCTTCATCTCCATCCTGACGAACAAGTTGCCACAGGAGCAGCAGGCGCGGGCACGGCGCATCGGCATCAGCGCGGCCCTGATCCTGCGATTGGCGCTGCTCGCCACCATTTCCATTATCGTGCAGCTCACCGAGCCCGTGTTCGAACTGTTCGGCCACGGATTCTCGTGGCGCGACCTGATCCTGATCGCCGGCGGCCTCTTCCTCGTCTGGAAGGCCACGAAGGAAATTCACCATTCGGTCGATCCCGACGACGGCAAGGAAAACATGATGGGCAAGGTCACGATGACGGCTGGGGCGGCCATCGTTCAGATCCTGCTTCTCGACCTGGTGTTCTCGATCGATTCCATCATCACCGCCGTCGGCATGACGGATGAGATCGCGATCATGTTCATTGCCGTCATCTCGGCCGTGACCGTGATGCTGATCGCTGCCGAGCCGCTGTCGCGCTTCATCGCAGCCAACCCGACCGTGGTCATGCTGGCGCTCGCCTTCCTGCTGATGATCGGCATGACGCTGATCGCAGACGGCATGGGCTTCCATGTGCCCAAGGGCTACATCTACGCCGCCATGGGCTTCTCGGCGCTGGTGGAGGGGCTCAACATGATGGCGCGGCGCAAGAGGACACGCGAAAAGGCGCTGGCGGAAGGTTCGGCCGAATAGAGCAATTCCAGGAAAAGTGGAAACCGGTTTTCCGTTCGGAATTGCGAACAAAAAACAAGATGGAGAGTGTCTGCAATTCAACGAAAAGCGGACACGCTCCAGGCCGCGTTACACGCCGTCCAGGATGACGATGGTCGGTCGCCGTGGCAGGTTGTCGAGCGCCACGGTGATCGTCCGTCCCTCGCGGAAATCCAGTTCGAACCCACCGCCCATTCTGCTTGTGAAGGCGCTGAGCGGCGTCGAATGCCGGTGCATCGGCAGGATGACCGACGAGGAAAGCCGGCGCGCGATTTCGCTCATCCCGTCGAGCGAGAGCGTCAGCCCGCCGTCGACGGGCACCATCACCACGTCGAGCCTGCCGATTGCCGCATAGTGGCTGTCGTCCAGCCTGTGGTGCAGATGGCCCAGATGGCCGATGCACAGGCCCGCCACCTCGAAGATGAAGATGGAGTTGGCATCCGGCTCCATCGTGCCATAGCGGTGGATGTCGGTGGTCACGTTGCGGATATAGACGTCTTCCACGAGAAGCGAATGCCGGGCCGGCCCGCCTTCCGGGTTCCAGCCCGGCAGCACATGCTCGATGGCCGGGTCGGGATTGCGGGTGAAATGCGTGCCGTGCGCCTTGTTCATGGTGACGACACGCGGCACCGGACTGGCACCATGGGCGCCCGAAAAATCGGTGGCGATGGTCACGCCGGCGGGCGTCTCGATGATGTAGGTGGAGTGTCCCGCATAGGTGATGTCAACCGGTTCGGCGCTTGCAGCGGTGGGGGTGGCAAACGAGGCGTAGATCACGCCGGGCGCGGCCTGCGCCATGGCAAGGCAGGTGCTTGGCCGTTCGCTTTGCGCCCATGCGGCGGCCAGCGGTGCGAGCAGAAATGTCAGTAAGCTTGCGGTCAGTCGGAAGGCATTCATCTGCATCTCCCGTGTGAGCAGGGGGCGATGGTACGGCAAAGCGTGGCAATGCGCCACGTTTGGCTGCCGGCGGTTCTGGACGTTGGCCGGCATTTTCACTATAAGGCGGCGTTATTCCGTTGCATTCAAAAGACCGTGAGAAGGAGCCCCATGGCCGGTCATTCCCAATTCAAGAACATCATGCACCGCAAGGGCCGGCAGGATGCCGTTCGCTCGAAGATGTTTTCCAAACTGGCGCGCGAAATCACCGTCGCTGCCAAGATGGGACTGCCCGACCCGGCGATGAACCCGCGCCTGCGCCTGGCCATCCAGAACGCCAAGGCCCAGTCCATGCCGAAGGACAACATCGAGCGCGCCATCAAGAAGGCGGCAGGCGGCGATGCGGAAAACTATGACGAGGTGCGCTATGAGGGCTACGGCCCGGGTGGCGTCGCCGTGATCGTCGAGGCTCTGACCGACAACCGCAACCGCTCTGCCTCCAACATTCGCGCCGCCTTCACCAAGGCCGGCGGATCGCTCGGCGAGACTGGCTCGGTGGCGTTCATGTTCGACCGCGTCGGAGAGATCATCTATCCGGCCGACAAGGGCGATGCCGACACCGTGATGGAAGCCGCCATCGAGGCTGGCGCCGAAGATGTCCAGTCGGATGAGAACGGTCATGTCATCACCTGTGCCTTCGAGGACATTGGCGATGTCACGACGGCGCTGGAAGCCTCGCTGGGCGAGGCCGAATCCGTCAAGGCGATCTGGCGCCCGCAGACCGGCACGCCCGTCGATGAAGAGCGTGCGCAGTCGATCCTCAAGCTGGTTGCCACCCTTGAAGACGACGACGACGTGCAGAACGTCTACGCCAATTTCGAGGTGGATGACGAAACGCTCGCAAAACTCAGCGCGGCCTGATTGCGCTTCTGCCGGGCATGGATGTCCGGCAGAGCCCGCTGGCGAATGGCTGGACCGCTTCAGCGTTTCGAGGAATCGACAATGCGGTCTGACTGCTTGTTTTCACGCAATTCCGGACGGAAAACCGGTCTCCACTTTTCCTGGAATTGCTATAGGGACGGGGTGGCATGAAAGAGCATCGCGTCGTGATTACCTATTGCACCCAGTGCCAGTGGCTCCTGCGGTCCGCGTGGCTCGCGCAGGAGCTGCTCTCCACCTTTTCCACAGAGCTTTCGGAAGTGGCGCTGCGTCCGGGCACGGGCGGCGTTTTCGAGGTCACCTGCAACGGCATCCTCATCTGGGAGCGCAAGCATGACGGGGGCTTTCCGGACGCCAAGACGCTCAAGCAGCGCGTGCGTGATGTGATCGACCCGGAGCGCGACCTTGGGCACATCGACAGGACGGCAACAAAAAACCCGCCCTTGTGAGGCGGGTTTTTGCGATATCTGCTGCGATAGGGCGGCTTAGATGCCGAGGCCCTGGTAACGCTGCTTGAATTTCGACACGCGGCCACCGCGGTCCATCAGCGACTGCTGACCGCCGGTCCAGGCCGGGTGCGTGGACGGGTCGATGTCGAGCTGAAGCGTATCGCCTTCCTTGCCCCAGGTGGAGCGGGTCTCGTACTCGGTGCCGTCCGTCATGACGACCTTGATCGTGTGATAGTCGGGATGAATATCGGCTTTCATCGGCTTGTCCTGAATTTGGTCGGGGTAACAATCCACTCCGCACTTGCGGCAATTGCACCCATCCTGAAAACTTGAAGCCGCGGCCAAGGAAGGCTACGGCTTCGGAATTGGTTGGCGAGCCTATACATCAGGTCCGGCGACAAGACAAGAGTTGAGCGGCGTACAAATTGCCGCTCTCGGGCATGGTGTGAAAAAGGGAAAGCCAATGGCGCGCACACAAACGGCGTCGGATGAGAGGCAACAGGCAGCGAAGCGGCGGTCTCTCAAGCCACTCAGACGCCTTCTGCCCTATGTCGGACGCTATCGCGGTCTTGCTGCCTGCGCGGGATTTTTCCTCGTCATCGCGGCCATTGCAACGCTCACGCTTCCGCTCGCCGTGCGCCGCATGATCGATCACGGTTTTTCGGAATCGGATTCGATCTTCATTGCCAATTACTTCTCCATGCTGATCGTGGTGGCCGCCGTGCTGGCCGTTGCCTCGGCGGGCCGCTATTTCTTCGTCATCACGCTTGGCGAGCGTGTCGTCAGCGATCTCCGGCGCGACGTGTTCGACCATGTGATGCGCCTGTCTCCCGGCTTTTTCGACACGGTTCAGTCGGGCGAGATTGTCTCGCGCATTTCTGCCGATGCGACGCAGGTCAAATCCGCCGTAGGCGCCACGATCTCCCAGGCGCTGCGCAATGTGATCATGGGGCTGGGGGCCGTCGGCATGATGGTCGTCACGAGCCCGCGGCTTTCGCTGCTCGTCGTGGCGGCGATCCCCGTCATCGTGCTGCCGCTGGTGGCCTTTGGCCGCTCCGTTCGCCGGCGGTCGCGGTTTGCGCAGGACACGCTGGCCGATGCCACGGCCTATGCGGGCGAGCAGATCGGTGCGATGCGGACGCTTCAGGCCTTTACGGGCGAAGCGGTGGCGCGGGGGAAGTTTTCCAGGGCAATCGAGACGGCGTTTGCAGCGGCGCGGTCTTCCATCCTCGCGCGGTCCTTTCTCACCTTCTTTGCCATCTTCATGACCTTCAGCTCGGTTGTGGCCGTGCTGTGGTTCGGTTCGCGTGATGTGCTGTCGGGTGCGATGTCACCGGGGACGCTCGGACAGTTCCTGCTCTATTCGGTGCTTGCGGCGGGCGCGCTGGGTGCTCTTTCCGAAGTCTGGGGCGAACTTTCGCAGGCGGCCGGTGCTGCCGAGCGCATGAGCGAGCTTCTGGCCGAAGAGCCGGTCATCACGGCACCAGCCAATCCGGTCGCGCTGCCCGACCCCGCACGTGGGGCCGTGGCCTTCGAGGATGTGTCTTTCGCCTATCCGACCCGGCCGGACCGGTCCGCCATTCACGGTCTTGCATTTTCTGTGGAGCCGGGTGAAACGGTCGCCATTGTCGGTCCGTCAGGCGCTGGCAAGACGACACTCTTCTCGCTGCTCCTGCGGTATTACGATCCGGACTCCGGCGTGATCCGGGTGGACGGCGTCGACGCGCGCAAGGCCGATCCGCAGGCCCTGCGGGGCCGTATGGCAATCGTTCCGCAGGATGTCACCATTTTTGCCGCCAGTGCGGCGGAGAACATTGCCTTTGGCCGGCCGGACGCCACACGTGCCGAAGTCGAGGCTGCAGCCAAAGCCGCACTGGCGCATGACTTCATCAGCGAACTGGCAAACGGGTACGACACACCGGTGGGCGAGCGCGGTGTCACCCTGTCGGGCGGCCAGCGTCAGCGTATGGCCATTGCGCGCGCGATATTGCGCGATGCGCCGATCCTGCTTCTCGACGAAGCGACATCGGCGCTCGACTCGCAAAGCGAGACACTGGTGCAGCAGGCGCTGGAGCACCTGATGAAGGGACGCACCACGCTCGTCATCGCCCACCGGCTATCGACGGTCCTGAAAGCCGACCGCATTCTCGTGATGGATGAGGGGCACATTGTTGAGGAGGGGACACACGCCGAGCTCGTGGCGGCAGGAGGCGTCTATGCGCAGCTTGCAAGCCTGCAGTTCAATGCCTTTGGGGAGGCTGCGGAATAGGGCCGTTTCAGGAGGAGTGAAGTCGGCTTCCCCGTCGGGGGACGGGCATGGGTGCCCGGGCATTCCGGGCATGACGAAGGAGCGGAGTGTCTCGCCTTGAAGCGCTTGCAGACCGACACGAGCCCCGTTGCCGGTCCGTTGCGCAGGAACCTCCTTTTGTCGCCCCTCGTCATCCTCCTTTCGAGGACCCATGTTCTTTCTACCTCTCAGAGGAAGGTGGCGATCTCCTCCAGCGGCTTCTTTTCCATCGCATGTTCGGGTATCGTTGCCCCCTCTTTCGGATAGCCGACCACCATCAGTATGTAGGGTTTGTCGTGCGGGTCGCGGCCGCATAGCTCGTTGAGGAAGCTCATCGGGTTGGGTGTGTGGGTCAGCGTGGCGAGCCCCGCCCGGTGCAGGGCTGCGATCAGAAAACCCGTGGCGATGCTGACCGATTCGGGCACATAGTAATTCTTGCGCTTCACGCCATCGGCAGAGCGGCTGCGGCGCTCGCCGAACACGCAGATCAGCCACGGTGCCTCTTCCAGAAACGGCTTGCTCGCATCCGTGCCGAGCGGCGCCAGCGCCTGCAGCCATTCTTCGCCGGCGCGGCCTTCATAGAACGCCTTCTCCTCGACTTCGGCTGCTTCGCGGATCTGCTTTTTCACGGCAGGGTCGCCAATCACGGCGAAATGCCAGGGCTGATGATTTGCGCCGTTGGGTGCCGTGCCTGCAGCCCTGATGCAGGTCTCGATGATGTCGCGCGGGACGGGGCGGGAGGAAAAGTCGCGCACCGTATGCCGGGTGCGGATCTCGTCGTAGAAGGCCTGCGCCCGCCTGCGCATCTCGTCAAGCGGAAGTTCCTGGTAGTCCGGCAGGGGTACGGGACGGTATTCCTGAACTGGCTGCGTGCTCATATGAGCATCTCCTCCCGATTGTCTTATATTATTGTCGGACAATCCAACGTTCTGGTTTCGGCGTCAAGTCTTGCCCGGCTTAATCGGTCCGGATGGCGGAAACCTGCGCGAAATGGTCGTCGGGCAGCGACTGGATCAGGGTTCTGGCCTTTTCGATATGGCCGAGCATCGCTGCTTCCGCGCCGGGCGCATCATTGGCCCTTACGCATGCAGTCAGACGCTGGTGCTGCCGGTTGGTTTCAAACACCTGTTGCCTGTCCACCAGAATACGGAACTGCAGCCAATAGAGCGAGTTGGAAAGCCTCGTCAGTGTCTCGTTCAGAAGCGGGTTGTTCGCCGTCTCCCGAAACAGGCGGTGAAAGCGGGCGTTCAGCTCCGAGAACCGGTTCATGTCGCCCGCTTCTGCGGCGGCGTCCAGGCCGTGCTGAATGTCGATCAGGGAAGCGGGTGCCCGGTGAAGCGCGGGAAGGGCGAGTTTCACCGCGAGCGCTTCCAGCGCGCCACGCACCTGAAACAGATTGTCCACCTCGGGGCGCGAGAGCTGCCGCACGGCAACGCCGCGATGGGGTTCAGCCGAGAGGAGCCCGTCCGCAGTCAGACGGCGAAAGGCTTCGCGCAGGGATGAGCGTGAGACACCGAGCCGGCTGGTAAACTCACTCTCGGTCAGCCGCTGGCCGGGCACGAGCCGCCCGTTGCGCACGGCTTCTGTCACAGCGGTGGCAACGATCTCCACGGTGGATCGGGAATCGGTCTCTTCCATTGGGAGACAGTGTGCCGGGAGCGACCCGTCTGGCAAGCCTGTTCAGCGGCCGGCGGCGTGGCGTCCGGCGTTGCGGCCGGAAAAGATGCAGCCGCCCAGGAAGGTGCCTTCCAGTGCGTTGTAACCGTGATAGCCGCCACCGCCGAAGCCCGCCACCTCTCCGGCGGCGTAGAGACCGGGAATGGGCTCGCCGTCCTCATCCAGCACCTGGCTGTCGAGATTGGTGTGCAGTCCACCCAGTGTCTTGCGGGTGAGGATGTGCAGCCGCACCGCGATCAGCGGCCCGCTGGCAGGATCAAGTATCCTGTGCGGTCGGGCGGTGCGCACCAGCCTGTCACCGAGATAGGCGCGCGCGCCGCGAATGGCGGTCACCTGTGCGTCCTTGGAAAAGGCGTTGCCGATCTCGCGGTCGCGCGCGTCGATCTGCGCCTTGAGCCGGTCATGATCGATCAGCGGTTTGCCTGCGAGCGTGTTCATGGCTTCTACCAGTGATTTCAGATCGTCGCGGACGATGAAATCCTCGCCTTTCTTCTTGAACGCTTCCACCGGTGGTGGCGCGCCCTTGCCGCGGCGGCTTTTCAAGACCTCGATCCAGCGCTTCGACGTCAGGTCCGGATTCTGCTCGGAGCCAGAGAGAGCGAACTCCTTCTCGATGATCTTCTGGGTCAGCACGAACCAGGAATAGTCGTAGCCGGTCCCAAGAATGTGCTTCAGCGTGGAGAGCGTGTCGAAACCCGGCATGCAGGGCGCGGGAAGGCGGTTGCCTTCGGCATCGAACCAGAGCGAAGAAGGGCCTGGAAGGATGCGAATGCCGTGATCCGGCCAGATCGGCGCCCAGTTCTTCACGCCTTCCGTATAGTGCCACATGCGGTCGGTGTTGATGGTTGCCGCGCCCGCTTTTCGGGCAATGCCGATCATGCGGCCGTCGACATGATGCGGGACGCCGGCGATCATTGTCTTTGGTGCGGGGCCGAGCCGTTTCGTCGGCCAGTTTCTGCGCACCAGGTCCAGATTGCCGCCAATGCCGCCGGAGGCGACGATCACGGCATTGGCAGTGAATTCGAAATCGCCGACGATGTCGCGTCCTGACTTTTGACCGCGCTCCACCGTCGAAGGTTCGAGGATTTCGCCCGCCACGCCGGAGATCGCGCCCTTCCGGCGCACAAGGCGGCTTGCCTGATGGCGAAATTTCATTGTAATGCGGCCGGCTTTGGCATGGGCCAGAACCCGCCTGGCGAAAGGCTCCACCACGCCGGGGCCGGTTCCCCACGTGATGTGGAAGCGCGGCACCGAATTGCCGTGGCCATCGGCGAGGCTGCCGCCACGTTCCGCCCAGCCCACCACGGGAAACCAGCGCATGCCCATGGCATGGAGCCATGGGCGCATCTCGCCGGCGGCGAAGTCGATATAGGCTTCGGCTACCCTGCGGGGCCAGAAATCTTCTTCACGGTCGAACTGCGCCGAGCCCATCCAGTCCTGCAGGGCGAGTTCGCGGCTATCGGCGATGCGCATCCGCCGCTGCTCGGGACTATCGACGAAGAAGAGCCCGCCCAGCGACCAGAAGGCCTGGCCGCCGAGCCCGTTTTCGCCTTCCTGTTCAAGCAGTGCAACGCGCTTGCCGGCGTCGGCCAGTTCGGCTGCCGCCACCAGTCCGGCGAGGCCGGCGCCGACGACGATCGCATCGAATTGATCAGCCATGTCTCCTCCCAAAGCGACCGATGGGAGTGTCGGCTGCTTTGGTGGGATGAGCAAGTGCGATTGAGCGCAGCCCCGGTGCCTATGCGCCGTAGCGCTGTTCCAGATGCCTTGTGAAATGCGCCGCGTTGAGCGGCTCGCCGGTCGCCTGTTCGATCAGGTCCGGCGTGGAGAGCCGGGAGGCCTGCGACCAGATCTTTTCGCGGCGCCACGCGTTCACCGCCTCGAACTGGCCCCGGGCGAACTGCTCGTTCACGTCCGGAATGTCCTTCTCGATCGCCGACCACTGCTGTGCGGCGATCATGGCGCCGAGCGTGTAGGAGGGGAAATAACCGAAGGCGGCGGAGGGCCAGTGGACATCCTGCATCGGCCCGTCCTGCGGCGTGTCGATGGTTGACAGGCCAAGATAGGCTTTCATCTTTTCGTCCCAGGCTTCCGGCAGATCGCGGGCTTCGAGCCTGCCGGCGATCAGATCCTGTTCCAGTTCGAAACGCAGGATGACATGCAGCGGATAGGTCACTTCATCCGCGTCGACACGGATCAGCCCGCGCTCGACATGGTGCACATGGGCGAGGATCTCGTCTTTCGACCATTTTTCGCCAAGATGCTTCTCCACCACCGGCAGCGCCCATTCCCAGAAAGCCGGGTTGCGCCCGATCTGTTTTTCGACAAACAGGCTCTGGCTTTCGTGCATCGCCATGCCCCGCGCCCTGCCGAGCGGCCAGTGCGCCCATTCGTGCGGCAGGTTCTGCTCATAGAGCGCGTGGCCGGTTTCATGCAGGATGCCCATCAGCGAAGAGAGAAACTCGTCGGTGCGATAGCGCGTGGTGATGCGCACATCGGTCGGAACGCCGCCGCAGAACGGGTGGTGCGAGACAGAGAGGCTGCCGCGTGTCAGGTCGAAACCGACAGCCGCCATCATCGCCAGTCCAAGCTCGCGCTGCCGCTCGACCGGGTAGTTTCCCGACAGCGGGCGCAGCGGATTCTTCACCTGCTTCTTTTTCTGAATTTCCAGCGCGTTTGGGACGAAATCGACGAGAAATGCCTTCAAATTCTCGAAAACGGGAGCGATTTCCGCCGTTCTGTTGCCGGGGTCGAACTGCTCCATCAGCGCATCATACGGGTCGAGGTCGAGCACGTCGGAGCGACGCGCAGCCTCTTCCCTCGCCAACTCGATAACGCCTTCGAGAGCCGGCAGGAAACCGGCCCAGTCGCCCCTCGGCCGGGCCTCGCGCCAGAGCTGCTCGCAGCGCATGCGGGTGCGTGTCTGGCGCTCCACGAAGTCGGATGGCAGGCAGGTGAGGTTGACGTAATGGCGGCGGAATTCCGCGACTGCCGTCTTTTGATCGGCATTTAGGTCTTCCTGCCCGGCCGCCTCGATCCAGTCGGCGATTTCGGGTGCGGTGGCCTGGCGGTGCGCCATGCCGGCGAGGGTGGACATGGCCTCGGCGCGGGCTTCGCCACCGCCGGGCGCCATATGCGTTGCCTCATCCGCACCGAGAATTGCCAGCGCATGGCCGAGCGCTTCCAGTCTGTGGCCAAGGTCATCGAGTTTCTGGAAGGACATGAAGTTCCTCATACGCATGGAAGGAGAGCAGGGACAGCCCTGCGGAAGGAAAGATCAACGCTCGGTAAGCTTCAGCTCGATGCGGCGGTTGCGGGCACGGGCCTCGGCGGTGTCTTCGGTGTCGAGCGGCTGATATTCCCCGAAGCCGGCGGCAACGAGCCGGTTCGCCGGCACGCCGTTTTCGATCAGGAACTTGACGACGGCCGTGGCGCGCGCGGTTGAAAGCTCCCAGTTGTCGCGGAAGCGTCCGGTGCCGGAAAGCGGCACGTCATCCGTATGGCCGTCGACGCGCAGAACCCAGTTGATTTCGGGCGGGATCTCTTTCTGCAATTCGAGAATGGCGTCTGCCAGCTTGCGCATTTCCTCGCGGCCATTGGGATTGATCTCGGTGGCGCCGGAGGGGAACAGAACTTCCGACTGGAACACGAAACGGTCACCAACGATGCGGATGTTTTCGCGGTCGGAGAGGATTTCGCGCAGACGGCCGAAGAAGTCGGAGCGATAGCGGTTCAGTTCCTGAACGCGCTGGGCCAGCGCCACGTTGAGGCGGCGCCCGAGATCGGCGATCTTGGTGCGGGATTCGCGGTCGCGCTCTTCAGAAACCTCAAGGGCGGCTTCCAGCGCGCCGATCTGTTTGCGCAGCGCTGAAATCTGCTGGTTCAGAAGCTCCACCTGCGACAGAGCGCGCTGGCTGACCTGACGTTCTTCATCAAGGGCGCCGGAAAGTTCACCGATCCGGGCTTCGGCCTGCTCGCTCTGGCCACTGCCGCTTGCCAGAATCTGTTCCAGCCGCGAGCGGTCGGCGCGAATGTCCTCGAGCGAAGCGCGCAGATTGGCGATGGTGTCTTCGGCATCCTGGCTGTTGGCCTGCTCGAGGGCCAGAAGCTGCGTCAACTCGTTGATCTGCGCATTCAGCCGGTCGAGCACGGCATCCTTGCCGGTGATTTCCTGGCTGAGGAAATACTGCGCCAGAACGAAGACGGAGAGCAGGAACATGATGGCGAGCAGGAGCGTCGCCATGGCATCCACGAAACCCGGCCAGTAATCGACCCGCCGGTCTGTGCGGCGTGCGCGGGCAAGCGCCATGTCAGCCTTCCCGCTTTTTCAGTGCAGCAGACAGTTTTTCGAGCGTGGCGCGCATGGCTTTCTGTTCATCGGCCTGGGCTTCCACCCAGTCGCGCATCATCTGCTGTTCCTGGCGCATGTTCTTGACGAGGCCGGATATGCCTTCGGCGAGGTTGGCCATGGAGGCGGTCAGACGGGGGCTGGACGTGCCTTCTTCCTGGGCGGCGCGCAGCTTGTCGGCAAGCTGCTGCATCTCCTCGGAAGCGCCGTTGCGGCCTTCGGAAAGGTCCGAACCCAGATCCGTGACGGAGGAGAGCCAGTTTTCAAGCTCTGTGTAAAATCGGTTCTGGGCGCGGCCAGCCTGCAGGTCGAGAAAGCCCAGGATCAGTGAGCCGGAGAGGCCGAAGAGCGAGGAGGAGAACGCCGTTCCCATGCCTTCCAGCGGTGCGGAAAGGCCGGATTTCAAAGCATCCAGAACGTCGTTGGCATTGCCTGAGGCGGGGTCGAGCGACTGGATGGTGTCGCCGATGGAGCCGATGGTCTGCAAAAGCCCCCAGAAGGTGCCGAGCAGGCCGAGAAAGACCAGAAGGCCGATCAGGTAGCGCGAGATGTCGCGGCTTTCATCAAGGCGTGTTGCGATGGAATCGAGGATGGAGCGCATGGAGCTGGTCGACAGCGCCATGGAGGAGGCGCGGCTCAAAAGCGCTTTCATCGGTGCGAGCAGAACGGGATCGGATGCTTCTGAACCCGCGCGGAAGGAGTTCACCCACCGCACTTCCCGAAACAGGCGCGTGACCTGCATGAAGGCAAGCAGAATGCCGATCAGGAGAACACCGAGGATCAGGCCGTTCAGGCCGGGGTTGGTCTGAAAGGCGGAAGCGATCTGCCGGTAGAGGATGGCGGCCACGAAGCCCGCTATCGCCAGAAAAACCAGCATGGAATAGAGGAAGACCTGCGGGCTCGAGAGCGTGTGCGGGTCGTAATCGAGCCCAACGGATGGTTCGGCGTCCTCACGCGATTTCAGCAAGGCCATCAGCTCCTCGTATCCATTGCGGTGCAGAACCACTACTGATTCCTGTATCGCGCAGGATTCTAATCGCAAATATGACGAAATTGAAAGTCGCGCACAGCATCATGTGATGCCGGGATCAGCTTTTGCCAGACGATTGCCATCCTGAAAGCGGAAAGGTGACCGCAACGAGCCCGCCAAATCGCGCAGGCAGTGCCAGGTGCCCTCGCTCGTCGGCACGCTCAGGGTGAGGGCTGCGGATATGCTTGCGCGTGTGTGTCCGTCAGCTCTTCTGGGGAGCGGGCCTGGCCAGGGTCTTGAGCAGGGCGCGGTGAATGGCTTCATTGCCGGCGACGATCTGGCCGGTTTCGAACATTTTGTCGCCGCTCTTTTTATCGCTGACGAACCCGCCGGCTTCGCGCACGAGGATGATGCCCGCTGCAATGTCCCAGGGGGAGAGCGTGTCTTCCCAGAAGCCGTCCATGCGTCCCGCGGCGACATAGGCGAGGTCCAGCGCCGCCGAACCAAGCCGGCGGATGCCGGCCGTCTCGCCCATGACGTTGCGCAGGTCGAGAAGGGCGGTGCCATGATGGCCGCGTCCCAGATGCGGGATGCCCGTGCCGACAACCGCGTCGGACAGCCTGCTGCGGGCCGCAACGCGCAGGCGGCGGTCGTTCAGGAAAGCGCCGCCACCGCGTTCGGCAGTGTATAGCTCGTCCATGGCGGGATTGTAGATCACACCGGCAACGATCTGCCCCTGACGCTCCAGGGCAATCGAGATCGAGAAGATCGGGATGCCGTGCAGGAAGTTCGTCGTGCCGTCGAGCGGATCGACAATCCAGCGGTGCTGCGGGTCGTCACCCTCGACCGTGCCGCTCTCCTCCATGAGGAAGGAATAGCCCGGACGGGCACGCGCCAGCTCGGCGTGGATGATTTCCTCGGCCTTGCGGTCGGCCTGGCTCACATAGTCACCGGGGCCTTTCAGCGAAACCTGCAGGTTCTGCACCTCGCCGAAGTCGCGTGCGAGGGAGCGGCCTGCCTTCATGGCAGCCTGAACCATGACATTGATGATCGCCGAACGGGCCATGGGGGAAGAGCCTTTGTGACTTGAAGTTTCGGTAAGCGCGTCGGGCGGACGTTATTCGCCGCGGCGCAGATAGGTGATTTCGTTGGTGTCGACCACGATCTTCTCGCCGGCCTCGATGAAAGGCGGGACCATGACGCGCACGCCATTCTCAAGCACGGCCGGCTTGTAGGAGGAGGCCGCCGTCTGGCCTTTCACCACGGGATCGGCTTCGGCGATCGTGAGCGTGACCTGATCAGGCAGGGAAATGCCGATGGGCTTTTCTTCATAGAGCTCCACGGTCACGGTCATGCCATCCTGCAGGAACGCGGCGCGGTCGCCGACGAAATCCTTCTGCAGTTCAAGCTGTTCGTAGGTTTCGGAATCCATGAACACCAGTGCATCTTCCTGTTCGTAGAGGAAGCTGAAGTCCTTCTGCTCGAGGCGCACACGCTCGACCGTCTCGGCCGCGCGGAAGCGTTCGTTCAGCTTGGTGCCGTCGATCAGGTTCTTCAGTTCGACCTGGTTATAGGCACCACCCTTGCCGGGTTTCACAGCGTTGGTCTTCACTGCGACCCAGAGGCCGCCATTGTGTTCGATGACGTTGCCGGGGCGGATTTCGTTGCCGTTGATTTTCATATGATCGTCCTGCGGGTCTCAAGTGCGCAGTCACGCGCAATTCGGCGCTTCCAAGACCATAAAACGGGGTTCAAGGCAAGCCGCGCGCCGGATTGTGATCCAGGAAAATCTCAGCGAAGCCGATTTGCGCGCTGGATCGCATCTTTCATTTCTTCCGGCGTGAGGCCGGCAAGGAAATCCTCGTTCTCGGGGTCGATGAGGCCAGCCCGGCGGGCGGAGACATACCAGGCCGCGCCCTCGATGACGTTTGCCTCAACCCCGACACCGGCACGGTAGAGCTTTGCGAGCCGGTTTTGTGCCGCGACATTGCCGCCTTCAGCCGCGCGCTTGAGCCAGCCGAAGCCTGCCTGCGTGTTGCGCGCGCCGCCGCGCCCTTCCACCAGCCAGGTGCCGAGGTCCAGCTGTGCCGTGTCGAAGTTCTGCATTGCCGATCTCTCGAGCCAGCTGCGGGCGACTTTGTCATCTGCCTGCCGGCCGCCAAAGCCGTTGGCATAAACCTGGGCCATGGCGTATTGCGCGTCGGCGAGACCGGCGTTGGCAGCCTTTTCGTAATAGCTCACCGCACGTTTCTGGCTTTCAAAGCTGGATTGCCGGTCGAGGATCATCTGGGCGAGATTGAACTGGGCGAGCCGGTTGCCCTTGTCCGCCGCAATCTGCATGAGCTCGAACGCCCGGTCCGCATCCTTCTCAACGAAGTTTCCGTCGAGCAGCATAAGCGCATACTGGAACTGGGCTTCAGGAACGCCCTGCTGTGCGGCTTTCGAATACCATTCTGCCGCTTTGGTGGCGCTGCGGGGCATGCCGAGGCCACGCGCATAGATCTCGGCCACAAGGGTTTGCGCGGCGGCATCGCCGGCTTCCGCACGCGGCAGCGCGAGATTGTGCGCGGTGATATAGTAGCCGCGCTGGAATGCACCATAGGCGGCGTCCGGCAGTTTGCCGAAACGATCCGGGTCCACCTGGTCGACCGTGGGGGCTGAAAGAGGACGGTCGCCCGGCGGTTGCAGGCGATCGGACATGCGCTCGCTTGCCTGAGGGGCGCCGGAGCCTGCCGTTTCCGGCTCGACATTGCCGGCAGCGCGCGCGTTTCCCGCGAGCCCGCAAAATGCGGCAGCAAGGAGCAAGGCAGGAAGGAAACGTGGGCGCATGATCAGGCTCCCTCAACTTGCTGTGCGGCCCTGTCGAGGATGGAATTGGCTTCGGTCACGGCTGCCGCGGGATCGGTCTCATCGGCAAACACTGCGGCGCAGAGCGCGGTGAAATCCGAACCGCTTGCCGCGACCGGCTCGACAGAGCCAATGGTGTTGCCGCCCATCACGATGCAGGGAATTTCGACCATCTCGGACCACCAGGTGCCGAGGGTCAGATTGCGGGGATGAGGTTCGGGTTTATTATCGTAGCCAAAGCGGCCGAAGAACAGATAGTCGGGCTGCAACTCTCCGCATTGAAGGGCGTCGTCGCGGGTCTTCACGCCGCCGACCCCGATCATCATGCGGTCCTGATATTTCTCGATCACGTCGGCGAGTTCTTCGAGCGAACCCTCGAAATGGATACCATCGGCCTTGACGCGGGCGGCGATGCGCGGCGCGCCGGCGATCATCACCGCGACATTGCGCGCTTGCGCGATGGGGGTGAGACGCTCGGCGCGGGCCTGGAAGCTGACTTCGTCCTGTCCGTAATCGGGGATGATCAGCGAGGCGACGTCTCCCGCCGAAAGTGCGGCCTCCAGATGCGCTTCGTCATTGGCAGCCGTTTCGGGCGGCGGTGCGATCAATACGAGGCGGCAGCGATTGGTCATGTGGCAACTCCTCAAGCCTGTTCGTGATTTGCCCGCGTGGCGAAAAGGCTCCGTCTGACTGTTGTACGCAGGTCCGCGCTAAACCGGTCTGAACCGTTTCTTGCCCGTCAATTTGGTTTGAATGCGGCATAGACGACGAGCGGGGTGAACGACAAGGAAAATTGAAGCATTTCCGGCGAGTCTCGCCAAATCCGGGCAGGGAGGTTATGAGAGTCGGGCCCGACAATCGGGGCGCAGACGAGTTTCATGACCGCACTTCTTTCCGATCCGGCATTCTATTTCGCAGCGGTTCCCGCCGTCATTCTCGTGGGGCTTTCAAAGGGCGGTTTCGGCGGGGCCATGGCCCTGCTTGGCGTGCCAATGCTTTCGCTTGTCGTCTCGCCGGTGCAGGCCGCGGCCATCCTGCTGCCGATCCTGATCGTCATGGATGTGGTTTCGCTTTGGGCCTGGCGCGGGTTCATGGATCGCAGAACGCTCTTGATCATGCTGCCCGGTGCGTTTCTGGGTATCGCCATCGGCTGGGCGACGGCGGCGGTTGTGACGGAGGGGCATGTGCGTCTGATCGTCGGCCTCGTCACACTCGCCTTTTTCCTGCGGTGGGTTTTCGAGAAGGTGGCAGGGCGTGCGCACATTGCCAACCAGAGCAGTCCACGCGGTGCGTTCTGGGGTGGCGTGGCGGGTTTCACCAGCTTTGTTGCCCATGCGGGCGGGCCGCCCTATCAGGTCTATGCGCTGCCGCTCGGGCACGATCCGCGTGTCTATACGGGGACGAGCGTTGTGTTCTTCGCCATCGTCAACGCGGTGAAGCTCATTCCCTATTTCGCACTCGGTCAGTTCGACCGCTCGAACCTGACGGCATCGCTGATCCTGATTCCGCTCGCGCCGCTTGCCACCCTTGCCGGCGTGTGGGTCGTCAAGCGCATGAAGCCTGCCGTCTTCTATCCCTTCATGTATGTGATGGTGCTGATCGTTTCCCTGAAGCTCATCCATGACGGCCTGTCCGACCTAATGGGGTGGTGACGGCATCGGAAGCCTGTGCTTAATAAGCAAAAAATTGCGGGAGGATATCTGTGACCGGGAACGCTTTTGATCGGGATCTCGACAGGAATCCCGCCAATTTTCAGCCCCTGACACCGCTTGTGCTTCTGGAACGCGCCGCGAAGGTGTTTCCGAATGAAGTCGCGATCATCCATGGCGGCCAGCGGGTGACCTACGCGACATTCTGGGAGCGTTCGCTGAAGCTTGCCTCAGCGCTTGCCCGCCACGGCATCGGCAAGGGCGACACGGTTTCCGTCATGCTGTCCAACACGCCGCCCATGCTGGAGGCGCATCACGGCGTGCCGATGACGAAGGCGGTGCTGCATTCGCTCAACACGCGGCTGGATGCGGCGATCATCGCCTTCCAGCTCGACCATGCGGAGAGCAGGGTGGTCATCGTCGACCGGGAGTTTTCCGGCGTGATGAGCGAGGCGCTGGCGCTGGCGCAGGTCAAGCCGCTGGTGATCGACTATGACGATCCCGGATTTGGCGAGGATGCACCCTATCCGAAGGGCGAGCGCATCGGCAGTGTGGACTATGAAGCATTCGTGGCATCGGGGGATGCCGGCTTCGCCTGGTCCATGCCGGATGACGAATGGGACGCGATTGCGCTGAATTATACGTCCGGCACGACCGGCAATCCCAAGGGCGTTGTCTATCACCATCGCGGGGCCGCGCTCATGGCCTATGCCAATACGGTGCATGCCGGGCTCTCGCGGGGGGCTGTCTATCTGTGGACCCTGCCGATGTTTCACTGCAATGGCTGGTGCTTTCCGTGGACGCTGGCGCTGACGGCGGGCACCCATGTGTGCCTGCGCTGGGTGCGGGCAAAGCCCATGTATGACGCAATCGCGGAGCATGGCGTCACGCATCTGTGCGGTGCACCGGTGGTGATGTCGGCGCTGCTCAACGCACCTGAGGACGAGAAGCGGGATTTCTCGCACACGGTGACCTTCAACACGGCGGCGGCACCGCCGCCCGAGACCGTGCTTTCGGCCATGGCCGAGGCGGGGTTTGCGGTGACCCATCTCTACGGGCTGACGGAAACCTATGGGCCTGCGGTGGTGAACGAGTGGAAAGGCGAGTGGGACGCGCTCGACGGAGCGGGGCAGGCGGCGCGCAAGGCGCGGCAGGGCGTGCGCTATGCGGCGCTCGAGGGGCTGACCGTGATGGACCCGGAAACGATGACCGAGACGCCGCCCGATGGCGAGACCATCGGCGAGGTGATGTTTCGCGGCAACATCGTCATGAAGGGGTATCTCAAGAACAGAAAAGCGACGGACGAGGCGTTCGCCGGGGGCTGGTTCCACTCAGGCGATCTCGGCGTGATGCATGCCGACGGCTATATCCAGCTCAAGGATCGCTCCAAGGACATCATCATCTCCGGCGGCGAGAACATCTCCTCGATCGAGGTGGAGGATGCGCTCTATCGGCATCCTGCCATCGCGGCATGCGGGGTGGTGGCCAAAGCGGATGAGAAGTGGGGCGAGACGCCGGTGGCCTTCGTGGAGCTGAAACCGGGGCGGACCGCCAGCGCGGAGGAGATCATCGCGCATTGTCGGTCGCTTCTGGCGCATTTCAAATGTCCGAAAACGGTGGTTTTCTCCGAAATTCCCAAGACGTCTACGGGAAAAATCCAGAAGTTTCGTCTGCGGGAGCAGGCCCGGGAATTGTCCTGAAACGGGTGCTGTCGCGCCGCATTCGATTCAAGAATCGGCGGGGCTGTTAACCATCCATTAAGCTTTACATGCGTTTACTGTGTGTATCCAGTGATCTGGATTCTTACCGAGTGGCTGGAGCCATTCTGTTTGACGCCTCCCTGTTTAAACTCCTGAGAGCCGCCTTTGCGGCTCTTTTTTTGTCCAAATTCAGTATTAACCCTTCGTTAAGGAAGAACTTGCCAACAGCTGTGCACAAGCCCATTCTTGAGTGACGTGCCGGCATTGAGAGTCAGGCGCACTTGTGATTGAACGCATCAACCGGCGGTGGCCGGAACAATCGTATCTGGTGGGGCGTAGGCACAATGATTGAAAACGGGAACGGTCGCGCGACCACGATCAAGCTGGCCGAGCATCGCGTGTTCTCGGATTCGTTTAAACCTCTTTACAATCAGGGCATGAGCCTGGTCGAGGAGGCTGCGGAGTATCTCGACGGGGATGGACGCGCGGAGGCAAAGCGCCTGACGCGCGCTGGAGCAGCGCTCTATGCGGCCGAATCCATGCGCCTGACGACACGCCTCATGCAGCTCGCATCCTGGCTTCTTCTGCAGCGCGCGGCCAACTCGGGCGAGATGACCCGTGAGCAGGTGGCGGCAGAGAAATCCAAGGTGCGTCTCGATACGCACTCGCCGCAGGAACAGGCACAGGGCTGGTCCGACCTTCCCGAGAAATTCCAGAGTCTCGTGGTGCGCTCGATGCGCCTTCAGGATCTGGTGCGGCGGATGGATGAAGAAATCTACGGTGGTGCCCCGGCGCGGGCGGAAGAAGCCGAGCTTTTCGGCAACAATCCGGTCTATGAGCAGATCACTCTCCTGAAAACAGCATTCGGCCACCGCTGAACAGCCAGTCGAATACGATCTCCGTGAGCGGCAGCGCAATCAGCGCCGAAGCGATGATGAGCGTGAAGGCGATGCGGCGATAGGTCGTGTCGCTGGCGATGCCATAGAGCCTGCCGCCAACGAGCAGGCTGAGCATGTAGGGCGGGATCATCAGGAGCCCCAGCATGACGCGCGAATGCTCGAACAGGCCGGCTGCCCAAAGATTGCCGGCGGAGAAGATCTCCGAAATCAGGAAAAGGGTCATCAGATTGGCGCGCACAACCGCGACCGGTAGCGTTGACGCCATCCAGTATATGATGACGGGCGGGCCGGGAATGGCGGCGATGCCCGACAGGGTTCCGGCAATGCCGCCAATGCCGAAAGAGAGGGGAAGGCTGCGCGGCCCGTGATAGCGCCAGCCGCTGCGCAGGGTAAGCGCGCAGGCAAGGATGATCACGCAGATGACCCAGCGCAGAACGGTCTCGTCTCCGTTTTTCAGGATGTAGACGCCGAGCGGCACGAACAGCGCCAGACCGGCAAGCACCGGCAGAACCTCGCGCCAGCGGGCGAGTTTTACGACGGGAAGCGCCACGGGCAGGGTGGGCAGCGAATCGATGATGACGAGCAGGACCACCGCCGTGACAGGATCGTAGAGTGCTCCGGCGATCGGGGCGACGATCAGGCCGGTGCCGAAACCCGAAAGCCCGCGCACGACACCGGCTGCCAGCACGGTGGCGGTCAGAAGGGCGAGGCTGAGGTCGAATTCGGGCAGACTTCCATCTCCTGAAAAGGGCGGTGGCGAGCCCGCTTCTTCGCTCGTGCTGCTTGTGCGTGGCAATGGGCCTGCCCACAGCTATGTTAGTGCCATGAACACACCGATTCGCATTCTCGGCATCGACCCGGGACTCCGGCGCACAGGCTGGGCCATCATCGATGCACAGGGCAACTCCCTGCGCTTTGTGGGCGCTGGCACCGTGACGTCCGACGGCAAGGCCGATCTGGCCTCCAGACTGTGCCAGCTGCATGACGGGCTCGATGCCATTCTGCATGACCATCGACCGGATGAAGCGGCTGTGGAGGCGACCTTCGTCAACAAGGATGCCTCGGCAACGCTGAAGCTCGGCCAGGCCCGGGGCATCGCCATGCTTGTGCCGGCGCGGGCCGGTCTGCCGGTGGCCGAATATGCGCCCAATGCGGTGAAGAAAACCGTGATCGGGGTCGGTCACGGCGACAAGAAGCAGATTCACATGATGGTGAAGGTGCTGATGCCGAAGGCGCGGTTTGACACGGATGACGCGGCGGATGCGATTGCCATCGCCATCTGTCATGCCCATCACCGGCAATCCGCCACCTCGCGACTGGCCATGGAAGCACTCAAATGATCGGTAAACTCAAGGGCATCATCGACGAGATCGCCGAAGACCACTGCATCATAGATGTGGGGGGCGTCGGGTATGTCGCCTATTGTCCGGCGCGGACACTGGCGGCGCTCGACGGCGAGGGGACGGCTGTGACGCTGTTCATCGAGACCTATGTGCGCGAGGACATGATCCGGCTCTATGGCTTTCGCACCGCGCTGGAGCGCGAATGGTTTCGCCTTTTGCAGAACAATGTGCAGGGCGTGGGGGCCAAGGTGGCGCTTTCGGTGCTTTCGACACTTTCGGCTTCGGAACTGGCCAATGCGATTGCGCTCAAGGATGCGGCCACCGTGGCGCGCGCGCCGGGCGTGGGCAAGAAGGTTGCCGAGCGGATCGTGACCGAACTGAAGAGCAAGGCGCCGGCCTATGCTGGCGAAGCGACCGGCACGATCGGCCTGAAGCAGGAACTGGGTGAGGGCGCAGCACCTGCGCCGGTCGCCGATGCCGTTTCGGCCCTCTCCAATCTCGGCTATTCGCGCGATGTCGCGGCGAATGCCGTCGCTGCCGCAATGAAGGCAGCGGGCGAGGGCGCGGATGCCGGCACGCTGATCAGGCTTGGCCTGAAGGAACTTGCGCGTTAGTCAGGGCCATGTGCGCCCTGTGTGGTTATGAAATGGAAACCTGCGGATGACGGATGGCGACAGGCTGATTGCAGCCGACAAGCGCGGTGAGGACCTGGACTCGACGATGCGTCCGCAGTCGCTGGACGATTTCGTCGGGCAGAAAGCGGCGCGCGCCAATCTGAAGGTTTTCATCGAGGCGGCGCGCGGACGCGGCGAGGCGCTGGACCATGTGCTGTTTGTTGGGCCGCCCGGCCTTGGCAAGACCACGCTGGCGCAGATCATGGCGCGCGAACTGGGCGTGAATTTCCGTTCCACCTCCGGTCCTGTGATCGCCAAGGCGGGTGATCTGGCAGCGCTTTTAACCAATCTCGAAGAGCGCGACGTGCTCTTTATCGATGAAATTCACCGGCTGAATCCGGCGGTGGAAGAAATTCTCTATCCGGCTATGGAGGATTTTCAGCTCGACCTGATTATTGGCGAGGGGCCGGCCGCGCGTTCGGTGAAGATCGACCTTGCCAAGTTCACGCTGGTGGCGGCGACGACGCGGCTTGGCCTTCTGACGACGCCGCTGCGCGACCGTTTCGGCATTCCCGTGCGGCTCGATTTCTATACGGTCGATGAACTGCAATCGATCGTTACGCGCGGTTCGCGCATTCTCGGGCTGCCGCTTGCGAATGACGGAGCGGAGGAGATCGCACGCCGGGCGCGGGGCACGCCGCGCATTGCCGGGCGTCTTTTGCGCCGGGTGCGGGATTTCGCCACTGTGGCGGGCGCGAGCGAGGTGACGCGCAAGGTGGCCGACGAGGCGCTTTCGCGGCTGGAGGTGGATGCGCTTGGCCTCGATCAGCTCGACCGGCGCTACCTCACCATGATTGTGGAGAATTTCGGCGGTGGGCCGGTGGGCATCGAGACGATAGCGGCGGCACTTTCTGAACCGCGCGATGCCATCGAGGACATCATCGAGCCCTATCTGATCCAGCAGGGCTTCATCCAGCGCACCCCGCGCGGGCGCGTGCTCGCCGCCAGGGCGTGGCGCCACATGGGGCTGCAGCCGCCGAAGGAGCTGGCGGAAGCGCAGATCAGCCTGTTTCATCAGGGGGACGGGGAATGAACACCGTCGCAGGCGAAGACCTGACGGTTGGGCTTTCGGGTGAGCTGACCGATTTCGGGCATCGGCTCGTGGCGCGGGTCTATTTCGCAGATACGGATTTTACCGGCGTTGTCTATCATGCCCGCTATCTGGAGTTTCTGGAGCGGGGACGCTCGGATTTCCTGCGGCTTGCCGGTGTGCATCACACGGAACTGGCCGATGGGAAGCATGGCGAGGTGCTTTCCTGGGTGGTGCGGCGGATGGAGATCGATTTTCGCCAGCCAGCCCGGGTGGACGATATCGTGACGGTGGAGACACGCACAGAGGCGATATCGGGAGCGCGCATTCACATGGCGCAACGGCTGCTGCGCGGCGAGAACGTGCTGGTGGAGGCGAAAGTCGAAGCGGCGATCATTGGCGCGTCTGGACGACCGCGGCGGTTTCCGAAAGAGTGGATCGCCGCCTTCAAGCCAAAGGGGGCATGAACCACATCGGTGGGTGCTTTTGTGCACCCAGCACTGATTCCATGCGGAATCCCTGGTCGCGGTCTTATTTCCTAACGCTTAATTAACCATAACGGTTCATGAAGAAAACCATGAAATCCGTAGCGAATCCGTGCGCCTTCCTTTCACCAAAATTTACCGGATAAAGGGGCGTTGAAGCATCTTGCGGGGACGCCTCGGATCGGACGCAGGCAACGGCACGCAAGCAGGGGCGCGGCCGAGACCGAGATGTACGCCGCCCTGATCTTAAGAGGATGTTGATCCATGGAAAGTGTTACGCTCGCCGCACCGGGTGGGGAGTTGTCGATCTGGGCTTTGTTCTGGCAGGCAGGCTGGGTGGTCAAGCTGGTCATGATCGGCCTGCTTGTCGCATCGGTCTGGACCTGGGCGATCATCGTTGACAAGCTGATTGCCTATGCCCGCATGCGCACGGCCCTTAATCGTTTCGAAAAGACCTTCTGGTCGGGCCAGTCGCTTGAGGAGCTTTACCGTGCGCTTTCGGAGCGCAAGACCACCGGTATGGGCTCGATCTTCGTGGCCGCCATGCGCGAGTGGAAGAAGAGTTTTGAGAAAGGTGCGCGCTCGCCCATCGGCCTGCAGACGCGCATCGACAAGGCGATGGACCTGGCGCTGACGCGCGAGATGGAGCGGCTTGAGAGCCGGCTCGGCTTCCTTGCCTCCATTGGCTCGGCGGCCCCATTCATCGGCCTGTTCGGCACGGTGGTCGGCATCATGACCTCCTTCCAGGCGATTGCCGGTTCCAAATCCACCAACCTGGCGGTTGTGGCACCTGGTATCGCCGAGGCGCTGCTGGCCACGGCCATCGGTCTTCTGGCCGCCATCCCCGCCGTTATCGCCTACAACAAGCTGTCATCCGACGCGGGCAAGCTCGCCGGACGGATGGAAGGCTTTGCAGACGAGTTTTCGACCATTCTGTCCCGTCAGATCGACGAGAAGGTCGCCGCCAAGGCGGCTTAGGAGAACGCAATGGGTATGTCAGTCGGTTCGGCGGGCGGAAGAAACGGACGGCGGCGTGGCCGTCGCGGCTCTCGCACGGGCCTGATCTCCGAGATCAATGTGACGCCTTTCGTGGACGTGATGCTGGTGCTGCTCATCATTTTCATGGTGGCGGCGCCGCTTCTGACGGTCGGCGTGCCGATCGATCTTCCCGAAACACAGGCCAAGGCACTGAACTCCGAGACGCAGCCGATCACGGTTTCGGTCAACAATGAGGGCCAGATCTATCTGCAGGAAACAGAGGTGCCGATTGAAGAAGTGGTGCCGAAGCTGCAGGCGATCGCGCGCTCGGGCTATGACGAGCGCATCTATGTGCGCGGCGATCGCGCGGCTGACTACGGCACTGTGATGCAGGTGATGGCACGCATTTCGGCGGCCGGATATCGCAATCTCGGCCTGGTCACTCTGCAGGAAGAAGGCAATTGACCAAATGAAAGCGGGTCTCGTTACATCGGTGACCATGCATGTGGCGTTGCTGGGGTTCGGCCTGTTCTCGCTGTCGGCGCCGCGCGCCTTCGAGGTGGCGGATGTCGAAGCGCTGCCCGTCGACATCATCCCGATTGAATCGATGACGCAGGTGCAGGAGGGCGACAAGAAGGCGGCTCTCTCCGAGAAACCGGCGCCGACGCCGACCAAGCGTCCGGATCCGGTGGAGAACGCGCAGAACACCGGCGACAATGATGTCGACCTGAAAACGCCGCCGACGCCTGAACCGCGCAACCGCGAGGTGGAGAAGACGGCGGAGCCGCCGCCGGCGCCCAAACCCACCCCCAAGCCGGAACCGAAGCCCGAACCCGAGCAGCAGCAGGCGGCGGCCGAGCCGACCCCGGTGCCTGCGACGGAAGTGCGGCCAGAGCCACAGCCCAAGCAGGAGGTGAAGCCGGACCCCGCTCCTGAAGAGACGGTGGTGGCGGAAGCACCCGAAGCGACCGAGAGCGTTGCGCTGCCCAACAGCGCGCCTGTGCCGCAGTCGCGGCCACAGCCGCCGAAGGCGAGCACGGCCAAGGCGCCTGAACGGAAGGATGCGGACAAGCCGGCGCAGAAGACCGCTTCGAAGCCGAAATCGCAGAATTCCGACGAGCTGTTCGACGAGGTGGCCGCGCTCCTGAACAAGGACAAGGCGTCTGGTGGCGGCGCAAAGCGCTCTCAGGAACAGGCATCGCTTGGCAGCAGCCGCAGCACGCCGGGCGAGAAGCTTTCACAGAGCGAAATGGATGCGCTGCGTGGCCAGATTCAGCGCTGCTGGAACGTGCCCGCCGGTGCGCTGGATGCCGAGAACCTGAAAGTCTCCGTCCAGATGAGGCTCGACCCAAGCGGGAACATCGAGGGCAGCCCGCGCATTATTGCCGGCGGCAACGGGAACATGGTTGAACGAGCGGCAGCGGAATCCGCGCGGCGCGCCGTTCTGCAATGCGCGCCCTACAATCTGCCGGCAGCGAAATACGATACCTGGTCCGAAGTCATCGTCCACTTCGATCCAAGCGACATGTTTTAACCAGAGCACCATCCACGAGGCGATGGGGGCTTGAGCCTAACCAAAGCGGGAGAGGCAGGAGCAAATGCAGATGATCATGAGAGCGACCTTCCTGATCGCGACGCTGGTCGCCGGGCTTGGCGTTGCGGTGCTGCCGGCACGGGCAGTGGTCGAGATCGACATCAACAAGGGTGTGGTGGAACCGCTGCCCATCGCGATCACGGAGTTTATCTCCGCGGATGGCAAAGGGGCGGAGATCGCCAGCGTCGTCGAAGCAGACTTGCGGCGTTCCGGCCTGTTCGCGCCGATTGAGAAGGGCGCATTCATCGAGAAGATTTCCAATCCGGATGCGGCACCGCGCTTTCAGGACTGGACGGTGATCAATGCGCAGGCACTGGTCACCGGCAAGGTCTCCGAGACCCCCGACGGGCGGTTGCGGGCCGAATTCCGGCTTTGGGACACCTATGCGGGCCAGCAGCTCATCGGCGAGCAGTTCTTCACCAGCAAGGACAAATGGCGGCGCGTGGCGCACATCATTGCCGATGCGATCTACCAGCGGCTGACCGGCGAAACCGGGTATTTTGATACGCGCATCGTGTATGTCGACGAGTCGGGTCCGCGCAACAATCGTGTGAAGCGGCTTGCGATCATGGATCAGGACGGGGCGAACCAGCGCTTCCTGACCGACGGGCGCTCCATCGTGCTGACCCCGCGTTTCTCGCCGACGCGCCAGGAAATCACCTACATGTCCTATGAGGGCGGTCAGCCGCAGGTTTATCTTCTGCAGCTTGAGACCGGCCAGCGCGAGCTTGTCGGCAATTTCCCCGGCATGACCTTTGCGCCGCGCTTCTCGCCCAATGGTCAGCAGATCGTGATGAGCCTTTTGCGCGACGACGGCAATTCGAACATCTTTGCGATGGATCTGAGAAGCCGCAACACGACGCGTCTGACGACCTCCAATGCCATCGACACATCGCCTTCCTATTCGCCGGACGGGTCGCAGATCGTGTTCACCTCCGACCGTGGCGGGCGTGCGCAGATCTATGTGATGAGCGCCAGCGGCGGCGACCCGAAGCGTATCTCCTTCGGTGACGGCACCTATTCGACGCCGGTCTGGTCGCCGCGCGGCGACCTGATCGCCTTCACCAAGCAGACCCGTGGTGAGTTTCAGATCGGCGTCATGCGCACGGATGGCTCCGGCGAGCGTATCCTTTCGTCGGGCTTCCTGCAGGAGGGACCGACCTGGGCGCCGAACGGTCGTGTGGTCATGTTCTTCCGCCAGCCGGCTGGCTCGGCCGGACCGCAGCTCTATTCGATCGACCTGACGGGCCGCAACGAGCAGAAAATTCCGACCGCGAACTATGGTTCGGACCCGGCCTGGTCGCCGCTGCTGGAATAGGATTGCGGCGGCTTCTGCCGGATTCGCCGCGTTTCCGCCGTATTTTAAGCTAGTTTGCGCGAAATAACGGTTCTGATTTGCACCGGTAGGGGTTTGTTAACCGCGTTTCTTGAGGGGTCCTTAACGGCAACGTGGTTACTGATCGTTGAACAAAATATCTCTAATCTGAAGGAGAGGTGGCAATGCTGTCGATTGCAGCTATCGCCAAAAACCCGGTTGGCATCGCCCTGGTGGCGGCCCTTGCCCTGGCCGGTTGCGCTAACAAGCAGGTTCCCAACAATGCTGCTGATATCGGCCTTGGCGGTGCCGGAGGTCCTCCCGGATCGCAGCAGGAGTTCACCGTCAGCGTGGGCGACCGGATTTTCTTCGATCTCGATTCGTCGGTGATCCGCGCCGATGCGCAGCAGGTGCTGACGCGCCAGGCGCAGTGGCTGAACAAGTACACCAGCTATTCGATCACCGTCGAAGGCCATGCGGACGAGCGCGGCACCCGTGAGTACAACCTCGCGCTCGGTGCGCGCCGCGCGGCTTCTGCGCGCGATTTCCTGGTAGCACGCGGCGTTGCTGCCAACCGAATTCGCACCATCTCCTACGGCAAGGAGCGTCCGGTCGCGACCTGTGACGACATCTCCTGTTGGTCGCAGAACCGCCGTGCTGTCACGGTGCTGAACGGCGGCAGCAGCTAAGCGCTTACGCCTGAAACGACAAAAGCCGCGCCGGACCTTGTCCGCGCGGCTTTTTTATTGCGACAGATCGGGCTGTCAGCCGTTCGCGGCGTCGCGGATCGCCGCGATGTTTTTCGCATAGGCTTCTTTGCCTTCGCCCTTGAAGACGGCGGAACCGGCGACGAGGACATTGGCGCCAGCGGCGGTCAACGCACCGGCATTGGCGGGCGAGACGCCGCCATCGATCTCGATATCGATGGGCCGGTCGCCGATCATCGCCTTGATGCGGCGCACCTTCTCGACCACGGACGGGATGAAGGCCTGTCCGCCGAAGCCCGGATTGACGGTCATCAGAAGTACGAGGTCGAGCTCGTCGAGCACATATTCGATGACGCTTTCAGGCGTGGACGGATTGAGCGAGACGCCGGCCTTCCTGCCGAGATTGCGAATGGTCTGCAGCGACCGGTGGAGATGCGGACCGGCTTCGGCGTGAACGGTGATGATGTCGCAGCCGGCTTCGGCGAAGGCTGCGAGATAGGGATCGGCCGGGGTGATCATCAGGTGGCAGTCGAACACCTTGTCGGTGCGGTCGCGGATTGCCTTGATGACGGGCGGGCCGAAGGTGATGTTGGGCACGAAATGGCCATCCATCACATCGAGGTGGATCCAGTCAGCGCCTGCTTTGGCGACGGTTTCGACTTCCTCGCCAAGGCGCGAGAAATCCGAAGCGAGAATGGAAGGGGCGATGAGCGTGTTGCGCGCGGTCATGGCGGTTTCCCGGAATGATGAGACTGGCCTGCCCTAACGCCTCCACCCCGGCTTGTCGAGGTGCCTCACAGATGTGTCACCATCCGATGCGAGGATGGGTGGACGAGGTGAGCAAGCGTGATCGGCTGACCCTTCATCCAGGTGATGCGCTCGCCGATGAAGACCGGATCGCCTTCGCGGACCTGCAGTAGCGAGGCTTCGTCGGCGCTGGCGGCACCCGCCATGAACGTAAACTCCGCATTGGAGAACGGGGCGTGCCCGACGAGCCATTCGTTCGGACCCATCGATTTGAAGTCGGCCCTGCGCGCGTCGGGAACGGTGTTCAGGTTGATCCAGCGGTCTTCATACTGATACGGCACGCGGTCTGCCAGATGCAGGCAGCGCACATGCAGCATGCCTGATTTCGAGAGCAGGCTGAGACGCGCGCAGATGACTTCCGGCGCGTCGGTCTCTTCAGCACTCAGAAGGCGATACTGGTATTCGGAGCCCCGCCCTTCGATTTCCTGGCGGATGCGCGGAATGACGAAGCGGGCCTCACGCACGGGATGAAGCGCGACCCGTGTGCCGGCGCGGCGCTTGCGCTCGAGGATGCCGGCACGGGCCAGCTCCTGCAGGGCGCGGTTGACCGTGGCACGGGCGGCGCCGAACTCCTCCGCCAGCGCCTCCTCGCCGGGTATGAGCGTTCCCGGCAGCCAGATTCTCTCGGCGATACGGCGGGAGAGCTCGTCGCGGATGGTGCGGAATGAGGCGCGTTGGCTGGTCACAGATGCTCCACCAGTTTCCGGATCGTTTGCGCGTAGCGCGCCGCGATCGTTTCACGTTCGATATGACGGCCTTCGCGGACACAATGGCGTCCCGCCGACCAGACATCCTGTACGGCTCCATTGTCGCCGGTAAAGAGCCATGCGTCCAATGGGCCATCGTCGTATGCTGCGCCTGCGAATTCAGTTTGGTCAATGGCGACCATATCGGCCCAGTGTCCGGGTTGGATGGCACCGGACCTGCGACCAAGCGCCTTTGCGCCTCCGGCAAGGGCAGCGTCATAGAGCGTGCGCCCGCAGGACTGACCGTGTGCGGCCAGAACCACGCGGGCAGTATCGCGCAGGCGCTGGGAGTATTCGAGCTGGCGCAACTCTTCTGCGACCGTGATGCGGATATTGGAATCGGAGCCGATTCCGAGTGTGCCACCGGCATTCCGGTACTGAGGGCCGTTGAAAATGCCGTCACCGAGATTGGCTTCGGTGACCGGACAAAGGCCGGCAACGGCGCCGGTCTCGGCCAGATTGGCGGTTTCTTCGTCTGTCATGTGGGTGCAATGGATAAGGCACCAGCGTTCGTCCACGCGGCAATTGTCGAGCAGCCATTCCACCGGGCGCCGACCGTAGGCTGCGCGCACTTCGTCGATCTCAGGCAATTGCTCGGCAATGTGCATGTGGAGCGGGCCTCGGGGGTGCATGGCCTGTGTTTCGCGGAGGTCATCGAGACTGACGGCGCGGAGGGAATGCGGTGCGACACCCAGGTGAGCGTCGGCGGACAGATTGGCCACGCATTCTTCGGCGCGCGAAAGCAGCTTCTGGTATCGGTCGAGATCGTTGCCAAACCGCTTCTGACCGCCCTGAAGCGGGCGCTGATCGACACCACCGTGGCGATAGAGGACGGGCAGGAGCGTGAGGCCGATGCCGGTCTGTTCCGCAGCGCTGGCAATGCGGGCGGACAATTCGCCGACATCGCCATAGGGAGCGCCGCCCGGCTGGTGGTGGACATAATGAAATTCGGCGACGGCCGCAAAGCCGGCTTCCTGCATCTCCATGAAGGCGAATGCGGCGACGGCTTCCAGGTCGCCCGGTGATAGCAGGTCGAGGAAGCGATACATGATTTCGCGCCAGGTCCAGAAACTGTCGCGCCCGGCCGGACCGCGCCGTTCGGCAAGGCCTGCCATGGCACGCTGAAAGGTGTGGCTGTGCAGGTTGGACATGGCCGGCAGAAGGACCGGCACGCGCACCGTCCTGTCATTCTCCGGCTGCGTGTTGGAGGCGACGCTGCCGATGCGGCCGGAATCGTCGAGCTTTACAAGCACATCTTTTTGCCAACCGCCTGGCGTGAGGGCATTCTGGGCAAAAATGGCTTGCATGGAGTGCTGTTCCTGATTTAATTATGTCTATACATATATGAATAACACTAGACAAAAAAGCGCGGTTAGGCAATATGCCCTGCGAATATGTCCCGCAGGGGGGGTGGAGGAAACTTCCTGTCATGAAGCAGAGTGTCATCAGCGGTATCCGGTTGGCAAGCATGTGTGAGGGCGCTGTGCCCTACGGGCTCGTTGAGGATGCCGGCATCGCCATTGAAAATGGCGAAATCGTCTGGTCGGGCATGCTGAGCGCCATTCCGGACACGTTTGCCGACTGGGAACGAACCGACTTTGGCGGTCGGCTCGCGACGCCGGCGCTGGTGGACTGTCACACGCATCTGGTTTTTGGCGGCAATCGCGCAAGGGAATTCGAGATGCGGCTTGAAGGCGCGAGCTACGAGGAAGTGGCGCGGGCCGGCGGCGGCATTGTTTCGACTGTTTCCGCAACGCGCGGCATGGATGAAGATGCGCTGGTCGAAGACGCGCTGAAGCGGCTCGATGCGCTTCTTGCCGAAGGCGTTGCGACGGTGGAGGTCAAATCCGGCTATGGGCTGACCGTCGAGGACGAGCTGAAGATGCTGCGCGCCGCGCGCCGTCTGGCTGATCTGCGGCCCGTGCGGATCAGGACGAGCTATCTCGCCGCCCATGCGGTTCCAGCCGAATATCGCGGGCGCGAAGACGCCTATATCGATGAGGTGGTGCTGCCGGGCATGGACGCTGCCCATGCCGAAGGTCTGGCCGATGCGGTTGACGGGTTCTGCGAGGGCATTGCCTTCTCGCCGGCGCAGATGGCGCGCGTGTTCGACAGGGCGCGCGAACTCGGCCTGCCGGTGAAGCTGCATGCAGAGCAGCTTTCCAATCTGGGTGGCGCGAAGATGGCGGCCTCCTATGGCGCGCTTTCGGCCGATCATCTCGAATATCTGGACGAGGAAGGCGTTGCGGCGATGGCCGCTTCAGGAACGGTGGCCGTTCTCCTGCCGGGCGCGTTCTACACGCTGCGCGAGACGCAGTATCCGCCTCTTGCGGCGCTGCGCAAACATGGCGTGCGCATTGCGGTCGCGACCGACTGCAATCCGGGGTCGTCGCCGCTCGCCTCGCTCCTTCTGACCGTGAACATGGCCTGCACGCTGTTCCGCATGACGCCTGAAGAGGCGCTGGCCGGGGCCACGCGCGAAGGCGCGCGGGCGCTCGGGCTGGCCGACGAGATCGGCACCATTGAGGCCGGCAAGCGCGCCGAAATCGCCATCTGGGACGTGGAGCACCCGGCGGAACTTGCCTATCGCATCGGCTTCAATCCGCTCCATCGCCGCATTGCAGGAGACTTCGCATGACGCTTGTTCTGACCCCCGGCGCGGTCACGATCCAGGATCTGGAGCGTATCTGGCGTGATGGCGTTGCCGTGCGCGTCGATCCGGCCTGCTATCCCGGCATTGAGGCGGCTGCTGCGCGCATCGACCAGATCGCTCGCGGCAATGAAGCGATCTATGGCGTCAACACCGGCTTTGGAAAGCTCGCCAGTGTGAGCATCCCGCCGCAGGATGTGGAGACACTGCAGCGCAATCTCATTCTCTCGCATTGCTGCGGCGTTGGCGCACCGCTTGACGAAGCCATCGTGCGGCTGATCATGTCGTTGAAACTGCTCTCGCTGGGCCGTGGCGCATCCGGCGTGCGCATGGAGGTGGTCAAGCTGATCGAGGAAATGCTGGCGCGCGGTGTCGTGCCGGTGATCCCCGAAAAGGGCTCGGTCGGCGCATCCGGCGATCTGGCGCCGCTCGCGCATATGGCGGCTGCCATGATGGGCGAGGGGGAGGCCGTCTTCGACGGTGAGCGGCTTTACGGCGGTGAGGCGCTGCGCAGGGCCGGGCTTACGCCGGTCGTGCTGAAGGCCAAGGAAGGGCTGGCGCTGATCAACGGCACGCAGGTTTCCACTGCGCTGGCGCTGACCGGTCTGTTCCGGGCGCATCGCGCGGCGCGGTCGGCGCTCATCACCGGGGCACTTTCGACCGATGCGGCAATGGGGTCTTCCGCGCCATTCCATCCCGAAATTCATACGCTTCGCGGCCATCAGGGGCAGATCGACACGGCGGCGGCACTGTGGGCGCTGCTCGAAGGGTCGCAGATCCGCGAGAGCCATCTGGAAGGTGACGAGCGGGTGCAGGACCCGTATTGCATTCGCTGCCAGCCGCAGGTGGATGGCGCGTGCCTCGACCTTTTGCGCCAGGCGGCGCGCACGCTGACCATCGAAGCCAATGCGGTGACCGACAACCCGCTGGTTCTCTCCGACGGGACGGTCGTTTCGGGTGGCAATTTCCACGCCGAGCCGGTGGCGCTTGCCGCCGATCAGATCGCGCTTGCCATCTGCGAGATCGGTGCGATTGCGCAGCGGCGCATTGCGCTTCTGGTCGATCCGGCGCTGTCGTTTGGCCTGCCGGCGTTTCTGGCGAAGAAGCCGGGCCTGAATTCCGGCCTGATGATCGCCGAAGTGACATCGGCTGCGCTGATGTCGGAAAACAAGCAGATGTCGCATCCGGCCTCTGTCGATTCGACGCCCACTTCCGCCAATCAGGAAGACCATGTGTCGATGGCCTGCCATGGCGCGCGGCGGCTTATTCCGATGACGGAGAACCTGTTCGGCATTATCGGCATCGAAGCCGTGACGGCGGCGCAGGGCGTGGATTTTCGTGCGCCGCTGAAAACGAGTGCAGCGCTTGCACAGGCGCACGCGGCGATCCGCAGCGCGGTGCCGGATCTGGAGGAAGACCGTTATCTGGCCCCCGATCTGGAAAACGCCATCGCGCTCGTGCGCTCCGGCGACCTGAACGCCAGCATTCCCGAGAACATTCTGCCTGAACTGAGGAGTGAGCCTTGATCGGGAGCGTGTCTTTTTTGGATGTGGCGACTGCCCCTCATCCGCCTGCCGGCACCTTCTCCCCGCTCGCGGGGAGAAGGACGATGGCCGCAACGTTGACGCCCCCCTCTCCCAGCCTGCGGGGAGAGGGTAAGGGTGAGGGGCGAACGCCAACACTGGAGATTTGCGAATGAACCCCGTCGAAGTGCATCAGGGCTCTTCGCCCGTCATTCTGGGGCTGCCGCACACGGGCACTTATGTGCCGGATGCGGTCAAGGCCCGGCTCAATGAACAGGGCCGGCTTCTGACCGATACGGACTGGCATGTGCATCGGCTCTATGACGGTCTGCTTGATGGTGTGACCACCGTGCGGGCGACCTTTCATCGCTATCTGATCGACGCCAATCGTGACCCTTCCGGCGAGAGCCTTTATCCGGGGCAGAACACGACCGGGCTCGTGCCGCTGACGGACTTCGACAATCGCCCGATCTGGCGCGAGGGAGAGGGGCCGACTGCAAAGGATGTCGCCGAGCGGCTTGAAGCCTTTCACGCGCCCTATCATGCCGCGCTGGAGGCCGAGATCGCACGGCTGAAGGCGCTGCATGGCGTGGCGATCCTCTATGACTGCCATTCCATCCGCTCGCATTGCCCGTTCCTGTTCGAAGGGCAGCTTCCCGATTTCAACATCGGCACCAATCGCGGCAAGACCTGCGCAGCGGAAATCGAGCGGTTGACGGCGGAGATTTGTGCTGCGGCGGACGGCTATACGAGCGTGCTCAATGGACGTTTTGTCGGCGGCTGGACCACACGGCACTACGGCAAACCGGAACGCGGAGAACATGCGATCCAGATGGAACTGGCGCAGGCGACACATCTGACGAGCGAGGCCGTGCCGTTTGACTATGACGAAGAAAAGGCGGTGCGCCTGCGGCCGCATCTCAAAGCCATTCTGACGCGTCTTTCCGAGATCGCGCCATCCTTGAAGGGGAACTGAACCATGACCAATCCGCGTCACAACATTCGCGAGGTGAGGGCGCCGCGCGGGACGGAGCTGAACGCCAGGGGCTGGATGACGGAAGCGCCGCTCAGGATGCTGATGAACAATCTCGATCCCGACGTTGCCGAAAACCCGAACGAGCTGGTCGTTTATGGCGGCATTGGCCGTGCGGCCCGCACCTGGGACGATTTCGACCGCATTGCCGCGACGCTGAAGACGCTTGAGGAAGACGAGACGCTGCTCGTTCAGTCGGGCAAGCCGGTTGGCGTGTTCCGCACCCACAAGGATGCGCCGCGCGTTCTGATCGCCAATTCCAACCTGGTGCCGCACTGGGCCAACTGGGACCATTTCAACGAGCTCGATAAGAAGGGCCTGATGATGTACGGCCAGATGACGGCCGGCTCGTGGATCTATATCGGCTCGCAGGGCATCGTGCAGGGCACTTACGAAACCTTCGTGGAGGCTGGTCGGCAGCATTATGGCGGCGACCTTACGGGCAAGTGGATCCTGACCGCAGGGCTTGGCGGCATGGGCGGCGCGCAGCCGCTGGCGGCTGTCATGGCCGGCGCGTGCTGCCTCGCCATCGAGTGCGATGAGACGCGCATCGATTTCCGCCAGCGCACCCGCTATGTGGACGAGAAGGCGACCACGCTGGACGAGGCGCTGGAGATGATCGACCGCTGGACGAAGGCGGGCGAGGCGAAATCCGTCGGCCTTGTGGGCAATGCGGCGGAGATCGTGCCCGAGCTGGTGCGGCGCGGCGTGAAGCCGGACATGGTGACGGATCAGACTTCTGCGCACGATCCGGTGAACGGCTATCTGCCCAAGGGCTGGACCGTGGCCGAGTGGCGCGAGAAGCGTGAAAGCGATCCGAAGGCCGTGGAGAAAGCGGCCCGTACCTCGATGCGCGAGCATGTGGAGGCGATGGTCGAATTCTGGAACCAGGGCATTCCGACGCTCGACTATGGCAACAACATTCGCCAGGTGGCGCTGGAAGAGGGGCTTGAGAACGCCTTTGCCTTCCCCGGTTTCGTGCCGGCCTATATCCGCCCGCTGTTCTGCCGCGGTGTGGGGCCTTTCCGCTGGGCGGCGCTTTCGGGCGATCCGGAGGACATTTATCGCACGGACGAGAAGGTGAAGGAGCTTCTGCCCGACAATGAGCACCTGCATCGCTGGCTCGACATGGCGCGCGACCGCATCGCGTTCCAGGGTCTGCCGGCGCGCATCTGCTGGGTCGGTCTGGGTGACCGGCATCGCCTTGGCCTCGCCTTTAACGAAATGGTGGCGAAGGGCGAATTGAAGGCTCCGGTGGTGATCGGGCGCGATCATCTGGATTCTGGCTCGGTGGCGTCTCCCAACCGTGAGACCGAGGCCATGAAGGACGGTTCGGATGCCGTATCCGACTGGCCGCTGCTCAACGCACTCCTGAACTGCGCTTCCGGCGCGACCTGGGTTTCGCTGCATCATGGCGGCGGCGTGGGCATGGGCTTCTCGCAGCATTCGGGCATGGTGATCTGTGCCGACGGCACGGAGGATGCAGCGCGCCGCCTCGAGCGGGTGCTGTGGAACGACCCGGCAACCGGCGTGATGCGCCATGCCGACGCGGGCTACGACATTGCGCTCGACTGGGCCAAGGAAAAAGGCTTGCGGCTGCCGGGGATTCTTGGAAACTAACAAAAACACCTCAGAGGGATTTTATCATGAAAAGGCGTCAATTTCTGAAAACCGCCGGCGTGGCCGGTGTGGCGACGGGCCTTGCGGCTCCGGCCATCGCACAGGACAAGATCACCTGGAAGATGGTGACGGCGTGGCCGAAGAACCTGCCCGGCCCGGGCGTGGCGGCGCAGATGCTTGCCGACCGAATCACGGCTCTGTCCGGCGGTCGGCTGGAAGTGAAGCTTTACGCCGCTGGCGAGCTTGTGCCGGGCAATGGCGTGTTCGACGCGGTGTCGGAAGGCACGGCCGAACTCTACCACGCGGTTCCCTCCTATTGGGGCTCCAAGTCGCGCGGCATTCTTCTGTTCGGTTCGCAGCCTTTCGGCCTGCGTGCCGACGAACAGCTTGGCTGGCTCGTGCATGGCGGCGGACAGGCGCTCTATGACGAGATGTATGGCCGTTTCGGGCTGAAGCCGTTCCTTTGCGGCAATTCCGGTCCGCAGTGGCAGGGCTGGTTCCGCAACGAGATCAACTCGGTCGACGATCTGAAGGGCCTGCGCTTCCGCACCACGGGTCTTGCCTCTGAAATGTGCGCGAAGCTCGGCATGGCCGTTCAGGCCATGGGCGGCGGCGACATGTTCCAGGGCCTGCAGTCCGGCACGATCGACGCCGGCGAGTTCATCGGTCCGTGGACGGATTCGGCGCTGGGCTTCTATCAGGTTGCCAAGAACTACTACTGGCCGGGTGTCGGCGAGCCGTCTTCGGCAGAGGAATGCGCGGTGAACAAGGCGGCCTATGAGGCGCTGCCGGAAGACCTGCAGCAGGCCGTCGCCTATGCCTGTGAATCGCTCTACAATCCGGTCTGGACCGAATACACGACCAAGCACGCCGCAGCGCTGAAGCAGCTTGTGGCCGAGCAGGACGTGCAGGTGAAGAAACTGCCGGATGACGTGATCGTCGCCATGGGCAATGCCGCAGGCGAGGTGATCGCCGAACTGCGCGAAGACGACGACGAGCTGGTCAAGCGCATTGTCGAGAGCTTCCTCGAATACCGCGAAGGCATCGCCGAATACATGGTCTATGCGGATAACGGGCAGATGAACGCCCGCGCGTTGGACTACAAATACGGCGGCTGACAACACGACCGGGCCGGGCTCGCGCTCGGCCCGTTTCTTTCGGGGAACGCTCGGCATGCTTGAGCTTGCGGACAAACTTGACCGGATCAACCGGGCAGTGGGCGCTGTCGTGCGCTGGCTGGCGCTGGCCATGGTGCTGGTGCAATTCGGCACGGTGGTGCTGCGCTATGTCTATGGCGTCAGCTTCATCTTCATGAACGAGACCGTTCTCTACCTGCATGCCACGCTCTTCATGCTGGCCGGAGGCTACACGCTTCTGGTCGACGGGCATGTGCGCGTGGACATTTTCTACGGGCTGTTCGGCCCGCGCGGAAAGGCGCGCATCGATATTTTCGGTGCGCTGTGTTTCCTGTTGCCGTCCATGTTCATGATCGCCTGGTTCTCCTGGCCTTCCGTGCGCAATTCCTGGGCAATCATGGAAGGGGCCATCTCGGTGGGCGGCATTCCCGCCTCCTTCCTGCTCAAATCGTTGATCCCCGCCTTCTGCGCGCTGCTCATCATCCAGGGCCTTGCCTGCATCCTGCGCGATATCGCGCGTCTTCGTGAAGAAGCCCCCGCCGCATGACCTTACCGCTCGACATTCTGATGTTTGCGGCGCTGATCGTCGCGATTCTGATCGGCTATCCCGTTTCCTTCATGCTGGCGGGCACGGCGGCGCTGTTCGCCTTTCTCGGCTGGATGACCGGCCAGTTCGATGTCGGGCTTCTCGGCGCGCTTGGGCAGCGGGTTTTCGGAACCCTCACCAATGAGGTCCTGATCGCCATTCCATTGTTCGTTTTCATGGGCGTGGTGCTGGAAAAAAGCCGCATCGCGGAAGAGCTTCTGGAGACGATGGGCCGTCTCTTTGGCGGCATACGTGGCGGTCTCGGGGTTTCCGTCGTGCTGGTCGGTGCACTTCTGGCGGCCTCGACCGGCATTGTGGGCGCAACCGTGGTGGCGATGGGCCTGATCGCTCTGCCGACCATGGTGCGCAATGGCTATGATCCGAAGCTCGCTTCCGGCGTCGTGTGTACATCCGGCACGCTTGGCCAGATCATTCCCCCTTCGACCCTTCTCATCATCCTGTCGGACGTGATGTCGAGCGCCTATCAGCAGGCGCAGTACGAGCAGGGCAAGTTCACCATCGAGACGATCTCAGTGGGGCAGGTCTTTGCCGCCGCCCTTCTGCCGGGCCTGACACTTGTTGCCGTCTATATCGCCTACCTCATGACGCGCGCGGCACTCAAACCGGAAACCGCGCCTGCTCTGGTGGAAGCCGGCGACCGGCCGAGCCGGCAGGAAGTGCAGCGCGCCGTCGTTCCGCCTGTTCTTTTAATTGTCGCCGTGCTGGGGTCCATCCTGGGGGGCATCGCCACACCGAGCGAGGCTGCCAGTGTGGGCGCTATCGGCGCGCTGCTTCTGGCCGGTGTCCGCGGCGAGGGCAATGGCCGCCTGATTGTGCTGGGTGCAGCCGCACTTGGCACTGCCGCCGTTCTGGCCGGGCTCTTTCCGGTGCGCCTGCAGCGTAGCGATGCGGGTGTGTTCGAGTGGGGCATGGCCGCGCTGACCACCGGGCTTCTGGCGCTCGGCGTCATTGCCATTGCGGTCTCCATCTACAGGGCACGCAGACGTGGCATTCTCACGCCCATCGTCACCTCCACCATGACGGTGACGGCGATGATCTTTGCAACGATCCTGACCGCCAGCATCTTCTCACTGGTGTTTCGCGGGCTTGGCGGTGATGCGCGCGTAGAGGAGATTCTTCATGCGATGCCAGGTGGCCCGCAGGGCGCGCTGATCTTCGTGATGGCGCTGATCTTCATTCTCGGCTTCTTCCTCGATTTCGTGGAGATCTCGGTGATCGTGCTGCCGCTGGTGGCGCCGATCCTGATCCTGATGGGGCATGATCCGCTGTGGCTCTCAATCCTGATCGCGATCAATCTGCAGACATCGTTCCTGACCCCGCCATTCGGATTTTCTCTGTTCTACCTGCGGGCGGCAGCGCCAAAGGAAATCACGACGGGACAGATTTATCGCGGCGTCATTCCATTCATCATTCTGCAGATCGTCGGAATGGGCGTGATCTGGCTGCTTCCGTCGATTTCGACATGGCTACCGGGAACCATCTTTTAGGATCTGATCGGCGAACGCTGGCTCAGCCACTGCCCAAGTGTTGATCCAGAACGCCCTGTCTGGACCACCGCAGCTTGACAAGGGGTGCCTGGATCATTGATGAGCCGGTAAAACAATTCTAAGGGAGCGCCCGCTCATGCTTAAGACGCCCTATCTCCTGTTTCTTGGTGATGCCCCTGACGCCCTGACTGCAAAGGTTGCCCAAGGGATCAAGGACTGGCGACCGGAGTTCTGTGTGGGCCAGCTGCGCCTCGATGGCTGCAAGGCTGATCTCGGCCTCAAGGACATGAGCATCGCCGAGGCGAAGGAAGCCGGCGCACAAACCCTCGTTGTGGGCGCTGCGAACCGTGGCGGCGTGATCGCGCAAAGCTGGGTGGCGACGCTTGTGGAAGCCGCTGAGGCCGGCATGGATATCGCTTCCGGTCTGCACAACCGCCTGACCGCTCTGCCTGCCCTGGTGGCAGCCGCGGAAAAAGCGGGCACGCAGCTTTTCGATGTCCGCGTACCCCAGGAAGACTACCCCATTGCCGATGGCAAAAGGCGGACCGGCAAACGCTGCCTGGCGGTCGGAACGGATTGCTCCGTCGGCAAGATGTACACCGCGCTTGCCATGGAACGGGAAATGCGCGAGCGCGGCATGAAGGCCACGTTCCGCGCTACCGGCCAGACGGGTATTCTCATCACCGGCTCGGGCGTTCCGCTCGACGCCGTTGTGGCCGATTTCATGGCTGGTTCCATTGAGCACATCACCCCGGACAATGATGCAGATCACTGGGATCTGATCGAGGGGCAGGGCAGCCTTTTCCATCCATCGTTCTCCGGTGTCACGCTGGCGCTGATCCATGGCGGACAGGCCGATGCGCTGGTGCTTTGCCATGAGCCGACACGCACCCATATGCGGGGCCTGCCGCACTATCAGCTACCCACGCTGGAGGCGTTGCGCGACCTGGCACTGGAGACGGCCCGTGTGGTCAATCCGGACGTCAAGGTGGTGGGAGTCTCCGTAAACACTGCGGCGTTGAACGATGCGGAGGCGAAAGCCTGTCTCGAAGAGATCGAAGCCCGTATGGGCCTGCCGACGGCCGATCCGTTCCGCCAGGGGGCGGGCCGTCTCGTCGACGCGCTGGATTGATGCGGAAGCGGCATTTTCCGATTCGTGGACAATGCCGCAAGGAGACCTCAACAACCTTGCCCTTCTCAGGCTGACATACCACTCTGCCCGGTGACAGTGGTGCGGGCAGATGGCAGCGAGGGCAAGGTTGAGATGACCGAGACAGCGACAAGGGACGAGGCACGCCTCTGGCAGACGTTTTCCGTTGTCGGGCTGTGCCTGGGAACGCTGTTCTTCGCCGCCTCGCTGACACCGTCGCTTTTGCCACGTGCTTTTTTCGTTCAGGGCGTGCTCTCGGGCGCCTCGCTTGCCGTTGGCTACGGGCTCGGCGTGTTGCTTGTGTGGCTGTGGCGTTACCTGGAATTGCCGGAGCCACCGCACGGGCCGCGATATTACGGCAAGCTCGGCATGGCGGCCGCATGCGCGGCCGTGGCAGTCCTCTTCCTCTGGAAGGCAGCCGAATGGCAGAACTCCATTCGCGCGCTGATGGAGCTCGAACCGGTGGATACGGCCCATCCCAGCAAGGTTGGCGGTATCGCACTCGTTCTGTTTCTTCTGCTCGTTGCATTCGGACGGGGCCTGAAACGCCTCTACGTGCTGGTTTCCGAAAGGCTCAAGAATTTCGTGCCGCGCCGGGTCGCTTACGTGCTCGGCGTTGTGCTGGTGGGGCTGATCGTGGCATCGCTGGTGGATCGTGTTCTGCTGCGCTATGCGCTGCGGGTTGCAGATTCAGCCTATGCGGAGCTGGATGCGCTGTTTGAAGACGGGATCGAACGGCCGAGCGGCGCCCTGAAAACCGGCAGCGCCGGGTCGCTCATCCCGTGGGAGACACTTGGGCGCACGGGGCGCAGTTTCGTCGCGGAAGGACCGGACAGCGAGGAGATCGCGGCGTTCACCGGGCGAGAGGCGAAGGAGCCCATGCGGGTCTATGTGGGACTGCGATCCGCCGACACCGCCGACGCACGGGCCAGACTGGCGCTCGAGGAACTCAAGCGTATCGGCGCGTTCGACAGGAAGGTGATGGTCGTTGTGGCCCCCACCGGAACAGGGTGGGTGGATCCGGAGGCCAGCGTGACGCTGGAATATCTGCATGGCGGCGACACGGTGATGGTCGCGCAGCAATACTCCTATCTGACGAGCTGGCTGTCATTGCTGATCGAGCCGAGCTATGGCGCGGAGGCCGCGCATGCGCTTTTCCGCGAGGTCTATGGCCACTGGACAACACTGCCGGTGGAGACGCGGCCGGAGCTCTATCTCTATGGGCTCAGTCTCGGGACGCTCAGCTCAGAGCAGTCGACCGATCTTCTGAACATTCTGGGCGATCCGTTCCAGGGTGCGCTTTGGGCTGGCCCTCCCTTCAACAGCCGGCTCTGGAGCCGGTTCACGCGCGAGCGTAATCCCGGAACGCCAGCCTGGCTGCCGCGCTATGGCGACGGCTCGGTGGTGCGCTTTACCAGCCAGAAGAATGCACTCGACATTTCGGGTGCCCGGTGGGGGCCGCTGCGGATTGTCTATCTGCAGTATGCCAGCGATCCCGTGGTGTTTTTTGATCCGCTTGCCTGGTACCGGCGACCGGCATGGCTGGTGGGCGAACGCGGGCCGGATGTCTCGCCGGAACTGCGCTGGTATCCGATCGTGACCTTCCTGCAACTGGCGCTCGACATGGCGCTGGCGACGACCGCACCCCTCGGATACGGCCACCTCTATGCGCCGGAACACTACATCGATGCCTGGATGGCCGTTACCGCGCCGGACGGGTGGTCGGATGCGGAGGTCGAGCGGCTCAAGCAGGCGCTTGCGAAGTAGCTGGCAAACGACTTCAGCCGATTGCCATGGTGACGGCGCGCCTGGCCATGGCGACGATGAGGCTCGCCCGGTAGTCGGCGCTTGCGTGGATATCCGTCATCAGACTGTCGGCGGGCACGGTGATGCCGTCGAGCGCCGCCGCACTGAAATCCGCGCTCAGCGCGCTTTCGAGCTCGGAGCACAGGAACACACCATCATCGCCAGCGCCGGTGACGGCGGCGCGAACGGCTTCGCCATCCCGCACGACGAAGACGCCGGTCATCGCGTAGCGCGAGGCGGGGTTGGGAAACTTGCCGTAGCCGGCTTTCTCCGGTGCTTCAAAGCGAATGGCGGTGATCAGCTCATCCTCGTCCAGCGCCGTTTCGAACAGGCCGGTGAAGAAATCCCGGGCAGCGATCTCGCGCTTGCTGGTGATGATGGTTGCAGACAGAGCCAGCATCGCCGCAGGATAGTCGGCTGCCGGATCATTGTTTGCGAGTGAGCCGCCAATCGTGCCCATATGGCGGACCTGCGGGTCGCCGATCAAAGCGGCGAGATGCGAGAGAGCGGGGCACACGCTTCTGATCTCGCTGCTTGCCGCAACCTTCGCGTGGGTGTTGCCGGCACCGATGGTCACTGTTTTGCCGGCAACAGAGATTGTCTGCAATTCGGCGACATGGCGCAGATCCACGAGGTCGGACGGAGCGGCAAGCCGGGTCTTCATGGCGGGAATCAGCGTTTGCCCGCCGGCCAGAAACTTTCCATCGTCTGCTGATTCGAGCAGGTCGAGTGCTTCTTTGACGGTTCCGGCGCGATGATAAGTGACGTCATACATGATCGATCTCCCCGGCTCAGGCGGCTCTGCTGGAGGCGGTGTTCATCGCTTCGGATGCGGCCATGATCGCTTTGACGATGTTGTGATAGCCGGTGCAGCGGCAGATATTGCCTTCGAGTTCCTCGCGCACGGTCTTTTCGTCGAGCCCTTCCGGGTGGCGGCGAATCATGTCTGTCGCAGCCATGATCATGCCGGGTGTGCAGAAGCCGCACTGGAGGCCATGGTGCTCCCTGAACGCGGCCTGGACCGGGTGCAGTTCACCGCCATCGGACAGGCCCTCAATGGTGGTGATCGATGCGCCATCGGCCTGCACGGCGAGCATCGAACAGGATTTAACCGACTGACCGTCCATATGGATCGTGCAGGCGCCGCATTGCGACGTCTCGCATCCCACATGGGTCCCGGTCAGCCCCAGACTGTCGCGCAGAAACTGCACGAGCAGAGTCCTGCCTTCGACGGTGCCCGAAACCGTCTTTCCGTTCACCGTCATCGTCACGTCTGTCATGGGATACCTGCCTACTGGAATTTTCGGTGGCTAGATGCGCTGGTCGGCTGCCAACTTAGCGTATGCAGCCATTGTGTCCATGCCCTGTGACAATTCAAGCGCGGTGAAGCCGGCAGCGAATGGCTCGAAGGGTTTGTGGATGGTTCGGAAACCCGTTCTGGACAAGGAAAGCAAAGGCGTCCGAATAGGCTCTCCACGGCGAACTGGTCTGAACCTCAAAAATTGCACCGAAAGCGCGGCAATGAAAGATCATCTCCGAGGCTCTCGCATGCTGAGTGCCGAGTGAGATGAACACCGAAAGAAAAATTGCTGATCTATACATGGCATCCTCCTTAAATAAATTTGTTTGATATCCATTATTAATTCAATGATTTTTTATTTATGCTTGAAGTGTTATATATGTCTGGTCGGTGATGTGCTCCCTGCCGACCGTGGGAATTTCAAGCCAGATGCTTGATCTCGGAGGGAAATGGGGCTATCAGGCGGACCGCTCGCCGGGACGATTGGATTTGAGGATTGGAGTTCCTGTCCGATTGGCAGTGTTGCTCGACAATTTGGTTGCGAAAGCCTGCCGGGGCGGGTATGTGCACGGTGAAGTGCTTCGCGGCTCTGTCGAAAACGGGTCCCGCGGAGCGCGAAAAAGGGCCGCTTTAGCTCAGTTGGTAGAGCATCGCATTCGTAATGCGGAGGTCGTCAGTTCGAGTCTGACAAGCGGCACCATTCATTTTTCCCGAACCGGCTTTTCCAGGATAATTAAAGATCCGTTATGTGCGTGTGCTCGCGGAGCAGAGTGACGGAGTTTCTCAATCCTGTTTCTCGCCTTCGAGACGGCGGCTCCAGTCTTCGACCCTGCCGGAGGCGAGGCGTCTTTGCGCATAGCGCCGCCATCCGTCCGGCAATTTTGAAAGTGCAGCCATTTCTTCAAGCTCCCCACGGTCCAGGGTTTTGACATAGAGGATCTGCCACAGGCGTTTCAGCGGCCATTCCGGCAAAGGCCGTTCGATGCGCTCAAGCTGGTCCTCGGATGACACCATTCCTTCCTGGAGGACACGGTAATACCAGCCCGTGCGGCCGGTTTTCTGGACCTGATAAGCCATCGTGCCGACGCCGAAGCGGCTGTTGAGCTTCCAGCAGGGCTGGCGGCCCTGCGACACCTCGACGACCGCTTCCCCCAGCCGGAAGACGTCGCCAAGGGCGACGGTTTCCTCGTTCAGCCCGAAGGTGGACAGGTTTTCACCGAAGGCACCCGGAGATGCCAGCAAAGGATGATCGCCGATTTCACGCTTCCAGTCGGCATAATGGTCGCGAGGATAGTGGTGGACAGCCTTCTCCGGGCCGCCGTGCACCCTGGTATCGGCCTGATGGTCGCCGGCGAAGCCGTTTGCGCCCAGCCATAGCGGACCTTTTACAGCGCTTTTTTTGATGCCGCTGGGGACGTCTCGCTCTCCCAGGGGCGCGATATTGCCGGTCAGAATTGCCTCTAGAGGAAACTTCTCGATCTTGGTCACGGATGCCCCCTGTGAGACCTTTCGCTCGAATGTCCGCATCCCATACGGTGTTGCAAAGCGGGATTGAAGGTCCAGTTTGCGGAACCGGGTGGTCCGCCTTTGTGGACAAGCCGAGAGCGACCGAATCCTGCTGGAGACTGCGGAGACCGATGGGGCGTTGCCGGCCGAGCAGGGTTTTTGCTAGTCTTCACCCCCCGTTTTTCGACGGGTGGAATGAAGGGCGGGAATTGTGGTTGTAAAGGCATCGCACGCAGAAGATCGAAAAGCGGCTTCCGTTTCCCCGGCGCTGTCGAGGGGACTGCATCTTCTTTCCGTATTTGCCGACGCTCCTGTCTGGCTGAGCAATTCAGACATTGCCGGCCGCACCGATCTGCCCGCGGCAACAGTCGCACGGCTGACGAAATCGCTGACCCAGATGGGGTTTCTGCACTATAGCGGCAGTCGCCGGCGCTTCCGACTGGCGCCCGGGGTGGTGCGGCTTGGTTATGGTGCCAAAAGCGAGACGCAGGTGATTGAGGTCATACGTCCTCATCTCCAGAAAATCGCTGACCGTTTTGGGGTGCACGCGGCGCTGGCCGTTCTGGATGGCGTCGAGGCCCTGCATCTGGAAGTCTGCCATAGCAGTGCCACGCTCGTGACCCTTCGGCTTGAGGCAGGTTCGAGAGTTCCTCTGGCCGGCACTCCGATCGGCCATGCCCTGCTGGCTGCTCTGGAACCTGCCCGGCGCGAAAGCTGTCTGGGGAGCCTGGAGTGCCACCATGCAGCGGAATGGAATGTGCTTTCGCCGCAGATCGAGCGCGGGCTGGTCGAGATTGCAGGCAGTGGATTTACGCTGTCCCTCGGGGGCTGGCATCCTGATGTTCATGGTGTGGCGGTGCCGTTCAAGCCATCCGATCAAGCCGCTGCGATGTCTCTCGGCTGCGGTGTCCCAAAAGGGCAGCTGCCCCTGCCGCGCCTGAAGGAACTCGGTGGTGAACTCGTGAAGCTTTCAGCGCTTATCTCTTCCAGCCGCGAGAATTCGGTGCCGGTGCATTGACGTAACGGAGGCGCTGATGCCGCCCCCCGGCTTGGTGGTCGGTCAGGAGTCTTCCAGATATCGCACACCCAATGCCGCGCATTTGCGCTGAATGAGTTCCACGGCTGCAAGCAGATCCTTCATTGGACCTGCCGGATCACGCGCAGCCTGGGTGGTGGTCGGAAGAACAAGTTCCAGTGCCAGAACGGCATTGTTGAGGTGCAAAGGTGCGGCCAGCAGAAGCAGATTTTTGTCTGGAAGCAGCAACCGGAAGCAGCCCGACGCCCGAAAGAAGCAGAAGCTTTCGTGAAGCGCCTCGGTCTCAACGGGACACTGGGATAGCTCGGATACTGATCTGTTCATGCTGGTCTGGCTGGTGAACAGAAGGGCGTGACCCGCCGCGGTCTGCGCGAGCGGATAGGCCGAGCCAACGTGACAGCAGGGGGAGCTTTCGCGATTCAACCCGTTGCAGACGACGAGAAAGAGAGATTCGCCGGCATCGTCCACAGCAAGCGTCGACGTGGCGTTGTACCGGTCGGCCAGCGCCTGAAGAACAGAGCGTGCGATTCCGGCGACAGGGGTTTCACTCAAGAATTTCTTCGAGAGCGCGCCGGCTGTGCGGCCCGGCTGGTAGCGCTCGGCAAATCTGGATGGCTCGACGAAACCATGAAGCTCCAGGGTTTTCAGAAGCCTGGTGGTGGTGTCGTGTCTCAACGAAAATCGTAAAGCCAGTTCATCGGAGGTCATCGGCCCTTCGTCTGACAGGAGCTGGACCAACCCGAGGCCGTTTCTTAGAGCGACTGTGCTGCTGTTTCCTTCGTCTGTCTGCTTTTTCACCGTGTGTTTTGCCTTGATGGACAGGCCCCCGACTGAATTTTTATGCTTATCGCGCCCAGCATATCAATATACAGGCACCGGTTCGTGCCGCGAAACGGGCCCTGATCGCAAAAATGTGATCGAATGATCAGCCTGAACCTCATCGGAATGCTTCTTGAACCCCGGCGTCAAAGGGGGCTATGGCAGCCATTGACTGAGAAAACGAGGGAGGAAAGCCGGTGGCAGGGGAAGTCTGGACACGTCTGGAGGGGGAACGCTGTGTGCTCGGTGAGGGGCCGACCTACGACAGGCATAGCGACACAGTCTGGTGGTTCGACATTCTGGAAAAGGCTCTCTTCGAGCACTGCTTCGCTGACGGCGTGACGCGCAGGCACATGCTGCCGGAGCTCTCTTCCGCGCTTGCCCGTGTCGATGACGACCGGCAATTGCTCGTGACGGAGAGCGGCCTTTACCTGCGCAATGTCGCGGATGGGAGCCTGAGCCTTCACCGCCCGCTGGAAGCGGACAATCCGCAGACCCGCTCCAATGATTCCCGGGTGCATCCCAGCGGGGCCTTCTGGATCGGCACGATGGGCAAGAATGCTGAAAAGGGCGCGGGATCGATCTACTGGTATCGCAGGGGCGAGGTGAGACGGCTCTATTCCGGTATCACCGTGACCAATGCGATCTGTTTTTCTCCCGATGGCAGCGTGGGATATTTCACGGACACGCCGACACTTCAGATCATGCAGGTTTCGCTTGACCCACAGACGGGACTGCCGGTTGGCGAGCCGTCACCATTTGCCGCGCCATCGCGCGACGGAGAACCCGATGGCGCGGTGGTCGATGCCGAGGGCAATCTCTGGGTGGCGCGATGGGGCGGCCATGGCGTGGAGGTCTATTCGCCGGGGGGCGTGCTGCTTCGCAAGATTGACCTGCCGGCGGCACTCATCACCTGTCCGGCCTTTGTCGGGCCGCGGGCGGACAGGCTCCTGGTGACATCGGCGTCTATTGGCGTGGACCCGGACAGTTCGGATGCTGCCTCTGCCGGCGGCGTGTTCGTCAGCGATCTTGGGGCGCCGGCGGGCAAGCTCGAGCCCGACGTTTTGATCGGCTGACGCTGCTGCCGGAGTTCAGTAGCCGCTGAGGTGCGGCAGCCAGGTGGATAGCGCCGGGATGAAGGTCAGGGCAAGCAAGACAACGAGATGCACGACCAGGAAGGGCGGCATCTCCCGTATCATCTCGCTAACGCGTATCTTGACCGCCGAAGACACGACAAAAAGCAGTGCGCCCACCGGCGGGGTGAGAAGCCCAAGCGTGAGGTTGACGATCACGACAATGGCGAAATGGATCGGGTCGATGCCCAGCGAATAGGCGATTGGCCCGAGGATCGGCACAAGGATCATGACACCGGGCAGCGGATCCATGAACAGGCCGAAGGCGAGCAGGAGCAGATTGACCGCGAGCAGGAACAGAACCGGGCTCAGTTCCCAGGCGACGATTGTTGAAGCAATGGCCTGGGGGATGCCCTCGATAATGATGATCCAGGCGAATGCGCGCGCGGCAGCGAGGATCAGCAGAATGGCGACGGTGACCAGCGCTGATCGAAAGAGAATGTCCGGCAGGTCGCGGAGCCGTAACGAGCGGTAGATGAACATGCCGCACAGGAGCGCATAGAACACCGCCACCACCGAGGCTTCGGTCGGCGTGAACAGCCCGCTGCGGATGCCCCCGATGATGAGCACGATGAGGAAGATTGCGGGCAGCGCCTGAAAGGTGGTGCGCATCATCTCGCGCAGGGACGGGCGCGGCGAACTGCTTCTGAAGCCACGCCTGCGGCAGACATACCAATTGGTCGCGGCCATGGAGAGCGAAATCAGGATGCCGGGAATGATGCCGGCCATGAACAGGGCGATCACGGAGACATTTTCATCCTGCATTGCGTAAAGGATCATGATGATCGATGGCGGTATGATGGGGCCGACAACCGAGGCAGACGCGGTCAGCGCGCTGGCATAGGATTTGTCGTATCCGTCCTTCTCCATCATGCGGATCATCATGGCGCCGGGTCCGGCGGCGTCGGCGAGGGCAGAGCCCGAGATGCCGGCGAACATGGTGGATGAGACCACATTGGCGTAGCCCAGCCCACCGCGGAAATGACCCACGAACTGTGAGGCGAAGCGCAGGAGAATCTGCGTCATGGCACCGCTCGACATCAGCTCCGCTGCCAGGATGAAGAACGGCACCGCCATGAGCGGGAAACTGTCGAGCCCGGAGAACATCTCTTTGACGATGACGATCTGCGGATAGGTGCTGCCCAGGCTGATTGCCGCCCAGACGGCGAGCGCCAGCGAGAAGGCCACCGGCATGCCGATGATCAGAAGGGCGAAGAAGGAAGCAAAGAGGATCAGCGCCACGGCCGTCTAGTCCCGGTTGGCTGCAATGTGGGTGTCGCCGCTCTCGGCAAGTGCGGCGGATGGCGTGTCGGTTTCCACTTCGGCAAACCGGTTTTCCATCACGAAGGAGCGGGCGACAAGAAGCAGATGCACGATGAGGAGGCCAAAGCCGATCGGCATGGCGGCATAGATGTAGCTGAAGGAAACGCGCGTTGCCGGCGTCAGCTGGAAGCGGGCGCGATCCATATAGTTCAGGCCCATCCAGATCATGATCGAGAAGAAGGCCAGAAGCAGACACAGGATCAGGACGCGTATGGCGCGCTGGCCATTTGGGCCGAGCATTTCCTGGAAATTGCCAACGGCGACATGGCCGCCGGTGCGCAGGGCGAGGCCGGCACCGATGAAGGTCATCCAGATCATCAGGTAGCGGGCGACTTCCTCTGACCAGGTGATGGAGAAATTCGTGAGATAGCGCAGCGATACATTGGCGAAAACAATCACCGCCATGGCGCCAAGCAACAGCACCAGAGCCCATTTGTTGAGGGCTACGAAATATCGCTCAAATGTTTTCACTGATCCTCCCCGACCTGGATGCCGGGGGCATCGCAGCCTGTTGATCGCATCCTGTTTAGACCAACATGATGAAGCGTGGGAACCGGCCATTGCTCAAAAAAAGCAGAATACAAAACTCCGGACAGCCGCCGCACGGACTGCTGTCCGGAGTTTCAGACACATAGACCTTATTCGGTCGCGATGATCTGATCGATCAGCGCCTTGTCGTACTGCTCATAGTATTTTTCATAAGCGGGCTGGACGGCCTGCTGGAAGGCGGCTTTCTGCTCGGCGGTCAGTTCGCCGACTTCCATGCCCTCTTCCTTGAGCTGCTTGACGCCGGAAGTTTCGACATTGTCGACATAGGCGCGCATGGCCTTGACGGCTTCTGTCGCCCCTTCCTCGAAGGCTTTCCTGTCTTCATCCGACATGCCGTCCCAGAGCTGGCGGGAAACGAGAAGCATGGCCGGCGAATAGACGTGGCCGGAGAGCGTCAGGTACTTCTGGACCTCGGAGAGCTTGGCCGAGGTGATAACGGAAAGCGGGTTTTCCTGACCGTCGATCGTGCCTTGCTGGAGCGACGAGATGACCTCGGGCCATGCCATCGGCGTGGGGGCTGCACCAAGCGTTTCGAATGCCGTGATGTGGATCGGGTTTTCCATCGTGCGCAGCTTGAGGCCGGCAACGTCATCGGGCTTGCCGATGGTGTTGCGGTTGTTGGTGATATGGCGGAAGCCCTGTTCGCCCCAGGCGAGTGCGACGAGGCCGACATCATCAAATTTTGCGAGGATGTTTTGGCCAATCTCGCCATCAAGCACATTGCGCGCGTGGGCGAGGTCACGGAACAGGAACGGGATGTCGAAAACACCGGTTTCGGGCACGAAGTTGCTGAGCGTGCCGGAGGAAACGATGGTGGCCTCGATCGTGCCGATCTGCAGCCCTTCGATCACCTCGCGCTCGCCACCGAGGCCGGAGGAGGGGAAGTGACGGAAGGTATAGCGCCCGTCAGTGTTCGCCTCGACCACTTCCTGCCATTTCTCGGCCGCCACGCCATAATGCGAGGTCGGCGCGAGCGCATAGCCGATCTTGATTTCCTGCTGGGCCTGCGCGGCCGATACGCCGGCAAAAATGCCAAGCGCGGTTACAAGTGCCGCTAACGGCCCCGTGTTTCTTGCGGAAAATTTCATGTCTCTCTCCCGTCGTGGAATTTCGTTGCGATTCAGGTCTCCCATTCACTGAAAGCGTCTGGCGCATCCGGCCTATTCAGTCAATGCGCCAGTGCTTGCAGGACCAGCAAGTTTTGCGAACTTGGCCAACACGCCGTTGCGGTAGCGCGGTTCGGGCTGGCGCCAGTTGGCACGCCGACGTGCGAGTTCCTCGTCGTCGACGTTCAGTTGAAGCAGGCGGCGGCTGGCGTCGATGGTGATCGTGTCGCCTTCTTCGACAAGGGCAATGGTGCCGCCGTCGCAGGCTTCGGGGGTAACATGGCCGACGAGAAGACCCCAGGACCCGCCGGAAAAGCGACCGTCTGTGATAAGCCCCACCTTCTCGCCGAGCCCGCGCCCGATCAGGGCGGAACTGGGGGCAAGCATCTCCGGCATGCCGGGGCCGCCTTTCGGTCCGAGATAGCGCAAAACCATGACGTCTCCGGGGTGGATCCGGTCGGTCAGGATCGCATCCATGGCCGACTGCTCGTCTTCGAAGACGCGGGCGGGGCCGGTGATGCTGGCAGATTTGAGGCCGGTGATCTTGGCGACAGCACCGTCTTCAGCGAGGTTGCCTTTCAGAATCGCGAGGTGACCCTCAGCGTAAAGCGGTGCCTCAATGGGGCGAATGACATCCTGATCCGGTGGCGGAATTGCTGGTATGTCCTTCAGTTCTTCCTCGAGGCTCCGGCCGGTGATCGTCAGGCAATCGCCATTGAGAAGTCCGGCCTCGAGCAGGATTTTCAAAACCTGCGGTACGCCGCCAGCGCGATGAAGATCGACAGCCATGTAGCGGCCGGACGGTTTGAGATCGCAGAGGACCGGCACCCTGCGCCGGATGCGCTCGAAATCGTCAAGCGTCCATTCCACCTCCGCGGCGCGGCAGATGGCGAGATAGTGCAGGACAGCGTTTGTGGAGCCGCCCGTCGCCATCACGAGGGCGATGGCGTTCTCCACACTGCGGCGGGTGATGATGTCGCGGGGTTTTCTGCCCGCGCGTACGGCATCAAGCAGGACGTGGGCTGAGCGCGCAGCAGACTGGCGCTTTTCCTCATGGACGTTTGCCATGGTGGAGGAGCCGAGCAGGGACATGCCGAGCGCCTCGAAAGACGAGCTCATCGTGTTGGCGGTGTACATGCCGCCACAGGCACCGGTGCCGGGGATGGCGTTGCGTTCGATGGCGTCGAACTCTTCGCGGCTGATTTTACCGGCCCTGAGCGCGCCGACGGCTTCGAAGGCGGAAACGAGATTGATATCCTGGCCGTTTAACCTGCCGGGAAGGATGGTGCCACCATAGACGTAGATCGCGGGGACATTGGCGCGGGCAATGCCGATCATGCCGCCAGGCTTGTTTTTGTCGCAGCCGCCGATGACGAGAACACCATCCATCCACTGGCCCTGAACGGTGGTTTCCACGCAGTCGGCGATGACTTCGCGTGAGACCAGGGAGTATTTCATGCCTTCGGTGCCCATGGCCATGCCATCGGAGATGGTCGGCACGCCGAAGGTCTGCGGGTTGCCGCCGGCTTCGCGTACGGCCTCGACGGCGGCATCGGCCAGGGGCTGGAGGCCCGCATTGCACGGCGTGATGGTGGAGTGTCCGTTGGCGATGCCGATCATCGGGCGGGAAAAGTCCTCCTCCCGATAACCGAGCGCATAGTACATGGCGCGGTTGGGCGAGCGCTCGATGCCCTGGGTGATGGTTTTTGACCGGTCGTTCGCTGCCATGCCTGTCTCCTGAGTGGCCTACACCGCTGAGAAGTCAGGCTAGGGAGTGTTTACTGATATGAGAAATATATTTATAATATGAAATTAATTCAGTTTACATATGACAAGGCATGGATATTCGTCAAATCCGGCATTTCGTTGCCGTTGCCGAGGAACTGCATTTCGGTCGCGCGGCCGAGCGGCTGGGCATGACACAGCCACCGCTCAGCCAGAGCATACAGGCGCTGGAGGTGGATCTGGGCCTGACACTTTTCGAGCGGACACGGCGCAGCGTTACGCTGACGCCGGTCGGGCATGAGTGGCTGCCCCATGCGCGGCGGGTTCTGGAAGAGGCGACCGAACTGCCGCGGGTGGCGTGGCGGCTTTCGCGCGGTGAGATTGGCCGCGTGCGCCTCTCCTTCATCAGCTTCGTCAGCTACAGCTTTCTGCCGAAGCTCGTACGCCGCTTCAAGGAACGGTTTCCCGAGGTCGAGCTGGTGTTGAACGAAGCGACGAGCGATGTGCAGATCGCCGAACTGCTCGATGGTGCCCTCGATGCCGGCATCATCATCAGCCCACCGCGCGGCGCGTTGCACTCGCCTCTGCGGTATCGGCCGGTGGAAACGGACAGGCTGGTGGTGGCGGTGCCGGAGGAATGGGTGATTTCCGGACGTGTGGTGGCGCGCGGCGGAAAGCTCGACTTCAACGCGCTGCGCGATCTGCCGGTCATCCTGTTTCCGCGCCACAGCGCGCCGGTGCTGCACGATCTCGTCACGCGCTACTATGCCGAGCGTGACGCGGTGCCCGTTCCGGGACAGCAGGCCGTGCAGATGCAGACGATCATCAATCTCGTTTCCAGCGGGCTTGGCATCGCTTTCGTGCCGAGCACGATGCGACGGCTGATCCGACCGGGGGTCGCCTATTTCCGGCTTGCCGAACAGCAACCCGAAATCGAGATCGGGTTTGCGTGGCGTGGCGCCGGTGCGAGCGCTGCATTGCAGCACCTGGCCGGCATCATTGAGGAGATGTTTCCGGCGCAATGACTTGCAAAAGGCGGATTGTTCCTCAAAATCGCGCGGATGAACCAGAACGCCACCGACAGAAACGCTCAAGGCGACCGGCCCCTGTGGCTTGTCGGTGTATGGCTGGTGCTGGCTTTTCTAACGGTTGCGGCCGTCGTGGCAAACGAACGCTGGCAGCTGCTTTCGGAGCTCGCGGCTGAAAGCAGGGCGCTGCACAGCGTTGCCTCGCAGCGTGCCGGCCAGCATGACGCGCACCTGACAGCGCTTTCGGCGGTAGCGGTTGCCGGCGGGGAAAGCCGCTTCGATCTCTTTCTGGAAGTGGCGGGGACGATCCATCGATTTTATCCCCGTATCGGGGCGATTGACCTTGTTCCCCTCAATGCAGGTGAGACGGGCGTGACCACACGTGACCGTGTCGATCCGGCTGTCGATGACATGGTCCGCGCGGCGGCGCTGGCGTCCGATGGTGCGCCGGTTTTGCGGCCGACACCTGGCGCGCCGGGCCGCTACCTGCTCGTCAAGCGGAGTCCGAATACGGCGGCTGCACGTTTTGGTCTGTCGCTGGACATCGATGCACAGGGACTGCTGGAATCCGACCGGGATTTTTGGCTGAAACCGTCGGTCAGCTTTTCCCTGTCGCTGCCGGACGGTACGCTTCTGGCGGGGGAGGAGATCGAAAGCGATCCGGCGTTTGCGCAGCGACTGGGGAGCGCTTCTCAGCCGCTTGTTCTCGAGGTCGCGATTCCGCAGACCCTGGCGGTGTTGATGCCCCCTGCGAAACTGGCGCCGGCGCTCATCATGATGTCGGCAGTGTTTCTGGCCGGCGTGGTCCTCTGGCAGCAATGGGCGCGGCGGCGTCAGGCAGAACAGGCAGCGCAGCTGAGCGCACAGGAAACGCGGCTGGCGCATGCTTCCCGTGTCAACGCGCTGGGTGAAATGGCAAGCGGGATCACCCATGAACTCACACAGCCGCTCACCGCCATCTTAAGTCAGGCGCAGGCCGGAAAGCGGCTTCTGGGCAATGGTGACACGGGCGCCGTGGCGTCGGTGCTCGACGAACTGATCGCACAGGCGCGGCGGGGCGCGGACATTCTCGCCCATCTGCGTCAATGGATCAGGCCGGTGCGCGGCAACCCGTCTGCGGTGACGGATCTGAATGCGGCGATCAGCGGTGTGGAAGCACTCCTGCTGCCAGAAGCGCGCAGGCGTGCGGTGGTTCTGAAACTGATGCTCGGGAACGGGCCTCTCCCGGTGCGCGCCGATCAGACTGAACTGGAACAGGTAATTTTCAATCTCGTTCGAAATGCGTTTGAAGCTCTGGACAAAGCGCCGGGGACCCGGGGCGAGGTGATCGTTGAAAGCAGCAGGGAGGCGGGTCTGGCGGTTCTCGACCTGCGCGATAACGGCCCTGGCGTCGATCCTGCAATCCGTGCGCAGATATTCGAACCCTTCGTCACCGGCAAGGATCACGGCACGGGCCTGGGTCTTGCACTTTCACAGCGGCTGGTGGAGCGGATGGACGGCGATATCGAACTCAGGTCTTCGCGGAAGGGCGCCTGGTTTCGGGTTTGCCTGCCCCTTGTGGAGGGGCGTGCGAAGGTGGAGATTGCCGCATGAGCAGGCCTGTCTATCTGGTGGATGACGATGAGGCGGTGCGCCGGGCGCTGGTCCTGCTTCTGAACACGGTCGGTGTGGGGGTGAAAGCGTTTTCCGGCCCTGAGTCCTTCCTCGCCGCGCTAGAAAGGCTGCCGCCGGGCTGTCTTGTTCTCGATATCCGCATGCCTGTAATTTCGGGTCTGAAACTGCAGGAGCATCTGCTTGCGCTCGGTATCGAATGGCCGGTCGTTGTGATCAGCGGGCATGGTGACATCGAAGCCTGCCGCCGGGCTTTCCGCAACGGGGCGGTGGATTTTCTGAGCAAGCCGGTGGATGAGCAGGATCTGATCGATGCGATCCAGAAAGCCCAGGACATGCTGGCCAGCGCGGAGCGGGCGGCGGCTGAACGTGCCGAAACGGCGGTTCTGCTCGCAAGCCTGACAGCGAGAGAGGGCGAAATTCTGGAACTTATTGCCCGCGGCTTCACCACCAAGGAGATTGCAGGCTCGCTGGAACTTTCGCCGCGCACGGTGGAAAGCCACCGCGCGTCCCTGGGGGCGAAACTTGGAACGACATCGGCAGCCGAGATGACGCGGTTCTGGCTGCAGGCAGAACAGGCTCCGTAGAACTACGGATATCGGCGGCAAACCTACCGATGCGGCGCCACCGGGCGAATTGCTAGGGATCGGAACATCAAAAACCATGGAGTTTCCGATGATCCGATCGACTGTTCTTTCCGCTACGCTTCTGGCCGCAACCGCGGCATCGGCTCAGGATCTGCCGACCGCGCCCTACCTGCCGCTCGACATGGCGCAGAAGGCCGCCCAGAGCGCGCTCGACGCCTGTGCCGCAGAAGGCTACGCGGTGAGCGTTGCCGTGGTGGAGCGCAGCGGTGCGACCAAGGTTCTCGTGAAAGCCGACAATTCCGGCCCGCACACGACCGGCAGCAGCGTTGGCAAGGCCTTCACCTCTGCAAGCCTTGGCCGCGACACGGCTGGTCTGGCGAACTTCATCGGCGAGAACCCGCAAAATGACGGTCTGCGCGACATGGATTCCCGTCTGGTGATCCAGGCCGGTGGTCTGCCGGTGCGCATCGGCGGTGCGCTGGTGGCTGGCATCGGTGTCGGCGGCGCGCCCTCGGGCGACATTGACGCGACCTGCGCCCGCGCCGGTCTCGACGCCATCGGCGCCGAATAAGCACCCACTCGGGTTGAACAAAAGAGGCGCGGCCTTTCGGTCGCGCCTCTCTTTGTTTCTGCGGCCTGATTTATTGATGGAGCATCGGAATGATCCGAAAACCGGATTCCACTTTTCGGTCCGATGCTCTGGCCTATTTGGGCAGTCGCACGGTGAGCGCCGGATTGTGCGGGAAGAAGTTGTAGGGCTTCAGCGTGATGCCCTTCCACATGGTCGACATGACCGGCCAGTCCTCCATCTGCGGCACATGATGGAAGCCCATCGTGTACCAGGTCACGATGTCGGTGTTGTCGATGCTGCGGTCCTGCTTCACCCACTCGGCCAGCGTGTCCGACCCGTCGCTCTGGAAGGCGTATTCGCCACCGGCATAGCGTTCGTTTGCCGCATAGGGCGTGTTCCAGAACGTGTAGTCGATATAGGCGTTGCGCTTTGCGGGGGGATCGTTCTCCGTGTCCAGCGGGCTGTAGGCGACGCTGTTTTGCGGCAGGATCATGTAGCCCGGCGCATGGCCGACGCCGATTTTCCGGCCCATGTTCATGATGTGATACATGGCCGGCGTTGCCGGGTTCACGCGATAGCGCGCTTCCATCTCGGTCTTCGGCATTGTCGCCTCGGTCACCCACATGGAGCGGCGCGGCACGCCATCGGGCATGTCGCCTTTCACGAGGCCGGTGCGCATGAAGACATTGTCCTGACCGTCAATGTCGAAATCGAGCCGGAAGTTGAAGAAATGGTCGTGATTGGGCGCGACCAGATTGGGCACGATCAGTGTGCCGTAGCGGGTTTCCTGTTCGGCGGTTGCATCCTCCATGGAGGTGGAGGCAACACCCTTCACCGCATCGAGGCCGGTTGCGCCGACCATCACGCGGATGCGCCCGTTCTGCTCGAACACATAGTCGATGAGATAGTCGTAATTGCCCACCTGCGAGGCGGAACGCACGACCAGCTCGCTTGCGGGGCGGCCTTCTGCCGGCACGGACTGTTCCTCGCTCTGGGCGAAGATCTCGTAATGCCGCCAGACGGGATCGCCGATATTGCGCTCGAAGATGCATAACGCATCCGGGATTTCGATCGGGTTGCCCAGATCGTCATGCACGGTGGCGGGCAGGAAGCGCGCATAGGAAGGGCAGTCCACGCCCGCGCGCAGCGGGCTCAGGAAGATGCCGAAGCCATATTCGCCGCTGTCCATATAGGTGCGCCAGTACCAGCCTTCGTCCGGGTCCATATAGGGCACGAAGACTTCCGACAGATGGGCCTGGTAGAGCACCGAGCGCCAGTCGTCGCGGTCATTGACCTCGATGTTGGAGAGAACCACGCCGGGGCGCTTGTCGACGCGCCAGCGGAAGCGCCAGATGTCCCAGTTCACCATGCTGCCGTCGATGGTGAAGTTGGGATCGCCTTCCTGGCGCAGCGTGGCGGGATTGCTTTCGGGCCGCAGTGCGCCCGTGCGCGCCTCGACCTCTTCCTCCATGTAACCCCAGGCGTCCTGCGGCACCGGCACGACACCATTGTCGATCACCTCGACCACGGATTTTCCGGCGAGATCGACCACGGCGTAAAGCCCCTCAATGGGCTTGGCGTAGAAGTTGGAGCCGGTCGGATTGACGTAGCAGGGCACCTTCATCAGACGCTGGCCGGCTTCCGCCTCCATGTCGAACGAGCCGGCCGTCAGCGGCAGGCAGAACACGTCTCCGGGCTCCAGATCGCGCTTTGCGAGGGCGGCGACGAAGTTTTCGTCGGAAAGCGCCAGATCCATGGCCCCGATGAATTCTTCCAGAAGCACCATGTGCTGGCCGCCAATGGCGCCGAAATCGCTGATCTCACCGGAAACGAGATCGACCTCGGCCTTGTAGGTCTCGTCGCCCGAGATGACATGGACGGTGGCGGCGCGGGGGCCTTCATCGCCTTCTTTCCAGGCAAGCACTTCGGCCTTTTCCGGTTCTTTCAGCTCGATCAGCGGAAAGCGGGCCTCGTCGGAAATCCGGTCATCGGATTTCATGATGGTGACAACCTCTGCGATCTCCTCCTTCGACAGGCCGTCCAGTGGGTGAGCCAGAGCGCCGCCGCATAAGACGGTCAGCGCCATGGCCGCGCAGGTGGCGGATAAGTGTCTCTTCATCGTGTCTCCTCCTCTTGAACCGTGCCGTTACATGATCAGGGTCTGGCCGATGGTGTTCTCCATCAGCCCCGCCTCGGCGAACTGTACGCCGACGCCGGATTGCTTGATGCCGCCAAAGGGGGCGTTGGGCTGGATCATGCCGTGCTTGTTGATCCATGCGGTGCCGCATTCGAGTTGCAGCGCCAGCGCCTTGGCGCGTTCGGTGTCCTGCGACCAGACGGAGCCGCCAAGCCCGTTCGGATTGTCGTTGGCCCGCGCAATCACGGCCTCCACATCCGTGTAGCGGATGACGGGCAGGACCGGGCCGAACTGCTCTTCATCGACGAGGCGCATGCCGTGCTCGGCATCGGCGACGATGGTGGCAGGGTAGAAATAGCCGGGTCCGCCGGAGGGTGCGCCGCCGGTGAGAATGCGCGCGCCTGAAGCTTTTGCCTCCTCGACCAGCTCTTTCACACGCTCGAACTGCATTGCGTTCTGCACCGGGCCGAGGGCGACGCCGTCCTGCCGCCCGTCACCCATGGGAATGGCGGCTGCGAGTGACGAGAGCGCATCGCAGACGGCGTCATAGATGCTGTCATGCACATAGAGCCGCTTGATGCAGGCGCAGGTCTGGCCGTTGTTGAGGAACGCGCCCCAGAAGAGCCCTTCGGCAACCGCCTGCGGGTCGACATCGGGCAGCACGATGGCTGCATCATTGCCGCCGAGTTCCAGCGTCAGGCGCTTCACCGTTTCGGCGGCCGAGGCCATGATCTTGCGGCCAGTGCCGGTGGAGCCGGTGAACACCATCTTGTCGATGCCGGGATGGGCGGACATGGCCGCGCCGATTTCATCTGCGCCACACACGATGTTGACCACGCCGGCCGGCAGCACCTGGTTGATGATTTCAACGAAGCGGATCGTGGCGAGCGGTGTGTTGGGCGAGGGCTTGATGACCACGCAATTGCCGGCGCGCACGGCGGGAATGATGTGCCAGGCGGCGATCAGCACCGGGAAGTTCCATGGCGTGATGGAGCCAACCACGCCAATTGGCTTGCGGTGAACCTCCACGCGGCCCTCATTGTTGTCCTGCAGGATGGAGACGGGCAGTTCGAGGCCTGCGGTGTGTCGGGTCCATGCGGCGGCGGCTCCGATTTCCCATTGCGAGCCGAAGCCGCCAATGGGCTTGCCCTGCTCGGCGGTTAGCAGCGGGGCAAGGCCGGGGATGCTCTGCTCGACGAGGTCTGCAATTTTCAGGCAGGCGGCCTTTCGGTCGGCATCGCTGGTGGCGGCCCAGCCGGGGAATGCATTGCGTGCGGCTTCTACGGCATCATCAAGGTCACCCGGCGTGCCGAGCGGCATATGGCCGACCAGTGCGCCATTGGCCGGATCGAGGACGGGAAACGTCTCTGCGCCCGGCGTCGCACGCCCGTTGATGATGTTGTGGAACGGATCGCTGGTTGCTTCCTTTGCCGTATCGGCCATTGTCTTCCTCCTCCCGATAGCGCCGCATTTCAGGCGGCATCAATCGGTCATAGTGGAGGCGCATTCGGCCAACGGTCTTGGACTATTGCGTCGGGTTCTTGGCCGATGACGTCGCTGCGTGAAGGCGGTATTCGCCGGGCGGGACCCTGAAACGCGCCCGGAACTGGCGGTTGAAATAGGACAGGTCGTTGAAACCCGCGTCAAAGGCGATGGTGGAAATGCGCTCCGAAGTGCCGGCACTCTTCTGGGCCATAAGACGGTTGCAGACATAATCGAGCCGTGTGGCGATAAGGCACTCGGACAGGGACAAGCCCGCAGCCTGGAACCGGCGCTGCAGGGCGCGCAGGCTGACCCCCATGGCCGATGCGACGCTGGCTGGTGTGCACGCGGGATCGCGGAAACGCTGGCGGATATAGGCACGCGCCTTGGTGACAAGCAGTTCATCGCTGGTTCGGGCGGAGGCCAGAGTGCCGGCTTCGAGACCGCAGAGATAGGCGCCCATCAGATTGAAGAAGGCTTCGCCGATGAAGTGTTGCTGCGCGGCGGCGGCGTCTTCTGAATTGACGAGGCGATCGATGGTGGCGCGGAGGGCCATGCCGATCTCGGTGGAGCCCGGGATCGGGCAGCCGCCAAGGGCCGCGGTGCCGAAACGGTGAGCAAATTCGGAGCGGTTCAGGTGGACGGAATATTGCAGGCTGCCGCTGTCGCCATAGAGAAAGCGCGACGGATAGGCCGAATCGATCATGATGAAGTCGCCGGGTGCCAGACGCACATCGGCATCGCCCTGCCGCATGACCGAATGTCCCGATTTCTGCAGGACGAGAAAGAGGTGCTCGGCGGAATCCTGCCGGATGCAGCGCCAGTCCCGGTTGATGCGCGCGGCGCTGTTGCGCACGACCGCCACGGCCAGCGCCTGACGCTGTTTCAATGTGATGAGCCCGCGCATGTCGCGTGCGCCATCCGGCGGCGACACCAGAAACTGCCCGCAAACATTGCGTACACCAGCCTGGAAGGCATCGAGCGGTGCCAGGCTGTTTGTCTCGTCAGACAGCATAAATTACCTCCCGCCCTTATCTGCTCTCCATGCGGATAAGGGCGGGGGAAGCGTAATCAGCTTTCAACAGCTCGGCAAGCCGGGTGTGTGTTCCGGTTTTCAGGAACTGGAGGCGCTCGCTTCCCGGCGTCCCGCCATCTGTCGCAAAAACACCGGCAGAGCGATGATGGCGCCGGCCAGGGTGGCGTAGAGATCCGGTGCGACAAAGAGGATGGCGGAGAGCGCGAGCAGGAGCCGCTCATAGACGCGCAGCGGCGCAAACAGCCAGCTTGAGAAAGCTGCGGAGAGCATCCAGATCCCAAGCATTGCGCCGATGGTCGCAAGGAAGAACTCGTTCCAGGTGAAGCTGTCGGTGACGAGCAGCATGGAGGGCGAAAAGACGAAGACGAATGGCACCAGCGCCTTGCCCATGCCGAGCCGGAAGGCGGTGTTGCCGGCCTTGAAGGCGTTGGCACCGGCGATGCCTGCCGCCGCATAGGCTGCCAGCGCCACCGGCGGGGTGATGTCTGCCAGAACGCCGAAATAGAACACGAAGAAGTGGGCCACGATCGGTTCGACGCCGAGCAGGTTGAGGATCGGGGCCGCGACGGCGATCATGATCAGATAGTTTGCCGTGGTGGGGATGCCGCAGCCCATCAGCACGCAGACAACTGCGGTCATGATCAGGGTGAAGAGCAGGGTGAGCGTGCTCACGCTGAAGAGCTCGAACGGCAGGAAGGCGAGGCTGTCTGCCACGCTCTGCGCCCAGCCGGCGGCAACGGATGTGACCATATAGGCGATCTTGAAGCCGACGCCGGTGAGGGTGACAACGCCGATGATGACGCCGACAAGGGCTGCAGCAGCCGTGACCGAGAGCGAGTATTTCGCACCCACGACAAACCCCTCCCAGGTTTCGCGGATGCTTTCGGTGATGGCGGTCCTGATGTCGTGACGGATGAAATTCTGGATGACGAGGACCAGAAGACAGGCCGTGATGCCCCAGAAGGCAGCGAGATAAGGGGTCTTGCCGGACAGAAGGATGGCGACCAGAACGAAAAGCGGGAGCGTGGTGAGCCAGCCGGCCTTGAAGACGGTCCAGGCGACGGGAAGCTCGTCTTTCGTGAGGCCACGCAGGCCACGGCGGCGGGCCTCCAGATGCACCTGCACGAGAACGCCGAAGAAATGCATGAAGGCGGGCACGAGGGCGGCGGTCAGAATGGTGGTGAGCGGCACGCCCAGATATTCGATCATGAGAAAGGCGACCGCGCCCATGACCGGCGGGGTGATTTGTCCGCCGGTGGAGCTTGCGGCTTCCACTGCGGCTGCGAAATGGCGCGGATAGCCGATGCGGATCATCGCCGGAATGGTGAGCGAGCCTGTTGTTACCGTGTTGGCAATGGACGAGCCGGAGATCGAACCGAGCATGGCGGAGGAGAGAACCGAAACCTTGGCCGGTCCGCCCGAATAGCGCCCGGCCAGGGCCGAGGCGAGGTCGATGAAAAGCTGACCAAGGCCGATGCGTGTGGCGAGGACGCCGAACAGGACGAAATGGAACACGTAGGTCGAGATGACGCCGAGAGCGGTACCATAGATGCCCTGGCTGGTCAGATAGAGATGGTTGACGATGTTGTCCCAGCTTGCGCCCGGATGGGCGAGAATGCCGGGCATCGACTGACCGAAATAGGCATAGGCGATGAACAGAAGGGCGATGACAGGCAGGGGCCAGCCCATGGCGCGGCGCGTTGCTTCCAGCAGAACGACAATCAGCACCGTGCCCATGACGACGTCTATGGGAAGCGGATCGCCGACGCGGAAGGCCAGTTCGTTGAATATCCAGGGGACGTAGAGTGCTGACACCGCACCCGCGATGGCAAACACCCAGTCGAGAAGGGGCATGCCAAGCGGGGCAAGCAGCCCGCGGCGCGGCTCGCGCGGCTGATGCCACACGGCGAAGAAGACGAAGATCAGGGCAAGGGTGAAGGCCAGATGCAGGCCGCGATGCGTTGTCGCCTGCGGAATGCCGTAACCCGCCGTGTAGTAGTGATAGCAGGACAGGACGAACAGCGCGCCACCGGCGATCCAGCCAAGCAGCGGCGGCAGGGGCCGGAAGCGAATTTCTGAATCAAAACGCTCCTCGAGCGCCTTCATTTCCTCTTCGGTCAGCGCTTCCGCGCGCTCGGTTTCAGATGGGTGTGCCATCCTGCCTTGCCTCTCTGGAGATCACCTTGTTTCTTGCGCCGAAAGCGACGGACCCGGCCTGCGGGCACAGGTCGGGTCCGGATTTCAGCGTTCATGTGGGTCGGGCGTTACTCGCCCAGGACACCCGCTTCACGATAGAACTTCTCGGCGCCCGGATGCAGCGGAATGCCAACGCCATCGAGCGCGGTGTCGAGCGTGATCTGGCGGCCCTTCAGGTGGCCGGCATCAAGAAGCTTGCGGGTGTTGTCGTTCCACAGCGCCTTGGTGATCTCGTAGATCAGTTCTTCTGGCTGGTCATCGCTGGTGATCCACTGGGCGCCGACCGAAAGCGTGGTGACGTCCTGGTCGACGCCTTCATAGGTGCCGGCGGGAACGGTGTTGGCAGCGAAGAAGCCATGCTCGCCAGTCACCTTGTCCGCTTCGTCGCCGGCAATGGAGACGAGCGTGATTTTGTGCTGGCTGGCCAGCTCGGCAATGGCGCCGGCGGGGAAGCCGCCGACGAAGAAGAAGGCGTCCATGGCGCCGTCGCGCATGCGCTCGGCGGCTTGGTCGGGTTTCAGGTAATGCGCTTCCACATCTTCCTCGGAAAGGCCGTATGCATTGAGGATGATGCGGGCGTCGACGAGCGTTCCGGAGCCCGGCTCATCGAGCGAGACGCGTTTGCCGGCGAGATCGTCCACGCTGTCGATGCCGCTTTCGGCGCTGGCGACGAGGTGGATTGTCTCGGGATAGAGATTGGCGATGGCGCGCAGCTTCTCAACCGGGTCACGGTCTTCCCAGATGCCGGTGCCGCTATGCGCCCAGGTGGCAACGTCCGACTGCGAGAAACCGGATTCGAGCGAACCGCCGGCGATGGCGTTCACATTGGCGACCGATCCATTGGCCGACAGCGCCGTGGCGATAAGGCCGGGCACGCCGCAGGATCCGCCTTCGTCACAGGCACGCGAGCCGGGAGGATTGGAAATGGCATTGGCGATGAGGCCGCCAATCGGGTAATAAGTGCCGGCGGTGCCGCCGGTGCCTATGCGGAAAAACTGTGGCTGCTGGGCAAGCGCCACACCGCTTGCGGCCAGACCGCATAAAACCGCACCAATGATCGCAAAATGCCGTCTGTTCACGTGATCCTCCCGGAAAATAAAATATGTAACCTTGCGTGAGCTAGCATTCATAAAGCCGGCCATCAATCTTTGATAGCCCGCAAATGGAAGGGTGCATCACAATTATCCCGCGTCTCGGCTATCGGGACGCGTTCAGGAAACGATCTGTCAGGAGACAATTTTGGCCAAGTGCATTCACACCATGATCCGCGTCGCCAATGAGGAGAAATCGGTCGCTTTCTACAAGACGGCTTTCGGCCTCGATGTCGCAGATCGTTTCGACTTTGAGGGCTTCACGCTCGTTTACCTGCGCAATGCCGAGGCCGATTTCGAGGTCGAGCTGACTGTCAATAAAGGACGGACGGAGCCTTACGACCCGGGCGACGGCTATGGTCATCTGGCGGTTGCGGTGGATGATCTCGATGCCGAGCATGCGCGGTTTAAGGCTGCCGGACTGGCGCCGCGCGATATTGTCGCCTTTGAGCGCGAGGGCACGTTGCTGGCTCGCTTTTTCTTCGTGCAGGACCCCGATGGATACAAGATCGAAGTGTTGCAGAAGCACGGGCGCTATCGCTGAGTAAGCAACCGATATATGGGCTGGAGGAGACATGCCGTCTGGCGTGGCTTCCAGCCCAAGACAGCAAAAAGGCCCGGGAAACCCGAGCCTCAAAGCTGATCTGTCGTAAGGAAAACTGGAGCGGGCGATGAGATTCGAACTCACGACCCCAACCTTGTCAATCCGTTGATTTCGCTTATCTTTCTGTCCCGCCGAGTAACTTCCTCATCCCAAAAATGATTGTCGTAGCTCCGGGGAGCGGACACGATTCGTTCCGTGGGGTTCCACTGAAAACCGGGCCTTTCGGCTCCCCGTGGAAACCCCGGAAAAAAAACGGACCGATCCACTCTGACCCATCGGGGGAGCAATGGCTACGACAAGCAAGAAGCGGTTGACCAATCGGGTGCTGGAGCGGATGAGTCCGCCCAAGACGGGGCGGCTAGAGATGGGCGACGAGCTGTGCCCTGGGCTTGTATTGCGGGTCACTGCACAGGGCGCGAAGTCCTTTTCGGTTGTATACCGCGTGCTCGGCGAGGGTGGCGAGAACATTGGGGGAGACCGCTCGCTGGAAAGCAGCACCGCATCACGCTAGGGAAGTGGCCGATGATCAGCCTTGCCAGCGCGAGGGAAAGAGCGCGGGCGATCATCGCGAAGGCCAATGAGGGGATCGACCCGAGGGCGGAACTGATCGAGGCGGTGAAGGAACGGCGGGCCAATACATTTACCGCAGTCCTCGACCGCCATGTGAAGCAGGACGCGATGCGGACCATATATAGCAATAGCTTTGAACAGGGCAAGTGGCGCCGTGTTAGAAAGCTGCTCGAGAACAGTCAGCGACGATGAGTCTATCCGCGGACTCCGATGAACGCCAGTAGGTGAGTTTGTATTTCTCAACGTACATTCCCGGTTGAAACCGTCTGCAACCTCTATTCCATTTCGCCAACGCTCTTGTAGATTGCTGTTCGTTATCAGGGGATCGAACAAGTGGGGTGGGACAGTGAAGCTTGGAGGAGCCAAGGGGTATCTCGTAAGTAACGCTATCTATTTTCCAGATGCGGAGAAGCTTGCGTGGTGAACCTGTTTAATCCCAAGACGCTTGCCCGCCATCTCTCCAATCCAGACGAGATACCACCTGACCATCTTGTGCACCTTGAACGCTGGGCGGAGCTGATCCGGTCGAAGCGTATTCTCGACCATACAGAGGTGCAGCTTCATTCCGAGTTCAAGACCCATATCGTGGAAGGGGTGCTTGGCTATAAGGGGCCCGCGTCGGGGGACGATTTTACCGTCGCCTCGGAGAAGGCCATTCTGCGTGGGTCGGTTGATCTGGCGCTTGGTCATTTCTCCAAAGACAAATCACAGATTATCGCGCCCCTCGAACTGAAGGGTGCGAAAACGGTCGATCTTGATGCCATCATGCCGGGCCGTGCGAAAAGTCCGGTTCAGCAGGCTTGGGAATATGCGACCGGCGCGCCGGGCGTGAAATGGGTTCTCGTCTCCAACTACCTGGAACTCCGGCTCTATGGTTTTGGCGAGGGGACACAGGCCCATGAGCGGTTTGATCTCGCAAGGCTGACCGATCCTATCCAGTATGCCCGTTTCATGCTTTTGCTGTCGGCCGATACACTCCTGTCGGGAAAGACGCTCGCGCTCCTGAAAGAGAGCCAGCGCGAAGACAAGGACATCACTGACGCGCTCTATGGTGATTACAAGACACTGCGGAACACGCTGATCTTCGCCATCCGCCAGCAATTGCCGGACCTTGATCCACTCAAGGCCATCGCTGCGGCCCAGACGGTACTCGACCGTGTGCTTTTCACCGCCTTCGCCGAGGATACGGGGCTTTTGCCGGCACGTATTCTCGAACGGGCATTCGAGCATGCAGACCCCTTCAATCCGCGCCCCATATGGGAGAATTTCAAGGGGCTTTTCGCGGCCATCGACAAGGGCAATTCAAAGCTCGACGTGCCGACCTATAATGGCGGGCTGTTTTCGCCCGATCCGGTAGTCGATCAGTTGCAACTGCCCGATGCGGTTTGTGAGGGTTTCAAAAATCTCGGGGCCTATGATTTTGCCTCCGAAGTCTCGGTCACCGTTCTTGGTCATATTTTTGAGCAATCCATTTCCGATGTGGAGCGCCTTCAGGCCGAAGCGCGCGGGGAGGATGTGGAGCCGGAAAAGAAATCCGGTACCACCGGCCGGCGCAAGCGCGACGGCGTGGTCTATACACCCGACTATGTGGCCCGCTTCATCGTCGATCAGACGGTAGGAACGCATCTTTCGGGCCTTTTTGCCGAAACGCTGCGCGCCCATGGGCCGAAAGGCAGCGAGCCGGAGAAATACGAAGCCATCAAGTGGCGGTCCCCGAAGGCGGAGCTCAAATTCTGGGAAGCCTATCGCGACCGGCTGAAGGGTTTGCGCATTGTCGACCCCGCCTGCGGCTCCGGTGTCTTTCTCGTCACCGCCTTCGATTTCATGAAAGCCGAGATGACGCGGGTCAATGACAAGATCGCGGAGCTGAAGGGCGACAAGGCAGGCATGCATCTGGGCGACCTGTTTGATCCCGACAGCGAGATTTTGACCAACAATCTGTTTGGCGTCGATGTGAATGCCGAGAGCATCGAGATTGCCAAGCTGTCGCTATGGATCAAGACCGCGCGGCGCGGCAAGACGCTCGACAGTCTCGACCGCAATCTGCGGGTGGGCGACAGCCTGATCGAGGATGCCAACTACGCCTATCTGGCCCATGGTTTTACGTGGAAAGAGGCCTTTCCCGAAGTCTTTGCCGAGGGTGGCTTCGACATTGTTCTGGGCAATCCGCCCTATGTGCGCATGGAGCTTTTGAAAGCGCTCAAACCTTATCTGGAAAAGCGGTTCGAGGTGGTGTCCGACCGAGCTGACCTTTACGCCTATTTCTTCGAGCAGGGGCTGAAGCTGCTGAAGCCCGGTGGGCGCCTCGGCTATATCTCCTCCTCCACCTTCTTCAAGACGGGGTCGGGCAAGCCGCTGCGCGATTTTCTCCGCCGGGAGGCAACGCTGGAAACCGTGGTGGATTTTGGCGATCTGCAGATTTTCGAGGGTGTCACCACCTATCCGGCGATTTTGACCATGCGCCGGGAGGCGCCGGCGAAAGGTCATGAAATCCGCTTCTGGAATGTAGCGGAGCTGCCGCAATCCAATTTCCGCGCCACCTTTTCTGCTCTGTCGCAGAACTATCCGCAGGCGGGGCTTACCTCCGGCTCATGGGAACTAGAAAGCCCCGCGCTGAAGGCGCTGCGCGACAAGATTCGCAAGGGAAAGCCGACGCTGAAAGAGGTCTATGGTTCGCCGCTTTATGGCATCAAGACCGGACTGAACGAGGCTTTTGTCATCGATACGCCCACGAAGGAGAGGCTTTGCGCAGAGGACCCGAAATCAGAAGATCTTCTGAAGCCCTTTCTGGAAGGCAAGGATCTGAAACGCTGGCGCGCCGAGCCGCGCGGGCTGTGGCTGATCTACATTCCGAAGAACAGGATCGATATTGAGGCGTATCCGGCGATCCGTGACTGGCTTCTGCCCTTCAAGGAACGGCTCGAAAAGCGTGCGACGAAACAGGAATGGTTTGAGTTGCAGCAGGCGCAGGAGGCTTATTCGGGGCATTTTGAAGGGAAGAAGATCGTTTATAAAGACATCGGTGATCATGCTCCCTTTCATCTGGATGAAGTTGGGGCGTATGTGGCGAATACCGGCTACTTTATACCATCGGAAGACCTGTCTCTTCTGGCCTTCCTCAATTCCAAGCTTCTTTGGTTCACCTACTTGAACGTAAGCGCCCAGATACGTGGAGGCTTCGTCCGGTTTTTCTCGAACCACCTGAGTGAGATGCCCGTCGGCAATTTCAACGAGGAGACGCAAGCTGACCTCGCCTCCCTCGCCCAATCCTGCCAGTCCGCTGCCGAAGAGCGCTATAGCCTGCAGCAGAAGCTTGTGCGGCGGTTGCCGGACCTTGCGCCGGCGGGGATGGAGGCAAAACTTTCGAACCGGCTCAGGGAATGGTGGCTGTTGCCGGATTTCGCCGCCTTCCGCGCCGAGGTGAAGAAGTGCTTCAAGGCCGATATTCCGCTTTCCGAGCGCTCCGACTGGGAAGACTGGATCGCCAGAGACCGCGCCGAGATCGCCCGGCTTTCTGCAGAAATCGCGGCCAATGAGAAAAAGATCAACGAGATCGTCTACCGGTTGTTCGACCTGACAGCGGAGGAAATCGCGCTTCTGGAGGCAAATATATGACCCGGAGCTTCGTGATCGAGGAAATAGGTTTCCCCGACTTGCCGCAACTGATGCTGGCCACGGTGGAGGCGCTGAAGGCGCTTGGCGGTTCAGCTTCCATCGATGAGCTCGACGAAGCAGTGGTTGAGCGCGAGGGTGTGAGTGAGGAAGAGCAGGCCTTCACCATGCCGAATGATACGCGGCCCAAGCTGAAATATTACCTCGCCTGGGCGCGGACATTTCTGAAGCGCGGCGGCGCTCTCCACAATTCTGCGCGCGGTGTCTGGGCCCTGACGGATGCCGGGGAGAAAATTGTCTCGCGGGAGCAGACCGTAGCTATTCACAACCGGGTCAATGAAGAAGAGCGGCAAAGAGCGCGAGAGAAACGACGTCGGGAAAAGGAGAGCCGCAAGGTGCCTGAGATGCCTGAAGGCAACGAGGCGGCTTCCGGCGGGGCAAGAGATGTCGCCGGTGACTGGAAGGCTGCTCTTCTCGACACTTTGCGCCTGATCGACCCTGCGGCATTCGAGCGCCTGTCACAGCGCCTGTTGCGCGAAGCCGGGTTTGTGAAAGTCGAAGTGCGTGGTCAGACTGGAGATGGAGGGATCGATGGAGTGGGCGTGCTCCGCGTCAATCTGGTCTCGTTCCAGATCTACTTCCAGTGCAAGCGCTGGAAAGGCAGCGTTGGCGCGAAGGAGATACGCGATTTTCGCGGTGCACTGCAGGGCCGGGCCGACAAGGGGCTTTTTATCACCACAGGCACTTTTACAAGTCAGGCTTCGGAGGAAGCGACGCGGGACGGTGCCATTGCCATCGACTTGATCGACGGAGACCGGCTTTGCGAACTTCTGAAACAGTATGAGTTGGGAATCACGACCCGTTTGATTGAAGAAGTGACCGTTGACGGGGAGTGGTTCGCTGGCATTTAGGACGAAAGAACGGGTTAGACCAAAACTCCCCCGCGCGCTCCCCGGCCGCAAGACAGCAAAAAGGCCCGGGAAACCCGAGCCTCAAAGCTGATCTGTCGTAAGGAAAACTGGAGCGGGCGATGAGATTCGAACTCACGACCCCAACCTTGGCAAGGTTGTGCTCTACCCCTGAGCTACGCCCGCTCGGCTTGTCGCTTCCGACGGCGCGCTTATAGTCTGATCTCGCCGGAAAATGCAACAGGAAATCGACAGCCATAATGCGCTTTTTTCAAAACCGTATCCGACAATGGGCGCGGCGTGCCTGCACTGCCGCTTTCCGCTCCTGCGGGGCTTGCGTCTGCGGGGCCGGTACGGCTACGACCGTGCGGAAAGAACTTCGACTTCATGAGGCTAGGCGGTGCCGAAATCACCCGAAGCGCTGCTGGAATTTTTGGGAAAGCTGGGCATTGAGGCTGAAACCCATCGGCATCCGGCGCTATTCACAGTTTCCGATTCGCAGTCCCTTCGAGGTGAGATTCCCGGAGGGCACACGAAGAACCTCTTTCTCAAGGACAAGAAAGACAATTTCTTTCTTGTCACCGTCGATGAGGACGCGCAGGTCGACCTGAAGACGATCCACCACAAGATCGGGGCTGCGAGCCGTGTTTCGTTTGGCAAGCCGGACAAGCTCATGGAATATCTTGGCGTGGAGCCGGGGGCTGTCACTGTGTTCGGCGTCGTCAATGACGATCAACACAGGGTGACAGTGGTGCTCGACGCGAATTTGATGGACAATGACATCATCAACGCGCATCCGCTGACCAACGAGGCGACAACTTCGATCGGTCGCGATGATCTCATGCGTTTTCTTGAAGCGGTCGAGCATCAGCCGCTTGTCTTGAAAGTGACAGAGTGATCGCCAACATTTGTGGCGACGAAACATATTCTATCGGCTGACCGGCACACCCTGCAGGCCGCGCCGGACGGAAGCAGAGAAGGGGCCTTTATGACCAACGGCGACAATCCATACGGCAAGCCTGACAATTATGGTGCAGGGGCTGCACAGTATACCACCAAGGTCGATTTTGGTGGGGAGACGCCTGTTTCGGCTCCTGCGGCTCCGGCTGGTCAGGGCTTTTCACTTTCCGACTCGCCGCAGATGCCGGCCGCTGACCTGATCAAGGACACGACGACCGCCGGCTTTACGGCCGATGTCATTCAGGAATCGCGCAATCAGCCCGTGCTGGTCGATTTCTGGGCGCCCTGGTGCGGGCCATGCAAGCAGTTGACGCCGATTATCGAAAATGCGGTGCGCGCGGCTGGTGGCAAGGTGAAGCTCGTGAAGATGAACATTGACGAGCATCCCGCCATTGCCGGCCAGCTTGGTGTGCAGTCGATCCCTGCGGTCTTCGCCTTCAAGGACGGACAGCCGGTGGATGGCTTCATGGGCGCGTTGCCCGAAAGCCAGGTTAAGGCGTTTATCGACAAGCTGGTGTCCGGAGCCGGCGGCGACGAGATCGCGGGAGCGCTCGAAGCGGCGAAAGAAGCCGTTGCCAGTGGCGACCAGCAGATGGCTGCGCAAATCTATTCGGCTGTTCTTCAGCGCGAGCCTGAAAATGTCGATGCCATCGGAGGCCTGGCCGATCTGCTCTTCGAAGCGGGGCAGAAGGAACAGGCCGCGCAGGTGCTGGCGAAGGTGTCGGAGAAGCACCGGGATGCGGCTCCCATTGCAGCCGTGCAAGCCAAGATGGCGCTTGCCGAGCAGGTGGCCGATCTTGGCGACAGCGCGGCGCTGGAGCAGCGCCTGGCCGCAGACCCCAACGACCACCAGGCGCGTTTCGACCTGGCGCTTCTTCAGAATGCCAAGGGTGACCGTGCGGCGGCCGCCGAAAGCCTGCTGACCATTGTTCGCAAGGATCGCGAATGGAACGAAGACGGCGCGCGGGCGCAGCTTCTCAAATTCTTTGAGGCGTGGGGCGCTTCGGACCCGGCGACGCTGTCTGCGCGGCGCAAACTGTCGTCGCTGCTGTTCTCATAAGTCTTTCGATTATTTGCCTATTGAGAAGACTGCTCCAGATATCGGTAAAAGATCGGGAGACGTCATGTGAAGGCAGGCAATACCTCGTATCGCAATGGCCGCGATATCGACAGTGTGATTCCCGTGTTTCCGTTGTCGGCGGCCCTGCTCTTGCCAGGTGGGCGATTACCGCTGAACATTTTTGAACCGCGTTATCTCGCGATGACGGATCATGCGCTGTCTGGGACGCGTTTGATCGGCATGGTCCAGCCGCGTCTCGACGGCGCGAAGAGGGCTGACGGAGAGCCTGAGCTCTGCGACGTGGGATGTGTCGGGCGACTGGGCTCTGTTTCCGAAACGGGCGACGGTCGCTATCTCATAACCCTGATCGGCATCTGCCGCTTCAGGGTGCTGGAAGAACTCAAGGTCAGGACCCCGTTCCGCCAGTGCCGTATCCTGCCATTCGAGGCAGACCTGCATGACAGCGCCGATGAGCAGCAGGTGGATCGTGGCGCCCTGTTGAAGGCGTTGCGCGCCTATCTCGATGCCAACAATCTGGAAGCGGACTGGGACAGTGTGCATCAGGCTGAAGATGCAAGTCTCGTCAATGCGCTGTCCATGATGGTGCCGTATGGTCCGGCCGAAAAGCAGGCATTGCTTGAAGCGCCCGATCTCAAAACGCGCGCGGACACGCTGATCGCCATAACCGAGATCGTCTTGGCGCAGGGCGATGGCGAGACGGGGCACCGGCTCCAGTAGAGAGTGGGCCTGATGTGGAAACTGGAGCGTTTGTGATGCAGGATGATGACGAAGGCAGAAACGAGGCTGCGCTGGACCCCAAGCTTCTGGAACTTCTTGTCTGTCCGTTGACCAAGGGCGCGTTGCGCTGGGACGCGGAGAATAGCGAGCTGATCTCGAAGAGCGCGAAACTTGCGTATCCCGTCCGAGACGGGATTCCCATCATGCTGCCGTCCGAGGCGCGACCTCTCGAATAGAGCGGTTCACCGTTTCATGGAAACGATGAACCGCTCTATCTGATTTCCCCATCAGTGCTTTGAGGTCGTGCCCGGAGTTTTCTACTCGCGGAAGCTCTCGCGCGGTGTTGCCGCCTGCCGGCCGCGCGCGGCGCGCAGCGTGGGCAGGGCGAGCATTAGAAGCACGAATGCGCCGGTGGCGAGTTTCAGGTCGGGCGGGGGCATGCCTGCCGCCAGGCAAAGGGAGACAAGCTGGTAGTAGACCATCGCTCCGGCGAAGGGGGCGAGGAGCTGCCGCCACACGGTCGCCTTGCCGACGATGGCCTCGCCGATCATCAGGGCCGCAAGACCGTTGATGAGGATGCCGAGGCCCATATTCACATCGGCGAAGCCCTGTGACTGCACCATCAGTGCGCCGCTGAATGCCGAGAACGCGCCGGCAAGGCCAATGCCGCCAATGGTTGCCGCCCACACATTGATGCCCTGTGCTTCGGCCATCACCGGGTTGGCGCCAACGGCACGAACCGCCGTGCCCTTCTCCGTCGTGAAGAAGAAGTTGAGTGCCAGGAACATGGCGAGCGTGATGACGCCCACCGCGATGATCTTGGCGAGCGGGAAGCCCGGTTGCACGAACGGCACCCAGTCGAAGATGGTTTCCGTGCCGAACACGGAGAGGTTGGAACGGCCCATGATGCGCAGGTTCACGCTGTAAAGCATGGTCATCACGAGAATGCCGGCCAGAAGCGTGTGGATGCGGAAGCGCAGATGGATAAAGGCGGTGCAGCAGCCGGCGACGAAGCCGGTGAGCAGTGCCAGTCCGATGGCCGAGAGCGGCCCGAGGCCGGAGGCGAGCGCCACGCCGCAGACGCAGCCGCCCAGCGGGAAGGCGCCCTCGCTGGTGAGATCGGGAAAGCTCAGCATGCGGAAGGGGATCATAATGCCTGCGACGACGAAGCCGAGGATCAGGCTTTGCGCGAGCGTTACCGGGATGAGTGCGACGAAGCTCGTCAGAGTGGTTTGCAGAAAATCGATCATCGGGGTCAACTCGCGAGCAACATGCTGTCGGTCTTGGTGGCGAAATGGCCGATCAGGTCGGGAACGGTCACATTGGCCTTTTCTTCCCCGCCGATTTCCAGATGCACACGGCCGGCATTGAGCATGATGACGCGGTGGCCGTAATCGACGGCATGCTGCATGTTGTGGGTGACCATGAGCGTGGTCAGCTTGAGCGCTTCCACGGCGCGCACGGTCGCTTCCATCACGATGTCTGCGGTGCGCGGATCGAGTGCTGCCGTGTGTTCATCGAGGAGAAGGAGATCGGGCGATCCGCCAACGGCCATGATGAGCGAGAGGGACTGGCGCTGCCCACCGGACAGAAGATCGACACGGGTGTTGAGACGGTCCTCAAGGCCGAGACCCAGAATGGTCAGGCGCTCGCGGTAGTCGGTCAATCGCTTTGCGTTGAGACCGTGGCGAAGGGTGCGCCTGGAGTTGCGTAATTCGGCAAGCAGCATGTTTTCGGCCACCGTCATGCTGGCGGCGGTGCCAAGCATGGGGTCCTGAAACACGCGTGCAATGCGCTTGGCGCGCTTGTGCACCGGCAAAGCGGTTATGTCGTCGCCATTGATGAGAATCTGGCCCGAATCGAGCGAGAGCGATCCGGAAATGGCGTTGAGCATGCTGCTCTTGCCCGCCCCGTTGGAGCCGATCACGACACCGAATTCGCCAGTTTTGAGGGTGAGGTCGAGCCCGTTGAGGGCGATCTTTTCGTCGGGTTGTCCCCGGTAGAACACTTTGCGTGCGGCACGAATTTCCAGCACCGGCGCCTCCTTGAAGTTGACGCGGCATCCATGGGACGCCGCGTCCTGATTTTTTGCCGTGTCAGTCGACGATGCAGTCGCAGTCGGCGAACTCTTCAGGAATATCGAGGCCGAAGGCAGCCATGGCCTTTTTCGAGATGCGCGGCGCGTGGTCCTCATAGGCCGGATTGACCGGCGGGATCGACTTGGGGTCCGTGCCGTCGAGAATCTGCAGCGCGATCTTGCCGGCATTGAGGCCGACCTGCTGGTAGTTCACGGCAAAGCTTGCCGGAACCACGCCGTCGGACACGGCGCCATCATCGGAGTTGATGATCGGGATGCCGGCCTGCCGCGCGGCAGCGGAAACGGCGGCAATGGCCGGCTGGAGCAGGTTGGAGGCGGGCGTATAGATCACGTCGGCCTTGCCGGCGAGCGACGCGATGCGCTGCTGAATGTCGTTCACATTGTCGACGCCCACGGGCACGACCTCGAAGCCGGCAGTCGGGGCGGCTTCCTGAACTTTCTCAAGCAGCGCCACGTCGTTGGCCTCGCCCGGATTGTAGGGTTGGCCGATGCGCTTTGCATCCGGAACGAGCTTCTTGGCAAACTCCATGACGGCGGCAACGTCCTGCAGGTCGGTGGCGCCGGTCATGCCTTCATCGCCGGCTTCCCAGGAAGGAACAAGCTTGGCGGCCACCGGATCGGTGACGGCGGAAAAGACGATCGGAATGCCGGAACCGGCAAGCGCCTTCTTGGCGATCTGGGAAACAGGCGTTGTGACCGTGTACATGAGGGCTGGACCCTCGGCCTGCAGCTTCGCAATCATCTGCGGGACGAGCGATGCATCGAAATTGGTGTGGCTCTCGGAATAAACGACATCCTTGCCTTCTTCGTAACCGCCGGCGGCAAGGGCGTCCTTGAAGCCCTGGATCGCCGTGTTGAGCTGCGGGTGCTCACCGAAGTTTGCAATGCCGATGCGAATCGGCTCGGCGCTGGCGGCGCCGAGGCCGAGAACCACCGCGCCAGCAGCCACAATGCCGCGCAGCGATAAGCGTGATTTTACAGTCATGTCATTCCTCCCAGTGGCCTCAAGGGCCTGCAAATCGGGAGCAGCCTGGCGGCTGCGTCCTCGTCCTACATAAAATCAGAGATTGCCCGGTTTCCCGCAGCACTCCTTGCCGGACGGCGCTCCGCATGTCACGCGCGGGTCCTCCCCATCCGTCTGAAAGGCCATCATATCGTCGGGGCAATGTCTGTCAAACACTATATATAATCGTTGAATGGACCATAAATTATATATACTTTTGTTCCCGAGGAGGAGCAGAATTTGCATCATATGGTGGTGGATGACGCGGAGCCGCTGACCAAGACGGAGGCGGCGTATCATCAGCTTCGGCGCGATATTCTGGCGACAAGGCTGATGCCGGGCGCGCCCTTGAGGATCGCGGCGCTGCGTGAAACCTATGGATTTGGCTGGACGCCATTGCGTGAAGCGCTCTCGCGGCTTGAGGCCGAGAGGCTCGTCACTGCTGAAAGCAATCGGGGATTTGCGGTTGCGCCCGTCTCGCGGGCAGAGCTGGAAGATCTCTCCAAGGCGCGACTTGCCGTTGAAACCACGCTTCTAGAAGAATCCATCCGCAAAGGTGGAGCCGACTGGGAGGGGGCTGTGGTTACGGCGCACTATCGCCTCTCGCGCTGCCAGATACCGGCGAAGGGGCTTTCCGACGATGCCCTGCACGACTGGGTGGAGAAGCATCAGGCTTTTCATGAGGCGCTGCTTTCCGCCGCCGACGCCACCTGGCTGAAGCATTTTTACGCCCAGATATGGGGTCAGTTGTGCCGGCATCACATCTTCCTGACCGTGACGCCGACGCTTCGTGCCGCCGCAGGCGCGGAGGAAGGGTATGAAGCGGCCATTGAGGCGCTCGATGCGGCCATGTCCCTTGACCAGCACACGCAACTCATGGAGCTTGCTCTGGACCGCAATCTGGAGGGGGCGCTGGCACTGATGAAAGAACATGTGGGGCTGACCGTTGACGTTTTCACGCTTGCCGATCTGGATGGCATGAGCGCTTGAGCTGCCGGAACGCAGGCATGAGCGCAATCGGCAGGCGTGCCGTATCTGCGGGTGCGGCGCTTTGCTTTTCTGGCAGTGCGGCGTGGGCCCATGCATCCGAGCGCGGCTATGTGCTGCTCCTGCCGACCGATTATTATCTCTTCGGTGGCATGCTTGCGGTTGCGCTGAGCTTTCTCGTTCTCGTCTTTCTTCCGGTTCAGGGTGTCGAACGGCTGCTGTCGCGCCGCATTTCGCTTCTTCCCATGCCTCTGGATGGCCGAGCCGTAACCAGCACCCTGTCCTTCCTCGCTCTGGCGGCCATTGTCTATGCGGGATTTCAGGGAAGTCGTGATCCGCTTTCCAATCCATTGCCGCTGGTGATCTGGACGCTGCTCTGGGTGGGAGTCACCATCACGCAGGGCCTGCTCGGCAATCTCTGGGCATGGATCAACCCATGGTATGGACCGTGGCGGATGCTCGTGCGTGCCGGTTTGCCCGAAGGCGGGATCCGGCCTTTACCCGCGGTGCTGGGGCGCTGGCCGGCCTGCTTCACCCTGTTCGGCTTCGCATGGTTCGAACTGGTGTATCTGGCGCCCGCCGATCCCGAGCGACTGGCGGTGGCGGTATCGCTCTACTGGGTTTTTACCTTCGCCGGCATGGTCCTGTTCGGCCATGAAAGCTGGTGCACACGTGCGGAGTTCCTGTCGCTCTTTTTCGGAATGCTTGCGCGCCTTTCCCTGTTCGCCCTGAGCGGGGAGGGCAGGCGAAAGAGGCTGGCGCTCGGCCTGCCGGGCCACAAGCTTGGAGAGGCGGCGGCGCTGTCGCTTTCCGGTGTCGCCTTTCTGCTTCTGGCCTTGAGTTCGGTTTCCTTCGACGGGCTCAAACACACTTTTTTCTGGCTCGATCTCATCGGAATCAACCCGCTGGAATTCCCCGGTCGCTCGGCCGTGACCGGGGAGAGCTCGCTTGGGCTTGTCGTGATGTTCGGGCTTCTTTTCTCCGGTTTCATGGGCGCGGTCTGGCTTGGCTGCCGGCTGGCCGGAAAGCGGGGCGTGCGGAAGCTGGCGGGGCTTCTCGCGTGGTCGATCATTCCCATCGCGCTTGCCTATCACTTCTCGCACTATCTGGTTGGATTCACCATCAACAGCCAGTATGCGCTCGCGGCGCTCTCGGACCCGTTGATGCGTGGCTGGAACCTGTTCGGCACGGCAGGCATGCATGTTCAGGCGGGCGCAACGCTCGGCGCGCAATCGGCCTGGATCATCTGGAATGCGCAGGCCGTGGCGATCATCGGCGGGCATGTGCTGGCGGTGATTCTGGCGCATCTGATCGCCTATCGGCATTTTGGGTCGGCACGGCTCGCAACTGTCAGTCAGATCCCGCTTGCGATCCTGATGGTCGGCTACACGGTTTTTGGCCTCTGGCTGCTTTCCGCCCCCACCGCTGGCTGAAAACGCCGGATTGCTGGAATAAATTTTCTTGATGCGCGCTTTGGCGCACCCGTGATTTCGGTTTGAATGGGTTCGTGGTAACTCTTTGTTTCTTCGTGCCTTTATCCCCCGTTTCCAATTTCGTTGCAGCGCAAAATGGCTTAAAACATCGCTGTGTTTCCCTTGGGGCATGTCCTGTTGCCAAGGGAATGGATTGGTGATTTAGTTTGTACACAAG